>Ga0308159_1000033_pt1 | contig 646378 bp, 586 predicted proteins | sample PhyCR1_FD_201040 | JGI IMG/M metagenome (GOLD analysis project Ga0308159, IMG submission 201040) | Phyllosphere microbial communities from UC Gill Tract Community Farm, Albany, California, United States - DLSLC.R1 | ecosystem: Host-associated > Plants > Phyllosphere > Unclassified | place...
GGAAGTGCAGTAATGCATTAAGCTAACCAGTACTAATTGCCCGTACGGCTTGTCCCTATAACCTTAGCAGGTTATGGTGAATAAGAAGTACGTTGAAACGTTCGTTGATACAACAACTTCATTACCCCACCTACTTACTTCTCCCAGATTCTGGGCAACGTCTTACGATAAGACGCGGCCCGTACAGTTCAATGCCTGATGACCATAGCAAGTCGGTCCCACCCCTTCCCATCCCGAACAGGACCGTGAAACGACTTTGCGCCGATGATAGTGCTGCAACCAGTGTGAAAGTAGGTTATCGTCAGGCTAGTTATATAGAAAAACCCCGTCAGGTGATCCTGGCGGGGTTTTTCGCATTTGGGCGTCTATAAAGCAGGCATAAAAAAGCGCCTCCGAAGAAGCGCCGATCGGGAACCTGTGGCGAACCTGCTTAGAAGTGGTACGCCGCCTTCAGTTCCAGGAAGTTTGCACCGCCATTCGGGCGCTTGATGCTGGCGTTGGAGAAGTGCTGCAACTTGAGTGCGACTTCCCAGTTGTTTTGCATCACGTAGCCGATGCCGATATGGTCGCCGAACTGGAAGGCAGTCGATAATTCCCTGCTGTCGTTTTTGTACAGGCTGGACAAGAGGTGAACACCGATGCCGGCTTCGTAATAAATCCCCTTCTTGTTGTCATTCTGGAAGCGGAATACCGGCGTAAAACCGACGTCCCACAGGCCTTTTTCCCAGCCTGGGACGTTGCGGTACTGGTTCTGGCGCCAGTAACCGACGCTGCCTTCCCAGTAGCCGCTCAGGTGCGTACCGTTCGACTGGAACCAGCGCTTGTCCCAATCACTGGCTGCGCTCAGGCGCACCATCCGTTGTTTCGGGCCGCTGCCGTAATCGACCGACACCGAGTCGATCAGTTTGTCTTGGGCCATTGCAGCCTGGCTCACCATCAGGGCGGCCACCGCCGCCATCATTGTCTTCGTGAACATAGTATCCTTGGGTTTATTTCCGACTTTTCAGTGCTGTATGCGTGTTTGATACGGCTGGCAAGATTGTACCGGTGTTCCGGATTTTCTTCCGGCGCACCGGTGTTTTGATTACCCTCAGAGCAGGATTGTCTATGCGTATCACTTTTCTCGGTATTGGCTTGATGGGAGATCCCATGGTCCGGCGCCTGCTGGCGGCTGGCCACGCAGTCACAGTCTGGAATCGCACTTTCGCCAAGGCACAGGCGCTGGCCGATGCGGGCGCACTACCGGTGGCGCAGTTGGGTGACGCGTTGCGCGATGCGGGTATCGTCATTTCGATGCTGGAGGCCGGCCCGATCGTGGCGCAAGTCATGCAAGACGCCCTGCCGTCATTGGCGCCACACGCATTATGGGTGGACATGAGCTCGACCCAGCAAGCTGAGGCGCAGGCGTTTCACGCGTTGCTGCAAGGGCAGGGACACCGCTTTGTCGATGCGCCGGTGTCCGGCGGCGTGGGCGGGGCGGCGGCTGGCACGCTGGCGATCATGGCGGGTGGCAGCGTGGACGATTTCGAGCAACTGCTTCCCATCTTCTCGGCCATGGGGCGGCCCACATTAGTGGGACCGGCCGGCAGCGGCCAGGTGGCCAAGCTGTGCAACCAACTGATTGTCGGCGCGACCATCAACATCGTGGCCGAAGCCATGTTGCTGGCCCAGGCGGCCGGTGCTGATCCTGCCGCGATGCGGTCAGCAATACGCGGCGGCTTCGCCGAGAGCAAAATCCTCGATGTTCATGGTCAGCGCATGTTGGCGCGTAACTTTGTCGCTGGCGGCAAGGTGGCTACGCAGCTCAAGGATCAGCGCAATATTCTCGCTGCGGCAGCCGCCGCCGGGGTGGTGCTGCCGGTCACCGCGCTGGTAACGGAGCGGTTCGAGGCGCTGGCCGAGCAGTTGCCGCAGGCGGATCATTCTGCCGCGCTGGTAGCGCTGGAGGGATTGAATCCGGGTGTACGAGTCGGTAGCGGCCCGGACCTTATCTAACCCGCCAGCGGCAAGCTCTTTTCCACCATCCGCACCCAAAAACTCGACCCAATTGGCAACAGGTTGTCGTTGAAGTCATAGCTGCCGTTGTGCAGCACGCATGGACCGAGGCCGTGGCCACCATCGCGGTGGTCGCCTTCGCCGTTGCCGATGAACATATAGCAGCCGGGCTTGGCCTGCAGGAAGTAGGCGAAATCTTCGGCGCCCATGGTTGGTTCCACCTGGTCGTCCACCCGTTCGGCGCCCAGTACTTCCTTCATCACCTCCACCGCGAAACGGGTTTCGGCCGGGTGGTTGACCAGCGGCGGGTAGTTGCGGCGGAAGCGGAATTCCGCCTCGGCGCCGAAGGCCGCGGCCGTGTGGCGCGCGATTTCTTCCATGCGCTGTTCGATCAGGTCGAGTACCGGCCAGGTAAAGGTGCGCACCGTACCCACCATCCTGGCGTCGTCGGGAATCACGTTGGTGGCGCTGCCGGCATGGATTTGCGTGATTGACAGCACGGCCGTGTCGAGCGGGCTTTTCTGGCGGCTAATGATGGTCTGCCAGCTTTGCGCGATCTGCACCGCCACCATCACCGGGTCGATGCCCTTGTGCGGTTGCGCCGCGTGTGCGCCCTTGCCCTTGATGGTCAGATAGAACTCGTTACTGGACGCCATCATCGGGCCCTCGACCACGCTCATGTGGCCGGCCGGAATGCCGGGCCAGTTGTGCATGCCGTAGATCGCATCCATCGGGCATTGCTCGAACAGGCCGTCTTCGATCATGCGCTTGGCGCCAGCGCCGCCTTCTTCGGCTGGCTGGAAAACCAGATATACCGTGCCATCGAAGTTGCGGTGCTCGGCCAGGTGTTTGGCGGCGCCCAGCAGCATGGCGGTGTGGCCATCGTGGCCGCAGGCGTGCATTTTTCCCGGGTGGCGCGAGGCGTGGTCAAAAGTGTTGATTTCTTGCATGGGCAGCGCGTCCATGTCGGCGCGCAGGCCGATCGAGCGTTCGGACGTGCCGTTCTTGATGATGCCGACCACGCCGGTCACGCCCAGGCCACGGATGACGGGAATGCCCCACTGCGTGAGCTTGTCGGCAACCACGTCGGACGTGCGCTGCTCTTCGTAGCAGAGTTCTGGATGGGCATGCAGATCGCGGCGGATCTGCTGTATTTCGGATTGAAACGCAATGATGGGATCAACTAGTTTCATCTGCTTCTCCATATGGGATTTCGCTTGCCTTGTGAGTAGCGAGAAGGACCATTGTAGCCCGTGTGCGTCAACTTTATCCAGAGTGGACTCAAGCCGGCATGAGCAAGACCCTAATCGTTTACCATATTGTTTTTACGCCTCCCGCTATTTTGGATCCAGACATGACAAGCACACAAGTTCGCGCGGCCTGCCCGCTCGACTGCCCCGACACCTGCGCCCTGCTGGTGACCGTGGAAGACGGCGTGGCCACCGCCGTCAAGGGCGACCCCGACCACCCGACCACGGCCGGCGTGCTGTGCACCAAGGTGTCGCGCTATACCGAGCGTACCTACCACGACGAGCGCCTGCTGCATCCGCTGCGCCGCGTGGGCGCCAAGGGCGAGGGCAAGTTCGAGCGTATCAGCTGGGACGAGGCGCTGCGCACCATTGCCGACCGCCTGGCGCCGATCGCCGCGCGCGATCCGGAAGCGATCCTGCCGTACAGCTACTGCGGCACCATGGGCCTGGTCCAGGGCGAGTCGATGTCCTCGCGCTTTTTCAACCAGTTGGGCGCCTCGCTGCTGGACCGCACCGTGTGCGCCACGGCTGGCGCCACCGGCTACCGGTACACCATCGGCGCCTCTATGGGTACCGACATGGAGCAGTTTCAAAATGCCAAGCTGATCATCATCTGGGGCGGCAACCCGATTGCGTCCAACCTGCATTTCTGGACCCGCGCCCAGGAAGCCAAGCGCCATGGCGCCAAGCTGATCGCCATCGACCCGTACCGCTCGCTCACGGCCGAGAAATGCCACCAGCATATCGCCCTGCTGCCCGGCACCGACGCCGCGCTGGCGCTGGGCCTGATGCACGTGCTGATCGCCGAAGACCTGCTCGACCACGACTACATCGCCGACTACACGCTGGGCTTTGACCAGCTCAAGGCACGCGCGGCGGAATGGACACCCGAGCGCACCGCTGCCACTTGCGGCATCACCGCCGCCGAAGTGGTGGACCTGGCGCGCCTGTACGGCCAGACCGCCAAGGCCGGCTCGCCGGTGGCGATCCGCACCAACTACGGTGTACAGCGCGTGCGTGGCGGCGGCATGGCCGTGCGCAATATCGCCTGCCTGCCGGCACTGGTCGGCGCCTGGCGCCACGCGGCCGGTGGCGTGCAACTGTCGTCGAGCGGCTCGTTCCCGACCAACAAGCCGGCGCTGCAACGGCCGGACTTGCTGAAAAAAGTACCGCGCACCATCAACATGACCACTATCGGCGACGATTTGTTGCGCCCAAGTTCGCCCGCGTTCGGCCCGCAGGTGGAGGCCGTCATCGTATACAACTCCAACCCGGTGGCGATCGCGCCCGACTCGTCGAAAGTGGCGGCCGGCTTCGCCCGCGAAGACTTGTTTACGGTCGTGATCGAGCAGTTCCAGACCGATACGGCCGACTACGCCGACATCGTGCTGCCTGCCACCACCCAGCTCGAACACATCGACGCCCACACGTCGTACGGCCACCTGTACATGATGGCCAACAACGCCGCCATTGCGCCGCTGGGCGAGTCCAAGCCCAACACGGAAATCTTCCGGCTGCTGGCGCGCGCGATGGGCTTTACCGATCCGTGCTTTGCCGAGACCGACGACCAGTTGGCCGCGCAAGCGTTCAAGACCAGCGATGCCCGCGCCATGCACTTCGACTGGGAATCGCTGAAACAAAAGGGCTGGCAAAAGCTCAACATGCCCGAGGCGCCGTTTGCCCACGGTGGCTTTCCCACGCCATCGGGCAAGTGCGAGTTTTACTCGGCGCAGATGGCGGCGGATGGCCTCGACCCGTTGCCGACTTACCTCGAACCGTATGAATCTGTTGCAAGCAACCCTCGACTTGCACAGCGCTACCCACTGGCGATGATTTCTCCACCGGCGCGCAATTTCCTCAATTCGACGTTCGTCAACGTCAAGAGCTTACGTGCTGCCGAAGGCGAGCCGCACCTCGATATTCACCCGGCTGATGCGGCTGAACGCGGTGTCGCCCATGGGGAAATGGTGAGAATTTTCAATGATCGCGGCACCTTCGTGGCCAAGGCGCGCGTGACCGATAAAGCCAGGCAGGGCCTGGTGGTCGGATTGTCAGTGTGGTGGAAAAAGCTTGCCAGCGACGGCAAGAATGCCAACGAAGTCACCAGCCAACGCCTCACCGACATGGGCCGCGCACCGACGTTTTACGATACACTCGTACAGGTTGAAAGAGTTAGTGCTTGAAGGTAATGTATGCGCCAATTTGCCCGCCGCGTTCTTCGTACCAAGTATTGGCTGGTAGCGGCGTGCACGCTGGCGCTGCTGGCCGGTTGCGCGCAGGTCAAGTACTACATGCAGGCGGCGCAAGGACAATATTCGCTGTGGTCGGACGCCCGTCCGATCGATGACTGGCTCGGCGACCCTGCCACCGATCCGCAACTGAAAGCCCGGCTCGAAAAAGCGCTGCTGATCCGCCGCTTCGCGGTGCAGGAGCTGGGTCTGCCCGATAACGCTTCCTATAAAAACTACGCCGCGCTGTCGCGCCCGTTTGTGCTGTGGAACGTGGTGGCCACACCCGAGCTGTCGCTGCGGCCGATCCAGTGGTGCTTCCCGATTGCCGGCTGCGTCAGTTATCGAGGCTACTACAGCAAGGACGACGCCATGACCTACGCCGATGAACTGCGCGGCGAAGGCAACGATGTGCAAGTGGGCGGCGTGCCGGCGTACTCCACGCTGGGCTGGTTCAGCGATCCGCTGCTGTCCACCTTCATCAATTACTCGGATGCCGAACTGGCGCGCATGGTGTTCCACGAACTGGCGCACCAGGTGGTGTACGTACCGGGCGATACCCAGTTCAACGAAAGCTTTGCCACGGCGGTGGAAGAGGCCGGCGTGCAGCGCTGGCTGGAGCTGTACGGCAACGACGACATGCGCCTGGCCTACACGCGCTACAACGGCCGCCGCGCCGAATTTCTGGAGCTGCTGGTGCGTCACCGGCAAATGCTGGCCGATAACTACGCCAGCAAAACCAGCGTGCGCCACCGCCGCGCCGAGAAGGCGCGCATCTTTGCCCACCTTCAATCGGATTACCTGAAGCTCAAGGAAGGCTGGGGCGGCTATGCCGGTTACGACCGCTGGTTTGCCGAGCCGCTGACCAATGCGCACCTGAGCGCGGTCGGTACGTATCACGATTACCTGCCGGCATTCAGAAGCCTGCTCAAGCAAGAAAGAACGTTCGTGCGATTTTATGGTGCGGTGCAAAAAATGGCTGCGCTTGATTTTGCTCAACGCCAGCAGCGCCTGGATCAACTCGCGCGCACTGCAACAGCGGACAGCGTCCCCGCAGAGGACGGACAAAAGGCCGCACCGGGCATGTTGTGATACGGCTCCCATGCTGCTATGCAGCATGATTTGCTCGTCTTCACGCGTTAGAAGGCGCGTTCTAATTATGTTTAAATGCGCTTGCGTCCGCGTCAACTGACCGATAGCATCGCGTTATCAGCAGGCTCGGACAGTGCGCACAGACGACACGCCCCCCCTGACCCGGCACCATGCGCCGGCCCACAACGATAACGAGACAAGAGGCACAGGCATGGAAAAAATCTGGTTGAAGTCCTATCCCCCCGGCATGCCGGCAGAGATAGATACTGCACAGTACGGTTCCCTGGTGCAGATGCTGGAAGAGTCCTTCCGCAAGTACGCAGACCGCAATGCCTATGTCTGCATGGACAAGTACCTCACCTATGCCGAGCTCGATAATTATTCGAAGCGCCTGGGCGCCTGGCTGCAAAGCCGGGGCATGAAGCAGGGCGCGCGCGTGGGCATCATGATGCCCAACGTGCTGCAATACCCGATCGCGATTGCCGCCATCCTGCGCGCCGGCTATACCGTGGTCAACATCAACCCGCTGTACACGCCGCGCGAGCTCGAACACCAGCTCAACGACGCCGGCTGCAGCGCCATCGTAATCCTCGAAAACTTCGCCCACACGCTCGAGCAGGTGCTGCCGCGCACCCAGGTCAAGCACGTCGTGGTGGCCACCATGGGCGAGATGCTGGGCTTTGCCAAGGGGCTGCTGGTCAACTTCGTAGTGCGTAACGTCAAGCACCTGGTGCCGGCGTACTCGCTGCCCAACGCGGTGCGCTTCAAGGCTGCGCTGTCGCACGGCGCCGGCATGAAGCTCACGCCGGTCGATATCAAGCCTGCCGATCCCGCCTTCCTGCAATACACGGGCGGCACCACTGGCGTGGCCAAGGGCGCCGTGCTCACGCACCAGAACATTATCGCCAACATGCTGCAGATGGAGACATGGGCGGAACCGGCCGTGGGCATGGTCGATGCCCAGCCGGTGATGGTGGCGGCGCTGCCGCTGTATCACATCTTCGCACTGACCGTGTGCGCCATGTGGGGCATGCGCAGCGGCATGCTCAACCTGTTGATCCCGAACCCGCGCGATATCGGCGGCTTCATCAAGGAGCTGGGCAAGTACCGCTTCAATATGCTGCCGGCGGTAAATACCTTGTTTAACGGCTTGCTCAACCATCCCGATTTCGGCCACCTCGATTTCTCCAGCCTCAAGCTCAGCTTTGGCGGCGGCATGGCGGTGCAGCAGGTGGTGGCCGAGCGCTGGTTCAAGGCCACCGGCTCGCCGATTATCGAGGGTTACGGTCTGTCAGAAACCGCACCGGTCGCTACCTGCAACCGCGGCGATGCTGTGGCGTTCAGCGGCACCATCGGCCTGCCGATTCCATCGACCGACATCGCCATCCTCGACGATGATGGCCACGAAGTGCCGCTGGGCCAGCGTGGCGAAATCGCCATCCGTGGCCCGCAAGTGATGGCCGGCTACTGGAACCGTCCGGACGAGACCGCCAAGGTGATGACCGCCGACGGCTACTTCAAATCGGGCGACATCGGCATCATGAACGAAGGCGGCTACGTGAAAATCGTCGACCGCAAGAAAGACATGATCCTGGTGTCCGGCTTCAACGTGTATCCGAACGAACTTGAAGAAGTGGTTGCCGCCCACCCTGGCGTGCTCGAGTGCGCCTGCGTGGGCGTGCCGGACGAACATTCGGGCGAAGCCGTCAAAATGTTCGTGGTGCGCAAGGACCCGAACCTCACCGCCGAGACCCTGATGGCGTACTGCAAGCAAAACCTGACCGGCTACAAGAAGCCGAAATATATCGAATTCCGGGACGAATTGCCTAAAACCAATGTGGGCAAGATCTTGCGGCGTATGCTGCGGGACGAAGATACCCAACAACAGAAAAAACCGAACGAGAAGGCTGCATAACGATGGAAAAAATCTGGCTCAAGTCCTACCCCGAGGGCGTTCCGGCGGAAATCGACAGCACGCAATTCCGCTCGATCACGCACTTGCTGGAAGAAGCATTCCGCAAGTACGCCGACCGCAACGCCTATGTGTGCATGGACAAGCTCCTCACCTACCGCGAGCTGGACCAGCTGTCGCAGCAGATGGGCGCCTGGCTGCAAAGCCTGGGCCTGTCGCCGGGCGCGCGGGTGGCGATCATGATGCCGAACGTGTTGCAGTACCCGGTGGCGATGGCGGCGATCCTGCGCGCCGGCTACACGGTGGTCAACGTCAATCCGCTGTACACGCCGCGCGAGTTGCAGCACCAGCTGATCGACTCCGGTTCCGAAGCCATCATCGTGCTGGAAAACTTTGCCACCACCTTGCAGCAGGTGGTCGCCAACACCAAGGTCAAGCACGTGGTGGTGGCCACCATGGGCGACATGCTGGGTTTAGTAAAGGGCACGATCGTCAACCTGGTGGTGCGCAAGGTGAAAAAGCTGGTGCCCGCGTTCTCGCTGCCCGGCTCGATCTCGTACAAGAAAATGATGGCGGCTGCCGCCGGCATGACCTTAAAGCCGGTCAAGCAGGGCCACGACGACATCGCCTTCCTGCAATACACGGGCGGCACCACGGGCGTGTCGAAAGGCGCAGTGCTGCTGCACCGTAACATCATCGCCAACGTGCTGCAAAACGAGGCATGGCTGCAATTCAAGCACAGCAACGAGCAACTGGTGTTCGTGGCGGCGCTGCCGCTGTACCACATCTATTCGCTGACGGTGAGCGCCTTCATGGGCATGCGCATGGGCGGGCTCACTTTGCTGATTCCTAATCCGCGCGATATCCCTGGTTTCGTGAAGGAACTGGCCAAGTACCGCGTGGCGGTGCTGCCGGCCGTGAACACCCTGTACAACGCGCTGCTCAACAATCCGGAGTTTTCCAAGCTCGATTTCTCCAGCTACTCGGTGTGCAACGGCGGCGGCATGGCGGTGCAGAAGGCCGTGGCCGACAAGTGGCTCAAGGTAACCGGCACGCCGATTATCGAAGGCTACGGCTTGTCCGAGACGTCGCCGGTGGCCACCGCCAACCGCGTCGATATCAAGGAATTCACCGGCACCATCGGCCTGCCGATTCCGTCAACCGAAGTGCTGATCATCGACGACGACGGCCGCGCAGTACCGCTGGGCCAGACCGGCGAAATCGCCATCCGAGGCCCGCAGGTAATGGCCGGCTACTGGAACCGCGCCGATGAAACCGCCAAGACCATGACCGCCGACGGCTTCTTCAAGACCGGCGACATCGGCATCATGGACGAGCGTGGTTACACCCGCATCGTCGACCGCAAGAAAGACATGATCATCGTCTCGGGTTTCAATGTGTACCCGAACGAAGTGGAAGGTGTGGTGGCCGGCCACCCGGGCGTGCTGGAAGTGGCGTGCATCGGCGTGCCGGACAAGAATTCGGGCGAGGCTGTCAAACTGTTCGTGGTGCGCAAGGATCCGAACCTGACGGCCGAGCAGTTGCTGGACTTCTGCAAGCACGAGCTCACGGCGTATAAAAAACCGAAGTTCATCGAGTTCCGCGATGAGCTGCCGAAGACCAACGTGGGCAAGATTTTGCGGCGCCAGCTGCGCGATGAAAAGCCGGCGGCCTAAACTACACCTTCACCACCCCGGCGCGGCCATTGCGCACTACAAAGCTGGCCGCCGTCGCGATTGCGCTCCCCGCATCCTGCACGTCGGCCAGCGCCTGAAAGTGCGCCGTGGTTGTTTCCGGCGTGACGTCCAGCAGCATGAAGCCGCGCTGGTCGCTCTTGCCATACTTGATCCCCGGATTGATCGCCACGTATTCCTCGGTGCGCTTTTGCGGTCGTGACGGCGACGTGATCGACGTGCCGCAAAATTCGCTGGCCAGTACCTGGTTGTTCCTGGTCGCGGCCCGGGTGGGATAGCGGCTGATTTCGGCCGCAAAAAAACTGTGCACGTCGCCCGACAGCACCACAGGGTTGCTGGCGCCGCTGGTGCGCAGCGTCTCGAGCAGGCGCTGGCGCGCCAGCGGGTAACCGTCCCAGCCATCGGTCCAGATCCGCACGTCCGCATCCCGCCTGAACGGTAGCTGGCTGTTCTGCGCCATCAACGTCTGCTGCGCCAGGATGTTCCAGCGCGCTGGCGACGACGACAGGCCATCATCGAGCCAGCGCTGCTGGACGTCGCCCAGCATGGTGCGCTGCGGATCACTGAGCGCGGCGCAGTCGCGCTGGATCACCGAGGTGGAACCGCCGCGCCCCTTCGGCGGGCACGCGTGCCAGGCACGGTACTGGCGGTCGTCGAGCACGTGAAAGCGCGCCAGCCGCCCCCAGTCGTAGCGCTGGTAGATGCGCATGTTGGCGAAGTCGCCGGGCTTGGGCACCGACAGGCGCAGCGGCATGTGTTCGTAGAACGCCTGGTAGGCGGCCGCGCGGCGCAGCACGAATTCGGGGTTGAGCCGCTCGTCGCGGTCGGCCGCGTAGTCGTTGGCCACTTCGTGGTCGTCCCAGGTGACGATCCACGGCGCCACGTGGTGCGCGGCCTGCAGGTGGGCGTCGCTCTTGTACTGGGCGTAGCGGTTGCGGTAATCGGCCAGTGTGAACGACTCCGAGACGCGCACCGCGCGCTTGGGGTGCTGGAGCTGGTACGGTCCCCACTCGTAGATGTAATCGCCGAGGAAGGCCACCAGGTCGGGCGCTGCGGCGGCGATGTGGCGGTGGGCGGCGTAGGTGCCGAATTCCCAATGCTGGCACGAGGCCACGGCCAGTTTCAGGCGCTCGGGCATGCTGGCCGCTGCCGGCGCGGTGCGGGTGCGGCCCACGGGGCTGACCGCGTCACCGAGGATAAAGCGGTAGAAGTACCAGCGCCCCGACGTCAAACCCTTCACGTCCACGTGCACGCTGTGCGCGAGGGCCGGCGTGGCGGTGGCCGTGCCCCTGGCGACGATGCACCCGAAATGCTCGTCGTCGGCCATTTCCCAGCGCACGGGGATGGCAAGCGCCGGCATGGCGGCGGCATTCAACGGATCGTAGAGGATGCGGGTCCAGATGACCACCGCGTCGGGCAGGGGGGAGCCGGAGGCGACGCCCAGGCTGAACGGATAGGCACCCTGGCCGGCGCTGGCGGGCATGACCGGGCGCGCACCTGCGGTGCTGTTTGCATTGCCACTGCGGCTGTCATGGCACGCAGCCAGCGTCGCCAGTCCGGCCAGATGGCCGGCGGTGGCTAAGAAGATACGGCGCTGGTTATCCATGGTGCTGAAACTCCAAGACGGCGCCAGGGCAAGTTATTGAACTGCTACCCAGGCGCGGCTCCAGGCGGGCCATCCAGCGGCCACTATGGCGGTACTCCAGGCAGGTCATCCGGCTCCTACCCATGGCAGCGCGCCAGGCGGGCATCCGGCCTGCGTCATTCATGCCGGCAGCGCGTGGATCAGCGTCTCGATCGGCGGCACCTTGCGCGGCTTGCGGTCGGAGTCGGTCGCCACGTAGGTCAGTACGGCCTCGGTGACCTTGACGGTGTCCGCTTGCAGGCGGTTGCGCTCCGCGTACACCTCGACGTTGACGGTGATGGACGTATTGCCAACCTTGACGATATCGGCATAGAACGACAGCAGGTCGCCGACGAACACGGGGTTCTTGAACACGAAGGAGTTGACGGCGATGGTCGCCACGCGGCCATTGGCGCGGCGCGTGGCCGGCAGCGAACCGGCGATATCGACCTGCGCCATGATCCAGCCGCCGAACACGTCGCCATAGACATTGGCGTCGGACGGGGAGGGCATCATGCGCAGTTCCGGCATTTTCCCAGCGGGCAGGCCCCGGTTGATGGTGGTGATGGCAAGCGGGGTTTTTTCTGGGGTGGTCATCGTGAAATCTCGGCAAGGGCTACAATGACCAAGATTGAACCATAAAAAGCCCCCCGCTGCCCACCCCGCCCAATCTTGCCCCTATGCGCCGTTATCCGAATTCGCCAGCCGACGCCAGCGTCCAGCCAGCCCCCCGTTCCCGCACCGACCTCGCCACCCTGAAAACCCTGCTGCCCTACCTGTGGGTGTACAAGTGGCGCGTGCTGCTGGCGCTGGGCTGCCTGGTGGGCGCCAAGCTTGCCAACGTGGGCGTGCCGATCGTGATGAAGCGCCTGATCGACTCGCTCACCATCACGCCGCAGCATCCACAGGCGCTGCTGGTACTGCCGGTGGCGGCGCTGGTGGTGTATGGCCTGCTGCGGCTATCGACCACGGTATTTACCGAGTTGCGCGAGTTCCTGTTCGCGCGGGTGACGCAGCGCGCCGTGCGCACCATCGCGCTGCAAGTGTTCCGCCACCTGCACGCGCTGTCGCTGCGCTTCCACCTGAATCGCCAGACCGGCGGCATGACGCGCGATATCGAGCGCGGCACGCGCGCGGTCGGTTCGCTGATCTCGTACACGCTGTTCAACATCCTGCCCACGCTGGTGGAGATCACGCTGGTGCTGGGCTACCTGGTGCTGCATTACGATATCTGGTTCAGTGTGATCACGTTTGTTGCGCTGGTGTCGTACATCGTGTTTACCGTGACGGTGACCAACTGGCGCACGCACTTCCGCCGCACCATGAACGACCTCGATTCCAGGGCCAATACCCGTGCGATCGACTCGCTGATCAACTACGAGACCGTCAAGTACTTCGGCAACGAGGGCTACGAAGCGAAACGCTACGACGACGGCTTGCAGCACTACGAGTCGGCGGCGGTCAAGTCGCAAACCTCGCTGTCGGTCCTGAACACCGGGCAGTCACTGATCATCGCGGTGGCCGTCACGCTGATCCTGTGGCGCGCCACCGAGGGCGTAATTGCCGGCACCATGACCCTGGGCGACCTGGTGCTGGTCAACTCGTTCATGATCCAGCTGTACATCCCGCTCAACTTCCTTGGCGTGATCTACCGCGAGATCAAGCAAAGCCTGGCCGACATGGAAAAGCTGTTTTCGCTGCTGGACCAGAACCGCGAAATCGCCGATGCCAAGGACGCGCAGCCGCTGGCAACCACCGGTGCGGAGGTGCGCTTCAACCACGTCGATTTCAGCTACGAGGCCAAGCGCCAGATCCTGTTCGATGTCGATTTCACGATCGCTCCCGGCACCACCACGGCAGTGGTGGGCCATAGCGGCTCGGGCAAGTCCACTTTGTCGCGCCTGCTGTTCCGCTTCTACGAAGTCAATACCGGCAGCATCTCGATCGACGGCCAGGATCTGCGGTCGCTCACGCAGGATTCGGTGCGCCACGCGATCGGCATCGTGCCGCAGGATACGGTGCTGTTCAACGACACCATCGAGTACAACATCGCCTACGGCAAGCCGGGCGCCACGCGCGAAGACATCGTGGCGGCCGCGCGCGCGGCGTCGATCCACGACTTCGTGGAGAGCCTGCCGGACGGCTATGCCACCATGGTGGGCGAGCGTGGACTGAAACTGTCGGGCGGCGAAAAGCAGCGCGTGGCAATTGCCCGCACCCTGCTCAAAAATCCGGCCATCCTGATTTTTGACGAGGCCACGTCGGCGCTCGATTCGAAAGCCGAGCAGGCGATCCAGGCGCAGTTGAAGGAAATCGCCAAGAGCCGCACCACGCTGGTCATCGCGCACCGCCTGTCCACGGTGGCCGATGCGCAGCAGATCCTGGTGCTCGACCACGGCCGCATCGTCGAGCGTGGCACCCACCAGGCGCTGCTGGCTGCCGATGGCCTGTACGCGCAGATGTGGCAGCGCCAGCAGGCCAGGCAGGAGGAAGACGTCGCAGCACAATGAAAAAAGCCCGTTCAGTTGCCTGAACGGGCTTTGTTACTTCAGGGTGCCATCAATCAGGCAGCATCCTTGATCATCTCTTCGTCGCCGGGATGGGCCAATTCTCCCTCCCACTTGGCGACCACCGCAGCGGCCACACCGTTACCGACCACGTTGGTGGCCGACCGCGCCATGTCCAGGAAGTGGTCGATACCGAGCAGCAGCAACAGACCCGCTTCCGGGATATTGAACTGGCTCAGGGTGGCGGCAATCACCACCAGCGACGCGCGCGGTACACCGGCGATCCCCTTGGACGTTACCATCAACACGGCCATCATGGTGATCTGCTCGGCCAGGGTCATCTCGATGCCGTAGGCCTGGGCGATGAACACGGTGGCGAAGGTGCAGTACATCATCGAGCCGTCGAGGTTGAACGAGTAGCCGATCGGCAGCACGAACGAGGCGATGCGGTTGCGCACGCCGAAACGCTCGAGGCCTTCCAGCGTCTTTGGATACGCCGCTTCGCTCGACGCGGTGGAGAAGGCCAGCAGCGCCGGGCCGCGCAGCTCGCCCATCAAGGCAAATACGCGTTTTTTCAGGAACAGGAAGCCGGCAAACATCAGCAAGCCCCACAGGATCATGATGCCTAGGTAGAACTCGGCCATGAACACGCCGTACGTGGACAGCACACCGAGGCCGCTCTTGGCGATGGTGCCGGCAACAGCGGCAAATACCGCGATCGGCGCGAACGCCATCACGTAACCGGTGACCTTGAGCATGATGTGGGCCAGGCCGTCGAGCGCGTCGATCAGGATGCGGGCTTTTTCGCCGATGGCGGCAGCGGCGATACCGAAGAACAGCGAGAACACGACGATCTGCAGGATCTCGTTCTTGGCCATGCCATCGACGATGGACGCCGGCACCAGGTGGGTGACGAAGTCTTTCAGCGACAGGGACGACGCCACGATGCCGGTGTTGGAAGCGGCGGTGGACATATGGCCCAGCAGCGCGTCACCAGGGCGGAAGATGTTGACCAGCACCAGGCCCAGGCTCAGCGACATGACCGAAGCCAGGAAGAACCAGCCCATGGTTTTCAGGCCGATACGGCCCACTTCGCTTGCATCACCCATGCGGGCGATGCCGACCACCAGGGTGGCGAATACCAGCGGGGCGATGATCATCTTGATCAGGCGCAGGAACACGGTGGTCAACAAGGACATCGAATCAACAAAACCGGTGGGCGTAGCCACGTTGGCGTTGACGAAATAGCCGGTAATAATGCCTAGCACCAGGGCAAGCAGGATGTAGGTGGTCAATCGGCTTTTTTTCTGCATGTTCTAGCTTCCCTGTGATAGTGTCTCTTTGGACGTTGCTTGCCGCAGAGAGGTTCTGCGCCAGCGCAATCTGGTTCAAAATAAAGTCATTTCCTCCAGGTGCGGAGGTATGATCCCGTCAAGTTCAACCTTGTGAGTTGATGAAACATTGAGCAATGTATTGAGCAAGTGACGCAGTATCCTTGGGGCCAAGGTCACTGTCAAGCTTGCGTGGACACCGTTCCACATCGATTCTTTCCGCGCTCCCGGGGCGACAAAAATATGATAGCGATCAGCAATCTCAGCAAATGGTATGGCCAGTTCCAGGTCCTCACCGATTGCACCACCAACGTCGCCAAGGGCGATGTCATGGTGATCTGCGGCCCGTCCGGATCGGGTAAATCGACGCTGATCAAGACCGTCAACGGCCTCGAGCCATTTCAGCGAGGCAACATCACGGTTGATGGCATTGCGGTGGGCGACCCGCGCACCGACCTGCCGAGGCTGCGCGCGCGGATCGGCATGGTGTTCCAGAATTTCGAATTGTTCCCGCACCTGTCGGTGCGGCAAAATCTGAACCTCGGCCAGGTCAAGGTCCTGGGCCGCAGCGAGGAAGAAGCTAGTGCGCGCGGCTTGCTGTACCTGGACCGGGTAGGGCTGTTGTCGCAGCAGGACAAGTTTCCCAACCAGCTGTCGGGCGGCCAGCAGCAGCGCGTGGCAATTGCCCGCGCCTTGTCGATGGACCCGATCGCCATGCTGTTCGATGAACCGACCTCGGCGCTCGATCCCGAAATGATCAACGAGGTGCTGGACGTGATGGTGGGGCTGGCGCAGGAAGGCATGACCATGATGGTGGTGACCCACGAGATGGGCTTTGCGCGCAAGGTGGCCAACCGCGTGGTGTTCATGGACCAGGGCAAGATCCTTGAGGATTGCGGCAAAGACGAGTTTTTTGGCGCGCCGCGTTCCGAGCGCGCCCGCGAATTTTTAGCGCGTATTATTCACTAGAAGGGCGGCAGCGCCGCCGGCATTGTTTTCACCTCAGGGAGGAATCATGTCTTATGTTCGCATCGCCGCCATTGTCACCACCTCAGCCGCCTTGGCGGTCTCTGCCACTGCCAGCGCCCAGGACCCGGGCGGCACGCTGGCCAAGATCAAGCGCACCAACACCATCACGCTGGGCGTGCGCGACGGCTCGATTCCGTTTTCCTTCCTCGACGACCGCCAGCGCTACCAGGGTTATTCGATCGACCTGTGCATGAAGATCGTGGCGGCCGTGCAGAAACACCTGAATATGAGCGGCCTGAAAGTCGTCACCAACCCGGTCACCGCCGCCAACCGCATTCCGCTCATGGCCAACGGCACCATCGACCTCGAGTGCGGCTCCACCACCAATAACGCCGAGCGGCAAAAGCAGGTGGCGTTCGCGCCCACCATGTTCGTGATCGCCAACCGGCTGCTCACCAAAAAGTCGTCCAACATCGGCTCGCTGGCCGACATGAAGGGGAAAACCCTGGTGGCCACCGCTGGCACCACCACCCACAAGCAGATGACCATGCTCAACGCCGAGCGCAAGCTGGGCATGAAGATACTGGTCGGCAAGGACCACCCCGAATCGTTCCTGATGCTCGAAACCGGCCGCGCCGTGGCCGAGGCCAACGACGACATCCTGCTGGCCGGCCAGGTGGCCACCGCGCGCAACCCGGACCAGTACGTGATCGGCACCGAGGCGCTGTCGGTTGAACCGTACGGCATCATGCTCAGAAGGGGCGATCCCAAGTTTAAGGCCGTGGTCGATGGCGCGCTGACCGACTTGTACCGGTCCGACGAATTCCCGAAAATTTACGCCAGGTGGTTTACCAGCGCGATCCCGCCGCGCGGCATCAACCTCAACTTCCCGATGTCGGCGCAACTGAAGGCGGCCATAGCCAAGCCGACCGATTCGCCTGACCCGGCCGCCTACGCGGTGAAGTAATCATTCTCTGGCGCCGCCATGGATTACCACTGGCACTGGGCCATCTTCGGCGAACTCTCGCCGGACGGCGTGCGCCCCTACTGGCAAACCCTGGCGGACGGCCTGGGCTGGACCCTTGCCACGGCGCTGGCCGGCTGGGTGATGGCGCTGGCGCTTGGCTTTGCCATCGGCGCGCTGCGCACGCTGCCGTCGCCGTGGTGGCGCCGGCTCGGCACCGCGTACGTGGAGCTGTTTCGCAACATCCCGCTGCTGGTGCAGATGTTTTTGTGGTACTTCGTCGTGCCCGAGGTGTTGCCGGTTGCGCTCGGCGAACGCGTCAAGGCCATGCCCAATGCGCCGTTCGTCACCGCTGTCGTGTGCCTGGGATTTTTCACGTCGGCGCGGGTGGCGGTGCAGGTCACGGCCGGCATCGAGGCCCTGGCCGGTGGTCAACGCCTGGCCGCGCTGGCGCTGGGCCTCGATCTGCGGCAAACCTATCGCCACGTGTTGCTGCCGCTGGCGCTGCGCATCATCATGCCGCCGCTTACCAGCGAGTTCCTCAACATCATCAAGAACAGCTCGGTGGCGCTCACCATCGGCCTCATCGAGCTGACCGCCAGTGCGCGCGCCTTGCAGGAGTTTTCGTTCCAGGTGTTCGAAGCGTTTGCCGCCGCCACCGTGATCTACGTGCTGCTCAACTTGCTGGTGACGGCTGCCATGCACCGGCTCGAACGCCGGCTGGCGCTGCCGGGAACGCTGGGAGGCCGCTGATGTTTGCCGATTTCGATGTCGATGTGATCGCCCGCTCGTGGCTGTACCTGTTCCAGGTGGGCATGGCGTTCACCGTGCAATTGACGGTGCTGGCCATGCTCGGAGGGGTCGTGCTGGGCACACTGCTGGCGCTGGCGCGCCTGTCGGGTTTTGCGCCGCTGGCGCTGGCGGCCGGCGCGTACGTCAACCTGGTGCGCGCGGTACCGCTGGTGCTGGTGATCTTTTGGTTTTATTTTTTGGTGCCATACGTGGCGGCCTGGCTGATCGGTGCGCACGAGCCGGTCAAGGTCGGTACGTTCTGGTCGGCCTTGATCACGTTCACGCTGTTCCAGGCGGCATATTATTGCGAGATCATGCGTGGTGGCATCCAGGCGATCCCGCGCGGCCAGGTGCTGGCAGCGCAAGCGCTGGGCCTGCGCTACTGGCAGGTCATGGGCCGCGTGGTGCTGCCGCAGGCGCTGCGCAACATGCTGCCGGTGCTGCTCACGCAAACCATCGTGCTGTTCCAGGATGTATCGCTGGTATATATGCTGTCGGTGCCGGACTTCGTGGGCGCCGCCAGCAAGATCGCCCAGCGCGACGGCCGGCTGGTGGAGATGTACACCTTCGTGGCCGTGGTGTATTTCGTGCTGTGCTGCGCACTGTCGTGGCTTTCGCGCCACCTACTTCGGGGTCAGTGCCGACATTCGGACACGGGCTCAAGCAGATAGTGATGAGTTCGTGTCCAAATGTCGGCACTGACCCCGAAGGCAGGTCTGCTAGTATGCGCGGTTGTTGACACTGACGGAAGCATCCATGCCTACCTTGACCAAACTTGCCGGTGCCATGCTGGCCCTCGGGCTGCTCACCAGCGCCCATGCCGCCGACAAGATCGCCGCCGACCTGGTGCTTACGCAAGCGACCCTGATCGACGTTGCCGGCGGCCAGGCCGTGCGTGGCAAATCGGTGGTGCTCAAGGGGGATCGCATTATCGCCGTCGTCGATGACCGCGACCTGCCCAACTATGCCGCACGCCGCACCATGCGCTTGCCGGGCAAGTACCTGATGCCGGGCCTGTGGGATACCCACGTGCACTTCGGCGGCGGGCCGGCGCTGATCGACGAGAACAAGAACCTGCTGCCCGTGTACCTGGCCTATGGCATCACCACCGTACGTGATTGCTCGGGCGACCTGCCTGACACCGTGCTGTCGTGGCGCGACCAGATCAACCATGGCAAGCTCGAAGGCCCCACCATTTTCACGTCGGGCGCCAAGCTCGAAGGCTACAAGCCGTTGTGGAAGGGCACCATCGAAGTGGGCACGCCGGAAGAAGTAGGCAAGGCGCTCGACCGCCTGCAGGGGCAGAAGGTAGATTTCGTGAAGATCACCGAGAACACGCTCAAGCCCGAGCTGTACCTCGAAGCGCTGCGCCAGGCCAAGGAGCGCGGCATGCGCACCTCGGGCCACATCCCGGTGCAAAAGACGCTGGCGCAAATGTTCGATGCGGGCCTGGGCACGGTCGAGCATCAGTCGTACCTGCTGCGCGCGGCCACCCCGCGCGAGGCCGAGCTGACTGCGCAAGTGGCCGCCGGCGCCTTGACCGGCAAGGAGGCGATGAAACTGAGCCTGGCGAGCTACGACGAGCCGACCGCCCGTGCATCGTTCCGCTACATGGCGTCGAAGGGGACGGCGGTGGTACCGACATTGTCGGTGTCGCGCGTGGTGGCCTATCTCGACATGGAAGACCACAGCCATGACGAGGCGCTGCAATACATCGGCCCGGGCCTGCGCGCCACCTACGACTGGCGCGTGCAGCGCGCCGCCCAAGATAACCCCGAACAGATCGCGCTGCGCAAGGCCACGTTCGAGAAATCGGCCGCGCTGCTGCCGATCCTGGCGCAAGAAGGCGTGAGCATCATCGCCGGCACCGATGCCGGCTTCTTGAACTCCTACGACTATCCAGGCCAGGCGCTGCACGACGAGATTGGCCTGTACGTCAAATACGGCTTGACGCCAGTGCAGGCGCTGCAATCGGCAGTCATCGCCGGCCCGCGCTTCCTGGGCAAGCTGGACCGTTACGGCAGCCTGGAAGCAGGCAAGACCGCCGACCTGCTGGTACTGGACGCCAACCCGCTGCAAGACATCGCCGCCACCCGGCAGATTCGCACCGTGGTCAGCCGCGGCAAAGTCTACGACCGCGCCATGCTTGACCAGTTGCTGGCTCAGGCAAAAGCCAACGCCAAGGTCGGCGCCGCGCACTAATTCAGAGGCAGTTCCGATATTTGAACTCGGCCCAGCGCTATTTTGCCGAGATCGTGTCCGAATGTCGGCACTGACCCCGAAGGCTCGGGTTGTCGGGGTAAAATATCGCCATTCCGCCGTTTTAGCCATACTGGTAGCCCGAAAACCGCCTGAAAGCCCCGCCATGCCCGACTTCGAAACCCTCCCCGACAGCATCACCATCACCCGTCCCGACGACTGGCACCTGCACCTGCGCGATGGCGCCACGCTGGCCAGCGTGCTGCCGCATAGCGCGCGCCAGTTCGGCCGCGCCATCGTGATGCCGAACCTGAAACCGCCGGTTACCACCGCCGCTGCTGCCGTCGCCTACCGCGAGCGCATCCTGGCCGCGCTGCCGGCAGGGATGGCATTCGATCCGCTGATGACGCTTTATCTCACCAACAACACGCCGCCGGAAGAAATCGTGCGTGCCATCGACAGCGGCGTGGTCCACGCTGTGAAACTGTACCCGGCTGGCGCCACCACCAATTCCGACGCCGGCGTGACCGATATCGCCAACTGCTACAAGACGCTGGAAAAAATGCAGGAAGTGGGCATGCCGTTTCTGGTGCACGGCGAAGTGACCGACCAGGACATCGACCTGTTCGACCGCGAGGCCGTCTTCATCGAGCGCGTGATGCGCCCGCTGCGCCGCGATTTCCCGGCCCTGAAAATCGTCTTCGAACACATCACCACCAAGGACGCGGCGCAGTACGTGGCCGAGGCGGAAGGTCCGATTGCGGCCACCATCACCGCACACCACCTGCTCTACAACCGCAACGAGATTTTCAAGGGCGGCATCCGGCCCCATTACTACTGCCTGCCGGTGCTCAAGCGCGAAGAGCACCGCCTGGCGCTGGTCACTGCCGCCACCAGCGGCGACGAGCGCTTCTTCCTCGGCACCGACTCGGCGCCGCACGCGCAGGGCGCCAAGGAAGCCGCTTGCGGCTGCGCCGGCTGCTACACCGCGCTGCACGCGATGGAGCTCTACACCGAAGCCTTCGCCCGCGCCGGCGCCCTCGACAAGCTGGAAGCCTTCTCCAGCTTCAACGGCCCGGACTTCTACGACCTGCCGCGCAACACCGGCACCATCACCCTGAAGCGCGAGCAGTGGACGCTGCCCGACCTGCTGCCGATGGCCGACCAGCAAGTGGTGCCGCTCAACGCCGGCGAAACCATCAACTGGAAAATGGTGTAAAGAGTGCTGTCGGTGATCGACTGGTCGCAGCCCTGGTACGACGCTGTGCGCGACGCAGCCGTCTGCCTGGCAGCCGATCGCCACTTCCGCGACAGTTTCACCGCGCAGGCGGCGGCTCTGGGCTTGCGCAACCACGCCGGGCTGCCGCTGTCGTTCGTGCCGCAGGAGGCGCTGCCCGATGGCACCGCGTACGAGGAGTTCATCGGCGCCACCGGCGGCGTGCCCACGCGCGACAACCTGCACGATTTTTTCAACGGCCTGGTGTGGCTCAGCTTCCCGCGCATCAAGGTACAGTTGAACGCCTTGCAGGCGGCGCAGATCGCCCGCGACGGCGTCGGTAAATCACGCGGTCCCGCGCGCGATGGCGCCACCATTTTTGACGAGAACGCGGCGCTGCTGGTAGTGCGCGATAGTGCTGCCGGCCAGGCGTTGACGGCAGCGCTGCGCGAGCACCGCTGGCGCGAAGCGTTCCTCGAGCGGCGCGCCAGCTTCGGTCCCGATGCGCAAGTCTGGCTGTTCGGCCACGCGCTGATGGAAAAGCTGGTGGCTCCGCGCAAGGCGATCACCGCCCACACCCGCGTGGTGGTGGCCGGCGACGAATTTTTTACGTTGGACCACGCCGCACGCCGTGCCTGGATCGATGCCACCGTGGCCCGGCAACTGGCGGCGGAAACCATTACCACCGCAGGCTTCACACCGATGCAGGCGCTGGGCGTACCTGGCTGGTGGTCCGACCAGGATGAGGCGTTCTACGCCGACCAGGCGGTGTTCCGGCCCAAGCGCCAGGCCTGACGCTTGGCCGCACCGGCCATCGCCATCACGACAGGCCTGACGATTTGGCGCACCGGCCATCGCCGTCAGCGCCAGGCGCAGCGGTCGGTGCTCGCCAGCGACGAGCGTCCAGCGTGACCCCGCATGCGCGCTCCGCAGTACAATGTCATTCCGATATCGACCATCATCGCCGCCGACGCGGCAGAAAGAGCACGCCATGACGCAGGACATCCGCTGGGGCATACTGGGCACCGGAAAAATCGCCAAGGCCTTCGCCACCGCTTTGCAGGACACGCCCGGCGCACATCTCGCCGCCGTTGCTTCGCGCAGTGTAGATAGCGCTACCAAATTTGGCGCCGAGTATGGCGAAGTTGCTGACGTCACGCGCTGCCACGGCAGCTACCAGGCGCTGGTCGACGATCCCGACGTGGACGTGGTGTACATCGCCACGCCGCACCCGATGCACCACGAGAACGCGCTGATGTGCCTGAACGCGGGCAAAGGCGTGCTGGTGGAAAAATCGTTCACCATGAACCGCCGCCAGGCCGAAGACATCATCGACCTGGCCCGGGCCAAAAACCTGTTCGTGATGGAAGCGATGTGGACCCGCTTCATGCCGGCCGTGATCGAGGCCAAACGCATCGTTGACAGCGGCGAGATTGGCACCCCGGCCAACATCACCGCCGATTTCGGCTTCACGTCCGACGCCGGTCCCGAGCACCGCCTGTTCAACCCCGAGCTGGGTGGCGGCGCGCTGCTCGACCTGGGCATTTATCCGCTGTCGATCGCCTCGTTCTTCCTGGGCGGTGTCACCAGCGTCAAGGCGCAGGCGCAAATGACGGACACCGGCGTGGACATGCAGACGGCGTTCACCCTGATGCATGACGGCGGCGGCCTGTCGTCGTGCGTGTGCAGCCTGCGCTCGCGCACGCCCACCGAGCTGACCATCTCCGGCACCCGTGGTTTCGTGCGTCTCGCCGACCGCTTCCACAACACCGAGGCGTTCAGCGTGACCGTGGTTGATGGCGCCAGCCGCACCGAGCGCACCGTCAACGTGCCGCGCAGCGGCAACGGCTACAGCCACGAGGCGCAGGAAGTAGGCCGCTGCCTGCGCGCCGGCCTGATCGAAAGCCCGGTGATGCCGCACGCTGAAACGCTCAACCTCATGGGCACGCTCGACGCCATCCGTGACCAGATCGGCCTGCGCTACCCCGCCGACCGATAACCTCCCAAGCGCGGGCGGCGCATAGCCGTTACAATCGCCTGATGTCGTTTTGACCACCAGGATGCCCCATGTTCCTCGCCACCCGCGCGCCTTCCCTGAAAACCGTGCTGCTTGCCACCGGCGTCGTGCTGACGCTGGCCATGGGCGTGCGCCACGGTTTCGGCTTCTGGATGCAGCCGATCTCGCAGGCCAACGGCTGGACCCGCGAGACCTACTCGCTGGCGATGGCGCTGCAAAACCTGCTATGGGGCGTGTTCGGCCCGTTCGCCGGCATGGCGGCCGATCGCTTCGGCACCATGCGCGTGGTGCTGGTGGGCGCACTGTCGTATATGGCGGGCCTGGTATGGATGGCGCTGGTCACCGATCCCACTTTATTCGTGATCGGCTCGGGCGTGTTCATCGGCCTGGGGCTGGCGTGCACCGCGTTCGGTGCGGTCAGTGGCATCATCGGCCGCACCGCGCCGGTCGATAAGCGCTCGTGGGCGTTCGGCATTTCGGGCGCGGCCAGCTCGTTCGGCCAGTTCGTGCTGATGCCGGTCGAGCAGCAATTGATCTCGGCGGTCGGCTGGCAGCACGCATTTTTCGTGCTGGCGGCGGTGGTCGTGGCGCTAATGGTGCCGATGGCATTCTTCCTGCGCGAACCGGCCACGGTCCACGACGACGGTCCGCGCCAGAGCATCGGCGAGGCATTCGGCGAGGCCACGCGCAACCGTTCGTTCCTGCTGCTGGTCGCCGGGTATTTCGTGTGCGGCTTCCAGCTGGTGTTCATCGGTGTCCATCTGCCGGCGTACCTGAAGGACAAGGGCGTGATCGATCCGAGCGTGGCGGTGATGGCGCTGGCGCTGATCGGCCTGTTCAACATCGTCGGCTCCTACCACGCGGGCAAGCTCGGCGGCCGCCTGCCCAAGCGCTACCTGCTCTCCGGGATCTATTTTTTGCGCGCGCTCGTGATCACCGCGTTCGTGCTGCTGCCACTCTCGCCGATGACCGTGTACCTGTTTGCCGCCGCCATGGGCGTGCTGTGGCTGTCCACGGTGCCGCTCACCAACGGCATCATTGCCGGCATTTTCGGCGTCAAGCACATGTCGATGCTGGCGGGGATGGTGTTCTTCTCGCACCAGGTGGGTAGCTTCCTCGGCGTCTGGCTCGGCGGCTATCTGTACACGCTGCTGGGCAGCTACGACCTGGTGTGGGGGATTTCGATAGTGCTGGGTGTAGTGGCCGGCCTGGTCAACCTGCCGATCAACGAACGCCCGCTGGTGCGCGGCGGCTTGGCGGCGGCGTGACATGAACATCTGGCTGTGGCGCGGCTTGATTGCGGCGGTGCTGGCGCTGGTGTTCGTGGCGTATTTGCAGCCGGGGTTCGTGGTGGACTTGGCGAACCGGGTTTATATGTGCTTCTAGCACCCCAGGTCTTCTATTCGTCATCCTCGCGCACGCGGGGATCCATGGAACGCTTGCGTCTCGCCACCGCGTTTAAAGCCAACACAGCTCAACGGGGTTATGGATCCCCGCTTGCGTGAGGATGACGGAGCAAAGGATCGCGATACGGGTTAAACCTTCAGGAACTCTTCCCGTCCACCCAGCCACCGCGACAAGTGCGCTTCCACGGTCGCGGTTTTTTCCGGCGTGCTGGCGTGCAGCAAATCATGCGCCACGTCGCGGGCCTGGTCCACCAGCCAGCCGTCCGTCTCCAGGTCGGCAAAGCGCAGCATCGCCTGGCCCGACTGGCGTGCGCCCAAAAATTCGCCGGGCCCGCGTATCTCCAGGTCGCGCCGGGCGATCTCGAAGCCGTCGGTGGTTTCGCGCATCGTCATCAACCGCTGCTTGGCGATGCCTCCCAGCGGGCTCTGGTACAGCAGCAGGCAGACGCTGGCCGCCGAACCCCGTCCCACGCGCCCGCGCAGCTGGTGCAGCTGCGACAGGCCGAAACGCTCGGCGTGCTCGATCACCATCAGCGACGCATTCGGTACGTCCACCCCCACCTCGATCACGGTGGTGGCCACCAGCACCTGCATTTCGTTGGCCGTAAAGGCGTCCATGATGGCCTGCTTTTCCGCCGGCTTCAAACGGCCGTGCACCAGTCCCACGTTGAGGTCGGGCAGTGCTTCGGCCAGCAGCGCGTGGGTGTCGGTGGCGGTTTGCAGTTGCAGCGCTTCCGATTCCTCGATCAGCGGGCACACCCAGTACACCTGCCGGCCCTCGAGCGCCGCCGCGTGCACGCGCTCGATCACTTCGTCGCGGCGGTTCTGGTCGATGGTGCGGGTGACGATCGGCGTGCGGCCCGGCGGCAGTTCGTCGATCACCGACACTTCCAGGTCGGCGTAATACGTCATGGCCAGCGTGCGCGGGATCGGCGTGGCCGACATCATCAGCTGGTGCGGAATCGCGCCCTCGTTGCCCTTGTTGCGCAAGGTGAGGCGCTGGCCCACGCCGAAGCGGTGCTGTTCATCGACGATCACCAGCCCCAGGTTGGCAAACACCACCGCTTCCTGGATCAGTGCATGCGTGCCGACGACGAGCCGCGCCTCGCCCGATTCGATCATGTCGTAGGCGGCCTGCTTGTCCTTTTTCTTCAGGCTGCCTGTCAGCCACGCCACCTTTACGCCCAGCGGCTCCATCCACGCAGCGATCTTGCGGAAGTGCTGCTCGGCCAGGATTTCGGTGGGCGCCATCAGCGCGGCCTGGAAGCCGCTGTCGATGGCCTGGGCAGCGGCCAGCGCCGACACCACCGTCTTGCCACTGCCCACATCCCCTTGCAGCAGGCGCTGCATCGGGTACGGCTGGCGCAAGTCGGCGCGGATTTCAGCCAGCACGCGCTGCTGCGCGCCGGTCAGCTGGAACGGCAGCGCGGCCTGGAACTCGGCCGACAACTGGCCGGCCACCTTCAGCACCGCCGCGCCTTTCGAACGGCGCGCGTGCTGCGCGCGTTTGAGGGACAGCTGCTGCGCCAGCAGCTCGTCGAATTTCACCCGCGTCCACGCCGGGTGCGAGCGGTCGGCCAGCGCGTGTTCATCGACCTGCTGCGGCGGATAGTGCAGCAGTTTCACGGCCGGTTCGAAGTCGGACAGCTGCATCGCCGCGCGCAGGTCGGCGGGCAGGGTGTCGGTCCAGTCCACGCGCTTCATGGCGTCGCCGATGGCGCGGCGCAGGATCGGCTGCGACAGGCCTTCGCCGGAAGGATAGACGGGCGTGAGCGACGTGGGCAGCGGCGCGCCTTCGTTGACGATCTTGTAGGCCGGGTGGACCATCTCGGCACCGAAGAAGCCGTGCTTGAGCTCTCCGCGCGCGCGCACCCGCGTGCCTTCGGCCAGCTGCTTGACCTGGCTGCCGTAAAAATTCATGAACCGCAGTTGCAGCTCTCCCGTGCCATCCGAGATATGCACCAGCAGCTGGCGGCGCGGCTTGAAGGTGATCTCGTTCTTGACCACCACGCCCTCGACCTGCGACGTGTCGCCGCCATGCAGGCGCGCCTCCTCGATGGTGATCACTTGCGTCTCGTCCTCGTAGCGCATGGGCAGGTGCAGCACCAGGTCCATGTCGGTATGCAGGCCGAGCTTGGCCAGCTTCACCTGCGGGCTGACGGTCTTCTTGACGGGTTTAGATGGGGCGACGGGCATATTGGAGCATTTTTCAAACACTAGCGTAAAATAGAGGGTTGGCCGTAACAAACCCGAAGCAGCAACGCCGGTATTGTAAGGCTAGCCATCCGTAGAAGCACACCCGATTCTTCAACCGTTTTCACAAGTTCGCCATGTATTCGCTTTCCGATTTCGATTTTAACTTGCCCCAGGAGCGCATCGCGCAATTTCCGCTGCCGGACCGCAGCGCTTCGCGCCTGCTGCACCTGGACGGCGCGCAGATCATCGACCGCCAGTTCGCCGACATCGTGGGCCTCTTGCAGGCCGGCGACCTGCTGGTGATGAACGACACGCGCGTGCTCAAGGCCCGCTTTTTCGGCACCAAGGAAAGCGGCGGCAAGGTCGAAGCGCTGGTCGAGCGTGTACTCGACAACCGCACCGTGCTGGCGCAGGTGCGCGCTTCGCGCTCGCCTTTGGCCGGCACGAAGATGCGCCTGGCCGACGCCTTCGACGTTACCGTGGGCGAGCGCGCCGGCGAATTTTTCACGCTGCACTTCGATGCCGACGTGTTCGATCTGATCGAAGCGCACGGCCGCCTGCCGCTGCCGCCGTACATCGAGCACGATGCCGATTCGTTCGACGAAACCCGCTACCAGACGGTGTTCAACAAGGTGCCGGGCGCGGTGGCCGCACCGACGGCCGGTCTGCACTTCGACCAGGCGCTGCTCGATACATTAAAGGCGAAAGGCGTGAACTTCGCGTTCGTGACCCTGCACGTGGGCGCCGGCACCTTCCAGCCGGTGCGCAATGAAGTGCTGTCCGAGCACCAGATGCATACCGAGTGGTACACCATGCCGCAAGAGACGGTGGACGCAGTGCGCGCCACCCGCGCAGCCGGCCGCGACGTGGTGGCTGTCGGTACCACCAGCCTGCGCGCGCTGGAATCGGCGTCTCAAAGCGGCCAGCTGGAAGCGGGCAGCGCCGACACCGCGCTGTTCATCACGCCCGGCTACCAGTTCAAGACCGTCACGCGCCTGATCACCAATTTCCACCTGCCCAAGTCCACCCTGCTGATGCTGGTGTCGGCCTTTGCAGGTTTTGAAGAGATCCGCACCGCCTACGCGCATGCGATCGCCAACGAATACCGCTTCTTCAGCTATGGCGACGCCATGTTGCTGACGACGCAAGCACGTGCGCCGGTGAGCACCTGACGCATAAGTACTACAATTAACGGCACACGCGGGACTGCGCCGATATGGAAGCCTTTGAACATGCCCTCGACATTTCTGACCAGAGTAGTGTTGCACAACTATAAGAGTATCGCCGCGTGCGATGTTCGGTTGGGCGCGCTCACTTATTTGGTCGGTCCAAATGGTGCGGGTAAAAGCAATTTCCTTGATGCTTTGCACCTGGTGGCCGATGCGCTCAAAATGTCGCTGGCTGCTGCCCTCAACGCCCGCTGGGGTGTAGCGCATCTGTTACATCGAAATGCGGTACAAGCCGGCTACCTTGGCATACGCCTCGAGTTCCGCTTGCCCGATGGGCGCGCAGGACATTATGCACTGATGATGCGACCGTCCGAGAGTGCCGGCTTTATCATCAGCGCAGAGGAATGCAGCATCGGCGCTGACTCCTATCAAGTCGTCGATGGGGTACTGAAATCAAGCACCATCATGCCGTTTCCAGCTGTGTCGCAGGATAGGCTGGCACTGGTGGCAGTGTCCGGAATTCCGGTGTTTCGCGCGGTGTTCGACGCGCTGGCGTCGATGAGTATCTACAATCCGAATCCGCAATTGATGCGGATGCAGCAGATGCAGCAAGATGGCCGCTCGTTGCTTGGTGACGGGGCCAATATTGCCGCCGTGCTTGGCTACTTGCGTCAAGCACACGGCGATGTGCTGAACCTGATCGAGGATTATTTACGGCTGATCGTTCCCGGCGTGCAGATGGTGGAACGAACCGCTGTTGGTCCTATGGAAACGGTTTTATTCAGGCAAAATATCGAGGGGCAAATATCCGCTCTGTTCTATGCGAACAATATGTCCGATGGAACCTTGCGCGCATTAGCAGTGCTAACTGCCTTGTTTCAGCGTAACGATGCCTCCACGCCACAGCTGGTTGGGTTGGAAGAGCCTGAAACCGCGCTCCATCCAGGCGCATTCGCTGCCGTGCGAGAAGCAATAGTCCGCGCCTCGGAGCAGCGCCAGGTGATCGTGGTGAGCCATAGTCCCGACTTGCTGGACGACGTGGATTTGCAACCGGAAGCTGTCCTTGCCGTAACGAGCGTGGCTGGCGCCACCTTGATTACCGCGCTTGATAAAGGTTCGCGCGACGCGGTTGAAACCAAGCTTTGGTCGCTAGGCGAGTTGCTGCGCTTGGGACAGTTATCGGCCGATCAGGTTGCCGCCGCTACGCAACAGTTACCTGCGCCATTGTGGGGGAATATGGTGCCATGAACATCGTTTGCATCGTCGAAGGTGATGGCGAGGTCAAGGCGCTACCGACGTTGCTGCGACGTTTTTCGACTTGGCGGGAATCCTCGGTGTTTCCGACCATCGGACAGCCGATCAGAGTTCGCCGGGATCGTTTCCTGAACAACGCGGATGAGTTCCGCAAGCAGATTTTTTTGGCAAATTTAAAATGCCAGCCGTCTGGCTGGATCTTGATTCTGCTCGATGCCGACGATGACTGTCCTCGCACCAAAGCACTGGAAGTGTTGCGGCGCGCGGAAAAACTGGCGCCTGGCGCAAGGATTTCAGTGGTGCTGGCGAAGTATGAATATGAGGCGTGGTTTATTGCGGCTGCGCCGACTTTGAAGGGCCGGCGGGATTTCGTGCCGCCGGCGGTGGTGCCCGACGCTGAATCGGTCCGAGGGGCCAAGCAATGGATGTCCAAATGTCTGCCGCACGGGAAGAAGTATCACGAAGTAGTTGATCAGGCAGCATTTTCAGCGGTCTTCGATCTGGATATGGCTTACACCAACAGCCGATCGTTTAGAAAACTGGTCAGCGAATGGGACAGAAACGTGCGGCCTTCGGCATCGAACTAGTCTCTGAAATAATTTTACGAAAGTATTTAATGTTGGAATTCAAGCTACACAAAACCGATACCAGCGGCCTCACCCACGCCCGCCGCGGTGAAGTCAAACTCAACCACGGCGTGGTGCAGACCCCGATCTTCATGCCGGTCGGCACTTACGGCTCGGTGAAAGCCATGTCGCCGCTGGAGCTGAAGGAAATCAACGCCCAGATTATTTTGGGTAACACCTTCCACCTGTGGCTGCGCCCCGGTAACGACGTGATGGCCAAGTTTGGCGGCCTGCACGACTTCATGGGCTGGGACAAGCCGATCCTGACCGATTCGGGTGGCTTCCAGGTGTTTTCGCTCGGTGCGATGCGCAAGATCACGGAAGAGGGCGTGCACTTCAATTCGCCGATCAACGGCGACAAGCTGTTCCTGTCGCCGGAAGTATCGATGCAGATCCAGCGCGTGCTGAACTCCGACATCGTCATGCAGTTCGACGAATGCACGCCGTACGAGATCGACAAGCGCCCGGCCACCATCGAGGAAGCGGCCAAGTCGATGCGCATGTCGCTGCGCTGGGCTCAGCGCTCGCACGACGAATTCCACCGGGGCGAAAATCCGAATGCGCTGTTCGGCATCGTCCAGGGCGGCATGTTCGAGAACCTGCGCGATGAATCGCTGGCGGGCCTCGAAGCCATCGACTTCCCTGGTCTGGCCATTGGCGGCCTGTCGGTGGGCGAGCCGAAGGAAGACATGATGCGCATCCTCCAGCACGTCGGCCCGAAACTGCCGGCCAACAAGCCGCACTACCTGATGGGCGTGGGTACGCCGGAAGACCTGGTGGCCGGCGTGTCGCACGGTGTCGATATGTTCGACTGCGTGATGCCGACGCGGAACGCCCGCAACGGCTGGATCTTCACCCGCTATGGCGACATCAAGATCAAGAACGCGCGCTACAAGGAAGACAAGGAACCGTTCGACAGCACCTGCTCCTGCTATGCCTGCAAGAACTTCTCGCGCGCCTATCACCACCACCTGAACCGCACCCAGGAAATCCTCGGTGCGCGCCTCAATACCATCCACAACCTGCATTATTACCTCGACATCATGCAGCAAATGCGCGATGCCCTCGATGCCGACCGTTTCCCGGCGTGGGTGCAGCAATTCCACGCCGACCGCGCGCGCGGGGTTTAAATTTTTAGCTGACAGGCTTGTAAGTCTTGTAAAAGAAATTAAGCCACCAACATAGCCGGAAGTCCTAGCGCCTTCCGGCCAGTGCTAGAATACAGCGCTGTTTTTTCAAACTATTATCGGAGTCACTGTGTTTATATCCAACGCTTACGCCCAATCCAACCCTCTCGAGTCGCTCGGCGGCGCCGGCGGCTTCCTGGGCCAATACGGCTTCCTGATTCTGATGTTCGTGGCAATGTACTTCCTGATGATCCGTCCCCAGATGAAGCGCGCCAAGGAACAAAAGACCATGATGGAAGCGCTGGCCAAGGGCGATGAAGTCGTGACCGCTGGTGGCGTTCTGGGCCGTATCTCGAAGATTTCGGACCTGTACCTGACCATCGAAATCTCGAACGGCGTGGAAATGACCGTGCAAAAAAGCTCGGTGACCATGGTCCTGCCGAAAGGCACGCTCAAGGCGCTGTAACCGGCCCCGGCCCCGGCCCGCTTTGTCGCACGACAGGCGGGCCGTATTGCATCCGACGCCTAACCCTGAACGTTGAACAATATGAATCGCTATCCCGTCTGGAAATACATACTCATTGCCGTCACCATCCTGCTGGGTGCGCTTTACTCCGCGCCCAACTACTTCGGCGAATCGCCGGCAGTGCAGGTGACGAGCGGTAAATCGACGCTCAAGCTGACGTCCGACATGGTCGCCAAGGTCGATGACGTGCTCACCCGCGAAAAAATCCCGCACAGCGAACTCTCCTTCGATGGCACCGGCACCTACGCTTCCGTGCGCGTGCGCTTCCCCGATCCCGACACCCAGTTCCGCGCCAAGGCCGTGCTGGAAAAAGGCCTGAACGCCGATCCTGACGATCCATCGTACCTGGTGGCGCTGAACCTGCAACCGGACACCCCGAAATGGATGCAAACCCTGCACGCGGCGCCGATGTACCTCGGCCTCGACCTGCGCGGCGGCGTCCACTTCCTGATGCAAGTCGATACCAAGGCCGTGCTGGCCAAGCGTTTGCAGGGTATGCAGGCTTCCGCCCGCAGCCAGCTGCGCGACAAGAATGTGCGCCACGCCGGCATCGAGCGCTCGGGCGACACCATCGTCATCAACTTCCGCGACAATGAAACCCGCCAGAAGGCCAAGGCCGTGCTGGGCGAGCAGATGCCGGACGTGACGTTTGCCGACTCCGGCAGCGACACCGACCTGAAAACCGTGATCAGCCTGAAAGCTGCCGCACTTAAGCAGACCACTGACGAGGCGGTCAAGCAGAACATCTCGACCCTGTCCAAGCGTGTCAATGAGCTGGGCGTGGCCGAACCGATCATCCAGCAGCAAGGCCCCGACCGCATCATCGTGCAACTGCCAGGCGTGCAGGACGTGGCGCGCGCGCGTTCCGTCATCGGCCGTACCGCCACCCTGGAAATCCGCATGGTCGACGAATCGATCACGCCGGGTACCGAGCTGACGTCGGCGGTTCCGCTGAACTCGGAACTGTTTACTGTCGGTAAAGGTGTACCGGTCGTGCTGACCAAGGACGTGGTGCTGACCGGCGACTACATCTCCAGCGCCACCGCCAGCTTCGACCAGAACCAGCAACCGGCTGTCGGCATCGACCTGAACGGCGATGGCGGCCGCCGCATGCGCGACGCCACCAGCACCCGCGTGGGCAAGAAAATGGCCATCGTGCTGTTCGAAAAGGGCAAGCCGGAAGTGCTGTCGGTCGCCACCATCCAGAGTGAACTGGGCAGCCGCTTCCAGATCACCGGCATGGGCAATGCCGAGAATTCGGCCGAACTGGCGCTGCTGCTGCGCTCGGGCGCGCTGGCCGCACCGATGGAAGTGATCGAAGAACGCACGATCGGCCCGCAACTGGGCGCCGAGAACGTCACCAAGGGTATGCACTCGACCATGTACGGCTTCGCTGCCGTCGCCATTTTCATGGTGGCCTACTACATGATGTTCGGCCTGTTCAGCGTGTTTGCGCTGGCGTGCAACCTGCTGCTGCTGGTGGCCTTGCTGTCGCTCCTGGGCATTACTTTGACCCTGCCGGGTATGGCTGCTATCGCGCTGGCGCTCGGCATGGCGATCGACTCGAACGTGCTGATCAATGAACGGGTGCGCGAGGAGTTGCGGGGCGGCGCATCGCCGCAGGCGGCGATTACGGCCGGCTTCGACCGCGCCTGGGCCACGATTATCGACTCCAACGTCACCACCCTGATCGTCGGCCTGGCGCTGCTGGTATTCGGTTCCGGTCCGATCCGCGGCTTTGCCGTGGTGCACACGCTCGGCATCCTGACGTCGATGTTCTCTGCGGTGTTCATCATGCGCGGCGTGGTCAACCTGTGGTACGGCCGCAAGAAGAAGCTGCAATCGATCGCCATCGGCACCATCTGGCGTCCGGACACCAAATAATTCGAGGCATAGCAAATGGAATTTTTCCGCATCAAGAAAGACATACCGTTCATGCGGCATGCCCTGGTGTTCAACGTCATTTCGGCGTTGACCTTCGTGGCGGCCGTGTTCTTCCTGTTCCACCGCGGCTTGCACCTGTCGGTGGAATTCACCGGCGGCACCGTGATGGAGCTGAAGTACCAGCAACCGGCCAACCTCGAAGGGATACGCGACTCGCTGCGCGGCATCGGCTACGAGCACCCGGAAGCGGCCGGCTTCGGCACTGCGCACGACGTGCTGCTGCGCCTGCCGGTGGTGAAGAACATCAGCGCCAAGGATGCTTCGCAACTGGTCTACGAGACCCTGTGCAAGGCTGAAAAAGGCGCGCTGACCCAGATCGACAACGTCAACGCCAAGGGCGAGCACGTGGTCAAGCAGGCCTGCATGAGCGCTTCCGGCGCCGAGGCGGTCGAACTGCGCAAGGTGGAGTTCGTGGGCCCGCAGGTTGGCGAAGAGCTGACCCAGAACGGCCTGAACGCGCTGGTGATGGTGGTGGTGGGCGTGATGATTTACCTGGCCATCCGCTTCGAGTGGAAATACGCCGTCTCGGCCATCATCGCCAACTTGCACGACGTGGTCATCATTCTCGGCTTCTTCGCCTTCTTCCAGTGGGAGTTCTCGCTGACGGTGCTTGCCGGTATCCTTGCCGTGCTCGGTTACTCGGTCAACGAATCGGTCGTGATTTTCGACCGGATCCGCGAAAACTTCCGCAAGTCCCGCAAGGCCACCGTGCATGAAGTGATCGACAACGCGATCACGTCCACCATCTCGCGTACCATCATCACCCACGGCAGCACCCAGATGATGGTCCTGGCGATGCTGTTCTTCGGCGGCCCGACCTTGCACTACTTTGCCATGGCGCTGACCATCGGCATCTGCTTCGGTATTTATTCGTCGGTGTTCGTGGCGGCAGCGATTGCCATGTGGCTTGGCGTCAAGCGTGAAGACCTGATCAAGCCGGTCAAGGAAAAAGACGAGACCGACGGCGCAGTGGTGTAAGCCCCCCGCCTGTTTTCTGCACAAAGCCGCTCCCTCGGGAGGCGGCTTTTTTTTCGCCTGTACCTGGCGTCAGTAACAACGCGTAGTCAAATCCGTATCGTGCGCGAGGCCGATGGATGTAGGCGTAGGATGTCAATTCGTCACTTACTTTATTTATGTACTTTTGGTACTACAAGTCGAATTGAGGGTTCTCATGAAAACCATTGGTATTTCTCCGCACCGCCGCAGCTTCCTGCGCAAGGCGGTCACCGCTGCGCCGGCCATGGCGCTGGTCGCTGCCGCTGGCGTTGGCGTGGCGGCCAGCAGCAACATCCAGCCCGCCTATCGCCCCGCCTACTTCACCGCAGCCGAGTGGGCCACGCTGCAAGCGCTGGTCGATCGCCTGATCCCGGCCAACAGCGACGGCCCCGGCGCGCTTGAAGCGGGCGTGCACGAATTCATCGACCTGCAGATGAACACGCCGTATGCATACGGCAAGCTGTGGTTCATGCAGGCGCCGTTCGTGCCCGAGTCCCCGCCCGAGTTCGGCTACCAGTTCCACATGGCGCCGCGCGACCTGTACCGCAGCGCCCTCGCAGGCCTCGAGCACGCGGTCCAGGCCAAGCTGGGCAAGGCTTTTACTACGCTCGATGCAGCGCAGAAGGACGCGGTGATCGGCGAACTGGAACAGGGCACGCTGGCCATCGGCGCCGTACCGCCGAAGACTTTCTTCGGCCAGTTGCTGCAAAACACCCGCGAGGGGTATTTCAGCGACCCCGTCCACGGCGGCAACAAGGACATGGCGGCCTGGAAAATGATCAACTTCCCCGGCGCCCGCGCCGACTACATGGACTGGGTCGAGCAATACGGCAAGCACTATCCGCTGCCACCCGCCTCGATCGCGTAAGGAAACAGCATGGCAGATATCACACTCAAAAAAGTCGAGGTCGTCATTGTCGGCTTCGGCTGGACCGGCGCCATCATGGCCAAGGAATTGACGGAAGCGGGCATGGAAGTGCTGGCGCTCGAGCGCGGCGCGTTCCAGGACACATACCCGGACGGCGCTTACCCGAAGACGCTGGACGAACTGACCTATATCCAGCGCTCCAAGCTGTTCCAGGATTTGTCGAAAGGCTCGTTCACGTTCCGCCACGACGTCGGTGGCGTGGCGGTCCCGTACCGCCAGATCGGCGCGTTCAAGCCGGGCACCGGCGTCGGTGGCGCCGGCCTGCACTGGTCGGGCCAGCACTGGCGCGTGCTGCCGGAAGAACTGAAACTGCGCACGCATTACAACGAGCGCTACGGCAAAAAATTCATCCCCGAAGGTATGACCACCCAGGACTTCGGCGTGTCTTTCGAGGAGCTGGAGCCGCACTTCGACTTCGTCGAAAAAGTCTTTGGCACGTCGGGCGTGGCCTACCGTGTCGATGGCAAGGTGGTGGGAGAAGGAAACTTCTTCGAACCAAGCCGTTCTGACCACTACGCGCTGCCGCCGCAAAAAGTGCCGTACACGGCGCACCTGTTCCACAAGGCCGCTGCCGAAGTGGGCTTGCATCCGTTCGTGGCGCCGTCGTCGAATGCGTCGCAACCGTACGTGAATCCGTATGGCTGCCAGATGGGGCCGTGTAACTTCTGCGGCTTCTGCTCCGGTTTTGCCTGCTACAACTATTCCAAGGCGTCGCCGCAGGTAAACATCATGCCGGCGCTGCGCAAGGCCGCGAACTTCGAGCTGCGCCCGCACTGCAATGTGCTGCGCATCAATCTCGACAGCAGCAAGAAAAAGGCCACCGGCGTCACGTACGTGAACAAGGACGGCAAGACCGTCGAGCAGCCGGCCGACCTGGTGATCGCCAGCACCTTTGCCTACAACAATGCCCACCTGTTCCTGGTGTCGGGCGTCGGCAAACCGTACGACCCGGTGAAAAACGAGGGCGTGGTGGGGCGCAATATCGCCTATCAAACCATGTCCACCGTGCAGATGTTTTTCGATCCGAACAAGAACACCAATCCCTTTATCGGCTCCGGCGGCAACGGCGTGGCGGTCGATGATTACAACGGCGACCATTTCGACCACGGGCCGCTCGGCTTTGTCGGCGGCTCGCCCGCGTGGTGTAACCCGGCCGGCGTCAAACCGATTGCCGGCATCCCGGTGCCGGACGGTACGCCGTCGTGGGGCGCGGGCTGGAAGAAGGCGGTCAAGGACAACTACACCAACACCGTGTCGTTCGACGTGCACGGCGCCAACATGGTGTACCGCGACTGCTATGTCGATCTCGACCCCACCTACACCGACCAGTTCGGCCAAAAGCTGTTGCGCTTCACGTTCGACTGGCACGACAACGACATCAAGATGAGCCGCTACGTCACCGACAAGATGCTGAACGTGGCCAAGGCCATGAATCCGAAGTCGATCCACGTATCGGTGAAAAACTTCGGCGACCACCTGGACCTGCGCAACTACCAAACCACGCACTGGGCCGGCGGCACCGCGATGGGCACCGATCCCAAGATCAGCGTACTGAACCGCTACCTGCAAAGCTGGGACGTCTATAACGTGTTCGCGGTCGGTTCGAGCGTGTTCCCGATCGGGATCGGCTACAACCCGACCGGCCTGGCTGCCGCCCTGACGTACTGGTCGGCCAAGGCGATCCGCGAGCAGTACCTCAAAGATCCACGTCCCCTTGTTGCCGTATGAGACCGTCCATGACCCATTACCTCACCAAATCACTGGCCCTGCTGGGCCTGGCGCTGGCGACCTCGGCCTGGGCCGCGCCCGATGCCAAACTGATCAAGCAGGGCGAATACCTGGCCCGTGCCGGCGACTGCTTCGCCTGCCACAGCGTGACCGGCGGCAAGCCGTTTGCCGGTGGCCTCGGCATGGAGACGCCGATCGGCAAGATCTATTCGTCCAACATCACGCCTGACAAAAAGGCCGGCATCGGCACCTGGAGTTTCGAAGACTTCGACAAGCTGATGCGCACCGGCGTGACCAAGGCTGGCTACACCGTCTATCCAGCCATGCCATACCCATCGTACTCGCGCCTGAGCCAGGCCGATATGCAAGCGCTGTACGCGTACTTCATGCACGGCGTCAAAGCCGATCCGACCCCGAGCCGCGATTCCGACATCGTGTGGCCGCTGTCGATGCGCTTTCCGTTGACGATCTGGCGCTGGGTGTTCGCACCGAAACCGGAACCGTACCAGCCGCCCGCCACCAACACCGCCAACGCCCAGATCCTGCGCGGCGCCTACCTGGTCGAAGGCCTGGGCCACTGCGGCGCCTGCCACACGGCGCGCGCCGTGACGATGCAGGAAAAAGCCTATACCAGCAACGGCAATACCGACTTCCTGGCCGGCGGCCAGGTGATCGATGGCTGGAACGTGCCATCGCTGCGCAACGAGCACGGCGGTGGCCTGGCGCGCTGGAGCACGGCCGACATCGTTGATTTCCTCAAGACCGGACGTAACGGTCACACGGCCTCGTTCGGCGCCATGAACGACGTGGTCGCGCACTCGACCCAGTACCTGAGCAACGAGGACCTGACCAGCATGGCCGTGTATCTGAAATCGCTGCCGGCCAACAACAAGGCCAAGCCTTTCGTGGCCGACGCCAAGGTGGCGACGCAGCTGTTCAACGGCCAGCCAGCCACGGCAGGCGCGCTGCTCTACCTGAACAAGTGCGCGGGCTGCCACCGTTCGGACGGCAAGGGTTACGGCACGGCGTTCCCGGCACTCGCGGGCAACGCGGTATTGCAGGGCAAGGATGCGACCTCGGCGATCAACATCATCCTGTCGGGCGGCGCAGTGCCATCGACCCACACGGCGCCGTCGGCGCTGACCATGGCGCCATATGCGAAAGAGCTCAACGACCAGCAAGTGGCCGATGTGGTCAACTTCATCCAGACCAGTTGGGGCAACCAGGGCGGTACGGTGGTGGCCAAGGACGTGGCCAAGGTGCGCAAGATCGCCATTCCCGTCAAGCCGTTGACGGCAGCGGCGTTTGCGGCGGGACGCGAGGGCACGGTGCCGCAGCCGGTCAGCCGTCCTAGCAGCGTTGACAAGTTGGACAGCAAGTAAGGGGCAAATAAGCGGCAAGTAAATGTCCGCATAGAGGTGACGCTGTGTCATCTTTAGCGCGCAGGTTGCGCCGCGCTGGTGCGTTTTCCACGAGGAAGACGCCTGGCGCGGCATGCCGCCCCGGCATTGTCTGGCACGCCGCTTGCATCGCTTTCTGCTCTCTCACGGAGGCCACGATGACAAGCAAGCACACGGGCAGCGCGCCAGCGCTCAAGCAAACACTCAGTACCTTCCAGCTCTGGGGCATCGCGGTCGGCCTGGTGATTTCCGGCGAGTATTTCGGCTGGAGTTATGGCTGGGCCTCGGCCGGCACGCTGGGCTTTACCGTGACCGCGTTGTTCATTGCGGCCATGTACACCACCTTCATTTTCAGCTTTACCGAGCTGACCACGTCGATCCCGCACGCGGGCGGCCCGTTCGCTTACAGCAAGCGCGCCTTCGGCCCCACCGGCGGCTACCTGGCCGGCGCCGCCACCCTGATCGAGTTCGTATTCGCGCCACCGGCCATCGCGCTGGCGATCGGCGCCTATCTCAATGTGCAATTCCCCGAGATCAATCCCAAGCTGGCAGCGGTCGGCGCTTACGTGGTGTTCATGTCGCTCAACATTGTCGGCGTACAGGTGGCTGCCACCTTCGAGCTGCTGATGGCCTTGCTGGCGGTGTTCGAGTTGCTGGTGTTCATGGGCGTGATGGCGCCGGGCTTTTCCATCACCAACTTCACCAAAGGTGGATGGTCGGGCCAGGACGTGTTCACCACCGCCGCGATACCGGGCATGTTTGCCGCGATTCCGTTCGCGATCTGGTTTTTCCTCGCCATCGAAGGCGTGGCCATGGCTGCCGAAGAAGCGAAAGACCCCAGGCGCTCGATTCCGATCGCCTACATCACCGGCATCATCACGCTGGTGCTGCTGGCGATCGGCGTGATGGCGTTTGCCGGCGGCGCCGGCGACTGGACCAAGTTGTCCAACATTAACGACCCGCTACCGCAAGCCATGAAAATGATCGTCGGTGAAAACAGCGGCTGGCTGCACATGTTGGTGTGGCTCGGGCTGTTCGGCCTGATCGCTTCGTTCCACGGCATCATCCTCGGCTATTCGCGGCAGATTTATGCACTGGCCCGAGAAGCGTATCTGCCGCCGGCGCTGGCCAAGATCCACCCGCGCTTCAAGACCCCGCACCGCGCTATCCTGGCTGGCGGCGCGGTCGGCATCGCTGCCATCTTCAGCGACGAGTTGATCAGGATCGGTGGCCAGACCCTGACCGCGAACATCGTCACCATGTCGGTGTTCGGCGCCATCACCATGTACATCCTCAGCATGCTGAGCCTGTTTAAATTGCGCCGCGACGAACCGGCCATGGTGCGGCCTTTCCGGGCGCCGTTCTATCCGGTGTTCCCGGCGATTGCGCTCACCGGCGCCGTGGTCTGCCTGGTGACGATGATTTACTACAACCCGCTGATCTTTGGCCTGTTCGTCGCCTTCCTTGCGGTGGGCTACGGCTTTTTCCTCGCTACCGCCGCCAGCCGGGCAAGTCACGCTCATCACGCGCGCTTCGACCTGCCGTGATCTGGAGTACCATCGGCACCACGACGACTTTCGGGAGACGGGCGCAATGAGCAGCTTTTCGCACACCGTGGGCAACCGGACGTACCTGTTCCGCGACCTGAAGGATTTAATGGCCAAGGCTACGCCGATGCGCTCCGGCGACGCGCTGGCGGGGCTGGCTGCCGCCAGCGCGGAAGAACGCGTGGCAGCGCAGATGGCGTTGGCCGACTTGCCGCTGCGGCTGTTCCTCAATGAACTGGTAGTGCCATACGAAGATGATGAAGTCACGCGGCTGATCGTCGATGACCACGATGCTGCCGCGTTCGCGCCCATCGCCCATCTCACCGTGGGCGACCTGCGCAACTGGCTGCTCGGCGACGCTGCCGACAGCGCCGCGCTGGCCGCCGTTGCCCCCGGCATTACGCCCGAGATGGCGGCAGCGGTGTCCAAGATCATGCGCATCCAGGACCTGGTGCTGGTGGCCCGCAAGTGCCGCGTGGTCACGCGCTTTCGCAACACCATCGGGCTCGAAGGCCGCATGGCCACCCGGCTGCAACCGAACCACCCGACCGATGACGCCACCGGCATTGCCGCCAGCCTGCTCGACGGCCTGCTGTACGGCAGCGGCGACGCCGTCATTGGCATCAACCCGGCCACCGACAACGTTCCGCAGGTGATCAAGATCGTCAGCATGCTCGACGAAATCATCGACCGCTACGGCATTCCCACCCAGTCGTGCGTACTGACCCACGTCACCAACACCATTGCCGCCATAGAACGCGGCGCGCCGATCGACCTGGTGTTCCAGTCGATTGCCGGCACCGAGGCCGCCAACACCAGCTTCGGCCTCAACCTGGCGCTGCTGGGCGAGGCGCGCGCCGCCGCGCTGTCGCTGGGACGCGGCACCGTGGGCGACAACGTCATGTATTTCGAGACGGGGCAGGGCAGTGCGCTGTCGGCCAATGCCCACCACGGCGTCGATCAGCAGACGTGCGAAGTGCGCGCGTACGCGGTGGCGCGCAAGTTCAAGCCGCTGCTGGTCAACTCGGTGGTCGGCTTCATCGGCCCCGAGTACCTGTACGACGGCAAGCAGATCGTGCGCGCCGGGCTGGAAGACCATTTTTGTGCCAAGCTGCTGGGCCTGCCGATGGGCTGCGACGTCTGCTACACCAACCATGCCGAGGCCGACCAGGACGATATGGACATCCTGCTCACCATGCTGGGCGCGGCTGGCTGCACGTTCGTGATGGGCATTCCGGGTTCGGACGACATCATGCTCAACTACCAGACCACGTCGTTCCACGACGCGCTGTACGCGCGCCGCGCGCTGGGCCTCAAACCTGCACCGGAATTTGAAATATGGCTGAAGCAGATGGAAATCTTCACCAGCGACGAGCGCGCCACGCTGGGCCGGGCGATGCCGCCATCGTTCCAACGCGCGCTGGCGCAACTGACGTGAGGGCGCCATGAGCGAACTCGAATTCCGGCAGCGTGACGCCAATGTCAACGCCAACACCAACACCAACGCCAACGACAACGACAACGCCAACGACAACGCCAACGACAACGACAACGACAACGACAACGGCAACGCCGACACCGCCGCAGCCAACGCCAACGTTGAAGACGCGCTGGTAGTGGTCAACCCCTGGGCCGCGCTGCGCCGTTTCACCGCCGCGCGCATCGCGCTTGGACGTGTCGGCGTGAGCCAGCCGACCGCGCCGCAACTGGCGTTCCAGCTGGCCCATGCGCGCGCGCGTGACGCCGTGCACCAGGCGCTCGACGTGGCGCCGCTGCTCGAAGGCTTGCAGGAGCTGAGCGGTCAAACCGCGCTGGCGCTGCACAGCGCCGCCGCCAGCCGCGACATTTACCTGCAACGGCCCGACCTGGGGCGCCGGCTCGATGATGCCTCGCGCCAGTTGTTGCAACAATACACGCAGCCGCAGCCGCCACCGCAGCCGCAGCCGCAGCCGCCACCGCAGCCGCAGCCGCCACCGCAGCCGCAGCCGCCACCGCAGCCGTCAGTGACACAGCCACAACCGCAAACGCAGCCATGGTCGCCAGCGGCACAGCCGCAACCGCAAACGCAGCCACAGTCACTAGCGGCGCAACCACAACCTTCAGCGGCACAGCCGCCACCGCTCCCCGCAGCCGGCAGCTACGACCTGGCGTTCGTTATCGCCGATGGCCTGTCAGCGCTGGCCATCGAGCAAAACGTGCTGCCATTCCTGCGCTGCCTGACGGCGCGCCTTGCTCGCGAAGAGTGGACGATTGCACCGCCGGCCGTGGTGCTGCAAGGCCGCGTCGCCGTGGGTGACGAAGTGGGCGAATTGCTCGGTGCGCGCGCGGTGCTGGTGCTGGTGGGCGAACGTCCAGGCCTGAGCTCGCCGGACAGCATGGGCTTGTACCTGACCTGGGCGCCGCGCGTGGGCCTCACCGATGCCAGCCGCAACTGCATCTCGAATGTGCGACCGGCGGGGTTGACCTGGGAGGCGGCAGCGTTCAAGCTGCACTACTTGCTGTCCGAAGCGCGCCGCCGCCAGTTATCGGGTGTGGCGCTCAAGGATGAAACCTCGGACGACGATCCGGCGCTGGCGTCTTCCCGGCGTAATTTCCTGCTCGACTAACACCCACAACATGAGCCGCACCACCCGACTTTTCCAGCTGATGGATGCCTTGCGCGGCTACCGCCGTCCCGTCACCGCCGCCCGCCTGGCCGAACAGCTGGGCGTCTCCGAGCGCACCATTTACCGCGACATCCAGACCCTGTGCAGCCTCGGCGCGCCGCTCGAAGGCGCGGCCGGTGTCGGTTACCGCCTGAAGACCGGCTTCTTTTTGCCGCCGCTGATGTTCAACATGGACGAGCTCGAAGCGCTGGTGCTCGGTGCGCGCTGGGTGCGCGGCCAGGGCGACGCCGCGCTCGCCGCTGCCGCCCAGACCGCGCTGGCCCGCATCGCCGCCGCCACGCCGAAAGACCTGCGTGACGACATGGCCGAAACCAGTTTATGGGTACCGCTCGGCATGGAACGGCAGCCGGTGAACGAACAGCACGTGGGCCCGGTGCGCGAGGCGATCCGCTACCAGCACCGACTGCGGATCGGGTATTGCGACGAGCACGGCCAGCCGTCGGAGCGCATGGTGTGGCCGTTCGCGCTGGCGTTTTTCGAGGGCAAGCGCCTGCTGGCCGCGTGGTGCGAGCTGCGCGCCGGCTTCCGCCATTTCCGTATCGACCGCATCGCCACCGTCGAGACCACGCGCGAGCGCTATCCCACCCGGCGTCACGAGCTGCTGGCCACCTGGCGCCGCGAACACAATATCCGGCCCGACTCCTGACAGAAACTGGCGCGCCGCACCGCTACCATCGTGGCTCTTCTACACACCACACGGAGCCCCGCATGCGCTTGTACCACCACCCGATCTCGTCCAATTCCCGCCGCGTGATGATGGCCGCCATCCACCTGGACGTGCAGCTCGATCTGAGCGAAATCAGCCTGATGGACGCGGGCGACCGCCGCCGCCTGGCCGAGCTCAATCCGAACGGCATGCTGCCGGTGTTGCAGGATGGCGAATTCATCCTGTGGGAATCGTGCGCCATCATGCAGTACCTGGCCGACACCACGGCGGGTGGCGCGGCGCTGTACCCGCGCGACCCGGCGCAGCGCGCCGATGTCAACCGCTGGATGCTGTGGGCATGCCAGCACTTCGCGCCGGCCATCAGCGTGCTCACCTGGGAAAATATCTGGAAGGGCATGACCGGTGGCGGCGCCCGCGATCCGCTCGAAGTGGCGCGCGGCACGTACGACCTGACCCGTCACGCGGCCGTGCTGGACCGGCACCTGCGCGCCCATGCCTGGGTGGCGGGCGACGCCCTCAGCCTGGCCGATTTCGCGCTGGCCGCGCCACTGATGTATACGCAGCAGGCGCGCCTGCCGCTGGACGGCTACATCCACCTGGCGGCATGGCACGCGTGCATCCGCCAGCTGCCGGCATGGCGCCAGACCGAAAAAGATTTGGATTTGGAAACGAATGGTGCGCTTGTGTGAAGTGGCGCACGGAGCGAGTCACGCAGAGCTGATATTGTTCAGTCATCTCCTCTGGAGGAGATCCCTAGTTTTGGACTTCGCCCGCTACCCAGCGGGCTTTTTTTTGCCTACATCATCAGCACGGAGTACAGCGACCGCACTTCTTCGGCCGATTCGAGCATGATGCCATGCAGCGAACCGTCGCCGATCAGGAAGTCGATGGTGCGCGCGCCCTGTTCGCTGATGTTGGCGCGCGGCTGGTACAGCGGCGACGGCACGGGCGACAGGTCGTTGGCCAGCAGCAGGGTATCGCCCAGGGTTTCCGGCGGAATCGCGCGCAAGCCTGCCCACATCGCCTCGATGGCCTGGAACACGCCGTCGGGCACGCCCAGCCGGGTCAACACGCCACGGCCGATCTCGATCTCGCCATGGTCCACCCAGTCTTCCGGTTCGCCGTCGATGATCTCCGGGTAGTCGCCGGCGCACGACAGCATGTAAAAGCCTGCCACCTCGTGCATGATGCCGGCGAACAGCGCGGTTTCCGGATCGACCCGGGTAACGCGGCGCGCGATCACCTGCGCGAGCGCGGCCACGTGCGCCGTGTGCTCCCACAACTGGTTGATTTGCTGCTTGAGGACGGGATTGGTGACTTCGCTGCCGATCTGGCGCACGATCAGCGCCGCCACCAGCGATTGCAGGGTGCGCACGCCGAGCCGTTGCACGGCGGTTTTGACGCTGGTGATGTCGATGCCGGAGCGGTTGTAGGCTGCCGAGTTGGCAATCGCCACGCTGCGCGCAGCCAGCAAGGGGTTAGCCTGGATGAGTTTGGCTGCCGCTTCCACGTGGCAATCGGGATCGTTCAATGCCTGCTGCAAGCGCAGCGAAGCGTTGACGTTGGCGGGGAAGGTCAATTCCCCGCGGCCAGCCTGTTCAGCGATGGCCTTGAATGCGTCGAGTCTGTCCATCCGAAAAATTATACGCGGAATATTGCTCCATAGAACTTTTCGGTGGAACTTTTATGTAAAGACTTTTTAAACTGTCTTACTCTTCGCTGAAGATGGCATCGTAGCCGTCGGTATTGTCCATGCCCTTGAGCTCGTCCACCAGGCCCAGGTCTTCCAGCTCTTCCACCGCGTTCATATAGCTGTTCGGTTTGGTTGCGCCGATCAGGCGGAAGATTTCGCCTTCTTCATTGCGCACGCCGATCAGCAGCTTTTCCAGGCGCACTTCGTCCTCGTGGGCGACGTTGAGCAGCAGGTTGCCGATGATGTGTTTGTCGAATTTTGCCGGCTTGACGCCGTCGATCAGAGCAGTTTTCAAATGATTTCCTTGGTTGGGTCGGTGATGGGCGCACAGTGATTGGCGCCAGCCATGACGGCATTCTTAAGCCTGGCGAGATTTTTTTCAAGGGCCGCGTAGTCTTCGTCGCTGTAATCGGCAAACATTTGCCGGCCCATCGCCACCATTGCCGGAAACGCTGTGTGGAACGTGGCCTCGCCGGCGGCCGTGAGCCGGACAAAAAACGAACGCTTGTCGCAGTCGCTGCGCTCGCGCTCGACCAGGCCTTTCTGTTCCAGCCGTTCGATCACGCCGGTCATGGTGCCCTTGGTGATCAGGGTTTTTTCGCCCAGCTCCTTGTACGACATGCCCGGTGTATTGCCCAGCGTGGCGATGATGTCGAACTGCGCATGGGTCAGGCCGCAGGCGCGCGCGTGTTCCGCCGAGCTGCGCTCAAAGCTTTGCATGCATTCGGCCAGCAGCCGGACACTTTTCAAATATCGTTCGCCCATGGGGCGTGATTATAGCTGGTTCGCAATTTGCAGCCGGGGCGGGTACTATAGTGAACTTCCATTCATGCCCCAGCGTATCGATGTCCTTTGCTAACCTGTCCGGCCTGGCCCGCCAACGGCCGCTGCGCGTGCTGCTGGTCAATGCGGGCGAGGCCGACGCGCTCACCTGGGCCGGCCTGGTGCAACCGCTGCGCATGGCCGCCGCCATGCTGGGCCGCGACGCCTTCCAGCTTGAAACCATGACTCCTGCGCAAGTGGTGCTGGCCCAGCCTGGCTGGCAGATTGCACTGCTGGTGGCGGACGACGCCGACCGCACCATGGCGCCGGAGCTGGCGCGCGCCGTGATCGAGCGCATCCGCAGCGCCGAATACTGGGGCGGCGTGGGCGCCGGCGTGCTGTGGCTGGCGCTGGCGGGCGTGATGGCCGGCGTGCGCGTGGCGCTGCCATGGGCGCTGTACGGCGACACCGAGAGCATCACCGACCGCGCCATCCTGAGCCAGCACTTGTTCGAACTCGACGGCCGTCACCTCAGCTGCTGCGGCGGCGCCGCCAGCATCGACTTCGCGCTGACCCTGGTCGAACACCTGTGCGGCGCCACGGTGCAGGCGGCGATCAAGGAAAACCTGTGCATCGAGCGCGTGCGCAGCCACGACGAGCGCCAGCGCATTGCCCTGCAGGCGCGCTTCGGCGCCTTGCAGCCGCGCCTGTCGGAAGCGGTGACGCTGATGGAAACCAATATCGAGGAACCGCTGTCCACCGACGACATCGCCAACTTGGTGGGCCTGTCGCGCCGCCAGCTCGAACGCCTGTTCAAGCAGTACCTCGACAGCCTGCCGTCGCGCTACTACCTGGAGCTGCGCCTGCAACGTGCGCGCCAGCTGCTGCTCGAGACCAACCATTCGATCGTGCAGGTGGGACTGATGTGCGGCTTTTCATCGGGCTCGCATTTTTCCACGGCGTTTGGTGCGCTATTCGGTAATACTCCCCGCGAAGAACGCCAACGCAAACTGGCCAATTAGAGCGCGTGAAAAAACCTCCAGAGCTGCGTTGCAGCGCCTCGCCGTACTGGCGTACTGTCTTCGTCGCTGCGCCTTGCTCTGAAGGCTTTGTCACGCGCTCTCGACTTTCCTGGCGGCCAAAAGTGAAAAACCTTGTCGCCATTAGAAAAGAGTTTTAGCATGCCGTTTTTTATAATGGGTCTCGCGGCACGTTGCCGCGCGCAACCCAAGTACTCTCCAACATGAATAAGGGAATGCCATGAACGCCAAAGATACGACCGCTACCACCCGTCCTGTGACTCGTCAGACGTATGACGAAGTCCTGGTGCCTACTTACGCACCGGCAGCGATGGTTCCGGTCCGAGGCTCTGGCCTGGACCTGTGGGACCAGAATGGCAAACACTACCTGGACTTCACGTCCGGCATCGCCGTCAACTCGCTCGGTCACTGCAATCCGATCGTGGTCGAGGCACTGACGCGCCAGGCCAACACCCTGTGGCACCTCGGTAACGGCTACACCAACGAGCCGGTGCTGCGCCTGGGCCTGGCCCTGACCGAAGCCACTTTCGCCGACCGCGCCTTCTTCTGCAACTCCGGCGCCGAAGCCAACGAAGCGGCCCTCAAACTGGCCCGTAAATACGCGCACGCCAAGTTCGGTCCGCACAAGTCGCGCATCGTCTCGTGCCTGCAGTCGTTCCACGGCCGCACGCTGTTTACCGTTTCCGTCGGCGGCCAGTCGAAGTACACCGAAGGCTTCGAGCCGCTGCCACCGTCGATCGACCACATTGCTTACAACGACATCGAAGCGGCCCGCGCATCGATTACCGATGACGTCTGCGCCGTGATCGTCGAGCCGCTGCAAGGCGAGGGCGGCGTGGTACCGGGCGACAAAGCCTACCTGCAAGCGCTGCGCGACCTGTGCGACCAGACCGGCGCGGTACTGATCTTCGATGAAGTGCAGTGCGGCATGGGCCGTACCGGCGACCTGTTCCACTACATGACTTACGGCATCACGCCTGACGTGCTCACTTCCGCCAAGGCGCTGGGCAACGGCTATCCCGTCGCTGCCATGCTGACCACCAACGAGCTGGCCGCCACCCTGGGCGTGGGCAGCCACGGCACCACCTACGGCGGCAACCCGCTGGCCGCCACCGTGGCCCTGACCGTGCTGGAAACCATCAACCAGCCCGCGTTCCTGGCGCGCGTCAAGCAGGCGGGTGACAAGCTGCGCGGCACCATGGAACAACTGATCGCCGACTACCCGCAAGTGTTTACGCTGGTACGCGGCGCCGGCCTGCTGCTGGGCATGGTCGTCACCGATGCCTGGAAAGGCCGCTCGAAAGACATCCAGAAAGCTGCCGAAGCCAATGGCCTGATGGTGCTGATCGCCGGCATGGACGTGCTGCGCCTGGCGCCGGCGCTGATCGTCACCGACGAACAGATCGCCGAAGCCGACCGCATCCTGCGCTTGTCGATCGATGGTTTGCTGAAGGCGTAAATTGCGCCGCGCGCCGCCCTTGCCGCCTGTGCGGGCAGGGCGGCGCGACGTTTCCGGGTGGGCGCCTTGCCTGTACCCTAACGGGGGCCTCGAAAACCGTAGCGAGCGGCGCAGAGGCAACAGCGCCCCGCGCAGCAGGTTTTCGAGCCCCCTACCGAAGGAGTTCCCATGTATGTAGTCCGTCCGGTCGAACTAGCGGATATCGACGCCCTCGAGGCGCTGGCCGCAGTGCCCATGCCGGGAGTGCATACCCTGCCCAAGACGCGCGAGAAAATCCTCGCCATGATCGAGGGTTCGATCGCTTCCTTTGCCGCCCAGGTCGATATCGCCAGCGAGGAATCGTACCTGCTGGTGCTGGAAAACCTGGCCGACGGCGCCATTGCCGGCACCGCTGCCATCTTTGCCGCCGCCGGGTCCAACGGCACCTATTTTTCGTTCCGCAACGACGTTATCCAGCAAGTCTCGCGCGACCTCAATATCAGCCACAGCGTGCACGCGCTCACGCTGTGCTCCGAGCTCACCGGCTACTCGCAGCTGTCGAGCTTTTACGTGGGCGAGCGCGAACAGGGCACGGCCGAAGCGGCGTTGCTCTCGCGCGCGCGGCTGATGTTTGCCGTGCTGGCGCCGCACCGCTTTTCCGACCGCTTCTTCGTGCCGCTGGCCGGCGTTACCGACACCGATGGCGGTTCGCCGTTCTGGGATGCGCTGGGCCGCAAGTTCTTCCAGATGGATTTTCTTGATGCCGAACGCGTGATCGGCGGCGCCCGCAACCGCACCCTGATCGTGGAACTGATGCCGCACTACCCGGTGTACGTGCCACTGCTGCCGGGCGATGCCCAGGCCGCCATGGGCCAGATCCATCCGTCGGGCGAGCTGGCGTTCAATCTGCTCACGGCCGAAGGTTTCGAGGCCGACGACTACATCGATATTTTCGATGGCGGCCCGATTTTGCAAGCTCATAAAAACTCGCTGCGCACCTTCACCGGCGCGCTGCAACGGCGCGCCACCGTGGCGCCGGAATTGCGCGATCGCGGCCGCGAACCGCCGGTGCGCTACGCCATTTCGTCCGGCGCCGAACACAACTTCCGCGCCGTCATCGCCGACTGCGCCGCGCTCGAAGCGCAAGTAACCGTGGCCTTGCCGGCAGAGGTGCTGGACACGCTGAACATCGCGGACGGCGACACCGTCATCTGCGTCCGAATCTGAGACTGGACCACCTATGCTAGTAGTACGCGCCATCCAAGCCGACGACCTCGACGCCCTGTACGTGATGGCCACGCAGGTCGGCAGCGGCATGACCACCTTAAAGCCCGACATGAAGATGATGGGCGACCGATTGGCGATCGCGGTCGCCTCGTTTGCCGAAACCATCGCGCCCGAAAAACGCGACTACATGTTCGTGATGGAAGATACCGACACCGGCCGCCTGGCCGGCGTGTGCGCGATCAAGGGGGCGGTGGGTCTGAACGAGCCGTTTTATAACTACCGCATCGGCACCCTGGTGCACTCGAGCCGCGAGATCGATGTGTTCACGCGCATGGAAACGCTGTACCTGTCGAACGATCTGACCGGCAGCACCGAACTGTGCTCGCTGTTCCTGCACCCGGACTACCGCAGCGCCAACAACGGCAAGCTGCTGTCGAAAAGCCGCTTCCTGTTCATCGCCCAGTTCCCGCACCTGTTTACCGAAAAGCTGATCGCCGAAATGCGCGGCTACCAGGAAGAAAACGGCCGCTCGCCGTTCTACGAAGGACTGGGCCGCCACTTCTTCAAGATGGATTTCGATCATGTCGATGCGCTCACCGCGGTCGGCAAAAAATCGTTCATCGCCGAGCTGATGCCGCGCCAGCCGCTGTACGTGGCCTACCTGCCCGACGACGCGCAGGAAGTGATCGGCAAGGTCCACACGTCCACCGCGCCGGCACGCCGGCTGCTGGAACAGGAGGGCCTGTATTTCGAGGGCTACGTCGATATTTTCGACGCCGGCCCGGTGCTGCAGGCGCGCGTGTCCGAACTGCGCGCCATGCGCGACAGCGTGCTGGCGCAGGTGGGCAATGCCGCCGCGCCGGACGCCGCATGCGCCACGCTGCCTGATCCCGAGCCGCTGCTGGTGTCGAATACCACGCTCCACGATTTCCGCATGATCCTGTCGCAGACCGCGCCAGTGAATGGCGCCGTGGCGCTGTCGGCAGCGGAGCAGGATGCCCTGCGCTGCGCCGACGGCGACGCCGTGCGCACCCTGTCGCTCAACTCGAGGAAAAATCCCCATGTTTAATACCGTCAACAACCCCCTGAGCAATGTCCTGAGCAACTTCGTCAACGGCCAGTGGTCGGTGGGCGGCGGCGCCGAGCTGGTGACCGTCGATCCATCGAACGGCCAGCAAACCTGGGCCAGCCGCGAATCGACGCCGCACGATGTCGATGCCGCCTGCACCGCTGCCCAAGCCGCATTCGAAGCGTGGGCATTGACGCCACTCGAAGAACGCATCGCCGTGTGCCTGCGCTTCCGTGACCTGTTAAAACAGGACGCGGAAGAACTGGCGCTCTTGATCGCCGAGGAAGTGGGCAAACCATTGTGGGAAGCGCGCACCGAGGTGACCACCATGGCCAACAAGATCGACATCTCGGTGCAAGCCTACAACGCCCGCACTGGCCTGTCGCAAAACAAGGTGGCCGATGGCGAAGCGGTGCTGCGTCACCGCCCGCACGGCGTGTTCGGCGTGTTCGGACCGTACAACTTCCCGGGCCACCTGCCCAACGGCCATATCGTGCCGGCGCTCATCGCCGGCAACGCGGTGGTGTTCAAGCCGAGCGAATACGCGCCGCGCACGGCGATCAAGACCGTGCAACTGTGGGAGCAGGCCGGCCTGCCGGCCGGTGTGATCAACCTGGTCAACGGCGGCCGCGAAACCGGCATTGCGCTGGGCCAGAATCCGCAGCTCGACGGCGTGCTGTTTACCGGCAGTTGCCCCACCGGCACCGCGCTACATAAACAGTTCGGCGGCCAGCCGGGCAAGATGCTGGCGCTGGAAATGGGCGGCAACAACCCGCTGGTGATCTGGGGTGCGCACGATATCGATGCCGCCGTGTTCATGGCCGTGTCGTCGGCGTTCATTTCGGCCGGCCAGCGCTGCACCTGCGCGCGCCGCCTGATCGTCCAGCATGGTCCTGCCGGCGACGCCATCATCGCTCGCCTGGTGGACGTGGCCAGCCGCCTGACGGTCGGCGCGTCGAACGCGGAACCGGCGCCGTTCATGGGCCCCGTCGTCTCCTCTGCGATTGCCAAACGGCTGGTGCAGGCGCAGGACGACATGGTCGCCAAGGGCGGCGTGAGCCTGCTCGCCATGCGCCACCTCGATGAAAACACCGGCTTCGTCACGGCCGGCATCGTCGATGTGACCGATGCCGAGGATATCCCCGACGAAGAGTGGTTCGGTCCCCTGCTGCAGGTGATCCGCGTGGCGGACTTCGACGCGGCCATCCGCACCGCCAACGCCACCCAATTCGGCCTGGCCTCGGCGCTGATTTCGAACGACGAGCAGTTGTGGAAGATTTTCCAGGTGCGCGCGCGTGCCGGCATCGTCAACTGGAACCGTCCGACCACGGGCGCCGCCAGCACCGCGCCGTTCGGCGGCGTGGGCAAGTCGGGCAACCACCGCCCGAGCGCCTACTATGCGGCCGACTACTGCGCGTATCCGGTCGCCTCGATCGAAAACCCCGCACTGGAACTGCCGGCCAAGCTGTCGCCCGGCATGCATTTTTAAGAGGCCGGCATGAGCGCACGCGAATTCAACTTCGACGGCCTGGTCGGGCCGTCGCACAACTACGCCGGCCTGTCGTTCGGTAACGTCGCCTCGTTCAACAACGTCAAGAGCGCGAGCAACCCCAAGCTCGCTGCCTTGCAGGGACTGGCCAAGATGCGCGCGCTGGCCGCGCGCGGCTTTGGCCAGGCCGTGATGCCGCCGCAGGTGCGCCCCAACTTCCGCCTGCTGCGCAGCGTGGGTTTTACCGGCACCGACGCCGAGGTGCTGGCCAAGGCTGCGAAACAAGCGCCGATAATTCTGGCCAGCGCGTATTCGGCCTCGCCCATGTGGATCGCGAATGCGGCGACCGTCAGTCCGTCGGCCGACAGCGCGGACGGGCGCGCGCACTTCACCGCCGCCAACCTGAACAACAAGCTGCACCGCGCCTTCGAGCACACGCAGTCGGCGCGCAGCCTGCGCGCCATCTTCGCCGATCAAAAACACTTTGCCGTACACGATGCGCTGCCCGGCACGCCGGCGTTCGGCGACGAGGGCGCGGCCAACCACACGCGCTTCGCCAGGGATCATGGCAGCGCCGGCGTGGAGCTGTTCGTGTATGGCCGCACCGAGTTCGATGCAGCGGCGCCGGCGCCGAAGCGCTTCCCGGCGCGGCAAACGCTGGAAGCCTCGCAAGCCGTGGCGCGCCTGCATGGCTTGTCGCACGAGCGTACCGTGTACGTGCAGCAGAATCCCGACGTGATCGATCAGGGCGTGTTCCACAACGACGTCATCGCGGTCGGTAACGGCAATGTGCTGTTCTACCACGAGCAGGCGTTTGCCGATGAAGTGGACGCCATCGAGCGCCTGCGTCGCGCGGTGGGCGAGGTGGGGGCGCAGTTCAATCCGATACGCGTGGCGACGGCGCAGGTGGCGGTGGCCGACACGGTGGCCAGCTACCTGTTCAACAGCCAGTTGCTGACCAAGGACAGCGGCAAGATGGCGCTGGTGGTGCCGCAGGAATGCCAGGAAAACGCCGCAGTGGCGCGTTACCTGGAAGGCCTGCTGGCCGAGCAAGGCGCGATCGATGAACTGATCACGTTCGACTTGCGCCAGTCGATGCGCAACGGCGGCGGCCCCGCGTGCCTGCGCCTGCGCGTGGCGCTCACCGGCGCGGAAGCCGCAGCCATGCACCAGGGCGTGGTGATGACCGAGACGCTGTACCAGACGCTGGTGACGTGGGTGGAAAAGCACTACCGCGACAGCCTGTCGCCGGACGACCTGGCCGACCCGCAACTGGCGATCGAGGTGCGCACGGCGCTGGAGGACTTGAGCCGCATCCTGAACCTGCCCGACCTTTACGACCTGAGTTGACCGGCAATCCTTCTGGTATGGGCGTGAAGTTTTAAAAGCTGGTCTAATACCGCATCACCAGCAGCAACAGCACCACGCCGCGCCGCCACAAGCGGCACGGCGCGGGTCTGCGAGAACTACCTAAATACCTAAAATACCCGTTACGTATTGGAGAAGAAACAATGAAACAAACACCACAAGACCTGCGCGCCCAAACGCTCGCATCGATCAACGCCAGCCAGCCTGCCAGCAGCAACGCCCAGGTTCCGGCCCTGATCGGCGCCTGGCTCGCAGCCCTTGACGACGAAGACCTGGCCGGCACCGTGCCCGCCAGCCTGGCGCCGGTCTTGGTGGAAGGTTTCAGCAAAGCTGCCCAGCGCACCGGCGCCGGCGCGCAAGTGGTGACTCTCCCTTACGACGACGGCCGGGGCGGCAAAGCCACCGCGCTGCTCATCCTCAACGACGACATGCCGTACCTGGTGGACTCCATCGTCATGGCCATGCGCAAGCTGCACATTACCGCCAACGGCGTGATGAATGCCGTGCTGCCGGTGGCGCGCAACGCCGATGGCGTGGTCACCAGTGTGGGCCAGGCCGGCGACAAGCTCGAATCGTACGTACTGTGCCTGCTGGCCGAGGACTTGCCCGCCGCCGAACTGGGCGCGCTGGTGGACCGCATCCAGATGGTCTCGCGCGACGCTGCCGTGGTGCGCCGCGACAAGGCCGCCATGCTGGCGCACCTGGGCCGCATCGGCGCCGAAGCGGCCGCCATCGGCGAAGAAGGCCAGGAAGTCGCCGCTTTCCTCGAGTGGGCGCGCACCGAAGGCTTCGAGCCGTTCGGCTATGCCTACTACCAGGTAAAACCGGGCGTGCGCGAACTCGAACGCGACATCCCGAGCCGCATCGGCGTGCTGCAAGATACGTCGCACCCGGTCTACGGCACCTGCCTGGCCAACATTCCTGGCGACTTCGACACACTGTCCAAGCGCGCCCACACGCTGTCCATCGTCAAGGCCGACGTGGAAGGCACTTTGCACCGCGACCAGCAGCTCGACTTCATCGGCATCCGCCACACCGACGCGCAAGGCGCGATCCTCGGCGAATACTGCTTCGTCGGTTTGTTCACCCGCGCCGCCACGTCAACCCCGCTGAACCGCCTGCCGTTCGCGCGCGGCCGCGTGGCCAAGGTGCTGTCGATTGCGGGCGTGCGCCAGGAAGGTTTCCGCGCCGAGAAATTCATCGAGATCCTCGAATCGCTGCCGCGCACCGAAGCGCTGGAAGCCGATCCGCAATGGCTGGCCGACGTGTGCGGCGCCGTGGTCTCGCTGTACAAGCAGCCGCGCACCAAGGTGTTCGCGCGCCGCGACGTGTATGCGCGCCACCTGAACGTGCTGGTGTACCTGCCGCGCGAGCGTTACAGCAACAGCGTCGCTTCTTCGCTGGCGCGCACGCTGCAAAGCACGTCCGGCGCCAACCACGTCAGCCTGCAAACGCTGGTGGCCGATGGCCCGCTGGCCCGCGTGTACCTGATCGCCCATGGCGCGCGCTATCCGCTCGACCTGGAAACCGACATCCAGCAGCCGCTTACCGCAGTGCTCGACGGCTGGCACGACAGCTTCTCGCAACTGGCCGACACCGTGCCGAACGAGCCGGTACGCGCCCACCTGCGCAAGATGTGCGCCACGCTGCCGGTCGATTACGTGGCGTCCACCACGCCGGTCGCCGCCTTCCAGGACCTGCAAACCATCCTGCACAACACCGACCCGTCGCGCGTCGATGTACGGGTGGAGAATGCCAACGGTGGCACCTCGATCCGCCTGTACTCGGTGGACCAGGTACCATCGCTGTCGATCATCCTGCCGGCGCTGCATAACGCCGGCGTGACCATCGACCGCGAACAATCGCACTCGCTGCGCCTTGACGGCCAGCGCCGCTACGTCACCAGCCTGTCGGTTGATCCGGCCAGCGCGGCCAGCCTGTCCAAGCCTGGCGTGGTGCTGGTGGCCGAAGAACTGTTCTCGGCGCTGTTCAACAACGAAGCCGAAGATGGCCGCCTGAATGGCCTGGTCATCGAAGGCGGCTTGAGCGTGCGCGAAGTGCAACTGGTACGTGCGTACATGAGCTACTGGCGCCAGACCGGCACCCAGTTCTCGGTGCGCTACATCGCCGAAACCCTGCGCAAGCAGCCGGCGTTCGTGAAAGAGCTGGTGGACGTGTTCCTGCGCCGGTTCGACCCGTCGCTGGCCGAGGCTACCCGCGCCGAAGCGCTCGACAAGCTGGCCGACATCAAGGCGCGCCTGCCGGGCATCAACCACGCCGACAGCGAGGAAGTACTGGGCGCGCTGGCCAACCTGATCGCCGCCACCCTGCGCACCAACTACTTCCAGAACGACCAGAAGGGCGACAAGATCATCTTCAAGTTCGACACCAGCAACCTGTCGCTGGTGCCGGAACCTAAACCTTACCGCGAGATCTACGTGTTCTCGCGCCGCTTCGAGGGCCTGCATTTGCGCGGCGGCCCGGTCGCGCGCGGCGGCTTGCGCTGGTCCGACCGCATGGAAGACTACCGCACCGAAGTCCTCGGTCTGGTCAAGGCCCAGATGGTGAAAAACGCCGTGATCGTGCCGGCTGGCGCCAAGGGCGGTTTTGTGTGCAAGCAGATGCCAAAAGACGCCGTGCGTGAAACCATCGCGGCCGAAGGCGAAGCAGTGTATCGCCTGTTCATTTCCAGCCTGCTGGAAGTGACCGACAACCGCGTGCTCGGTAACATCGTGCCGCCAGCGGACACCGTCTGCTACGACAGCGCCGACCCGTACCTGGTGGTTGCTGCCGACAAGGGCACCGCGACCTTCTCCGACATCGCCAACAGCATCGCCGTGCAGCGCGGCTTCTGGCTCGGGGACGCGTTTGCCTCGGGTGGCTCCAACGGCTACGACCATAAAAAAATGGGCATCACCGCCAAGGGCGCGTTCGAAGCCGTGCAGCGCCACTTCTACGAAATGGACCACGACATCCACGCCACGCCAACCACCATGGTCGGTGTGGGCGACATGTCGGGCGACGTGTTCGGCAACGGTGCGCTGCTGTCGCGCAAACTGAAAATCGTCGCTGCGTTCGACCACCGCCATATCTTCCTCGATCCGAACCCGGACCTGGAGCAGTCGTTCGTCGAGCGCGAGCGCATGTTCGCGCTGCCGCGTTCCTCGTGGGACGACTACAACAAGGAACTGATTTCGGCCGGTGGCGGCGTGTACCCGCGTACCGCGCGCACCATCGCACTCTCGCCGCAAATCCGTGAAGTGCTCGACATCGAAGAGACCGCGCTGCCGCCTGAAGAGCTGATGCACCGCATCCTGAAAGCGCCGGTGGACCTGTTCTACAACGGCGGTATCGGCACCTACATCAAGGCGTCCACCGAAACTCACGCGCAAGTCAAGGACCGCGCCAACGACAATATCCGCGTCGATGGCAACCAGCTGCGCTGCAAGGTCGTTACCGAAGGCGGCAACCTGGGCGCCACGCAGGCGGGCCGGATCGAATTCGCGCTGGCCGGTGGCCGCATCTTCACCGACGCCATCGACAACTCGGCCGGCGTCGATTGCTCCGACCACGAAGTAAACGTCAAGATGTGGCTGGACGTGGAAATGAACGCCGGCCAGCTGAGCGAAGCGGACCGCAACCACACGCTCAACCTGATGACCGCCGACATCGAACGCCTGGTCCTGCGCGACAACACGCTGCAAACCCATTTGCTGGTGCGCGAAGCGCAGGCGCAGGTGGAGCCGGCGGTGCAGGACGGCTACGCCGACCTGATCGCGTTCCTGGAAGAAGAGGGCGCGCTCTCGCGCGACCTGGAGCAGCTGCCAACGGTGGCCGAACTGGCGCGCCGTAAATCCGACGGCCGTGGTTTGACCACGCCGGAACTGGCGGTGGTGATCGCCAACGTGAAAAACCGCTACAAGCGCATCCTGTCGGCGCTGCCGCTGACGCAGCACAGCTGGGCCGAGGCTATGCTCAAGCCGTACTTCCCCGAGCTGATGGTCGCCACCCGTCCGGCGCTGGCACACCCTCTCGCCAACGCCATCCTGGCCACCGTGCTGGCCAACGAAGCGGTCAACCGCTGCGGTCCGCTGATGCTGCGCCAGCTGGCCGGCGAACATGGCGTCGATGAAACCGACGTGATCCAGGCCTGGGGCCAGGCCTGGTCGGCATTGAACCTGGCGCCGGTATTCGCCACGCTCGACGCCGACGCGCTCAAGATTCCGCGCGCCGTCTCGATCAAGGTCGATGCCCGCACCCGCGTGCTGCAACGTGCCGTGATCGAAGGCGCGTTGACCGTGCCAGCCGACCAGTTGCGCGGCGGCGTGGAAGAGCTCACGCGCCTGTTCGACCAGCCGGAACTGTTGTCGCAACTGACGCCGGCCGACGGCCAGTCCGATGCCGAACTGACCACCGGATTGCGCCCTGAATTCGTCCAGGCGTGGAACGCGGTCGATGCCATCGAAGCGGTGGCGGCGTTCGTGTTTGCCGCCCTGTCGGTGCAGCGTCCCGCAGGCATGGACTTGCCGGCCTTCCTGCAAATCGGCCTGGCGCTGCGCACGCAAGTGGGCATCGACGTGCTCGAACGCGGTCTGAAACTGCCGGCAGCCAACCGCTCGCAGGAGCAGCTGCGCAACTACGCGCAAAACGCGCTGCGCCGCACCCAGCAACGCCTGCTGTCCAAGGTCCTGCAACACGCAACCGGTGGCCATTCGGCCACCGAAGCGGTGGAACTGGTGGCCAACACGATGGGCCTGTCGGGCTACGCGCAGCCGGCCGACCTGGAACAGGCGATGCTCGATGTGTGGGCGTTGTCCGAGGCGGTCAACGCGGGCACCACGGCAGGGACCACCCTGCTGGCGGCGTAAGCGCATGGCTGGCGATCGCACGCCAGTACCGGCGGCATTGCCAGAGCCGGTACGCGCGCTGGCGCAAGCCGATTTCAGCGCGGTTGCGCAGCGCTTCGGCGCCGCTGGCTTCGCGGTGGCGCAGCCGGCCGACGGCATCCTGACCATCAAGGCCGAGGGTAACTCCGGGGAACGGCCAGCGCTGCTGATTTCGGTCGGCGTGCACGGCGACGAGACAGGACCGATCGAAATGGTCGCGTACCTGCTCGACGCCCTGTCGCGCGAGGCTGGCAAGCTGGCAGTGAACCTGATGCTTTGCGTCGGTAATATCGGCGCCATCCGCGCCGGCAAGCGCTTCATCGACGCCGACCTCAATCGCATGTTCCGCGCCGAGCGCGGTACGCTGGCCGGCACCGCCGAAGCAGCGCGCGCCGACCAGCTGATCGCCGCCACCACCGATTTCTTCGGAGACGCGGGACCGGTGCGCTGGCACCTGGACCTGCACACGGCGATCCGGCCATCGGTCTATCCGACCTTTGCCATCGTCCCCGAGATCATCGCCGAGCAACCGCGCCGCGCGCTGCTTGACTGGCTGGGGGCCGCCGGCATTGGCGCGGTGATCATGAATCCGGCGTCGGTGGGCACGTACAGCTACTACTCGGCCGAACACCACGGCGCGGCCGGCACCACGGTGGAACTGGGGCGTATCGGCACGCTGGGCCAGAACGACCTGGCGCAATTCGCCGACGCGTCGCAGGCATTGGACGACCTGCTGCGCGGCGCGCCCACGTCGGGCGAAGGACGCCAACCGCACATCTTCAATACGGCGCGCCAGATCATCAAGCTCAGCGACAACTTCCGCATGGCCTTCGGCAAGGAAACCCACAATTTCACAGCGATGAAGCAGGGCCAGGAAATCGCCCGTGACGGCGACACTGTCTATACCGTGCAGCATCCGGAAGAGCTGGTGGTGTTTCCCAATCCCGATGTGCGGGTGGGCTTGCGTGCTGGCTTGATGGTGGTCCGCATTAGGTAAGGTAACGGCTCTGGATCGAGCTTGCTAGACGAATGCGAAAACCGGGACTACACTGGTTTTCCGACCGAAGCATTGCCCCCTTTTTCAGGGAGTTTCTCATGCCCAATCTTCTCTTTAATTCCTATGAGTATTTCGACCACCTCCGCAGGGCCGGTGTTCCTGCGGAGCAAGCGGCTGTTCATGCAGAGACATTGGGCGAAGTGCTGTACGTGCCAGTTGCCATGCCTGATTTGCTGAAAGCCGAATTCCGGATGTCGCGGGCGTTCGACCTTGGACGCATGGAGATGGAAGTCAGTTTCGAAAAACTTCACCGTGATATGAAAGTGCTTAAGGTGATGATGGGTAGCCTGATCTGCCTGACCCTGCCAGTATTTTTCAAGGTATTTTTCGCCTGATTGTTCTTACGACAGTAACACCCCGTACAGCACCATTCCTGCCAGCACAGACCAGCACCACACCCGCCACGCGCTGACGGTAGCAAACACCCACAGCACATACAGCGTATAAAACGTAAAACTGAGCAGGCTGGCGATCAATACGCCCTCGGCGCGCGAGACGCCCGGTATCCACGGCAGCGCCAAGGCCAGCACCGTCGACAGCAGTGCCGTCAGCCCGTAGCCACCCACGCCGGCCAGCACGAATCTGCCTGCCACTTCCCAGCGATAGCGTGCGCTCACGCCAGTCGTTTTCGCGCTCATGGTTTCCCTTTCTGAACCTGCTGAACACGCCGCGCCATCACCGCCAGCATCACGCCAAACCCCAGCGCCACCAGCTCCACGCCGGCGCGCTGCCAGTCGCCGGCGGCGGCATACGCAAACAGGTGCTGGCCGGTCGTCAGATAGTTCAACAGCGGCAGCAGCAAGCACAGCACCGCGCCGGCCGCCAGTTGCTCGACCCAGGCGCGCATGAAGGGGCGCACCAGCGCGTGCAACAAGGTCGCCAGCCACAGCCACAGGAAGGCGCGGATTTCCCACACCGCACGGTCGGTCCACTCGACCGGCAGCAGCCGGTTGGCGTAGAAGTAGCCGATACAGGCCAGCGAGATACCGGCAATCGCCGCCACGTTGAGTGCTTCGATCACGCGATACACGCCGGCGGTGGCGCGGCCGAATTCCTGTTCGCTCTTCTTGCGGCGCTTGACGCAAAACAGGATGGCGCCGGTCGCCATCATCGCCGTTCCGAGCAGGCCGCTGACGAAGTACAACCACTTCATGCTCCAGCCGCCAAAGCGCACCAGGTGCAGCGCCTTTAAAACTTCGTGGACGTCGGCGCTGGTGGTCGGCTGGTCCACCTTCGGCGCCTTCACTTCGATCACGGCGCCAGTCACGCCGTCGAACGCCACGCTCGACAAGGTATTGGCGATGGTGTCGGCGCGGTGGTCGTCTGCGGGGCCGAATATGCGCACCACCATGCCGGCGCGGCCCGGTTGCTCCACCAGTACGCGCCGCGCGGGACGGGCCATCAGGCTTTCCGCCTGCGGCACCAGCAGCGCCAGGTCCTGCATCGCCGCCGGTGCGCCGCCGCGTGGCCGGCGTGCAGCGGCTTGCTTGCCATCGAGCTCAAGCTGGTAGCGTTGGTAGCCGTCCTGGCCGTACACCGCTTGCAGCGGCCAGGGCATGTAGCTGGTGTAGAAAAACGTCAGCCCGGTATAGACGATCATGAACAGGAACGGCAGCGTCAGCACCGCCGTGGCGTTATGGGCATCGAGCCATGATCTCTGGCCCTTGCCGGGCCGGAACGTGAAGAAGTCCTTGAAGATGCGCTTGTGGACCACCACGCCGGTGACCAGCGCCACCAGCATGCACATCGAGGCCCAGCCCACCAGCCAGTAGCCGGGCGTATCGGCCTGCAGCATGTAGTGGAACGACATGAAATGGCGCCCGCCCTCGGTCTTGCGGCTTGCTGCCTGCTCGCCCGTGAGCGGCGCGCCGGTGTCCGGGTTGAGTGCGACCGGACCGCCGCCTTGCCACACCAGCAGGACCGGGCCGCCGTTCTCTCCCGGCAGTTCGATGCGCCAGAAGCGCGCCTTGCCGGCATTGGCCGCCAGGTGCGCGGTGGCTGCGCGTAGCACGGCCGCGCGGTCGCCGGACGCAGCGTCCTGCACCACCGGTCGTGCTTCCATCCACTGCGTGATCGGCTGGCGGAAGACCGCCAGCGTGCCGGTGAGGAAAATCGCGCACAGCACCCAGCCCGCCGTCAGGCCGCACCAGGTGTGCAGCCATGACATCTGTTGACGGAAACCGTCTTTCATCACGAACTGAACTCCGCGACCATCAGAAGCTGCCGCGCAGGGTCAGCATCACGTTGCGCGGATCGCCGTAGTAGTTGGCGTTCACAAAGCTCGACAGGGTGCTGTAGTAGCGTTTGTCGAACATATTGTTGAAGTTGACGGTGGCCGACCAGCGCGGGTTGATCTGGTACTTGATCATCGAGTTCCACACCGCGCGGCCGCTGACCACCGCCGACTGCGCGCCGATGGTGCGGTAGCTCATGCTCTGGGTATTGACGCCGCCGCCCACGGTGACGTCGCGCAGCGCGCCGTCAGGCTGGTACGTGGTCCACAGGCGCAGCATGTGCTTGGGCGTGAAGCTGTTGAAGGCCAGGCCGCCGCTGTTGACGTCTTCGAGGTACTTGGTGCGGTTGAAGGTGTAGCCGGCGAAGAGGTTCCAGTTTTTCAGCAGTTCGCCGCTCACTTCCGCGTCCACACCCTGGCTGCGCACCTTGCCGGTGTCGGTGTAGCAGTAGTAGTCGCTGCGGCAGGTGGGGCTGGTGCTGAAGTCTTCCTGCGCACGGTTTTTCTGCACCACGCGGAACAGCGCCAGCGACGTGTTCAAACGGCCGCCCAGCAGCTCGCCCTTCACGCCCGCTTCGTAGTTGGCGCCTACCAGCGGTTTCAGCGCTTCGCCCGATTCCTTTTGCTCGTATTGCGGCGAGAAGATGTCGGCGTAGCTGGCGTAGGCGTTCCAGGTGGGGCTGATCGCATAGATCAGGCCAGCGTACGGCGCCAGCTTGGCGTGTTCGCCCTGGTTGGTGGCTGATACCGATGGTGCGCGGCCGGTGGTGACCGTGTCCCACACGGTGCGCGACCAGCCCACCCGGCCGCCGATGACCAGCTTGAGCGGGTCGGCCAGTTGCAGGCGCACGGCGGTGTAGGCGCCGATTTCGCGCGACTTGCCTACCCGCGCCTCGCGCGTGGTTTGATAGATGAAATCGTCGGATGGTTCCGGGAAATCGGGGTTGAAGTTATTGATGTCGTAGGTGTAGTAGTTGCTGCTCACGCCGTAGATGGTGCGCGCTTCGGCGTACGAGTACGTCACGCCGGCCACCACTTCGTGACGACGGCCCAGCGCGTCGAACTTGCCGGTGATGTTGGCATCCACGCCCGAGAGCTTGTTCTTGGCGATGGTGTTCGAGGCGCGCAGCGCACCGCGATTGGTGGTCGGGTTGATCGCCACGCCGGAGCCGGCGTACTTCATGTCGTTCTTTTCCTCGACGTAGGCGGTGCTGACTTTCAGGGTCCAGTCGTCGTTGAAATAGTGGGTCAGGTCGGCGAACGCGCCGCGGTTGCTGTTGTTCTGGCGGTTCCAGGTGGCGCCGAGAAAGGTGGAGCGTGGCAGCTCGAGGTCGCGGCCATCGTTGTAGCGTGGCAGACCGTTGAGGAACGGGCGGCCTTTCACTTCCTCGGAGCTGAGCGCGAGGTTTACCGTGGTTTGCGGCGACAGATCGGCTTCGAGCGTGGCAAACAGGGTGGGGCTGCGGCGGTCGGCGTAGTCGATGAACGATTTTTTGTCTTCGTAGTCGGCCACCACGCGCGCGCGCACCTTGCCGTCGTCACTCAGTACGCGGCTGGCGTCAAGCTGCACGCCGTAGTTGTCCCACGAGCCGGCCTTGGCCACCACGCTGGTGGCGTCGGTGGCCAGGGGGCGCTTGCGTACCAGGTTTACCGCGCCACCGGGATTGCCGGCGCCTTGCAGCAGGCCGGCCGCGCCGCGCAGCACTTCCACCCGGTCGTAGACGGCGGTGCCGGCATTGAGATTGCTGGCGCGCCCGTACATGCCGCGATTGAGCGGCACGCCGTCGTACTGCACGGTGGTCAAATCGAAGCCGCGCGAGTAGATGTATTTGCCCCCTTGCGGGCTTTGCTGGATGGTGACGCCGGTGGTGCTGGCCAGGGTGTCGTACACGGTAGTCAGCGCCTGCTCGTCGAGCAGCTGGCGCGTGACCACGCTGATCGATTGCGGAATGTCCTTCAGCGCCTGCTCGCCCTTGCCGATGCTGACCGCGCGCGTGGTGTACGAGCCGGTGCCCTCGGTGGTGGGGCTGGCCTGGGCGGTGACCGACACCGCTCCCAGCGTTTGCACGGCCGCGTCGTCGCGGCGCTGGGGACGAATCGTGACCACGGTGCCATCGATATCGGCCGCCAGGCCGCTGCCGGTGAGCAGGATGTGCAATGCGTCGCGCGCCGTCATGCGGCCGTTGACGGCCGGCGCGGTTTTACCGGCCACCAGCGCCGGCTGCACCATCAGTTCGAGCCGGGTCTGGCGCGCCAGGGCGTCGAGCGCCGGCGCCAGCGGCTGGGCACCGATACGGATATCGACCGCGACTGCCGCTGCTGGCGACGGCGCAGATTGGGCCGATTGGGCGTAAGCACCGGTGGTGGCACATGCGAGGGCGGCGGCTAACGCCAGCGGCGCAGATTGAAAGCTGAAACGGGACATGCGATCTCCAGAGGTTGAATAAGAATCCTTCTCATGTAGACGCATGGTGTAACGGAACCCCAACCCCTGCTGCAAAATATTTTTCAGTTATTTGTCATTGGCGACGATTTCGGTCACCGCGCCGTCGCGCCGTAGCGCCACCGGCAGCACGCGCGGCAGCACGCGGCGGAAGTTTTCCAGCCGCTGCGGATCGAACGTGCCGGTCACGCGCAAGGCGGCGACTTCGGCATCGCGCACCTGCAGACCGGTGCTGCCGTAACGGCCGAATTCCGCCAGCACCTGCGCCAGCGGCGTGTTATCGAATGTGATGCGCCCGTCCCGCCACGGTGCGATGCCCGCTTCCGCCACCCGGCCGATCATTCCCAGCTGGCCATCGGCATCGGCAGCGATGCGCTGGCCGGCGCCCAGCTCCATCACCGGCGAGCCGGCGCCGCCGGTCACGCGCACGCGGCCTTCCTCGACCTGCACCCGGATCTCGTCGGCGCCGGGGATGTCCGGCGTGTGGCGCACCGAGAACCGTGTGCCCACCACGGTCACGCGCACGGCGCCGGCCAGCACCTCGAACGGGCGTGCCCGGTCGCCCTGGACGTGGAACACGGCCTGGCCGCCCAGCAGGCGCACCTCGCGCCGCTCGCGGTAGAGGGCGACTGCGATGCGGGTGTCGGTATCGATCCGCAGCACGCTGCCGTCGGGCAGGGTCACGTCCTGCTGCTGGCCGCGCTGGGTGCGGAAGTTGCCTGCGTAAAGCGGTTGCTGCTGCCAGCGGTTCCAGGCCAGGAAGCCGCCGCCGGCTACCGACAGGGCAACCGTCGCCAGCGCAGCGCGCGGCGCCATCGCCGCCAAACCGGCCAGCCAGTCGCGCCGGCCTTTTGATACCGGAACACTGCGGCGCAAACCGTCCGCGTGATGAGTCGCCGGATTCGCAAGACGCGCTTCCCGATCGGTCGCCTCCGCCTCCGCCGCCAGGTCCGCCGCCAACTGCCGTCGCAACTGTGCGACGCCGTCAGCCGGCAACTCGTCGAGCTGGCGCCAGTCGTCGTGCCAGCGGGCCAGCGCCGCGCGGTGGGCCGGATCGGCTTGCAGCCAGGCGTGAAACGCGGCTTCCTCGGCAGCCGTGAACGCGCGCTGGCGGCGGGCGAACCAGTCCAGCGCCTGTTGATCGACGTCGCTTGCGTGAGCGGGGGATGACGGGCTTGGGTTCATGGCGGTGTCATGGGGATATGGATGTAGACGCGCGAGTCGGCGCCAGCCCAACCCCGGGCGGCGAACAATTTATTCATGCGGTGGACTTTCCGCGCAGCGGCGGCACGCCTGCATGGCGTGCTTGATGTGGCGCTCGACCATCGTCACCGAAATCCCCATCTGCTGCGCCACGGCCGCTTGCGACAGGCCGTCGAATTTATGCAGGATGAACGCTTCGCGGCAGCGCAGCGGCAGCTCGCCGATCACGGCCAGCATCGCCTGCACGCCCTGGGCGGACATGGCGGCGGTTTCGGGTTCGAGCGCGGCGGGGGCGGCCAGCGTATCGAGCACCTCGAAGTCGTCGGCGTGGTGATCTGGTTCAGCGGAGACGCCGCGCACCGTGTCGCGCCGGTGCTGGTCGATCATGAGGTTGCGCGCGGTGCGGTAGAGCAGGGCGCGCGGTTCGGCAATGGTCACACCGTCCTGCTGCATGGCAAGCACGCGCGCATAGCTTTCCTGCGCCAGGTCGGCGGCAGTCTCGCGGTTGTTCACCGCGCGCGACAGGAAATTGAGCAGTTCTCGGTAGTAGCGTGTTACCACATAGGTCCAAAGCCAAGGGGACGACGGCTCCCGTCACAGGCTGGCTTGGACTGCTTTGGCTGACCCTGGGTGTCCGGGATACCCCTTCTTATCCCGACCGGCCCAATTTTACAGCCTGGCTTCCGGGTGGTCAGCAGTAACTTGTTAGTTGCTTCCCTGGCCGCGCACGATGAGAACGGCGGCAAGCGTGGCGACAAAGCCCAGCAGAGCGGCGGCAACGCCCACGGCAGGGTGGACGCGGCGCGAGACAGTGGGAATGTGGGAATGGATTTTTTTAACCGGCATAACACGAATCTCCTCGATGTCTTATATAAGTATCAAACTTGTACCAAGAGTAGCGCGCGTATCGATCTCGATCTACATCCTGGCTGTATCAAAAGTAAGTAACTGTAACGACAATAGCATTGTTAACACTTTATTTAAGTTGTATAGATCACACACAAGAACTTTCTTTAGGGAAGGCGTAAAGGCCTATAATCGCTTAGTTTTTTTGCCCGAACATATCTCCCACAAGGAATCACTGTGAATCAAACGCTGGTCCAGAAGCTGACCCGTACCAAGCCGGTCGCTCCACCCGTCGAGCATGTCAGCGCCGATCAAGCGCCTTCCGGCAACCGCCTGCATCGCTCGATGGGATTGTTTCCGCTGACCATGATCGGCGTCGGCGCCACCATCGGCACCGGCATTTTCTTCACGATGGTCGAGGCCGTGCCCAAGGCCGGCCCGTCGGTAGTGTTGTCATTCCTGATCGCCGCCATTACCGCCGGCCTGACGGCGCTGTGCTATGCCGAATTGTCGTTCCGCATACCCGCTTCGGGCTCGTCGTATTCGTTCGCGTACGCCACGGTGGGAGAGTTTTTGGCCTTTATCATGGCCGCCTGCCTGCTGCTCGAGTATGGATTGGCGGCCAGCGCCACGGCAATCGGCTGGTCCGACTACCTGAACAACTTCCTTAATAATGCGTTCGGCTGGCATATCCCGGAAATGTTGCGCTCACCCATGATCGTGGCCACGGCCAGCCATGGCATCGAGTTGCGTCCCGGTCATATCAACCTGCCGCCGATCCTGCTGGTGATCTTATGCTGCGTGTTGCTGATCCGTGGCACCAAGGAATCGGCCACCACCAATGCCATCATGGTGCTGATCAAGCTGGCGATTCTGGTGTTCTTTATCGTGATCGCGTTCTCGGGTTTCGATATCAATAACTTCCACCCGTTCTTCAGCCCGGACAATGGCGTCCACTACACCGGCATGGCCGGAGTGACTGCCGCTGCGGCCACCGTGTTCTTCTCGTTTATCGGCCTCGACACGGTGGCCACCGCCGGCGAAGAAGTGCGCAATCCTACCCGCAACGTGCCGATCGGTATCTTGTCGGCGCTGGCAATCGTTACCGTGTTTTATATGCTGGTGGCGTTTGCGGCCATGGGCGCGCAGCCGGCGTCGATGTTTGCCGGCCAGGAAGCAGGCTTGGCGGTGATTTTGCAGAACGTCACCGGCCAGAAGTGGCCGGCGCTGGTGCTGGCGGCCGGCGCGGTGATTTCGGTCTTCAGCGTGACCCTGGTAACGATTTACGGCCAGACCCGCATCCTGTACGCGATTTCCAAGGACGGCCTGATTTCCAGGACGTTCCAGAAAGTGAATCCGCGCACGGCATCGCCGGTGCAAAACACCCTGATCGTCAGCCTGGTGGTGGGACTGGTAGCTGGCTTTGTCGATGCGACCTTCCTGTGGGACATGGTCAGCATGGGCACCTTGACGGCGTTCATCGTGGTGTCGCTGGCGGTGCCGGTACTGCGCTACAGGCAGCGCGCCAACCCGACTGCCGGTTTCCGCGTGCCGTTCGGCCCTTACCTGGTGCCGGGGCTCAGCATCAGCGCCTGCTTGTATCTGATGTTCGGCCTGTCGCTGACCACGTACACGATCTTTGCGATCTGGATGTCGGCCGCTGTCATTACTTATTTCCTGTACGGCATGCGCAATTCAAAATTGAACAAGGCATAGACAGCCAGACCAGGCCCGGACGTTAAAAAGCCCCGGTCCGCTTACGCGGCCGGGGCTTTTGCCATTTTGTTCGCAACGCCGGAGCGCTTAACAACACCTTCAGGGCAAGGCGCAGCGACGAAGACAGTACGAATGTACGGCGAGGAGCTGCAACGAAGCCATGGAGGTTTTGTTATGCGCTCTTATTTTGCGTCGCTTGGCTTGGAGCCGAGGTACAGACGCAGGGCAACGGCGGTCAGGGCGACGGCAACTGGCAGGTTTTCGATGATGGTCAGCATGTTATTTCTCCTAGAATTCAGTGATTCAAACAGGGATCAGAACAACTTAAGCGCGGGCTGCGGCGTAACGCAGTTCCGACGCCAGGCTCGGCGAGTGCGCGGCTACTTCGTTGGCGGTGCTGCTCAGCCACCAGATGGTTTCTTCGGTGCTTTGTTCAGCAGCGATTTGCTCGGCAACGGCAACTGGCTTCTTGACGAACACCGCGACGAACAACTTGCGCACTGCGTTGGTAACGTCGCTGGCGAAGTCGGTAACGTTGGTGTGGTAGTTGAAAACGGTGGTAGTCATGTGCTGCTCCTTGAGAATGTCTGTTTGATGCAGTGCAGTATGCGCCTCTCCGAGAAATAAATATACTTTCATTTTGTGATGCGTGCGATACGTAAATCGTATAACACTATGGTGTTGCCGCACGGTATGGTATTCAGAAAGCTGATAAGCCTGACCTTGGAACTGCAACTTTATTAGTCAGGCAATATTGCGCAGGACTGTCTGGCTGTAGCCGATGATTTTCACGGCGTCGGCCTGCAGCAGGCGGATGCGGCGCTGTACCAGCGGCCAGCCCGACCACGGCACGGCGTCCGCCGAGGGCGCCGCTTCCAGCGCTGGTTGCGCCTGGATATAAGCGGCTTGCGGGTCGAGCGCCTGGCTCAGGGTGCTTACCACTTGGTCGTGGCTGATGCCGAGCATGGCGTTGACCGGCTCGGTAGGCAACTCGACCACGTGGCGGCGCAGGATGGCGCGCAGGGCAGCCACGTGCGCCACCAGCAGGTAATTCTGCACGATGAACAGGTTGATATCTTCGACCGCGCGGCGCTTGCTGGCCGGCTCGTCCAACATGCGCACCAGCGCCGAGCTGAGCGCCGCCAGGCTGTCCATCAGGCGCTTGCGCTCGATGCGGTAGGCAAAATCGTCCTTGCCTTTGCCCTGCAGCAGGTCGAAGCTGGCCTGCATATAGCGCAGGTTGACTTCCAGCACGCCGCGCACCAGCCGGGGCACGCTCTGGTATTCCCAATTGGCCAGCACGAAGCTGAAGGCGGTGGCCACGGCCGCGCCGATAAAGGTATCGACCAGCCGCTCCATGATCAGGTCATTATTCCCGGGCGCAATCAAATGCATTTGCAGCAGGATCATGATCGACACCGCCACTGCCGCATACCGGTAGCGCAGGTAAATAAACGTGGGCGTGGCCACCGTGGCCAGTACCAGCATGCCGAGGATCACCGCCATGCTGTTAATCAGATGCAGTACCACTGCCGTGATCACGCAGCCGATAATGGTGCCGATGATGCGATCGGTTCTGCGCTGCTTGGTCATGCTGAAGCTCGGTTTCAGGATGATGACGATGGTCAGCACGATCCAGTAACTGTGCGCCGCGTACGGCAGCAGCGCCGCCACCGCCAGCCCCACCGAGATCGCCATCGCCACGCGCAGCGAGAAGCGGAAGATCGGCGAGTCGAGCCGCAGATGCGACAGGATCATGCGCAGTTCATATTTCTGCTGCGACAGGAACGGACCCATGTCGGCATCGACCCAGAAGGGCGTGGTCGCGTAGGCCTTCTGGCTGGCCTGGTGCAGTTCGCCGATCATCTTGATGATGGCGCGGATTTTGTTGCGCTGCGCGCGCAGCACCGCCAGCGCCTCCTGCTCCGGTTTGCCGGCGGCGATGCGCACTTGCAGGGCCGCCAGTTCCGCTTCGATGGCGTCGAGTTCCGGGCCGTAGGTAATTTCGGGGTACGAGGCTTTCTTGCGGGTGACGTCGTAGGCCACCGATTCGATATCGCGTGCGCACTTCCAGGCCAGGTCGTGCAGGGTTTTCATGACCGGCGAGTCGGCCAGGTGCAGCCGCAGCTGGGCGTAATCGGTGTGGGTGGACAGCACCAGTTCGTACAGGTCGAGCATGCACACGTGGGTTTGCACCACGATGGCGTCCTTGGCGTTCAGGTGGGCGCGCAGGATCAGGTCGCGCGAGGCCTGCTGGCGGTCGGCCAGCACGCTTTGCTGGCGCACCAGCTTGTTGAACTGCTCGTTGAGGTTGAAGCGGTTATCGTAGAAGTCGGCCTTGATGTCGATGTAATGGGCCAGCTCGAACAGCGCCTCGGCCAGTACCTGCTGCTTGATGCGATGGCGCAAGATCCACGACACCCCCATCGCATAGGCCAGGTAAGCCACCGCGCCCGAAGTAAACCAGGCGGTATGGATGAAGGACTGGGTGGCCGTCATCGAGTGTTCCATCGACATGGTCATGATGAATAGCGTGGCCAGTTGCAGCGGCATCGACTTTTTGCCGTACACCACCATCATGCAGGCGAAAAAGCTGATCAGGACCAGCATGGTCATCAGGAGCCAGTGCAGCGGCGCGCACAGGCTGATCAACAACGTCACGAAGCTGCACAGCAGCACCGACGCGCTCATCTCGTTGAACTTGTGGCGCAGCGGGCTGGGCATGTCCATCAGCGCCGTGCACAGCGCGCCGATACACACGGTCATTGCCGTGTGCAGGTCGGTAAATTGCAGCGAGATCAGGGTAACGCCGACCAGGCCGGCGGCAAAACGCAGCCCCAGGTAAAAATAGTGGCTGTAGAAAAACGTGCGCAGGTTGAGTGCGTAGTGCATGCGGTGACCTTGTGGGCAGCGGAACAAGCGACAAGATGCACGCGGCGGGATCGCCGCTGCGTGCATCCGAAGAACTCAGATTGTCTAAAACTTTAGAAGACCGATAACACCGGGTAACGGCGCCATTCCGGCTCGGCGTGACGCTGGCCGTGTTCGAAGATAAAGCCCAGTACCGCATCCTGTTGCGACAGCAGCGCCGGGTTTGCCGCTTTCCACGCGTCGAACTTCGCTTTCAGTTCAGGCTCGGCGCCCAGCATCTCCAGCGCCAGGTCTTCGAACACATAGTCCGAGTATGCCTCTTTCTTCTCGAGCACGCTGTTGAAAAAGCCCCAGCGGAAGAACGAATCGTGGCCCAGCGGTTCGAGCGTTTCCACCGCGTAGCGGGCATTGTGCTGCTTGAGCGGAATGAACCAGTCGCCGGCCTGCACCGTGAAGCTGCCCGTGCGCGCTTCGAGCTCGACCGCGTCGTGGTACATATGGCCTTCGTAGGCGTTCGGGCGCGAGGTGACCGAGACGATGTGATAGTACTGCGCCTCGATGGTGGCGGCCTCGTCGAATGGCGCCATTTCCACGCCGTTCCACTTCAGGCGCTCGATCGCTTCGCGCCACGCTTGCGGCACGATGTAGCCCTTGGGCGCGCGCACGGTGGCGGCCGGCACAAAGCTGTTGTAGTAGGCGATGTCCTTTTCCCACGGCGCGGTGCGGTCGTACGACAGGCGCTGGTAATCGCCCAGCAGGCTGGGGCTGCGCTTGGCGGCGTAGCCCTGGAAGCGGAAGGTCGATGGATTGGACTCGTCCATCTTCCAGTTGACGGTGAATTCGCTGGCGTTGGCGGCCTGCTCGCGGGCGTCGGCGCGCAATTCGATGATCTGCTTGCCGTGGGTGGTCGTAAAAGCCATGGTCACGTCGAGCAACGCGCGCATCGATTCGTAGCGGTCCTTGAATGGCTTGAGCATGTGCGTTTCCGGCATGAAGCCGATCACGTGGTGCAGGGCCGCGAAGCCGGTGGAAAAGCGCGGCACTTCGAGGAATTCGGCGATGCCATCGTCGGGCGTGTCCTGCACCGGGTTCACGTACGGGCAGGTGGGCCAGCCCTTCGCGGCCATCTGCTCGTAGATGTGCGGCAGCATGGTCTGGCGCAGGAACGGCCCCAGGCCGTAGCCGAGCTTGTCGGCCTGGGTGTGGATCAGCGTCATCGTGTACGGGTAGTCGGCGCCGTTGGACGTGTGCGTATCGACCATCACGTCCGGGTCCCAGGTGCTGACCAGCTGGTTGAACAGCTGGGCGTTGAGGGTGTCGCACTTGATGAAGTCGCGGTTCAGGTCCAGGTGGCGGCTGTTGCCACGGAAGCCAAATTGCTCCGGGCCGTCCTGGTTCACGCGCGAGGTGTTGGCGCGGTTCAGTGCGCCATCGACGTTGTACAGTGGCACGAACAGCAGCACGGTGGTACCCAGTGCCGCCAGCTTGTCGGCATCGAAACACAGGTCGCGCACGATGGCCATGCAGGCGTCGACACCTTCGGGTTCGCCGGGGTGGATGCCGTTGTTGTTGAAGAAGACCGGGCGGCCTTGCGCCTTGATCAGGTGACGGTCGAACACGCCGTCGGCGCTGACCACGCCGGCGTGGATCGGGATGCCGCCATCGGACGTGCCGATCTGTTCAAAACGCAGCACTTGCGGAAAGCGCTGCGCCAGCTGCTCGTAGAAGGCGATGCATGCGCTGTGCAAGGTGGTCTGGTTTTGATTGCCCTGTTCGTAGGGTGTCGGCATTTCTGGGTGCATGGCGGTCTGGTTCTCAGGAGGCATGTTGGCGGTGCGTGCGGTGTGCCTTGTGAGCTTGCCGGCACGTTTCAAGGGCAGCAATTGTATCATTGCTGCCCGTTTTTTGAGCGGTTGCGGCGCTGCAGTTGCGTTGCTGCAAGGAAAATATCGGCTGTCGATGATGTACTGGCGCCATGCTCATCGACGCGGGAGGCGGCTATGCGGAACAGGTCTGGGGTGACGATGCTGGTCATCGTGGTGTTGCTGGCGCTGGCATGCCGGGCGGTGCTGGCGCAAATCGGACCGCGCTACTCGGTGCAACTCAAGCCCGGTCAGTACACGCCGTCGCAGCAGGGCCGGGTGGCGCTGGCCGGCAACGGGCTGGCGCTGATCCGCTACCAGGGGCTGGCGATCCTGGCGGTGGGCGCCGATGCCGACGCCTACAGCGCCGAGGCGGTACGGCACTGGCCGGCCGCCGATTTGCTGGTGCTGACGCCGGCCAGCCACGGGCGCTACGGCGGCCTGGCGCCGCTGGCGTCGCTGCATGGACTGGGCGTGGTGTTGCCTGAGTTGGGCGGCCATCTGGCCGTGCCGCCGCCAGACGGGCAGGGGCCGCGCTGGTATCCGCTGCACACCTGGGATGCGCTGCACCTGCGCAAGGGCAAGACATCGCTGCGCGTCACCGCCATGCCCGGTCAGCCGGGGACGGCGCACGTGGCCGGTTTCATGCTGGAGCTGGGCCATGGCAGGGCGTCGTACCGCGTGTACCTCGGTTGCACGCCGCTTGCGGACGAAGAAGTACGTGCCTTGCCCGACCGCCTGCCGGGCGCCGACCTGGCGCTGTTGCCGGCGCAGCAGGGACTGCAATTGCTGCCCCTGCGCTCCAGCCAGGTTCCAGCGGCATTGCCCCCCGGCGGTTACGCCTTCACTGCCGTGCGCCGCTAGCTGTCACCCCCGCAGCGCCACCCGGGGGCGCCAGCTTCCCGGTTGCGCCTTCTACGAGTGGCGGCTCCAGGCGGTGACGGACACGTATCGCTGCGAGCGCAGTGCGATTTACTTTTTGGCGTTGGTCTCGACCCAGGCTGCATAGGTGTCGATGAATTTCTTCAGGAATTTCTTGGTATCTTCGTTGCTGACCTTGCCGTCGTCACCAAGCAGCTTGGTGGCGTTGCCGATGTACATTTCAGGTTGTTGCAGCACCGGCATGTCGAGGAACACCAGCGACTGGCGTACGCTGTGGTTGGCGCCGAAGCCGCCGGGGGCGCCCGGGGTGACGCTGACCACGCCGGCCGGCTTGCCGCTCCATACGCTGCTGCCGTAAGGGCGCGAACCGACGTCGAGCGCATTCTTCAGCGCGGCGGTGGTGGAGCGGTTGTATTCCGGGGTGAAGAACAGCACGCCATCGTATTCCTTGACGCGGTCACGGAACTGGGTCCACGCCTGCGGCGCCACCGCACCGTTTTCTTCGAGGTCCTGGTTATAAATGGCCAGTTCGCCGATCTCGACGATCTCCAGGCTCAGCGACTCGGGCGCCAGCGCGATGACTTCGTGCGCGAACTTGCGGTTGATCGACTCTTTACGCAGACTGCCGATGATGACAGCGATTTTCTTGGCGGGCATATGAACTCCTGTAGGGTTGGTCGATAGGTAAAAACAGACCGCTTACTGTAACCGATCCCCACCGCCCGAGGGCGCGCGCCAGCCTTTTGGGAGGGGGGCGCCGTGATGCCGAATTTTTGGATAGGCTGGCGTATCGATTAACGCACTCGGGAGACGTTATGGATAACTGGAAAGTTATTGTTGGCAAGGGCATGGCGCCGGGCTTGTTGGCCAGTTTGGCGTCCACGGCGGTACTGGCGCTGTTCTCGAAGAAGGAGGCTGGCAGCCCGTTCGCTGGCGCCAACGCCATCAGCCATTGGCTGTGGGGCGACCGCGCCTTCGAGCAGGACCGGCCCACCCTGAAATATACGCTGGTCGGCTACGGCATCCACCACGCCAGCTCACATTTCTGGGGCAGCATCTTCGAGCAACTGGCCGGCCGCGTGCTGGGGAAGAAATCGCCGGCCGCCACGGTGGCGGCGTCGGCGGCAGCCACTGCCGTGGCCTGCTTTGTCGATTACAAGCTCACGCCTAAAAAATTCCAGCCCGGCTTCGAGCAGCGCGTCTCGCGCAGCTCGCTGGCGTGGGTGTACGTGGCGTTCGGCGTTGGCCTGGCTGCTGGCGCCTGGCTCAACCATCGCCATGACGATGGCGCCGATTTGTCGTAAGGGCCGCGTATGACGACGCCGCTCCGCAAGACCGTCAGCCTCGGCCTGCAAGGCGCGGGTACGTACGGGGCCTTCACCTGGGGTGTACTCGACCGCCTGCTCGATGAAGACGACCTGGTGTTCGACAACATCAGCGGCAGCAGCTCGGGGGCGATCAACGCCGTGGTGCTGGCCGATGGCTATGCCCATGGCGGCGGCCGGCGCGGCGCGCAGGCGGCGTTGCGCCGCTTCTGGACCACGCTAGGCCAGACCATGACGTTCAGCCCGCTGCAACGCACGCCGTTCGACCGCCTGACCGGCAGCTGGACGCTCGAACATTCACCCATCTATCACCTGCTGGAAATGGCGGCGGCGTTCCACGGGCCGGTATGGGACGCGCCGCTCACGCATAACCCGCTGCGCAACTTCCTCACCGCCATGGTGGACTTCGAGCGTGTGCGCGCCTGCACCGAGCTGCAATTATTTATAGCGGCTACCAATGTGCGCACCGGTGCGGGCCGCATGTTTACCAGGGAAGAGCTCGACCCGCAACGGGTACTGGCCTCGGCCTGCCTGCCTACCGTGTTTGCCGCTGTCGAGGTGGACGGCGAGAGCTACTGGGATGGCAGCTTCGTGGCCAACCCGCCGCTGGCGCCGTTTCTCGAGCACGGCGCGCGCGATATCCTGGTGGTCCAGAACAACCCGGTCTCGCGCAGCCGGGCGCCGCGCAGCGTGGCCGACATCGCCAATCGCACCAATGAAATCGCCTTCAACATGAGCTTTTTGCGCGAGATCGCCGCCCTGCAGCACGGCCAGGGTGTGCCGCTGGAAGAGCGGGGCGACACGATGGCGTTCGACCGCCCACGACTGCACCTGATCAGCGGCATCGACATGCTGGCCGACTACAGTATCTCGAGCAAGCTCAATGGCGAGCTCGGTTTCCTGCTGCACTTGCATGAGGCGGGCGTGGCCGCAGCCGAGGCCTGGTTGCGCGAACATAAGGCGCAAATCGGCGTGGCCGATACGCCGTTACCGGCGACCGCATACGGCAGGGTACGCACGGCAACCTGAACTGCTGCGGGCAGACCGGCAATGCGTGTGCAGCCCGGCAATGCGTGTGCAGCCCGGCAATGCGTGTGCAGGCAAGCGCCAGCCAGGAAAGTCGGTCCAATCAGCCCAGTTGCAACTGCAGACCGGACCGGCGCTGCGTGCGGGGCCTCAGCGTCGCCGCCACTGGCGTCGGCGCCTGCTTCACGCCGTCGAGTTGAAACACGCTGACGACCGTTTCCAGTCCTTGCGCCTGTTCATGCAGGGAGTCGGCAGCGGCGCTTGCTTCTTCGACCAGGGCCATGTTCTGCTGGGTGAGGCCGTCCATTTGCACGATGGCCGCGCGGATCTGGTCGAGGCCGATGGCCTGTTCCTGACTGGCGTCGGTGATCTCGCCCATGATGCCGGTCACGCGTTGCACACTGCCCACGATTTCCTGCATGGTTGCACCAGTTTGGTCCACCAGCTTGGCGCCGCTGCCCACTTTTTGCACTGAGTCCTCGATCAGCGCCTTGATCTCTTGCGCTGCGGCTGCCGAGCGTTGTGCCAGGTTGCGCACTTCGGACGCCACCACCGCAAAGCCCCGGCCCTGTTCGCCGGCGCGCGCCGCTTCCACTGCCGCATTGAGCGCCAGGATATTGGTCTGGAACGCGATGCCGTTGATGACGCTGATAATGTCGGCAATCTTGTTCGACGACGCGCTGATCGATCCCATGGTTTCGACTACCTGTGCCACCAGCACGCCGCCCTTGACGGCCACTTCGGAGGCCGAGAGCGCCAACGTATTGGCCTGGCGCGCACTGTCGGCATTCTGCTTGACGGTGGCGGTCATTTCCTCCATCGACGACGAGGTTTCTTCCAGCGACGCCGCCTGTTCGGCCGAGCGCTGCGACAGGTCGTGGTTGCCGGCGGCAATCTGCGCCGAGGCGCTGGCCATGTGGCTGGTACTGCCGCGCACTTCGGCCACGATGCCGGCCAGGTTGTCCTTCATTGTGTCGAGCGCGGTCAGCAAGGTGCCGATTTCGTTGGTGCTATGTGCGGTGGCGCTGCCACGCAGGTCGCCGGCCGCGACCCGCCCGGCAATCGCCATCGCCTGTTGCAGGGGCTGGGCGATAGATTTGATCAGAAGGAAACCGACAGCCAGCGCCAGCGCAGCACCGAGGACCAGTGCAGCAATCGTGCTGTAGCGCATGGTGGCCAGGCTGTCCTGGACGAGAGCGTGATTGGCGTCGGCGTGCGCCCCGCTGAACTTCTCCAGCGCGGCCAATGCCACGTCGCCGATGCGGTAAGTGGGATTGATCTTCTTGATGAGTACCAGCTCGGCATCGTCCCAGTCGCCATTCCGGATGGCGGCGACGGCAGCGGCAATGTGGGCCACGCCCAGGCCGTCGCTGGCGCGGTACCACTCCTGCGCCAGACGTTTCTGTTCGACGTTGTCGATGCTGCCGATATAACGCTGCCAGCGGTCACTGATGCGCTGGCTGGCCGCGTCGATCACGCCCCAGTGCACGCCCAGCTCGTGGTCGTGCAGCTTGGCCCATTCGAATTCGGTGTTGTGTTGCAGCGCCTGCAGGATCTGGCTGCGGCTGGTTTCCATGTCGAGCCGGATGGCATTGCGTTCGCCGGACCGGGCCTGGTCGGCCAGCGTGACATCGTTGATCAGGGCGACCGAGCGGTCGGCGGCATAAATGCCGTAGCTGCCGATGAGCACGATGACGGCCATGAGTGCTGCCAGTGCGGCGATGACCAGATGTTTAATTTTGATATTTGACAGCATCGATTGCCTCAAGAATGCATGGTACCAGGTTAATTAGAGTTGCACTATAGCACCATAATTTGAATTCATCATATTTTCCTGTTGAATTTCGCATTTTAGTGACAGTCTGGTCCTTGTTCGGCCACATCGATTGCGTTACAGTCCGGCATGGTCAACAGACTTCCTCCTCTAGAAACAGCGGCCGATAGCGATCCGCAATCCATCCTGACCAGCAAGGGCGTGGCTGCCTTGTTGGGCATTTCAATCTCGACAGCACAGTTGTGGATGGAAAACGGCAATTTGCCGTCGTGGAAAACGCCGGGCGGGCATCGCCGCGTGCACCTGTCGTCGGTGCAGCGCTTGCAACAGCGCCTCGCTCATGATGCGGGCCTGGCCGACGTCGCACCATTGAGCGGCGATGTGCTGAGTCCCGCCGAAGTGAAGCGACTGGCGGCGGTGGAGCGCTCGGGATTACGAGAACGCGAGACCGGACCGATATTCGACCCGTTGACCTGGCTGGCGGCCACCGTCACCACGGCGCCAATTGCCTTGCTGACGTTGCTGACGCAATCGCAGCAACTGTTTTTATCGCGCCAGGGCGTGACGATGAAAGACACCCCGCGTGACTGGGCCTTCTGCAACTACACGATTGCCCAGGACGACATGTTCTTTGTCACCGATACGCTCGACGACGCGCGGTTTCGCGACAACCCGCTGGTGACCGGCGCTCCGCATATTCGCTTTTACGCTGGTGTGCCGCTGATTGACGCAGACGGTTTCAAGCTCGGTTCGCTGTGCGTAATCGATACCGAGCCGCGTCGCCTGACCGGCCAGCAGGCGCGCGCCTTGCGCGAGCTTGGCGACATCGCGCGCCGTGAGCTCGGCGTCCGCCAGCTGCGTTAAGGCCACATCAGCCCACATAAAAAAACCACGCCGCGTTGCCGGGGCGTGGTTTAGATTTGCCGGGATAAACGCTTATTCGGCGTTCATTTCCTTGAGCAGATTGTCGGCGTGGTCCACGTGTTTCATGTTCCACAGCATGTAGCGCAGGTCGACCTGGATCGAGCGCGTCATGGCCTTGTTGAAGTCCCAGTCCGAGATGATCGAATCGAGCGTGCCGTCGAAAGCCAGGCCGATGAATTCACCCTTGCTGTTCAGCGCTGCCGAACCGGAGTTGCCGCCGGTGATGTCCAGCGTGGCCAGGTAGTTGACCGGCACGGTTTTCAGCGCCGGATCGACGTACTTGCCGAAGTCCTTGGCCTTGATCGCGTCCAGTTGCGCTTTCGGCGCATTGAACTCGCCGGTGCCGGTGGCCTTGGCGACCACGCCGGCGACGGTGGTGAACGCTTTCCAGTCGGTGCCGTCGGAACCGGGCTTGCGACCGGCGATCTTGCCGAAGGTCACGCGCAAGGTGCTGTTGGCGTCCGGGTACACGGCCTGGCCCTTGCTGTTCATGTAGGCGATTTTTGCCTTCATGTAGTTGGCGTAGGCTTGTTGCAGCTTGCCGCCCAGGTCTTCTTCCTGCTCTTCCTCTTTCAGGTCCGGGCCGTACAGTGCCACGGCAGCCTTGATGAAGCTGTCGTCGCTGGTCTTGAAGTCGGCCGGCTGCTTGTCGATCCAGGCGGTGCGCACTGCCGCGTCGCCGAGCTTGCTGCCGGCGTACAGCTTGTCCAGCGCCGCTTGCAGGTCGGCTTTGTTCATGCCGTCCTTGATGCCGACGACCTGGTCGAAGGCGGCGTTGCGCTGGGCGGCCGGTTGGGCGGCGTACTTGACCAGGCTGTTCATCACCAGTGCCTTGTCGACGGTTTCGTCGTAGTTGCGCACCAGTGCGGCCACGCTCGACTTGATGCGTGGCACGTCGCGGACCTGGTAGCCGGACTTGCGCTCGGTGTCCGGCTTGGCGTTTTCGTTGGCCAGGCGGTACAACATGCGCGCGGTGTTGAGCAGGCGCGGTTTCGACGACGACAGGAAGTAGTCGCGCTTGGTGTCGGCGTCGCGCTCGGCAATCAGCTGTTCCACGGCCGCGATGTCGGCGCCGAATTCCTGCTTGCGGGCGGCGTTGGCGTTGATCCACTGTTTCAGCGCTTCATGCTCGGCCGTCTTGCGGGCCAGCATGTCGCTGCCGGCGTACGAGTCCAGCATGCCCTGGCGGTTCTTGTAGTAGTTGTTGATGCTGGCCACTTGCGATGCGTACTTGAGTGCGGTGTCCTTGTTGTCCTTGGTGGTCTCGGCAATGATCGCCAGGCTCTCGCCCGACGATTTCACGAAGGCCGGGTAGCTCCAGTCGAACGTATAGGCCACTTCCGATGGCAGGCGGTGGCGGTTGGTGCGGCCAGGGTAGCCCAGCACCATGACAAAGTCGCCTTCCTTCACGCCTTGCTTGGCCAGTTTCAGGAAGTGCTGCGGCACGTACGGCACGTTATCCTTGCTGAAGTCGGCAGCCTTGCCATCCTTGCTGACATAGGCGCGGTAGAAACCGTAGTCGCCGGTGTGGCGCGGCCACATCCAGTTGTCGGTGTCGCCACCGAATTTGCCGACGCCGGCCGGCGGCGCGTGCACCAGGCGCACGTCGCGGATTTCCAGTTGCTTGATCAGGTAAAACTCGAGGCCGCCGTAGAACGACGACACGGTGCAGCGGTGGCCGGCGTCTTTTTCGCACTCGGCCTGGATGGTCTTGGTGTTTTTCTCGATCGCGTCGAGGCGGGCCTTGCCGTTCAACTTGGCCACGTCGGCAGTGATCACCTGCTTGCTGACATCGGTAACCGCCTTGGTCACGAAGATGCGGCTGCCAGGGGCGGCCGGCAGTTCTTCGCCCAGGGTCTTGGCCAGGAAGCCGTTGGCCAGCAGATCGCGCTCGGGCGTGGAGTTGTGGGCCACGCTGCCATACACGCAGTGGTGGTTGGTGGCGACCAGGCCTTGCGGCGAGACGAACGACGCCGAGCAGCCGCCCAGGCTGACGATGGCGCCCATCGGGAACTCGGTCAGCTTGGTCAGCGAGGCAGGGTCGAGCGACAGGCCTGCCGCTTTCAGTTGTTTGGCTACTTGTGGCAGCTGTTGTGGCATCCACATGCCTTCGTCGGCGTGGGCGGCAGCGGTTGTGCTCAGGATGGCGAGCGCGATCAGTGTCTTATGCATTTGTTATATATCGTTTTCCAAAGTGGTGATTGGGAACAGCGGGTGGAGTATATCAACAAAAAAAAGCCCTGCGCATCCACGGCGGTGGATCGCAGGGCTTTGTTGCAAAGCCGGGGAATCAGTCGGCTTTGATAGCTTCAATCTGGATCGCCAGCTTGACTTCCGGCGAGAACGCGGGCAGACCGATATTGAGGCCGAAGTCGCTGCGCTTGAACTCGGCGGTGGCGTCGGCGCCGCACGCTTCCTTCTTGTAGCGCGGATGCATGATGCATTTGAACTTGTCGATCTTCAGCGACACCGGCTTGGTCACGCCCATCATGGTCAGCTCGCCGTCCACGCCCACCAGCTTGTCGCCGTCGAACTTGAAGGTTTTGCCGACGTAGGTCATGGTTGGATACTTCGCGACGTTGAACATGGTGTCGTCCTTGGCGTGCTTGTTCATCGCATCGAGGCCGAAGTCGATCGAGTCGGCCTCGATCTTGACGTTCAGCGCGCCGGTCTTGGCTGCCGGATCGAGCGTTACCGTGCCGCTGCTCTTGTTGAACTTGCCGCGCCAGACGGACAGGCCCATGTGGTCGGCCTCGAAGCTCGGGAACGTGTGGGTCGGGTCGAGATTGTAGGTCGTGCTTGCTGCCATCGACGAGGCGGTGGCGGCGGTCAACAGCGTGGCGATCAGTAACTTCAGCTTCATGCGAGGTATCTCCCTGGTGGTGGTTGTGATTGATTAGCCGGCGACAACGTGGAACTTCAGGACCACTTCATCGGCAACCATGCTGGTGTCTTTCCATTCGCCTTCGCCGATATTGTAGGCCAGGCGCTTGATCGGCAGGGCGCCGTCGAATACCTGCTTGCCGCCTTCGGTTTTCACGGTCAGCGGGAAGGTGACGTCGGTGGTCTTGCCCTTGACGGTCAGCTTGCCGGTGACGGTCAATTTACCGGCGCCGGCAGCCTTGATCGAGCTGGAAACGAACGTCGCTTTCGGGAACTGGGCGGCGTTGAACCATTCTTTCTTGGCCACTTCCTTGTTGTAGTCCGGGTCGCCCATGTCGAGGCTGGCCGTTTCCACTTCCACGGTTGCTTTCGACGCGTCCGGCTTGGCCGCGTCGTAGTCGATGGTGGCGGTGAATTTCTTGAATTTCGATTCGATCGGCACATTCATTTGCTTGAAGGTGGCGCTGACCGTGGATTTGGCGGGATCGGCCTTGAGCGCGGCGGCGCCGGCGATCAGGCTCACGCCCAGCAGGGAGACGAAGGCGAGTTTGTTCAGGGTTTTCTTCAGTGTTTTCATGTAGGGCTCCGGGTAAGTAAAGTCGTGGGATTAGAACGGCAGCATGCGTTTGAGCGTGGTGTCGCGGTCGAAAAAGTGATGCTTGAGGGCGGCCAGGGCATGGGCCACGACTGCGCCCGCCATGGTCATGACCAGGACGTAGTGCACCGTTTTCAACAGCGCCTTGAGTTCGGGGTCGGGGGCGATGATCATCGGCAATTGCACCAGCTTCAGGTACACCACCGGCACGCCGGCCGCGCTGCCGTACAGGTAGCCGGAAATGGGCGCGGCAAACATCAGGAAGTACAGCAGGTAGTGCATGCCTTCGGCCAGCTTGTGCTGGAGCGGAGGGATGCTGGCCAGCGCCGCAGGCGGCTTGTGCGACAGGCGCCACAGCAGGCGTATCGCCACCAGGGCCAGTACCGTCACACCGATCCATTTATGCCAGGAAAAGTATTTGAGCTTGGTGGGCGAGAAGCCGGGAATGGCAACCATGGTCAGCCCGAGGAAAAAGGCTGCGATGATCATCAGGGCGATCAGCCAGTGCAGGAGCATGGCTGTCTTGGTATAGCGTTGCATAGGTGCTCCAGAAATTAGTACGTGTTAGGACTAAATCGGACTATAGCAAACAAATAATTCTTTTGCTTAACTTTGCATTAAACCAGAATAAAAAAGCCCCCGGAACTTTTCAGTTGCGGGGGCTAGTGTAAGCGAGATTTCTTTAATTTATCAGATGGCTTTGGCCAGAGCCGCAGCAATGCCGATGTAGTTCGCCGGCGTCATCGCCAGCAGGCCATCCTTGGCTTCCTGCGGAATTGCCAGGCCGGTGATGAAGTCGCGCAGTGCGTCTTTGGAGATACCCTTGCCGCGCGTGAGTTCCTTCAACTGCTCGTACGGGTTCTCGATGCCGTAGCGGCGCATCACGGTTTGCACCGGCTCGGCCAGCACTTCCCAGTTGGCGTCGAGGTCGGCTGCCAGGCGGGCCGGGTTCACTTCCAGCTTGTTCAGGCCGCGCAGGCAGCTGTCGTAGGCCAGCAGCGTGTAGCCGAAGCCCACGCCGATATTGCGCAGCACGGTCGAGTCGGTCAGGTCGCGTTGCAGGCGCGAGACCGGCAGTTTTTCCGACAGGTGTTTCAGCACGGCGTTGGCCAGGCCCAGGTTGCCTTCGGAGTTTTCGAAGTCGATCGGGTTGACCTTGTGCGGCATGGTGGACGAACCGATTTCGCCAGCCTTCAGCTTTTGCTTGAAGTAGCCGAGCGACACATAGCTCCAGATGTCGCGGTTCAGGTCCAGCAAGATGGTGTTGGCGCGGGCAAAGGCGTCGAACAGTTCGGCCATGTAGTCGTGCGGTTCGATCTGGATCGTGTACGGATTGAATTCCAGGCCCAGGCGGGTTTCAATCACATCTTTCGAGAACGCTGCCCAGTCGAACGATGGGTAGGCCGACAGGTGGGCGTTGTAGTTGCCCACGGCGCCATTCATCTTGCCCAGGATTTCCACTTGCTCGATACGCTTGATGGCGCGCTGCAGGCGGGCCACGACGTTGGCCATTTCCTTGCCCAGGGTGGTCGGGCTGGCGGTCTGGCCGTGGGTGCGCGAGAGCATCGGCAGTTCGGCGTTGGCGTGGGCGATTTCGGTCAGCTTGGCGATGACGTTGCGCAGCGACGGCAGCATCACGGTGTCGCGCGCGGCCTTGAGCATCATGCCGTGCGAGGTGTTGTTGATGTCTTCCGAGGTACAGGCGAAGTGGATGAATTCGGAGGCGGCGACCAGTTCCGGCACATCCTTCACTTGTTCCTTGAGCCAGTACTCCACGGCCTTGACGTCGTGGTTGGTGACGGCTTCGATTTCCTTGATGCGAGCGGCGTCCTGCTCGGTGAAGTTCGAGGCGATCTTGTCCAGCAGGGCCGAGCCTTCGGCCGAGAACGGCTTGATCTCGTCGAAGCCTGCCAGCGACAGCGCTTGCAGCCACGAGATTTCCACCTTGACGCGGTGGTGCATAAAGCCGGACTCGGACAGGATGGGACGCAGCAGATCGGTTTTACCGGCGTAGCGGCCGTCCAGCGGGGACAGCGCCGACAGCGTGGAGTAAGGAGTAGTGGTCATGATGGCAGGGGTAGGGTGAAAAATGCGCAAAGGCAGATTTTACCATTGGCAGGGCAGGTGCCTGCCGATGTTATACTCACCACCGATCTTCAACCCCGGCCTGTGCTTCGGTCATCTACGTTAGCGTGCTATGAAACTCATCGGTTCCCTCGGCAGTCCTTATGTCCGCAAAGTGCGCGTTGTGCTGGCCGAGAAAAAACTCGACTACCAGTTCGAGCTGGAAAATGTCTGGGCGCCCGATACCGCCATCAGCAAGCTCAACCCGCTGGGCAAGGTGCCGAGCCTGGTCATGGACGACGGCTCGGTGATGATCGATTCGCGCGTGATGGTCGAGTACCTCGATACGCTCACGCCCGTGTGCAAGCTGCTGCTGGCCAACAGCCGCGACCGCGCCGACGTCAAGTGCTGGGAAGCGCTGGCCGACGGCATCATCGACGCGGCGGTCATCGTGCGCCTCGAGCGCCTGCGGCCGATCGAGCTGCAAAGCGAGGACTGGGTGGCGCGCCAGCAGGGCAAGGTCAAGCTGGGCCTGGCCGCGCTGTCCGACAAGCTGGGCGACCTGCCTTACTGCATGGGCAAGAATTACTCGCTGGCTGATGTCGCGGTCGGCTGCACGCTGGGCTGGCTGGCATTCCGTTTCCCCGACATCGGCTGGCGCGACGACCACGCCAACCTGGCGCGTCTGTTCGACAAGCTGTCCGAGCGCCAGTCGTTCAAGGACACTTTCCCGTCCGCCTGACTGATGGCCGACTCCAAGCCGTCCGCCGACGACAGCAACCCCTCCGCCGCCCAGCAGCGGCGCCTGCAAATGGCCGACATTGCGCGCCTGGCCGGCGTGTCCACTTCCACCGTGTCGCGCGCGCTGGCCGGCAGCAAACTGGTCAGTGAAGAGACGCGGGTGCGCATCATGGAACTGGCGCGCTCGCTCAAGTACACCATCAACATCGGCGCGCAAAACCTGCGCATGAAGCAGAACCGCACCATCGGCGTGGTGATCCCGTACGACCACAACACGCGCCAGCACCTGTCAGATCCGTTCTTTCTCGGCATGCTCGGCAGCCTGGCCGATGCGCTGACCGAACTCGGTTTTGACATGCTGGTCTCGCGCGTGGACGCCGACGAACTCGACGCTGCTGCCGCGCCGTTCGATACGGGCCGCGTGATCGGCATCGTGCTGATCGGCCAGTGGCGCCATCACGACCAGTTGAACCAGCTGGCCGCGCGCCACGTGCCGATCGTGGTGTGGGGCGCGCAACTGCCGCAGCAGCTGTACTGCACCGTGGGCGGCGACAACGTCACCGGCGGAGAATTGGCGGTGGACCATCTGCTGGCAGAAGGCCGGCGCCGCATCGCCTTCTTTGGCGACATCAACCTGCCCGAGGTCGGGCTGCGCTACACCGGCTACTGCCGCGCCTTGCAGCGCGCGGGTGTGGGCATCGATCCCGAACTGCTGGTGCCGGTATCGTTCCTGCCGTCGGGCGGACAGCAGGCGATCGAGGAACTGCTGCGCCGGGGAGTGGCGTTCGACGCCATCTTTGCCGGCTCCGACCTGCTGGCCATGATGTCGATTAACGCCATGCGCGAGCACGGCCTGTACGTGCCGGGGCAGGTGGCGGTGGTCGGTTATGACGATATCGAGTTGTCGAGCTATTTCCACCCGCCGCTGACCACGATCCGCCAGCCGATCCGCGAAGCGGGTCGGGCGCTGGTGACGTCGCTGCTGGAACTGATTGAAGGCCGCGAAGCGCCGTCGCAACAACTGCCGACCACCCTGGTCGTGCGCAGCAGCAGCCGCACAGTCTGAGGATTGTGGGGTTTATGCAACCGATTGCATAACTATTTATACTGCAGCGCAGCAATCCACATCCGTTGATTCCCTAAGAGATTTCAGGTGATCATTCTGCATGGATAGCTTTGTGCAGCACGGTATGCAATCGATTGCATTAATTTTCATTCCGGTGAATAATGGCGTATCTGCTCAATAATGCAGCAGAGCAAAACGACAACAACACCGGAGATCACCATGATTCAACGCACCCCTAAACTGGGCGGTATTGCCGCCGCTGTCGCCATCGCCATGCTGCACCTGGGCGCCCACGCACAAGACACCACCGCCGCTGCGCCAGCAGCCCAACCAGACGGCCTGAACATGGAACGCGTGATCGTCACCGGCACCACGCTCGGCTCGTCGAAGATGAAATCAAGCGTGTCGATCAGTACCATCGAAGGCGAGGCCATCCAGAACGCCGCGCCGCTCAGCGCCGCTGAAGTGCTGCGCTCGGTGCCAGGCGTGCGCGCCGAATCGTCGGGTGGCGAAGGCAACGCTAACATCACCGTGCGCGGTGTGCCGGTCTCGGCCGGTGGCGCGCGCTACGTGCAAATCCAGGAAGACGGCCTGCCGGTGCTGCAGTTCGGCGACTTCAACTTCACCACGCCCGACAGCTTCGTCAAGATCGACGGCACCCTCGATCACCTGGAAGTGGTGCGCGGCGGTTCGGCCTCCACGCTGGCCACCAACGCCCCGGGCGGCATCATCAACTTCATCACCAAGACCGGCGAAGAGCAGGGCGGCAAGATTGCGATCAGCCGTGGCCTCGGCTACGACGAAACCCGCTATGACTTCAGCTACGGCGCGCCGATCTCGGAAAAAACCCGCTTCTTCATCGGCGGTAACTATCGCACCGGCGAAGGCGTGCGCGACACCGGCATGAGCACCGCCAGCGGCGGCCAGGTGCGCGGCAATATCACGCACGAACTCGACAACGGCTTCATCCGCCTGTCGTTCAAGCACCTCGACGACAAGACCCCGACCGCGCTGCCGGTGCCGGTGAGCGTGAACAACCAGCACATCAGCGAAATCCCCGGCATCGACCCTCGCACGGTCAGCTTCTACTCGCCGTACTGGACCCGCGACGTGGTCCTGAGCAAGAACAACACGCCGGTCTCCACCGATGTCAACGACGGCCTGCACGTCAAGAGCAACACCTTCGGCCTCGAAGGCTCTTTCAAGCTCGGCGACGGCTGGACCCTGTCGAACAACTTCCGCACCGCCGACAACAGCGGCCGTTTCACCGGCATCTTCGCCGGCAACAACGGCACGGTCGGCAACTACACGGTCGCCACCGGCCCGAACCGCGGCCAGGCCTACAACGGCCGTGCCTTCTCGGCCGTGGTGTTCAACACGTCGATCGACGACGCCGGTAACACCCTCAACGACACCAAGCTGTCGAAGACCTTCCAGCTCGGCGGCGGCGCCAGGCTGACCACCACGGCCGGCCTGTACCTGTCGAACCAGAAGCTGGCGCTGACCTGGAACTTCAACGAATACCTGATGCAGGCCACCGGCGACAAGCCGGCCCTGTTGCGCACTGCCAGCGCCACCCCGGGCCTGGTCGGCCCGGCCTTCGGCGGCTGCTGCTCGCGCGCCGTGGACATGGAATACAAGACCACGTCGCCGTACCTGAACGTCGGTTACGAAGTCGGTCCGGTCAACCTGGACGCCAGCGTGCGCCGCGATAACCAGAAAGCCACCGGCACCGCCAACCTGGCCTCGGCCAGCACCTCGGCCAATGCCGTCAACGGCTTGCTGTACAACCCGGCCACCGAGCAGATGGTCAACTACAAGGTGGACCATACTTCGTACTCGGTCGGTGGTAACTACCGCATCACCAGCAACCTGGCGGCGTTCGCCCGCGTGAGCGACGGCGTGGCCTTCAATGCCGACCGCATCCTGTTCGGCACCCCGCTCGACGGCAGCGCGCCGATCAACATCAACACCGTCAAGCAGATTGAGGGCGGCGTGAAATGGCGCAGCGGCGGCGTGAGCACGTTCGTGACCCTGTTCCAGGCCAAGACCGACGAGAGCAACTACGAAGCGACCACCCAGCGCAGCACCTCGAACCGCTACGACGCCAAGGGCGTGGAACTGGAAGGCGCATACAGCATCGGCGACTTCCGCATCACCGGCGGCGCCACCTACACCCATGCCAAGATCGTCGGCACGGCAGCGGCGGACGTGGCCAACATCGGCAACACCCCGCGCCGCCAGGCCAAGTGGATTTACCAGGTGGCGCCAAGCTACACCTTCGGCGATGCGACCGTGGGCGCCAGCGTGGTCGGTACCGGCAAATCGTGGGGCGACGATGCGCACACCATCATCATGCCGTCGTATGCGATCGTCAACGCGTTCGTGAACTACCGCGTGACCGAAAAGGCGACGGTTGCCCTCAGCGCCAACAACCTGTTCAACAAGATCGGCTACACCGAGATCGAAGGCGACGGCCATGCCGCGCGCTCGGTCACCGGCCGCGCCGTCAAGGCGACTGTCTCCTACGCGTTCTAATCAATCAAGCAACCGACCATGGCTTCTGATGTTTTTGCCGACCGCCTGCTGGCGGTCCTTCCCGACCAACTGCGCGCGCCGGCGGCGCAGCGCCTGGCCACCAGCGGCCCGGTGCTGCACCGGCTGCTGGCCGGCCTGTACGGCGACCGCTGCGGCCATGCCGGTTTCGATGCCTGGTTCGGCAACCTGCTGGAGTCGCTGGGCCGGCTGCACGCCGAGCGCGCGCCGGCACTGCACGCGCAGGACGCGCAGCGCGCGGCCGATCCAGGCTGGTTCCTCGACCAGCGCATGCTCGGCTACTGCACCTATGTGCAAAAATTTGGCGGCGATCTGAATGGCGTGGCGCGGCGCATTCCGTACCTGGAAGAGCTGGGCGTGACGTATCTGCACCTGCTGCCGTTCCTGCGCCCACGTGCCGGCGAAAACGATGGCGGCTTTGCCGTCACCAGTTTCGACGAAGTTGATCCTGCACTCGGCAGCAATGCCGACCTCGAAGCGCTGACGCAACAGCTGCGCGGCGCCGGCGTGAGCCTGTGCTCGGACCTGATCCTCAACCACGTGGCCGACGACCACGCGTGGGCGCTGGCCGCCAAGGCCGGCGATGCGGATGCCCGCGCCAGGTTCCACGTCTTCCCCGACCGCGACCTGCCGGACCGCCACGAGCGCACGCTGGGCCAGGTGTTCCCGCAGGTGGCGCCTGGTAATTTCACGTACGTGGAAGCGGCCGGCGGCTGGGTATGGACCACGTTCTACCCGTACCAGTGGGACCTGAACTGGTCGAACCCGGACGTGTTTGCCGAGATGGCAGCCGTGATGCTGCGCCTGGCCAATCGCGGCATCGAAGCGTTCCGCCTCGACTCCACCGCCTTCCTGTGGAAGCGCGAAGGCACCAACAGCATGAACCAGCCCGAGGCGCACCAGCTGCTCCAGGCGCTGCGCGCCATTGTCGATATCGTCGCGCCGGGCGTGCTGCTCAAGGCCGAAGCGATCGTGCCCACGCGCGAACTGCCCGCCTACCTGGGCAGCGCCGACGCACCCGAGTGCCATATCGCCTACCACAGCAGCCTGATGGCGGCCGGCTGGGTGGCGCTGGCCGAGCAGGATACCGAAGTACTGCGCGCAGTGGTGAACAACACGCCGGACCTGCCGCGCGCGGCGACCTGGCTCAGTTATGTGCGCTGCCACGACGACATCGGCTGGAACGTGCTGCGCGCCGAAGCGGGCGAGAACAGCGCCGCACGGCTGGCTGCTGCGTCGCGCTTCTTTGCCGGCGCCACGCCGGGCAGCTATGCGCGCGGCGCCATCTTCCAGAGCACCGATCCCAACGCGGCGCACGGCAGCAACGGCATGGCCGCGTCGCTGACCGGTTTGCAGACTGCCGTCACCGAAGAAGAACGCACGCTGGCGCTGCGCCGCATGTTGCTGCTGCACGGCCTGGCGCTGAGCTTTGGCGCGCTGCCGGTGCTGTACATGGGCGACGAGCTGGCGATGCTGAACGACGAGAGCTACCTGGCCCGTCCCGAGCACGCGATGGACAGCCGCTGGCTGCACCGCCCCGTGTTCGACCAGCAGCGCTGGGAACACCGCCACGATGCCGGCACCACCGAAGGCGCGATGTACGAAGGGCTGGCGCAGTTGCTGCGCACCCGTCGCGCCCACGACGCCCTGGCTGCCGGCGCCCCGCGCACCCTGCTGGCCGATGCGCCGGCGGGCATGCTGGCGCTGGCGCGCGGCGAACGCCTCCTCACGCTGTTCAACTTCTCGGCAGCGCCGCAGCAGTACGCGCTGATTGGCGCGTGGCGCGACGTTGTTACGCCGGGTCTCCTGACCGGAACGTTGACGCTGGCGCCGTACGCGATGCACTGGCTGGTGCGCGAATAATTCCAAACCGGCCCGCAGGGCTGGGATAAACTCGTCCGCAAGGGCGCGGAGACAAGCATGAACCAACAAACCATCGCCGTATTCGGCGAATCGCTGGTGGACGACTTCATCACCGAACAGGTGGTGGGCGGCGCACCGTTCAACGTGGCGCGCAACCTCGCCGCTTTCGGCGTGGCGACCCTGATGGTCACCCGCATCGGTGAAGATAAAAACGGCGCGCTGGTGCGGCGCGAGTTCGAGCGCTTCGGCATGACCGAGACTGGCCTGCAAATCGACGCCCTGGAAGCGACCGGCCGCGTGGTGGTCGAGCGCAACGACGCCGGCCATCGCTTCATCATTCTGCCCGACCAGGCCTACGACTACGTCGCCGCCGCCCCGGCCCTGGCCGCGCTGGCGGCATCAAAGCCGTCGGTGCTGTACTTCGGCACCATGGCCCAGCGCCACGAAACCTCGCGCGCCACCGTGCGCGCCATGCTCGATGCCTCGAAGGCGCAACGCTACCTGGACCTGAACGTGCGCGACGGCCAGGTGACCGAACGCTGCGCGTTCGAGTCGCTGCACCTGGCCGACATCGTCAAGGTCAACGAGGAAGAACTGAAGGACCTGTTCAAGTGGTACACCCACACCCAGCCCGGCACCAAATCGGTCGATAGCCGCGAGATGGCCGACGCCTGCCAGGCGCTGATGCGCACCTTTAACCTGCAAACCCTGATCGTCACGCTCGGTGAGCGCGGCGCGATGGTGTTCGAGGCCGACGGCGCCGTCACCATCAACCAGGAGTGCCATGCGCCAGCCCGCATCGTCGATACCGTGGGGGCGGGCGATGCGTTTTCCGCCGTGTTCCTGTACGGCCAGGCACAAGGCTGGCCGCTGCCTTTGACCCTGGCGCGCGCCAACGCGTTTGCCGGCGCCATTTGCGGCGTGGCCGGCGCGGTGCCGACCGATATCGGCTTCTATGCGCCGTGGCTGGCCGCCTGGCACGCGGGGCAGGTACTGCCCCCGGCAGCGGACCTGGGAGTGGCCGCATGAAGCCGCACCTGTCGTTCTGGCAGATCGTCAACATGAACATCGGGTTCTTCGGCATCCAGTTCAGCTTTGGCCTGCAGCAGAGCAGCATGAGTCCCATCTACAAGTACCTGGGCGCCGACGAAGCGAGCCTGCCGTACCTGTGGCTGGCCGGCCCGATGACGGGCCTGCTGGTGCAGCCGCTGATCGGCGCCATGAGCGACCGCACCGTCACGCGCTGGGGCCGGCGCACGCCGTACTTCCTGATCGGCGCCATCCTGTGCAGCCTGGGCTTGCTCGCCATGCCGTTCAGTCCCACCTTGTGGATGGCCGCCAGCCTGCTGTGGATCCTGGACGCCGCCAACAACGTCACCATGGAGCCGTACCGCGCCTTCGTCTCCGACAAGCTCGCGCCCAAGCAGCATTCGCTGGGCTTCCTCACCCAAAGCGCGTTTACGGGGCTGGGACAGACGCTCGCTTACCTGACGCCGTCGCTCTTGGTGTGGATGGGCATGAACAAGGACGCCGTCAACGGCAGCCATATTCCGCATATCGTGATTGCCGCCTTCATGATCGGCGCCGTGTTCTCGATCACGTCGGTGCTGTGGACCCTCAAAACCACGCCCGAGCATCCATTGACGCCGGTGGAGCTGGCCGAGATCCGTTCGCGCCCGGTAGGATGGCGCCACACGCTGGGCGATATCGTCACCGCCATTCGTGAAATGCCGGAGACCATGCGCCAGCTGGCCTGGGTAAAACTGTTCCAGTGGTATGCGATGTTCTGCTATTGGCAGTACATCATGCTGTCGCTGTCCACCACCTTGTACGGCACCACCGACCAGGCCTCGCAGGGCTTCCGCGATGCCGGTTTGCTGGCCGGGCAGGTGGGGGCGTTCTATAACTTCATCGCGTTTGTCGGTGCGCTGGCGCTGGTGCCATTCACGCGCCGCTACGGTCCGAAGATCACCCACAGCGTGTGCCTGACCCTGGCCGGTTTTGCCATGATGAGCATCCCGTCAATTCATTCCGAAGCGCTGCTGTTCGTGCCGATGATCGGCATCGGCCTGGCGTGGGCCAGCATCATGGGCAATCCGTACGTGATGCTGGCGGGCTGCATCCCGCCCGAGCGCACCGGCGTCTACATGGGCATCTTCAATATGTTCATCGTGCTGCCGATGATCATTCAGATCTTCACGCTGCCGCTGTACTACCGCAGCCTGTTGGGCGGCAACCCGGAAAACGTGATACGCCTGGCCGGCGTGCTGATGCTGTGCGGCGCGGTGGCGGTGCTGTTCGTGAAAATTAAAAAGCCGCAGGCGGAAGCGCTTCCGGCTGCGGCTTGATGAATACTGCCCGATGCGTCGGGCAGTATCGGTTTACTCGCTGTGCATCTGGCTTTGCAGGTAATTCTGGATGCCGACCTTGGCGATCAGGTCTTGCTGGGTTTCCAGCCACTCGATGTGCTCTTCGGTGTCTTCCAGGATCATCAACAGCAGGTCGCGCGAGACATAGTCGCCGACTTTCTCGGCGGTGGCGATGCCTTCCTTGACCGTGATATGGGCAGCTTTTTCCAGCTTCAGGTCGCAGCCGATCATTTCTTCGGTGTTCTCGCCGATCATGATCTTGTGCATGGCTTGCAGGTTCGGCAGGCCGTCGAGCATCAGGATGCGGTCGATCAGTTTGTCGGCGTGTTTCATTTCGCCGATCGATTCTTCGTATTCCTTCTTCGCGATTTTTTCCAGGCCCCAGTGGCGGTACATGCGCGCGTGCAGGAAGTACTGGTTGATGGCAGTCAGTTCATTGGTCAGCTGTGCGTTCAGCAAGCGGATAACGTCGGCGTCGCCCTTCATATGCGGCTTTCTCAAATGGTTACAATGACCGCATTCTGCCACGAACTTCGCCGCGATGTGAAGTTAATTTCGCTTAAATGCAGGAAATACGTATTTAATTGCGCGTAACGAGACCAGTGAGAATAATGAGAACAATTAGCATGCGCATCTGACGTCGTTTGCGCGGGTTTGGCTGTGTGTGAAGCAGCCAACCTAGTGCGCACGCGCTCGAGGCTAGTATGGGTGTTCGAACTTTTCACCCAACAGGAGCGCCCCATGGATTCGATCAACGCCAACCAGCCGGAACACAACCACGAAGACCTGATGGGCCAGGACGCCATCAAGAAAATCCGCGACCTGGTCGACAGCACCCCCGAATGCTTCTTCTGCACCAGCGATGCCGGCGGCCCCGGTGACACCCGTCCGATGCATACGATGCAGGTCGATGACCTGGGCAACCTCTGGTTCTTCAGCGCCAGCGACAGCCTGAAAAACCGCGAACTGGCAGCCGACCCGTCGGCCACGCTGTACTTCCAGGGCGCGTCGCACGAGTTCCTGCACCTCGAAGGCATCGCCACCGTGCTGCGCGATCCGGTCAAGCAAAAGGAATTGTGGAACTTTACGCTGAAGACGTGGTTCACCGAAGGCGAGGACGACCCGCGCATCACGCTGATCAAGTTCGCGCCAACCTACGGCTACTACTGGGATACCAAGCACGGACGTGCTGTGGCAGGGGTGAAGATGCTGGTGGGGGCTATTACCGGCAAGACCCTCGATGATTCGATCGAAGGCCGCCTGGACGTTTGAGGCTGTCTTAACCTAATTGGAAATTGATCGGCACCAGCGCATACACGGGGATGGCCTTGCCATCCTCGATATACGGCTTGTACAGCGCGCGCAGCACGGCCTGGCGGCCGGCTTCGTCGAGGTTGGTCGAGCCTGACGATTTTTGAATCAGCACTTGCTCGGCCTCGCCCTTGACGTTGATCAGCACGCGCAGCAGCACGGTGCCGCTTTCGCCCATGCGGCGGGCGATGTTGGGATAGACCGGTTGCGGCGGGCGAATGTAGTCGGCGCCGTGGACGGTCTTGGGTGCAGCTGGTGCAGGCGCGGGCGGTGTCGGCGTGGGCGTGGTGACAGCCACCGGTGTAGCGGGCGGGGTCGGCTCGGCGTTACGCGGCGAGGGCGGTGCGACCGTGATGGTCGGCTGCGTTTGCGGCGTGGGCAGGACCGGCATCGGCGGAATAAACTTCGGCACTTGCACGACCATCGGCACGATCTTCGGTTCCGGCGGCGGTTTGAGCGGCTCGGGCGACGCCACGAAGCTGACCGTGACCACCTTGGGCATGACGGCTTGCGCCACCTTGTTGAGCATGCCGGTGCTCATCATCCAGAACAGCACTCCATGTACTGCGACAATCGCGGCCAGTGGGGCTGCCTTGCGTCCGCGCACGCGCCACAACCGCCGGGCGCGCCACATCAGGCCGGAGCCATCCACGGACATCGCGCTCGCGGTCCGTTCATAGAGCATTGTATTCATAATTAGTTGGTAAATACTGGGCGCTTGAGCACAGTTTCTTCGATGGCGGCAGCCTGCGCGGTGGCCAGGTGCTCGTTCAGGATGTCTTCGGCGCAGCTGAAACATTGGCCGCAGCAGGTGGCAACGCCGAGATCGCGGCGCAGTTCTTCCATCGACGTGATGCCAAACTCCATGGCTTGACGGATTTCACGATCAGATATGTTGTTGCAGACACATACAATCATTGATACACCTTCTGGCTAGGCTCGCACTACAGCGGGTTTGCACGGTGACTGCAATAAGTTGCAAGTAGTTGGCTAAGAACAAGCTTGCTACTAACTTAATGCGAATCATTATCATTAGCCGTATACTGCCTCAGTTCCGTTGCGGATGCAAGCCTAAATAGTAGTCATTCGCATTAACGAATATAATGCTAGTATCCTGTTCTTTGCCGCACTAAAAGTTTGTTGCGCGCAGCCGACAAGTGCCGACTCACCAGCCTGGATTTAGCATATGACGCAAGCTGTTCCCTTTCCCACTCTCGATGCGCTCGCTGTCGGCGCCTCGGCCATCGTCACCCAGGTCGCCCCCGGCGATGTCGCCGAAGACGGCGTGTCGCTGTCGCGCCGCCTGATGGAACTCGGCTTCGTGCCCGGCGAAAAAGTCCGCCTGCTCAAGCGCGGCATGCCCGGCGGCGAACCGCTGGCCATCAAGGTGGGCAACTCCACCTTTGCCTTGCGCCGCTTTGAAGCAGCGCTGATTTCGATCCAACCGGAATAATTAATAATGGCTGTCGTAGAAAAAACGGTGCCGGGTGTTCATAACGCACCGGCCAATGCCCTGCCACCCGTCGTGGCCCTGCTGGGAAATCCCAACTGCGGCAAGACCGCGCTGTTCAACCGCCTGACCGGCGCGCGCCAGAAAGTGGCCAATTACGCGGGCGTGACCATCGAACGCAAGGAAGGCGCCTTCAATTCGCAAGCCGGCCACACCTTCCGCGTGCTCGACCTGCCGGGCGCCTACAGCCTTACCGCCCACACTCCGGACGAAGCGATCACGCGCGACGTGGTGGCCGGCTTGCGCCGGGGCGACGCCGCGCCGGACGTGCTGGTGTGCGTGGTCAACGCCACCAACCTGCGCCTGAACCTGCGCCTGGTGCTCGAAGTGCAGCGCCTGGGCTTGCCCATGCTGCTGGCCCTGAACATGGTCGACGTGGCCAAGAAGCGCGGCGTCGTCATCGACACCGCGCGCCTGTCGCAGGAGCTGGGCATGCCGGTGGTGGAAACCGTGGCCGTGCAGCCGGGCGGCGAAAAGGCGCTGGTCGCCGCGCTCGACGCCATGCTGCCGCTGCCGCAGGTCGTCACCAAGCCGCTGTCCGCTATCGACGCGGTGTCGGTGGAAGAGACCCAGCGCGAAGTGCGCCGCATCATCGCTGCCGCTGTCAGCGGCAACGACGAAACATCGTCCACGTCCGAAAAAATCGATAGCGTGGTGCTGCATCCGGTGGTCGGCCCGATCATCCTGGCCGTACTGATGTTCTTCGTGTTCCAGGCCGTGTTCAGCTGGGCCGCCACGCCGATGGACATGATCACCGGCGCCTTCGAGCACCTCGGTGCGGTGCTGGGCGAGTATGTGCCGGAGGGTCACCTGCGCAGTCTGCTGGTCGATGGCATCATCGGCGGCGTGGGCGGCGTATTGGTATTCCTGCCGCAAATTCTGATCCTGTTCTTCTTCATCCTGATGCTCGAGGACTGCGGTTACCTGCCGCGCGCCGCCTTCCTGCTCGACCGCCTGATGGGCGGCGTGGGCCTGTCGGGCCGCGCCTTCATCCCGCTGCTGTCGAGCTTTGCCTGCGCCATTCCGGGCGTGATGGCCGCGCGCACGATACAAAACCGGCGCGACCGGTTTGTCACCATCATGATCGCGCCGTTGATGACGTGTTCCGCGCGCCTGCCGGTGTATGCACTGGTGATCGCCGCCTTCATCCCGAGCCGCGAAGTGCTCGGCATCATGAACCTGCAAGGCCTGGTGCTGTTCATCCTGTACGTGGCCGGCATCGTCTCGGCGATGCTGGTGGCGTACGTCATGAAGCGCACCATGGGCGGCAAGGGCAAGCACCCGTTGATGATGGAACTGCCGGCCTACCACTGGCCGCACCTGCGCAACCTGGCGCTGGGCCTGTGGGAACGCGCCAAGATTTTCGTCACCCGCGTCGGTACCATCATCCTCAGTCTCACCATCATCTTGTGGGCACTGAGCTCGTTCCCGGACGCGCCGGAAGGCGCCACCCAGCCGGCCATCTATTACAGCGTGGCGGGCATCATCGGCCGCGGCCTCGAATACATCTTCGCGCCAATTGGCTTCAACTGGCAGATCTGCATCGCGCTGGTGCCCGGCATGGCGGCGCGCGAAGTGGCGGTGGGTGCGCTGGGCACCGTGTATGCGATGTCGCAGACCGGCGACGAACTGGCCAATTCGCTGGCGCCGGTGCTGGCCGCCAGCTGGGGGCTGCCGACCGCGCTGTCGCTGCTGGCCTGGTTCGTGTTCGCGCCGCAGTGCCTGGCCACCCTGAGTACGGTCCGCCGTGAAACCAACAGCGTCAAAGCTGCCTGGTTCATGGCCGGTTATCTGTTTGCGCTGGCGTACGTGGCGGCATTCCTGACGTTCCGCATTTCGACGGCAATCATCGGAGGCTGATATGTGGCAGAACCTTATCGTGGCAGTGATCGTGGCGGCAGCCCTGGCACACTTCAGTACCAGGTATTTGCCGGCCGCCTGGCGCCGGCAGATCGTGTACTTCCTGGCGCGCCGTGGCGTCAACCAGGACAAGGCCGCCAGGTTCTTCAAAACCGCGCCCGACTGCGGCACCGGCTGTGGTTCGTGCGGGTCGTGCGGTACCGAGGACAAGGCGCCGGCGGCCGCTTCCGCCGGCGATACGTCGCAGCCGCTCAAGCGCGTGATTCCGCTGCACGTGCAGCGCTGATCTGCGCGCTCTCTCAGAGCCGATCAGTCTTCAAGCTTCGTACCGTCTGCCACGTGGGGCCAAAGGCGCCCCACGCCACCGGCAGACCGGTTGCCTGTTCCAGTTGTTCGATAAACTGCGCCGCGCTGGCGATGGGCTGCGCCGCCAGCCTTGGCGCGGCCTGCTGCAACAGCGCCGTCAAACCTGCCTGGTGTTCCAGGTCGCCCCTGGCGCCCTGATGCAGGCCGATGACTGCACCCTGTGCATCGCGCTGGCACAGCTGCGCTTCATGCGCCCCATGCGTCACCTCGTACCCCTCGCACCAGCGCAGTGCCGGCGCCCGGTCGAACGCATCGAGATGGCTGACCAGCAAGCCATCGAGCCGGCCGATCGCTGCCAGCGCATAGCGCAGCAGTACCAGGTCGGGATGGCCGCGCCGGAAAATCCCCTGCCAGCCGCCTGCCGCATTGTGCGGCTCCGGCAGCAGGTCCAGGCGCGGATCGTGGCTGGGAAACGGGCCGTGGCCGTGGCGCGTCAGGTAACTGCGCATGGCGCCCAGGTGGGTAATGCGGCTGTGCTGGCCCGCGTCAACGGCCACCGCTTCGACTGCCGACGTATGGATGGTGCTCCAGGTGGTGTAAGGGTGGAACCCGCGCCACTCATCGAGCAGAACGCCTTGCGCACCTTCGAACAGCAAGGTGCCGGGCAGGTGCAGCCGGGCTGCCACGTCCGCCTGCGGCGCGGGCGGCGCATGCCGGACCAGTTGCTGCGCCTGCTCCAGCCAGCGGCGCGCCAGGGCGCCATCGCGCAGCACTGCCCGCTCTTCGTGCCAGCCGGTGCGCACGTCGTCCGGGGCGCCGTCGTGGGACAAAGCTGCAAGCAGGGTGGTGCGGAGCGCTTCCAGCTTGTCGAGTGCGCGGACGGGCGTGAGCAGGTCGACATAGCGCAGCGTCAGTTCGGGATGCGCCAGGTCGTGGCGGACGGTTTCGCCCACACCCACGCCGCAACTGCCATGGGCTGCGGCGCCGCGCGCCAACTCGCGCATGCGCCCTGCCGCCTGGTGAAACGGCGTGGTGAGGCGGCAGCGGCCATCGATGACCAGCCGTTGCAGGGCATCGGTGACGCCGGCGCGCTGCAGGTAGCTGCTCTCGATCAGCAGCGCGGTGGGATGGACGATGACCGGGAAGGCCAGCAGCGTGTGCACGCCGGGATGGAAGCTGCCTGCGCCGAACTGCGAAAACGTGTGGTGGCGGCCATCGGGCAGCACCACGTTGTGCGCCGCCTGGGCGCCGCCATTGAAGCGCACCACGGTGTGCGCCTGCATGGCGCGGCACAGCGCATCGATAAACAGGCCCTTGCCGCAGTCGCCAAAACCCAGCCCCTGGACCGACACCAGCCGGGTTGCCATCGCGCTCAACTGAACAGTCGGCGCCACCAGCTGCTGCCGCCAACTGCCGCGCCGCCCATGCCGTGAGCAGCGGCGTCCGGATCGCCGAGCGCGGCGTAAGGGCGGACTGCGCGGATGATGGCGGAAATCCGGTCGCCGGCAATGCCGTTGGCGGCCAGCGTGGGCGCCAGGGCATTGATGCCGGCGACCGATTTTTCGGTGAGCGCCACCAGCGAGGCGGCTACCGCGCAGGCGTCTTCCGGCGCCTCCATGCAGATCACGCGGTCGCCCAGCAGATCGCGCCAGCGCCGTTCGCAGTTCTTGCGGCGCTGGAGGTCCGGCACCAGGAAGAAGATGTGGAAGGTTTCGGCCGCTGCCGCGATCACTTCCGCAATCGGGATGTCTTCATCGAGCTTGTCACCGATGAGCGTATCGATCTGGTGGCGCGACACGGCCGGATACGGATGCTCGTCGCCGGTCAGGAACAGATAGCCTTTCTTGCGGCGCTTGGTCCAGCAATCCATTTCCATGTGCTGCGCCGCCACGTAGAATGCCAGCTCGTAGCTTTCTTCGCCGGTGCCACCGCCGCCGCCCTCGAGATAGCTCCATGTCAGCCATTGGTCCATCAGCTGCGCGGTCGATTCGAACTGGCCCACTTGCAGCGCGGCGTCGTCGGACGTGGCGTCGCCAATTGCCATGAACAGCAGTTGCGGGTCGCGTACGCCGCACGCGGTGAGCAAGGCCATGAAGGTGGGCAGCTCGCGGGTGGCCAGGCTGTTGGGAATCGCGCCCATCGACCCGGTGACGTCCAGCGCGAACACGATGCCGAGCGAGTGCGGGTGGTCGGCGCTGTCGCGCGCCTCGCGCACGCCCATGCCGTGCGGATTCATCAGCGGGTGGCACTGGCGCTGGGCAAATACTTCGCGGTGCGCGTCGTTGGCGCGGTCGGCGATGATGGCGGCGTGGGCCGCCTGCGAATAATTTCCGTGTCCCATGGAAGCTCCTTGTCAGCGAGGGTTGGGGGTAAAGTGGATAAACCGCGCCGGGCCGAACGCGGCTGCGGCGGCGGTCTTGAGGGCCTGGTCGATGCCGGCGGCGCCGTGCCGCGCGCACCAGTCGGCGTCTTCGCTGGCGCGCCGCAGCAGCGTGGCCAGCGGCGCCGGTACCGCAGTGGCAATCGGCGGCTCATTGCCATCGTCGCCGCTACCGTCAAGCAGGCAGCGGATCGACCACGCAGCTTGCATCAGGTCGCGCGCTGCCGTGGCGTTGACGCTTTGCCGCTGTGCGCCTGCCCAGCCGATGATCAGGATGCCGTGATCGGCGGGATGGACCAGCAGGTGTTCCGGGGCCAGGCGGCCATGCGCCCAGCCAGCGGCGTGCACATAACCCAGCACTTCGAGCATGCGGCGCCACATCCACACCGCGTGGCGCGGATCGATGCCGCCCGGGTAATGGCGCCGCACGTCGGCCAGGCTGCCCCAGTATCCGACCGGGTGGCGCAGCACCAGCGCCTGCGCGCCCGCTGCCACGTTGCCGGTGGCAGCGCCTTGTGCGACCAGTTGCGGCAGGCGCTGTGAAAAATACGCGGCGCCGGGAATGGCCGCAGCTTGCAGCTGGTGCAGGATCGCTGCTTCGTGTTGCAGGGTGTGCGGTGACTGCGACAGTTTGATCACGACCCGCTCCGGGCCGGCGCCGATGCGCTGTGCCAGCAGCACGCTGGCGCTGGACGTCAGGGGAGTAATGATGCGGTAGCGCTGGCCGGCGCACACGATGTGGCTGGCAGCGTTGTCGTCCACCAGCGAACGCTCGTAGGCGGCGCGGAAATCGGCCGCCAGGATGGTGCGGACCTGGGGCGAGACGATGGCCGAACAGTACAGGCATTGCACGGTGCGCCAGCGCGCCGAGGACGGCAACGAGGCGCCGCACTGCGGGCAATTGAGGGAGACAAAGATCATGCGACAACCCGGTACTGGATCACTGGTCGATCATACCTTGCTTTATCGGAAAGGGTTGCTCGTTTGCCAATCGCCAGCCGGAGCGCTGCATATTCTCCCGATCGGCCAGCAGTGCAATCGTGCCAGTAATGCTAAGCTAGGCATATCGCGGCACGGCCGTTCTTTTTTGGAATCCACATGATCGTCGTTCACCACCTCAATAATTCGCGCTCGCAGCGCGTGCTCTGGCTGCTGGAAGAACTGGGGCTGGACTACGAGATGGTCCGCTACCAGCGCGACGCCAAGACCATGCTGGCGCCGCCCGAACTGCGCGCCATCCACCCGCTGGGCAAGTCGCCGGTGATCGTCGACAACGGCGTGGTGGTGGCCGAATCGGGCGCCATCGTCGAGTACCTGGTCGACACCTACGGCAATGGCCGCCTGGTGCCGCCCGCCGGCACTGAAGAGCGCCGCCGCTGGACTTATTTCCTGCACTACGCCGAAGGCTCGGCGATGGCGCCGCTGTTGATGAAGCTGGTGTTTGATCGCGTGGAAACCAGCCCGGCGCCGTTTTTTGTGAAGCCGATCACGCGCGGCATCGCCCGCAAGGTCAAGGGCACGTATATCGAACCGCAAATCGCTTCTCACCTCGACTACCTCGAAGCCGAACTGGCCAAGTCGCCATGGTTTGCCGGCGCCGAATTCACCGCCGCCGACATCCAGATGAGCTTTCCGCTGGAAGCGGCCGCCGCCCGGGCCGGCCTCGACAGCAGACGTCCCCGGTTGATGAGCTTTCTCGAGCGCATACATGCGCGTCCGGCCTATAAGCGGGCGATCGAGCGTGGTGGAGAGTATGCGTTGCTGAAGTAACTCGGGGTGTTATTACCAGATGGTGCGCACGTGAGGGTAGGCGCGGATTTTCTGATCGATTGTGACCAACGGAATGTTCATCGTCAGCGCGGTGGCGACGATGATGCGGTCGGCGGGATCCCGATGTAAGCCTGCAGGGAGCTGGACGGATGCAACGGCGATATTGGTATCGACTGGAACGAAAAAAGTGCAATTCAGCGCCTCAATCAGGCTGACCCACTTTGCCACCCCGCACGATAGCTTTAAACGGTTGCGCTGTACCAGTAGCGCAATTTCCCAGAATGAAAACGCGGAGACTGCAATCATGCCCGCCTGTTCTTCATGTGCTATGGCAGTTTGAGCGCGTTGCGATAATCTGGCATCTGCCTCGCGCCACCAGATCAACGCGTGCGTATCGAGCAAGATCATGGGAGTGGTGCGTAGCCATCGGCTTCGACTGGGGCGACGATATCTCCTTCATACAGAACCGATCCTTTCAGCGCCTCGTTATCGGGTACGGGCCCCAGGTCATGATATTTGAGTTCCATCCTCACGCGCCGTCCCTCGATGATCAGCAAGGTACCGCCGTTTTCCTTCGCGCGGCGATGAAGCTCGGGGGCGAGTCGGTCGAATTCATCGAGCGACATGGTGTCGTAACTTGAGGTGTTCCACATGGGCGCTTTGTCGTCAGGTGCAGTCATGATCAACTCCCGTTGTTGGTTACATTGATCTTACGCCAATCGAGGAGTACTTCAAGCAAGCGCCACCGCATCCTGCTCGGTTAAAATGGCGGCTTCACCAAGTAGCCCGGACCACGTTTAACATGGGTAGACTCCTTGCCATCGACGGCCTCAATATCGTGCGCCGTGTCTATGAAGCCAGCCCCGAACCTGACAGCGCCGAGAAGGCCGAGATCGCGCTGCGCCACGCGTTTTCTTCCCTTCGCAACCTGATCAACGACCACCAGCCCACCCACGTGCTGCCCGCGTTCGACTTTGGCGGACGCACCTGGCGCCACGACCTGTTTGCCGGCTACCGCGCAGGCAGGGCGCCGATGCCCGAGCCGCTGCGCGCGGCGTTGCCGGCGTTTTACGACAAGCTGCGCGCCATCGGCATGCACGTGGTGTGCGTGCCCGAGGTGGAGGCCGATGACGTGATCGGCACCGTGGTGCTGCGCTGGCTGGCCGACAGCCGCGGTGACGCCACCGTCGCCAGCACCGACAAGGACCTGCACGGCCTGATCGCCCACGGCGCCCGCGTGTGGGACCATTTCAAGGGCGAGTGGCACGACCACGCCTGGGTCGAGCGCAAGTGGGGCGTACCGCCCGAGCAATTGCCCGACCTGCTGGCGCTGATGGGCGATGTCACCGATTCGATTCCCGGCGTGTCGAAGGTGGGCGTGAAGACCGCTGCCCGCCTGTTGCGTACTTACGGCACCCTGGACGCCATCATGGCCGGCGCCGGCATTCTTAAAGATTCTCTGGGTGAAACTTTACGAAAAGAACGTGAAATGCTGTATCTTTCTCGACAGTTGGTGGCGCTGAAAACCGACGTAACGGTCGGCGTCACCTGGAATATGCTGGCCTGGGAGCAGTTTTAAGATGTTAAAAGCGATAATTATCGATTCAAGCGCGGTCGCGCGCGGCCTGCTCAATACGGTGTTGCTCGATGGCGGTTACGACGTGGCGGGCCAGGCCCACACGTGCGCGGCCGGCGTGGCCTTGATGATCAAGCACAATCCGCACATCGTGTGCATCGCGCTGGAACAGGTGGAAAACGATCTCGACGGCATGCGCGAGATCAAGGCCAAGTGGCCCAAGGCGCTGATCTTCATGGTCTCGAGTCAGCTCGACGCGGCCACGATCCAGTCCGCCCACGCGATGGGCGTCAACGGCTTCATCGTCAAGCCTTTTAAAGCCGACACGGTCCTCAATACCATACGCAACGTGGTGATCGCGATGGTCAAGCGCCAGCGTGCCGCGATGGCGGCGATGGCGCCCAAGCCGGAAGAAGACAGCGCCGCTGCCGAATAACTGAGGGCGCTTTAAGTGGTGGAGCTGTCGATGATGCCGCCCCCGAGGCATACATCGCCGTCATACAGCACGGCCGACTGCCCCGGCGTGACCGCCCACTGGGCTTCCATGAACCGCAACGCAAAGTCCGAGGCGCCCTCGGGCGCGACTTCGCACGCCACGTCGGCCTGACGATAACGGGTCTTGGCCGACAGCGCGCGCGGGGAGGGCGCTTCGCCGGCGATCCAGCTGGCCTGGTCGGCGCGCAGCGTGGACGACAGCAGCCACGGATGGTCGTGGCCCTGCACGATGTACAGCGTGTTCTCTGCCACGTCCTTGCGCGCCACGTACCAGGCGTCGCTGCTGCCGTCGGGATTTTTGTACGCTTTCATGCCGCCCACGCCGATGCCCTTGCGCTGGCCCAGCGTGTAGAACGACAGGCCCACGTGTTCGCCCACGACCTTGCCGTCCGGGGTTTTCATCGGGCCCGGTTTGTACGACAGGTAGCGGTTCAGGAATTCGCGGAACGGGCGCTCGCCGATGAAGCAGATGCCGGTCGAATCCTTCTTGGTGGCGTTGGGCAAGGCCAGTTTTTCGGCGATCTGGCGTACTTCGGTTTTCGGGATTTCGCCGAGCGGGAACAGGGTGCGCGACAACTGCGACTGGTTCAGCCGATGCAGGAAGTAGCTCTGGTCCTTGGTGTGATCGACGGCTTTCAATAACTCGAACTTCTCGCCGTTCTGGCGCACGCGCGCATAGTGGCCGGTGGCGATCAGGTCCGCGCCGAGGTGCATGGCGTGATCGAGAAAAGCCTTGAATTTGATTTCGGCGTTGCACAGCACATCGGGATTCGGGGTGCGGCCGGCCTGGTACTCGCGCAGGAAGTCGGCGAACACCCGGTCCTTGTATTCGGCGGCGAAGTTGACGGCTTCGATGTCCACGCCGATCACGTCGGCCACGCTGGCCGCATCGATCCAGTCCTGACGCGTGGAGCAGTATTCGGAATCGTCGTCGTCTTCCCAGTTCTTCATGAACAGGCCCACCACGTCGTAGCCCTGCTCCTTGAGCATCCACGCCGCGACCGAGGAATCGACCCCGCCCGACATACCGATAACGACTTTTTTCTTGCTCATTGCTTGATTCCTTGGTTTATCCGATAGCTGTGCTGACCGCCTCTTTATAGACCGAGGCGTGGGTCTGTATCAATTCAAGCGGGGCGCGGATGCCGGCCAGGTATTCATCCACGCATTGCAGCACGGTGGGGCTGCGGTGACGATCGGCGCAGGCGGCCAGTTCGTCGCGCGTGAGCCACATGGTGCGCAGGATGCCTTCGTCGAGCGGGCGGTCGTGTTGCGCGCCCGGCACGCCGCAGAAGGTAAAGCGCAGGTACGTCACTTCCTCGCCGGTGCGGTTGGAGGTGTAGCGCGACATATACATGCCCACCAGCGCGGTGGGTGTGAAGTCGTACGCGGTTTCCTCCAGCGTCTCGCGGATCACGGCCTGTTCCAGCGATTCATAGGGGTCGAGATGGCCGGCAGGCTGGTTGATGCGGATGCCGTCGCTGGTCTCTTCTTCGATCAGCAGGAACTTGCCGTCTTTTTCGACGATGGCGGCAACAGTAACAGAGGGTTTCCAGATACGCGGCATGAGTCATCCTTGAAAAGAGCCGACATTTTAGCCTGTTCCGCCGATTTGGTTTGAAACCACTGTCGTTAAAAACAGCATTTGCTTTGAACTTACGCAACGTTTCATGGGATAAACAACGCCAGATAACGACTTTTGCGCAAAAAACCGTGTTAGATTGGCTAGTCAGTTTATTAATCATTTGCAGATTTTCGAAAACCGTAGCGAGCGGCCTGCTGTCGCTTCGAGTAGCGCAAGCGTACGGAAGTACGCTGAGCAACGGAAAAGCGAGAGCGGGGCGCGCAGTAGGTTTGCGATATCTGCTGGGGAGACACAATGAGAATAGGCATACCGGCCGAGACAAGGCCGGGGGAGACCCGGGTGGCTGCGACCCCTGAAACCATCAAGAAGTTATCTGCGAAACATCAACTGATCGTGCAGGCGGGCGCCGGCCTGGCCGCCTCCATCACCGACGACGCTTACGCGGCGGCGGGTGCGCAAATCGCTGGCGCGGCCGAGGCCTTCGGCGCCGACGTCGTGCTCAAGGTGCGCGCGCCCGACGCTGCCGAACGGGCGCTGATCAAGCCAGGCACGGTCGTCATCGGCATGCTCAACCCCTTCGATGCGGCCAACAACGCCGCCATGGCGTCCGCCGGCCTGCGCGCGCTGGCACTGGAGGCCGTGCCGCGCATCACGCGCGCACAGTCGATGGACGTGCTGTCGTCGCAGGCAAATATCGCCGGCTACAAGGCCGTCATGATCGCGGCCAATACCTACCAGCGCTTCATGCCGATGCTGATGACGGCCGCCGGCACGGTCAAGGCGGCGCGCGTGTTGATCATGGGCGTGGGCGTGGCCGGCCTGCAGGCGATTGCCACGGCCAAGCGCCTGGGCGCCGTGATCGAGGCGTCCGACGTGCGTCCGCCGGTGAAAGAGCAGGTGGAGTCGCTGGGCGCCAAGTTCATCGACGTGCCATTTCTCACCGACGAGGAGCGCGAAATCGCCAAGGGCGTGGGCGGCTATGCGCGGTCGATGCCGCCCGACTGGATGGCGCGCCAGTCTGCCCTTGTCCACGAACGGGCCAAGCTGGCCGACATCATCATCACCACCGCGCTGATCCCCGGCCGCCCGGCGCCGGTACTCATTTCCGAAGACACGGTCAAGGCGATGAAGCCCGGCTCCGTGATCGTCGATCTGGCCGTATCCCAGGGCGGCAACTGCCCGCTGTCGGAGCTGAACAAAACCGTGATCAGACACGGCGTGCACATTGTGGGCGAACCCGACCTGGCCACGCTGGTGGCGGCCGACGCTTCGGCGCTGTACGCGCGCAATGTACTCGACTTCCTCAAGCTGATCATCGACAAGGACGATCAACTGGTCATCGACCGCGAGGACGAGATTATCAAGGCCACGCTGCTGTGCGCGGACGGCCAACTGCTACGACAATAAAAGGGGACACGCCATGGAAGTGAGCCACACCATCATCAACCTGATCATCTTCGTGCTGGCCATCTATGTCGGCTACCACGTGGTCTGGACCGTGACCCCGGCGCTGCACACGCCGCTCATGGCCGTCACCAACGCCGTCTCGGCGATCATCATCGTCGGCGCCATGCTGGCTGCCGCGCTCACTGAAGGCATCGTGGGCCAGGTGGCTGGCACGGTCGCTGTGGCGCTGGCTGCCGTCAATGTGTTCGGCGGTTTCCTGGTCACCCAGCGCATGCTCGAGATGTTCCGCAAAAAAGAGCCGAAGGCGAAGCGGGAGGACGGCAAATGAACTTCATCACCATGAACCTGGTGACGATGCTGTATCTGATCGCCTCGGTGTGCTTCATCCAGGCCCTGAAAGGGCTGTCGTCGCCCGCCACGGCGCGCTCGGGTAATGCCTTCGGCATGGCCGGCATGGCCATCGCGTTTATTACCACCATCGCCCTGATACTCAAGCTGCGCGAGGAAGCCATGCAAGCCGGCCTCAATGGCGGCATGGGACTGGTGCTGGTGGCAGTGGGCGTGGTGGTGGGCGGCGCGATTGGCGCCATCCTGGCGAAAAAAGTCGAGATGACCAAGATGCCGGAACTGGTCGCCGCCATGCACTCGCTGATTGGCCTGGCCGCCGTGTGCATCGCGGTTGCTGCCGTGTCGGAGCCGCACGCGTTCGGGATCGCCGCCGTGGGCGAGGCGCTGCCATTCGGTAACCGCATCGAACTGTTCATCGGCACTTTTGTTGGCGCGATCACGTTCTCGGGTTCGGTGATCGCATTCGGCAAGCTGTCGGGTAAATACAAGTTCCGGCTGTTTCAGGGCGCGCCGGTCAGCTTCGCCGGCCAGCACGTATTGAACCTGGTGCTGGCGCTGATCATGGTGGGCCTGGGCCTGGCATTCTGCTTGGCCGACGGCGTGGCGCCCGCGTGGACGCCGTTCCTGGTCATGACCGCGATCGCTTTCGTGCTCGGCGTGTTGATCATCATCCCGATCGGCGGCGCCGACATGCCGGTGGTGGTGTCGATGCTGAACTCGTACTCCGGCTGGGCGGCGGCCGGTATCGGCTTCTCGCTCAACAATGCCATGCTGATCATCGCCGGCTCGCTGGTCGGTTCGTCCGGCGCGATCCTGTCGTACATCATGTGCAAGGCGATGAACCGCTCGTTCTTCAACGTCATCCTGGGCGGCTTTGGCGGCGCACCAAGCGATGCCGGCGCCGGCGGGGCCAAGGAGCAGCGGCCCGTCAAATCCGGCTCGGCCGACGACGCGGCCTTCATCATGGCCAATGCCGAGAGCGTGATCATCGTGCCCGGCTACGGCCTGGCCGTCGCGCGCGCCCAGCACTCGTTGAAAGAGCTGGTGGAAAAACTGACGCACAAGGGCGTGACGGTGAAATATGCGATCCACCCGGTGGCCGGACGCATGCCGGGCCACATGAACGTGCTGCTGGCCGAAGCCGAAGTGCCGTACGACCAGGTGTTCGAGATGGAGGACATCAACGGCGAATTCGGCCAGGCCGACGTGGCGCTGATCCTGGGCGCCAACGACGTGGTCAATCCGGCGGCGAAAGACCCGGGCTCGCCGATTGCCGGCATGCCGATCCTGGAAGCCTATAAAGCCAAGAGCATCATCGTCAACAAGCGGTCGATGGCGTCCGGCTATGCGGGGCTCGACAACGAGCTGTTTTACCAGGCCAATACCATGATGGTGTTTGGCGACGCCAAGAAGGTGATCGAGGATATGGTGAAGGCGGTCGAGTGAAACCTAGCGCCGGCCGTACATCATCAATTCGGCCAGCACGCTGCGCGCCGGTCCCACCACGTCGATCGCCGCCAGCGACAGCCCCAGCAGCGCCTGCGCCGGCGAGTTGTTGGCAAACACGCGCGCCATGGTGTCGGTCAGGCGCACGGTGGTGCTGCGGTCCTGTTGCCGGGCCGCAGTGAACTGCGCCAGCATCTGCGGCGTAGCGCCTTGCGCCAGCAGCCGCGCCAGCACCGTCACGTCGCGCAGGCCCAGGTTCAGGCCCTGGCCGGCTACCGGGTGCAGCGTCTGCGCGGCATTGCCGATGGCGACCGTGCGGGCCGTAGTCCTTGCATCGGCATTTAAGCCGAGCGGGAAACCGAGGCGCGGCGAGGCGTACGTAAAACGTCCCACGCGGTCGCCGAACGCCTCGCCCAGTTGCGCGAGAAACGCCTGGTCGCCGAGCGCCAGCAACTGCTCGGCGCGCGCCGGCCGCACGCACCACACCAGCGAATACTCACCTGACTGGTTACCTGAACGCGCACTCACCTGCGCGCCCAATTGCGCACCCATCTGCGCACTCAAATGAGCACCCAACTGCGCCTCGACCTGCGGCAGCAGCGCCAGCGGGCCTTCGTCGGTAAAGCGTTCGTAGGCGCGGTGCGCGATGGCGCGGCTGCTGCGCACCTGGGCGATGATCGCGGTCTGGCCGTAGTCGCGGCGCTGGGCGCGGTCCTGCTGTTCGTTGAACAGGCCACCCTCGGCCTGCACCACCAAGCCCGCGTGCAGCGAGCGCGCCGCGCCCGTCGCCAGGTCTGTAATGGTGAGTACCACTTCGTCATCGAGTTCGTCGAGCGCATCGACCCGCGCCGGGCGCTGGGTGGCGATGCCGGCTGCCTCGCACACGCCGCCCAGCGCCTTGACGATGTCGCCGTAGCGGGTGACGTAGCCAAGCGCCGGCACGCCTTGCTCGGTACTTGTGATCATGCTGCGGCCGAACTGGCCGCGCCGCGAGACGTGGATTTCGTTGATTGCCGTGCCGGCGACGGGCCAGGCGCCTATGTCCTCCAGAATCTGGCGGCTGCCCCACGACAGCGCCAGCGAGCGCGGATCGGCGCTCGACTGGGCCAGGGTCTTGGCGTCGATCAGGGCGATGCGGTGGGCAGGGATGCCGCGCTTGGCCAGCAGGGCGGCCAGCGCCATGCCGGCCGGGCCAGCGCCGCAAATGGCCACGTCGCAGGACAGGTTAACGGGCGGGGTGTCGTGGTCGGTCATGGCATCAGCTTTTCGATGTCGGCGACGGACTTGGGCGCGGCTGCGCTCAATACCGTGTGGCCGGTGGCGGTGACCAGCACATCGTCTTCGATGCGGATCCCCGTATTCCAGAATTGTTCGGGCACGCCGGCAGCCGGGCGCACGTAGATGCCCGGTTCCACCGTCAGCACCATGCCCGCCTGCAGCGCGCGCGAAGGGTGGTCCGCTACGCCCAGGTCGCGGTAGGCCCCCACGTCGTGCACGTCCAGGCCCAGCCAGTGGCCTGTGCCGTGCATGTAGAACTGCATGTGGCGCTTGTCGGCAACGACGTCGGCGGCGCTGCCGCAGGTGTTTTTATCGAGCAGGCCCAGGTCCAGCATGCCCTGCGCCAGCACGTTCAATGCTGCCGCATGGATGCCGGCGTACGGGCGGCCCGGCACCACGGCGTCCAGGGCGGCGCTTTGCGCGGCCAGCACCAGTTCGTACAGCTGGCGCTGGGGCGCGGTAAAGCGGCCATTGACGGGCCAGGTGCGGGTAATGTCCGAGGCATACCCATCAAGCTCGCAGCCGGCGTCGATCAGTACCAGGTCGCCGTCGCGGGCGAGGGCGTTGTTGGCGCTGTAGTGCAGCACGCAGGCGTTGGCGCCGGCCGCGACGATAGGAGGATACGCCTGGCCCTGGGCGCCATGGCGGCGGAATTCGTACAGCAGTTCCGCTTCGATTTCATACTCGTGCATGCCCGCGCGCGCGTGTTGAATGGCCCGCACGTGGGCCAGCGCCGAGATGGTGGCGGCGCGCTGCATGGTGGCTTGTTCGCTGTCGTCTTTCAGCAGGCGCATGTCGGCCAGCAGCGGCAGCAAGTCAACTGGCTCGGCCGCCGCACCAGCGCGCAGCTGTGCCAGTACGCCGTCGAGGTCCTCGATCGGGTATGCCTCGGCGAAACCGAAGGCGCCACGCGCGGCTTCTGGTCCGTAACGAAAGCCATCCCAGATCTCGCGGTCAGGATTTTTCTCGCGGCAGAACAGCAGGCTTCGGGCCGGCGCAGCACCGTGTGCGGCGAGGAGCACCAGCGCGCTTTCCGGCTCCGTAAAACCGGTCAAATAATAAAACGCGCTGTCGTAGCGGTAAGGATAATGGCTGTCGCCGTTGCGCGCCACCTCGGGCGCCGTGTGCAGCACAGCCACCGCGCCGGGTGGCAGTTGCGCCAGCAGGCGCGCGCGCCTACTGGCACAAGCTGCGCGGGCTTGATCGCCCGCGCCGTCATCAGCGCCGCAGTCCGTGCGACGAGCAGCTGCCTCCCCTGTCACTGCGCAGCCCTGGGGCCCGGCGCCAGCGCGGCGCGCGGGGCATTGAGCAACTCGAGCTGCTGCACCGTGCCCACGTTGTGCCACTCGCCCTCGTACACTTCGCCACCGACGAGCTTTTTGTCGATGAATGCGCGCAGCAGCGGGCCCAGCTTGGCATGGTCGCCGGGCGTGATGGCGTCGAACATTTCGGGCCGATAGACGCCGATATTGCCGAACGTGAATTTCGGCGTACCGTCGTTGTTCAGCGTGTACATCGACAGGCCGAAGTCGCCTTCGGGATGGAAGTCGGGATTCGGCACCAGGTACAGCCAGCAGATGTCGCGCTGGGCGGCCGGGTACGGGTTGCCCCACATGTCTTCGTCGTGCAGCACGTCCTTGACCTGCTCGAAGTCGAAATGCGGGCAATAGATGTCGCCCGAGATCGCCACGAACGGTGCGTCACCGAGCAGGTGGCGGGCGTTGGCGATGCCGCCCGCTGTCTCCAGCGCGGTGTCTTCGCGCGAGTACAGCAGTTTGGCGCCGTACTTGCTGCCGTCGCCGAGCGTCGTTTCGATCTGGTCGCCCAGGTGGGCGTGGTTGATCACGATTTCCGTGATGCCGGCGCGCACCAGGCCGAGAATGTGCCAGACGATCAGCGGACGGCCGCGCACCTTGAGCAGCGGCTTGGGGCAGGTGTCCGTCAACGGACGCATGCGCTCGCCGCGTCCGGCGGCAAAAATCATGGCCTTCATCAGCCCGACCTCAGAACGTGTAGCCGACTTGCGGCTGCACGTCTTCCAGCAGGTCGAGCAGGCGCACCAGCGGTTTCAGGTCGCGGTAGCGGCCGGCCGTCTTGCGCACGTAGTCCATCACCGTGGGCAGGTCGGCCAGGTACTGGTCCTTGCCGTCGCGGTAGTGCAGGCGGCAGAAGATGCCGAGGATTTTCAGGTGGCGCTGCAAGCCCATGTACTCGAAGTCCTGATAGAAACTGTCGATGTCCTTGTTGACAGGCAGGCCCAGCGACTTGGCGTGCTGCCAGTAGCGGATGGCCCAGTCCAGCACCAGTTCCTCGTCCCACTGCACGTAGGCGTCGCGCAGCAGCGAGACGACGTCGTAGGTAATCGGGCCGTACAGCGCGTCCTGGAAGTCCAGCACGCCGGGGTTGCCGGCGTCGATCTGCATCAGGTTGCGCGAATGGAAGTCGCGGTGCACATACACCTGCTGCTGGGCCGTGACGTTGGCCAGGATGGCGTCGAACACGGCTTTCAGTTCAAGCTGCTGCTTGTCGTTGAGCGTGGCCTTCAGGTGGCGGCCCAGGTACCACTCGGTAAAGATGCCCAGTTCGCGTTCCATGAAGGCGCGGTCGTACTCGGGCAGCACGTCCGGTTCGCTGGTGAGCTGGAACTTGACCAGCGCTTCCAGTGCGTCGGCGTACATGGCCGAGGCGTTGTCGTGGTCGAGCACCTGCAAGTACGTGGTGTTGCCGAGGTCGGACATCAGCATGAAGCCGCGTTCGTAGTCGGTGGCCACGATGCGCGGCACGGAAACGCCGGCATGGATGAGCATTTCGTCAACCTTGACGAAGCCGAGCACGTTTTCGCGCTCGGGCGGGGCGTCCATCACGATCAGGGTGGCGCCCAGGCTGGCCTGGTGTTCCGGCAAAACGTTGACACGGAAATAACGACGGAAGCTGGCGTCGCTCGACGCGGGGCGTGCCGAGGCGGTATCGACGACGTTGAGGGTGGCCAGCCAGGCGGTCAGCGCCTCCAGGCGAACATCTGGCGTTAAATTCTGTAATAAAGACATGAAGCGAGCGGTTGAAACCGGCGTTGAGGATAGATTCCCATATAATAAGGGATTATTTTCAAATCGCCCGGTGTTTCCACCCTTCTTTTCATGAGTTGCATGCGCTGGCTTCTGCCCCCCACACCCTCGCACCGCTGGGCCACTGCCCTGACTGCCATCGTCACTGCTTCGGCAGTGCCCAGTTACGCCCAGACCCAGGTCCTGGTACCAGCCCAGGCTCCCGTGCCGGGCAAGCAGCGCGCCCCCCGGGTGGAGGACGTCAACGCGCCCACCGTCGTCAAGGCCGAGGAAATCAACGGCCGCCCCGAGCGTGAACTGAACCTGGTGCGCGACGCCGAGATCGTCAAGGACCAGACCAGGGTGCAATCGGACTCGGCCTGCTTCCGCCAGGTGGAAAATGAAGTCGAAGCCGATGGCAACGTCAAGATCTGGCGCTTCGGCGACTATTTCACCGGCGACCAGCTCAAGCTGAACATGGACAGCGGCAAGGGCTATATGCTCAACCCGACCTACAAGATGGAAGCGAACAATGCGCAGGGCAAGGCCGAGCGCATCAACTTCATCAACGCGGACGAGGCCCAGGTCATCAATGGCACATACAGCACCTGCCAGGGTTCCGACCCCGACTGGTACTTGCGCTCGAACACGCTCAACCTCGATTCCGGTCGCGACGTGGGTACCGCCGGCCAGACCGTCATCTATTTCAAGGATGTGCCGATCCTGGGCACGCCGGCGCTGTCGTTCTCGCTGTCGGGCGCGCGCCGCTCGGGCTGGCTGTCGCCCACGCCGGGCTTCGGCTCCAAGGGTGAGGCCGAGCTGCTGGTGCCGTACTACGTCAACATTGCGCCGAACCGCGACCTGACCCTGTACCCGAAAGTGATCCTGCGCCGTGGCCTGCAAATGGGCGCCAAGGGCCGCTACATGGGCGAGACCGATGGCGGCCTGTACGCTGGTGAAACCTATCTGGAATACCTGCCGCACGACAAGAAATACGTGCCAGCGTCGCCAGGTGATTCGACTGACCGCTGGACCGTCAAGTCGGTACACAAGCAGGCGCTGTCGGAAGACTGGTCGTATGGCTGGAATGTGCGCGCCTCGTCGGATAACAATTATCCCAACGATTTCTCCAAGACGGTGTCGAGCTCGACCGAGCGGCAACTGTTGCGCGAACTGCGCACCGACTACCACGGCGACTTCTGGACCCTGACCGCGCGCGTGCAGAAGTACCAGGTGCTGCAAGATCCGGAAGCGGCCACCGATGGCTCGCTGTTCGTTTCGCGGCCGTACGACCGCCTGCCGGCAATTAATTTCCATGCCGCGCAGTACGATGTGCTGGGCGGCTTCGACTGGGCGTTCGACAGCGAGCTCACGCGTTTCCACCATCCGACCCTGCTCAACGGCACCCGCCTGGTAGGCATCCCGCAAGTCAGCTACCCGATCATCGGACCGAGTTACTTCATCACCCCCAAGGTGATGCTCAACGCGGCCAGTTACCAGCTCGACAACCAGACCGGCGGCGGTTCGAAAAACCTGTCGCGCGCGATTCCCACGGTATCGATCGATTCGGGCCTGGTGTTCGAGCGCGACGCCAACTACCTTGGCAAGGAAATGACCCAGACGCTGGAGCCGCGCCTGTTCTACGTGCGCACGCCGTACCGCGACCAGACCCAGTTCCCCACTTTCGATACCGACGCGGCCACGTTCAACTTCAGCCAGATCTTCAGCGAAAACCGCTTCGTCGGCTCCGACCGTATCGGCGACGCCAACCAGCTGACCGCCGCGCTGGTGTCGCGCTTCCTCGACAGCTCCGGCGCCGAGCAGTTGCGCCTTTCGTTCGGTCAGCGCTTCTACTTCGACGACCAGCGCGTGCAGCTCGATTCCTCCACGCCGGTGGTCGATGCCCACTCCGATATCTTGCTGGCCGCCAGCGGCCGCATTTCCGAGCACTGGACCTTCGACAGCGCGGTGCAATACAATCCGAGCCTGAGCCAGGTGTCGTCGCAAAGCTATACGTTCCAGTGGACGCCGGCGCAAAAGAAAGTGCTCAACCTCGGTTACCGCTACCTGCGCAACAGCTTCAAGAATATCGAGTTGTCGAGCCAGTGGCCGCTGTTCAAGCGCTGGTACGGCGTGGGCCGGGTCAGCTACTCGGCCCAAGACAAGAAGATCCTCGAAAGCCTGATCGGCCTCGAGTACAGCCATGATTGCTGGGTGTTCCGCATGGGCGCGCAGCGCTTCGTGACTACCTCGACCAAGGCATCCACGCCGATCTTCTTCCAGCTCGAACTCAACGGCCTGTCGCACCTGGGCGTGGGTAGTCCGCTCGATGCGATGAAGAACAGTATTCCCGGCTACCAACGCCTGAACGAAGGCCGTTAAGCGGCATTAAGCAGATGTAACAAAGCGCCCGCTATCTGGCGCTTTGCGATATTTTCCAGCAAGGCACACGGTGCGCGTTGTTCATGCCGTGTGATTTTTACTACCTGACTCATGAGCGTTCCACCATGCGTAATGCGTACCAAATGAAAGTCCTCGCCGTCTTGCTGTGCAGCGTAGCCCTGAGCGGTTGCAGCCTGTTCTCGAAAAAGCCTGAACCCGCAGCGCCTGCCGCACCGGCAGCCGCTGCCGCGCCCGTCGCCAAGCCGGCCGCCAAACCGGTGGCCAAGGCCGACGGTTCCGGCTTCGTGCCGCCTGGTTCGTCGAGCAATGTGGCGATCGATTCGATCGTGGTGGTGGTCAACGACGACGTCATCACCCGCCGTGAGCTCAACAACCGCATCAAGACCGTGACGGCCCGCATGAAGCAGCAGAACGTGCAGATGCCGCCGGCAGTCGACCTCGAACGCCAGCTGCTCGAGCGCATGATCGTCGAACGCGCGCAAATGCAACTGGCCAGGGAAATGGGCGTGCGCGTCGATGACAACCAGCTCGACCGCGCCATCGCCCGGATTGCCGAGGCGCAAAAAGCCACGGTGCAGGACTTGCGCAACCAGATGGAAAAGGACGGCACGCCGTTCGCCGCGTTCCGCGAAGAGATCCGCGAAGAAATCATCATGCAGCGCCTGCGCGAGCACGAGGTCGATGCCAAGATCCAGATCTCGGACGCCGAGGTGGACAGCTACCTGGCCGCCCAGAAGGCTGCCGCCGCCGAGCAGTACGAGATCAACATCTCGCAGATCATGATCCGGATCCCGGACAACGCCACCGCCGAAATCATCGCCCAGCGCCGCGCCCGTGCCGAGGACGTCATGCGCCAGCTGCGCACCGGCGCCGATTTCGCCAAGACCGCCGCCACGTATTCCGACGCCAGCGATGCGCTGCAAGGCGGCGCGGTCGGCTGGCGCCAGCCCGAGCGCCTGCCGCCGGTGTTTGCCGAAGCGCTGTCCAAGCTCACCGCTGGCCAGGTCACGCCGATCATCAAGAGCGTGGGCGCGTTCCACATCCTGAAGGCCGTCGATCGCCGCAGTGTGGCCGAAGCGCAAGCCGCCGCCGTCGTACAGCAAACCCATGCACGCCACATCCTGATCAAGGTCACGCCCACCATGAGCGCGGCCGACGCCAAGCGCAAGCTGGCCGAACTCAAGGAGCGCCTGGTCAACAAGGGCGCCACCTTCGAGGAACTGGCGCGCCTGTTCTCCAACGACAGCTCGGCCTCCAAGGGCGGCGACATCGGCTGGCTCTACCCGGGCGACCTGACGCCGGAATTCGAGTCCGCCATGAACGGCCTGAAAATCGGCGAGATCAGCGACCCGGTGGAAACCAGTTTCGGTGTCCACCTGATCGAAGTGCTCGAGCGTAAATCGGACGACGCCTCCAAGGAACGCGAGCGCAATATGGCCCGCCAGGCCCTGCGCGACCAGAAGCTGGAAGAAGCAACCGAAAGCTGGCAGCGCGAAGTGCGCGACCGCGCCTTCGTCGAGTTCCGCAACGAAGACGGCACCGTCGCCACCCCGCCGAAGTAAACTACTGACCTGGAGCATCCGTGAGCGCACATGCGAACACCGCGCATACTGCGCACACCGGCCTGCCGTCCACTCACCAGCCACGGCGCAGCCGTCCGGCGATTGCCGTGACGGTGGGCGAACCCGCCGGCATCGGTCCCGAAATCTCGCTGCGCGCCGCCTGGGCGCGCCGGCACGAAGTCAATTGCGTGCTGCTGGGCGATGCCGCTTTCCTGTCCATGACGGCCGCCGCCATCGATCCCGCCATCCGCGTCTCGGCGCTGTCCCTGATGGCGGTGCGTAATGGCGGCCTGCCGCATTTCGGTCCCGAGCGTATCAGCGTGATCGATGTGCCGCTCGGCGCCCACGTGGTGCCGGGCACGCTGGACAAGGACAACGGCCGCGCTGTGCTGGCCACGCTTGACGCCGCCATCGAAGGCGTCCAGGCCGGCTGGTTCGAGGCCGTCGTGACCGCGCCACTGCAAAAAAGCACCATCAACGATGCCGGCGTGGCGTTTTCCGGCCATACCGAGTATTTTGCCGAGCACACCGGGACCGACCAGGTGGTGATGATGCTGGCCGGGCCGATGCCGGCCGCGTTCAACGCCGCCGACGAACCGGCCCGGCAGTTCCGGGTGGCGCTGGCCACTACCCACCTGGCCTTGAAGGATGTGCCGGCTGCGGTGAATCAGGAAGGTCTCGCCCGCATTCTCGACATCATCGACCATGATCTGAAGACCAAGTTCGGCATCGCCGCACCGCGCATCCTGGTGTGCGGCCTGAACCCGCACGCGGGCGAGGGCGGCTACCTGGGCCGCGAGGAAATCGACACCATCACCCCGGCGCTGGACGCGGCGCGCGCACGCGGCATCGACGCCCTCGGTCCGTACCCGGCCGATACCCTGTTCCAGCCCAAATACCTGCGCGACGCCGACTGCGTGCTGGCCATGTACCACGACCAGGGCCTGCCGGTGCTCAAGTTTGCCACCTTCGGCCACGGCATCAACATCACGCTGGGCCTGCCGCTGATCCGCACGTCGGTCGATCACGGCACCGCGCTCGACCTGGCCGCACGCGGCCTCGGCCACGCCGACTGCGGCAGCATGGACGCGGCGATCACGGCCGCGCTCGGCATGGCCGACGCGGTCCGCAATGCCCGCCCCCACACTTCGACTTAAAGATAGAAAAATATGAAACATGTAGCCCGCAAACGCTTTGGCCAGAATTTCCTGCACGATAAATATGTACTGGAAGACATCACCTCGGCGATCGGTCCCGCACCGGACGATACGATGGTCGAGATCGGCCCCGGCCTGGCCGCCATGACCAAAGGACTGCTGCGCACGCTCAAGCACATGCACGTGGTTGAGCTGGACCGCGACCTGGTCGCCCGCCTGGAGAAGGACTTTCCGCGCGAACAACTGACGATCCACGCCGGCGACGCCCTGAAATTCGATTTTGGCGCAATCCCGGTGCCAGCCGGCAAAAAACTGCGCATCGTCGGCAACCTGCCATACAACATCTCCAGCCCCTTGCTGTTCCACCTGGCGGAGTTCGCCAGCCAGGTCGAGGACCAGCACTTCATGCTGCAAAAAGAGGTGGTGGAGCGCATGGTGGCCGAACCGGGCAGCAAGACCTTCGGCCGCCTGTCGGTGATGCTGCAATGGCGCTACGACATGAAGCTGCTGTTCGTGGTGCCGCCGGAAGCGTTCGACCCACCGCCAAAAGTGGAATCAGCCATCGTGCGCATGGTGCCGGTCGCCAACCAGCTGCCGTGCGACGGCGAGACCCTGGAAGCGGTCGTGCAAAAAGCGTTTTCGCAACGCCGCAAGGTGATCCGCAACTGCCTGGCCGGCATGTTCACGGAAGAGCAAATCGTTGCCGCCGGCATCGATCCTACCCACCGTCCGGAAGTGGTGGGCCTGGCGCAGTACGTGGCGCTGGCGAATATCCTCAAGCCGGTCTGAACGACGGGCAAAAAAAAGCCCGCTCAGGGAGCGGGCTAAATCCAATTCCTTTGCAAGAAGTGGAGGAGACAAGTGCAGTATGCTGCGTCGCGGCATATCACGCCACTTTATTTTTCACATATCCAACATCATCAATGTGAATGTCGCCTCTTCCACTGCCGACCAGTTCAGGTCGAAGGTACGCAGGTGAGGGTCAGGTTGGTAACTGAATTAGGTGCCCGGATCACGCCGTTCTGGTTGGTCAGGGTGCAGGTCAGGTTCTTAGGCTGCGTCAGGATGCTGATACTGTAGACCTCGCCGTTGGTCAGGGTCGCCGCGGTGAACGTGCCGCTGGTGGCGGTAGCGCTGCTGAGCTGGACCTGGGCGCCGCTGCCGTTGATCAGAGTGACAGTGTTGGGGGTGGGAGTGGTAGTGGGCGGTGTTGTTGTAGTATCGGTAGTCGTTTCCACCGACACCAGGCCCGAATACGTGCCGCCCACGGTATAAGAGTTCGGATCGCATCTGACCACCGCGCCGATGCTGACCGTGTAGCCGGCCGAACCCTTGCCGCCGGCCACGCCACAGGTAAAGAATTCCGGATTTTGACCGATCGTGATGTCGTACTCGGTGCCGTAGTCGATTTGCTGTGGGAAGGCAAACGACGTGGCGCCCTTGGGCACGACCAGCGTCTGGCCACCATTGACGAGCTGCAGGCCATCCACGGTCAGTCCCGACACCGAACCTTGCACCGTGTATTGGGCTTTGCCGCCACATGCCGACAGTAAACTGGCCAGGGTCAGCGCGACTAGCGCGCCTGCGTACGAAAATTTCATGTATTTCTCCGGAGTTTATCGATAACGTGTTGAGCGTATTGATCAGGTGGCTGGAACGTCAGCACAGGTGATGGTGACAGCAGGGGTGGTGCCGGTGCCAACGATCAAATCCTGGTTGCCTATCGTACCCACGGCGGTGCCAGTGATGGTGCAGCGCTGCGTCTTGGGCTGCTCGAGGATATTGATGCCATAAACCGAACCATCGCCGATCGTGTGCGGGAACACGAACGAGGCTGCGCCTGCGGTTACGCTCACGGTATCGGCGCCATTCGCCATGACCAGGCCGTCCGATTTGAGGTTGACTACCGCGCCGCCAAGCTTGCGCGGATCGTTGGTGCAGACAACTTGCACGTTATAGGCGTTGTAGACATTGGCCTTGCCCGAGCCACCGCTGACCGCGCACGTGGCACCGACCGGTCCGGGCTTCTGGACGACAACGTTAAAGTTATCGTCGACCGACACCGGCTTTTGGAACGTGAAAGTGGGCTGGCCGGCGGCGATGGTGAGGGTGTCGCCGTTGCCTTCGTTGACCAGCACCAGCCCGGTTTTGGTCAATCCGGTAATGCTACCGGCAATTTGCAGGCTGCCGTCGCTGCCGCCGCAGGCGCTCAGGATGGCGCCGCACAGCAGGGCCACGCTTGAGCGCAGATACATATTTTTCATCAGATCTTTCTCCAAAACGAATAGGGGCCGGCAGCACGCACGTGGATAGCACGGGTGCAGCATCTTACACGGGTTTGAGCGGTATTTTAGTGCATTTGGTAACAGCGGTCGCCGCCATGGATGTAACAGCGTGTTAGTGCCGCATGCGGCGCCAGAGGCAGGCCGGCAGCGATCGGTGCGACAATAGTGGCTTCTGCCGACTCATAACGATGCCATCATGACCACTCGTACCCCGCAAGCCTTGCTGTTCGACCTCGACGACACCCTGTGGCCGATCGGCCCCGTGATCGCAGCGGCCGAACTGGGCTGGCACGCCTGGCTGGCCGAACGCGCGCCGCTGGTGACCGACAAGTATACAGTGGAGCAATTGCGCGCGCTGCGCATGGCGCTGCTTGAGCGCCAGCCGGAGATGGTGGCCGACCTGTACCAATTGCGCCGCGCCGCACTGGAAGCCGTGTTTCTCGAGACCGGCGCCGACAGTAGCCATATCGACGGCGCCATGGCCCATTTCCACACCTTGCGCAACGCCGTCACCGTGTTCGACGACGTGCTGCCTGCGCTGGAAGAGCTGCGCACCATGTTGCGCCTTGGCGTGATCACCAACGGCAACGCCGACCTTGAAGTCATCGGCCTGCACCACCATTTTGAAGTGGCGCTGGCCTCACACAGCTTTGGCCGCGCCAAACCAGCGCCGGAAATTTTCCTGGCCGCCTGCACGGCAATGGGTGTGGCGCCCGAGCACGCCATCTACGTAGGCGACGACTTGCGGCTCGATGTGCAGGGCGCGCAGGCGGTCGGCATGCGCGCGGTGTGGATCAACCGCAGCGGCAGCACCGCCCATCTCGACGCCGGCATCGTGCCTGACGCCATCTGCACCAGTTTCGACGAACTGCTGGTGTGGGTGAAGGACCAGATGCGGCATAATAAGCAGGACCAACCCCAGGGACACTGAAGATAATCACCATGCAACTCGACACACGCGCCCAAACCCTGCTCAAAGCCCTGGTAGAACGCTATATTGCGGACGGCCAGCCGGTGGGCTCGCGCGCCTTGTCCAAGATCTCCGGTCTCGACCTGTCGCCGGCCACCATCCGCAACATCATGGCCGACCTGGAAGACCTCGGCTACGTGGCCAGCCCGCACACGTCGGCCGGGCGCGTGCCCACGCCGCGCGGTTACCGGATTTTTGTCGATACCCTGCTCACGGTGCAACCGTTCGACGAGCAGTCGGTGGAGTCGCGCATGCGCCTGCAGGCGCCGCAGCCGCAAAAAATGATTTCCAATGCCGCGCAGATGCTGTCGTCGCTGTCGCAGTTTGCCGGCGTGGTACTGAGCCCGCGCCGCGAATCGGTGTTCCAGCAGATCGAATTCCTGCGCCTGGGCGAAAAGCGCATTTTGCTGGTCATCGTCGGCCCTACCGGCGACGTCCAGAACCGCATGCTGCTCACCGATGTCGATTACAGCCCGTCGCAGCTGGTGCAGTCGGCCAATTACATCAACCAGCACTACGGCGGCCTGTCGCTTGACGACGTGCACCGCCGCCTGGCAGGCGAAGTGCGCCAGTTGCGCGACGATATGAGCCGGTTGATGCAGGTGGCGGTGGAGGCGGGCAGCGAAGCGATGGCCGACGACAAGGACGACATGGTGATCTCGGGCGAGCGCAACCTGCTGTCGGTCAGCGACCTGTCGAGCAATATGTCGTCGCTGCGGCAAATGTTCGACATGTTCGAGCAAAAGACCGGCTTGCTGCAACTGCTCGACATGTCGAGCAAGGCCAGTGGCGTGCAAATCTATATCGGCGGCGAATCGAGCCTGGTACCGATGGACGAGATGAGCGTGGTGACGGCGCCGTACACGGCCAACGGCAAGATCGTCGGCACGCTGGGAGTGATCGGCCCCACCCGCATGGCGTACGAGCGGGTGATACCGATTGTGGATATTACGGCCAAGCTGCTATCGAACGCGCTCAGCCATAATTGATTAGCTTGGTTTGTGGGGGCAGGCGACCTTGGTGCAGTTACCATAGATGGCCAGGGCGTGCTCGGCGATGCTGAAACCGCGCTCCTTGGCAATCGCGTTCTGGCGCTCTTCGATGGCTTCGTCGTAAAACTCTTCCACGCGGCCGCAGTCGAGGCACACCAGGTGATCGTGGTGCGAACCGGCGTTCAGTTCGAAGATCGCCTTGCCCGTTTCGAAATGATTGCGGTTGAGCAAGCCGGCTTGCTCGAACTGGGTCAGCACGCGGTAGACGGTGGCCAGGCCCACGTCCATATTGTCGGCCAGCAGGATTTTATAAACATCCTCGGCGGTCAGGTGGCGCACGTCGCTGGTCTGGAAGATGTCCAGGATTTTAAGGCGAGGCAGCGTGGCTTTCAGGCCGCTGGCCTTCAGATCGGTTGGATTATTTCCCATGGTGGACACTCTTATTCTGGTTGGCGATTAGCTAGCCCGTAGTTTAACGCACTCCGCGCCGCGCCGCACACAATCTGCCGCCATCTTGCAGCCCTGGCGGTTTTTTGGCATTTGCAAACTTTTACACTTGCGCCTTGCAAAACAAGGACATATCAGGGATTGTGCTTTATGATATGGCGTTTTTTGGCATTCCGCTTGACCAGATTGAGGACATTTATGCGCGTCACCCAGGCTTTATCGCAGTCGTTGTTGCACGGTTCTACTTCCAAGGTGGTCGCATGGGTCGTGCTGGCCGCAGCGCTGGGTGGCTGCGCTTCCAAAACCACGCTGGGCGAGAGATCGAACGAGGTCAAGGACGCCGAGCCGACGCTGGACGCCAGCAAGGGCGCACAGACCACCACCATCACCAAGCTGCAACGCTTCATGTGGTTCTTCTCGCCGTACCGTCCCGACATCCAGCAAGGTAACTTCGTCTCGGAAGAAATGCTGAACCAGCTCAAGGTGGGCATGACGCGCGACCAGGTCCGCTTCATCTTCGGTACCGCGCTGCTGGCCGACCCGTTCCACGCCAACCGCTGGGACTACGCGTTCCGCATGGCCAAGGGCAGCGGCGAAATCACCACCAGCCGCGTGATCGTGTTCTTCGACAAGGACGGCAAGGTCGAGCGCTGGGAAGGCGGCAACCTGCCAACCGAAAAAGAATACATTGCCCGCATCGCCGGCCCGGCGCCGAAGATCAAGAAGAACCAGGACGCGCCCGAGAACAAGCCGGCCCCGTCCACAGCACCACTGCCAGCGGGCAGCGACAAGGCCAATGCCGCGCCGGTTGGTGTGGGTGTCAGCACAGAAACGAGATAAGCAAGGAAACAGCATGACCGAGATGAATATCGCCATTGCCGGCGCCGGTGGCCGCATGGGCCGCATCCTGATCGAAGCCGTCCAGCAGGCCGACGATGCCCGCCTGGCCGGCGCCCTCAACCACGCCGGTGCACCCGGTGTGGGCGGAGATGCCGCCGCCTTCCTCGGCCAGCCGGCCGGCGTGATCGTGGAATCGGACCTGGCGCGCGGCCTGGCCGATGCCCAGTACCTGATCGACTTCACCCGCCCCGAAGGCACGCTCGACCACCTGGCCTACTGCGCCGAACACGGCATCAAGCTGGTGATCGGTACCACCGGTTTCGATGAAGCCGGCAAGGCAGCGATTGCCGAAGCGGCCAAGAAAACCGCGATCGTGTTCTCGCCCAACTTCAGCGTGGGCGTCAACGTCACCATGAAGCTGCTCGAGCAGGCCGCCAAGGCGCTGTCCACCGGCTACGACATCGAAGTGGTCGAAGCCCACCACCGTTTCAAGGTGGACGCACCGTCCGGCACCGCGCTGAAAATGGGCGAAGTGATTGCCGGTGCACTGGGCCGCGACCTGAAAGAATGCGGCGTGTTCGCGCGCGAAGGGGTGACCGGCGAGCGCGACCCGTCCTCGATCGGCTTTGCCACCATCCGTGGCGGCGATATCGTCGGTGACCACACCGTGCTGTTTGCCGGCATCGGCGAGCGTATCGAGATCAGCCATAAATCGAGCAGCCGCGTCACCTACGCCCACGGCGCACTGCGTGCCTGCCGCTTCCTGGCCGACAAGCCGACCGGCCTGTTCGACATGTACGACGTGCTGTCCCTTAACGGTTAAGCAGGCAAGCACCCGTGGCCGGCAACTTTTCGCTGTCGCACTTCTGGGCGCAAGCCGATGCGGTCAGCCACGCGGTCGCGCTGGTGCTGCTGGCCATGTCGCTGGTGAGCTGGTTCTTCATCCTGGCCAAGCTGTATGGCGCGGTGCGCATCCGCCGCAGCGCGCCGGCCGTGCAAGCGTTCTGGGACGCGCCCACCATGGCCGACGGCGTCGCCACCCTGGCGCTGGCCGACCCCGAAAACATCTTCGTGCCGCTGGCCCGGCAGGGCGCGGCGCAACTGGTCGTGCCCGACCATCCCACCCTCGGTGGCGAAATGGACCGTTCGGCACAGATCACGCGCGTGCTGCGCGCGGCGATCCAGCATTCCACCAACCGCCTCGAAGGCGGCCTGACCCTGCTGGCGTCGATCGGCGCGACCGCGCCATTTGTGGGACTGTTGGGGACGGTGTGGGGGATTTACCATGCGCTGGCGAATATCTCGACCAGCGGCGCCATGCAGCTCGACAAGGTTGCCGGCCCGGTGGGCGAGGCGCTGGTGATGACGGCCGTGGGCCTGACGGTGGCCATTCCCGCCGTGCTCGCGTATAACGCCTTCAACCGTGTCAACCGCCTGACCCTGGCCGAACTCGACGCGTTTGCCCACGACCTGCACGCGTACCTGGTCAAAAAATGAGCTTCGGCGCTTTCAATCACCACCGCCAGCCCGGCCCCATGGCCGATATCAACGTCACGCCGATGGTGGACGTGATGCTGGTGCTGCTGGTGATTTTCATCCTCGGTGCGCCGGTGTGGACCAGTTCGGTTCAACTGGAGCTGCCCAAGGCGCAGGCGCAAAGCGCGCCGCCCGCGCCGGCCACGACCGTGACGGTGGCGATTGACGCCAAGGGGCAGGTGTACTGGAACAACGAGGCGGTGGCGCCCAAGGTGCTCGAGCAGCGCCTGGTGGAGGCGGCCAAGCTGGACGTGCAGCCCGAGCTGCAACTGCGCGCCGACAAGGACACCCGTTACGAGGTGGTGGCGCAGGTGATGGCTGCAGCGCAAACGCACGGATTAACCAAATTGGGTTTCGTTACCGATCCCGGAAAAACAGAGAGTAAATAATGGCAACCGCACAACTGAACGGCGCAGCAATCCTTGATGCCGCAAGCTTCCATGCGGCCTGCAAGGCAGCACTGGGTTTTCCCGACAGCTACGGCAACACCATGGATGCCTGGATCGATTGCCTGAGCTACCTGCGCGACGACGACAACATGAGCAAATTCAAGCTCAAGCCCAACGAAGTGCTGGACATCGTCATCACCGACTCGGCCGCCCTGATGGCCGCCGCGCCCGATCTGCTGGAAGAAGTCAGCTACTGCGTGGCCGGCATCAACGACCGTTATGACGACTACGGCGAGAAGCCGGCCTTGAAGCTGACCTTGAAATAAACCGGCATGCCGGACCGGCGGCTACCTTGGGGGACCTCGAAAAACCGCGCAGCAGGTTTTTCGAGGTCCCCTCAACCGACGATGGGAATATCGGCCTTGGCGCCAGTCTCGCCCGGCGCCAGCGTCAGCACTTCGAAACCGGTCTCGGTCACCGTCACCATGTGTTCCCACTGCGCCGACAGCGACTGGTCGCGCGTTTCCACGGTCCAGCCGTCGTCAAGTTCCTTGGTGGCCGCGCGACCGGCGTTGATCATCGGCTCGATGGTAAACAGCATGCCCGGTTTCAGGATCAGTCCCTGGCCGGGACGACCGTAATGTGTCACTTGCGGGTCTTCGTGGTAGGTCATGCCGATGCCGTGGCCGCAATAATCGAGCACCACGCTGAAGCCCGCTTTTTCCGCCACGGTCTGGATCGCAAAGCCGACGTCGCCGAGCGTTGCCCGTGGTTTGACGGCGCGGATGCCGGCCCACATTGCCGCGTACGTCGTTTCGACCAGCTTGCGCGCAGCCTTGGACGGTTCGCCCACGTAGTACATGCGGCTGGTGTCGCCGTGCCAGCCATCCTTGATGACGGCCACGTCGATGTTGATGATGTCGCCATCCTTTAAAATCTCGGTTGCGGACGGAATGCCGTGGCACACCACCTGGTTGACCGAACTGCACACGGTGGCCGGGAAACCGCCGTAGCCGACATTGGCAGGCGTAACTTTCTGCACATTGACGATGTAGTCGTTGCACAGCTGGTCGAGGTAGGCCGTGGTCACGCCGGGTTTGATGTGCGGCCCGATCATCGTCAGCACGTCGGCCGCCAGTTGGGCGGCGACGCGCGCCAGGACGATTTGTTCGGGCGACTTGATCAGATTGGCGTTGCGGCGGGACATGACTACCTCTTTCTTAGGGCAAAGGGGCGTAGTTTGCCACAAACAGCGGTCATCAGTCTCAGCGAACGGCGGCCAGGTCGAAGTGCGGGTTATAAATCAGGCACAGCAAATTACCGAACGGGTCGGCCAATTCCACCGTCTTGATGCCTTCGCCCACTTCTTCGATGGCGCCGTGCACGGTGGCGCCGAGCGCCACCAGGCGATCGGTTTCAGCCTCGATATCGTCCACGCCCCAGTACACCATGCTGCCCGCGTGGGCGGCGGTGAATTTCTCGGCCGGAATCAGGCCCAGTTCAAAACCGCCGATGGCAAAACCCACGTAAAACGGCTGGTCGAAATATGCTGCCGTCTCGAATGCCTGGGCGTACCAGTCGCGGGCGGCGGCCAGGTCGGCCACCGGGTACACCACTGTGCGCAGTCCCTTGATCATGCTTGCCTCCTCAATGATATGAAAAACATCATCTTGGCATAAAACCGGGGCTGCGGATTGTAAAAATGAAAGCGTGTTTTTAGTGGCTGTTCAGGGCAGCGAGCGTCTGCTCGTAGCGGTTTTCCTTTTCCGCGTTGCGCAGGAACAGCACGCGCTGCACCAGTACTTCGGCCGGCGTGGGGCTGGCCGTGAGCAGGGTGATCACCTCATCGATATAGTCGGCCAGCGGCAGGTAGCCCTCGCGTGTGGCCTGGCCCGGGGTCAGGTCGGTTTGCACGGCCGGCGGCGCCAGTTCGATCACTTCCACCGCACCTTTTAGTACTTCGCGCAGCGCCACCGTGTACGAATGCAGCGCCGCCTTGGTGGCGTTGTAGGTGGGCGTGACCAGCAGCGGCACGAACGCCAGGCCCGACGTGGTGTTGATGATGGCGGCATCGGCCTGCTGGCGCAGGTGATCGGTCAGCGCGTTGATCAGGCGGATCGGCCCCAGCAGGTTGGTGGTAATTGTCGCCTCGGCATCGGCCAGATCGCGCCGCTTGCTGGCATCCTCAAAGCGCATGATGCCGGCGTTGTTGATCAGGACATTGAGGGCAGGGTGGTCGGCCACGACCTGGCGGGCGAACGCGTCGATGGCATCGGCGTTGTCGGCGTCGAATTGTAGCGGCACGATGTTGGCGCGGCCGGCGGCCGCTTGCTGCAGCACATCCTGCCGGCGGCCGGCGATGATGACGGTATTGCCCAGGTCGTGCAGGCGATGGGCCAGCGCCTCGCCGATGCCGCTGCCGCCGCCGGTGATCAAGATGGTGTTTCCAGTCGATTTCATGGTCAGTCCTCCTGTGAATGTGGGACCAGTGTACAAAGGAGGGGCGCGATGATAAAGTAGGCACCCAAAAGATTTATACATACCCAAAAGAGAGTGTATATAGCCCATGCGTAAAGCCGAACCCGATGCGCTGATTGAAATGCGCCGGCACGAGCCAATTCCCGACCAGCTCGACCCCGTGATCGAAGCGCTGGTACAGGACATCATCGGCCAGGTGGCCGACCGCTGGACCATGCTGATCCTCGAAGCGCTCGAAGCAGGCGGCACCCTGCGCTACACCCAGTTGCGCAAGGCCGTGCCCGGCATCAGCCAGAAAATGCTCACGCAAACCGTGCGCCAGATGGAACGCGACGGCCTGGTGCACCGCACCGTGCACCCGGTGATCCCGCCCCACGTCGACTACGTGCTCACGCCGCTGGGCCACAGCCTGGGCGCGGCGTTTTGCGGCGTATGGGTGTGGGCCGAAACCCACCATGGCGAAATCATGCGCGCGAGGGCGGCGTTTGCGGAGCGTGCATAAGCGCTATCCATCCGCCAATCCGGGCATTGTGGGCAATCAGGGCGTTTCAAACGGTATAATGGCCGGTTCATAGTCAACTCTGGCCGCACACCATCATGCAAGATAAATATAGTCACGCCGACGTAGAAACCGCAGCGCAATCCCACTGGAAAGCCATCGACGCCTACAAGGCGGTCGAGCACGACCCGCGTTTCCCCAAGGGTAAGTATTACGCCTGTTCGATGCTGCCTTACCCTTCGGGCAAGCTGCACATGGGCCACGTGCGCAACTATACGATCAACGACGTGATGTACCGCTACCTGCGCATGAACGGCTACAACGTGCTGATGCCGATGGGCTGGGATGCGTTCGGCATGCCGGCGGAAAACGCGGCCATGGCCAACAACGTGCCGCCGGCGCAATGGACCTACTCCAACATCGCCCACATGCGCTCGCAGATGGAGCTGATGGGCCTGGCCATCGACTGGTCGCGCGAAATGACCGCTTGCAAGCCCGAGTACTACAAGTGGAACCAGTGGATGTTCCTCAAGATGCTGGAAAAAGGCATCATCTACAAGAAGACCGGTACCGTGAACTGGGACCCGATCGACCAGACCGTGCTGGCCAACGAGCAAGTCATCGACGGCAAGGGCTGGCGCTCGGGCGCGCCGATTGAAAAGCGCGAAATCCCGATGTACTACGCACGCATTACCGACTACGCCGATGAATTGCTTGGCTACGTCGATGACAAGCTGCCGGGCTGGCCCGAGCGCGTGCGCATCATGCAGGCCAACTGGATCGGCAAATCGACCGGCGTGCGCTTCGCCTTCCCGCACCAAATTAAAGATGCCGACGGCGCCCTGATCGGCGACGGCAAGCTGTACGTGTTCACCACCCGCCCCGACACCGTGATGGGCGTGACCTTCTGCGCCGTCGCTGCCGAGCACCCGCTGGCCGTGCACGCCGCGCAGAATAACCCGGAACTGGCCGCCTTCAACGCCGAGTGCAAACTCGGTTCCGTGATCGAAGCCGACATGGCCACGATGGAAAAGAAGGGCATGCCGACCGGCCTGTTCGTCACCCATCCGCTCACCGGCGAGCAAGTCGAAGTGTGGGTTGGTAACTACGTACTGATGACCTACGGCGACGGCGCCGTGATGGGCGTGCCGGCGCACGACGAACGCGACTTCGCGTTCGCCAAAAAATACAACCTCGCCATCAAGCAGGTGATCCGCGCCGAAGGCCAGGAATTCTCCGACGCCGCCTGGCAGGAATGGTACGGCGACAAGAGCATTTCCATCGTCACCAACTCGGGCAACTACGACGGCCTGAACTACGCCGACGCCGTTGAAGCGGTCGCCGCCGACATGGCCGCCAAAGGCCTGGGCGAGAAGAAAATCACGTTCCGTCTGCGCGACTGGGGCATTTCGCGCCAGCGCTACTGGGGCACGCCGATCCCGATGATCAACTGCCCGGACTGCGGTTCGGTGCCGGTGCCGGAAAAAGACTTGCCGGTGGTGCTGCCGGAAGACTGCGTGCCGGACGGCAGCGGCAACCCGCTCAACAAGTACGAAGCGTTCCTCAAGTGCGATTGCCCGCAGTGCGGCAAGCCAGCGCGCCGCGAAACCGACACCATGGACACCTTCGTCGATTCGTCGTGGTACTACATGCGCTATACCTCGCCAGGCGCCGACGCCATGGTCGATGAACGCAACGATTACTGGATGCCGATGGACCAGTACATCGGCGGCATCGAACACGCCGTGCTGCACCTGCTGTACGCGCGCTTCTGGACCAAGGTCATGCGCGACTTCGGCCTGGTGAAGTTCGACGAGCCATTTACCAACCTGCTCACGCAAGGCATGGTGCTGAACGAAACCTATTACCGCGAAGACGCGGCTGGCAAAAAGACGTGGTTCAACCCGGCCGACGTCGATCTGACAGTGGACGACAAGGGCCGTCCGCAAGCGGCAATCCTGCGCGACGACCAGCAAGTCGTACAGATCGGCGGCACTGAAAAAATGTCGAAGTCGAAAAACAACGGCATCGACCCGCAAGCGCAGATCGAACAATACGGCGCCGACACCGCGCGCCTGTTTACCATGTTCGCCTCGCCGCCGGAGCAGACGCTGGAATGGTCGGGCAGCGGCGTGGAAGGCGCCAACCGCTTCCTGCGCCGCGTGTGGGCGTTCGGCTACGCCCAACAGGCTGCCATCGTCGCCGCCGGTTCGCCATTGACCGCAACCGCTACCACCGACGCCGGCAAAACCCTGCGCCGCGAACTGCACAAGCTGCTGCAACAGGCCGACTACGACATCAAGCGTATCCAGTACAACACCGTGGTGTCGGCCTGCATGAAGATGCTCAACACGATCGAAGCGGCCAAGGATGTGGAAGCTGGCGTGCTGGCCGAAGGCTACGCGATCTTCCTGCGTTTGCTGAACCCGGTCGCACCGCACATCACCCACGTGCTGTGGAGCGAACTCGGCTATGAAGGTGACATCCTCAACGCGCCATGGCCGCAGGTCGATCCGGCCGCGCTCGAACAGTCCGAGATCGAAATGATGATCCAGGTGAACGGCAAGCTGCGCGGCAGCGTGGTCGTGGCCAAGGGCGCCGACAAGGCCAGCATCGAAGCGCTGGCGCTGGCCAACGAGGCCGTGCAAAAGTTCATCGAAGGCACGCCGAAGAAGATCATCGTCGTCCCGGGCAAACTGATCAACATCGTAGTGTAAGAGGACGCAATGACGACTACTTCCGGATTGTTCCGACGCGGCCGCACGGCCGGCATGACGCTGCTGCTGGCAGCGGTAATGGCAACCACGTTGTCCGCGTGCGGCTTCCACCTGCGCGGCGACGGCGGCCATTACACGCTGCCGTTCCCGACCATGTACATCGGACTGCCGGAGTCGTCGCCACTGGCGATTGACCTCAAGCGCAATATCCGCGTCAACGGCAACACCACGGTGGTGGGCAGCCCCAAGGATGCCGATGGCGTGGTCGAAGTGCTGTCCAACCCGGAAACCACCAAGACCAAGACCATCCTGTCGCTGAACAGCAATGGCCGCGTGCGCCAGTACCTGCTGCAATACACCATCGTGTTCCGCGTGCTCGACCGCCAGGGCGGCGAGCTGCTGGGGCCGACGACGATTTCGCTGAGCCGTCCGATCGACTTCAACGAAACCCAGTTGCTGGCCAAGGAACAGGAAGAGGCGCTGCTGTACAAGGACATGCAAACCGACCTGGTGCAGCAGATGATGCGCCGCATGGCGGCCGTGAAAACCACGCGCATGTCGGTGCCCGGCCCGGGCCCGGCGCCGCAGGATCCGTCCGCCGCGCCGGCCGTGCCGATCCTGTAAGGCGGCACCATGCAATTGCGCCTGGACGCGCTCGACGGCCACTTGAACAAGTCGCTGTCGCAGCTGTATGTGATCACCAGCGACGAGCATTTGCTGGCGCTGGAGGCGGCCGACAAGATCCGCCGCAGCGCGCGCGCGCAAGGGTATTCCGAGCGCGACGTGCTGACGGTGGAGCGCAGCTTCAAGTGGGGCGAACTGCTGGCGGCCAACCAGGCGCTGTCGCTGTTCGGCGATAAAAAGCTCATTGAATTGCGCATCCCCACCGGCAAGCCGGGCAAGGATGGCGGCGCCGCGCTGCAAGCGTACGTGAAAGACCTGAGCCCCGACAATCTGACATTGATTACGCTGCCCAAGCTCGACTGGCAAACCCAGAAGGCGGCGTGGGTGGGCGCGTTGCAACAGGCGGCGGTGTATATCGACATCCCGCAAATCGAACGGGCGCAATTGCCCAACTGGATAGGCCAGCGCCTTGCCGCACAAGGGCAAAGCGCGGACCGGCAGAGCATCGACTTCATCGCCGATCGCGTGGAAGGCAATCTGCTGGCGGCGCACCAGGAAATACAAAAACTCGCCCTGCTGCACGAACCGGGCAAGCTCACCTACGAGCAGGTGCACGACGCCGTACTCAATGTGGCCCGCTACGACGTCTTCAAACTCAGCGAAGCGATGCTGCTGGGCGACCCGGCGCGTCTCGTGCGCATGCTCGAAGGGCTGAAAGGCGAGGGCGAAGCGCTGCCGCTGGTGCTGTGGGCCGTGTCGGAAGAAATCCGCACGCTGCTCAAGCTCAAGGCGGGCATGGCGCAGGGCCGGCCGCTCGGTGCGCTGCTGAAGGAATACCGCATCTGGGGTCCGAAAGAGCGCATGATGGACCCGGCGCTGCGGCGTATTTCACTGGCCACGCTGGAGGCGGCCATGAAAGACGCCGCGCAAGTGGACAAGATGATCAAGGGCCTGCGCGCCAAAGCCTACAGCGGCGATGCATGGGATGCCATGCTGCAGCTGGGGCTCAAAGTGGCGCGCGGGTAAGCAGCCCTGTAAAGAATCGAGACGATAATGGACACGAAGTTGGATATCAAGCAGTACATGGAACAACTGGGCCAGCAGGCGCGCAAGGCGTCGCGTGCCATGGCCCGTGCCGACAGCGCCACCCGCAACCGCGCGCTCACGCTGATCGCCGACGGCATCGAGCGCGAGGCCGATGCGCTGCGCGCCGCCAACCGCCTCGACATGGATGCCGCCGCCGCCAACGGCCTGGCCCCGGCCATGCTCGACCGCCTGGCGCTGTCCGACAAGGCAATTGCCACCATGGTCGAAGGCCTGCGCCAGATCGTCGCGCTGCCTGATCCCATTGGTGAAATCTCCGGTCTGAAATTCCGCCCGAGCGGCATCCAGGTGGGGCAAATGCGCGTGCCGCTCGGCGTGATCGGCATCATCTACGAGTCGCGCCCCAACGTCACCGTTGACGCGGCAGGCCTGTGCATCAAGAGCGGCAACGCCACCATCCTGCGCGGCGGCTCCGAGGCGATCCACTGCAACCGCGCGCTGGCGCAACTGGTCAAGGAAGGCCTGCTGGGCGCCGGCCTGCCGGAAAACGCCGTGCAGGTGGTCGATACTACCGACCGCGCCGCCGTCGGCGCCCTGATCACCATGCCGCAATACGTGGACGTGATCGTGCCGCGCGGCGGCAAGGGCCTGATCGCGCGCCTGATGGAAGAAGCCACGGTACCGATGATCAAGCACCTCGACGGCATCTGCCACGTGTACATCGACGACAAGGCCGACCTGCAAAAAGCGGTCGATATCGGCTTCAATGCCAAGTGCCACCGCTACGGCACCTGCAACACCATGGAAACCTTGCTGGTCTCGCGCCCGATCGCGGCCAAGGTGCTGCCGGAACTGGCCAAACTGTACGCGACGAAAGAGGTGGAACTGCGCGCCGACGCCGAAGCCGCGGCGATTTTGGCCGGCTACCCGCACCTCGCTGCTGCCACCGAAGAAGACTGGTCCACCGAATACCTGGCCGCCATCCTCGCTGTGAAAATCGTCGATGGCATCGACGAGGCGATGGACCACATCAACCAGTACTCGTCCAAGCACACGGAATCGATCATCACCGAAGACTACAGCGCCGGCATGCGCTTCCTGCGCGAAGTCGATTCGGCGTCGGTGATGATCAACGCGTCCACCCGCTTTGCGGACGGCTTCGAGTACGGCCTTGGCGCCGAGATCGGCATCTCCAACGACAAGCTGCACGCGCGCGGCCCGGTGGGCCTCGAAGGCCTCACCTCACTCAAGTACGTCGTGTTCGGTCACGGCGAAATTCGCCAGTAATTCCACTAAAGGATCGCCATGCTCTGGATTAAATCGCTGCACATCTTCTTCGTCATCGCCTGGATGGCGGGCGTGTTTTATTTGCCGCGCATTTTCGTCAACCTGGCCATGGAGACCAACACCGCCGTCACCGAACGCCTGTTGATCATGGCGCGCAAACTGTATCGTTTTTCGATGTGGATTTCGGTGCTGGCGATCGTGTTCGGCGCGATCCTGGTGTACATGCTGTATGGTCCGCGCATGCCGGGCTTTATGCATGCCAAGCTGCTGTTCGTGGTGCTGATCGTCGGCTACCACCATGCGTGCGGCAGCATCCTGAAAAAATTCGAGAAGGGCGTCAACACCCGCAGCCATAAATGGTTCCGCGTGTTTAACGAAGTGCCGGTGTTCCTGCTGCTGGCAATTATCGTACTCGTGGTGGTCAAACCTTTCTGACCACGCACACCATACTTAACTAACGGATAAAAGGTCCCCCTATGGCTTCATATTTTTGCCCATGCCCGCGCGGCATGGAAGCGGCGCTGGCCGAAGAGTTGGGCGAAATCGCCCAGCAAAGCACCACCATGAAAGTGCACAACCAGGTTCCTGGCGGCGTGCACTGCTCGGGTGAGCTGATTGATTCGTACCGCATCAACCTGCACTCGCGCATCGCCTCGCGCGTGCTGATGCGCATGGCCGTTACCGGTTACAAAACCGAGAACGACATCTACGACCTGGTGCTGGCACAATCGTGGGAAGACTGGTTCACTTACGACCACACCATCCGTGTGGACGTTACCGCAGTGAAGTCGCCATTGAAAAGCCTGGAATTCACCACGCTGAAAATCAAGGATGCGATCTGCGACCGCTTCCGCGACATGTACAGCAAGCGCCCGTCGGTCGATACCCGCGAGCCCGACATGCGCATCGTCGGTTTCCTCGACGCCCACCAGTTCATCATCTACCTCGACACCTCGGGCGAAGCGCTGTTCAAGCGCGGCTGGCGTGAAGAAACCGGCGACGCGCCGCTGCGCGAAAACCTGGCGGCGGGCCTGTTGCGCGTGGCCGGCTGGAAGCCGGGCATGCCGCTGTTCGACCCGATGTGCGGTTCCGGCACCATCCTGTGCGAAGCGGCGCAGATGGTGCAGGGCGTGCCACCCGGCGCCCGTCGCCGTTTCGCTTTCGAAGCCTTCAACGACTTCGATCCGGCGCCTTGGCAGGAAATGAAAAATGCCATCAAGCCGAACCCGCTGCCGAGCGAGCCGACCATCTTCGGTTCCGACATCTCGGGCGACATGGTGGCCATGACGCGCCACAACCTGCGTGCGGCCGGCATCATGTTCGACGTGCCGCTCAAGCAGATCGAAGCGCAGGAAGTCAAGGCGCCGACCGAGCAGCCGGGCATCATGCTCACCAACCCGCCGTACGGCGAGCGGATCGGCGTGCGCGGCGACAGCTCGCTGGGCGAGGACGAACTGGCCAAGAGTTTTTACTCGGACTTCAGCGGCACCCTCAAGCAGCGCTTCGCCGGCTGGACCGTGTACCTGTTCACAGCTGACCTGGGCTTGCCCAAGATGCTGCGCCTGAAAGAATCGCGCAAGACGCCGTTCTTCAACGGCGCGCTGGAATGCCGCCTGTTCCGCTTCGACATGGTGGCCGGTTTCAACCGTCGCGAAGCTGCCAAGCCCAAAGAAGCCTGATGTTCCCCCTGCTGCGCCGCCGTTGAGCCCCGCCGGCTGACCGGCGGGGGGAGGTGCAAGCGTGATCCTACCTAGGAAATCATGTACCCGACCCCGCCCGACAACGTTCTCCCCGACCCCGTCAAGGACGTACCCCCACCGCCGCCATCCACGCCCAAGGTGCTCAGCGCCACGGCGCTGGCGGTGATCCTGGCCCTGTTGTCGATGCTCGGGCCGTTCTCGATCGACGCCTATTTACCGGCGTTCCCCAACATCCAGGCCACGTTGGGCGCCACCCCGCTCGAAGTACAGCAAAGCCTCACCTTCTACATGCTGGCCTTTGCCGGCATGGTGCTGTGGCACGGCGCGCTGTCCGATGCGTTCGGCCGGCGCAACGTCATCCTGGTCTCACTGGTGATGTTCGCGATCGGTACCCTCGGCTGCGCGTCGGTGCACTCGGTGCCGTACCTGTGGGCGTTCCGCGTGATGCAGGGGATCTCGGCCGGCGCCGGCGTGGTGGTGGGGCGCGCCATCATCCGCGACCTGTATTCCGATGCGGCGGCCGCGCGCCTGCTGTCGCTGGTGACCATGATTTTTTCGATCGCCCCGGCGATTGCGCCGATCCTCGGCGGCTGGATCGTCACGCTGTTCGACTGGCGCGCGATCTTCCTGTCGCTGCTGGCCTACAGCGTGCTGCTGTTCATCTACTGCTACCGCAACCTGCCCGAGACCCTGCCGGTTCACAAGCGTCAGCCGTTCAACCCGCGCCACCTGGCCCGCAACTACGGCGAGATCATGCGCTCCAAGCTGTTCCACCTGAAGTCGGGCGTGGTGGCGCTCAACTTCGGCGGCCTGTTCCTGTTCATCGCGGCGGCGCCCGAGTTCCTGCCCAATTCGCTGGGGCTGGGTGCGAGCCAGTTCGGCTGGCTGTTCATTCCGTCGGTAAGCGGGATTTTCCTCGGTGCGCTGGTGGCCAACCGCATCGCCGGCAAGATCTCGTTCTCGCGCCAGATCGGCATCGGCTTCTGCTTCCTGATCGCCGCCGCCGTGTGCAATACGCTGTACCACGTGTTCCTGCCGCCGGCGCTGCCGTGGACCGTGCTGCCGATGCTGTTCTACACCTTCGGCATGTCGATCGTGGCCCCGGGCGCCACGCTGCTCGCGCTCGACCTGTTCCCGCACATCCGCGGCACGGTGGCGTCGTGCCAATCGTTCGCCACCACCATGATGGGCGCCATCGTGGCCGGCGTGCTGGCGCCCGCGTTGTCGCACTCGGTGTTGTCTTTAGCCCTCGGACAACTGGTACTTACAGGCTCCGCGCTGGTTTTATGGTTGACCGCGCGCCATTACCGGCGCATTCTGTTACCCCATCCGGGACAATAAATCTTTACATCAGGAAATGCGCGCGACCTCATGCACGATTGGCTTGCACGTGCTAAGTTGCTATCATACTTTATGCTAATATAAGTTCTTTCTCGGCATTATTCGTTTCCGGTCTGACTTGATTATTGGTATATGACGATGCTGCAACCTGACCTTGATATCCGCCACCGGCTGCTGATTGCACGCCTGCCCGCCATGCCGCAGATCCTGATCAAACTGATCGAGCATCTGCAGGCCGACGACGCCGGCATGCCGGAACTGGCCGCGCTGATCGCCAAGGATCCGGCCATGGCCAGCAAGATTTTCTCGGTCGCCAGCAGCTCGGCTTTTCACCGCAACAGCGGTGCGCGTGCCGTGGGGCTGGAGCAGTCGCTGGTTGCACTCGGCACCGACATGATCAAGACCTTGGTGATCAGCGAATCGGTATTCCAGACCTTCAGCAGCTTCCCCCATTCCGCCGGCACCGACCTGCGCGCTTTCTGGAAAAGCTCGCTCACCACGGCCGTCATCGCGCGCGACCTGGCCCGCAAGATGGACTACCCGCACGTGGAGGAAGCCTACCTGGCGGGCCTGCTGCACAATGTGGGCCGGCTGGCGCTGCTGGCCACCGCGCCGCGCGAATACGCCGTCAACTTCATGGCGCGCGACGACGAAGACCTGTGCGCGGTCGAACAGCGCACCCTGCAAATCACCCATGCCGAGGCAGGCGCCTGGCTGATCGAACGCTGGCAGCTCGACTCCTTCCTGGCCGACAGCGTGCTGTATCACCACGAGACGGTCGCGCGTCTGGCCTCCGCCCATCCCCTGATCCGCATGGTGCGCCTGGCGCACCTGCTGTGCGGCCATGGCTACGAGCCTGACGCCATCGAAGACGCGGCCCACCTGTGTGGTCTCGATGGCGCGGCGCTCGAGCCTATCCTCGCCAACGCCGCCCGCCAGGTGGAAAAATCGGCCGGCTACCTGGGCATCGACCTGGCCGGCGCCGACGATATCGTGGCGCCAGCGGCGTATGCGCCGCCACCGCCGGTCAATCCGGTGCAGCAGCGCCTGTCGGAAGAAGTGCGCAACATGATGCTGGTGTCGGAGATGGCGCAGACGTTCGCGCGCCAGGATGGCGAAACCGGCCTGCTCGACGCCATGACGCGCTCGGCGCGCATCCTGTTCGATTTCGAAAACGTGCTGGTGATGCTGGAAAATCCCACCGGCCAGGCGCTGCTGGGCACCGCCACCGGCAACCAGCCCGGACGCCTGGCCGAGTTCATGCTGTCTCTGGACCCGGAGCAGGGCGGCCAGGTGGCGCTGTCGGCGCGCACGCGCAAGCCCGTGTATGCCAGCCGCGCCGGCATGAACGCGCAGGCCGGCGCGCCGCTGTCGGTGGCCGAAGAGCAGCTGTTCCGCATCCTCGGCAGCGAGGCGCTGGTGTGCCTGCCGCTGGTGGCGAATCAACGCTGCCTGGGCGTGCTGATCGGCGGCGTACCAGGCTGGCAACTGGCCGGTTGCCAGCAGCGCGAGCGCTTCCTGCAATCGTACGCCACCCAGGCGGCAGGCGCGCTGGAGACGGCGCTGTCCGAGCGCGGTCACGCCCGGCGCCAGCTGGCGCAGGTGGCCGAGGAATACCGCGACGCGTCGCGCCGCGTGGTGCACGAGGTGAACAACCCGCTGTCGATCATCAAGAACTACCTGTCCATCCTCGACAGCAAGCTGGCGCGGCGCGAGCCGGTGGTGGGCGAACTGTCGATCCTCAACGAAGAAATCGACCGCGTGGGCCAGCTGCTCAACGGCCTGGCCGACCTGCAACCGGCGGAAGCGTCGCGCGTGACCGAAGTGGCCCGCGTGGTGGACGACGTGCTGCGCCTGTTCCGCGCCACCGGTTTCGTGCCGGCTTCGGTGCAGATGGTGGTGCGCATGCAGGAAGGCCCGGGCGCCATCGAGGGCGACGCCGACCTGCTCAAGCAGGTGCTGGTCAACCTGGTCAAGAACGCGGTGGAAGCCATGCCGGAGGGCGGGCGCATCGAGATCGCCAACCGTGGCCTGGTCAACCGCGAGCGCAAGCTGTACCTGGAACTGGTGGTGGCCGACACCGGCCCGGGCCTGTCGGCCGAGCTGCTGGCCAACCTGTTCGCGCCCGTGAAAAGCACCAAGGAAGGCCCCCACCACGGCCTGGGGCTGTCGATCGTCCACAGCCTGGTGAGCAAGATGGGCGGTCTGATCGCCTGCCGTTCCGGCAAGGCCGGCACCACGTTCGAAATCCTGCTGCCGGCCGCCGGCAGCAACACCTCCGCAAGCCCCCTCGCAAGTTCCAGCGCCGGCCAAACCCCCCGGTTGATGGATTCCGTCTAAGGCCATGATGAACCTGAACTACCAGGACGACCCAACCCCCGTCGTCCATCTCCATGATTCGAGGCCGCGCCTGCTGCTGGTGGACGACGAGCCGCGCCTGTTGTCGTCGCTGTACGAACTACTGCGCAGTCACGACGGTCACGACTACCTTCTGTGTACCGCCGCCACCGGCGCCGAGGCGCTGGCCCACCTGGCGCAGCAACCGTTCGACCTGGTGCTGCTCGACCTGCGCCTGCCCGACATGAGCGGCCACGACATCATGGACTTCATGAACGCGCGCGGCATCGGCGGCGACGTGGTGGTGATGAGCGGCGAGGTGGGCATCGACGCCGCCATCGGCGCCCTCAAACGTGGCGCCTACGATTACCTGCGCAAGCCGTACGGCCGCGAGGAGCTGCTCAAGACGGTGGACAACGTGCTGCAAAAGCGCCGGCTGGCGATCGACAACGAGCGCATCGCCGCGCAGCTGGAAATGTCCGAAAAAATGTACCGCTACCTGGTGGACAGCTCGCCCGACATCATCTACACGCTGGCCCACGATGGCCGCATCACGTTTGTAAACGACCGCGTGCAGCACCTGCTCGGATTCGACCGCGACGAGGTGGTGGGGCGCCACTACTCGGTGCTGGTGCACGACGAGGACCAGGACCGCGCCCGTTACGCCTTCGGCGAACGCCAGGGGCAGGGCCAGGGCAGGACGCGGGTGAGCGATGCCGGCGGTCGCACCGCCGAGCTGCGGCTCAAGTGCAAGAGCGGCATCGAGCGCACCTTCAGCATCACGCTCACCTCGATGGCGCCCAACGCCATCGGCCCGCACGACTTTTACGGTACCTACGGCGTGGCGCGCGACATCACCGACCGCAAGCGCGCCGAGGAGATGATTTCGTACCAGGCCTACCACGACATCCTCACCGACCTGCCCAACCGCATGTTGTTCAAGGACCGCCTGGGCCTGGCCGTGATCCAGGCCCGGCGCAAGCAGGCCGAATTGGCGGTGATGTTCATCGACCTCGATCGCTTCAAGCTGGTGAACGACACGCTGGGCCACGTCAAGGGCGACGAGCTGCTGCAACAGGTGGCACGCCGCCTCAAGGACTGCCTGCGCCGCGGCGATACGCTGGCGCGCCAGGGCGGCGACGAATTCACCATCGTGCTGCCGGAATTGCAGGACCGCCAGGAAGCCCGGGGCGTGGCCGAGAAATTCATCGAGAGCCTGGCAGCGCCGTTCGACCTCGATGGCCACCAGGTCCACATCTCGGCCTCGATCGGCATCGCCATCTACCCGCACGATGGCGACGGCATCGACGAACTGCTGCGCCACGCGGACATCGCCATGTACCAGGTGAAGGCGCTGGGCAAGAACGGCCACACCTTCTATCACCCGTCGATGCAGGAAGTGTCGCACCAGAAGATCGTGCTCGAGCGCAGCCTGCGCCAGGCGCTGGAACTGAACCAGCTGGAAATGTACTACCAGCCGCAGATCGACATCGTCACCGGCCGCATCGTCGGCGCCGAGGGGCTGATGCGCTGGAACCATCCGCAGCGCGGCGTGCTGTCGGCCGGCGAATTCCTGCCGTTCGCCGAGGACAACGGCCTGATGCTGCCGATCTCGGACTGGATGCTGGGCGCCCTGTGCCGCGACCTGGTGCGCTGGAATGCGGTCGGCGGCGAGCCGGTACGGCTGTCGCTCAATCTGTCGCCGCAGTATCTCGATCGTGGCGACTTCTTCGACAAGATGCGCGGCGCGCTCACCCGCTACGGCATCGCGCCCGCGCAGATCGAGGTGGAGATCACCGAGAACATCTGCATCCGCAACCCGCAGGACGCCATCGAACAGCTCAACAAACTGTGCGAGCTCGGAGTGTCGGTGGCGATCGACGATTTCGGCACCGGCTACTCGTCGCTGTCGTACCTGCACCGCTTCCCGATCCACACCATCAAGATCGACCAGTCGTTCGTCAAGGAGATCCACGACGAAAACGGCCACTACCCGGTGATCCTGGCGATCATCTCCATCGCGCGCGGCCTGGGGCTGCACCTGGTGGCCGAGGGCGTGGAAACTGCCGTGCAGGCACGCTACCTGCAAGCGAACGGCTGCACCACCATGCAGGGCTACCTGTACCACCGGCCGATTCCGCTGTCGCAGTTCATCGCCGTGCTGGAAAACCAGGTGGGTCCCTCGCCGCTGCCCGGTGTGCCGCCCATGCTGCATGCGCAGCCGTTTCTGATGGCGGTGCAGGCGTGAAAACCGACCGATGCGCATGACCACTCCTACCAAGCCACCCACTGCCGCGCAGCAGCCGACGGCCGAATTCCTGCGCACCAAGGCCCAGGCCGAGCGCGGTGTGGCCGGCGCCCAGCACAGCCTGGGTTTCATGTATTTCAACGGCCAGGGCGTGGCGCCCAGCTACGAGCTGGCCGTGGTGTGGTACCGCCAGGCCGCCTTGCAGGGCATGCCGCAGGCGCAGTACAACCTGGGCGTGATGTTCCAGAAAGGGCAGGGCGTGGCGCAGGACTTCCAGGAGGCCGCCGCCTGGTACCAGCTGGCGGCAAGCCAGGGTTACGCCGCCGCCCAGTACAACCTCGGCTGGCTGTATGCCAGGGGCCAGGGCGTGGCGGCCGACACGCGCCAGGCCATTCACTGGTTCAGCAAGGCCGCCGCCCAAGGCGACGCCGGCGCCCAGAACAACCTGGCCATGATGTACGACACCGGCAAGGGCGTGCCGCAAGACCCGGCGCAGGCGCTGCACTGGTACCGCAAGGCGGCCGAGCAGGGGTATGCGCGCGCCCAGTACCAGCTGGGGCTGCGCTACGAAAACAGCCAGGGCCTGACCCCGGAGATGGCCGACGTGGGGCAGGCCATGTCGTGGTACCGCAAGGCGGCCGAACAGGGCTACGCGCCGGCGCAGTTCAACCTGGCGCTGCGCTTCGACAAGGGCGACGGCGTGGCGCAGGACAGCCAGAAGGCCATCCTCTGGTATCGCCGCGCCGCCGAACAGGACCACGCCAGTTCGCAGTTCAACCTGGGCCTGATCTACGATAACGGCCAGGGCGTACCGCGCGACGAACAGAAGGCGCTGGACTGGTATCGCAAGGCCGCCGCCAAGGGCCACGCAGGGGCGCAGAACAACCTCGGGCTGCGCTACCACCACGGCCAGGGCGTGGCCCAGGACTACGTGGAAGCGCATGCGTGGTACGGCAAGGCAGCCGCGCAGAACTTCCCCGGCGCGCAGTACCACCTGGGCCAGTTGCACGACGCCGGCCACGGCGTGCCGGCCGATGCGCAAGCGGCGACCGACTGGTACCGCAAGGCCGCCGAGCAGGGCCACCTGCGCGCCCAGTTCGACCTGGGCCTGCGTTACGAGACGGCACGCGGCGCGCCGCACGACCTGCGCCAGGCGCAGGCCTGGTACCGCCGCGCCGCCGAGCAGGATTACGCGGCAGCCCAGTACCACCTTGGCCTGCTGTACGACCGCGCCGACGGCCCGCAACCCGGCCCGCAGCCCCTCCCGCAGCCAGACCCGCAACAGGCCGGCCACTGGTACGCCCGTGCGGCGCGCCAGGGCCATACGCTGGCGCAGTTCGCGCTCGGTCTGCGCTACGACAACGGCCAGGGCGTGGCGCAGGATTACGCCCAGGCGCTGCACTGGTATGCGCTGGCCGCCGCGCAGGGCCACGCACGCGCGCAGTTCAATCTGGGGCTGATGTACCTGGCCGGCCAGGGCGCCCGCGCCGACGCCGCCCAGGCCTGGACCTGGCTGGCGCTGGCCCACCGCGGCGGCCACGCGGCCGCCGCCCGCTACCTGGCCAGCGCCGCCGCCCGGCTCGATTCCGCGCAACTGGCGCAGGCGCAGGCCCGGCTCGACAACCTGCCAGCGATCGCCAGCGCCTGAGCCGGAAAACGCTACGCGCGGTAGCGGCGGGCGATACTTTACGTCCGCTATCGCCTGGTTGCTATATTGAAATATACAATCAGCAACATCATCGTTCCTGAAAGGACAATATGTTGCGCTTGTCATTGTGGTCCCGCCTGATCCTTATGGTTTCCCTGTCGCTGGCGGGGCTACCGGCCCGGGCGCAGACCGAAGCACCGCCGGCGCCGGCGGCCAATGTCGCGCCCGAGGTTGCCGCCGACACCACCGCCGACCAGGCGCCATTGCTCGACACCATCCTGGTCACGGGCCAGCGCCCGGGCCCCGGCCTGTGGAAAGTGAGCAAGGGCGACCACGTGCTGTGGGTGTTCGGCACCTATGGGCCGCTACCCAAGAACATGGAATGGCGCTCGCAGCAGGTGGAATCGATCCTGGCGCAGTCGCAGGAATACCTGCAACCGCCGGGCGCGCACGCGGAAGTGGGCTGGCTCAAGCAGGCGGCAATGCTGCCGTTCGCCATCGGTTTCAAGAAAAGCCCCGACGGCGCCCGGTTGAAGGACCTGGTGCCGGAGTCGGTCTACGCGCGCTGGCTGGTGCTCAAGGCGAAGTATCTGGGCGACGACGATGGTGTCGAGCGCGAACGGCCGATCTTTGCCGCGGCAACGCTGTACGACAAGGCGATCAATCAGGCCGGCCTGTACGAAGGGGAACTGAGCAGGTCACTGGGCAAGTTGATCAAGCAAAGCGGCATCAAGCAAACCAGAACACAGGTGCAGCTCGAGGTGGACGATCCGGTCACCATGCTGCGCGAGTTCAAGAAGACGCCGCTGGAAGACGCCGCCTGTTTCGCCAACACGCTGGCGCGGCTTGAGGAAGACGTCGACGCCATGCGCGTGCGCGCCAATGCCTGGGCCAGGGGCGACCTGGCCGCCATCGAAAAGCTCAGCTATGCCGACCGTCGCGGCGCCTGCAATGCGGCCGTCCTCAACAGCGCGGTGATGCAGAACCGCCCCGGCATGCGCTCGATCGAGGCGCGCATGCAGGAACGCTGGCTGGCCGCTGCCGAAAAATCGCTGGCGGCCAATACCTCGACCTTTGCCACGCTGTCGCTGACCGACCTGCTCGACCCGAAAGGCTATATGGCGGCCTTGCAGGCCAGGGGCTACGTGGTGGAAAAGCCGGAATAACCTTACTGCTTGATCCGCACGCCGGCCAGTTGCGCCACGCCCGACAGCGTGGTCTGGGCGGCGTTCAGTCCCAGCATGAAGTCCTTGTCCGAGAAGTTTTTATACAGGTCGGTCGGCTGGTGCCAGTGCGGATCCCAGCCAGCGCCGATCTGTTGTCCGCGTTCGTTCTCGCGCAGCGAAATCGATGGCACCAGGTCCATGAACGGCGTCGAATCGGTGTTGGTCATGTGGAAGCCGACCGCTGCCGGATAGTGCGTGGCGTACTTGTCGTTGGCGCTGCGGAAGTGCCAGGCCAGCTTGGCCGAGCCTTCGGCCTGCTTCGACTGCGACTGGTATTCGATGTTGACATCGGCTTCCAGGCGCTGCTCCGGCGGTGCCACAAACACCGGCTCGCCGTGTTCATCGACCACCGGCTTGCCATAGCCGTCGATCTTCTGGAACGGCATGCCATGGTCGAACAACATCATGTCGTGCTGGATCATGCCCAGCCATTTCGGTTCCGGGTACTTGCCCGAGCCTTTCGGCGACTCCTTCCCCTGCAAACCCTTGCGCTGCTCGACGTAGGCGGCGGCGCCGTTCAGGCCGGTCTCCTCGTTGTTCCACAGGATGAAGCGGATCGAGCGGTCGGTTTCCACGCCCGGTGCGCTGAAGATGCGCGCCAGTTCCATCACCAGCGCCGTGCCCGAGCCGTCGTCGTTGGCGGCCTCGCCGAAGCCGATGCCGTCCATGTGGGCGCTGACGATGTACATTTCCTCGGGATGCTTGCTGCCCACCTTGGTGCAATAGACGTTCTCGCGCTGAGAGGTGCCCACCGGCGTTTGCTCGGCGTTCAGCGCCCGCAGTTTTTCATCGGGCTGCTGCATCGGATCGTTATTCACGCCGGTCTTGATGCGGTTGCCGAACAGCGTGCTGCCGCCCTGGCCCGGCGGACCGCCGGCGCCGCCGCTGGCAATGCCCGGCGCGCGCTTGGGACGCGGCGCATCCTTGGCCAGTTCCGTGTACTGGTATTGCAGGCGTTCGGTGTTGGTGCAGCCGTAGGATTTCAGTTGCGCCTCGATCCAGTCGAGTGCGTCGCGGTTGCGCTGGGTGCCCTGGCGGCGGTCGCCGAACAGGGTCAGGCTCTTGATGGTGGCCTTGTATTTTTCCAGTTCCAGCTGGCCGACCAGGGTGGCGATCGGGTCAACGGGCGCAGCAGTTTTAACTGGAGCCTGGGAGGTGGGGGCCTGGGCCAGTGCCAGCGGTGCGGCGAACGCGAGCGCAACACTGAGCGAAACAACTGATTTCATGGAAAGTCCTCTGGTCGATGGTGGAAGCTTTGCCATTTTGCATCAGTGTGGCACGCTTGAACAGTTCAAGCGTGCGCGGCCTATGAGCCGGCCACCAGTCCCAGCGAACTGGCCGGCGCGCCATCGGCAAACGACCAGTCCTCGGGCTGGGCGGGCAGGATGGTGACCATCACATCCTGCGGCCGCACGCCCGGCGACTGCGCCAGCTTTTCCACCAGCTTGCGGTAGAACGCCTGCTTGACGGCTGCCGTGCGGGGCTTGCCGATGGTAATCGCAAACACCAGCCAGTCGGCTGAGCGCTGCGCACCATCGGCCACCTCGTAATGGGGATCGCAACTCATTTCGTGCGCCTCGTGCTGGTGGAATAGCTGGAAGCGGTCGGTGGGCGGCACGTTGAATGCTTCCACCAGCGCGGCGTGCAGGCTGTCGCCGACGGCGCGCAGGTAGGCGGGGGATTGACCTTTTAAAAGAGAAATACGGGCGAGGGGCATGATGGATTCTCCTTTGGTTGACAGGCCCACGATAGCGCACTAACTTGATACCGAAAATCGGGAAGTTTGAAACCGACGATTCGATAAATCAGGATGGTCATGCGCAAAATTACACTGGAACTCGATGTGCTGCGCACCTTTGTGGCAGGCGTGGAACTGAGCAGTTTTGCCCGTGCGGCAGATCGCCTCGGGCGTTCGACCTCGGCTGTCAGCGCGCAACTGAAGAAGATCGAGCAGCAGCTCGAAACGCCGGTGCTGCGCAAGGCCGGGCGCGGCATGGCGCTCACGCCGGCCGGCGAAACCCTGCTGGCCTACGCGCGCCGCCTGCTGGCGCTCAACGACGAGGCGGTGACAGCGCTGCGCGGCGCCACGCTGGCGGGCAGCGTGCGGCTCGGCATGCAGCAGGATTTCGGCGAACACTTGCTCACCGACGTGCTGGGGCGCTTCGCCCGCGCCCATCCCCAGGTGTGCATCGACGCCCGGGTTGCGCGCAACGTCCAGTTGCTGGAACAGATCACGGCCGGCCAGCTCGACCTGGCGCTGGCCTGGGATAACGGTGGGGTGACATGGCCGCACGCGGCAGTGCTGGGGCGGTTGCCGCTGCGCTGGCTGGCAGCCGCCAGCGAGCCGTTGCTGCTGCCGCAAACGCAGCCACAAACCCAGCCTGGCCCGGCGCCACTGCCACTGGTGGTGCTCGATGCGCCGTGCCTGATGCGGGCGGCCGCCATCGACGCGCTGGACCGGGCCGGCATCGCCTGGCGCATCGCGTTCACCAGTACCAGCTTGTCCGGGGTGTGGGCGGCGGTGGCCGCAGGCCTTGGTGTGACGGTGCGCACGGCGGTGGGTGTGCCTGCCACCGTGCGCTTGTTGCCGCCGTCCGCCTTGCCGCCGTTGCCGACCATCGGCATCACGCTGTTGCAAGCGGAAGCGCAGCCGGCGCCGGTGACGCAACGCCTGCGCGACATCGTGCTGGAGGCGGTGGCGCCCACGCTGGCGGCGGCGGGCAGCGTGACGCCCGCGCGCGACCTTACTGCCTGATCCTTACTCCGGCCAGTTGCGCCACGCCCGACAGCGTGGTCTGGGCGGCGTTCAGTCCCAGCATGAAGTCCTTGTCCGAGAAGTTTTTATACAGGTCGGTCGGCTGGTGCCAGTGCGGATTCCAGCCGGCGCCGATCTGCTGCCCGCGCTCATTCTCGCGCAGAGAAATCGATGGCACCAGGTCCATGAACGGTGTCGAATCGGTATTGGTCATGTGGAAGCCCACGGCGGCCGGATAGTGCGTGGCGTACTTGTCGTTGGCGCTGCGGAAGTGCCAGGCCAGCTTGGCCGAGGCGTCGGCCTGCTTCGACTGCGACTGGTATTCGATGTTGACATCGGCTTCCGCGCGCTGCTCGGGCGGCACCACGAATACCGGGTGGCCGTGCTCATCGACCACCGGCTTGCCGTAGCCGTCGATCTTCTGGAACGGCATGCCATGATCGAACAACATCATGTCGTGCTGGATCATGCCCAGCCATTTTGGCTCCGGGAATCTGCCTGAGCCCATCGGCGACTCGACGCCTTGCTTCCACTTGCGCTGTTCCACGTAGGCGGCGGCGCCGTTCAGGCCGGTCTCTTCGTTATTCCACAGGATGAAGCGGATCGAGCGGTCGGTCTCCACGCCGGGCGCGCTGAAGATGCGCGCCAGTTCCATCACCAGCGCCGTGCCCGAGGCATTGTCGTTGGCGGCCTCGCCAAAGCCGATACCATCCATGTGGGCGCTGACGATGTACATTTCCTCAGGGCGCTTGGTGCCGATTTTGGTGCAATAAATGTTCTCGCGCTGCGAGGTGCCCACCGGCGTTTGCTCGGCGTTCAGCGCCCGCAGTTGTTCATCGGGCTGCTGCATCGGATCGGTGTTGACGCCGGTCTTGATGCGGTTGCCGAACAGCGTACTGCCACCCTGGCCCGGTGGACCACCGGCGCCGCCACTGACGATGCCAAGCGGGCGCGGGGGGCGCGGCGCATCGTGGACCAGTTCGGTGTACTGGTATTGCATGCGCTCGATGTTGGTGCAGCCGTACGATTTCAGTTGCGCTTCGATCCAGTCGAGCGCGTCGCGGTTGCGCTGGGTGCCCTGGCGGCGGTCGCCGAACAGTGTCAGGCTCTTGATGGTGGCCTTGTATTTTTCCAGCTCCAGCTGGCCGACCAGGGTGGGGATCGGGTCAACCATACCAGCAGTTGGCACTGGCGCATGGGACGACTGGGACCGCGCTACGGCCAGCAGCGCAACGAAAGCCAGCGCAACACTGAGCGCAACAAATTGTTTCATGGCAATGTTCAGTTACGAATTGATAGAATCATTGCCATTGTGCATTAATGTTACACCGGTGAACAGAAAAACCGTATGTTGTTGATCAGGGGTTATGAAAAGGCGGCAGCCGGTCGAGCGTGATCACGTTCGGGTGTCGATATACCTTGCGCTTGTGGACATGGCTGTTGTAATGCTCGCCGGTCCAGAAGTTGTTGGCATCGGTCACCCCTGCCGGCCCGCCGCCATCGTTCCACACCATGAACCACAACCACCACGCGCCATCTTTCGCCATCGCATCGGGATCGGGTATATAGCTGGTTTCGGTCAGCGCCACCGGCTTGGGTTCACCCGTCATGGCGGCGGTCTTGCGGTAGGTCTCGATTTGCGAGCGGTAGGTGCGGTTGTCGGTGGTGTCATAGACGTCGTAGCCGACGATATCGACCACGTCGTCACCCGGATACCACGCTGCGTGTTGGCCGTTCCACACCCAGATCAGGTTGTGCAAGCCATGCACGCGCACCAGCCGGTTGTACATATGACGCCACAGCGCGATATGGGCCGTGGCGGCGGACTGGCCATCGGACCGCACGCGGCCCCACCAGAACCAGCCCTCGCCATGACTGCCGGCCGCCTCGTGCAGAGGGCGCCACAGCACGGTGACGCCGGCATCCTGCAAGCGCTTGAGCTGCACGGCCACCAGGTCGATACCGTCGTTGAGCTGCCCGAATGCCGGGCTGCGCCGGTCGAGCTTGCCATCGGCCATGGGAATGGTGAAGTTGGTGCGCTTGGCCGGATCGTCGCCGCCGGCATAGAAATTCGCCTGGTTCACCTGCGCCGTCCCGAGCAGCGCCGGATCGCGCCAGTGCCAGTGAAAACTCACCAGGCCGCCCCTGGCGGCAAAGGCGATCGCCTCCTCGACCTGGTGCTGGCCCGACTGGCCGGGACCGGTCTTGCCGTAGTCCATGAAGTCGTAGCCCATCAGGGCCGGGTACTTGCCGGTGTCCGCATGCACGCGCTCGGCCATGTCGATGCTGTCGTCCCAGCTCAGGTCGGACTGGCCGGCGATGACGGCCTTGCCCCAGGTGTTGCGCAAGTACGTGTAGATGGCGCGGGTTTTCGGTGTGGCGGCCGGATCGACCGGTGCGGTGCGCAGCGGGGCGGCGGTGGCGCCGGTAGTGAATACTGCCGAGAGGGCGAGCAGGCCGGCGGCCAGCTGGGTGGTGAAGCGCATAGGGGGATCCGCTTGAGGTGAATTGCGCACAATGTAGCGGGTGGGGGCAGGGTGTTCAAGCGATCGGTTCGCCTGGCGCCCATGTTTAGCGGTGATACTGGTGTTGTTTACCGCCAGCGCGTAAAATGCCGTGCACGCGGGTGTAGTTCAATGGTAGAACGGCAGCTTCCCAAGCTTCATACGAGGGTTCGATTCCCTTCACCCGCTCCAACGATCATGTGTCCATACAAGCTGCATTTGTCAGTCTGCCAGATGATTCCAAATGAGAGACACTCGTCTCCCATTGTGATACATTTTCGCATGCTTGCAAATTTCCTCCTCGGCCCCTTCCGTACCCGCGTCTTGTCGGCGCTGCTGTTGCATCCCGATTCCGCCTGGCATTCCAGGGAGCTGGCCCGTCGCATTGGTGCCTTGCCAGGTAGTGCCAACCGGGAACTGGTCAAGCTGGCCGATGCCGGTATCTTGCTGCGTGAACATGTCGGCAATCAGATTCACTATCGTGCCAATCGTGACTGTCCAGTCTTCGAGGAATTGGCCGGTATGCTAAGAAAGACTTCCGGGCTAGCTACCGTGCTGACTGATGCGCTCCTGCCACTGGCTGATGACATCGAATGCGCACTGATCTTTGGTTCGGTAGCGCGCGGGCAAGAGACAGTCTATTCGGACATCGATATACTGGTTTTAGGGAGCGTCGGTTTTGCGGACGTGATCGAGGCGCTCCATCCTGTGCAGGGTGAACTCCACCGCGAAATTAATCCTGTCGTCTATCGCGTGGACGACTTCCGCGCCAAGCTCGCGTCAGACAATGGCTGGGCGCGAGAAGTTGTAGAGAAGCCCAAGCTCTTTTTGGTGGGTGACGAGGATGACTTTAGAAAACTTGTTGAAGATCCAAAGTCTGGTAGCGTTCCAAACAAAGCGTGACGACGTCCAGCGCCTGCTCGCTGCAGCAGAGCGCAATTTGAATGATGCAGCCATCACTGCCATCAGCGATGAAAATCGCTTCGATGCCGCCTACAAATGCGTGATGCAGTGTGCAATGGCGAGCTTGCTCGCTCACGGATACCGCACGTCGAAAAGCAAACCTGGACATCACCAAACCGCCATTCAGGCTTTGCCTTTAACTGTGAACCTCGCCCCCCAGACCATGGTGGTGCTTGACGGTCTGCGCAAGCAACGCAACATTGCCGACTATGACGGCGATCCCATCAGCCCTACAGCGGTGGCTGAATGCATTACCCAAGCCGAGAGGCTCCTTTCTCATGTCCGGGCATGGCTTGCTGAGCATCATCCAGCGTTCTGTTAACGGCACAACGCCCCCGCAGTCCAAAGAACCACGAGGGCGCAGCTTGAAGCCCTGCTACGTCGTCAGCAAAAAATCAATGCACGAACAACGCAATCAGAATCACGATGGGCAGCGGAATGCCGATCAGCAGTAACAATATCGAGCGCATGGTGTTCTCCTTCGATTAGATGGTGGTGCGTACGTACACGCGGGCATGGTCACGGTGGCGGCCGCCGACCGTGGCCAGCAGGCTGGCTACGAAGGCGCCCATCAGCAGGGCCACGAACATCCACAGCGCCGAGTGGGCGGCGGCTTTGCGCGCTTCTTCAGCAGCAGCCTTGGCTTTGGCCTTGACGTCCGCAGCAGCCTGCTTGGCCTGGGCGTAGATCAGGTCCACGCGCTGTTCGGCTTCGGCCTGGGTCAGGCCGGTGCGCTTGGCGATGGTTTGCGCCAGGTAGTTGCGGTCGTCGGCGTTGATCTTGCCGTTGGCCAGGTCGGCCAGCAGGATGCGGTTGATCTCGGCGCGTTCGGCGTCGGTCGCTGGCGTGCCGTTTGGCGAGCGCAGCACCATGTCGGAGAAATAATTGGTACCGTCGTCGTTGCTGGCGCCGGCAGCTGCAACACCGGCCGTCACGGCTGGTGCGGCGGCGCCGGCGGTGTCGATGGCGCCGCCGATGACAGCGCGCATGCCGCCAGCGAGTACGGCAACGGTCACCAGCGTGGCCACAGCCCAGGCCAGCAGGCCGTGGGCGGTGTCGCGGAAGTGCACTTCATCGCTTTGCACGCCGGCCCACTTGGCGCGCAGGCGACCTGCCATGTAGCCGCCGATGCCGGCAGCGGCAAGCTGGGTGAAGGCGATCCAGACGATGGCGGCAGTGCCGAGCGCGCCGCCGTTGTTGTATTCGTACGGCGATACCGACGACAGGCCGAGGCCCATGCCGAGTATCAGCAGGATGAACGACAGGGCTGCGGCCGCTGCGGCGCCGGCCAGGATGGCCCCCCACGAGACGCCCGAAGATAAATTGTCACTGGATTCACGGCTGACCACCGTGGTCCCTGGTCCTGCTGGTTGTGCTTGCATGATTGCTCCTTATGATTGTGTTATCAGGCAGGACCGATCATGGGGCAACGATGACCCATCGTATGTTCGCGCACCAACTTTGGGCGAAGTTAGTTTGACAACACAACATCAACCGCAATCGCGCCGGGTGCACGGGTTGTTGACGTCCGTACGCCATTGCTTGACCAGCTGGCGCCGGTGACCCGGGTAGCAGTCGTCGAGAAACTCGAGCGTGGCGATGCGGTCCACGCGCAGCACGCGGAATGCACCGCTGGTTTCGCACCACGCCGCCACCGACCAGCGCGATTCCACAAAGCCCAGCATCACCGGCCAGAGCACGGTGGCGGTGCGCGGCGCGGCATCGTCGAGCGAACTGATGAGTACCTTGCGCTGTTCGCGCACTGCGCGCCGCAGGCGGCCCAGGTCCACGCTGGCATGGTCCTGGTGGCGGCTGATGTAGAGCGCGTTGTCGTCGAGGGTGCGGCGCAGCTCGGGCGTGAGCACGGCGTCGATCTTGGCCAGCGCGTTGTGCACCGCGCGCGCCAGGCCCTCGTCGGTGTGGCGGCTTACCCATTGCGCACCGGCCACCAGCGCCTGCAGTTCTTCTTCGGTAAAGGTGAGCGGCGGCAGGGTGTAGCCGGGTTTTAGCAGGTAGCCCACGCCTGCTTCGCCGGCGATATCGGCGCCCATGGTTTGCAGGGTGGCGATGTCGCGCCGCAGCGTGCGCAGCGACACGCCGGTCTCGCGCGCCAGCACCGCGCCCGCCACCGTGCTGCGATGGCGGCGCATCACCTGCATCAGGTCCTGCAAGCGGTGGCTGCGCGTCATGGTCGATCCATCCTGATGACGGCCTTGCCGCCCAGCCGTTGTCCCTGTTCCAGTGCCGTGATTATGGCGATGGCGTCATCAAGCGGTGCGACCTTGCCGATTGTCAGGCGCAGCGCGCCGTCGCCGGCCTGGCGCGCCAGCTGGTCGAGCAATTCGGCGCGCGGCGTGCACAGCACCAGTTTCAATTGGCGGTTGAATACGGCGCGCAGGAACTTGCCCGGCGTGGGATGCAGGTCCAGCAGCACGCCGCCCGGCTTGAGCAGGCCGAAGCCGACCGCACCGGTCAGATTGGCGGCCGTGTCGAATACGGCGTCGTAGCGGGTGGCAATGCCGGTCAAATCGGTGCGGCGGTAATCGTACACCTGCTCGACACCGAGCGCGCGCGCCCGTTCCATGTCGGCCTCGCTGCACGTGCCCGCGACCCGCATGCCGGCGCTGCGCGCCAGTTGCACCGCCGCTTCGCCCACCGCGCCCATGCAGCCGTTGATGAACAGCTGCTGGCCGGCGGTCAGGCCGGCCTTGTCGAACAGCGCATTCCAGGCCGTGATGCCGGGTGAACCGAGGCAGGCGGCCTGGTCGAAGTCGAGACCGGCGGGCTTGCGCGCCAGCGCGTTTTCGTTGGCGATGACGGCCGTGCCCAGCGCGCCGCACTCCTTGAAGCGCGACTGGCCGAACACTTCGTCGCCAACCTGGAAGCGGGTTACGCCCGGCCCCACCGCCAGCACCGTGCCGGCCAGGTCCATGCCCATGGCGCGCGGGAAGCGCTTGCCGGTGACGATTTTCATGTCGCCCTGGCGCATTTTCCAGTCGATCGGGTTGATGGCGGCAGAGGTGACGCGCACTGCCACCTGGCCCTTGCCGGGGACATCCAGGGTGAAAGGGGCCACGCGCATCACTTGCGGGCCGCCGTATTGCTGGTACTCGAGTCGTTTCATCATGGTCATGCTCACTGTTGGGCTGGTAAGGCTTCAATGTAGCGCACGCTGGTGCCAGTTCCTGTCACCATCGTTCGTCCATTTACCTCACGCGCCGTTCATGCGCGCAAACAGCGCCTCGCCCATCTTGCGCGAACCGGCCGACAGGCCCACCAGCACCTCGTCCTGGCCGGTGGCCAGTTGCGCCAGCGCGTCGGCGGCGAAGTCGCCGGCCGACATCATCGGCGCGCTGGCCGTGCCGCTGCTGCGCGCACCGCCGCCCAGTCCGGTATCGACGATGGGCGGGGCCATTTCCACTACCCGCACGCTGGTGTGACGCAACTGGTGACGCAGGCTCAGCGTGTACGAGTGCAGCGCAGCCTTGGTCGCGCAATACACGGGCACGTCGGCCATCGGCGCAAACGCCAGGCCCGAACTGACATTGATGATCACCGACGGGTGGCGTTGCAGCGTTGGCAGCAGGGCGCCGATCAGGAGCACCGGCGTGGTGAAGTTGGTGGCTACTTCCAGCTCCAGGTCATCGAGCGCATCCGGCTCGACCAGCTGGCGCCGGTATTGCACGCCGGCGTTGTTGACCAGCACATTGAGGTCGGGGTGGGCGGCGCGGAGCCACCCGACCAGTGCGTCCCGGCTGGCGCTGTCGTTGAGGTCGCATACGCGCGTGACCAGTTCCGGTACCTGCGCCTGGGCCGAGTCCAGCGCCGCCTGGTTGCGGCCGCAGATGATCACGCGGTTGCCGCGCAACGCCAGGGCGCGGGCCAGCGCAAAGCCAATGCCAGCAGCGCCGCCGGTGATGAGGATGGTGTTATTGGTCAGATTCATGTCGCTGTCTTTCTCAAAGTTTAAGAAAGGCGTGCCTACGAAAGGACGGATGCCGCAGGCACACCTGGACTACCGGCAAAAGCCGGATCAGGTGTCGCGGATACCCTGTAGGGAAAAGCTGCCAGCCCGGGGCGGGGCGGTGACCGGGCTACCATCTGGTCTGCGCTCTTTCGACACCACAGTTATAGCAGGTTTCTTGCCACGTTGCACGCCCCAAGCGATGTTGCCGTATACTTCACGGTTCACTTCGCTCACCTCCCGGAATCCCCATGCACGTCGGTCCCCAGCAACGCCTGTCCACCCGCCTCGCCTTCCTTGCCTCCGGCCTTGCCATGGCGGCGTGGGCGCCGCTGGTGCCGTTCGCCAAGGCGCGGCTGGGACTCGGTGAGGCGGACCTCGGCTTGCTGCTGCTGTGCCTGGGCGCGGGGTCGCTGATGGCGATGCCGGCCATCGGCCTGATGACGTCGCGCTACGGCTGCCGCATCGTGATGCTGGTGGCAGGCTTGTGCGTGTGCCTGATCCTGCCCGCGCTGGCGTTCGCGCCCACGCCGCTGGCGCTCGGTTGCGCGCTGTTCGGCTTTGGCGCCTCGCTCGGTGCGCTGGACGTGGCCATGAATGTGCAGGCCGTGATCGTCGAGCGCGAGAGCGGCGGACGGTTGATGTCGGGCTTCCACGGCCTGTTCAGCGTCGGTGGTTTTGTCGGCGCCGGCCTGATGGCGGCCATGCTGTGGCTGGGCTTGAGCCCGGTGCTGGCCACGGTGATCGTGGCCGCGCTGGTGGCGCTGTCGCTGCTGTTCGGCGCGCCGCATTTCCTGCGCGAGCCGGAAGCGGCTGACCGCGAGGCGCCGGTGTTCGTGGTGCCGCACGGCGCCGTGATTTTCATCGGCGTGCTGTGCTTCTTGTGCTTCCTGGCCGAAGGCGCCATCCTCGACTGGAGCGCGTTGCTGCTCACCGCCGAGCAGGGCATGGATGCGGCGCGCGCCGGCCTCGGTTACGCCGCGTTCGCGGTGGCCATGACCATCGGCCGCCTGACCGGCGACCGCGTGGTGGCACGGCTTGGCGGCAAGCGGGTGCTGCTGTTGGGCGGCCTGTGCGGTGCGCTCGGCTTCTTCACGGCCGTGATGGCCAGTTCGGTGCCGCTGGCGCTGCTGGGCTTTTTGCTGGTCGGCCTGGGCGCCTCGAACGTGGTGCCGATCCTGTTTACCGCCGCCGGCAACCAGCAGGCCATGCCGGCCGGACTGGCGATTGGCGCCATTACCACGCTCGGCTACGCCGGCATCCTGGCCGGACCGGCAGTGATCGGTTTTGTGGCCCACGCATCGAGCCTGAACCTGGCGTTTGCGGGTCTCGGCTGCGCGATGCTGGTCATCGCTGCCAGCGCCCGCCTGGGCGCAACGGCAAAAAGCTGACCACCAAACAACATTGTCATCAAACTGACGTTGACAGCCTTAACCGATACTCGGTAGTATGAAAACGATTTCATGACTTATGCATGTCATGTGATCCAGTGTTGTCTGTGGTCTTCAGCCCTTGCGCTTGCCGTGGGGGCTTTTTTTTATTTCAGCGTGACCGGCACCACCACCTTGTCGTCACCGATCTCGATGGCCGCGTCGGTAAAGTCTGGCGGACCGAACTTGCCGCGCGCATCGCGGCTGAACGCATAATTTTCCTTCGGCACGCCAATGAAATTGCGGTCGAGCTTGTTGTTCTGGTTTTCATCCTGGTACACCAGCACGGCCCACGTACCTTTTGGCACGTTGTCGATGGTGACGGTGGTCTGGCCCGCTTGCGCCGGCGCCGAGCCGGAATAGGTACAATCCTTGAGGAAGTGTTCCTTGTCGCAGACGGCGGCATTGATCTTGCCCTTGCCGCCGGCCACGCCGCTCACTTTGACCTCGACGCTGGCGGCCGAGGCCGATCCGGCAAACAGGGCGCAGGCCAGCCACAGCATGGCGCGAGAGAAGGAGGGCTTGTGGTAGGCTGTACGCATATGGTTTTCCTTGTGTGTTGAGTGTGATGAGCGTGCTGGAGTATTGATGTTATCGAATGCGTTATTGAATACAGCTATCGTATTGCTGACCGTGGTGTTCATGGAACTGTTTTCCATCGTCGCGCACAAGTACATCATGCACGGCTTCGGCTGGGGCTGGCATAAGTCGCACCACGAGCCGCGCACCGGCTGGTTCGAGAAAAACGACCTGTTTGCCGTGGTGTTTGCCGGCGTGGCGATTGCCCTGATTTATTTCGGCACCGAAGGCCATGCGCCGCTGCAATGGATCGGCGCCGGCATGACCGCCTACGGCGCCTTGTACTTCATCGCCCACGACGGCCTGGTGCATCGGCGCTGGCCGTTTTCGTACACGCCGCGCAGCGGTTACCTCAAGCGCCTGTACCAGGCCCACCGTATGCACCACGCGGTGCCGGGCAAGCACGGCGCGGTGTCGTTCGGCTTCCTGTATGCGCCGCCCGTGGCCGAGCTCAAGCGCCAGCTGCAGGCGCTGCATGGCGGGGCGCTCGAAGGCCGTCTTCAGCGCGACGCCGTTCCGGCGGAGGGCGCTGCCACAGGCCCGCAGGACGCGGCTGCATCTTCCGCAACCTCGAAGTAAGCGCACTTACGCCCCCCTTGGCCAGCAACCACAGCTTGGCTGCCTTCGACGTACCGACCCGCTCGTCCCACGCGTGCGCGCCACGCGCCTTGACCTCGATCCCGATCTGCCGATAGACATTGCGCGCGGTGGCAATCGCCCACGCCGAGCGCAGGGGTAACGCGACAATGCCTTCATTGGCCGAGTCGTAATACGGTTCCGCATAATCGACCAGCCGGGCCGCCACGGTGGCCAGCGCCGCCCGGTGTTCGGGTAGCGCCAGTTCGGACGGCGGGATGCCGGCCTCGCGCAGCCAGGCGGCTGGCAGGTAGCAGCGGCCGATGTCCGCGTCGGCGACGATGTCGCGCGCGATATTGGTGAGCTGGAAGGCCAGGCCCAGGTCGCAGGCCCGGTCGAGCACATCCGCATCCTTGGCGCCCATGATAGTGGACATCATCAGGCCCACCACGCCGGCCACGTGGTAGCAGTAGCGCAGCGTGTCGTCGATGGTTTCGTACTGCGCGTCGTGCACGTCCATGGCAAAACCGGCCAGGTGGTCGTACGCGTATTGCGGCGCAATCGCGTGGCCCAGCGCCACTTCCTGGAAGGCCGCAAACGCCGGCTCGGTGATCGGCTCGCCCGCATAGGCACGCCGCGTTTGTTCTTCCAGCGTGGCCAGTTCGGCATACGCGTCGTGCGCGGGTGCTGCGGCAGCGCGCGCGAAGCCCAGTTCCTGGCCATCGACCACGTCGTCGCAATGGCGGCACCACGCGTACAGCATCAGCACGCTGCGCCGCACGTCGGCCGGGAACAGCGTGGCGGCGGCCGCAAAGCTTTTCGAGCCCACCTTGATGGTCTCGGTGGCGTGGTCCATCAACGCTTCATTCATCGCGCCGTCCCCGCCAGTTCCGCGATCATCAGGCCGGCGGTGGCCTTGGCCGAACCGACCACGCCGGGCACACCGGCGCCCGGATGGGTGCCGGCGCCCACCAGGTACAGGTTGGCCAGGTCGGCATCGCGGTTGTGCGGGCGGAACCACGCGCTTTGGGTGAGGATCGGCTCCAGCGAGAACGCCGAACCGACATGGGCGTTCAACTGGTCGCGGAAATCGAATGGCGTGAAGAAGCGGCTGGTGACCAGCTGGCTGCGCAGGCCCGGCATGTAGCGCTCTTCCAGGTAGGCGAGAATGCGGTCGCGGTAGCGCGGACCTTCCACGTCCCAGTCGATGTCGGCATTGCCCAGGTGCGGCACGGGCGCCAGCACGTAATGGCTGCCGCAACCGGGGGGCGCCAGCGACGGATCGGTCACGCATGGCGCGTGCAGGTACAAAGAAAAATCTTCGGCCAGCGTTTTGCCGTTGAAGATTTCCGTGATCAGCGGCTGGTAGCGCGGGCCGAAGCACACGGTGTGGTGCTGCAGCTGGCTGTGGTGGTGGTTCAGGCCAAAGTACAGCACGAACAGTGAATTGGAATGGCGCTTGCCGGCCAGGTTTTTCGCTTGCGCCGGGCCGCGCGGGTGCTGGCCCAGCAGCTTGCCGTACGTGTGCACCACGTCGGCGTTCGACGCCACCGCCTGCGCAACAAAGGCGCGGCCATCTTCCAGCCGCACGCCGGTCACGCGGTTGCCGGCCGTGTCGATCGCCGCCACCTTGGCATTGAGTTCGATCTTGCCGCCGATGTCCTCGAACAGTTTCACCATGCCGTTGATCAGGGCGCCGGTGCCGCCGCGCGGGAACCACACGCCCCACTTGCGTTCGAGCGCGTGGATCAGCGTGTAGATCGACGAGGTGGCAAATGGATTGCCACCGACCAGCAGCGAGTGGAACGAGAACGCCATGCGCAGCTGCTCGTCCTTGATGAAGCGTGAGACCATGCCGTACACGCTCTTCCACGCTTCGAGCTTGGCCAGTTGCGGGCCGGCGGCCACCATGTCGCGGATCGACAGGAACGGCACCGCGCCCAGTTTCAGATAACCCTCGTCGAACACGGCTTTCGAGTAGGTGAGAAAGCGCTGGTAGCCGGCCACGTCGTCCGGGTTACGCGCGTGGATCTGGCGGTCCAGTGCTTCCTGGTCGTTGGCGTAATCGAAGTGGCTGCCGTCTTCCCAGCACAGGCGGTAGAACGGCGTCACCGGCAGCATCTCGACGTAGTCGGACAAGCGCTTGCCTGCGGCCGTAAACAGTTCTTCGAGGGCGGACGGATCGGTGATCACGGTAGGGCCGGCGTCAAACGTAAAACCCTGGTCGTGGTACACGTAGGCGCGGCCGCCCGGTTTGTCGCGTTGTTCGAGCAGCGTGGTCTGGATGCCGGCGGCCTGCAGGCGGATGGCGAGCGCGAGGCCGCCGAAGCCGGCGCCGATCACCACGGCCTGTTTTGCTTGGTTCATGCGGAAGTCCTGATCTGTTGAGGTTGGGTTTTGAGTGCGGCTGCCACGGCCTGGCCCACGGGCACCGGCGGCTTGCCGGAGACCACGCGCAGCTGGTCGCCCAGGGTCGGGCGGCCGGCATAAAAGCGGGCGATCAGGGGCGCGGACAGCGTATAAAAGCGCTGCATCACGCGCCAGCGGTGGTCGGCTTCGCCGGCCAAAAACAGCATGCGGTTGAGCAGGCGGAAAAAGCGCTGGCGACGCCACTCGCCGGTGGCGTGCGCGCGGATGGCGGCAAACAGCGCTGGCGCGCGCAGGTCTGGTTGCTGGGTGATGCGTTCAGCCAGCCGCACCGCGTGCGGCAGCGAGTAGCCGGTGGTCGGATGGAACAGGCCTGCGCGCAGGCCGCTGCTCGGCTGGCCGCGCAGGTCGTCCCAGTAGCCGTCGTGGTCGGACGCCAGGGTGATCGGCAGTGCGCCCCGTTCTTCGCGCAGCACGTCGACGATGGTCCAGCCGCGCGCGGCGGCATAGGCGGCGATGTTGGCGCGCAGCCGCTCGGGATCGCGCTCGGGCGCATCGACGTAATGGGTGTCTTCGATCAGCAGCCGGTCCGGCCCGAACGGCAGCACGTACACGAAGCGGTAGCCGCCTTGCTGGGCCACGCTGGCGTCCATCAGGATCGGCGCCGTCAGGCCGTGCGGTGCTGCCAGTCGAACTTCCTGGCCGAGGAAAGTCTGGAAGCCCAGCGCCAGCCGGTCGCTATGGACCGGGCCGCGACCGTCGATCACGGCGCCCGTGTGCAGCACGGTGCCATCGACCAGCGTGACCGAGGTGGGGGTGAGCGAGGCGATGGTGGTGTTGGTGCGCAGCGTGTCGCCCAGTATCGGTGCGAGCACGCGGGCGAAATCGTCGGATGCGATGCTGGCGTAGCCACCGGCCAGCGTGCGTTTCAGTTCCGGGAAGATCACCTCGTAGCGCGGCCAGCGGGCCGAGACCAACGGCGCGATCCAGGCGCGCTGGGCGTCATCGAGATCGCTGTCGTGGAACGACCAGGTGTGGTTGCCGCCGATCTGCGCATCCTGCTCCAGCAGCAGGATGCGCAAGTCTGGGCGCGCCGTGCGCAGGCGCCAGGCGATCAGGCCATTGGCCAGGCCGCCGCCGGCCAGGATCAGGTCATACGGCTTCGCGTTCAGTGTGGCGCTGGTGCCGGCAGGCCTCATGTTGCTGCTCCGGCAGAAACGTCGGCCAGGGCCTGTTCAACGATATCTGCCGCGCGCGCGGCGCCGCCGGCCCGGGCCAGTTCGCTCGATAGCGGCGCCAGGCGGCGCTGGTACGAGCTATCGTCGAGCAGGGCGCGCAGGTGCGCCGCCAGTGCGCCTGCGCCGGTGATGCGCGCCGATGCCCGCCGACCGATGCCTGCATGGCACACGCGCGCGGCCACGCCCGGTTGGTCGAAGGCGATCGGCAGCGCCAGCATCGGCGTGCCGGTGGCGATCGCATCCATCACGGTATTGAGGCCGGCGTGGGTGACCACGGCGTCGGCCCGGGCCAGGGCTGCCTGCTGTGGCGCGTAGGCGCACACGGTGGTAGCTCCCGGTGTGCCGGCCTGTTCGATTGCTTTTGATTGGTGTGCATCGAGGCCGCCGCAGTGGGCCGCCAGCAGCTGTACATTCAGCGCGCGGCAGGCCCTGGCGATGCGCTCGAAGGCGCCGAAGCGCTGGCCCTGCAAGGTGCCGAGCGAGGCGAACACCAGCGGCTGGCCCGGATCGAAAGCGGGCAGTGGCGTGATCGCCGCCTGGACTCCGGTTCCGGTTGCGCCGCCGACACCGGCACCAGCATTGGACCTGGAGTTGGCGCTGGCATCGACACCCGCGCCCGTAACGTCACCGGCACGCAATGGGCCGACGTGGTGAAAATGTTCGGGCAGGTGCCGGCGCGGGAAATCGAAGCCGGCGATCGTCTGGCTGATCTGTGCCAGCGGCGACAGACACTCGTGCATGGCGTCGCGCGGGGAGATCCCCAGGTTGCGCGCCTGGCGTTCGATGGCGCGCCGGTGCGGTGTCATGATCCAGTCATACACACTGGTACTGCCCGCCACCATTTGCAGGCCGCGCGCGCTGGCGTCGTAACCGAAAGGCATCACCGGCAGCGGCACGGCTGCTTCGCGGTTGACGGGCAGGGCGCATGCCACCGAGACGAACGGCAGTTGCAGCGCCTCGGCCACCAGGCCCGCTGCCGCTTCCATCTGGTCGCCGAGCAGGGCATCGATGCGCAGCGCTTCGATGGCGGCGGGCAGCTCCTCGCACAGCATGTCGGTGGCGTCGGCCATGTCGAGGATGACCTTGCGCAGGCCCAGCGGGCTACCGGGATTGGCGGCACGGCGCAGCGCTGCTGCCAGCGAGCCGGACGGAAAGCGCTGGGCGCCCAGCGCGTAAAAAGCGATGCCGGGAACAAAGGGGACTGCGGCGCCAGGGGCGCTTGCGCGATGCGCCCCCACGTAGCCAGCGCCACTGCCCGCCGCGTGGCCGGCACCACCGTTCAATGCGCCGGCAATGCTGGCGCCAAGGTAGGCGGCAGCATCCGGCCGGTGCAGGAACGTCACGCGGTGACCACGCCGCACCAGTTCGCCAGCCAAGGCGGCCAGCGCGCTGAAGTGACTGGGAAACGCCGGCGCCACCACGCCGAAATGGCGCGGGCAGATCGACGCCGCCACGCCTGGCGGGCGCGCCGATGTGGACGTCTGTAAGCCTGCTGGTGTTGGTGCGATCGGCGCCACCAAGCCTGGCGGGTACGCCGATGCGGACGCCTCGGGCCCCGTCACTGGTGGCACGGCCGGCGCTACCACGCCAGCGTGGCGCGGAAACGCAGGCGCACCCGTGCCGGACGCGGGTGGAAGTTCAGGCGCTCCTCCGTTAGCCTGCCGCAGGCCGGTCGCTGCGACCTGCCCGTCGGTCACGACGCGCGCGCAGCGGCCAGTGGGCCGGCGTTGCGGAACAGCGTGCCTACCAGGCCACGCGTGCCCTGCTTGCCGCCGATGGCGTCGCTCAGGTAGGTGTCGGCCTCGCGCAGGTGGTCGGCCAGGCGGCCGGCCGTGCGTTCGCGCCCCAGCGTGGCGTTGAAGGTGGCCTTGCCGGCATCCTGGCCGGCATCCTTGCCGGTGATGGCGGCGTCGGTGTCGTCCAGCAGGTCGTCCTTGATCTGGAACGCCTGGCCGGCCGACAGCGCGAATGCGCGCAGCGCCTGCAGCACGCGCTCGTCGGCCTCGGCAATGATGGCGGCCATTTCCACCGACAGGCCCAGCAGCACGCCGGTTTTCAGTTCGTTGGTGCGGGCGATGTCGTCGAGCGAGCGCTGCGGGTTGCCGTGCAGGTCGAGGAACTGGCCGCGCACCAGGCCTTGGGCGCCGACCGTGTCGGCCAGCGCGCCGACCAGCCGGGTGCGGACGTGGGCCGGAATGTCGGGCGCCTGCGACAGCAGCTGGAATGCCCGGCTGAGCAGGGCGACCGACGCCAGAATGGCGACATGTTCGCCGAACTGGCGGTGCACGGTGGGCAGGCCACGGCGCAGCTTGGCATCGTCCATGCAGGGCAGGTCGTCGAGGATCAGCGAGGCGGCGTGCACCAGTTCCACCGCGCAGGCGGCGTCGAGCAGTGCTGGCGAGGTGCAGCCGAGGTCGCGGGCGACCAGCATCAGCAGCAGCGGACGCATACGCTTGCCGGTGCCGAGCGTGGCGGCGCGCATGGCGGCGGTGAGCGGATCGGACCGGCCCTGGTCGGGTAGCGCCTGGCTGAGACGCTCTTCGATCTGCCGGCGGATATCTTCCATGTCCGATGCTGATGGATCATGGCCAGGCTCGCTACCGACGTTGATGGACCGTAAAATCTTGGTAGCCATGGCGCATTTCCTTGTGCTGTAATGTGATGCGGCGGGATGTTTGACGTTGCCGCAAATTATGTAAAAGTTGCTTTAGACCTCATAGAATCATCATACTCAAGCTTTGCCTATCCTACCCTGCCGATCCAATCGTGCGCCAGTTAAAAATAGCGGGTCATCAGCGGGTCATCAGCAGGGCGGCAGCCCTCGGCATGGCCCCAAATGCTGTGCTACCATGCAATGGTTTCTTATCGGAAAGACAAAGGGATGCGGGTAACGAACTGGTTTCTTGCCGTACTGCTCAGCGCTGGCGTGTGGTCGCCCGCCGTCGCCATCGAGCGGGTGGCGGTTGGCGCCAGCTTTCACCTCGTGTACGAGCAAGATGCGGCAGGCCGGCCAACCGGTCTGGCGGTGGATGTGCTGCGTGCGCTGGCCGCGCGCGCCGGCGACACGGTGCGCTTCCAGTTCTATCCCTGGCCGCGCGCGCAGGCGATGGTGGAGCGCGGCCAGGCCGATATCCTGGTCGGTCCCTACCGGTCGGCCGAGCGGCTCAAGCGCTTCGACTTCCTCGACCAGCCGTTTTACCGCGACCGCCTGGTGTTTTATGCGCGCAGCAAGGGCGGCGCCACCTGGCAGGGCGACTTCCGCAGCCTGGCGGGCAAGCGCGTGGTGGCAGTGCGCGGCTGGCACTACGGCGACAGTTTCGACGTGGCGCGACCGCTGTTCGACCTGGGCGAGGTATCGCAAGTGGATAACGGCTTGCGCATGCTGGCGCTGGGGCGCGTGGACCTGTTTGCCAGCAACCAGCGCAATACCGACGCGCTGATCGGCCAGTTGCGCCTGGACGGTACGCTTACCGTGCTGTGCCCCGACATCGGCCGCATCGACGGCTACCTGGCGTTTTCGCGCATGCCGAAGTTCACCGCCGCACGCCAGCAGTACAACCTGCTGTTTGGCCAGATGGTGCGCACGGGCGAGTTGCAGAAGCTGGGCGCAAAGAACGGGGTACAGGTACCGGCTGGCGAGGCCGCTTCGATGTCCAATGCGGCATGCAAGTAAGCGCGCACGCCTGACGCACGCGTGCACGACGGCGGCGCTTGCGCTAAGCTGGCGCCTGGTCAAACAGGAGAGCGCCATGATTCCCGAGCTCGACAGGCGGCAGCGACGGCCGGAAACGTCGCAGACATCAGAAACGGCAGGCTGGCACTCCTTCGATTTTATCGTGCGCCAGGCCTTGCAGGTGCAGCGCGACATCGGCACCCCCGGTGCGGTGGAAATGCTGCAAAACATCGGGCTCAACCCGCAGGTGATCGCCCGCGTGCTGAGCCCCGAGCGCCAGGTCCGCGCCGAGGACCTCCGGGCGGTCGCTCAGTCTTTGTGATGGAACGGCGCGAACCACGTCACCAGGAATGACGGGATGGTTGCCGCCATCACCAGCCAAAAATAATGCACATAGCCGAGCGCCTGTTGCAGGTGGCCGCTTACCACGCCGGTCACCATCATGCACAAGCCCATCAGGCCGGTGCCGAATGCGTAGTGGGTGGTGCTGTACTTGCCTGGCGCCAGCTGCTGCATCAGGTAGATCATGAAGCCCACTGAACCGAAACCGTAGAAGAATTTCTCGATCGCCACGCCGGCGCTGATCACCCACAGGCTCTCCGGCTGGTACATGGCCATCAGCAGGAAGGTCACGTTTGGAATGTTCACCGCGCAGCACAGGATGAACAGGGTGGACGGCAGGCCCCGGCGCGAGACGAAAATACCGCCCAGCAGCGAACCCACCAGCACGGCGATCAGGCCGTAGGTGCCATAGACCAGCCCCAGCAATTCATTCGACAGGCCGAGGCCGCCCTTGGCGACCGGATCGACCATGAAGAACGGGCCGATCTTTTCCAGCAGGCCGATGCTGAGGCGGAACAGGAAGGCAAAGCCCACCATCAGCCACACGTCGCGCTTCTGGAAAAACGTCACGAACGAGTCCCACAGGATGAAACCGGCTTCGCCAACCGACTTGGGGGCGTTCTCGGCCTTGGCGCCGTCCGGCATCACGCGCGCGTGCCAGATCGCCGAGACGATAATGATGGCGGCAACGATGAAGAAGATCACGCGCCACGATTCGATCCACTGCGGACCGAACTCGCCGGCCGGGTGGCCGAAATAATGGGTGTGCAGCCAGCCGCTCAGGTACACCATGCCGCCCGAGGCAACGATGGGGCCGACATTCCAGCTCAGGCTCTGGATGCCGCAGAACAGCGATTGCGCGCGCGAGTCGAGCGAGGTGACGTACACGCCGTCGGACGCGATGTCCTGCGTCGCGCCCACCAGCGACAGCAGGCCGAACAGGAACACCATCACCACCATGTAATTGGGCAGCGACATGGCCAGCGCCACCCCGGCAAAGCCGATGCCGACAATGACCTGCGTGCACAGCACGAAGAATTTCTTGGTCCGGTACATTTCCACGAACGGCGCGAACAGCGGCTTGATGGTGTAGGCCAGGATCAGGTAGCTGGCGTACTCCGCAGCCTTGCCGTTGTCCATGCCCAGGTTCTTGAACATGATCGAGGTCACGCTGGTGAGCATCATGTAGGTCAGCGCCATGGCGAAATAGCTGCTCGGCACCCATAACATTGGCGTGCCGGGGCGGAACATGGCGGCCAGCAGCGACGGGTGCTCGGCGCCGGGCGGCAGGCGCTGCGGCTTGGCCGCCGATGGTGCCGGCGGCTGCGTGGATTCTTGGTGCATGGTGTCGTCCTCGTTGTTCTCTGCGGAGTATAGCTTTGCAGGCGGGCTCTGCGGCCCGCTCTGCGGGTCCTCCGGCGCGTACGCCGGAGGGGTACTACGGTTGCGTTGCCCGGTTGATTATGCTGCTTGTTCCAGCTGGCCGCCGGCGCGCTGCTGCACCAGGTAGTCGCGGTACCACAGGGCGCTGTGCTTGAGCGTGCGCTTCTGGGTAGCGTAATCGACGTGGACGATGCCGAAGCGCTTGGCGTAGCCCGAGTTCCATTCGAAATTGTCGAGCAGGCTCCACAGGAAGTAGCCCTGCACATCGACGCCTTGCAGGCGGGCGTCGTTGATGGCCTTCAGGTGGCGCAGCACGAAGTCGATGCGGGCCTCGTCCGGCACTTCGCCATCGACGATGGTGTCGGCATTGGCCATGCCGTTTTCGGTGATGTAGATCGGTGGCAGGTCGTAGTCGGCGTGCAGCTTGAGCAGCAGTTCGGTCAGGCCGTCCGGATAAATTTCCCAGCCCATGTCGGTGGTGCCCAGCTTGTTTTCGGGCTGGCGCGGGGGCACTTCGGCGCTGCAGAACGAGCGGAAGTAGTAATTCAGGCCCATGAAGTCGAGCTTGCCACAGATGATGTCCATGTCGCCGTCCTGCACGTCCGGCGCGTTGTCGCCGTGGACCTTGAGCGCCAGTGCCGGATAGTGGCCTTTGAAGATCGGGTCCATGAACCATTCCACCGAGCGCGAGTATTCGAACTCGGCCATGGCGATGTCGGCCGCGCTGTCGGTGGCCGGGTGCGCCGGCCACTGGTTCAGCACGATGCCGAGCTGGGCCGAGCTGGCGACGTCGCGCATGGCGCGCATGGCCAGGCCGTGCGACAGCAGCAGGTGGTGCGACACTTGCACCGACTGCTTGATGTCGGCCACGCCCGGTGCGAACTGGGCATTGCCGTAGCCGAGGTTGGCCGTGCACCATGGCTCGTTATGAGTTGCAATCGTTTTCACCCGGTTGCCGAAGCGGCGCGTGACCTCGGCCGCGTAGTCGGCGAAATGGTATGCGGTATCGCGGTTGAGCCAGCCGCCTTCGTCCTGCAGCGCCTGCGGCAGGTCCCAGTGGAACAGCGTAACGTGGGCGCTGATGCCTTTGCTTTCCAGTTCGGTCAGGAGCTTGTCATAGAACGCGAAGCCGGCTTCGTTCCAGGCGCCCTTGCCCTGCGGCTGCACGCGCGACCAGGCGATCGAGAAGCGGTAGGCGTTCACGCCCAGGCTGGCCATGATGGCCACGTCTTCGGGGTAGCGGTTGTAGTGGTCGCACGCGACATCGCCATTGGTGCCGTCGATGATCTTGCCCGGGGTGTGGCTGAAGGTGTCCCAGATCGACGCGCCCTTGCCATCGGCGGTGGCGGCGCCCTCGATCTGGAAGGCGCTGGTCGCAATGCCCCAGGTAAACGATGGCGGAAATTGGGTGAATTCGTGGCGGATGTCGGTCATGGGTCGGCTATGGGTCGGCAAGATGCGGGTGAAGGAGGCTTGAAAACGATTTCAAATGGATGCAGAGATTAAACCCGAACTCGAATCCAGTGTCAATCAATTGATAACACGATGGCATTGTTCAGCGGCGCCGGCACGCAACAGCGGCCCGCGCATGGCATGGCAGGCGGGTTTGTCACGGACCGGCACTGATATAATGCCGCCTCATACTTTCACTGCACCGCCACCATGTCTTCCGATACTCCAAAAGAACCCCCAGCGCGGGGCATGCTCTACGATCCGACCGAACACCGCATCCGCAGCTTCGTCACCCGCGCCGGCCGCCTGTCCACCGCCCAGGCGCGTGCGCTGGAAGAGCAGCAGCAGTTCCTGATCAAGTACGAGAAGGCGCCGCTCGATTACGCGCAGGCATTCGGCCGCCAGGCGCCAACGGTGCTGGAAATTGGCTTCGGCATGGGCGGCACCACGGCCCACATCGCCGCCGCCATGCCTGACAAGGATTTTATTGGCGTGGAAGTGCACACCCCGGGCGTGGGCAGCCTGCTCAAGCTGATCGGCGAGCAGAACCTCACCAACCTCAAGGCGATCCAGCACGATGCAGTCGAGGTGCTCAACCACATGATTGCCGATGGCTCGCTACATGGCGTGCACATCTTCTTCCCGGACCCGTGGCACAAGGCGCGCCACAACAAGCGCCGCCTGATCCAGGCGCCATTTGTCAAACTGCTGGTGCAAAAACTGGCGCCCGGCGGCTACATCCACTGCGCCACCGACTGGGAAGACTACGCGGTGCAGATGCTGGAAGTGCTTAGCGCGGAAGCGGGCCTGCAAAACACCGCCGACGGCTACGCACCGCAGCCGGCTTACCGCCCGCTGACCAAGTTCGAAAACCGTGGCATCAAGCTGGGCCACGATGTGTGGGACCTGGTGTTCTCGAAAAAATAATGGCAGCTTCGGCCTACCGCTTTTCGAGCGGCTCCAGGTCGAGCACCACGTTGTACGACAGGCGCGCGGTCTGCCACAGGCCGCCGCCGCGCACCTGCGCGTCGCAGCTGGTCAGCTGGCCGGCAAAGCCGTCGCGCTTGAGGCGGGCGCGGAAGATCACCGCCGCCTTGGCTTCCAGGTATCCCACCATCTGCCCTTGCAGGAACACGGCCACCGCCGCGTCTTCATACGCATTGCGGTCGTCGCAGAACAGCATCGCCGTGTGCGGCGCGCACGCGGCAGCATCGCCATGCTCGCCGGCCAGCGCTTTCAATACGGGCTGGTAGCGCGATTCGTTGACCACCTCCACCAGGAAGCGGCCGCCGTCGGACCAGTAGTGGGCCACCGGCGTGTCGGGCAGCACCGGCGTGTACGGCGCGGCCGGTAACGGCGGCAGCGCTACTTTTTGCGCCGGGTTCGATTTGACGATCCGGTACACCACCAGCGCGGTGACGGCAATGATCAGGATGGAGATAAGCAGTTGCATGAGGTAACAGGGGCGGACAATCAGGCCGCCATCTTAACCGATCAGGGTGCGACCGACTGCATGGCATCCGCCTGGTACACCACCTTGCCGCCCACCACCGTTTGCAGCACCTTGATGTTGGCGATGTCCTCGGCGGGTATGGTGAAGAAATTGCGGTCGAGGACGATCAGGTCGGCCAGCTTGCCCGGCTCCAGCGAACCGGTCAGCTTTTCCTGGCGCAAGGTGTATGCCGCGTTGAGCGTGATCGCGCGCAGGGCCGCCGCGCGCGGCATGCCTGGCACGTCGCCCAGCCGGCCCGCGTACTCGGCGCCGGCATCGGGCGCGGCGGTGCGGGTTACGCCCACTTTCAAGGCGAACCACTGGTCGAGCGGATCGACCGGCCAGTCGCTGCCATAGGCGATGCGCGCGCCGGCGTCCAGCAGCACCGATTGCGGTTGCACCAGCGGGTAGCGCTGCGGCCCCATATAGGGTTGCAGCGCGCCGAGCGTATCGGGCGCCGGCTTGGCCCATTGGAACGACAGCACCGGCGTCACATCGAGTTTGGCGAAGCGGGCGTAGTCGCTTGGGGCCACGATTTCGTCGTGGGCCAGCGCCGGGCGCGCTTTCTTGCTGGCCGGCGTGCCGCGCAGCCACGCGATCGCATTAAGCGTCTCGCGCACGGCGCGGTCGCCGTCGACGTGGATGTGCGGATCGATGCCGGCGCGCGCCAGCACATCGAGCGTGGAGCGCAGCGCAGTTTGCGAGAAATACGTGGGCGGGCCGTTGCTCGTGCCCGGCTGCCAGTCGGGCTGCTGTTCGGTGCCCTTGTTCACGAGGTATGGTTCGAGCATGGCGCCGGTAAAGGCCGGCGCCGAAATCACCCCGTCCATGAACAGCTTGGCGTGGCGCACCTGCAGCGACGGCGCCACCGTGGTCGGGCCCTGGTCGAACTGTTTTTTCTGTTTGAGCAGGTCGGCCACGGCGCGCTGCGGCGTGCTTCCCTTGTCGAGGTCGATCAGCACGGCGAAGTGGGCGCGGGCGGTGAGCTTGCCCTGGCGCTGCAGGTCGGTGAACGCCGTCATGGTTTCGGGATCGGTGTAGGCGTCGAGGAAAGACGTGATGCCTTGCTGGCGCATCGCTTCGAGCGCCTTGGTCGATGCAGCCAGGTTTTCGGCCACCGTGAGCGGCGGCAGCAGGTTCATGGCCATGTCTTGCGCCGCGTCTTCGAGCAGGCCGGTGACCTGGCCGCCAGCATCGCGCGCGATCTTGCCGCCGGCCGGGTCCGGCGTGGCGGCCGTGATGCCGGCCACCGCGATGCCCTTGCTGTTGAGTTGCAGCGAGTGGCCGAACGACGAGCGTACCAATATTGGCCGGTCGGTCTTGAGGGCGTCCAGTGTGGCGGCGGAGGTCGTCACGCCGTCGGGCAGCATGCCCTGCTGGAACCAGTTGACCACCACCAGCCAGCGCTTGGGATCGGCCTTGCCCAGCCGGACGTCGCTGTCGATGCAGGCCTGGATGCGCTGCTGGAATTGCGGCACCGTCAGCGGTGCGTAGTCGAGGCTGCAATTGAGCAGGCGGCTGCCGCCCGACTGCGGGTGCATATGGCCGTCGATCAGGCCCGGCATCAGCATCTTGCCGCCCAGGTCGATCACCGCGGTGTTCTTGCCTTGCAGTTTGGCGGCGCCCGCGTCATTGCCCACGTAGACGATGCGCCCGCCGCGCACGGCCAGCGCCTGCTGCACGCTGTCTTTGGCATCGACCGTGTAGATGTAGCCGTTGCGGTAGACGGTGTCGGCCGGCACGGTGGCGGCGTGGGCGGTCACACAGGTGAATGCGAAGGTCAGCGCCAATCGGGCAAACAAACCGGGTGGGGTCATGCAAACTCCAGTGATTAAAAAGCTGCCTTGAGGCGGGCCCGCAGGGTCGGTGGCAGAAACGCCAGCACATTCCCAGCGAGCACCAGCGCCAGCCCGCACAGCGCGGCCGGCGTCCATTGGTAGCCTTCGTAAATGGTTGAAATCGTCAACGCGACGATGGGGAATAATACCGTGGAATAGGCGGCGCGGTCGGGGCCGATGCGTCCCACCAGCAGCAGGTAGGCGGTAAAGCCGATCACCGAGCCGGGGATGGCCAGGTATAACAGCGCCCACAGGTAGCGCGGCGACGGATCGAGCGCAAACGGCATGCCCAGCGCCAGCGCGGCCACGCCCAGCGTGGTGGCGCCGATCAGCATGGCCCAGGTGTTGGTGAGCCAGGGCGTGAGACCCAGCGCCTGCATGCGCGAGGACAGCAGGTTGCCGCAGGCGAAGCACCAGGTGCCGGCCAGTGACAGCGCCAGGCCTAGCAGCACGCCGCTGTCGTTCCAGTGGCCCTGCATCTGCGGCGCGAACAGCAGTACGATGCCGGCCAGGCCGAACAGCGCGCCGACCATCACCTGGCCCCGGATCGGGCGACCGAGGAACAGCCGGCCGGCCAGCGCGATCCACAGTGGCGCGGTGGAAAATACCACGGCTTCCTGGCCGCTGGTGATGTACAGCGCCGCATAATAAAAGCACAGGAAGTTCAGGCAGAACAGCGCGATGCCCTGCGCGAACAAATAGGGCCAGGCCTGGCGCGGCGGCCACCAGCGCTGGCGCGTGACCAGTAACGCCGCCAGCAGCAGCGCGGCGGCAATCCAGAAGCGGTACGCGATCGAGACCGGAGCGGGTACCACGCCCAGTTGAAATGTGATGGCGATCCAGGTGGTACCCCAGATCAGGACGGTAAGCAGGTAGAGGAGGATATTCATGGCGCCAGCATGACGGCAGGGCGGCGCCGGCGCTTGTCTGAAATTGCGCATATCGTTGCAGGGCCGGCTTTCGGTACGATGGCCCGTGCTAGACTTTATCCATGGATTTCCCCAATCGCCGCCCACTTGATCTGCCCGCCACTTTGCTGCCTGCACCCGGTTTGCCGGAAGGCCCGCTGTCGCACTCGGTGTTCAAGACCATGTCCGAGACCGACGCCGTGCTCGAACGCTTTACCTGGCTCGGCGACGAACTGGCGCTGGCGATCTGGCGGCGCGACACGCCGTGCGCCGAAACATCGTATTGCCAGCCGGGCCATCACACCCTGTCGTATTACATGGGTGGCGGCTACCGCACCGAGCGCGGCGAACTGCCCGGCCTGTACGGCGCGCCGCAGCGCCTGTGCACCTTGCCCGACTGGCACGAATCGAGCTGGACCGTGCGGGGACCGCTGCGTTTCCTGCACGTGTATTTCCTGCCCGCGCATTTCACCCGCCGCGCCGTGGTGGAACTCGACCGCGAACCACGCGAGCTGACCCTGGCCGACCGCACCTACTTCGAACACGCGCGCATCGGCCAGCTGTGCGCGCAACTGGCCGGCATGGACTGGATTGGTGCCGACGCCCAGCTGCGCGCCAATGAAATGACGCACGAAACCTTGTCGCACCTGCTGCATGCGCAGTCGCTGCCGCGCCACCAGGGCCGCGTGCGCGGCGGCCTGGCGCCAGCCGTGCGGCGGCTGCTGGCCGACTATATCGAAGCGCACCTGGCGCAGCCGCTGACCTTGCAAACCCTGGCGCACCTGGCCTGCCTGTCGGAATACCACCTGCTGCGCATGTTCAAGGTATCGTTCGGCATGACGCCGTCGGCATGGATCGCCGCGCGCCGCATCGAGCACGCGCGCCGGCTGTTGCAGCAAACTAACCAGCCGCTGCAGCAGATTGCCGATGCCTGCGGCTACGCCGACCTGAGCCACTTCAGCCACCGCTTCCGCGACGCTACCGGCGCGGCGCCGGGGCGCTATCGCAGCGTAGTGGCGGGGTAAGCGTTACTCGAACTCGCGGATCAGCTCGACGATCTGGTCGCCGTACGATGCCAGCTTTTTCTCGCCCACGCCGGAAATGCCGCGCAGGTCGTCCAGTGCCGTCGGGCGGGCCTTGGCGATTTCGCGCAGGGTGGCGTCGTTGAAGATGATGTAGGCAGCGACGTTGTGCTCGCGCGCCGTGCCCATGCGCCAGCTGCGCAGGCGGTCGAAGATTTTTTCCTCGGCGGCCGACAAATCGCTTTCCACGTAGCCTTTCGAGGCGCGCGGGGTCTTCTGCTTGACCGGCTTTTGATATTGGCGCAGCTGCACTTTTTGCCCGCCTTTTAATACCGGACGGGCGGCGTCGGTCAGTTTCAGCGAGCTGTATTGTTCGTGGTCCACCGTGAGCAGGCCGAGCGCGATCATCTGGCGCAGGATGGCGCGCCATTCGTGCTCGCTGCGGTCGGCGCCGATGCCGAACACCGACAGGCTGTCGTGGTGCCAGGTCTTGATGCGGTCGGTTTCGATCCCGCGCAGCACTTCGATCACGTGGCCGGCGGCAAAGCGCTGATCGACGCGGTACACGGCCGACAGCAGTTTTTGCACCGGCACCGTGCCGTCGAACGACACCGGTGGAATCAGGCACGTATCGCAGTTGCCGCACGGTCCCGATTGCTCGCCGAAATAATCGAGCAGGCGCACGCGACGGCAACTCAGGGTTTCGCACAGGCCCAGCATGGCGTCGAGCTTGGTGCCGAGCACGCGCTTGAAGGTTTCGTCCGCTTCGGACTCGTCGATCATCCGGCGTTGCAGCACCACGTCCTGCAAACCATAGGCCATCCAGGCGCTGGCGGGACCGCCGTCGCGGCCGGCCCGGCCGGTCTCCTGGTAATAGCCCTCGATGCTTTTCGGCAGGTCGAGGTGGCAGACGAAACGCACGTCCGGCTTGTCGATGCCCATGCCGAAGGCGATGGTGGCGCACATGACGATGTTTTCTTCGCGCAGGAAGCGGGCCTGGTTGGCGGCGCGCTTGGCGTGGTCCATGCCGGCGTGGTAGGCCAGTGCGCGGATGCCGTTTTCGTTGAGGAATTCAGCGGTCTCTTCCACCTTTTTGCGCGACAGGCAATACACGATGCCGCAGTCGCCGGTGTGCTCGGTGGTGATGAAGTCCAGCAGCTGCTTGCGGCCATTGGCTTTTTCGACGATCTGGTAGCGGATATTGGGACGGTCGAACGACGAGACGAATTGCGCCGCGTCGCCCAGTTGCAGGCGGTGCACGATCTCGGCGCGGGTTTGCGGGTCGGCCGTGGCGGTGAGGGCAATCCGGGGCACGTCGGGGAACTGCTCGTGCAGCACCGACAGGCGGATGTATTCGGGACGGAAATCATGGCCCCATTGCGACACGCAGTGCGCCTCGTCGATGGCAAACAGCGCGATCTTCGAGTCCTGGAATAAATTCAGGCAGCGCTCGGTCATCAGGCGCTCGGGCGCCACGTACACCAGGTCGATCTGGCCGGTGCGCACCAGCCGCTCGATGCGGTTGGCTTCTTCGTAGGTCTGGGTGGAATTGAGGAAGGCGGCGCGCACGCCCACTTCTTCCAGCGCATCGACCTGGTCCTGCATCAGCGCGATCAGGGGAGAAACCACCACGCCCACGCCGTCGCGCAGCAGGGCGGGAATCTGGTAACACAGCGACTTGCCGCCGCCGGTGGGCATCAGGACCAGGGCGTCGCCGCCGTTGCTGACATGATCGACGATCTCGGCCTGGTGACCGCGAAAGGCCGGGTAGCCGAACACGGTTTCCAGCAAATGGAGAGCGCGCTCCTGGTTTTCCTGATTCATTTACTGCTCGTTCCTACAACAAAGTGATGTCTTGAGTGACCGTCATTTATCGGCCCAGACGATCACGCCATAATAACCGGTTATGAGGACAATCAGGCCGAACACAATCCGGTACCAGGCAAAAATCACGAACGTGTGGGTCATGATGTAGCGCAGCAGCCAGCGAATGCACAGGAAGGCCGAGATGAAGGCCGAAACGGTGCCGATGGTAAAGAACGAGACATCGTCCATCGACAGCAGCGCGCGGTCCTTGTACAGCGAATAGACGGTCGCACCGACCAGGGTCGGAATCGCCAGAAAGAACGAAAACTCGGTGGCGACCTTGCGCGAGAAGCCGAAGATCATGCTGCCCATGATGGTCGCGCCCGAACGGCTGGTGCCGGGGATCAGCGCGAAGGCCTGGGCGATGCCGATCTTCAAGGCATCGAGCGGTGTGATCTGGTCGAGCGATGTGATGCGTTCCACGGCTGGATTGTCCTTGGCGCGCTTTTCCACCCACAGGATGATGAAGCCGCCGATGATGAAAGCGGCCGCGACCGGGGTCGGTGCAAACAGGTGCTTCTTGATCGACGAGGCGAAGATCAGGCCCAGGATGGCGGCCGGCAGGAACGCGATCAGCACGTTGAGGGCAAAGCGCTGCTGCACCGGATCGCTGAAGATGCCCGACAATACCAGGCCGATACGGGCGCGAAACTCCCAGATCACCGCCATCATGGCGCCGGCCTGGATCACGATTTCAAACACTTTCATTTTGTCTTCCATGCCTGCAAACCCCAGCAGGTGTTCGGTCAGGATCAGGTGACCGGTGGAAGAGATCGGCAGAAATTCCGTAAGACCTTCAACCACGCCCATGATGATGGCTTTAATGACGAGAACAATATCCATGAAGTTAAGTATATAAAGGGTTGGAAGTGAGAGGGAATGGCTGCAAATGGTGACGCACCGGGGGCGAAGCTTACCATGTTCGGCGTGCACTATTTGCAATCTGACTAAGCGGTAATGTTGAATGGTGCGCTGCGGAAATGTCGAGCAGTCCCAAGCTCGTCACGCCGGGAGAGCGCGACCGCCGCGTTGCAGCATCCGCGCCTTAGGAAATACGTCAGCGCAGCCGCAGCAAACGCGTCAGTTCACCGCTTTTTTCGATGGCGTCGATGGCCGCGTTGACCTGGCCCACGCGCAAGGTTCCCTTGCGGGAAATCGCGCAGCCGGTCTTTTCCTCGCTGATGACCAGTTGGCTGAACCCGGCATCGAGCTCGCCGCTGGCAAACTGGCGCTCGACCGTGACGCCGGTGGCGAGGAAGTAATCGAAACGGCCGCCTTGCCATTTACGCAAGGTCAGTTCGAGCGAGGGTGCGTCGTCGCGCACGAAACCGTCGCCGAGGCGGCCCTGCACTTGCGGATAGTTAAAGCCCAGCACGGTGCCGACGGTCTTGCCACGGATGTCTTCGAGCGAGACTGGCGGCGGTACATGGCGCGAGGCAATCAACACTTCGGACGTGGGAATGAAGGGGCGGGTCCAATCGACCTTGCCCTGGAACCAGGCAGGCGAATAGCCGCACACGATATCGCCCTCGGCCGCTTCGAGCGCGCCCATCATGCGCTTGCGCGGCAACGGCATGAAGCGCACCGGTCGCTTGAGCTGGCGCGCCAGCGCCGCCCCCATCGCCTCCTGGAACCCCGAGCGGCGCGACACCGAGGTCTCGCCCGGTGCATCTTCGACCTTGTGGACATAGCGGATTGTGGCCGCCGGACTGGCAGCCACCGCCGCCAACGGCGCCGCCACCAGCAAGGCCACGGAGAAAATACGGATCAGTGCGGTCATGTGGCGGTCCGGTGAGGAAGGTGGTGCCACCGTAGCCGATTCTTGTTATGGCGTCAATTATCTATGGCGCCACTTGGTGTTGGGACGATGTGTTTAATATCGGGTGCGTGGCCGGGCGCGGCAAGGATGGCTATCCCACCGTGTCAGATCGACACCCTCCAGCTCACGCACCCTGAAATAGCCGCGAATACAGTCGTCCTTGCGGACGCAGATTTGCATGTGATTCTTGTCGGTGACGCCTGCTTCATCGTAGAGGTCGTTGCCTTCCCAAAGTGCGCCTATCACTGTGTCATATGCCGACAAGTTGGCATCAAGTGGACTGGCTTCCCAAAAGTAAACGCCATGACCCAGCCAGTCATAGTCGTTTTGACTTGAATGGAGATGTTGGGTATGCGATGCCAGTACGGCTTCGCCAATGCGGCGATCGCATCCATGAAAACCGTAGATGACGCCGGGACGCCCGTACATTTTCAAGCTGCGCGTTTGGGGACAATGACCTGCTCGTACGGCTTGGCAACTACCAGTGCGCCGTCCGCGTTACGCACGAATACACCTGCACCAACCAGCGTTGCTTCGCGTAGACCCCTGTCATTCATGAGGCGCTCGTGGTGATCGCGCAGGATCGACATTTCCCGCTCGTGCCTGGTTTGCTTGGAAGGGGAGCTGCCCGAAGGTGGGCGATTTTTTAACATGATTTCTGGCTCGAAAAGACACGCAAACATGGAAATCCTGGCTCGGGTCATGGCGACGGAAAGGTGTATCAGAGGCAGATAAGTCTAACATACAAAACCTCGTGCCTTAGCTCCGGTGCCGCTGTGCATCAGCAGGCTACGAGTCAGTTAGCCGGAGCGGTTGCGCGCTCCAGGTCTTCCAACCAGCGAATAGCCTGTTCGCTGGTTGAACCACACATTTCCTCAGATGGTTGCAGGCCGCCGCAAAAGGCTGGCCGCTCGGGGCGGCCGAAGATCAGGCAGCGCTGGTCGTCGCCCAGCTGGATGCAGCGCACACCAGCCGGCTTGCCATTTGGCATCCCCGGTATCGGGCTGGTAATCGAAGGGGCGGTGCAGCAGGCGCCGCAGCCGGCGCGGCATTGGACAGCGGAGGTAGTCATGGCCGCGATTATACAGCCGCCGGCCGCAGCCCCCACCGCCCCAGGCTCCCCGCCTAGTTTATAATAAGAATCATTACCATTTAAGTTCGGGGTCAGCCGGTTCGCTGCTTTCACGTGCAACGCCAGCCTGCGAGTCGTCCGTGCAATTGCGTCGATCGTGTTAGAGCGTTATTACCGAGAAATCCTCAGCTTCCTTTCCGGCAAGGTGTCCGACCGCAGCATGGCGGCCGACCTGGCGCAGGAGAGCTATGCGCGTGTGTATGCGGCGCAGTTGTCCGGCGCCGGCATCGTCAATCCGCGCGCGCTGCTGTACCGCACCGCGCGCAACCTCGTGATCGACCACTACCGCCATGCCGAAGTGCGCACCGGTGTGGAATTGTCCGCGTGCGAGGCCGAGGCCGAGCAGGTGCATGGACCGCGCAGCCTGGAGCCGGAGGCGGCGGCTGCGTCGCAGCAGGGTATCCACGCGCTGGCGCAGGCGATCGACAACTTGCCGCCGCGTTGCCGCGAGGCGTTCATGCTCAACCGTATCGAAGGCCTCAGCTACGCCGACGTGGCGGCCCGCATGGGCATCTCGGTCAAGATGGTGGAGCAGCACCTGAAGCTGGCGCTCGATGCCTGCGACCGCTGCCTGGCGCACAGCGAAGGCCAGCCCGCCGCGACGGCGACGGCGCCCGTAGCAGTGCGGCCGCGCCGCAAGGCGCTGGCGCTGGGCGCCTATGCGCTGATGGCGCTCGGTTCCGGCGCGTGGTTCTGGGACTTCCGGCAGGCGCGGCCGATCTTCGTGCAGGCATTCGGTACCGGGCGCGGCGAGCAGTCGGCAGTGCCGCTGCCGGACGGCACCACGCTGCGCCTCGACACCGCCACCCGCGTCGCCGTTACCTATTACCGCCACCGGCGCGAACTGACCTTGCTCGAAGGCCAGGTGTACCTGGCCGTGCACCACGATGCGGACAGCCCGTTCCAGGTGCTGGCCGGCGCGGTGCGGGTGACCGTGGTGGGCACGCGGTTTGCCGTGCGCCATACGCCGGGCCAGCCCGGCGCCGACGGCGTCGAGGTGGTGGTGAGCGAAGGCCGCGTCAAGGTGGAAGGTGCGGCCGGGGTCGATGCCGGCCGGCGGCCGGCGGTGATGCTGGCCGCCGGCCAGCAGGTGGCCAGCGACCGCCACGGCACGCTTGGCGCCGTGCGGTCGGCCACTGCGGCGCAGGCCGCTCAGTTTTCCTCGTGGCAGCACTACCAGGTCCGCTTCGATAACAGCCGGCTCGACCACGTATTGGCCGAGCTGTCGCGCTACGGCGACTGGCCGCTGCTGATCCGCGATCCACGGGTGGCGGCCTTGCGCCTGAGCGCCGTGGTCGATCCGCGCGACGTCGCCACGTTCCAGCGCGTGCTGCCGCTGTCGCTGCCGGTGCGCCTGGTGGACCGCGATGGCGGGCGCACGGAGCTGGTGCTGGCGCCGTCGGCGCGGCGCTGAATTATTTTCACGACCGACCTAGGGAATAGCGTTGCCGGCCCGTCCTCTTGAATGAGAACCATTCTTTTTTAACTCAGGAGGATTTGCATGTACCACCCCGCGCTGCGCCCCGCGCCGCTTGCCCTTGCCATCGCCCTGGCGCTTGCCACTGGCCCCACGCTGGCCCAGAACCTCGGTGCGCCCGGCGCCACCGTGCAGTTCAATCTCGCTGCCCAGCCGCTGGCCGCAGCGCTCAGCGATTGGGCGTTGCATACGCGCACCCAACTGATCATGGAACCGGAACTGGTGCGCGGCAAAACCGCACCCGCCGTCAGCGGCCAGTTGTCCGCGCGCGACGCCCTGCAACGGCTGCTGGCCGGCAGCGGCCTGGTCGCGCGCACGGAAGGCAACGCCGTGGTCATCACGGCGGCCGCCGAGCCGTCGGCAGCCATCAGCACCTTGCCAGCCGTGACCGCCACTGCGAGCGCCGATACCGCCACCGAGCACAGCGGCTCGTACACCACGGGCGCCACCAGCACCGCCACCAAGCTCAACCTGTCGATCCGCGAAACCCCGCAGACCATCAGCGTGATCACGCGCCAGCGCCTGGAAGACCAGGGCATCAACAGCATGGCAGAGGTATTGAACCAGGTGCCGGGCGTGACCATGTCGCAGGACGGCCAGCGCTACAACATCTATTCGCGTGGCAGCGCCATCAACACGTACCAGTTCGACGGCGTCAGCACGGCGCAGGAAAACCAGACCCGCCACATGCCCAACACCTTTCTCGACATGGCCCTGTACGACCATATCGAGGTGGTGCGCGGCGCCACCGGCCTGATGACGGGCGCGGGCGAGCCGGGCGGCATCGTCAACCTGGTGCGCAAGAAGCCGACCAAAAAATTCCAGGCCCACGTGCAAGCCAGCGCCGGTTCGTGGGACACCTACCGCGCCGACGGCGACGTCTCCGGCGCCCTCAACGACAACGGCAGCGTGCGCGGCCGCGCCGTGCTGTCGCGCCAGAGCGGCAACAGCTATATCAACCGCTACCAGCTCGACAAGGACATCGCCTACGGCGTGGTGGAAGCGGACTTGAGTGACACCACGCTGCTGCGCTTCTCGGTGGACTACCAGAAATACAAGCCGCGCGGCGCCACCGGCGTGCCGCTGCTGTTCGACAATGGCGTCGCCACCCATTTGCCCCGCTCCACCAGCGTGGCCACGGAGTGGAACAGCGACGCGATGGACACCTATAACTACACGGCCACGCTGGAACAGAAGCTGGGCCGGCAGTGGAAGCTGCGGGTGGCGGCCAACTACATGGACGGCGACCGCAATGTGCTGGGCGTGAATTACTCGAGCTCGAGCGGCCGCTCGTACATCAACCAGGCAACCGGGCTGGCCGAAATCAGCCTCGGTCGTGCTCACAGCCACCAGGTGCAAAAGGGTGTGGACGTCAACGTGCAGGGGCCGTTCACGCTGTTCGGCCGCCAGCACGAACTGACCGCCGGCTTCAACTACGGCGACTACGATTCGCGCTACACCTATAGCGACGGCGAAGATGTGTATGTGGACCTGGTGCACTGGAACGGCCAGTTGCGGCAGCCGGGCAACTCGGGCGTGGTCGAATCGGTGTTCAACGTCGCCAGCCGCCAGCGCGGCGGCTATGTCGCCACGCGCCTCAACGTGGCCGACGATGTCAACGTGTTCGTGGGCAGCCGCGTGTCCGACTACGACTACGATTACCTGTTCACCATGGCTGCCACCAACTATGCCCAGGTATATGGCATGCGCGAGCGCGGCAAGGTCACGCCGTACGCCGCCGTCACGTACGACCTGACGCCGCAGCAAACCGTGTACGCGAGCTATACCGACATTTTCAAGCCGCAGTCGAGCCGCGATCGCAACGGCAAGGTGCTCGACCCCGTGGTCGGCAAGAACTATGAGCTGGGCTGGAAGGGCGAATACTTCGGCGGCCTGCTCAACGCCACCGCCGCCGTGTTCCGCATCGACCGCGACAACCTGGCGGCAGACGATACCGGCTACACGGTGCCGGGCACGACCGATACGGCCGCGCGCGCCATCAAGGGCGCCCAGACCAAGGGTATCGACCTCGAAGTGTCGGGCGAGCTCACGCCGGGCTGGAACGTGCAGACCAGCTACAGCCACGCCACCACGCGCGACGACAAGGGCGCGCGCACCTTGCTGCACATGGCCGCTTCGACGGCGCGGCTGTGGACCACCTACCAGCTTCCCGGCGCCTGGAATGGCCTGACGGTGGGCGGGGGCGCCAGCTGGAATTCCAGCAGCTCACTGGCATTTTCGCGCTACCAGTCGGTGATCCGTCAGCCGGCCTACGCCACCGCCAGCCTGATGGCGCGCTACCGCTTCAGCCAGCGCCTGGTGGCAACGCTCAACGTCAACAACCTGTTCGACAAGCGCTATTACTCGGGCATGACGGGCAGCATGGGCCACTTCGGCGATCCGCGTAACGCGACGTTGACGGCGCGTTACGACTTCTGATGCGGACAGCTGTCGTCAGAAGGTGTGCTTGAGCGACAGCATGAAGTTGCGCGGCGGGCCATAGATGGCAATATTGCCCGCCACGGCCATCGCGTAGCGGCGGTCGAACGCATTGTTCAGGTGCGCGGTCAGCGACAGTTGCGGGTTGATGTCGTAGCGCGCCATCAGGTTCGTCACCGCAAAGCTGTGCTGGGTGAACGTGGCCAGCGGATCGCCGGTCTTGCTTTCCCAGTTCAGGCCGCCACCGACGGTGACGGCCTGCAAGGCGCCGGGCAACCGGTAGCTGGTAAACATCTTGAAGGTGTTGCGCGGGATGCGCGGCAGGATGCGCTGTTTGGCCTGGTTGTGCGTCTCGCCATAGCTGTAGCCGGCGCTCAGTTGCCAGCCCGGCGCCAGTTGGCCGTTCAGCTCGGCTTCTATGCCTTCGGTCGTGGTGCCGCGCGCAGCTTCGTACGTGTACAGCGCGCTGCTCCAGATGGCCAGGTTGTCTTGCCGCGTGCGGAACAGGGCCAGGTTGGCGGTCAGCGCGCCATCGTAAAAACTGCCCTTGATGCCGGCCTCGTGGCTGGTACCTTCCTCGGGCGCCATCTCGCCGCCGGTCGTGTACATTAGCGTGCCTGCGTCCTGTGGCCGGAAGATCTTGGTGTAGCTGCCGTACAGCGCGTACGTGTCGTTGAGCGCGTACACCAGGCCGGCATACGGAATCACCACGCTGTGTTCGCGGTTGCGGGTGCTGGTGAGGGTATTGTTGCTATGCGTGGCGACGGCGCGGTCGCGCTTCCAGTCCGTGATGCGGCTGCCCAGCAGCAGGCTGGCGCGCTCGCCCAGTTGCAGGCGCGCGCTGACATAGGCGCCGGCCTGGTATTCCTTGAGCGCCGTATAGCCCGATTGCACGTGCGTTGGCGGCGACACTTCGCTGAACCAGTTGAAGATATTGACGATGTTGGTTCGCGCCACCGGGTAGCTGGGGCTGTCCTGCTGCAGGCGCGACAGCGTGACGCCGGCGATCACCTCGTGGCGGCGCCCGAACAGCGAGAACGGCCCCGTCACGTACGCGTCGAGATTGGTCTGGCGCGTGTCGGCGTTATAGCGCGGCATCAGCACGTAGCCGCCGCTGCCCGTGGCCTGGTTGATCACGCCGCTCAAAGTGGCCATCACGCTGTCGTGCTTATAGCGGCCGTGGGTCAGCTCGGCCTTGGCGCTCCAGCCCTGGTCGAAGCGGTGTTCGACCGAGCCGAACGCGCTGTCCACCGTGTGGTCGTAATAGGTCCAGCCGGGGGCGGCGCCGTCCTTGAGCCCGGCGCCGGTGGACTGGCCGTTGCTGTACACCACCGGGAAGGTGCGGATCTGGCCGTTGGTCTTGCGGTCGATGTGGCTGTAGCCGGCGGTGAGCAGCGTGCGCGGCCCCAGGTCCATTTCGACGATGCCGTACAACACGCCGTATTCCTGTTTGTAGGTGTCGGTCCAGGCGCCTTGGCGCTTGTAATCGGCCACCACGCGACCGCGCACGGCGCCGTCGTCGGTGAGCGCGCGCGACAGGTCGAGGCCGGCGCCGTAGCGCGACCAGTTGCCCGCTTCCACGCTGACGCTGGCGGCCGGCGCCACGGTGGGGCGCTTGCGGATCATGTTGATGGTGGCGGCTGGCGTGCCGAGGCCGCTCATCATGCCGGTGGCGCCTTTGACGATTTCCACCCGGTCATACATGACCGTGCTTTGCAGGTAGTTGCTCATCAGCGCTGCGCTGGGTACGCCGTCGATCTGGAAATTGCTGATGCTGGCGCCGCGCGCCCAGATCTGCGGGCCGTCCGCACCGACACCGAACGGCTTCATGGTTACGCCCGACGTCGCTTCGAGCACGTCGTTGAGGCTGGTGAGCGCCTAGTCGTCGATGCGCTGGCGCGTGATCACGGTGATCGTCTGCGGGGTTTCCTGCGGCGCCAGGTTGAGCCGGGTGGAACTGCTGGTGGAATAGGTCGTGTACGAACCGGTGCCTTCGGTGGTGGAGCCGGGCGCCTTGCCCGAGACCGTGATCGCGCCCAGCATCACGGCATCCACGTCTGCCGCCGCCACCACCGCCTTGCGCAGGTGGTAGCCGCCATTGGCGGCCGGCACGGCGTCGAGGCCGGTGCCGGCCAGCAGCCGCTGCAGGGCGTCGCCGACCGTGTACGTGCCGGTCACGCCCGCCGTGGTCACATCCTTGACCAGCTCGGCAGGGGCGCCCACGTGGACGCCGGCGTCGCCAGCAAACATGGTCAGCGCGGTGCCAAGCGGCCCGGCCGGGACCGCGAAGGTGACGGTCGCTGCGGCGCGAACCGCGTCAGCGGCATGTGCGGGCGTGACGCCGGCAATGCCGGCGCCCAGTGCCAGGCTGATCAATGCGCCACGGACGGCGCGGCAAATAACGGTGGTGGAGGACATGCGGGTACAACCTTTCCGGAGTTGACGATGGGAGTGCTTTGATGACAGGACAGCCATCGCCCGGGAAAGGGGCCAATTCGGTGCCAATTCGGGGCCAAATTCGTTCAATTATTTTTAGCGACGGGCACCAGCGTGACCCAGTAGCGCGTGCGGTAACGCAGGCGCAGTGCCAGCATGGCGGAGATCTGGGCCAGCGCGCCATCGATATCGCGGGCCTGGAAACCGCCGGTCACGCGCAGACCGGCCACGGCCGGGTCGCAATCGACGATGCCGGACCGGTAGCGGCCCAGCTCGGCCAGCAACTGGTCGAGCCGCACGTTGTCGGCGGCGACGATGCCGCGTACCCACAGGCTGGCGGCGGCCGGCGCAGGCTGCGGCGGTGCGATGGTGGTGGTACTGAAGTGCGTGGTGCGGCCGGCGCCCAGCACCTGCGCGGACGCACCATCGCGCGGTTGCACCCGCACGGCGCCTGCGAGCACCGTCACGTCGGTATGGTGCGGCTGCTGGCGCACGCCAAAGCGGGTGCCGATGGGCGTGAGCACGCCGTCGGCGGTGATCACGGAAAACGGCCGCGCCTGCGGGTCGGGCGCGGTGCGCACCATGATGGCGCCGTGGCGCAACAGCAGGCGCCGCTGCCGGGTGTTGAAATCGAGCGCGATCGCGGTGGCCGTGTCGAGCACCACCTCGGTGCCGTCCGGCAGGTGCACGGTGCGCTGTTCGCCGGTGCCGGTCGCGTAGTCGGCGGTCCAGCGCCGCCACGGCGCCGCCTGCACCACGGCCCAGCCGACCGGCGTCGCCGTCATCAGCACCAGCAGGGCCTTGATGGCCTTGCGGCGGTCGGGCGCGGCCGGTGCGGGCCGACACAGCACGGCCTGGCCTATGTCGGCCGGCACCAGTCCCGCCGTGCGGCTGACCTGCTGGGCGCGTTGCCATGCCTGCTCGTGGCGCGGATCGGCCTGGCGCCAGGCGGCCAGCGCGCGCAGTTCGCGGGCGTTGGCTTCGCCTGCGGCGCACAGCAGGAACCAGCGTGCGGCGCGGGCGGCGACGGCGCGGTCGAGCGGCGCCGCGCTCATGGCGCCAGCACGATGCACTCGGTCAGCGCCTGCGCCATGTAGCGCTTGACGGAACGCAGGCCGATGTTCAGCGTGGCGGCGATTTCGGCATAGGTCAGGCCCTCGATTTGCGCCAGCACGAACACGGCGCGCACCTTGGGCGGCAGCGCTTCGAGCATGGCGTTGACTTCGCGCAGCGCCTCGAGGATCAGCAACTGCTGCTCGGGCGACGGCGCGCTGGCCTCGGGCAGCGCGGCCAGCGCGTCGCGGTACGCCTGTTCGAGCGTCTGCCGCTGCAGGTGGTTGATCATCAGCCGGCGCGCGATGGTGGCCAGGTAGGCGCGCGGCGCCCGCAGTGCCTGCTGCGGCTGCGGTGCCGGCGCAGCAGTCGCCACGGGTGCCGCAGGTGCCACTAGCAGGCGCACAAACGTGTCGTGCGCAAGGTCGGCGGCGTCGCCGACATGGTCCAGGCGCCGGAGCAGCCAGCCGCACAACCAGCGATGTTGTTCGCGATACAGGCTTGCCACCTCGATGGCCGGCAATGACTGGGGAGAGGACACGATAAAATAAAAAGTGAACGAGAATTATTCTCAATAATACCCGATGTCGTTGCCGTTGTCCGCAGTTTGCGGTTAGCGCTGCGCCGCCACGGTGGTTGGCGCCAGCCACTGCGCCACGCGTGCTGCCACCCATTCGCCATCGTCGAGCGGCAGGTCGTGGCCGGCGCTGGGATGGATGCGGTGCTCGGCCCGCCACGCTTGCGCCAGGTGCTGCGAGCAGCGCGGATCGACCAGCTGGTCGCCGCTCGACGACAGCACCAGCAGTGGCGTCGCCGGGCGCGCAGCCGGGGCGCGGAAGCGCGCTGCAGCCACCAGCTGGCGCAGCGCGTTGCGGCGGCTGACCGGGAATTCATGCTGGTAGCCGAGCCAGCGCCGCAGCAAGCCTTCCCGCTCGGCATTGTCGCCATGGCGGCTGGTCAGGCGCAGGATCAGCCGTTCCTGCGCATCCACGCCGCCTTCAAGCAGCATGCGCACGATGGCCGGATAGTTGCGCCAGCGCAGGCGCTGGTGGAAGCGGCTGAACGGTCGCATGCTGGTGTTGATCAGCACGGCGCGGTCGATCTCGTTCGGATAGCGGCTGGCCCATTCCACCGCCACCATGCCCCCCAGCGACAACGCCAGCAGCGAATAGGGTGCCCGTACCCCGCGTGCGCGCAGCTCGGCGCGGCACGCTTCCACCATCGCCGCCACCGAAGTCGGGCTGATGGCAGCGTGATGAACGCCGTTGCCGGGCAAATCCGGGGTGATGATGGTGGCGCCGGGCAGCGCCCGCGCCAGTTGGCCGGGGAAGCGGCCCCAGTGGCGCTGTTCGCGCATCAGGCCGCGCAGCAGGATCCAGGTGCTCATCGGCTCACGCTCCGTACCAGTGCGCAAGCGAGCGCCGCCGCTGCTGCTTGCGCGCCATCCCTTCCGGCACCCAGCGGCCGTGGCTGTTGACGGCCCGCATCAGGAAATCGAACCAGATCAGGTGGCGGCGCAGCACCCGTTGCAACCGGTGTGCGGCGGTGGGGTTGAACATGGCCGCGCGGTCGAACAACTGGCGCGGGTTCTTCTTGACCCACAGCCACGACCCCATTTCCAGCGTGAGCGGTAAAAAAGTGCGCTCGGTGTAGCTGGTGCCGTTCAGGTACAGGTAATCCCACAGGTCGCCGTGGGTGCGGTACTGGCGGCTTTGCGGCTCGAATACGTAGTTGTGGTTGGGGTAGCTCTCGCTGAACAGTTCTTCGAGCGCGCCGATGTCGGCCAGGTGGGCGATCGGCGCGGCCGTGTGCGCATGGGGAAACCAGATGCGGTCGCGCAGGCCGAAGCCCGAGTGGCAATCGAGCGCCATGCTGAACTGGCGGGTGAGCAGTTCGCGCTCGACCACGGCGCACACGGCCAGGCTTTCCGGCTCCATCGGCGCGCCGGCCGGGCCGCGATACCAGGGCAGGTGGTGGCTGTAGCGCTGGCCGCCCAGCATGAACGGCACCCGATCCACCGCCGACAGCGGCGCGTTGCGCATCAGATCGACGCCCTGCGGATTGCAGCGCGTGGCCTGCCACATGCCGCCGGGATTTACCAGCGGCATGAAGACCAGCCGCATCGATTCGAGCTGCTGGTGCAGTGTGCTGTCCCAGCGCAGCCGCGCCAGGATGCTTTCCATGAACGACAGGATGACCTGGGTGCCAATGCGCTCGAGGCCGTGGATGCCGCCGAAGAATCCGAGCGCCGGCACGTCCAGGCTGGGATTACCCAGCGCAATCGAATACACGGGAAAGTCTCGCCCGTCCATGGCGACGGTGCAATGGGTGTCCACCTGCATATGCTTGCCGCCGGCGTCGATCAGGCGTTTCAGGGTGATCAGTTCTGGCAGATTCTTCTCGGGCATGTGCAGGGACACTGGAAGCGGGGACCATCAAGTGTAGCTGAAATTGATTTCGCGCCATCGCTGCGCACGTTTTTCTGCGCTGGTAACAAAGGATGCGCCATGCATGAAGTGAAAAAGTAACTTGACGAAATCGTTTACCTTCCATAGCCTTCCTGCTGGAGACTTCAATTCACAATTAAAAAAGGGTAAACGATGACACACGTTTCAAGCCGCCTGGCGTTGTTGCTGACCGCCATCCTGGCCACCGGGGCCGTCCATGCCGCCACGGCGCTCGACATCCAGCCTGGCGGATCTTTCCGCAACACTGACAACAAAAACCTCAAGGATACGAGCGAAGGCACGTACCCCGTTCCCTACAAAAAGCCGACTGCTGCCGAGATCACCGGCGCACTCGACCGCGTGCGCGGCTATGTGGACAGCATCACCCCCACCCGCATCATCGACAAGGCCACCGGCAAGCCGGTCACCGACCTGAAAAAACCTGTCGCTGGCGCCGTGTTCGAGCCGTCGTCCAACGATTTCGGCCTGATGGTCTACGAGATGGGCGTGATTCACTCGGGCCTGATCAAGGCTGCCGAAGTGACCGGCGACAAGCGCTATACCGACATGACGCGCCGCCACTTCCAGTTCTTCAAGGACAGCAAGCCGTACTTCCGCGCCCAGGAAGATCAGTTCAAGCTGGGCCGTTCCAACAGCTTCACCCGCTTCCTGCAGCCGATGTCGCTCGACGACAGCGGCTCGATGTGCGCGGCGCTGGTGCGCGCGCGCTTCGCCAAGGTTGGTCCCGACCTCAAGGACATGATCGACACCTGCAGCCAGTACGTGCAAAAGCAGCAGTACCGCCTGGCCGACGGCACGTTCGCGCGCAAGCGTCCGCAAGCGTCGTCGCTGTGGGCCGATGATATGTACATGGGCATTCCGGCGCTGGCCGAGATGGGCCACCTGACCGGCGACAAAGCCTGGTTCGACGATGCCGCCTCGAACGTGCTGACCATGGCCGAGCACCTGTACAACAAGCAGAACAACCTGTTTACCCACGGCTGGAACGCCAACAATCCGGACGCGCCGCGCTTCTACTGGGCGCGCGCCAACGGCTGGGCAGTGCTGGCCATGAGCGACCTGCTCGACGTGCTGCCGAAAGATCATCCGTCGTACAACAAGGTGCTGGCGCAACTGCGCGCCAGCCTGCACGGCATCGCCGAAACCCAGTCCGGCACCGGCCTGTGGCACCAGATGCTCGACCGTAACGACTCCTACCTGGAAACCTCGGCCACCGCCATCTTCGTGTACGTGTTTGCCCATGCGATCAACGAAGGCTGGATCAGCCCGACCACCTACGGCTCCATCGCCCAGGCGGGCTGGGTGGGCCTGAGCACGCGCATCAACGCCAAGGGCCAGGTCGAGGGCACGTGCGTGGGCACCACGTTTGCCAGCGACCACATCTACTATTACAACCGTCCGACCAGCGTCGATGCCATGCACGGCTACGGTCCGGTGTTGCTGGCGGGTGCAGAAATGCTGCGCATGCTGAAAAATCCCGAGATCGACATCCAGCACAAGCTGCGCACCTACCACTACGTGCCACGCGAACACGGCAAGGCCATCAGCGATCACTGATCGCCAGCCTGTCCGAGGCGCCGCCGCGAGCGGCGCTTTTTTTTGCCGGTTGAACCTGAGCGCTACCTCTAGCAGAGCGCGGGAGGCTTCGCTATAGTGGCTGCCAAGCCCATCCTTACTGAAGGAATTACCGATGCATCCCGAAAAAATGACCGGCCTGGAATTGCTGCAGGCAGCGATAGACGGCAAGTTTCCCCGTCCACCGATGTCGGACACCATGCCGATGGAAATCACCGAAGCCAAGGCCGGCTACATCCTCGGCACCGCGCGCGCCGACGAGCGCCACATCAACGTGATGGGCGGCATCCACGGCGGCTTTGCCGCCACCATCCTCGACTCGGCCACTGGCTGCGCCGTGCACTCGATGCTGGAAGCGGGCGTGGGCTATGGCACTACCGACCTCAGCGTCAAAATGTTCCGCCCGGTGCCCAAGGGCGAAACCTTGATCGTCGAAGGCAAGATCATCAACCTCTCGCGCAGCCTCGGCGTGTCCGAAGGCACGCTCAAGACTGCCGACGGCAAGCTGCTGGCCCACGCCACCGCCACCTGTTTTATTTTGCGCCGCGACTGACCATGTTGAACCTGACCCGACAATTCTTCCGCGCCGCCGGCCTGGCCGCGCTGGTCGCTTCCAGCAGCGCCTGGGCCGCCGTGACCGTCGGCGCCGACGACGCCAGGCTGCAATACACGGGCCGTATCGACTTCGCCGACAAGGCGGCGCCGGTGATTTCGTGGCCCGGCACCAGCATCGAAGGCAACTTCACCGGCAGCAGCCTGGCTGTCACGCTCGATGACCAGTACGGCAAGAACTGGTTCAACGTATTTATTGACGGCAAGCTTGATAAACCGGTGATCATCAGCGCCGCCAAGGGCGGCAAGACCTACCCGGTCGCCACCGGCCTGCCGGCCGGCCCGCACCGCTTTTTGATCACCAAGCGCACCGAGGGCGAGGAGGGCGCGACCGTGTTTCGTGGCGTGGAACTGGCCGACGGCGGCAAGCTGCTGGCGCCGCCGCCGCGCAAGGCGCGCCGGATCGCCTTTTTTGGCGACTCGATCACCAGCGGCATGGGTAACGAGGCCCCCGACGACGGCCCTGATCACGAGCTCAAGGACAAGAACAACTTCATGGCGTACGACGCCATCACCGCGCGTGCGCTCGACGCGGAAATGCACGTGGTGTCGCAAAGCGGCATCGGCGTGATGATCAGCTGGTTCCCGTTCATCATGCCGCAGTTTTACGACCAGTTGAGCGCGGTGGGCAACAACGACAGCCGCTGGGATTTCAGCCAGTGGACGCCGGACGTGGTGGTGATCAACCTGTTCCAGAACGACAAATGGCTGATCGACCGCGAAAAGCGTCTGCAGCCGGTGCCGACCGACGCGCAGCGCATTGCCGCCTACAAGGATTTGGTGAAAAAGATCCGCGCCGAGTATCCGCGCGCCTACATCGTCTGCGCGCTCGGCAGCATGGACGCGGTGAGCCCGGGCAGCAAGTGGCCGGGCTACGTGAGCAGCGCGGTGGCGCAACTGCGCGCCGAGCAGGACGAACGCATCGACACGCTGTTTTTCGATTACACGGGTTTCGACAAGCACCCGCGCGTAAAGCACCACCAGGCCAACGCCGCCAAGCTGACGGCGTTTATCCGGCAAAAGATGGGCTGGTAACTTCGGGGTCAGTAGCTTCGGGGTCAGTGCCGACATTCGGACGCGAACTGAGCCCTATAGCAGTTGAGCCTGTGTCCAAATGTCGGCACTGACCCTGAACTTTAAAATTCTTCCCAGTCGCCGTCGCTGCTGGCGGCGGGTTTGGTGCGGGCGGGTTTGTCGGCCAGTTTTAACGGTGGCGATTTGGCGGCTGGCCTGGCTGCCGGTTTGGCGATGGCAGGGCGGGCGGCCGGGGTTGCAGCTTTGGCTGCTGCCGGACGCGGTGCTGTTGCTGCGCGGGCCGTACTGCCAGCCACCTGGAATACGCTCACCATTTCCGCCAGTTTGACTGCCTGCTCCTGCATCGCTTGCGAGGCGGCGGCGGCTTCTTCCACCAGTGCGGCGTTTTGCTGGGTGACCGTGTCCATCTCGGCCACGGCGGTGTTGATCTGCTCGATGCCCAGTTCCTGCTCGCGGCCGGCCGAGCTGATCTCGCCCATGATTTGCGTGACGCGGCGCACGCTGCTGACGATTTCCGTCATGGTGGTGCCCGCTTCATTCACCAGCGCGCTGCCGGTGCCTACTTTTTCTACCGAATCGGTAATCAGCTGCTTGATGTCCTTGGCGGCGCTGGCCGAACGATGCGCCAGGTTGCGCACCTCGGTGGCGACCACGGCGAAGCCACGGCCCTGCTCGCCGGCGCGGGCCGCTTCCACGGCCGCGTTCAGCGCCAGGATGTTGGTCTGGAAGGCGATGCCGTCGATCACGCCGATGATGTCGGCAATCTTGTCCGACGATTCGGTGATCGAGGCCATGGTATCGACCACGCGCGCGACCAGCTCGCCACCCTTGACGGCGATGTCCGACGCGGAACCGACCAGCTGGTTGGCCTGGCGGGCGTTGTCCGAGTTTTGTTTGACGGTCGAGGTCAGTTCTTCCAGCGACGAAGCGGTTTCTTCCAGGCTGGCGGCTTGCTGCTCGGTGCGGCGCGACAGGTCCATATTGCCGGCGGCGATTTCATTGCTGGCGGTGGCGATGGCGTCGCTGCCGTCGCGCACGCTGCGCACGGTGTCGGCCAGGCGGTCCTGCATCTGGTGCAGGCCGGTCATCAGCGAGCCCATTTCATCCTGGCGGCCGAGATCGATGGTGTTGGCCAGGTTGCCGTCGGAGATGGCATTGAAGTGCTTCAGTGCTTCGCCCAGCGGGTTCATCACGGCGCGCAGCAGCATGATCGACGATACCAGCGCCACGACCAGCCCCAGCACGATGGCAACGATGGCAAACGTCATGTTGCGGCTGTAAGCGGCCTGGCTGTCGGCGTACTGTTTGGCGGTCGATTCAAGCTGGTACACCGACAGCTTTTCAGCGCTGTCGGTGTACAGGCGGAACAGGCGCGTGACTTCGGTCAGCATCATGCGGTCGATTTCAGGCTGGTTCTTCTCGCGCAGCGCTTTAACCGCCTGCAAGATGCCGTCCTTGACCAGCGTGGCGCGCGCCGCGCCGGTCTGGTCGGCCAGTACTTTCTCGCCGTCGCCGAACGGCAGCGCCGCATAGCGTGCCCAGGCCTTGTCGCTGGCTTCGAGGAAGCCTTGGGCGCGGGTAAGTGTTTCTTCGACATTGGCCGCGTCCGGCTTGAGCGCCACGCGGTCGATCGACAGGCGCGCGCGGTCGATCTGGATCTGGGCATCGGCAATCGCCTTCATCGACATCATGGAATTTTCGTAGACGTCCTTGAGCACGCCGTTGGTGGTGTGCAGCGCCGAGATGCCGCGTACGCCGATAAAGATCATCAAGGCGCCGAGCAGCAGCATGGTCCCGATCAGGCGGGTACGGATAGTGAGGTTTGAAAACATGGTGTGTTCCATTCGAGAAGTGTCGCAAGGCCAAAATACGGTCAACGGAAGCAGGATTGCAATGTCAACAGCGGCAACGGACCAGGGGACATGGTGGCCGGTTGCGGAAAATCGGTCTCTACGCTGTGCGCCGGGATGGCGGTGGGCAGCGATGCGGCAGGGGAATGGGCCACATGGAGGGTTCGGTCACTGCGGCAGGGATAAGGCCGTAGACTTGCATGCGCGGAGTCTGAGAGACCGGCAGTGTGACAGCGAACGCCGCCAGTCTAGCTGATTAATTTCTGGTGGGCAAATGAAACAAATTGAATTGCAGATGATTTTGCGACACTTCAGCGCGGCCGCGCCGGGTTGCCCACCACGGTCACGCCTGGCGCGACGTCGCGCGTGACCACGCTGCCGGCGCCGATCAGGGCGTCGTCGCCGATGGTCACGCCGGGCATGATCAGCGCGCCGGCGCCAATCCAGACATTCTTGCCGATCTTGATCGGTCGCCCGAACTCCAGTCCCTGGGCGCGCAGCGCCGGTTCGCGCGGATGGTCGGCGGTGAGGATTTGCACGCCGGGCCCGATCTGGGTGCCGTCGCCGATGTCCACCTGTACCACGTCGAGAATGACGCAGTTGAAATTCATGAACACGCCGTCGCCGAGCGTGATGTTGTAGCCGTAGTCGAGGTGGAAGGGCGGACGCACCACGCAGTTATTACCGACCGTGCCCAGGCCTTCTTGCAGCAGGTCCGCATGCTGTTGCGGCGTCAGCCCGATGCTGCGGTTGTAGCGTTCCATCCAGTGGCGGGCGGCGGCCTGGTCGGCCTGCAATTCGTCATCGACGGCAGTGTAAAACTCGCCGGCCAGCATTTTCTGTTTTTCGGTTTTAGTATTGGACATCGTCAGCCTCTCCTTTGCAAGAATGTAGATTTTGCCATAGTTGTCAGCAGGTTCAGGCACCGTACCTTGACGTCCCCCGGCCTTGCGCTTATATTACTGACTTACAAGTAAGTAACAGCCAAGCAAGAGTCAATTCCCATGCAAGCCCCTCAAGACAACAAGCCCCGCTGGGAGCGGCGCAAGGATGCGCGCCCGCAGGAATTGCTGGCGGCCGCCCTCGACCAGTTCGTCGAACGTGGCTACGCTGCCACCCGGCTGGAAGATGTGGCCAAGCGCGCCGGCGTGTCCAAGGGCACGCTGTACCTGTATTTCACCAACAAGGAAGAGCTGTTCAAGGCCGTGGTGCGTGGCACCATTGTCGAAGTTATCGGCGAGGCCGAGCAGGATGCGGCCGATTTCGAAGGTCACAGCGCCGCGCTGATGCGCGAGTTGCTGATGCGCTGGTGGAACCAGTGCTGCTCCAGCCAGCTGGCCGGGATCACCAAGCTGATGTTCGCCGAAGGTAACAACTTTCCGGAACTGGCGCATTTTTACAACGAAGAAGTGGTGGCGCGCGGTACCGGCCTGATCCGCAGCGTGCTGGTGCGCGGCATTGATCGCGGCGAGTTTCGCGCCGTCGATCCCGACGTCATGACCCCGGTGCTGGTAGCGCCGGTAATGATGCTCATGATGTGGACCCAGTCCTTCATGCCCGCCTGCGAGATGCCACCGATCGATCCGCACGCCTACATGGACCTGTTTATCACCACCAACCTGGCCGGCCTGGCCGCCCCCGCGCAGTGAGCCGGCGCCGCAGCGTCATGCCCCTGTGCGGCCAGCTTGCCGTTTCCGCCGGTTCAACCCCCTCAAATTGCAGCCTGTCGCAATTTCCCGCGATCCGACCGTCATATCGTTAATATGTCCCCCGATGTCAGTTCAACGATAAAATGACGGATTATTTAATCCCGACCGAGTCTTAAGATGAATATTGAACAAGTCCGCTTCAACATGATCGAACAGCAAATCCGCCCTTGGGACGTCCTCGACACCGAGGTGCTGGACCTGCTGCACGTGGTCAAGCGCGAGAATTTCGTCCCTGCCGCCCACAAGGCGCTGGCCTTTGCCGATACCGAAATTCCACTGCCAGGCGGCGAGAACATGTTGTTCCCGAAGATCGAAGCGCGCCTGCTGCAAGACGTCATGGTCAAGAAACATGAGTCGGTGCTGGAAATCGGTACCGGTTCCGGCTACATGGCTGCGCTGCTGGCGCACCGCGCCCGCCACGTGACCACCGTGGAAATCTCGCCGGAACTCAAAGCCCTGGCCGAGCAGAACCTGGCCGCCAACGGCGTGGCCAATGTCACGGTCGAACTGGGCGATGGCGCGCAGGGCTGGACCAACGGCGCACCGTTCGATGTGATCGTGGTGTCGGGTTCGCTGCCGGAACTGCCGGAAGCGCTGCTCAAGCAGCTCAAGGTCGGCGGCCGCCTGGCGGTCATCATCGGCCAGGCGCCGGCGATGAAGGCGCAACTGATCACCCGTACCGGCGAAGCCGGCTACGACACGCGCACGCTGTTCGAGACCTCGGTCAAGCCTTTGCTGCTGGCTTCCAGGCCGTCGGCGTTCAAGTTCTGAGCGGGGCCGGCATGCAGATGATCACCGCGCCGGAACTGGCGGCCTGGCTGGCCGACGAAACGCGCGCCAAGCCGGTGCTGCTCGATGTACGCGAGCCGTGGGAATTCGACGAGTGCCGTATCGACGGCTCGGTGCTGATCCCGATGAACACCATCCCGGGACGCATCGACGACCTCGATGAAGATGCCGAGATCGTCTGCATCTGCCACCACGGTGCGCGCAGCATGAACGTGGCCGCGTTCCTGGAGCGTCACGGTTTCGGCAAGATGGTCAACCTGACGGGCGGCATCCATGCCTGGGCCCTGCAAGTTGATCCGGCGATGAAAAAGTATTAAAGGTAGAGAACGCAAGCGCCGGCCATCACCGGCGCTGCGGGAGCAGTGTTTGATTCGATCAACTTAAAAAGACTCCAACGGAGAAAGCAATGCAGAAATCCCTTATCGCCGTGCTGCTGTCCAGCGCTTTGATGACCTTGGCTTTACCTGGCGCACAGGCCGCCGATCTTATCCAAGTCTATCAGCAAGCACTGGCGAATGACGCCACGTACGCCAGCGCCCGCTCGTCACTGGATGCGGGACGCGAGCGCACCACCCAGGGACGCGCCGGCCTGCTGCCGTCGGTCTCGGCGCAGGGGAGCAACACCCGTAACAATGGCGATTTCCGCCCGTTCAACGAGGGACAACTGATTACCGACGGTAGCGGCATCGGCTTTGTCAACCGGCGCGATACGGACAATCACGTCAACAGCTATTCCGTCACGCTGAGCCAGCCGCTGTTCAACTGGGCCGCCTGGCAAACCTACCAGCAGAGCAAGCTGGTCCAGGCCATCTCCGAAGCCACATTTGCCCAGGCCCGCCAGGACCTGATCACCCGCGTGGCGCAAGCGTATTTCGACGTTCTCACGGCGCAGGACAACCTCACCGCCACCCAGGCGCAAAAAACCGCGACCACCGAACAGCTGGCCTCGGCCAAGCGTAACTTCGAAGTGGGCACCCAGACCATCACCGATACCCACGAGGCGCAAGCCGCGTACGACCTGGTGGTGGCGCAGGAGTTTGCCGCGATTACCGACCTCGATAACAAGCGCACCGCGCTGCAAGTCATCACTGGCAAGCCGACCGGCGAACTGGCGCCGCTGCGTGCCGGCGTGACCATCTCGGCGCCGGAGCCGGCCGCCATCGATCCGTGGGTGTCGTCGGCCGAAGGCCAGAACTTCTCGGTGATCGCTTCGCAACTGCAGCTGGAAATTTCCAAGCGCGACATCTCGCGCAACCGCGCCGGCCACATGCCGACCCTGAACCTGGCCGCATCGACCAGCCACCAGAGCACCACCGCGTCGGGCACGCAAAAGAACAACGCCATCGGCGTCACCTGGAGCGTGCCGATCTTCAGCGGCTTTGCCGTCACCAGCCAGGTGCGCGAAGCGATCGCGCTGGAAGACAAGGCCCGCAACGACCTGGAAGCCACCAAGCGGCTGGCTGCGCAGAATGCCCGGGTGGCATTCCTCGGCATGAACAGCGGCCTGGCGCAAGTCAAAGCGCTGGAAGCGGCGGAAGTGTCGAGCAAGTCCTCGCTCGATTCCAACAAGCTCGGCTACCAAGTGGGCGTGCGGATCAATATCGACGTACTGAACGCCCAGCGCCAGCTGTACGCGACCCAGAAAGACCTGTCCAAGGCGCGCTACGACACCGTCATGAACGGCCTGCGCCTGCGTTCCGCTGCCGGCACCCTGCGCGAGGATGACCTGACGCCGATTAATGCTCTTCTGCAACATTAAAAAGTCCCGGATGCAGCCGAAATAATTATTTTATTTTTACTGCATCCAAACCGGCTGGTCATGTGTAGTGCTGGGGTACGCCCGCCGTTGTTCAAGGCGGGCGGCGCCCAAAACCACCACTACAGGAGCCAAGACCATGCCCACCCTGCCATTTTCGAAACTGTTGCTCGTCTCTGCCGTCTCTCTTTCGCTGGCTGCCTGCGGCGGCAGCGATGACGATATCGGCACCGTCACGCCACCGACCACCACGCCGCCGGTGGCTGCCGTGGCGGGCGACGTGTTCGTGCTGACCGCGAGCAACAAGCTGCTGTCGTTCGACCGTGCCACGCCCGGCACCATCCGTACCACGGCCACCGTGACCGGTCTGCAAGCGGGCGAAAACCTGCTGGGCATCGATTATCGCCCGGCCGATGGCATGCTGTACGGCGTGGGCAGCACCGGCCGCATCTATACCCTCAATGGCACGACCGGCGCGGCCACCCTCAAGTCCACCCTGGCCGCTGATACGACCGACACCACCTTGCCGTTCACGGCGCTGGCCGGTACCGAGTTCGGCGTCGATTTCAACCCCGTGGCCGACCGCCTGCGCCTGGTGAGCAACACCGGCCAGAGCCTGCGCATCAATGTCGATACCGGCGCCACCACCACCGACGGCGCCATCAATGGCGGCGCGGTCAACACCGCCATCACGGCCGCCGCCTACACCAACAGCTTTGCCGGCACCGGCAGCACCACCTTGTTCGTGATCGATGCCGCCAACGGCACCCTGTACACGCAGAACCCGCCCAACAACGGCACCCTGGCCCTCCCGCTGCCGCTTGGCCTGACCGCCACCGCCGTTTCCGGCTTCGATATCGATGCGCGCACCAACACCGGTTACGCCGTGATGACGGTGGGCGGCGTGCGCGGCTTCTACACGTTGAACCTGGCCGCACCCGTTGCGCCCGCTACGCAGGCTACCCTGGTAGCCGCGATCAATGTGACCGAAGAGTTGCGCGGCGTTGCCCTCAAGGCGCCGGCCGCACCCATCGCCTACGGCCTGACCGACGACGCCCGCCTGGTCACTTTTAAAACGGCCACCCCGAATACGCTCGACGCCAACGTCGCCATTTCCGGCCTGGCATCGGGCGAGCGCCTGCTGGGCATCGACATCCGGCCGAAGGATGGCCTGCTGTACGGCATGTCCTCGACCGGCCGCATTGTCACCATCGACCCCGCCACCGGTGCTGCCACCGTCAAGGCTACGCTGGCAGCGGACCCAACGGACACCACCGCGCCCTACACGGCCATTACCGGCACCGCGTTTGCTGTGGACTTCAACCCGGTGGCCGACCGCCTGCGCGTGATCGGTAATACCGGCCAGAGCCTGCGCATCAATGTCGATACGGGCGCTACCACCACCGATGGCGCCCTCAACCGCGCCGGCCTGGCGCCGGTGGTGACGGCTGCCGCCTACACCAACAGCTACGCCGGCACCACGGCCACCCAGTTGTTCGACATCGACACGACCAGCGCCAGCCTGGCGCTGCAAAATCCGCCGAATGACGGCACGCTGGTCAATGTGGGGCTGTTGAACGTGGCGGTGGCGGGGGACGCCGGTTTCGATATCGCCGGCGGCGCCAACGGCCTGGCCTTGGCAGCGTTGCGCACCACGGCTGGCGGTCCGAGCGCGCTGTACCGGATCGACCTGGCGACTGGTGCGGCAGTGCTGATCAATGGCGCGACCACCCCGGCAACGTCGGCAATCGGTGCCGGTGCGGTGGGGCTGACCGACCTGGCGATCGCGATCAAGTAAGAACCTGTCCCGGTAGGGAGGAGGCAGCGGATGGCGATGCGTCGGTAGCGGGGGCAAGGCGCGAGGAAGAAGCATGGCAGGCCATGCGATGACGAGCAACGCCGGCCCCGCTGCCGAGGCGCGCAAGCAGCGCCTCATTCCCTACCGGGATAGGTTCTAAGCACCGGACGTAAAAATGGCGGGCTGTGCAGCCCGCCATTTTTTTGCGCCCGGTATTGCGCGCTCCGAGCCGCCACCGCCATGCTTGGCATCGAACCCCGTACGGGTACCGATGCCAGGGCGGCCATGCGGTTTAAAAGTTAAAAGTTACAACCCGGCGCCGGCGCCGTCGAAGCGGCGTTCGATCAGCTCGATCTTGTAGCCGTCGGGATCGGTAACAAACGCGATCACGGTGTTGCCGCCCTTGACCGGGCCCGGCTCGCGGGTGACGGCGCCACCATTGGCGCGCACCGATTCGGCGGCGGCGTAGATGTCGTCGGCCGAGATGGCGATATGGCCGTAGGCGGTGCCCAGGTCATAGCTGGAGGTGCCGTAGTTGTACGTCAGTTCCAGTTCCGCGTGCTCCGGGTTGGCGCCGTAACCGAGGAACGCCAGCGTGTACTGGTATTCCGGGTTGTCGCTGGTGCGCAGCAGTTTCATGCCCAGCACCTTGGTGTAGAAATCAATGGAGCGCTGAAGATCGCCGACTCGCAGCATCGTATGCAGAATTCGCATGGTGGTCTTTCGTGATGAACAAGCGGCGATTTTATGCGATTTGAGCGCGCTCCGTTGGGACAGCCTAAGCCTGGAGTTTTGCGTCCAAGGTGATTTCCGCGTTCAGCAGCTTCGAGACCGGGCAATTGACCTTGGCCTTGTTGGCGGCTTCCTCGAACTTGGCCTGGTCGGCGCCAGCAATGGTGGCCAGCAAGGTCAGGTGTACCTTGGTGATGGCAAAACCGCCATCGACCTTGTCGAGCGTGACCGCTGCGGTGGTTTCCAGTTTTTGAGCGGTCAGGCCTGCTTCAGCCAGCACGCCTGACAATGCCATCGTGTAGCAGCCGGCGTGGGCTGCGCCGATCAGTTCTTCCGGGTTGGTGCCGGGACCGTCTTCGAAACGGGCCTTGAAGCCGTACGGGGCTTCTTTGAGCACCCCGGTCTGGGTGGAAATGCTGCCGATGCCGTCTTTCAGGCCACCGCTCCAGACTGCCGAACCGCTATGTTGACTGCTCATATATTTCTCCTTGGGTTGAATGGTTATTTGCTGGCGGTGGCAACTGCGGGAGCCACGCGCCAGATGATGTTGCCCACGTCGTCGGCCACCAGCACGGCGCCCGGCTTGTCGATTGCCACGCCCACCGGACGGCCTTGCGCCTTGCCCTTGGCGTCGAGGAAACCGCCGAGGAAGTCCTGCGGCGGACCCGACGGCTTGCCGTTGGCGAACGGCACATACACGACCTTGTAGCCGCTGTGCGGCTTGCGGTTCCACGAGCCGTGCTGGCCGATGAAGGCGCCGCCCTGGTAAGCCTGCGGCAGCAACTTGCCCTCGTAGAACACCAGCCCCAGCGAGGCCGTGTGGCCACCGAGCGCGTAGTCGGGCGCAATGGCCTTGGCCACCAGCTCCGGCTTGGCGGGCTTGATGCGCACATCGACGTTCTGGCCGAAATAGCTGTACGGCCAGCCGTAGAAGCCGCCGTCGCGCACCGAGGTCATGTAATCAGGCACCAGGTCGTTGCCCAGTTCGTCACGCTCGTTGACGACCGTCCACAGCGCCTTGGTGTGCGGCTCGAAGCCCATGCCGTTGGGGTTGCGCAGGCCGGTGGCGAACAGGCGGCCCTTGCCGCTGGCGATGTCGAACTGCCAGATGGCGGCGCGGCCTTCTTCCTCTTCCATGCCGTTTTCGCCGACATTGCTGTTGGAGCCGACCGTAACATACAGCGACTTGCCGTCGGGGCTGGCGATGACGTTCTTGGTCCAGTGGTGGTTGCGGGTGCCGGCCGGCAAGTCCATGACCTTGGTGCCGGCAGCGGTGATGGTGGTGTCGCCTTCCTTGTACGGGAAGCGCACCAGTGCGTCGCTGTTGGCGATGTACAGGTTGTTGCCGACCAGCGCCATGCCGAACGGGGAATTGAGGCCTTGCAGGAACACGGTGCGGCTTTGCGCCACGCCCTTGGCATCGACGCCGCGCAGTAGCGTGATGCGGTTGGCGGACGGCGTGACCGCGCCGGCTTTTTTCATCTGGTGCTGCATGATCTTGCCCTTGATGCCCTTGCTGTCGTCGGGCTTGGGCGGAGCGTTGGTTTCGGCCACCAGCACGTCGCCGTTGGGCAGCGTGTAGATCCAGCGCGGGTGGTCGAGGTCGCGTGCGTACGCCGTGACGGTGAAACCGGCGGGCGGACGCGGGGTTTCCTGCGCAGTCCAGCGATCGACCGCTGCCACGTTGACGGTGGGGATCAGCGATTTGTCGGGCTTGGGCAGCACCGGGTTGGGGCCGAAGCCGACCGGGTAGGCGGCGCTGCCGGCTGGTGCTGCCGGGGCTGCTGGAGCGGTTTGCGCCAGCGCGACAGCGGAAGCGAGCGCGGTAAGAGTGAAGACGACGGTGCGTGCGGTGGCGTGGTTCATGAAGTGGCAGGTCCTGTTTGGTATTGTTAGTCTTGTTTGGTGTCGGGCAGCGGCTTGGCAGTAGCCTCGCGCGGGGCCGGGGTTTGCACCTGTTGCACGCCGGGCTTGTTACGCAGATCGGTATCGACCATGCCGCTGTCGATATCGGCAGCGGCTTGTTTCATGATGGTGCGTTCCTTGGGTTTCTGGCCCTCGGGCGATTCGTCACGCTCGTGCGGCAGGCGCTTGCCGCCGTCGTTTTCAATCTTTTCGTCGGTATTGACTTTTTCTTGGGTAGACATCGTGCCCTCCGGGTTTTATTGTGCGATCGATATTAGCGAGTTGTTATGGCCTTGGTCGCCACCTTGAATCTTGACAACTTCCAACCGCCACGTCGGTGCGCGCTTGCACTCCGGGCAAGTGCACACTATACTGCGCAAAATACTGTTCATATGTACAGCAAACCAGTGCGGGCCGTGGGTTGGCCGGTGATGGCAGAAGCCGACGTAATCGGTTACTCTGCTGCGTGTCGCCGCCGCCAACTTTTGCCGAGATTTTTATGACTACCAAGCACGCCGTCTTTCATACCATCGCACTGGCCGTGCGCAAGAACACCGACGGCATCGCCGACTCGGTGGGCAGCGTGGTCGATTTTTTGCAGGCCGGCGGCTACACGGTGGTGTTCGAGGAGCAAACCGCGCTCGACCTGGCGCCGCATTTTTCCGGCCTCCGGTCCATGACCGCCGCCGAGATCGGCGCCGAGGCGGACCTGGCCATCGTCATGGGCGGCGACGGCACCATGCTTGGCATCGCCCGCCAGCTGGCGCCCTACAATGTGCCGCTGATCGGCATCAACCAGGGCCGCCTCGGGTTTATCACCGACATCCCGCTCGAGGGCATGTTCGAGGTGCTCACCCGCATGCTGGCCGGCAGCTTCAAGGCCGAGCGCCGCACCTTGTTGGAAGGCAGCGTGCTGCGCGAAGGCAAGAGCATCCACCTGGGGCTGGCCGTCAACGACGTGGTGGTGGCGCGCGGCGCCGGCGCCGGCATGGTGGAACTGCGCGTCGATGTCGATGGCCAGTTCATGTATAACCAGCGCTCTGACGGTCTCATCATTTCCACCGCCACCGGTTCCACCGCGTATGCCTTGTCGGCCGGCGGCCCGCTGCTGCACCCGGCCCTGGGCGGCATCGTGATGGTGCCGATCGCGCCGCACGCGCTGTCCAACCGGCCGATCGTGTTGCCCGAGTCGAGCGAGATCATGGTGGAAATCGTGCGCGGGCGCGATATCAGCGTCAACTTCGACATGCAAACCTTTGCCAGCCTGATGCCGCAAGACCAGATCGTGATCCGGCGCTCGCCGCACACGATCAACTTCCTGCATCCGGAAAACTGGAGCTACTACAACACCCTGCGCGAAAAACTCCATTGGAACGAGTATCCGTCGGGCGAAGGCAAACTTAGTTAACCCCTACTTTCAGGCATCCATGCTCCGCACCCTGTCCATCCGTGATTTCGTTATCGTCGATTCGATCGAACTGGAATTTTCCGCAGGCTTTACCGTCTTCACCGGCGAAACCGGGGCCGGCAAATCGATCCTGATCGATGCGCTGACCCTGGCCCTGGGCGGCCGGGGCGATGCCAGCGTGGTACGCGAAGGCGCGGCCAAGGCCGACATCACCGCCGATTTTGCGCCCTCGGCCCAGGCCGCCGAGTGGTTGCAGACGCACGAGTTCGCAGTGGAAGAGGGCGGCGCGCTGCTGCGCCGGGTGATCGACAACGCCGGCCGCAGCAAGGCCTATATCAACGGTGTGGCCGCCACTGCCGCCCAGTTGCGCGAACTGGGCGACCTGCTGGTGGACATCCACGGCCAGCATGCCCACCAGTCGCTGATGAAGGCCGACGCCCAGCGCGCGCTGCTCGACGGCCAGGCCGGCGCCGATACCCGTGCAGTCGCGGCTGCCTATAAAACCTGGCGGGCGGTTGCGAAGCAGCTGGAAGAATTCGAAACCAACGCCGCCAACGTGTTATACGAGCGCGAGCGGCTCGAGTGGCAGGTGAACGAACTGGAGAAGCTGGCCGTCAAACCGGGCGAGTGGGCCGAGGTGACCAACGAGCAAAGCCGCCTGTCGCACGCGGCCAGCCTGCTCGAAGGCGCGCAGGAGGCGTTGACCGTGCTGTCCGAGGCGGAAGAGCATCCGATCATCTCGCAACTGTCGTCACTGAACCAAAAACTGGGCAAGCTGGCGGCGGTCGATTCCGGCATGCAGGTCGTCGTCGATCTGATCGAACCGGCGCGCATCCAGTTGCAGGAAGCGGTGTACGCGATCAACGATTACCTTGACCGTGTCGATCTCGACCCCGAGCGGCTGCGCTCGGTGGAGTCGCGCATGGAGGCGATCCACTCGGCCGCGCGCAAGTTCCGCGTGACCGAGGAAGAGTTACCGGATGAGCACGCCAGGCAGGCCGAGCGCCTGGCGCAACTGGCCGACGCCAGCGACATCGAAGGCTTGCGCAAGCAGGAGCAAAAGCTCAAGAACGCCTACCTCGACGTGGCAAAAAAACTCAGTACCGTGCGCGCCCGCACCGGCCGCCAGCTGGCCGATGCCGTCACCCGCGCAATGCAGGAACTGAGCATGACGGGCGGACGTTTCGATATCGCCCTGAACCCGTGCGAGCCGGGCGTGCACGGCGTGGAGCAGGTGGAATTCCTCGTGGCCGGCCATGCCGGCGTGGCGGCGCGGCCGCTGGCCAAGGTGGCCTCCGGTGGCGAACTGGCGCGTATTTCGCTGGCGATTTCCGTGATCACGTCCAAGGCTGCCACCACGCCCACGCTGATTTTCGATGAGGTCGACAGCGGCATCGGCGGCGCCGTGGCCGAGGTGGTGGGGCGCTTGCTGCGCCGGCTGGGCCAGGAGCGCCAAGTGCTGTGCGTGACCCACCTGCCGCAGGTGGCCAGCCAGGGCGGCCAGCACTTCCAAGTGGCCAAGCGTACGCTAGCCAATGGCAAGACGGCCTCGCGCATCGACGTGCTCGATTCCAGCGCGCGGGTGGAGGAAGTGGCGCGCATGTTGGGCGGGCTCGAGATCACTGCCACCACGCGCCAGCATGCGCGCGAGTTGCTGGCGTCCTGAACTGCCGTGGGGTCCGGTGGTTACGCGCGTTCTTATCTATAATGGCGCGTTAATCCAATTTCATTGCCGGCCCGCCACATGACATTCAAAAAAGAACCTCCCTATAAACACGGCGCCGTTGGCCGCACCGCAGTGGTGCTGGTCAACCTCGGCACGCCCGATGCGCCCACCACCTCGGCGGTGCGGCGCTATTTGCGGGAATTCCTGTCCGACCGCCGCGTGGTGGAAGTGCCGCGCGCGGTGTGGTGGTTCATCCTCAACCTGATCATCCTGCCGTTCCGCTCGAGCCAGTCGGCCAAGAAATACGCCACCATCTGGACCGCAGAAGGTTCTCCTTTGAAAGTCAATACCGATGCCCAGGCCGGCAAGCTGATCGGCGCGCTGGAAGACCGTGGCCACCAGGACCTGACCGTGGCCATGGCCATGCGCTACGGTTCGCCGTCGCTGCCGGACGTGCTCGGCAAGCTGAAGGCTGATGGCCACGACCGCATCTTGGTGTTGCCTGCCTACCCACAATACTCGGGCACCACCACCGGCTCGATCTACGACGCCGTGTTCAAGCACTACGGCTCGGTGCGCAATATTCCCGAACTGCGTTTCGTGCGCAACTACCACGACGACGAGGGCTATATCCACGCGCTGCGCGACTCGGTGCTGGCGCACTGGGATCAACATGGCCGGCCGGAAAAGCTGGTGCTCAGCTTCCACGGCGTACCGAAGCGCACGCTGATGCTCGGTGATCCGTACCACTGCGAATGCCTGAAAACCGCTCGCCTGCTGGCTGCCGCGCTGCGTCTGAAGCCGGAACAATATATCGTGACCTTCCAGTCGCGGTTCGGCAAGGCCGAGTGGCTGCAACCGTACACGGCGCCAACCGTGGCGCAACTGGCGCGCGATGGCGTCAAGCGCATCGACGTGCTGTGCCCGGGCTTTACCAGCGATTGCCTCGAAACGCTGGAAGAAATCTCGATGGAAGTGCGCCACGACTTCGAGCAGAACGGCGGCCGCGAGTTCCATTACATCCCGTGCCTGAACGCGTCGCGCAAGTGGATCGCGGCGCTGGCCGAAATTGCCGAGCACCATATGATCGGCTGGCCCACCCAGGCCGGTCCGTCCGAGCACGAGGCGCGCCGCAAGGACGCCGAAGTGGGGCGCGCCGCCGCCCTGGCGCGCGGCGCCGCCGACTGACCGACCATCCGGCGCCCGCCGCCCTGCTGCGGCGCGCCAACAAAGCCTGATCGGCGAAAAAGCCACATCTCCGCGTGCACCACCCCCGCTTTCGATAATCAGCACTTGCGGGTGGTGAGTGCCAGCCTGTTAAAATACCCAGCTTGTTACATCGTCACTGTTGAACCGTACCCCCTTGAAATACGGGGATACCGCTCCATTTACGGCCAGTGCAGTGATAAACGTCATGTCAAACAAATACGATCGTAGGAGTCTTTAGATGCAAGATCAGGAAAATCAAGCAGTGCCTAATCCAGAAAACGCCGCCGAAACGGCTGCGCCATCGACTCCGGACCAGCAGTCTTCCCTGGAAGAGCAACTGGCCAGTACCGAAGCGCGCCTGGCGGAAACCCACGACGCGTTCATGCGCGCCAAGGCCGATTGCGAAAACATGCGCCGTCGTGCCCAGGAAGACGTGGCCAAGGCCCACAAGTTTGCGGTGGAAAGCTTTGCCGAAGCCATGGTGCCAGTCAAGGACAGCCTGGAAATGGCCCTGAAAGTCGAGGCGCCAACGCTCGAATCGCTGAAGGAGGGTGTTGAAATGACCCTCAAGCAGCTGAACGCGGCCTTCGAGAAAAACCGCCTGCTGGAAATCCTGCCGGCGCAAGGCGAGAAACTGGACCCGAACAAGCACCAGGCCGTTGCCGTGGTGCCGGCGGACCAGGAAGCCAATACCGTTGTTGCTGTCTTGCAAAAAGGTTATATGATCGCCGACCGCCTGTTGCGTCCGGCCATCGTGACCGCTGCGCAAGCAAAGTAAGCACTTGAAAAGACAAAGTAATTCCACATATTAGTACCATCTAGAACATAGCAAAGAGGAAGAAAATCATGGGTAGAATTATCGGTATCGATCTGGGAACCACGAATTCCTGCGTTTCCGTCATGGAAAATGGTCAGCCAAAGGTAATCGAAAACGCCGAAGGCGCACGTACGACGCCGTCGATCATTGCTTATCAAGAAGATGGTGAAATTCTCGTCGGCTCGCCGGCCAAGCGTCAGGCCGTGACCAACCCGAAGAACACCCTGTTCGCGGTCAAGCGCCTGATCGGTCGTAAATTCGACGAAAAAGAAGTGCAAAAAGACATCGGCCTGATGCCTTACACGATCACCAAAGCCGACAACGGCGATGCATGGATCGGCGTGCGCGACAAAAAACTGGCGCCACAGCAAATCTCGGCCGAAGTGCTGCGCAAGATGAAGAAAACCGCTGAAGACTACCTGGGCGAAGAAGTGACCGAAGCGGTCATTACCGTACCAGCGTACTTCAACGACTCGCAGCGCCAGGCCACCAAGGATGCCGGCCGTATCGCTGGCCTGGACGTCAAGCGCATCATCAATGAGCCAACCGCTGCTGCTCTGGCATTCGGCCTGGACAAAAACGAAAAGGGCGACCGCAAGATCGCCGTGTATGACCTGGGCGGCGGCACGTTCGACGTCTCGATCATCGAAATCGCCGACGTTGACGGTGAAAAGCAGTTCGAAGTGCTGGCCACCAACGGCGACACCTTCCTGGGCGGCGAAGACTTCGACCAGCGCATCATCGATTACATCATCGACGAATTCAAGAAGATCAACGGCCTGGACCTGAAAAAAGATCCGATCGCCCTGCAGCGCATCAAGGCTTCGGCCGAACGCGCCAAGATCGAACTGTCGTCGTCGCAGCAGACCGAAATCAACGAGCCGTACATCGCCATGGCGAACGGCGCGCCGGTCCACCTGACCCTGAAAATGACCCGCGCCAAGCTGGAATCGCTGGTGGAAGAGCTGATCATCGCCACCATCGAGCCATGCCGCATCGCCATCAAGGATGCCGGCGTCAAGGTATCGGACATCGACGACATCATCCTGGTCGGCGGTATGACCCGTATGCCGAAGGTGCAAGAAAAAGTCAAAGAGTTCTTCGGCAAGGATCCACGCAAGGACGTGAACCCGGACGAAGCCGTGGCTGTTGGCGCCGCGATTCAAGGTTCGGTCCTGTCGGGCGAGCGCAAGGACTTGCTGCTGCTGGACGTGACTCCGCTGTCGCTGGGTATTGAAACCCTGGGTGGCGTGATGACCAAGATGATTCACAAGAACACGACGATTCCGACCAAGTTCTCGCAAGTGTTCTCGACCGCCGACGACAACCAGCCTGCCGTGACCATCAAGGTCTACCAGGGTGAGCGTGAAATCGCGGCCGGCAACAAGGGCCTGGGCGAATTCAATCTGGAAGGCATCCCGCCAGCATCGCGCGGTACGCCACAGATCGAAGTGACCTTCGACATCGACGCCAACGGCATTCTGCACGTGGGCGCCAAGGACAAGGCCACCGGCAAGGAAAACAAGATCACGATCAAGGCCAACTCCGGTCTGACCGAAGCGGAAATCCAGAAAATGGTCAAAGACGCCGAGCTCAACGCCGAAGAAGACAAGAAAGTGAAAGAACTGGCCGAATCGCGCAACCAGGCTGATGCCTTGGTGCACTCGACCCGCAAATCGCTGACCGAGTACGGCGACAAGCTGGAAGCGTCGGAGAAGGAAGCGATCGAAGCATCGATCACCGACCTCGAAGGTTCGATCAAATCGGGCGACAAGGCCGACATCGACGCCAAGGTGGCCGCACTGACGACCGCTTCGCAAAAGCTGGGCGAGAAGATGTACGCCGACATGCAGGCGCAGCAGGCAGCTGGCGGTGACGCCGGCGCAGCTGGCGCGCAAGGTGCTCCAGGCGCCGAGCAAGCCAAGCCACAAGACGACGTGGTGGACGCTGACTTCAAGGAAGTCAAAGACAACAAGTAATTGTTGTTGGTCGTTGCGGCGGGGCCTTTCACGGCCTCGCCGCCAGTATTCCGCCGAGCCGAGCGGGCGTGAACCACGCTAGCTGGCTCGGCTTTTTCGCATAAATCAGTACAGAATATCAATACAGCAAGGTCCCGACCAATATGGCAAAGCGTGATTTCTACGAGACACTCGGTGTCGCAAAAAACGCGTCGGAAGACGAAATCAAGAAGGCCTACCGCAAGCTGGCCATGAAGTACCATCCCGACCGCAATCCGGACGACAACGAGGCTGAAGGCAAGTTCAAGGAAGTCAAGGAAGCCTACGAGATGCTGACCAATCCGGAAAAGCGCGAGGCGTATGACCGTTACGGTCACGCCGGCGTCGATCCGAACAATGGTGGTGGCGGCTTCGGTGGCGCCGGCGGTTTCGGCGATGCCTTTGGCGATATCTTCGGCGACATCTTCGGTGGCGGGGCAGGCCGCGGCCGCAGCGCCGGCCCGCAGGTCTACCGCGGCGCCGACTTGCGCTACAACCTCGAGATCACGCTGGAGCAAGCTGCCCACGGCTTCGACACCACGATCCGTGTACCGTCCTGGGACAAGTGCGATACCTGCCACGGCAGCGGCGCCAAGCCGGGCACGTCGCCGGTCACCTGCACCACCTGCGCCGGCCACGGCCAAGTACGCATGCAGCAGGGTTTCTTCAGCATCCAGCAGACCTGCCCCAAGTGCCACGGCAGCGGCAAGATCATCCCGGAACCATGCCCGGCCTGCTCGGGCCAGGGCCGCATCAAGCGCAACAAGACCCTGGAAGTCAAAATCCCGGTCGGTATCGACAACGGCATGCGCATCCGCTCGTCGGGCAACGGCGAGCCGGGCACCAATGGCGGGCCATCGGGCGACCTGTACGTGGAAATCCACATCAAGCCGCACGCGGTGTTCCAGCGCGAAGGCGACGACCTGCATTGCGAAATGCCGATCTCGTTTACCAAGGCAGCGTTGGGCGGCGAAATCGAAGTGCCGACCTTGTCTGGTAAAGTATCGTTTACGATTCCCGAAGGTACCCAGTCGGGCAAGACCTTCCGCCTGAAAGGCAAGGGCATCAAGGGCGTGCGTTCCGGTTTCGCGGGCGACCTGTTCTGCCACGTGGCGGTCGAAACGCCGGTCAAGCTGACCGAAAAGCAAAAGGACCTGCTGCGCGAGTTTGAAAAATCGACCACCGAAGGCGGTAACAAGCACAGCCCGCAGACCAAGACCTGGCGCGACAAGGTGAAAGATTTCTTCGAGTAACCGCTTGTAAACATCGCGTCATGCAGCACCGGTAATATCTGACCGCCGCGCCGCCCATTCCGGGTGGACCGGCGGTCTCTTTATGTAAAGAGGACACCATGAAAGACCTGGAACAAAGCACTTCCCCCCTGCGCGGCCTGCTGGAAAACAACCGACGCTGGGCCGCTTCGGAAGTTGAGCGCGATCCCGATTTCTTCAACCGCCTGGCCAACCAGGCCGCGCCCGAGTACCTGTGGATCGGTTGCTCGGACAGCCGGGTCCCTGCGAATGAACTGCTGGGCCTGGCGCCGGGCGATGTGTTCGTTCACCGCAATATCGCCAACGTGGTCGTGCACTCCGACCTGAACTGCCTGTCGGTACTGCAATTCGCCATCGACATCCTCAAGGTCAAGCACGTGATCGTCGTCGGTCACTTCGGCTGCAAGGGCGTGCACGCAGCCATGACCGGCACCCGCGTAGGCCTGGTCGATAACTGGCTGCGCCACGTCCACGACGTGCACCAGAAGCACGAACGCTACATGGGCACCGTGGTCAACGAACAACGCCGCTCGGAGCGCCTGGTGGAACTGAACGTGATCGAGCAAGTCTCCAACGTCTGCCGCACGACCATCGTGCAGGACGCCTGGGACCGTGGCCAGGAACTGACGGTACACGGCTGGGTGTACGGTATCCAGGACGGCAAGTTGCAGGAGCTGGGCATGAGCGTCGCGTCGCTGGCCGAACTGGCGCCGCGCGTGGAGCAGTCGCTGGCGCGGTACGAGACGGCTGCCGCGTAAAACTACGGGACGGGAGACACTCACAAAGGGGAAGCGTGTTCATGCTTCCTCTTTTCCTTGGTTAAGCCTTGGGTGGATACTGTTGGCGCGAGTGCAAGACCGCGATGATTTCAATCACGTTCGGGCAGACCCGATACACCACGATATAGTTAGGATGCACGACGATTTCCCGCGTGCCTGCGAGTCGCCCGGGGCGATACAAGTACGGATGCTGCGGCAACTGGGAGGTGGCACGCTCGATGTCATTGAGCAGATGGGCCGCAGCAGCTTCATTGCGCTCGGCAATGAACTCGATGATGGTGGCCAGGTTGTTGCTGGCGTTGGCAAGCCAATGAACGGGAAGCATTAATCCTCCAGAACATACCGTGTACCCAAGCTGTCGTCAGGCTGGCATCATGACGAGCTATTCGACCCCGCATTTTTCTTCTTCGACGCGATGATTGCCCGCATCTGCGCCATCACCTGGTCATGCGGAATACTCGGACGCGGGTCGTCCAGCGCTTCCTGGACTTTGGCGCGGAACCATAGCTCGTAAGCCGCTGCTTCTTCGGCAGTGGCAAACTCGGATTCAATAGGGGAGAAGACGGTATTCATAGGCTTAAGGTTACACCAGATCGAGCGACGAAGGGCATGGGTGTCGAATAAAGCGTTCGCTATCAGCGTGCAGCTTTCTTATATCGTTAACCGATAAGCTTCGTTTTACAAATAAGGATCGCAGTCTAGACTGGTGGCACACTGATTTCGGAGCTGTGCGATGTCTGCCGTTCTCCAAGCCTCGATCGAGGTCGACGTGTTCGATGCGCCGTTGGGTGCGGAGATCCGGTGTTGCGCAACTTCCAGCTGCCATCCGTGCCCGAGGTGCTGGTCATTTCCAACATTATCGGGAACGGCCAGCCGATCGGCCTCGGTGACGCCGGCCACTTCTGGCACGCCGACCTGTCGTACAAGGACCAGCCCAGGCTCGATCCGATGCTGCACGCGCAGGAGCTGCCGGCCGCCTTGCGCCACGCCGTGCGCGGGGCGCGCGCCGAGCATAGCTACCTGGTGCAATACGAGGAACTGCGCCGCCGCAACCCGTGGCGCCCGGCGCTCACGCCAGCGCAGATCGACGAAGTGCAGCCGGTTGTCCACCCGGTGGTGCGCACGCACCCGGAGACGGGGCGCTAGGCGCAACCGCTCGCTGATGCACCTGGCCGGCGGCACGCCCGACCACCTGCGCCGCAAACTGTATCGCACCACCATCGACGGCGATGTGCCTTTTTGAGCCTTTCTGACCACGAGACCTCCATGACCACACTGTTCAAACGTAGCATCTCCGCCAGTCTGCTGCTGGGCTTTGCCGCCGCCGCCGCCCCCACGCACCTCGCTGGCCGTACTGATCCGGGTGACGCCGCTGCCATGCTGGCCGCGTGCGTGCTTAATGCCCTGGCCGCATCCACCCGCGTGGGCCGCGATCTGCTCGAAGCGCTGACCTTGATGTTCAACCCGGAGGCGTTGGCGCTGAAAGCGAAGGCCGCGCGCCGATCCCGTACCTGAATCTGGCCAAGTAGACCGTCCTGGTGGTGGTGGCAACAAATCGACGTCGCTGGCGCCGATATACTGGCAAAAATTTGGTGTTGTGCCTTAGAATCTGCGCATGCACATCAAAACGACTGGTTTGGTTCTTGCTTGCTTTACAGCCCAGGACCAACCCGCTGCCACCACCCATGACCACGCGTAACCTGCGCATTGTTGTCGTCAACGCCATCATCCATGCAGGCAACGAGGATGACGAGGCTCTGCACGCCCAGGTCGAGCGGGCGCGGATATTGCGCATTGGGCTGCTCGAGGCTGGCTACGATATCGTTGCTTCGCTGCCGCCGGACATGTATTTGCCCGACCGCATAGCCCAGTTGCAGCCCGATATGATCATCGTCGATGCGGAATCGGACGCGCGCGACGTGCTCGAGCACATCGTCATTGCCACCCGTGACGAACGCCGGCCCATCGTGATGTTTACCGAAAGCGAAGACACCGCCAGCATGGAGGCGGCCGTGGCTGCTGGCGTGTCTGCATACATCGTGGCCGGACTGCAGAGCGACCGCATCAAGCCGGTGCTCAACGTGGCGCTGGCGCGGTTCAAGCGCGAGCAGAAACTGCTCGACGAACTGTCCGACACCAAGAGCAAGCTGGCCGAGCGCAAGATCATCGAACGCGCCAAGGGGCTCTTGATGGAGCGCCAACATTTCAGCGAAGAGCAGGCGTACCAGAAGCTGCGCAGCATGGCCATGAGCAAGAACCTCAAGCTCTCGGAAGTCGCGCAGCGTATCCTCGACGTCGAAGACCTGCTCGGATAGAGCGCCGGATAACACCTCCATAGCTTCGTTGCAGCGCCTTGCCGTACTTGCGTACTGTCTGCGGCGCTGCGCCTCGCTCTGGAGGCGTTCTCCGGCGCTCTGGTAGCTTCCCAAAATGATGCAACCGCGCGCTTTCGGTGCGTTTGAGCCACCGCGACGCGCCATGATGCTGCGCATCATACCTTCCCGAAACACAGCTTCCCTCTGTAACTTGGCTGGCACAGACATTGCATAGTCTTAAGCCAAGCGCAACGCTGCGCTGCTGAACCTCGCCAACGGCGGTGAGGGTCACAAGACAACGACGTCTACCATCACGCGAATGCGTTCGCGGGGGTAGGCGTTTTTTTTGGTCCAACGGTTTTGCTGACTACTAAGGGAACGCCATGAAAGAAACACCAAATATCGCCGACAACGCCTTGCCACCGACCCCGGCCGACGTTAATGTCACGCGCAGGAAAATCATTCATGGCGCAAGTCTGGTCGCAGGAGGAAGCATGTTGGGTTTGGCAACTGGTGGTGTGTGGGCGGCAGGTTCCGATAAGCCGGAGAAGGAAGAAGTCAAGATCGGCTTCATTCCACTGACCGACTGCGCGTCGGTGGTGATGGCGTCGGTGCTGGGCTTCGACAAGAAATACGGCGTCAAGTTCGTGCTGAGCAAGGAGGCCTCGTGGGCCGGCGTGCGCGACAAGCTGTCCAATGGCGACCTCGACGCTGCACACGTGCTGTACGGCTTGCTGTACGGCGTGCAGATGGGCATTGGTGGACAGAAGAAGGACATGGCGGTGCTGATGGGCCTGAACAACAACGGCCAGGCCATCACGCTGTCGAAAAAGCTGGCCGACAAGGGCGCCGTCGATGGCGCCAGCCTGGCCAAGCTGATGCGCACCGACCGGCGCGAATACACGTTCGCCCAGACCTTCCCGACCGGCACCCACGCCATGTGGCTGTACTACTGGATGGCGGCCAACGGCATCAACCCGATGAAGGATGCGAAAGTGATCACGGTGCCGCCGCCGCAGATGGTGGCCAATATGCGCGTCGGTAATATGGACGGCTTCTGCGTGGGCGAACCGTGGAACCACCGCGCCATCATGGACGGCATCGGCATCACCGCGACGACCACCCAGGACATCTGGAAGGACCACCCGGAAAAAGTGCTGGGCTCCACCCTGGAATTCGCCAAAAAATATCCGAACACCTGCCGCGCGATGATGGCCGCCATCCTCGATGCCAGTAAATGGATCGACGCCTCGCTGGCCAACAAGAACAAGATGGCCGAAGTGATCGCCGACAAGTCGTACGTCAACACCAGCAAGGACGCGATCGACCAGCGCATCCTGGGCCGCTACCAGAATGGCCTGGGCAAGACCTGGGACGACGCCAACCACATGAAGTTCTATAACGACGGCCTGGTGAACTTCCCTTACCTGTCGGACGGCATGTGGTTCATGACCCAGCACCGCCGCTGGGGCCTGCTCAAGGACGACCCGGACTACCTGGCCGTGGCCAAGTCGGTCAACCAGATCGACCTGTACAAGGATGCGGCGGCAATGACCAAGACACCGGTGCCGAAAAGCCCGCTGCGCACGTCCAAGCTGGTGGATGGCGCAGTATGGGATGGCTCGAACCCGAAGGCGTTTGCCGCTTCGTTCAAGATCCGCGCTTAAGTTGCAGTAGTCCGATTCATCGTCCTTTGAAGGAAAGCCATGAACGCCATGCTCCAACCCGACAGCGCCAAGCCGCTCAATACCGAAGTCGTCGAAGCAGAAAAGCCGGCGCGCCGCCCGCGCCGCGCGCTGGCCGCCAATTCCAGCGCGCGCGTGCGCCAGCAGCTTTCGGCCACCGCCATGAAAATCGTCGCGCCGTTGGTGGGCGCCGCCTTGCTGGTGCTGATCTGGCAGCTGATCACCATCAAGAACGCCACCTTCCCGACGCCGCTGGTGACGTTCCACGAAGCGGTGAAAATGTTCTCCGATCCGTTTTACCGCAACAGCCCGAATGACCAGGGCATCGGCTGGAACCTGCTGGCCTCCTTGCAGCGGGTGGCGGTGGGCTTCGGCCTGGCCGCGCTGGTCGGCATCCCGCTCGGCTTCGTGATCGGCCGCGTGAAGTTTGTCAGCGCCATGTTCAGCCCCATTATCAGCTTGCTGAAACCGGTGTCGCCGCTGGCCTGGCTGCCGATTGGTTTGCTGGTGTTCCAGTCGGCCAACCCCGCCGCGATCTGGTCGATCTTCATCTGCTCGATCTGGCCCATGATCATCAACACCGCCGTGGGCGTGCAGCGCGTACCGCAAGATTATATGAACGTGGCGCGCGTATTGAACCTGTCGGAGTGGAAGATCCTGACCAAGATCCTGCTGCCATCGGCGCTGCCGTATGTGCTGACCGGCGTGCGCCTGTCGATCGGCACTGCGTGGCTGGTGATTGTCGCGGCCGAAATGCTCACCGGCGGCGTGGGCATTGGCTTCTGGGTCTGGGACGAGTGGAACAATTTGAATGTCCCGCACATCATCATCGCCATCGTGGCCATCGGCTTCGTGGGCCTGCTGCTGGAACAAGCCCTGATGGCGCTGGCCCGTGCCTTCACCTACGAACAAGTGTCGAACTAAGGAGCATGGCCATGGACGAATCCAAATTTATTGATATCGAGGGCGTGGAGATGGTCTTCCACACCAAGAAGGGTGTATTCCACGCGTTGCGCGAGATTGACCTCACCGTCGCCAAGGGCGAGTTCATCACCCTGATCGGCCACTCGGGCTGCGGCAAATCTACCCTGCTCAACCTGATCGCCGGCTTGACCAAGCCCACCGACGGCGTGCTGCTGTGCGCCAACCGCGAGATCGCCGGGCCGTCGCCCGAGCGCTCGGTGGTGTTCCAGAACCACTCGCTGCTGCCGTGGCTCACCTGTTACGAGAACATCTACCTGGGCGTCGAACGCGTGTTCGGCAAGACCGAATCGAAAGCGCAGCTGCGCGAGCGCACCATGGCGGCGCTGGCGCTGGTCGGTTTGACCGCTGCCGAAACCAAGCGTCCCAACGAAATCTCGGGCGGCATGAAGCAGCGCGTGGGCATCGCCCGGGCGCTGGCGATGGAACCGAAAGTGCTGCTGATGGACGAACCGTTCGGCGCGCTCGACGCGTTGACCCGCGCCCACCTGCAGGACGAGCTGCTCAAGATCGTCGCCGCCACCAAGTCCACCGTGGTGATGGTGACCCACGACGTCGATGAGGCGGTGCTGCTGTCGGACCGCATCGTCATGCTGACCAACGGCCCGGCCGCCACCATCGGCGAAATTGTCGCGGTGCAGCTGGACCGTCCGCGCGACCGCGTGGCGCTGGCGCAGGATGCGCGCTACATGGAATACCGCACGGCCGTGCTGGAGTTCCTGTACCGCAAACAGGCGCATCCGGCCAAGGATGCCGCCTGATGGACATGAACACCCGTCACCTGGAAAGCGAGGCCAAGGCGCTGTCGGGCGAAGTGTTCGGCGCCATGATCAATCTGTCGGGCCGGCGCCGCTTCACGTCGCAGCGCATCGTGCTGTACGCGGTGCTGGCGTCGCAGGGGCAGGATGGGGCCGAGACCATCGCACGCGAGGCGCTGGCCCTGTTCCGCGGCGCCCACAAGGCGCTGCTGGCCGACGCCGACGGCTTGCCCGGCGTGTTCTGCGCCGAACTGCGCGAAGCCTATTTCGGCAAGCTGGCCGGCGACCGCGAGATCGTCGCCTTTGCCGAGCAGGCCGACCGCACGCTGGCGGCCATCGCCAGCCCGCACGGCAAGGGCGCGGCCGTCGGCCTGCTGGCCGAACTGGTGCGCCTGACCACGCCCACGCTGGCGATCCTCAACCAGATCACCAGCGTGTACGAGGAACAGGCGAAATTGCACGCGCGGCTGATGAAAAAGCAGCTGCGCGGCGTGATCACCGATATCGAGAAGATCAACAAGCAGGCGCGCATGGTGGCTTTCAATGCGCGCGTGGTGGCGGCGCGCGCCGGCCAGGCCGGGCGCGAATTTGCGGTGGTGGCGGGCGTGCTGTCCGGGATCACCGATGAAATCGACCAGATGGTCAATACCGCGCTGGCCGCGGCAGCTTGAAGGAATAAATGATGACTACCCAAGGCAGTGTCACCCTGGTGGGCGCCGGACCCGGCGACCCGGAACTGTTGACCATCAAGGCCGTGCGCGCCATCGAGCGCGCCGACGTGCTGCTGATCGACGACCTGGTCAACCCGCAGGTGCTGGACTACGCACCGGCGAGTGCCCGGGTGGTCCACGTCGGAAAACGCGGCGGCTGCGCATCGACGCCGCAGGAATTCATCGAGCGGCTGATGGTGGCCGAAGCGCGCGCCGGCCACCACGTGGTGCGCCTGAAGGGCGGCGACCCGTACATGTTCGGGCGCGGCGGCGAAGAACGCGCCACCCTGCGCGCGCAGGGCATCGCGGTGGACGTCATCCCCGGCATCAGCAGCGGCCTGGCCGCGCCGACCAGCATCGGCGTGCCGGTCACGCACCGGTCGTGGAGCCAGGGCGCCGCGTTCGTCACGGGCCACGGCAAGGATGCGGCATCGGATCCGAACTGGCAGGCCCTGGCGCAAAGCCGGCTGACGCTGGTGATCTACATGGGTGTGGCGCGCGTCGAGTCCATCGTGGCCGGCCTGCTGGCCGGTGGCGCAGCGCGGGACACGCCGGTGGCGGTGGTGCAGGCGGCCACGCGCGACAACCAGCGCAAGCTGCTCACCACTCTGGGCGAGCTGCCCGTCGCGCTGCGCGAGAGCGGCCTCGGTAGCCCGAGCATCATCGTGGTCGGCGACGTGGTGCGCTGCGCCGACGACTGGCAGGACCTGGCAGCCGCCGCACCGCTGCAGGCCAGCGCCTGACGGCTGGCTGCACCGCCATGGCGCACTGATACCGTGCGCCATGCACCGCCAGCTTGCACCAGCGGGTATTGTCATCTGCGCACCAATTCCCCGCAAAGCCGCATTCCCCCTCTGTAGCGCCCTTAAAACCCCATCTGGCACGCCTCTTGCAATACCCAAGGCAAGAGGTCAACGGCGATCTCCCTGCAGCACACGAATACATAGCCGGTCCAAAGACGGACTGGCAGGACAACGGCGTCCGCCCAACCCGGTTTTTATGGCCCGGTTGCGCGGGCGCCTTTTTGTTTTCTGAACGGGATAAAAAATGGCCAGCAAAGCTAACAGCATCAAGCTCCTCTCGATTTCAACGCCGCAGATGCGGGCGTTCCACCTGACCTGGATGGCGTTCTTCGTCTGCTTCTTCGCGTGGTTCGCCTGCGCGCCGCTGATGCCCGTCATCAAAGGAGAGTTCAACCTCTCCGGCGCGCAGATCGCCAACATCAATATCGCTGCCGTCGCCATCACGATCCTGGTGCGCCTGATCGTCGGCCCGCTGTGCGACCACTTCGGTCCGCGCAAGACCTACACCGGCCTGCTGCTGCTCGGCTCCATCCCCGTCATCGGCGTCGCTTTTGCGCAGAGCTATGAGAGCTTCCTGTTCTTCCGCCTGGGGATCGGCGCGGCTGGCGCCAGCTTTGTCATCACCCAGTATCACACCTCCGTCATGTTCGGTCCGAAGGTGGTGGGCACCGCCAACGCGGCCGCTGCCGGCTGGGGCAATGCGGGCGGCGGCGTGGCGCAAGCCGTGATGCCGCTGTTGATGACGGCGATGATCATGCTGGGCGTGTCCGAAACATTCGGCTGGCGCGCTGCGCTGATCGTACCGGGCGTGCTGATGATCGTCATGGCCTTTGTTTACTATCGCTACACGCAGGACTGCCCGCAAGGCAATTTCAGCGAGCTGCGCGCCGCCGGCATTGCCATTGACGGTGGCAAAAAGGGCGGCTGGGAAAGCTTCAAGCTGGCTGCCGCCAACTACCGCGTGTGGCTGCTGTTCATCACCTATGGCGCCTGCTTCGGTATCGAAATCTTCATCCACAACATCGCCGCCATTTACTACGTCGATCACTTCAACCTGACGCTGGGCCAGGCCGGCATGGCCGCCGGCAGCTTCGGTTTGCTGGCGCTGTTCGCCCGCGCCCTGGGCGGCTGGGCATCGGACAAATTCGCCGCACGCGGCAACCTCAATCATCGCGTCACGCTGCTGTTCGTGCTGATGCTCGGGGAAGGCGCCGGCTTGCTGATGTTCGCCCACGCCAGCACTGCCGTCCTGGCGATTGGCGCCATGCTGATCTTCGGCCTGTTCACCCACATGGCGTGCGGCGCGACCTACGCCGTGGTGCCGTTCGTCGATAAACGTGCGCTCGGTGGCGTGGCCGGCATCATCGGCGCCGGCGGCAACGTGGGCGCGGTGGCCGCAGGCTTCCTGATGAAGGGCATGGGCGACGTCCAGCAGACGCTCTCCATCCTCGGCATCGTGGTGGCAGCCACCGCCCTGTGCGCACTGGCGGCGCGCTTCTCCAGCAGCACCATCGAAGAAAACGTCATCGCCTCCAAGCTGGCAGCGTAGTTACAACGTCAAGGAAGAAAAATATGAAAATCATCGTCATCGGCCACGGCATGGTCGGCCACAAATTCCTCGAGTCGCTGGCCACTGGCGGCGCCCCGAACCTGCAAGTGACCGTGCTGTGCGAAGAGGTGCGTCCCGCCTACGACCGCGTACACCTGTCCGAATTCTTTGCCGGTAAAACGGCGGAGGATCTGTCGCTGGTCAAACCGGGCTTCTTCGAGCGCGGCGCGGATGAACTGAGCATGGTGCTGCGCCTGAACACCCGCGCCACCGTCATCGACCGCGCCAATAAAACCGTGACCACCGGCGACGGCGATGTGCTCCCGTACGACAAGCTGGTGATCGCCACCGGCTCTTACCCGTTCGTGCCGCCGCTGCCTGGCAAGGACCGCAAGGACTGCTTCGTGTATCGCACCATCGAAGACCTGGAAGCGATGCTCGAATGCGGTACGCGCTCGAAGACCGGCGTGGTGATCGGCGGCGGCCTGCTGGGTCTTGAATGCGCCAAGGCGCTGCGCGACCTGAAACTTGAAACTCACGTGGTGGAATTCTCGCCGCGCCTGATGGCGGTGCAGGTCGATGAAGGCGGCGCGCGCGTGCTGCGCCGGAAAATCGAAGAGCTGGGCGTGACCGTCCATACCGGCAAGAACACCACGGCCATCGTTGACGGTGTCGATGGCACCCACCGCATGGAATTCGCCGACGGCGGCCACCTCGATGCCGACATGATCGTGTTCTCGGCCGGCATCCGCCCGCGCGACATGCTGGCGCGCGAGTGCGGTCTGACGGTGGGGCCACGCGGCGGCATCGAAATCAATAACAACTGCGTGACGTCCGACCCGGACGTGTATGCGATCGGCGAATGCGCGCTGTGGGGCGGGCTGATTTTCGGCCTGGTGGCGCCGGGCTACGAGATGGCCCGCGTGGCGGCCAAGCACATGCTGGGCGAAGCGGGCGAGTTCGCCGGCGCCGACATGAGCACCAAATTAAAGCTGATGGGCGTGGACGTGGCCAGCATCGGCGACCCGCACGGCAACGTGGCAGGCAGCCGCTCGTACCAGTTCACCGACGAGCGCAAACAGATTTACAAGAAGATCGTCGTCTCCGACTGCGGCAAGTACCTGTTGGGCGGCGTGATGGTGGGCGACGCGGCCGAATACGGCACGCTGCTGCAAATGATGCTCAACAAGATCGAGCTGCCCGAGTCGCCGGAGTTCCTGATCCTGCCGCAGTCCGATGGCGCGGCCAAGCCGGGCCTCGGCGTCGATGCGCTGCCCGAAGGCGCGCAAATCTGCTCGTGCAACGATGTCTCGAAAGGCGCGATCTGCGCGGCGGTGGCCGGCGGCGCCACCACCATCGGCGATGTCAAAAGCTGCACCAATGCCGGCACGTCGTGCGGCGGCTGCGTGCCGCTGGTGACGCAGGTGATGAAGGCCGAGATGAAAAAGCTCGGCATGGCGGTCAACAACCACGTGTGCGAGCACTTCGCATACTCGCGCCAGGAGCTGTTCCACCTGATCAAGGTGGGTCAGATCAAATCGTTCGGCGACCTGCTGGCCAAACACGGCAAGGGCCTCGGTTGCGACGTGTGCAAACCGCTGGCCGCCAGCATCCTGGCGTCGGTGTGGAACGACTTCGTGCTGAAAAAGGAGCACGCCAGCCTGCAGGACACCAACGACTACTTCCTTGGCAATATCCAGAAGGATGGCACGTATTCGGTCGTGCCGCGCATGCCGGGTGGCGAAGTGACGGCCGACGGCCTGATCGCGGTCGGCATGGTGGCCAAGAAGTACGGCCTGTACACCAAGATCACGGGCGGCGCCCGCGTCGATCTGTTCGGCGCGCGCGTGGACCAGCTGCCTTTAATCTGGGAAGAGCTGATCGCGGCCGGCTTCGAATCGGGCCACGCCTACGGCAAGTCGCTGCGCACCGTCAAATCGTGCGTGGGTTCCACCTGGTGCCGCTATGGCGTCGATGATTCGATTGGCCTTGCCATCGAACTGGAAAACCGCTACAAGGGCTTGCGCACGCCGCACAAGATCAAGTTCGGCGTCTCGGGTTGCACCCGCGAGTGCGCGGAAGCGCAGGGCAAGGACGTGGGCATCATCGCCACCGAGAAGGGCTGGAACCTGTACGTGGCCGGCAACGGCGGCATGAAGCCGCGCCACGCCGAGCTGCTGGCCACCGACCTTGATAAGGCCACGCTGGTGCAGTACATCGACCGCTTCCTGATGTTCTACACCCGCACCGGCGACCGCCTGCAACGCACCAGCACCTGGCGCGAAAACCTCGAAGGCGGCCTCGATTACCTCAAGCAGGTCGTGGTGCACGACAAGCTCGGCATCGCGGCGGACCTGGAGGCGGACATGCAGCACGTGGTGAACACCTACGCGTGCGAGTGGAAGGAAGCCGTGGAAAACCCGGAGACGCGCAAGCGCTTCCGCCATTTCGTCAACAGCGACAAGGGTGACGAGAACGTGCTGTTCATGGAAGAACGCGGCCAGATCCGCCCAGCCACCGTGGAAGAACGCAAGCGCGTGATTCCGATTGCCGTTACCGCCTGAGGAGAATGCCATGCATCGCGATATTCAAACCGACCACTGGATCGCCGTCTGCCAACTGGACGACATCGTCCCCAACACGGGCGTGTGCGCCTTGCTGAACGGCGCCCAGGTAGCCGTGTTCCACGTCGATGACGGAGACTCACGTGTGTTCGCCATCGAAAACTACGATCCGAACTCCGAAGCGTCGGTGCTGTCGCGCGGCCTGGTGGGCAGCGTGGGCGAACGCATCGTGGTCGCGTCGCCGATCTACAAGCAGCACTTCGACTTGCAGACCGGCGAATGCCTGGAATCGCCGGCGCACTCGGTGGGCACGTACCCGGCGCGCATCGCCGACGGCAAAGTGTGGGTAGGCCTGTGAATACGTCCGAGGCCCCCGCCGCCAGGCAGGCGCTGGTCGTCATCGGCAACGGCATGGCCGGTATGCGCACGGTCGAGGAGCTGCACAAGCTGGCGCCGGACCTGTACGACATCACCGTGTTCGGCGCCGAGCCGCACGGTAATTACAACCGCATCCTGCTCTCGCCGGTGCTGGCCGGCGAAAAGAGCATGGACGACATCATGCTCAACACGCGCGAATGGTATGTCCAGCATGGCATCACGCTGCACGCCGGCGACCCGGTCCTGCACATCGACCGCAAGAAGCGTATCGTGCGCGCGCGCTCGGGCCTGGAGGTGCGCTACGACCGCCTGCTGATCGCCACCGGCTCGAAACCGTTCATCATCCCGGTACCGGGGCACCAGCTGCGCGGCGTGCTGGCCTTCCGCGACATCCAGGACGTGAAAACCATGCTGGCCATGGCGCGCAACCACCGCCACGCAGTGGTAATCGGCGGCGGCTTGCTGGGACTGGAAGCGGCCAACGGCCTGCAACGCCAGGGCATGTCGGTGACGGTGGTGCACGTGGGCGACGCGCTGATGAACCAGCAGCTCGACAAACCGGCTGCGCTGCTGCTGCAAAAGGCGCTGGAAGCCAAGGGTTTACAATTTCTGATGAACGCCCATACTGCCGAAATCACCGGCACCGACCGCGTGACCGGCGTGCGCTTCAAGGACGGCAGCGAGATCCCGGCCGACCTGGTGGTGATGACCGCCGGAGTGCGTCCCAATATCGAACTGGCCAAGGCGGCTGGCCTGCATTGCGACCGTGCCATCGTGGTCGATGACACCTTGCAAACCTACGATCCGCGCATTTATGCCGTGGGCGAATGCGTGCAGCATCGCAGCGCCACGTTTGGCCTCGTCGCGCCGATCTGGGACCAGGCGCGCGTGTGCGGCGCCCACCTGGCCGGCGCCGGTGTGCGCCGCTACGTGCAGCAAACCTCGCCCACGCGCCTGAAAGTTACCGGCGTCGATTTGTACTCGGTCGGCGACTTCATCGGCGGCGAGGGCAGCGAAGACCTGGTGCTGCGCGATGCGCGCCGGGGCGTGTACAAGCGGCTGGTATTGAAGGACAATCGCGTGACCGGCGCCGTGCTGTATGGCGATGTGAAAGACGGTCCGTGGTATTTCGGCCTGATCCAGAACCGCACCGACATTAGCGCCATCCGCCAAAACCTGTTGTTCGGCGAGGCGCTCAGCGCCAGGGCCGCGTAGTTTGCCAGTACCAACCACTCAGATAGCGAGCCAACCTTGAACCTGTCCCAAGACCATCTTGCCATCCGCCCGATCTCGCCGGTGGGCACCGTCCGCACCACCTGCGCCTATTGCGGCGTGGGCTGCGGCGTGAGCGCCACGCCGCAGGCTGACGGCACGGTCGCCATTGCCGGCGACAAGCAGCACCCCGCCAACCTGGGGCGCCTGTGCGTCAAGGGCTCGGCCCTGGGCGAGACGGTGAGCCTCGACGGCCGCCTGCTGTATCCGCAGGTGCGCGAGGCCGATGGCCTGCGCCGTGTGTCGTGGGACGCGGCGCTGGACCAGATGGCCGCCAAGTGGCGCGCCGTCATCGACGAGCATGGACCGGATGCGGTGGCGCTGTACGTTTCGGGCCAGCTGCTCACCGAAGACTACTACGTCGCCAACAAGTTGATGAAGGGGTACGTGGGCAGCGCCAATATCGACACCAACTCGCGCCTGTGCATGTCGTCGGCGGTGGCCGGCTACAAGCGCGCGTTTGGCGAAGACCTGGTGCCGCTGTGCTATGACGACCTGGAACTGGCCGACATGGTGGTGCTGGTGGGTTCGAACACCGCGTGGTGCCATCCGATCCTGTTCCAGCGCATTGTGAAAGCCAAGGAAGCGCGCCCGGACATGAAGCTGGTCGTGATCGACCCGCGCCGCACCGCTACCTGCGAGCTGGCCGACCTGCACCTGCCGATCAAGTCCGGCACCGACGTCTGGCTGTTCAACGGCTTGTTGAGCTACCTGTCGCGCATCGGCGCGGTCGCTCCCGATTTCGTCCTTGAGCACACCAACGGCTTCGATGCCGCGCTGGCCGCCGCCAACATCGACTGCGCCGATCCGGCAGCTGTCGCCAAGGTGTGTCGCATCGATCCGGCTTTGCTGCTCGAATTCTACGAAGCCTTTGCGGCGACCGCCAGGACCATCACTGCGTACTCGATGGGCGTCAACCAGTCGTCCGCCGGTACCGACAAGGTCAACGCCATCATCAACTGCCATTTGATCGGTGGCCGGATCGGCCAGCCGGGCATGGGGCCGTTCTCGATTACGGGGCAGCCGAACGCCATGGGCGGGCGCGAAGTGGGCGGCCTGGCGAACATGCTGGCCGCGCACATGGACCTCGAGCGCGCCGACCACCGCGACGTGGTGCAGACGTTCTGGGACTCGCCGGCCATGGCCGACAAGGGCGGCCTGAAAGCCGTCGATTTGTTCCAGGCCATCGAAGACGGCAAGGTCAAGGCAGTGTGGGTGATGGCGACCAATCCGATCGTCAGTCTGCCCGACGCCGACCAGGCCCGCCGCGCCCTGGCCAAGTGCGAGCTGGTGGTGGCGTCCGACATCATGCAGAACACCGACACCAATGCGTACGCCCACGTGCTGCTGCCGGCGCTAGGCTGGGGCGAGAAGGACGGCACGGTCACCAACTCCGAGCGCCGCATCTCGCGCCAGCGCGCCTTTTTGCCGGCGCCGGGCGAGGCGCTGGGCGACTGGAAGATCATCTCGCTGTTTGCGCAGCGCATGGGTTACGCCGGTTTCGACTTTCCTGATGCCGCCGCCGTCTTCGACGAGCACGCGCGCCTGAGCGGTTTCCGCAACCACGCCGAAGACATCCCGCGCGCGTTCGACATGTCCGGTCTCGCCGGCCTGTCGCGCGACGCGTACCAGGAACTGGAACCGGTGCAGTGGCCGGCGCGGCGCGATGCCGCCGGTGTAATCCAGAGCGAAGCGCGGCTGTTTGCCGACTTTCGCTTCGCCCACGGCGACGGCAAGGCGCGCTTCATCGCTACCGCTACCCGGGCGCCGGCCAATGCCGTGTGCGAAGACTATCCGCTCACGCTCAACACGGGCCGCGTGCGCGACCAGTGGCACACCATGACGCGCACCGGCAAGTCGCACACGCTGGCCGACCACATCTCGGAATCGTTTGTCGATATCCACCCGCAGGACGCACTGCTGCACGGCGTGCGCGAGGGCGAACTGGCGCGCATCAGTTCCGCCTGGGGCGCCATGGTGGCGCGCGTGCAGCACGGCGGCGGCATCGCCCGTGGCAGCGTGTTCATCCCGATCCACTGGAACGGCCAGACGTCGTCGGATGCGCGCGTGGGCGCCCTGGTCAACCCGGTGGTCGATCCGGTGTCGGGCGAGCCGGAGTTCAAGCACACGCCGGTGCGCATCGACCAGTTCCGCGTCAACTGGCACAGTTTTATTCTGAGCCGCACCGAAGTGAACCTCGACAGCGTGGCGCACTGGACCCGCATCCAGGGCAAGGCCTTTGCGCGCTACGAGCTGGCGGGCCGCAGCAACATCGGCGACTTTGGCGCCTGGGCGCGCGCGCTGCTGGGCGTGGCGGACCTCGATGCCGACTGGCTCGAATACGAAGACAAGACCGCCGGCGTCTATCGCGCCGTGCACGTGGTGGACGACCGCATCGAGCAGTGCATCTTCCTGTCGCCGCGCCAGGACATGCCATCGCGCGCATGGCTGGCCAGCCTGTTCGCCAAGGATCAACTGAGCGAGATCGACCGCGTGGGCCTGTTGGTGGGCATGCCGGTGGAGAAGGGCGCCGACACCGGCCCCACCGTGTGCTCGTGCTTTGGCGTGGGCCGCAATACCATCTGCAACGCCATCGTCGAGCAGAACCTGGAAACGGTGGCGCAGGTGACGGCGTGCCTGAAGGCGGGGGGCAACTGCGGTTCCTGCGTCCCCGAGATCAAGAAGATCCTCGTGCATACGCGGGCGGAGCTGGCTGCTGGTTGACCAGGCGGGGTTTAACTATTTACCAAATATGGTAAATTAGATCACCGATCGCTTGATCACCACCAGAGAGCGAACATGTCAATCCGTGAAAACTTCTCCGATGCCGATATGGACGCGTGGCTCAACGAGAACCGCGTCACTGAAATCGAATGCCTGGTACCTGATTTGACTGGTGTGGCGCGTGGCAAAATCCTGCCGCGCGCGAAATTTACGCAAGACCGCGGCATGCGCATCCCGGAAGCGGTGCTGGGCATGACCGTCACCGGCAACTACCCCACCGCCAACGCCGCCTACGACCGCGCCATCTCCGCCACCGACCGCGACATGATCCTGCGCGCGGACCCCGGCAGCATCACCACCGTGCCGTGGGCGCAGGACCCCACCGCGCAGGTGATCCACGACTGCTATTTTTCCGACGGCACGCTGGTCGATTACGCGCCGCGCTCGGTGCTGCGCCGCGTGCTCAAGCTGTACGCGGACCGGGGCTGGCAAGCAGTGGTGGGGCCGGAGCTCGAGTTTTACCTCACCGAGAAAAATATCGACCCCGACCTGCCGCTGCGTGCGCCGGTGGGCCGCAGCGGCCGCGCCGAAACCAGTCGCCAGGTCTATAGCATCGACGCCGTCAACGAGTTCGACCCGCTGTTCGAGGATATCTACGATTACTGCGCGCTGATGAACCTCGATGTCGATACGCTGATTCACGAGACGGGCGCCGGCCAGATGGGCATCAACTTCCAGCACGGCGATGCGCTGGCCCTGGCCGACAACCTGTTCTACTTCAAGCGCACCTTGCGCGAGGCGGCGCTCAAGCACTCCATGTACGCCACCTTCATGGCCAAGCCGATGGCCGGCGAGCCTGGATCGGCGATGCACGTGCACCAGAGCGTGAACGACCTGGCCACCGGCCGCAACATCTTCACCGATGCCGACGGCGCGTCGTCGCAGCACTTCCGCCACTACATCGGCGGTCTGCAACGCTACACGCCGGCGGCGATGGCGATCCTGGCGCCGTATGTCAACTCGTATCGGCGCATGGTGCGCCACACGGCGGCACCGATCAACGTCCAGTGGGGTATCGACAACCGCACCGTGGGCTTCCGCATTCCGATTTCCGGCACCGGCCAGCGGCGCGTGGAAAACCGCATCATCGGCGCCGACGCCAACCCGTACCTGGCCATGGCCGTCACGCTGGCGTGCGGTTACCTGGGCATGGTGGACCAGATCGACCCGTCGCCGATGATCACCGGCAGCGCCTACGACCACGATCACGAACTGCCGCAAGGCCTGCCGCAGGCGCTCGAAGGGCTGCGCCGCGAAGACCGGCTGCGCGACATCCTGGGCGAACGCTTCATCGACGTGTACACGGCGATCAAGGAACTCGAGCACCAGGAGTTCATGACCGTGATCAGCCCGTGGGAGCGGGAACACTTGTTGCTACATGTTTGAAGCGCTGCATTTATAATCACGGGTTCGAAAAAAACGATGACGGCGCAGCGGCCAGCCGTCGTCGCTTTCATCCATCCATTTATATTTTTACAATATGACCCCAGAGCGAGCTGCTGAACCTTTTCTCCTGATCCGCAACCTGGTCAAGGACTTCGATGGCGTACGCGCTGTCAATGATGTCTCCGTGGCGATCAACAAGGGCGAGATCTTCGCGCTGCTCGGCAGCTCCGGCTGCGGCAAATCGACGCTGCTGCGCATGCTGGCCGGTTTCGAAACGCCCACCGCCGGCGAGATCATCCTGGCCGGCCAGGACATCGTCGGCGTGCCGCCGTACCAGCGGCCCATCAACATGATGTTCCAGTCCTACGCGCTGTTCCCGCACCTGTCGGTGTGGGACAACATCGCCTTCGGCCTGCGCCGCGACGGTTTGCCAAAAGACGAAATCGCCGCCCGTGTCGAGAAAATGCTGGCGCTGGTGCAGCTGTCCGAGTATGGCAAACGCAAGCCGCACCAGCTGTCTGGCGGCCAGCAGCAGCGCGTGGCGCTGGCGCGCAGCCTGGCCAAGCGGCCGCAGTTGCTGCTGCTCGACGAGCCGCTCGGCGCGCTAGATAAAAAACTGCGCGAGCGCACCCAGATGGAACTCGTGTCCATCATCGAGGAAGTGGGCGTGACCTGCGTGATGGTCACCCACGACCAGGACGAAGCCATGAGCATGGCCACCCGCATCGCCGTCATGAGCCAAGGCCGCATCCTGCAAGTGGGTGCCCCCGACGAGATCTACGAAACACCCAATTGTCGTTTTGTCGCGGACTTCATCGGCAGCGTCAACCTGTTCAACGGCAGCGTGACCGAGGACGAACCTGACCACGTGATCATCGATTCGCCGGAAGGGCGGCACTACATCACCCACGGCATCACCGGCACGCTGGGCATGCCGGTGGCGGTGGCCGTGCGCCCCGAAAAAATCGCGGTGCAGGCCGAGGCGCCCACCCTCGAGCAGCGCGCCAACGCCAGCGAGCATGGCTACAACTGCGTGCAGGGCACGGTTACCGCGCTGGCCTACTTCGGCAACGAGACGCTGTACCACGTGCAGCTCGACACCGGCATGAGCATCAAGGTCTCGCGCACCAACGCCGCCCGCCACGACGCCGCCGCGCTCAAGCGCGACCAGCGCGTGTATGCATGGTGGGACGGCGCTGATGTCGTGGTGCTTACCAGCTAGGGCGCGGCCATGAATTTTTTCAAGAACTTTTTCACGGGACGCCGCTTCGTCATCGCCGTGCCGTCGCTGTGGCTCGCGTTCGCCTTCCTGGTGCCGTTCCTGATCGTGCTGCGCATCAGTTTTGCGGAAGCCGATTTCGGCGATCCGTTCGGCACCCTGGTGACGGTGGCCGACGGCGTGCTGACGCTCAAGGTCAAGATCTCGAACTACCTGTTCATCCTGCAGGACGACCTGTACGTGCTGACCTATCTCAGCTCGCTCAAGTTCGCGGCGATTACCACCGCGCTGTGCCTGTTCATCGGCTACCCGTTCGCCTACTTCATGGCGCGCGCGAAACCGTCGATCCGCCCGGTGCTGCTGATGCTGGTGATGATGCCGTTCTGGACCTCGTTCCTGCTGCGCATCTACGCGTGGAAGGGCATCCTGGCCAACAACGGCATCCTGAATAACTTCCTGCTCGGGATCGGGGCGATTTCCGAGCCGCTGCAGCTGATGAACACCCAGTTCTCGCTGATCATCGGCATGACGTACGCGTATCTGCCGTTCATGATCCTGCCGCTGTACGCCAACCTGGTCAAGATGGACGTGCGCTTCCTGGAAGCGGCCGCCGACCTGGGCGCCACGCCGTTCAAGGCCTTCTGGCGCGTAACGGTGCCGCTGTCGAAGTCCGGCATCATCGCCGGCTCGATGCTGGTGTTCATTCCGTCGGTGGGCGAGTACGTGATACCCGAGCTGCTGGGCGGTCCGGACACGCTGATGATCGGCCGCCAGCTGTGGGACGAATTCTTCACCAATAACGACTGGCCGCTGGCATCCGCCGTGACGGTGGTGGTGATCATGCTGATCCTCGTGCCCATGGCAATCTTCAACAAGTACAAGGCCGAGCAGGAGGACAACCGATGAAAACCAATACGAGTTTCATGCAGCGCTGGTTCGGGCGCGGCTGGCTGTCGCTGGGATACCTGTTCCTGTACCTGCCCATCGTGGTGCTGGTGGTGTTTTCGTTTAACAGCTCGCGCCAGGACATGGTGTGGAGCGGCTTTTCGCTGCAGTGGTATGCGGCGCTGATGCAGGACACGGAAATCATCAATGGCCTGGGACTGTCCTTGCGCATCGCCGTGATGACGGCGTTTGCCTCGGTGGTGCTGGGCACCTTTGCCGCGTTCGTGCTCGATCGCTACCGGCGCTTTACCGGCCGCACGATCTTTGCCGGCATGGTCAGCGCGCCGCTGGTCATGCCCGAGGTGATCATCGGCCTGTCGCTGCTGCTGATGCTGGTGTCGGTGCAAAAGGCATTCGGTTTTCCCGAGCGCGGGCTGACCACGATCTGGATCGGCCACACCTTGCTGGGCATGGCCTACGCGGCGGTGGTGGTGCAATCGCGCCTGCAGGAGATGAGCAAGTCGCTGGAAGAAGCAGCGATGGACCTCGGCTGCCGGCCGTACCAGGTGTTCTTCCTGGTCACGCTGCCCAACATCAAGCAGGCGCTGGGTTCGGCGTGGCTGCTGACGTTCACCTTGTCGCTCGACGACGTGGTGCTGTCGGCCTTCCTGTCTGGTCCCGGCTCATCGACCATGCCGATCGTGATCTTCTCGCGCGCACGTCTGGGGCTCGATCCCCGCGTCAATGCGGTGGCGGCGCTGACCATCCTGGTCGTGACCATCGGCGTGATCGCGTCGAGCCTGTACATTGCTCGTGCCGAACGTTTAAGGCAGAAACAGATCTCCTCCGCCGGCAAGGATTAGCAGCAACTGCCTCGGCAGGCGCTCTTAGCGAATTAAGGGCGCCGGCGATATTCCCACCAGGCGCAGGCGAGGAAAGCCGCCGCACCGCACCACATCACCACCGGCAGCGCGTTGATCCCGACTGAGTGCATCAGCACTCCGGTCAATAGCGGCCCGCCGCTGCTGGTGATGCCCCAGCTGGCATTGAGGATGGCGCTGGCCGCCACCAGCCGCGCGCCCGTAAAACGCTGGCCGCAGGCGACGATCGACAGCATGTAGATCGCCCCCGCTGCCGCACCGAGCATCAATAACAAGGTCCACCACAACCACGGCGTGCCCGCTGCAAATGGCAGCACCGGCAGCAGCACGCACACGGCGATGCCGCAGCCGGTGTGCACGCGGCGGCGTCCGAACCGGTCGGCCAGCCAGCCGAATGGGAACTGCAGCAGCGTGTCGCCGACCAGCACCACCGTGGCCGACAGCAGCGCCAGTTCGGTGGCGATGCCCTGGCGGATCGCGTACAAAGGCAGCAGGCTCAGTGCTAGGGTATCGAACAGCGCGAAGAATGCCGCGCCCATGGCGATCATCGGCATCTGCGGCAGCACCACGCGCCACGGCGCCTGTGCTTCATCTTCGGCGTTTTGTGCGCCACCGCGTATCAGCGCCATGCCGGGCAGGGCGAGCAGGAACAGCGCGCCGGCGGCGGCAAATGCCCAGCTGATCTGATCTTCCACTGCTGCCACCAGCGCGGGGCCGACCAGCTGAAACAGTGTGAACGCCGTGGTGTACATGGCCACTACGCGCCCGCGCGCATTGCCCGGCGCCAGGTGGTTGACCCAGGCTTCGCCCACGGTAAACAGCACGCCCATACAGGCGCCGAAGATAAAGCGCAGCAGGCCCCAAAGCAGCAGATTGTCAGTGGCCTCCATCAGCGCGGTGGACAGGCCGCCGGCGACGATTGCCCCGATCATGCAGGCGCGCGCGCCATACCGCGCCACCCAGCGCGAGACGAACGGCGTGACGGCCAGGATGCCCAGCGCGCTCACTGCCGTGATCATGCCGATGATGTCGGTGCCGATGCCGCGCTGGTCGAGCCGCAGGGCGGTCAGCGGGATGGTTGCGCCGAGTCCCAGCCCGACCACGCCAATGCTGGCAACGAGCGCGATGAAGTCGCGCCACGGCAGGTTTTTCATGGGGTGAAGAAGGTCATGCGCGGCAGGTTTTAACCTGGGTCAAGTAGCAGTAATGGCAATCATACCAAATTAGGCTTATGATCAAATCTGCTTCATATTTCACAGACCAATATGCGCAGCCCCATCGTCCTCGTTCCCGCCTGTGTCAATCCGGTTGGCGCCCATGCAGCCCACACCGCGCAGTTCAAGTACGTGGCCGCCGTTGCCGACGGCGCCTGCTGCGCGCCGCTGATCATTCCCGCGCTGGGCGCGGCCACCGATTTCGACGCGCTGCTCGAGCTGGCCGACGGCATCCTGCTTACCGGCTCTCCATCGAATGTCCACGCCGGCCTGTACGGCCAGGCGGTGCTCGATCCGGCGCTGCCGCTCGACGCCGCGCGCGACGCCACCACCTTGCCGCTGATCCGCGCCGCCATCGCGCGCGGCATCCCGCTGCTGGCAATTTGCCGCGGCTTCCAGGAGGTGAACGTGGCGCTGGGCGGCACGCTGCACCAGTCGGTGCACAGCGTGGCCGGCATGAGCGATCACCGCGAACAGAAGGGGCATACGATGGAAGAGCAGTACGCGCCGATCCACCGCGTGCTGGTGGAGCCGGGCGGCGTACTGGCGCGCACACTGGGTGGCGTGGAGCAGATCATGGTCAACTCGCTGCACGGCCAGGGCCTCGATCGGCTGGCGCCAGGGCTGGCGATCGAGGCCCGCGCCGACGACGGCCTGATCGAAGCCTACCGCGTGCGGGACGCCACCGGATTCACGCTCGCGGTACAGTGGCATCCAGAATGGAAGCTGATGGACAACCCTGATTCCCTGAGACTGCTGCAGGCGTTCGGTGACGCCTGCCGCCACTATAAAAACACCAGAACAACGTAACATCACCGGAGAGATTTGATGGCGATACGCGAAAACTTCACCTACACCGACATGGATGTGTGGCTCAACGAAAAGCACGTCACCGAAATTGAATGCCTGGTGCCCGATCTGACCGGTGTGGCGCGCGGCAAGATTCTCCCGCGCGGCAAATTCACCCAGGAGCGCGGCATGCGCATCCCGGAAGCGGTACTGGGCATGACCGTCACCGGCAATTACCCGGTCGATGATGCAGCTTACGACCGCGCCATTTCCAGCACCGACCGCGACATGATCCTCAAGGCCGATCCCACCACCATCACCATGGTGCCGTGGGCCAGCGACCCCACCGCGCAGGTGATCCACGACTGCTATTTTGCCGATGGCCGCCTGGTGGACTTCGCCCCGCGCTCGGTGCTGCGCCGGGTGCTCAAGCTGTACGCCGACCGGGGCTGGAAGCCGGTGGTGGCGCCCGAGCTGGAGTTCTACCTCACCGCCAAGAACACCGATCCCGATCTGCCATTGCGTCCACCGATCGGCCGCAGCGGCCGCGCCGAAACCAGCCGCCAGGTGTACAGCATCGACGCCGTCAACGAGTTTGATCCGCTGTTCGAGGACATCTACGATTACTGCGAAACGATGAATCTCGACGTCGATACGCTGATCCACGAAATCGGCGCAGGGCAAATGGAAATCAACTTCCTGCACGGCGACCCATTGGGCCTGGCCGACAAGGTGTTCTTCTTCAAGCGCACCTTGCGCGAGGCGGCCCTCAAGCACGACATGTACGCCACCTTCATGGCCAAACCGATGGCCGGCGAACCGGGATCGGCCATGCACGTGCACCAGAGCGTGGTCGATATCAAGACCGGCAAGAACATCTTCAGCGCCGACGACGGTTCGGCCGCGCCGATTTTCAAACACTACATCGGCGGCCTGCAGCGCTACATGCCGTCGGCGATGGCGATCGTCGCGCCGTACGTCAATTCGTACCGCCGCATCGTGCGCCACACGGCCGCGCCGATCAACATCCAGTGGGGCATGGACAACCGCACCGTCGGTTTCCGCGTGCCGGAATCGGGCGTCAACGACCGCCGCGTGGAAAACCGCATCATCGGCGCCGACGCCAACCCGTATTTGGCGCTGGCCGTCACGCTGGCCTGCGGCTACCTGGGCATGATCGACCAGGTCGAGCCCACGCCGATGACCACCGACAGCGCCTACGACCTTGACGTGGAACTGCCGCAGGGACTGCCCGAGGCCCTGCAACTGCTGCGCCGCGAAGACCGGCTGCGCACCGTGCTCGGTGAGCGCTTCATCGACGTCTATGCCGCCATCAAGGATCTCGAACACCAGGAATTCATGACCGTCATCAGCCCATGGGAGCGCGAGCACCTGCTGCTGCACGTCTGACCCAGTAACAGATACACGGAGACCAGAACATGACCATCCAGCTCAAAGAACTGTACGACACCGCCGCCATCCAGAAGCTCGACACGGCGCACTATATGCACCCGTTCACCGACCACAAGGCGCTTGGCGCAAAAGGCGCGCGCGTGATGGTGCGCGGCGAGGGCATCTACCTGTGGGACTCGGAAGGCAACAAGATCCTCGACGGCATGTCGGGGCTGTGGTGCGTGAATGTCGGGTACGGGCGCAAGAGCATCTCGGACGCCGTGTACCGCCAGATGGAGACGCTGCCGTTCTATAACAGCTTCTTCAACACCACCAATGTGCCGGCGGTACTGCTGGCCAATAAACTGTCGGCGATTTCACCGCCGCAGTTCAACCACGTGTACTTCACCGGTTCCGGGTCCGAGGCCAACGACACCAACCTGCGCATGGTGCGCCGCTACTGGGACGTATTGGGCTACAAGGAGCGCCACACCATCATCAGCCGTCACAATTCATACCACGGCAGCACGGTGGCCGGCGCCTCGCTCGGCGGCATGCCCGACATGCACGCCCAGGGCGGCCTGCCGATTCCGGGCATCGTCCACATCGGCCAGCCGAATTACCTGGAGTCGGGGCGCGGCATGACCGAGGACGAATTCGGCATCGAGGCGGCATCGTGGCTGGAACAGAAAATCCTGGAAGTGGGGGCTGACAAAGTCGCTGCCTTTATCGGTGAGCCGGTGCAGGGCGCCGGTGGCGTGATCATCCCGCCGGCCACGTACTGGCCCGAGATCCAGCGCATCTGCGACAAGTACGGCATCCTGCTCATCGCCGATGAAGTGATCTGCGGCTTCGGGCGGCTGGGGCGCTGGTTCTCGTCCGAACTGTTCGGCATCCGGCCCGACCTGATCACCTTCGCCAAGGGCGTCACGTCCGGATATATTCCGCTCGGCGGCGTGCTGGTGGGCGACCGCGTGGCCGAAGTATTGATCGGGCAGGGCGGCGAATTCAATCACGGCTTTACCTATTCCGGCCACCCGGTCGCGTGCGCGGCGGCGCTGGAAAATATCCGCATCCTGGAAGAAGAAAAGCTGATCGAACGCGTGGCCGAGGATACCGGCCCGTACCTGAAGCAGCGCTTTGCCGAACTGGCCGATCATCCGCTGGTCGGCTACGCCGACAGCTGCGGCTTTGTCGCAGGCCTGAACCTCGTGCGCACCAAGGCCGACAAGCCGCATGACAATGTGCCGTTCGACAGCGAGCTTGGCGTGGGCATGGTATGTCGCGGCCATATGTTCGGCAACGGCATGATCATGCGCGCCGTGGGCGACCGCATGATCATCGCGCCGCCGCTGGTGATGACGCGCGAGCAGATCGACGAGATGATTACCCTGATCCGGCATTGCCTCGATCTCACCTATGCCGACGTAAAACAGCGCGGCTGGCTACAGGGAGAATGACATGACCGCAGCCTCGTGGCATGACCGCGCCGCCGCCGTCACACCGGACGGCCGCGCTCTGATCGGCGGCCAGCGCGTGTGGGCGCAGGGCGGCCAGCAGTTCGACAACCGTTCGCCCATCGACGGCCGCTCGCTGGGCATGGTGGCGCGCTGCGATGGCCAGGATATCGAAGCGGCAGTGGCCAGCGCCCGCGCCGCGTTCGAGGCGCGCGCGTGGGCCGGCAAGGCGCCGGCGCAGCGCAAGCGCGTCTTGATCAAGTTTGCCGATTTGATCCAGCAGCACGGCGCGGAGCTGGCGCTGCTCGAGACGCTCGACATGGGCAAGCCGATCAAGTACAGCCAGAGCGTGGACGTCGGCGGCGCCGCCAACTGCATCCGCTGGTACGGCGAGGCGATCGACAAGATCTACGACGAAATCGCGCCCACGGCCGACAGCAGCCTGGCCTTGATCACGCGCGAGCCGGTGGGCGTAGTCGGCGCCATCGTGCCGTGGAATTACCCGATGCTGATGGCCGCGTGGAAGATCGCGCCTGCGCTTGCTGCCGGCAACAGCGTGATATTGAAACCTTCAGAAAAATCGCCATTGACCGCGCTGCGCCTGGGCGACCTGGCGCTGCAGGCGGGCATTCCTGCTGGCGTGTTCAACGTGGTGCCCGGCTACGGCAACGAGGCAGGATCCGCGCTGGCATTGCACATGGATGTCGATTGCATTGCGTTCACCGGCTCCACCCGCGTGGGCAAGCAGATCATGCAGATGGCAGGGCAATCGAACCTCAAGCGCGCGTGGATGGAATTGGGCGGCAAGTCGGCCAACATCGTCTGCGCCGATTGCCCGGACCTCGATGCGGCAGTGGCCGCTGCCATCGGCTCGATCTATTTCAACCAGGGCCAGAGCTGCAACGCGCCGTCACGGCTGTTCGTGGAAGAGGCTATCAAGGAGCGCTTCCTGGAAAAAGCTCTGGCCATGATGCCGTCGTTCGCACCGGGCGATCCGCTCGACGAGAACACGGTGATGGGCGCCATCGTCGATGCCACCCAGCTCAATACCGTGATGGGGTATATCGAAGCCGGCAAGGCCGGTGGTGCGCGCCTGCTGGCTGGCGGCGCCCGCGTGCGCGACGATACCGGCGGGTACTTTGTCGAACCCACGCTGTTCGACCAGGTGGAGAGCGGCATGACGATCGCCCGCGAAGAGATTTTCGGACCGGTGCTGTCGGTACTGAGCTTTACCGACTTGAACGACGCGATCAGGCAGGCCAATGGCACCGTGTACGGTCTGCACGCAGCGGTATGGACGTCGGATTTGACGAAAGCGGTGCAGACCTCGCGCGCGCTGCGGGCCGGCACCGTGCACGTGAACCAGTACGACAACGACGACATCACCGTGCCGTTCGGCGGCTACAAGCAGTCGGGCAATGGCCGCGACAAGTCGCTGCACGCGTTCGACAAGTACACCGAGCTGAAAACTACCTGGATCCAGATCGGCTAAACCATCGGGAGAGCGGTCATGACGCAGGCAATGAGGGATTTTCTGCGCGAGCGTAACATCCACGAAGTCGAATGCGTGATCGCCGACATGACCGGCATCGCGCGCGGCAAAATCCTGCCCAAGGACCTGTTCCTTGGCGAGGGCGAAATGCGCCTGCCCAAGAGCGTGCTACTGAACACCGTCAACGGCGAGCAGCCCAACAACCGACCGTACGTGGGCGTGACCGACCCGGACATGATCTGCGTGCCCGATCCGGCCACCCTGCGGCAAGTGCCGTGGGCGGCGGAAAATGTCGCGCTGGTCATCCACGACTGCCAGAATTTCGACGGCACGCCGGTGGGCCTGTCGCCGCGCGCAGTGCTGCGCCAGGTGCTCAAGCTGTATGCCGAGCAGGGTTGGCAGCCGGTGGTGGCGCCGGAACTCGAGTTCTACCTGGTGGCGCGCAGCAGCAATCCGCACGAGCCGCTCACGCCGCCGCTGGGCCGCAGCGGCAAGGTGGAATCGGGCCGGCAGTCGTATTCGATCGACGCCGTCAACGATTTCGACCCGTTCTTCCTCGAGTTGTCCACCTTCTGCAAGCAGCACCAGCTGGGCGTGGAAACGCTGATCCACGAAGCGGGCGCCGGCCAGATGGAAATCAATTTTACCCATGGCGAGGCGCTGGAGCTGGCCGACCGCGTGTTCCTGTTCAAGCGCGCGGTGCGCGAGACGGCGCTACGCCACGGCATCTTCGCGACGTTCATGGCCAAGCCGATGGAAGCGGAGCCGGGCAGCGCCATGCACATCCACCAGAGCGTGCTCGATGCGGCCACCGGCGCCAATACCTTCAGCCAGGAAGACGGCAGCGCCAGCGACCTGTTTTTCAGCTATATCGCCGGTCTCGAACAATTCGCGCCGGCGGCCACCTTGCTGTTTGCGCCGCACGTCAATTCGTACCGTCGCCTGTCGCGCTTCATGTCGGCACCGACCAATGTGCACTGGGGTTACGACAACCGCACCTGCGGGCTGCGCATCCCCAACTCCACGCCGGCCAACCGCCGCGTTGAAAACCGCGTGCCCGGCGTGGACGTCAACCCTTACCTGGCCATGGCCGCCACGCTGGCCTGCGGCTACCTGGGCATGACGCAGGGGCTGGCCGCCTCGCCGCCGATGGCCGGCAGCGCCGAGCAGGTACACGATCACCTGCCGCGTAACCTGGAGGACGCCATCAATCGCTTGCGCGAGTGCGCACCGCTGCGCGATATCCTGGGCGACCTGTTCGTGGCAGCGTTCTGCGAAGTGAAGGAACTTGAATTTGCCACCTACAGCCGCGTGATCAGCTCCTGGGAACGCGAGCACCTGATGCTGCTGGTGTAGGAGGGCGCATGACTACGCGCGACGGATTGAACTGGCCCCGCGTGCAAGCGCTGGCTGCGCGCGAACGCGCCGACTATATCGCTCGCCATCCGGCGTCGCTAGCCCTGGCAGCGCAGGCGGCGCAGCACCTGCTGTTCGGCGTGCCGATGCACTGGATGAACGACTGGTCCACGCCGTTCCCGCTCACCGTCCAAGAGGCATCCGGCGCACACTTTATCGACGCCGACGGGATTGAATATGCCGACTTCTGCCTCGGCGACACCGGCGCCATGTTCGGCCACGCCCCGGCTCCCGTGGCTGCCGCCATCGCGCGCCAGGCCGCGCGTGGCTATACGGCGATGCTGCCTTCAAAAGATGCCGCACCGGTGGCAGCGGAACTGGCGCGCCGCTTCGGCCTGCCGTACTGGCAGTTCGCGTTATCCGCTTCGGACGCCAACCGCTTCATGCTGCGCTGGCTGCGCGCGGCCACCGGCCACAGCAAGATCTTGGTGTTCAACGGCTGCTACCACGGCACCGTGGACGATGTGTTTGTGGACCTGAAAAATGGCGTACTGGTGCAGCGCGCCAGCCTGCTGGGCCAGGTGCACGACCTGACCGCACACACGGTGGTGGTGGAGTTCAACGACCTGGCCGCGCTGGCCGCTGCATTGAGCGCCGACGATGTCGCCTGCGTGCTGGCCGAACCGGTGATGACCAACGTCGGCATGGTGCTGCCGCAGCCCGGCTACTGGGAAGCCGCGCAGGACATCATCGCGCGCCACGGCACGCTGCTGATCATCGACGAAACCCACACGATCAGCAGCGGCCCCGGTGGCTATGCGCAGGCGCACGACATGCGGCCAGACGCCGTGGTGATCGGCAAACCGCTGGCCGGCGGCCTGCCGTGCGCGGCGTATGGCATGACTGAGGAACTGGCCCGCCGGGTGGAACACGCCAAGCGCAGCGCCCCGGCTGGTCATTCGGGCATCGGCACCACGCTGTCCGCCAACATGTTCGCCATGGCCGCCATGCGCGCCAACCTGGAGCAGGTGATGACAGCGGCGGCCTACACACAGATGTTCGCCCTGGCGAAGCAACTGGCCGACGGCCTGCGTGCCAGCATCGCGAAGCACCGGCTGCCGTGGTGCGTGACGCAAGTGGGCGCTCGCACCGAATTCCAGTTCGGCCCCGTGCCACCGCCTGACGGCAGCGCGGCCATGGCGCTGATGGACGAAGAGCTGGAACAGGCCATCCACCTGTATTTGCTCAATCGCGGCGTACTGATCACGCCATTCCACAACATGCTGCTGGTGTGCCCGGCCACCAGCGAGCGCGACCTGCAACAGCTGCTGACGGCGTTCGATGACTGCCTGGGTGAGATTCGGCAGGATTGACCACCATGCACCATGGCTGCGATACTGGTTTTTGATCAGACCTCACGAGAGCACCATGGTTTCAGCAGCACAGCAACGTTTACTCGACATTCTTGATTACTGGCACAAAATCGAGTTTTTCATCCCGTTCGATCTCGGCCAGGTCACCGATATCGAGGATGCCTGGAAGCTGCGCTGGATCAGGAGCGAGCACCTGGCGCAGTGGCCCGCAGCGTTCTCCCAGCCGTTCGACATTCCCGCGCACTTGCAGGTGAGCGGCTTCCGCCTTTACCTGGGCTTGTTTGACCGCAGCGAGATCGCTGCCATCTGCAAGCGGGTGCTGCCCGCTGTGGACGGCGACAAAGACGAGAACGAAGACGAGAACGAGGAGCGCGGCGCCATGGCAGGGATGACCTGTTTTGCACGCTTCGACCTCAATGTCCATGGCGAACCGGCCTTCGACCCGGTCTCGGTCTCCACCGTGCCGTGGGCGCTGGGACGCACGATGTCCGAGGGGATTGGCAGCCTCGGTGCGCAGGCGTTTGAGGCGGCCCAACAGGACTTGCGTGACCGCCTCAAGGAATTCCGCAGCGAGCGCGCGCCGGCCGCACCCGTGGTGCCGGGCGGACCAGCGGTCGCCCCGCTCACTGGCGCCGATATCGTTGCGCTGTCTGACCTGTTGACCGGCTGGGCCGGATTTACGCCAGCGCCGGGCCAGCCGGTGTTGCTGGAGATCGTCACCAGTCGCCTGAAAGAAGACGGCAAGGAGGCCGGCAAGAACAACGGCAAGAGCAACGGCGAACAGCCGGACCGCCTGGCGGCGCACGCTGCCAGGGGCTTGCAACCGGCGTACCAGGCCGCCGTTCCGGCGAACGACCCGACGAACAATCCGGCGGACAATCGCGCGCAGAATCAGCTAAACGAGCAGTCCGAGGAGCCCGAGGAGCCGGCCGAACCGGCCGTCGATATCCTCAACAGCTTCTTCATCGCTGACATCGAGCATGCCATGGACGCTGTGCGGGCGGGCGAGGCGCTGTTGCTGGCCACGTACCTGACGCCACTGGCGCAGGACCAGCGTATCGACGTGTACACCAGCGCCGGTCGCCATGCCCTGCTGGACCAGTTGCACCCGGCGCGCGGCAACCGAGGTCACTGGCTCAGCCAGTCGGCGCACAGCATGAGCTTGATGCAGCAGTTTGCCATCAACGCGGGGCTGGAGCGCCTGCGCGACGGCGGCCTGTTTGCCGTCAACGGTCCGCCCGGCACCGGCAAGACCACGCTGCTGCGCGAAATTTTCGCCGACAACATCGTGCGGCGCGCCACAGCGCTGGCGCAACTGCCGTCTGCCGCTGCCGCATTCGACGGCCGGGTTCGGGTCACTTTTGCGGATGGAAAAAACACCACTATCCGCACGCTCAGGCCGGAGCTGACCGGCTTCGAGATGGTGGTCGCCTCGTCCAATAACTCGGCCGTGGAAAATATCTCGCGCGACCTGCCCAAGCGCAAATCGCTGGGCGAGGACTGGCAAGACATCGGCTATTTACGGTCGGTGTCCGACCGTATCGCCAGCGAGGACGAGAAGGGCTACTTCGTGCCAACACCGGAAACGGCCACCTGGGGCTTGATCTCGTGCAGCCTGGGCAACAGCAGCAACCGGTACCGCTTCGTCTCCAAGTTCTATCATCCCAACTGGAACGACAAGGTCAAGCCCGATTCCCGCTGCCAGAATGTCCGGGAGTGGATGGACGGTTATCGCGGTCCCGGTTTTACGCAGGCGGCGGCAGAATTTCGCCTGCTGGCGGAACAGGTGGAAGCTGACATCGCAGGCTTGGCTGCCTACGCCAACTGCTGGCAGCAATTCCCGGATGCGGACACGCAGAACCTGCGCCAGGCCGAGCATGACGCACTGGCGCTGGCGACGGAAGCTGCGCGCGTGCATGGCGCGGCGCAGGGGGCAGTGCAGGAGCTGCTGGTATTCCAGGCCGATCTGCGCGAGGAGGAACGCCTGCTCGACCGCGAACGGCCGGCCTGGTGGGCGCGCTGGTTCAAGCCGGCAGTCATGCGCCGTTACCGCGACTATTGCGCCGCCAATGCCGGTGCGCAGCGCGCGCTGCTGCGCCAGGTGGCGGCGGCCAGGGAAGCCGAAGCCGCTGCCCTGGCGCGGCAGCAGGGCAGCCAGGCAGCGGTAGCGGCAGCGCAAGCGGCAATGGCGCAACACGAACGCCAACGCCAGATATGGCAGCAGCAGATGGCGCAATACCGTGAACGCTACGCATGCCAGGTGCCGGCATCGGCCGACGAACTGGAACAAGACGCCATCCAGATTGCCGGCCTGTGGCACGACCAGGCGCTGGCCCGTTTGCGTTCGCGCCTGTTTGCGGCAGCATTGGCGCTGCACGAGGCGTGGCTGGCCGAAGTTGGCCGCCCCGGCAGCCACGGTTTTGGCGGCAACCTGTTCGCCTTGGCGCAGCTGTTGACCAACAACCGTCCCGACCGCGCCGAGCATGTGCCGCTGATCTGGCAAAGCCTGTTCATGGTGGTGCCGGTGGTGTCCACCACCTTTGCGTCTCTGGCACGGCAATTCCGCGACATGGGCGCCGGCTCGCTCGGCTGGCTGTTCATCGACGAAGCGGGGCAGTCGGTGCCGCAGGCAGCGGTGGGCGGCCTGTGGCGCGCGCGGCGCGCAGTGGTGGTCGGCGACCCCTTGCAGATCGAGCCGGTGTTTACGGTGCCGCTCACGCTGATCCGGTCGCTGTCCGCGCAATCGCCGCATACGGCGGCGGAAGACTACGCCCCGGACAAGATCTCGGTGCAGCGCCTGGCGGACAGCGCCAACCGCCACGGCACCCTGGTGCCGCAGCCCGATGGACACGGGTTGTGGATCGGCAGTCCGCTGCGTGTCCATCGCCGCTGCGCGGATCCGATGTTCTCGCTGGCGAACACGATAGCGTACGGCGGAAAAATGGTAATCGAACCGGCGCGGCGCCGGCCGGCGCCACTGAAGGTAGCGATGGGGGACAGCGCCTGGATCGATATCGGTGGCCAGACAGCACACAAGCAGGTGGTGCCGGCGCAGATCGAATTCGTGGCCGACGTGCTGCTGGCGCTTTACCGCCACGGCGGTGCGCTGCCGGATTTATATGTGATCTCGCCGTTCAAGGCGGTGCGCGAGGAACTGAGAAAACGCATCATGGAGCTGGACTGGCAGAGACCCGGCAAAGCGCCCTCAAAAGCCGCCGTCAGGGCGTGGTGCAAGGCGTCGGTAGGCACCGTGCATACGTTCCAGGGCAAGGAACAGGCGGCAGTGTTGATGGTGCTGGGCGTCGATGCGGACAATGCCGGTTCCGCCGCGTGGGCGGCGGCCAAGCCCAATCTGCTTAACGTGGCGCTCACGCGCGCACAGCAGCACTTTTACATGATCGGCGCGGGCGAGGTATGGCGTGACCGTGCGTACTTTGGTGCAGCCTATGCCACCCTGCCCAAGCGTACGCCGGAACAATTCCTCGCCGGGATCGGCTAGGTCAGAAGCAGTGTTCCAGCGCCGGGAAGCTGCCGTCCTTCACCGCGCTGACGTACGCGGTGATGGCGCCGTCGATGCTGGTCTGGCCGTCCATGAAGTTTTTTACGAAGCGCGCCTTGCGGCCGGGGAAGACGCCGAGCAGGTCGTGCATCACCAGCACCTGGCCCGAGCAGTCGGGGCCCGCGCCGATGCCGATGGTGGGCACGGTCAGCAGGTCGGTCACTTCCTTGCCCAGCGCGGCGGGGATGGCTTCGAGCAGCACCACGGCGGCGCCGGCCGCTTGCAGGGCCATGGCGTCGCGCTTGAGCAGTTCGGCGCTGTCGGCGGTTTTGCCTTGTACCTTGTAGCCGCCCAGCTGGTGCACCGATTGTGGCGTCAGGCCCAGGTGGGCGCAGATCGGCACGCCGCGCTCGGTCAGGAAGCGCACGGTGTCGGCCAGCCAGGCGCCGCCTTCGATCTTGATCATGTGGGCGCCAGCCTGCATCAGCAGCACGGCGTTGTGGTAAGCGGTTTCCGGCGTGCCGTACGAACCGAACGACAGGTCGGCCATGACCATCGCCGACTTGCTGCCGCGCGCCACAGCGGCGGTGTGGTAGGCCAGTTCGGCCACCGTGACCGGCAGCGTCGACGGGTGGCCATTGCAGACCATGCCCAGCGAGTCACCAATGAGCAGGATCTCGACGCCGCAGCGGTCCATCAGCGAGGCGAAGCTGGCGTCGTAGCAGGTGAGCATGGCGATTTTTTCGCCGCGTGCACGCAGCTCGGCCAGCGTATGGATGGTCACTGCCTTGGTGGCGGCCGACTTGGCCGGTGCAGGTGCGGGCACGTTGGCGGCGGGCTTTTGGCTCGCGGCCAGTTCGTTTCCTTGCAAATAACCAGACATGGTAATCCTTTAAAAATGGGGGCAGACGGCGCTAGTGTAGCGGTAAGCGCTGGCCGCTGCCCGGGAAGCTAAAGAGGGGAAATAGCCTGGTCGGCCACGGCGGCAAGATAATCGTGCGCCGCGCCGCGACCGGGAATATGGATGGCCGGGGCCAGTTCGAGCAGCGGCACCAGCACGAAGGCGCGCTCGGTGATGCGCGGATGCGGCACGGCCAGGCTTGGGGTGTCGATCACGGCGTCGCCATACAGCAGCAGGTCCAGGTCCAGCGTGCGCGGGGCGTTGCGGTAGGGACGTTCGCGCCCGTGCGCCTGCTCGATAGCGTGCAGGCCGCGCAGCAGCGCTTCGGCATCGAGCGTGGTGGCGATGCGCGCTACCGCGTTGATGTAGTCGTCGCCGCTGGAGTCGATGGGGGCCGTGCGGTACAGGCTGGAGGTGGCCATCAGCGTGCAGCCCGCGAGCTTTTGCAGGCGCTCGAAGGCGTCGGCCACGTTGGCGCGGGCGTCGCCAAGGTTGGCGCCGATGCCGATGTAGGCGATGGTGAAGGCGAAGCCGCCTTCATCCGGTTTGGCGATGATGCTCATGACTGCATTCAGTCGTGATCGGAACCCGCGCCGCCCGCGCCGCCATTGCCGCCGTTGCCGGCACCGGGCGTGCCGCTTTCGGCAGCGGCCGCATGACCGCGGGCGCGGCTGCGGCGTGGTGCACGCTTGCGCTTGGGCGCTTCGCCGGTGCGGGCTGGCGCATCGGCGTCATCATCGTCACCGGCTGCGCCGGTGGCATCCGGAGTGCCAGCAGCACTGAAACCACCCGCGCCACCGGCACGCGAAGCCCCTGCACGCGAACCACCGGCAGCACCGGCAGCACCAACACCAGCACCAGCCGCACGCGGTGGACGCGGCGCCCGGCTGGCGCTGGCGATCAGCGCTTCGCGGCCGGCTTCATCGGATTCGTAGAACGCGGTCCACCATTCGCCCAGTTCGGCATCGATTTCGCCCGACGCGCAGCGCAGCAGCAGGAAGTCGTAGCCGGCGCGGAAGCGCAGGTGTTCGAGCAGCTTGTGCGGGGCCTTGCCGGTACGGCGCTCGAAGCGCGGCTGCATCGACCAGATGTCGCGCATGTCGGTGCCGATCTTGCGTTGCAGCGCCAGCTTTTCGGTTTGCGAATCGAGCACGTCGTCGGCGGCCAGGTGCAGCGCGGGAATCGTCTGCTCGCCGGCTGCGCGGTACGCGGTCCATTTTTCCAGCACCTGGTGCCACAGCAGCGACGCAAACAGGAAGCCGGGCGAGACGGTCTTGCCGACGGCGATGCGGGCGTCGGTCGAGTCCAGCGCCAGCGTGACGAACTTGAAGCCCATCGGCTGCTCCAGCACCACGTCGAGCAGCGGCAACAGGCCGTGGTGCAAGCCTTCCTTGCGCAGCTGCTGAAGGCAGGCCAGCGCGTGGCCGCTCATCAGCAGCTTGAGCATTTCGTCGAACACGCGCGCCGCTGGCACATTGTCGATCAATGGCGCCATCAGCGCGATCGGCGCGGCGGTGGTGGGCTCGATCGTGAATTTCAGCTTGGCCGCAAAGCGCACCACGCGCAGCATGCGCACCGGGTCTTCGCGGTAGCGCGCTTCGGGCTGGCCGATGATGCGCAGGGTTTTCGCGCGGATGTCTTCGATGCCGCCGTGGTAGTCGAGCACCTGCTGATTGGCCGGGTTGTAGTACATGGCGTTGATGGTGAAGTCGCGCCGCACCGCGTCCTCCGCCTGCGAGCCGAAGGTGTTGTCGCGCAGGACGCGGCCATGTTCGTCCTTGGGCGCGTTGTCCGACGTGGTGCCGCGGAAGGTGGTCACCTCCAGCAAATCCTGGCCGAACATCACGTGCACGATCTGGAACCGCTTGCCGATGATGAACGCGCGGCGGAACAGTTTTCGGACCTGCTCCGGCGTGGCGTTGGTGGCGATGTCGAAGTCTTTCGGTTTCACGCCCAGCAGCAGGTCGCGCACCGCGCCGCCCACCACGAACGCTTCGAAGCCGGCTTCCTGCAAGGTGCTGGTAACGCGCACCGCGTTGTTCGACAGCAGTTTCGGATCGATGCCATGCGCGTCCGGACCCAGTACCACGGGGGTATTGGTGTCGCGCACCTTGGTCTTGGTGCCCAGGATTTTGCGGATCAGTTTCTTAATCATTGAACAGTTCAATCAGTTGCCAGCCTTGGGCGGTGGCGTGCGTTTTCAGGGTGGCGTTGGCATTGGTGGCCACCGGGTGGCTCACCAGCGACATCAGGGGCAGGTCGTTGTGCGAGTCGCTGTAGAAGTGGACCGTGTCGAAATCCGCGAAGGTCTTGCCCATCTTGGCCAGCCACGCTTCGGTATGGGTGATTTTGCCCTTGCCCTGGGTGGGCGTGCCCAGCAGCCGGCCGGTGACGTTGCCGTCCGCGTCCAACTCGGGCATGGCGGCGATCAGGTGCTCCACGCCCAGCGCGCGGGCAATCGGCTCGGTGACGAAATGGTTGGTGGCCGTGACGATGGCGACCAAATCGCCGGCATCCTGGTGCTGCTTGAGCAGCGCCAGCGCGGCCGGACGGATATTGGGCACGACCACGTCGGTCATGAATTGCGCGCGCATCTCGTCCAATTTGGCGCGCGGGAACCGGGCCAGCGTACCGAGCGCGAACTCCAGGTACTCCACCGGGTCGATGGTGCCGGCCTGGTACTGGGCGTAGAAGGCATCGTTGCGGCGGGCGAACTCGATGGCATCGACAGCGCCGAGGCGCACCAGGAACTCGCCCCACTCGTGGTCGGAGTCGATGGGCAGCAGGGTGTGGTCGAGGTCAAATAAGGCGAGTTTTTTCATTCTTTTGCTTCCGCCTGCAACCACTCGCGCAACAGCGGCAGCGTGATCGGGCGTTGGGTTTCCAGTGAATATTGATCCAGCGAATCGAGCATGGTCGACAGGGAACTCATGTCTCGCTGGAAATGAGATAAGAGGTAGGGTATCACGCCCGGCGACAGCGTCAAGCCGCGCGCGGTGGCGGCCGCACCCAGGGCGGCGACCTTTTCATCGTCGGTCAAGCCATGTACCTGGTAGATCAAACCCCAACCCATGCGGGTGCGCAAATCTTCGCGCACCGGCAACACCGCCGGGGCCACCGCGCCGCTGCACACCATGAAGGCGTGGTTGGCGCGGATTTCGTTAAACAGGGCAAAGGCGTCGATCTGGGCGACCGGCGAGAGCTTTTCGCAGTCGTCGAGCAGGTACAAATCGACATCGGGGGAGTACACGAATTCGGTTTCGATCGAGAACGGCGAAATGTAGCGCGCGCGCAGTTGCTCGGCTTCGCCGCCGGCCGAAGCCAGCGCTTTCAACAAGTGGGTCTTGCCCACGCCGGCATTGCCCCAGAGATAGGCGAAGTGCTCGCGCGCCGTGCGCGAGGCGAACTGGGCCAGCAGCGCCATTGCCTCGGCATTTTGGCCAACCTCGAACGCTTCGAGGCTGTGCGGCTGGTCCGCGCCCAAATCGAGCACCAGCTGCTTCATAGTGTTCGTCCTGTTGTGTTCATCTGCATAACGTCGTGCTTGTCATTTTTCTTGTTAACGTTATGCATTATAGAAGGTGCCGCCCCCACAACTGGCCGAAACGCTGTTTGTTTTCGCTTCCACGAGCAGAAAAATGGCGGCAAATGGCATAAAAAGGGATTTTGACGGGGCAGTTTGATAAAATAGCGGATTGACCGGGCCATAAAAACGGTCTCCGCCTTCTATTTTACCGCCTCCGCTGCGAAATACACCATGAGCCAACCTTCAAATGTTTCCCTGTCCTACCGTGACGCCGGCGTCGATATCGATGCTGGTGACGCCTTAGTCGAAGCGATCAAGCCATTTGCCAAGCGCACCCTGCGCGAAGGCGTGTTGGGCGGCCTCGGTGGTTTCGGCGCCATGTTCGAGATCAGCAAGAAGTTCAAGGAGCCGGTCCTGGTCTCGGGCACCGACGGCGTGGGCACCAAGCTCAAGCTGGCGTTCGAGCTGAACCGTCACGACACGGTCGGCATTGACCTGGTGGCCATGAGCGTCAACGACATCCTGGTGCAGGGCGCCGAGCCGCTGTTCTTCCTCGACTATTTCGCCTGCGGCAAGCTCGACGTGGCCATCGCCACCGACGTCATCAAGGGCATCGCCCAGGGTTGCGAACAAGCCGGTTGCGCGCTGATCGGCGGCGAAACCGCTGAAATGCCAAGCATGTACCCAGCCGGAGAATACGACCTGGCCGGTTTCGCGGTCGGCGCGGTGGAAAAATCGCAGATCATCGACGGCACCAAGATCGCCCCGGGCGACGTGATCCTGGGCTTGGCGTCGTCGGGCGTGCACTCCAACGGTTACTCGCTGGTGCGCAAGATCATCGAAGTCGCGAAACCGGACCTGGAAGGCGACTTCCACGGCCGTAAACTCGCCGACGTGCTGATGCAGCCAACGCGCATCTACGTCAAGCCGCTGCTGGCGCTGATGGCGTCGCTGGAAGTCAAAGGCATGGTCCACATCACCGGTGGCGGCCTGGTCGAAAACATCCCACGCGTGCTGCAGCCTGGCCTGGTAGCCGAGCTGGACGGCAAATCGTGGACCCTGCCACCACTGTTCACCTGGCTGCAACAGCACGGCGGCGTGGCCGACGCTGAAATGCACCGCGTGTTCAACTGCGGCATCGGCATGACCGTGATCGTCTCGCAAGAGAACGCGGCAGCAGCGATTGCCCAGCTGGAAGCAGCGGGCGAAACCGTGTACACCATCGGCAAGATCCGCGCGCGCGTGGGTGACGAGCACCAGACTATCGTGGTGTAACACGATATTGGTCGTGTCGAAAAAAAGCCGTTCAGCTGCTGAACGGCTTTTTTTACGACGGTTGTCTATGGTGCGGATCGGCCGCCTGTTTTATTTCCATGTCGGCAAGCGTTTGGCACACCTGGCTATTGAGTTCGATAAACTCGCTCCAGCTATACACTTTCGCATAGTGGGTGTCGTAATGGAGCTCCACCCGGCAAATATCGGGACGCTGCGCATAGATCGTGCAGCCTTTCGAGGTAGTGTCGTAATGCCGGCATGTGCCATCGCCGCGATCGAGAAAGCGGGTTGCTTCCGCCATATCGACTTTTTGGCAGCACAGGCCGCATTGCGAACAGGGGAACGGCTGCCGCATGGCGGGCCGCTCCTCTCCGGTTGAAAACGTGGTCACCGGTACGCCAGGTTTCAGGTGGCCAGGCCGGAGATTTCGTTGACGCGTTTCTCGGTCGCCAACAACAGGTTGCCGTCCTGGTCCAGGATCGGCGTGTCGATCATTGCTTTCAGCAACTGGGCAAATTTCACCGAGCGCATCACCGCCTCGCGCGCTTCAACCGGGAAGCGCCGGAAGTCCTCGCCATGGTTGCCAATGGCGCCGTCGAGATCGCTGACGGCGCGCCGCAGATGGCTGCTGATTTTCGAGAACGTGACATTTGCCAGCGCCGATACGTGCTCAATGGTGGCAAGTTTTTTGGACATCAACTCGGCTTCGTCGCGCACGGTTCTTGCCTGCTCCATGTTGCTGCGCGCATTGTTCAGTGCTTCCTCCCCCTTGTTGCCGACAATGTGGCCGAAGATGGCCAGGGCCGGTCCCATTACGATGCCGCCCAGCACCATGCTGCCCAATGCCATACCGCCGCCGCCGGCCGCCAGGGAGCCGCCGCCGAGCCAGGCCAGGGTGGCATTGGTCGCTGCCGCGCCGGTCAGCGTGGAGATCGCGGTGCCGGTGCTGGCGGTCGCCAGCAGCATGGTGCCGTTGTAGGCGCCAAACGCCAGCGCGGCGCCACCACCGAGGCCGGAACCCAAGCCCAGGCCCGAGCTTTTCAGCAAGGCGTAGTCATCGCGCAATTCCTGCAGCGACACCGAAGAAAAATCCCCGAGATTTAATTTGTCGAGTTCAGGGGTATGAATTTCCTCGACATGCTTGAGGCGGCCAAAGCTGGCAATAAAGTCGGCGATGATGCCGTTGAAGGCGCGCAGCTTGCGGGTGCCATAGTCTTCCAGCACCGCGTTGGTTGCCTTGCGTTGCGTCTCGACTTTTTCGCTGGCGGCATTGGCGATCGACCGGGCGCTGTCATTGATGTCGCCGGCCTTGTTGTGATCGATGGCGCCACTCACGCCTTTATAGGCACCGTACAGTGCGGAACCGATGGCGATACCGCCAAGAATGATTGGGATGGGCATGATGTTGCTCCTTATTCGAGAATGATGGCGAGGGTCTTCTGTGCTTCGCGGTGCGTGCATTGGGCGCGCTCCAGCAAATCGGTAAAGACATGGTTTTCCAGCTGGTAGTGATATTTGACTTCGTCGAGTAATTGCCAGGTGATCGCTGAAATACTGCCTTGCGCAAGGGCCAGCAGCATCAGTTCAAACAGCATCACCTTGGGCACCGTTGGCGTCGCGGCTTGCTGGCCCTTGACGATATCGCGCAAGACATCGAATGCGGCGGTGGCGCGGGCTGCGCCATCTTCCAGCGTGCCTACGGGGAGCTTGTCCAGCCGCCTGAGCATTGCGCTTTCCATGTCGATACCGTCGCGGGCGCTGGTGAACAATGCGGATATTTTTCCAGTGCCGCTCAGGTCACATTGCCACGCCAGTTCATTGATGGCATCCAGATCGCGCTGTTCCCGGTGGATAGACAGAGTGGTGGAAAAGAACGGATGGTCGCCACCGCCCCGGAAGTTTTCCGTGTCGTTGCGTGATACCGGCTTGTCGGCCAGGGTCAACAATTCTGCGATGCTCAGAAAAATGCGTTTATCTTCCGGTGATAACTGCTTTAGTAGCATACATAGCTCCAGCAAATGGATGTGTGAAGAGGGCGGTGCTGATTACAGGCACAAGGGCTGGTCCGACAGCATGAAATCGTCGAATTCGGCCAAGGTCTCGAACTGCAATTGCTTGCCCAGCAGCGTGGCGTAATGATTGATGGCGGCCGCCAGCGCGTCGGTGTTGCCATTAGCTGTTGCTTCGACTGCGGCGAACAGCGAGCGCGTGTCGTGATGCAATTGGGCGAATTCGCGTGCGATGAACGCGTCGAGCGCAGCCTGCTCCTCCGCGATGCGGGCCCGTGCACTGGTTTCGATGGCACGCACGCGCGCCAGGTTCTCACCGGAAGCACGGGCCCCTTTCGCTGCATCGACCGCACTTTGGTAGAACAGGGATGAGAGCGTATAACCCACCATGCCGCCGATGGCCGCACCGACAAACGGAATGGGAATGGCGATCTGGCCGAGCGCCGCCATCATGCCACTCGATAGCAGGCCCGCGCCTTTTTCGCCGACCTCCATTAACAGTTCCGTTTCGTCGATGTCGCCTTCGACATACCGCTTGATGGTGCAGCCCAACGAGACACAGACCGCAACCACCATCGTGGGGGCGCTGGTGTTGGCCAGACCGCGCAGGGCCTGGTGGGACGACTGTTGCATGCCGGCCTTGATGAAGGCGCCGGCAGCGGCTGTTCCATAGCCGAACGCCCCCGCTTTCAACGCATCCTGTCCCACTTCCACGCCGGCCTGGCGCAGGGTCGTTTCGCCCTGCACGACCGCGAAGGAATTTTTGAGCAGGGAAATGCAGCCACCGATCAGTGCACCGAATTTTGCGCCTTCCACACCTGCCCGATGGCTGGTACGGGCCATGTCGCGCAAGGTTGCCAGCTCGGGGTGTTTGCGGTAAAAAATCGCCTGTTCCGTCGTCAGGCCGCTGTCGCGGATATTGCCGGCCAGTTCATCGTAGTTGGCCGCTTCAGCGCGGAGTTTGGCCGCCACGTCCGCCTTGCCGTGTTGTTCCACTGCCGCCGCACGCTCCCGCAACGCTTCCGCTTGTTGCTGGCAAATCGCCTTCGCTTCCGTGTACTGCTCTGACGGTAATTCGAGCAACACGCCGCGGTAGCGGGCAAACTTGCCGTCAGGACGCGCAATTGCCTTGAGCAACTGGTCGGGATGACCGACAAATTTCATCTGGGCCTGGGTGCCCTCGATGATCTTGCCGTCGATGAGCTGGACACGATCAACGACATTGTGGTTCCTGCCGTACTGTGACAGGTCGTCGCTGCGCGAGCTGCGCACCGGGGAGCGCTTGATGATGGCCTCGGCATTGTCGCGGCTGGTGGCAGCAATTTCGGCGGAGAAGCCCGCTTGCTGCTTGATGTTGTCGAGCGCCGCTTTTTCCGAATCGGTGCATACCTGATATTGCGCGATGCCGGCCAGACTTCGGGAAAATGTCTGACCTGTCTGGTAATCGACACCTTGGTAGCCCTTGATAAATTCGGCACTGGCATTACCGAAACGTTCCACGGTTTCGCGTGCCGACAGCGCCACGCCAGCGCGTATCGCACCGGCGCGGCGTTCGCCTTCCCGCGCTTGCTGCTGTACTGTTTCGGTGCTTGAATGACGCGTGGCTTCAGGAATACTCATATTTTCGCCTGGTGGAAATCAGTGGGGGAAGTGGACATGAAATCATTGTCTTTCATGGCGACGACAACTTGTGTCGCAGCAATGTCGGGTAGGCAGGCTCACGCCGGATATTGCGGATCTTGTTGCCAAAACCGTTTAACCACCATTGCAATTGTTCGGTATCGACCAGCGTTGCACTGACGTCCATGCAGCCATCATGTTCGACAATCTGCTGGTCATGCGACAGCGGTGACTCTCGCAAATGGCGTCCGGCATCGCTGTCGATACAAAAGCTCAGGCAGATATGCTGGCCATTACCCATGCCCATGTTCCCTTCTGCATCGTATTGCTCGAGGTCGAAATCAGACGGACGCTCGAACGTCCGGTCCGTCATGCGGGCTGAGGCAATCCGATGCAGTGCCAGTGTTCGCTCATTGTCGTAGCCTGCATAGCGACACACCAGATACAGCCGAACACCTTGCTGAGCTAAGCCTAGCGGCATCACGCTGGCACACTTGTGCTGGCCGGCGGCATTGCGGTATTCGATGTCCAGCCAGACATCGGCATACAGCGCATTGCTGACACTCTCGAAGATGTCGGGGTCGATTTTTGGTGGCAGCAGCGGTTGCGTGGCACTGACAACGCACACCTTCCTGAGCCAACGCTGTGCTGGCTTTTCGGGGCTAGTCGTCTCAAAATTGGAACGCGCTTGTTGGAAAAAGCCTTCCATAGACTTCATCAACCGGCTTGGGAGCAAATTGCGCAGTTGTTGCTCAGCGAGCAGGAGCAGCAGTGATTCCTGCTCGCTGAGCACAGGCAGCGACAGTCCACTGGCGTGCTCTTTCCAGCGATAGCCATAGGGCTTGCTGCGTTCGTCGCGTTCGATGTCAAAATGCTCGGTCAGCATATCCAACTGGCGTTGGATGGTGCGGAGATCACGCTCCACTCCCGCGTTCAGCAACTGTTGATGCAACTGCACAGCGGTGATGCGCCGCTTTCGCGGAATCCGACGGAGCAACTCAATGGTGACGAGCGTGGTTTCGAGAGACTGAGGGCGCTTGGACATTCGATCAGGGGCAAGACGACAGCCGCGCCTCGCGCTGGCATCTCACCATAATGTTAGTGAACTGACTATAGCATATCAGTTCTAAAATGCAACATTATTATTTTAATTTGGAAACATTATGTGATTTTAGGCATGCTACAACACTATGCTCTCAGAATGCGCGTAACCGGTGCCGGCCGCAGCCGGAACGCATCGGGCATGCCCGACCCCAGCAGCGGGCGCAGATACATGCGGAACGCATCGGTCACATCGGTGCCGCTGGCGCTGATGAATTCGTCCTCCATCACCCGCGTCTTGCCGGCCACGTCCTGCAAGGCTTGTAATTCGTAATCGACCGAATAAAAGCCGGTGCGCTTGATGGCGACCGAGCCGTCGCGGTCGCCCCACATGGCGAACTGCACCGCTTTTTCTCCCACTTCGCGCGCCTCGCGCTGATCGACGTCCGAGACGCATCCGATGAACGAGCGCTGCAAGTAGCCGAAGGTGTCGCCGCGCACGCGCTTGATGCCAAGCTTGGCCTTGATCTCGTCGCACAGCAAATCGGCCAGCGCACCGGTGCCCGACAGTTGCACATTGCCGTGGGCGTCGCGCTCGACTTCCTGCGACAGCAGGGTGGCGATTGCCGCGCCCGAGGCGTCGTGGATGCCCTCCGATACTGCCACCACGCAGCGTCCGTAGCGCGCATACACATCTTTGACGTCGCGCAAAAACTGGTCGAGCGAAAACACCCGTTCGGGCAGGTAGATCAGGTGTGGGCCGTCGTCCGGGAATTTTTTGCCCAGCGCGGCAGCGGCGGTGAGGAAACCGGCATGGCGGCCCATCACCACGCCGACATAGACGCCGGGCAGCGCAGCGTTGTCGAGGTTGGCGCCGGCAAACGCTTGCGCGACGAAGCGCGCGGCCGACGGGAAGCCCGGCGTGTGGTCATTGCCCACCAGGTCGTTGTCGATGGTCTTGGGAATGTGGATGCAGCGCAGCGCGTAGTTGGCCTGCTGCGCCTGTTCGCTGACGATGCGCACCGTGTCGGACGAATCATTGCCGCCGATATAGTAAAACTGCTCGATCTCGTGGGCGCGCAGTACCTTGAAGATTTCGGCGCAGTAGGCCATGTCGGGCTTGTCGCGGGTGGAGCCGAGCGCCGATGACGGCGTGGCTGCCACCATCTCCAGGTTCTGGCTGGTTTCGCGTGTTAAATCCACCAGGTTCTCGTCGATGATGCCGCGCACCCCGTGCATGGCGCCATAGACGCGGGTGCAGTCGCGAAAGCGCCGCGCTTCGAGCACCACGCCGGCCAGCGACTGGTTGATCACGGCGGTGGGCCCGCCCCCTTGCGCTACCAGGATTTTGCCTGACGTCATGGTGTCTCCTCCATTATCAAGAAACCTGACTATACCCGTCCTAGCGCCCCGCGCCGATCTGCTTGTCGAGGAATTTTTCCACCCGGCCCCAGAAGTCGATGCGGTTCTTCGGCAGCGCCCAGCCGTGGCCTTCCTCTTCGTACTCGACCCATTCCACGTTCGGATTGGTCTGCCTGACAGCCTTGTAGAACTTGGTGCCATGGGGCAGCGGCACGCGGCGGTCGGCGCCGCCGTAGGCCAGCAGCAGCGGTTGCTTGATCTCGGCTGCGTGCAGCAGCGGCGACGTGGCCTTGAACTGGTCGGCATCCTTGACCTGGTCGCCGACCAGTTGCGGCATGCCGTACTGCTTCCAGGTTTCGGAGAGGTCGGACGCGAAGTTCCAGTGGCCGTCGTACATCATGTTGATGTCGGTCACGCCCACCCAGTCGATGCCGCACTGGTACAAGTCCTTGTCGTTGATCAGGCCCATCAAGGTGGCATAGCCGCCATAGCTGGCGCCGGCAATGCAGATGCGCCTGGGATCTGCCGTGCCCTGGGCAATCGCCCAGCGTGCGCCGTCGGCGATATCGTCCTGCATTTTCAGGCCCCATTGTTTCCAGCCGGCGCGGAAATGCTTGTTGCCGAAGCCGGTGCTGCCGCGGTACTCGGGTTCCAGCACCGCGTAGCCGCGCGAGGCCAGGAACTGGCTGTCGGCATTCCAGCCCCAGCTATTGCCGCGCACATAAGGACCGCCGTGCACCAGCACCACCAGCGGCAGGTTCTTGCCGCCGCCCTTGGGCACGGTGAGCCACGCCGGAATGGTCAGGCCGTCGCGGGCCTTGTAGTGCACCAGGGTCTGGCGCGCCATCTGTTCGGGCTTGATCTTCGGATGGCTGCCGCCCACCGTGGTAAGGCTGCCGGTCTCGCTGTTGTAGAGCAGGGTGCGCGACGGGAACTGGTCGGCATAGGCAATCACCAGCACCCACGGCGTTTCGGACCGGGTGGGCACGCTCAGCAGGTTGACGGTGTTGGGCAGCATGGCGTCGATCTTTTCCTGCATCGCCTGCATGCCGGCGTCGAACCAGGTGGTGCCGCTGGCATCGGCCAGGTAGCGCACGCCGAGCAGCTTGCCGTTGGCGGTGATCAGGCTGCCGCTAAAGTCGTAGCCGTCGATCTGCACCAGCGGCTGCGGCGCCACCTGGTTGGTGGCCAGGTCGTATTTATGCAGCGACGTGGTGTCCTTGCCGGCGTGGGTGACCACGTACAGCGTGCCGTCCGGGCCGAAGGCGCGTGGCGAGAATCCGTCCTTGCCGCCGGTATAGGTGTTGTACGTGGCCAGTTCGCGCCAGGTGCTGGTGGCCGGATCGCGGTACTGGATCGTGCTGATGCCTTTTTTGGACGTGGTGACGATGCGCGGTTCGCCCTTGTCGTCGAGCAGCCACCGCTTGCTGTCATCGGGGGCGCCGGTCACCGGCGTCGCCCGCCCGGTCAGGGTATTAAGGCGCAACAGGCCCGTCTCGTGCACCTGGCTGGCCCCCGACATCTCGGGCCGCACCACGTACACGAACTCGCTGTCCTGCGCGGCCTTCTGGCCCAGCAGATAGGTATTGGCCGGCAACATTTCGCGGTTGCGTATCATGCTGCCGCCGGTAAACAGCGACTTGCCGCTGCGGCTGGCCAGCTGGATGAACTTGCTGGCGTCGCGGTTGATCGCGTACAGGCCCGGACCATAGCGCGCGTCGCCCTGGCCCACGGTGCGGTCGGTGGCGGTAAATACCAGCCGCTCGTCATTGACCCACTGGAAGCTGCCGATGTCGGCATCTCCAAAGGTGGCCACCACCTTGACGCTGGTGTCGGCCAGCGTGACTACCGCCAGGCGGTCGCGCTGGTCCTTGCTGCCGATGCGCACCGCCAGGTATTTGCCGGTGGGCGAGAGCAGGGCGCCGCTGAACTCGGGGTTTTCAAAGAAGTCGGCGATCGGCGGCCGCTGGGCGACCGTGGCTTGCGCCGGCTCGGCAGCGTGCGCCAGCGTGGCAAGTGGGGCGCTGGCCACAACAGCGGCCAGTACTGTGTAGCGGGCGCAGCGTGCGAAAACTCGGGTGGAGCACATGGTGATCGAGAGAAATTGTTAAGCTCTCAACAATACCATCCAGTTATCATAAAAGCCATGAAATTATTTCTCAGGCGCACGAATATAGTCCACTAGCGCACTCGTCTGTGAGTCTTGTGGCGGCGTCAGCAGGCTCACCACCATCATCACCAGGAGGCCCGCCGGCACGCCGAAAATCCCGGCCGACGTTGGGGCGATATGGAACCATTGGCCGGTGACGCTGCCGCCCAGCACCGGGTTGGCGTGCAACATGTAATACAGGCACACGGCAAAGCCGGCGATCATGCCGGCCACGGCGCCCTGGTGATTGGCGCGCTTCCAGAACACGCCCAGCACCAGCGCCGGGAACAGGGTCGAACCGGCCAGCGAGAACGCCGCGCCCACCAGCGAGATGATGTCGCCGGGCCGCTGCGAGGCGGCGTAGGCGGCAATAAAGGCCACGCCGAGCAGCAGCAGCTTGGAAATCGTCACCCGCTTCTGGGTGGACGCGTGACGGTCGACGATGTTGTAATAGATGTCGTGCGACAGCGCATTGGAAATCGCCAGCAGCAAGCCGTCGGCAGTGGACAGCGCGGCCGCCAGGCCGCCGGCCGCCACCAGGCCCGAGACCACGTACGGCAGCCCGGCGATCTCGGGCGCGGCGAGCACCAGCACGTCGGCGTCGATGGTGATCTCTGCCAGTTGCACCACGCCGTCGCGGTTGACATCGGTGATGCTGAACAGCGGCGTCAGTTTATCGACATTGGCCCAGTACGATACCCAGCCGGGCAGGTGGTTGAAGTCGCTGCCGACCAGCGCCGTATAAATATCGTATTTCACCAGGACCGCCATCGCCGGAATGGTCAGGTAAATGAGCAGGATGAAAAACAGCGCATACACCATCGACTGCCGCGTCTCGTGCACCGACGGCGTGGTGTAGGCGCGCATCAGGATGTGGGGCAGCGCCACCGTGCCCAGCATCAGGCAGAACACCAGCGCGACGAAATTGTTGCGCTTGATGGCGGAGGTCTCGGCGTCGCCCGCGTACGGTTCTGCGTGCGGGTTGATCGGACGGGCCCGGGCCAGGTTGTAGGCATGGGCTTCGGCCCATTCGCTGGCGGCGATTTCCGGATTCTTCGGGTAGGCGATCAGCGCCCGTTCGGCGCTGCGGATGTCGAGCAGCGAGGCGTTGCGGGTTTTCACCTGGTCGAGCCGGCGCTGGGCGTCGCGCCGGCCCGCTTCCCACGAGGCGGGCAAGTTGTCGAGCCGCTGCTGGTAATCGTCGGCGCGCTGCTGGAAGATGGCGCGCACTTCGGCTTCTTTCGGATCGGCCTGCAACACCGCTTCGCGCGCGCTGAGCTTGGGCAGCAATTTGCCGTAGGCTACTTGCGGGATCGGATTGTCGCTGAGCTTGATCGACATCCAGATCGCCGGCAACAGGAACGCGACCAGAATGATGATGTATTGCGCCACCTGGGTCCAGGTAATCGCCCGCATGCCGCCCAGGAACGAACAGACCAGGATCGACGCCAGCCCCAGGAAAATCCCCACCGAAAAATCGACGCCGGTAAAGCGCGACGTGATCAGTCCCACCGCGTAAATCTGCGCCACCACGTACGTAAACGAGACGATGATGGTGGCCATGACCGCCATGATGCGCACCACGCGCCCGGCCGGGTTGTCTTCGCCATTCGCTCCGCCGACGCCGCCGAAGCGCATGGCGAGAAAATCGGGAATCGTGTACTGGCAAAACTTGCGCAGGTACGGCGCGATCAGCAAGGCGACCAGCACGTAGCCGCCGGTCCAGCCCATGATGTAAGCGAGGCCATCGAAGCCGTGCAGGTACAGGCCGCCCGCCAGGCTGATAAAGCTCGCTGCCGAAATCCAGTCGGCAGCAGTGGCCATGCCGTTGAACATGGCCGGCACCTTGCGCCCCGCCACGTAGTATTCAAGCACATTGGACGTGCGGCTCAGCACCCCCAAAATCGCGTACAGCACGATGGTGGCAAACATGAACAGGTAGCCGATCCAGATGCGCGGCATGCCTTCCTGTTCCAGCAGCGTGAGGGAAAGCAAAAAACCGCCGAAGCCGGCGGTAAACAGCAGGTAGTAGCGCCGCAGTTTGCTGACGAAGCTGCGCTCTGTCATGGTTTAACCTTTGCAGCGGCGCGGGCCTGGCGGTCGAGCCGGCGCATGCGCCAGGCATAGAAGCCGATGATGGCCAGATATACCAGCGACGCGCCTTGCGCGGCCAGGTAAAACGACAGCGGCCAGCCGAAGATCGACAGGTTGTTCAGTTCGCGCGCAAAAAACGCCGCGCAAAACGTGGTGATCAGCCACAGCAGCAATAACCAGCCGGTCATGCGGCGGGTCTGTTGCCAGTGGTGGCGGCGAATGGTTTTATCCATGCTTTATCCTTGGCTATCCAAAGTGGGGCGGCTCATCGGGCGCATCTGGCGGATCGGCTGGCAGCGGGAAGGTCAGGCGGAACAGGCTGCCCGGCAGCTTGGCCAGTTGTACGCGCGGATTGTTGAACACATCCACCTCGGCGCCGTGCTGCTGGGCGATTTCGCGCACGATGGCCAGGCCCAGGCCGCTGCCTTCGGCAGTGTTGCCGAGGATGCGGTAAAACCGCTCGAACACGCGGGTGCGCTCGGCCGGTGGAATGCCGGGGCCCGTGTCTTCCACTTCCAGCAGCGCATGGTCGTCGATATCGACGCGCACCCGCACGGTAACGCTGCCGCCGGCCGGCGTGTAGCGCAGCGCGTTGTCGATCAGGTTGGACAGCAGCTCGCGCAGCATGGTCGGGTCGCCGGCGATGTGCACCGGCGCTGGCGGCTCTTCGTAGCCGAGGTCGATCTGCTGGACGAACGACGCTTGCACCCAGTCGTGCACGGTGCTGCGCGCCAATGCGGACAGCTCCAGTTGCACCATGCTGGAGCCAGCCTGCGGCTGGTTTTCCGCGCGGGCCAGGGCCAGCAGCTGGTTCACCAGCCGCGTGGCCGATTCCGAGCTCTTGGCCAGTTGCTCGAGCGAGCGGTGGATTTCGTCGCTGTCGGTCTGGCGCAGCGCCAGCTCGGACTGCATGCGCATGCCGGCCAGCGGCGTGCGCATCTGGTGCGCGGCGTCGGCAATAAAGCGCTTTTGCATCTCGATGGTGTGGCCGAGCCGTTCGAGCATTTCGTTGAGCGAACCGACCAGCGGCGAAATTTCCTCCGGCACCAGGTTCGAGGCGATGGGGCTGAGGTCGTCCGACCCGCGCGCGCGGATGCGCTCCTGCAGCTGCGCCAGGGGAGAGAGCCCGCGCGACAGCGCAAACCACACCAGGGCCAGCACGATGGGCAGGATGATGAACTGCGGCAGGATCACGCCCTTGATGATCTCGTTGGCGAGCTGGGCGCGCTTTTCCAGTGTTTCGGCCACCTGCACCAGCGCCAGCGGCGGATGGGGCGAGGGGGCGCTGTCGCTGGGTTCCACGCGGATATGGATGTAGGCGACGCGCACCGGGGTTCCATGCATGGTGTCGTTGCGAAAGCGCACGCTGCCAGCGCGGGCCTGGTCTTCGTCGGGATCGCTGCCGGGGTGGGGCAGGTCGCGGTCGCCGTCGATGGCGTCGCCGCGCGGACCGAGGATCTGGAAATAGATGTTATCGACATCGTCGGCGCGCAGGATGTCGCGCGCGGCGCCGGACAAGCCCCGGATCAGCTTGCCATCGACCGAGCGCACCTGCTGCGCCAGCACGGTCACGCTGTCTTCCAGCGCATGGTCGAACGGTTGATTGGCGATCGACTTGGCCACCAGGTACGTAATCGCGATGCTCATCGGCCACAGCAGCAGCAGCGGCGCCAGCATCCAGTCGAGGATCTCGCCGAACAGCGAGCGTTGCATGCTCTCGTCGGGCTCGACGACAGGCGGCTGGTACTCGGGGGCGTCGTCTCCCGCGTCGGCCGCCTGGTGGCTCACTTGACCGCGTCTCCGGCTTCGACGGCGGCAGCCTTCGCTTCAGAATATTTTTCCAGGCAATAGCCAAGGCCGCGCACGGTGACGATGCGCACGCCGCCCACCTCGATCTTCTTGCGCAGCCGGTGTACATACACCTCGATGGCGTTGTTGCTCACCTCTTCGCCCCATTCGCACAGGTGATCGACCAGTTGCTCCTTGGAGACCAGGCGGCCGGTGCGCGACAATAAAATTTCCAGCAAGCCCAGCTCACGCGCCGACAGGTCCAGCATCTGCTCGTTGATATAGGCGCTGCGGCCCACCTGGTCGTACGACAGCGGACCGTGCTTGATCACGGTGGCGCCGCCGCCGGCACCACGGCGGGTGAGGGCGCGCACCCGCGCTTCGAGTTCCGACAGCGCAAACGGCTTGGCCATGTAGTCGTCGGCGCCCAGGTCGAGGCCGTTGACGCGTTGCTCGATCGAGTCGGCTGCGGTGAGGATCAGCACCGGCAGCAGCGAACCGCGCGAGCGCAAGCGGCGCAGCACTTCCAGGCCCGACAGCTTGGGCAGGCCCAGGTCGAGGATCAGCAGGTCGAATTCCTGGGTGGAGAGGGCGGTATCGGCCTCCTGGCCGTTGCGCACGCAATCGATGGCGTAGCCGGACTGGCGCAGCGAGCGGGTGAGCCCGTCGGCGAGAACGCCGTCATCTTCGGCAAGTAATATACGCATGTGGATACTCCGGGTGCACTGGGGCAAAGACTCAAGCCGGTATTGTGTTGGATTTTTTGCTCGCTGGCGAATTTTTGCACGGCGCCCGGGCGCCGCCAAAATTAATCGACATTTCAATCAAATCGCGCTTGCGCTCATCACTGTTTTTTTATACAGTACTACCTGTACCGACAAATTGTCACCACCAACTGGTTGAAAGCACATTATGGACGATAAAAAAGCTGTAGTACCCGCATCCGAGAAAGCCAAGGCGCTGGCCGCCGCGCTGGCTCAGATTGAGAAGCAGTTCGGCAAAGGTTCCGTCATGCGCATGGATGCCAGTGCGCCGATCGAAGAAGTACAAGTGGTCTCCACCGGTTCGCTGGGCCTGGACGTGGCGCTGGGCGTCGGCGGCCTGCCGCGCGGCCGCGTGGTGGAAATCTACGGCCCTGAATCCTCGGGCAAAACCACGCTCACCTTGCAAACCATCGCGGAAATGCAAAAACTGGGCGGCACCTGCGCGTTTATCGACGCCGAGCACGCACTGGACGTCACCTACGCCCAAAAGCTGGGCGTCAACCTGAGCGACCTGCTGATCTCGCAACCGGACACCGGCGAACAAGCGCTGGAAATCTGCGACGCCCTGGTGCGCTCCGGTTCCGTTGACATGGTCGTGATCGACTCCGTCGCCGCGCTGACGCCGCGCGCCGAGATCGAAGGCGACATGGGCGATTCGCTGCCAGGTTTGCAAGCGCGTTTGATGTCGCAAGCACTGCGCAAGCTTACCGGTTCGATCAACCGCACCAACACCCTGGTCATCTTCATCAACCAGATCCGCATGAAGATCGGCGTCATGTTCGGCAGCCCGGAAACCACCACCGGCGGTAATGCGCTGAAGTTCTACGCCTCCGTGCGCCTGGACATCCGCCGTACCGGTTCGATCAAGTCCGGCGACGAAGTCATCGGTAACGAAACCAAGGTCAAGGTCGTCAAGAACAAGATCGCGCCACCGTTCAAGGAAGCGCACTTCGACATCCTGTACGGCGCCGGCACGTCGCGCGAAGGCGAAATCCTGGACCTGGGCGTAGAAGCGAAGATCGTCGAGAAATCGGGTTCGTGGTACAGCTACAACGGCGAACGCGTCGGCCAGGGCAAGGACAACGCCCGCATCTTCCTGCAAGAGCGTCCGCAACTGGCGTGGGAAATCGAAAACCGCGTGCGCGAATCGCTGGGCGTACGTTCGCTGCCGCCACTGGCGCCAGTGGCCGCTGAAAAGCCTGATACTGTCGTCAAGCTCAAGCCTTCCAAAGGCGAAGCCGACGCGGCGTAAGTTGACGTTGCGTATGTTTTAAGGAGTGCCGGGCCATCATCGCCCGGCATTCTCAGAGGTTCCATCATGCCCCGTCCCCTCCTCAGTCTCAAAGGCCGCGCCCTGCGCTACCTGTCCCAGCGCGAGCACAGCCGTCTCGAACTGTCACGCAAGCTCGCACGCTATGCCGAAGATACCGACGACGTCGACGCCTTGCTCGACCTGCTCGAAAAAAACAACTGGCTGTCGCAAGAACGTTTTTCCGAATCGCTGATCCACCGCCGTTCTGCCCGTTTCGGCAACGCCCGCATCATGGCCGAGCTGCAAAGCCACGGCGTGCAGGGCGAAGCGCTGCAAGATCTCAAGGCAGGCCTGGCCGACACCGAGACCGCGCGCTGCTGCGAGATCTGGGAACGCAAATTCGGCGAAGTCGCCACCGATCCCGAAGGGCGCAACAAGCAAATGCGTTTCCTGCTGCAACGCGGTTTCTCCCAGCGCGCCATTCGCACTGCCATGAAAGGCACGGCCGATTTCGACCAGTGATTGCCGATATTTCCATTGTGAATGCCTGCAAATACCCCTGCCAGCGCCAACGGTTTATCGCCAGATGTCATATGACACGTATCAACTCGGTCTGGGGTGTGCTACACTTTTACGGTTTTTGCAGCACCGTGGGTGCGGTGGTTGTCCGTAGAAGCTACGGCAACGTATATTTTTTATAAGAGAAATGTACAGGGCTGCTAACTAATCATGCCGCGCGAGCGGTATTCATCTTATGTCATTGTCGATTCCTGTTCCTCGTCGTGCGTCCCGCACGCGCGCGATCGCCGCCTCAGCGTGTACACGCCATGGCGGAACGCATGGTATCGATGCCGGTTACACCCTCCTCATGCACCCCCCGATTTGCCTTGCCGCCAGTACGATCAGCGACCGGGCCATAGTTTTACCCGAGCATCACACTATTCCGCAGTCTTAATCGATTTTTACACATCAGCATCAGAAGGGAAGCCAGCATGAAGATCCATGAGTATCAAGGCAAAGAAATCCTCCGGAAATACGGAGTGACGGTACCACGCGGTATTCCGTGCCTGTCCGTCGAAGAGGCAGTAAAAGCTGCTGAAACCTTGGGCGGCCCGGTCTGGGTTGTAAAAGCACAAATCCACGCCGGTGGCCGTGGTAAAGGCGGCGGCGTGAAAGTCGCAAAATCGCTGGAACAAGTTAAAGAATTCTCCGAGCAAATCCTGGGCATGCAACTGGTCACGCACCAGACCGGTCCAGAAGGCCAGAAGGTTCGTCGCCTGCTGATCGAAGAAGGCGCAGACATCAACAAGGAACTGTACGTATCGCTGGTCACCGACCGCGTATCGCAGCGCGTTGTTCTGATGGCCTCGTCGGAAGGCGGCATGGACATCGAAGAAGTCGCTGAATCGCACCCTGAACTGCTGCACTCGATCGCCATCGATCCAAAAGTCGGCCTGACCGACGCTGAAGCTGCCGGCATCGCTGCCAAGATCGGCGTACCAGAAGCCTCGATCCCTGACGCCGTCACCAACCTGCAAGGCCTGTACAAAGCCTACTGGGAAACCGACTCGTCGCTGGCCGAAATCAACCCGCTGATCCTGACCGGTTCGGGCAAAGTCATCGCCCTGGACGCCAAGTTCAACTTCGACGCCAACGCACTGTTCCGTCAACCAGAAATCGTCGCTTACCGCGATCTGGACGAAGAAGATCCAGCTGAAGTTGAAGCGTCGAAATTCGACCTCGCTTACATCTCGCTCGACGGCAACATCGGCTGCCTGGTGAACGGCGCCGGCCTGGCCATGGCCACCATGGACACCATCAAGCTGTTCGGCGGCGAGCCGGCCAACTTCCTCGACGTCGGCGGTGGCGCCACGGCTGAGAAAGTCACCGAAGCGTTCAAGATCATGCTGAAAAACCCAGGCCTGAAAGCCATCCTGGTGAACATCTTCGGCGGCATCATGCGTTGCGACGTGATCGCCGAAGGCGTGATCACCGCAGTGAAAGCCGTGTCGCTGAACGTGCCGCTGGTCGTGCGCATGAAGGGCACCAACGAAGATCTGGGCAAGAAGATGCTGGCCGATTCCGGTCTGCCGATCATCGCAGCCGACACCATGGAAGAAGCAGCGAAGAGCGTTGTTGCAGCTGCTGCCGGTCAAGCTTAATTAAGGAATCACTATGTCCATTCTGATCAATAAAGATACCAAAGTCGTTACCCAAGGTATTACCGGTAAAACCGGCCAATTCCACACCCGCGGTTGCCGCGACTACGCGAACGGCAAAAATGCCTTCGTGGCAGGCGTGAACCCAAAGAAAGCCGGCGAAGACTTCGAAGGCATTCCAATTTTCGCTAACGTTGCAGAAGCGAAAAAAGAAACCGGCGCCAACGTGTCGGTCATCTACGTCCCACCAGCAGGCGCAGCCGCCGCAATTTGGGAAGCCGTAGAAGCCGAGCTGGACCTGGCAATTTGCATTACCGAAGGCATTCCAGTGCGCGACATGATGGCACTGAAAGACCGCATGGCCAAAGCCGGTTCGAAAACCCTGCTGCTGGGCCCTAACTGCCCAGGCCTGATCACCCCTGACGAAATCAAGATCGGCATCATGCCAGGTCACATCCATAAAAAGGGTCGTATCGGCGTGGTGTCGCGTTCGGGTACCCTGACCTATGAAGCAGTGGGTCAGCTGACCGCACTGGGCCTGGGCCAATCGTCGGCAGTTGGTATCGGCGGCGACCCGATCAACGGTCTGAAGCACATCGACGTCATGAAGATGTTCAACGACGATCCTGATACCGACGCGGTCATCATGATCGGCGAAATCGGTGGTCCGGACGAAGCCAACGCGGCTTATTGGATCAAAGACAACATGAAAAAACCAGTGGTCGGCTTCATCGCCGGTGTGACCGCTCCTCCGGGCAAGCGCATGGGCCACGCCGGCGCGCTGATCTCCGGCGGCGCTGACACCGCACAAGCCAAACTGGAAATCATGGAAGCTTGCGGCATTACCGTTACCAAGAACCCGTCGGAAATGGCGCGTCTGCTGAAAGCCATGCTGTAATCACAGGCTTTACTGCAACATAACAAAAGGGAGCTTCGTGCTCCCTTTTGTCATTTTTGATTGACGAAAATTGTCAGCGCTGACAAATCGCGCCAGCGCGACTGACAAAAAACGGCAGTTTTGACACTGCCGCAGCATGGTTTGCCCCGGCGCAGAGCTGGCACGGCGATTGCGATATCTCAGGTGTGACACTGACCCATCTCAACCCCGGAGACGCAACCATGAAATCCCTCAAGCACATGAAGTCCATGAAATCCCAGGCCCAGGCCGGCTTCACCCTGATCGAACTGATGATCGTGGTGGCCATTATCGGCATCCTGGCTGCTGTTGCCATTCCTGCTTACAGCAATTACACGGTCAAGGCCAAAGTCGCCAACATCCTGGCGGCAGCGGACGCGACCAAAACCGCCGTGGCGCTGTGCGCCCAGGAAGCTGGCGGCGCAGTCACCAATTGCACGTCCGGCTCGAATGGTGTTCCGACTGTGACGCCCACCAAGGAAGTGGCCTCCGGCTCCGTTACCGGAGGCACCATCACCCTGGTGCTGGCCGAGGGCGTCGCTACTGACTCCAAGGACAAGACTGTCACTTTTACGCCGGTCATCGATGCTGGCGCTACCAGCGTGAGCTGGACCGTCGATACCACCTTGGCTAACGCGGCTGCAGTCGAAGCGTTGAAGAAAAACAACAAACCGTAATCGCAACACTCAAGGCGCCTGACGCGAGGAGGGGAGTCGGCCGCGCGCCCATTCCCCTCTAGCGCTTACTGATCGTAACTGTGGAAAAACGGTTGTAATACTTCCCCCGCCGTACCTGGCGCACCCACCCAGCCTTGCAAGGCATCGGGCCAGGCGCCAGCCAACGGCAGCAGCATGAACCGGCCGGAGATTTCTCCCACCTTGTCCAGCGCGACGATGGTTTCCGGCTGAGTTCCCTTATTCCCCAAGCCCCCGATGACCGCGTTGTGACTGAGCAGCGTGCGCGCGCCGTGACGCTCGACCGCCACATCGGCAGCCGGCAGCGCCAGCGCAAAGCCGGCGCCGCCAGCGTCCGACAGGACCGCCAATTCGGTCTGGCGCCGGTTGCCCTGGAAGCGCAGGTCGGCGCGATTGAAGTGGTACGCGCCGAATTCGTTCAACTGATCCTTGCCCGGATAGCCGGCATACGGCCCCTGGCCGATCCAGCGGAACTCGCCGATGCCAGCCGGCGCCACCAGCGACAAGCCCGCCTCCGAGACGATGGCGCCTGGCGCCAGCGGGCGATACGCATAGCTGACGGCAATCGCACCCTTGCCATCGATATCGAGCGTGTAACCGCCGCTTAAACCTTGCTCCTTGCTGAGCACTGCATGGGCATCGCCGGTAGGCAACAGGTCGTCGGGCAGTGCATTTTTTGGTATTGCCTGCGTTGCCGCCTGTGCAGTCACCGGCTGGGGACGGGACGCATCGGCCATCACTGCCGCAGTCGCCTCGGGCAGGCGATACGTCGCCTGCACCGACAGCCGTACGCGGTCACCAAGCTGCTCGGCCCGGATCACCGGCTGCTCGGCCTGTTCCAGTATCGACGCTGGCCAGGTGCCGGACTTGGCCGCACCCAGCGCCTCGGCCATGGTGAACTTGCGGCCGCCATGGGGGTGGATGCCATCGACCAGCGTTCGGCCCGCGCGGTCGCGGATCGTCAGCGCGCCGGTCGCGCGTTGCACGCTCAATACCCATTGCGTCGTGGTGATGGAAACCGTGCCGGCCTCGTCTGCCAGCACCGGGGCTGTGGCCGGTGCACTGGTGGCGGTCCAGTCGAACTGCGACGGTTCCGCGCGCAGCAGGCGCAAGCTGCGTTCGTTGATTTGCATGCCGTGCTCGTCCACCGCGCGCAACTGCAAGACCAGCACATCGGTGAGTATTGCTGCCGGCGCCGGAATGTCCACCGCGATGGTCGTGGCCTGGCTGGAGCGCGCCGGCGCCGACAGTGCTTGCTTGCCTTGCTGGCGCGTCACACCGTTCTGTTGCAATGCCCAGTGCAGGGTGACACCTTGCAAGCTGCGGAAGTCGTGGCGGTTTTCCAGCGTGACAGCGATGCGTTGCGGGCCAGGCGCCACCCGCGCCGTGCGTTCGACGAACTGGACCGGCGCATATACCTTGCGCATCTGCCAGAAATCCACCTGCGGCGTGCGGTCGGCGTAGACCAGGCCGTCGGCGCCGTCGAGACCGTGGGTGTCGTAGAACTGGTGGGCGTCGCGCCAGGCGTACTGGGTCGGCTGGCCGGGATCGGCCGGCGTGCTGCTCCGGCGCAGCAAGCCCTGGTCGTGGAAGTGCCAGATCGAGCCGCCCGCGAATACCGGGTTCGCCTGCAGGATCGCCCACTGGTCCTGGATGCGGTCGCTGGCCAGGCCCAGCCCGTGCGCGTACTCGGTCAGGATGGTCGGGCGCGTGAGCTTGGACGCGTAGCCGGTGAGGGTGGCGTTGCTCGGGTAGTGCGGCGAGTACAGGTCCACGAACGGCGGGATCTGCTCGTAGTTTTTGGCGAAATAGCTGCCGATCTTGGGCAGCGTGATCGGCCGGGTGGGATCGAGCTGTTTGACCAGCCGGCCGGCGTCGAGCTCGAAGTCGTTGTTCGGATTCTCGTTGCCGATGCTCCAGATAATTACCGACGCATGATTCTTGTCGCGCATGACGGTCGCGCGGGCGCGGGCCAGGATGTTGTCGCGGTAGGCGGGATTGTCGAGGTTTTTTTCGCCGTGTCCGATGGCTACCTCGTCCATCACATAAAAGCCGAGTTCGTCGCAGAGTTCGAGCAGGCGCGGGTGGGGCGGGTAGTGCGACGTGCGCACGTAGTTGACGTTCGCCTGCTTCATCAGCGCCAGGTCCTGGCGCATCTGCGCCTCGGTCACGGCGCGGCCGGTGACGGGATCGAGATCGTGATGATTGACGCCGCGCAGCTTGACCGGCTTGCCGTTGACCAGCAGTTGCTTGCCGGCGACCCTGACTTCGCGCAGGCCGACGCGCTGCTCGACGGTCTGGATGGTTTTGCCTTGCTGCTTCACGTTGAGCACCAGGCGGTAGAGCGTTGGTGTTTCTGCGGTCCACAGTTGTGGCTGGGTGATGCGCAGTGTTGCGCCCAAACTGATGAGACGGTCGTCGCGCGGCTCTGCGGACACAGTCTTGGGCAAATTCGCAGGCAAGCTCGAAGGCCGGTCAGCGGTAATACGCGTGGCGACATTCTTCAGCACTTGCCCCGCAACGCGTTTGCCCTTGGCATCGAACAGCTCCGCGTGTACGGTCGCGCCGGGCGCGCTCAGCTGCACATCAAGCGTGAACCGAGCGTCGCTGCCCTGCAAGACGGTGCTGACGGCCAGGTCCTGCACGTGTACGGCCGGCAGCGAAATCAAGGTCACATCGCGATAAATCCCCGACAGCGACCAGTCATCGTTGAGGTCGAATTCGTAGCCGAGCGGCTTGGTGGTGACGCGTACAGCCACCGTATTCCGGTCCTGCAGCAGATCGGTAACATCGAAGGTATGGCGGTTGAACGCGCTGGCCGACGACGCGCCGGCCAGCTTGCCGTTGACCCACACCTGGTAGCCGAAGGCCACGCCGTCGAAGCGCAGAAAAGTGCGGCGACCGGCCCAGTTTTTCGGCACCGTAAACGTGCGGCGATACAAGCCCAGGCCATCCTTGAGATTGTCGCCGTACGACGGCTCGGCATGGCCGTGCAGTTCCCAGTTGGCCGGCACCGCGATGGTCTGCCAGCGCGAAACGTCGAAACCGGGCGCATTGAACTGCACATCGGCGCCAGCGTCCAGGCCGGGCAGGTATTTGAACGACCAGTTGCCGTTGAGCGACTGCGACCAGGCGGGGTCTTTTGCTGGGATGATATCAGCGGCCTTGGCGTGGCCGAACAGGTTCAGGACGAATAACCACAGCACCAGCCACTTCGTGATTGTCATTTGTTGCATGCGATAGTTTCCTTTGGAGAGAAAGGAAACCTATCACTTCCAGCCACAGCGCGGGCGGCTGCGACGTCAATTCTCAAGCCAGTGATTGCGCGCGAGGCATCACTCACAAACGACGCGCACTTCCTGGCGATTGGCGCTGCGGTTGTCCGTAACGGTGATCGCGCACTGATCGATGGCGGCGGGCAGGCGATAGACTTGCTCGATATCGCCACCCTGGCCATAGAAGCAGACCAGCCATTTTTGCTCCTGCTCGCGCAGCCCGGAAAACCGTGTCTGCGTCCTGCGGGCATCGATGCGTCGCTCGCCGCCACGCAATTCCGCCCGCGCCGCAATGTCAGCAGGCCCGATGACAATGCCAGCGCGATCAAGCAGCAAGCGGCGTGATGCCAATCCGTGCCAGCCAGTCTGCACGGGTTGAACCCGAATCAGGTCTCCACTGATTTCGGCAGGGCATTGTGGGACCTGGGCGACCGCATTGTGTAGGGTGAACGTTGCGATGGCCAGGGCTACAAGAATTTTCATGGGGATCACCGAATCATGTAGAAGGCTTCAGCATTGTCGCTATCCGCGATCCCTTTGGCTTCCGCTTGGCCGGGACTATAGCGTTTGATTGTTCGGGCCTTGATATTACGGGCCTTCCATTGATCCATGACCACAATGTAAGCCGGCTTGCCGTCCTGGTCTGCTGGCCCGGCATACATGAACAGCGCAGCGTGATTACCGTGGGCATTCTTGTAGCGGGCGCTTGGTCCCGCAAATGTGGCGATTGCGGTCCCTGCCGGGATGTTGGCTGTGTCCAGCACACGTGCTCCCGGTTTCCACAAACTTGTCGCTGGAGCGTTGGCGAAGTGCTGGACCAATCTCACACATTCCTCGTCCCCGACTGGCCTGGTGTTTTCCAGTGCGCCAAGGCTTCCCAGATATCTGTATCCCATCATGGCTCCCGATAAGTTTACCGAGCGGCCATTTTTGTCGCATAGCTACCTTGATACTTTGAATCTTCTCAGTAAATAGTGTTTTTCGGAAATTCCGCTGGGATGCGTATTAACTTGTCACACTCCAGTCGCCCGACTTGCCGCCATGCTTTTCCATCACCCGGATCTCGCCCATCACCATGCCGCGGTCCACGGCCTTGCACATGTCGTACACGGTGAGCAGGCCGACCTGCACGGCGGTCAGCGCTTCCATTTCCACGCCGGTCTTGCCGAAGGTTTCTACTTGCGCCTTGCAGTGCACGCTGGCGTTGGCTGCGTCGGTCTCGAAATCGACGGCCACGCGCGTCAGGGCCAGCGGGTGGCACAGGGGGATCAGGTCGCTGGTGCGCTTGGCGGCCATGATGGCGGCGATGCGGGCGATGCCCAGCACGTCGCCTTTTTTTGCCGTGCCTCCCATGATGATGGCCAGCGTTTCCGGCTTCATGCGGATCGTGCCGGAAGCGATGGCGATGCGGTGAGTTTGCGCCTTGGCGCCGACGTCGACCATATGGGCCTGGCCGGTGGCGTCGAAGTGGGTCAGGTGGTCGGCTGGGGGGAGGATATCGGTCATGGGCGTGGTGCGGATGGTGGCAAGGGTCAATAAATTGAGCGAGGGACGGGCGCCGTGCGCTGTCGTCGCGGTTGCGGGTATCATAGCACCGTGAATTCAAAACACCGCCCCCCTACCAGTGAGTCCCGCCGTCCCCTGCGTCTGCGCATGGTGGCCGCGGCTTTGTTGATCGCGATGCCGATGGCGATGGCGCAAAACGCGCTTGCGCCTGCGAAAATCCCCAATCTGCCGGCGCTTGGCGACGCCGAGCGCCAGGACTTGTCGCCCATTACGGAGCGCAAGATCGGCGAGGAAATCATGCGCGACATCCGCCGCGACCGCGATTTCCTCGACGATGGCCCCATCCTCGAATACCTGAACAACTTCGGCAATGCGCTGGTGGCGGCGCGTCCCGGCGCGCGCGGCGAGGCCAATTACGATTACTACTTTTTTGCGGTGCGCGATCCCCAGCTGAACGCGTTCGCGCTGCCCGGCGGTTTCATTGCCGTGCACTCCGGTTTGCTGCTGGCGGCGCAGACCGAGTCGGAGCTGGCGTCCGTGCTCGGCCATGAGATCGGCCACGTGGCGCAGCGCCACATCGCCCGGTCGATCGGCCAGCAAAAGCAGGATGCACTGATACCGCTGGCGGCGATGATCCTGGCGGCGCTCGCTTCGCGCGCCGGTGGCGACGCGGCCATCGGCGTGTTCATGGGCGGGCAGGGGCTGGCCATCCAGCGCCAGCTCAATTTCGGTCGCGAGGCCGAGCGCGAGGCCGACCGCATCGGCTTTCAGATCATGGGCGAGGCCGGTTACGATACCACCGGCATGGTGGCCTTCTTCCAGCGCATGCAGTCGGCCACCCGCAATTACAGCGACCTGGTACCGGCCTACCTGCAAACCCACCCGCTCACCACCGAGCGCATTGCCGACATCCAGGCGCGCATCCGCGACCAGCCCTATAAACAGCGGGCCGACAGCCTGGACTTTTACCTGGTGCGTTCGCGCGCGCGCGTGTTACAGGCGCAGGGCGCGCAGGCGATGGCCGAGGCCAAACAGTTCTTCGAAGAACAGATGAAGCAGGAAAACCGCCTGCAACTGACGGCCGGCCAGTATGGCATGGCGTTCTGGTCGCTCAAGAATGGCGAGCCGGCCAATGCCCAGGCATGGCTGGACAAGGCGCGTGGCACCTTCAACAAGGCGCCGCCGCCCGGCACGTTCAGCGCCGCGCCCAAGCCGGCTTCGGACGCGATTTTCGTCACCACCTCGATCGAGATCAAGCTGGGCAAATCAGACGACCACGAATCCATCGCCAAGGGCCTGGAAGAAGCGAAAGCGGCGCAGCTGAAATTCCCGCTGTCGCGCACCGTGTCGCACCTGTATGCCGAGGCCATGATCGCCGCCGGCAAGTACGACGAGGCGGCCGCCTACCTGCGCGACCAGGCCCAGCTCTATCGCGAAGAGCCGGAAGTGTTCGATTACCTGGCGCAGGTGTATTCCAAGCAGGGCAAGATCGCCCTGCAGCACATTGCGCTGGCCGAGTCGTACATGCTGCAAGGCGGCACCCTGTCGGCGCTGGAGCAGCTCGGTTTTGCGCGCAAGGCCTCCGATGCGTCGTTCTACGACCAGGCGCTGATCGATGCGCGCGAGCGCGACTGGCAGGCGCGCCAGCGCGAGGCGATGGGAGACAAGGCCAAGAAAGACCTGGCGTTGCAGCCGGCCTTCAAGGCCGAGCTGCGCAGCGGCAGCAGTGCCAGTGGCAGCAATGGCACTGGTAGCACCAGTAGCGCCAGCGGCTTGGGCAATAGCGCCGACAGGGAGTGGACCGACCCGTCCGGCCGCTTGCGCCAGAGTACCGATCCGTTCGAGCGGCTGCGGCAAAAATCCGATTTCGATAGCCTGAAGCGATAGCCGCCGGGCTGCCGGCAGCGCGCCCAGGCTGCGCTGGCGGCGTTGCCAGTACGCCTGGCCAGCGCATCGTTGCAGGCTACCCGCCCCACTAGGCGCGAGCAGCTGGCAGCGGGGTCTGCGCGGAAGGCACCACACCGGCCCAACCGGACCGAGCCCTCGTATCTGCCATCTGCTCGCCGTATCCGCAGCTAACGTTGAGCGCCCGGTATGCTGACAAAGCCGAAACGCCGGGCTAACTGGTCGGCAGGGACGCGTTCGATCGCCATGTGGCGCTCGCCATCGGCCAGGGTCAAGGGGGCGGAAGGATCGTCCAGCCACGCCAGCAAGGCTTCGTCGCCCGCCGGCGCGCCGTTTAAATGCAGGCGCGGCAGTACCTGGGCAAAATCGCGGTCGTCCAGCTGCGCCACCACCTTATTCCCCACCAATATCAGGGCGCCGGCATCGGTGAGTGCCACCGTCTCGATGACAGGCATCGCTGCACCCGTGTGCAGCAGCCAGCCAGCGGCCGGATCGGTGCGCACGATGAACGGCGTTGCTGCCAGTTGCACGTACACGCGCTGCGGGCCGTTCTGGAAGTACCAGCAGCCGCGCTCGTCGGCGGCATAGTTGCGGTTGATGAAGCCGACCAGGGCGGCATTGGCGAGCTTGTCGCCGGGCAGGTCCAGGTGCTGGGCCCGTTCGTCGCGCATGCGCCAGTGGCCGCGCGCGTCGAGCGCCAGCCAGCCGTAGCAGTTGGGTACGTCGGGCCACTTGGCCAGGGCCTGCTTGACGATGTCATCCATATTGTAAGTTTCCAGTGTCGTTGGCGCCATCGAGGAAGTGCAGCAGACGCCGGGGCAGCCAGTCCAGCTTGCCGGGCAGGCCGCCCACGGCAAAGCCCACGTGGCCGCCGTGGTCAGGATACTCGAGCACCACGTTCGACGCCGCACGTTGCGGCAGGTGGCGCCCCGGCAGGAACGGATCGTTTTTGGCGTTGAGCACCAGGGTGGGCACGGTAATGTCGCTCAGGACGTGCTTGGCGCTGGCGCGGTCCCAGTAGTCGTTGGTGTCGCGGTAGCCGTGCAGCGGGGCGGTGACGACGTTGTCGAACGCATACAGGTCGCGTGCGGCGTGCAGCGCGTCGAGGTCGAACAGGCCGGGGAAGTGCTCGAGCTTGGCGATGCACTTGGGCTTGAGCGTTTGCAGGAACATGCGCGTGTACACCATGTTGAAGCCGCGCGAGAGCGAAGCGCCGCCCTGCGCCAGGTCCAGCGGCGCCGACACCGAACAGGCGGCATCGACGAAATCGGCCAGGTGCTGCGATTCGCCGAGCCAGCGCAGCAGGGCGTTGCCGCCCAGCGAGACCCCGACCGCGTAAAACTTGCCGACCTGCCGGGCGTGCAGCCGGCGCACGATCCAGTCCACCTCGGCGGCGTCGCCCGAGTGATAAAAACGCGGCGCGCGGTTGGCTTCGCCCGAGCAGCCGCGAAAATGCGGCACGGCGCCCGACCAGCCGCGCGCGGCCACGGCGGCCATCAGCGAACGCGCATAGTGGCTGTCGGACGAGCCTTCCAGGCCGTGAAACAGCACCACCAAGGGCTGTCCCGGCTGGCCGTCAACGAAATCGACATCGACAAAATCGCCGTCCGGTGCATCCCAGCGTTCGCGCCGGTAGCGCACCGCCGGCTTGGCGATGCACTTGGCGGGGTAGATGGTTTGCAGGTGGCCGCTGGGCAGCCAGAACGGCGCAGGGTATTTCACATCAGTGCAGGATTTGCGCCTGCGGATCGACCGGCGCCGCGCCGGGCGCGATCGACACGTGGTGCAGCACGATGCGCCAGCCGCGCGGGGTTTTGCTGTAGACGTTGGTGGCCAGCAGGTGGGCCGGCTCGCCGCTGGCGGCGGTGGTGCCTTCGACCACCGTGTGTACCGAGCTCATCAAGGTATGGGTTTCGTGCAGCTGCGACGGCAAAATGTGCAGGCCCCCCTGGGCCAGGATCGCTTCCCACGAGGTGCGGATGGCGGCGTGGCCGATCAGGCGCTGGCCGCCCGGGTGGATACAGACGATCTCGTCGTCATCGGCCCACAGGGCCATCAGCGCATCGACGTCGGCCCGGTTGAGGGCGTCGTAGAACGCGGTCTCGGTTTCGGCAGCGCTGCCGTTGAGCTGTTTGACACGTTTGGTTGGCATGCGGCTGCGTCCGGGGATTAGTGGTGACCGACGACGGTGCCGGGCTTGAGGCGGTAGGCGGTGCCGCAGTACGGGCACTTGGCGGTACCGTGGTGGTCGAATTCGAGGAACACGCGCGGGTGCGACGACCACAGCGGCATAGCCGGGTTGGGGCAGTGCGCCGGCAAGTCCTTGCCGTCGAGTTCAACTGCGGCGGCTGCGTTGGTGGTGTTGGCGGTCATGTTATGCGGGCTCCGAAGGCTAGGGAAAACCACGATTTTAACGGATTCGCGCATTGAGCAAAAATCATCGGTAAAATAGCGCCTCTTCATTCCCGGTGCGCCGTGCCATGTGGCAGGAATGCCACACCTCCCTCATGACCAACCCTACCTTGAACACCCTGGACAGGCACCACCCGCAAGCCTGGCGCGAAGCCGTGCGCACCGGCATGCCCACCTTGTTCGGCATCGCCGCCTGGGGCCTGGTGGTGGGCGTGGCCATGGTCAAATCGGGCCTGTCGGTGCCGCAGGCGCTGGCGATGACCTTGCTGGTATTTGCCGGCTCGGCGCAACTGGCGGCGCTGCCGCTGATCGCCACCGGCGCGCCGATCTCGGTGATTTTTCTGACGGCCGTGGTGGTCAACCTGCGGTTCGTGATCTTTGCCGCCTTGCTGGCGCCGCACTTCGCCCATCTGCCATGGCGCCAACGCCTGATGCTCGGCTATGTGTCGGGCGACCTGGCCGTCGCCTTGTTCCTGCAAAAATACCCGGATGCCGCGCCGCAGGCGGGCAAGCTGTCCTATCTAAAAGGCCTGATCTATCCGAACTGGTCGGCGTGGCAGGTCGGTTCCATCATCGGCATTTTCGTCGGCAGCACCGTGCCGCCCGAGTGGGGCCTCGGTTTTGCCGGCACCCTGGCCATCGTGTGCGTGATGATCCCGCTGGTGGCGGGCGTGCCGGCGCTGTGCGGCGTGCTGGTGGCCGGCGCGGTGGCGGTGGCCGCGTTCGGCTTGCCGTACAAGCTAGGTTTGCTGGTGGCGGTGGTGGTGGGCATGCTGGCCGCCATGCTGGTGGAAAGTTGCCTGACCAAGCTGCGGGGCCGCCATGTCTGACCTGGAGATCTGGATCGTGATCGGCGCGCTGGTGCTGGCTACCGCCACCGCGCGCAGTTCCTTGTGGCTGATCGGCCACCATATCAACATCCCGAAGCGGGTGCAGGACATCTTGCGCTACGCGCCCGCCTGCGCGCTGGCGGCGATTATCGGCCCGGACCTGATGTTGTCGCCCGCCGGAGCGGTCGTGTTGGACTTGAGCAATATCAAATTATTGTCAGGAATCGCGGCAACGATCTATTATTTGCTGCGCCGCAATATGCTGGAAACCATCATATTCGGTATGGCTTGCTTTACGGTATTGCGTGTTGGGCTGGGCTGATTCGTGTATTTCAATAACAATTAAATCACGCTGGCCTTGCGGTAGAATAGCGCCTTCTTATCACTCAACCAATGGGTCGCCATGTCCGCTGTCTTGAACTTCATCCGTCTGCAAGATCTTATCGACCAAAATGCCCTGCAGGGCAAGCGTGTGTTCATCCGCGCCGACTTGAACGTGCCGCAGGATGATGCGGGCAATATCACCGAAGATACGCGTATCCGCGCTTCCGTACCTGCCATTCGCGCTGCCGCTGCTGCTGGCGCCAAAGTGATGGTCACGTCCCACCTCGGCCGTCCGACCGAAGGCGAGTTCAAGCCTGAAGACAGTCTGGCGCCGGTTGCCGCGCGCCTGTCCGAATTGCTGGGCCAGCCGGTCGAACTGAAGCAGAACTGGGTAGACGGCGCCGGCCTGGAAGGCCTGCAAGCCGGCCAGGTGGTCCTGCTGGAAAATGTCCGTGTGAACAAGGGCGAAAAGAAAAACGCCGACGAACTGGCCCGGAAAATGGCGAGCCTGTGCGACATCTACGTGAACGACGCGTTCGGCACCGCGCACCGCGCCGAAGCTTCCACCCATGGCATCGCCAAGTTCGCGCCGGTGGCTGCCGCCGGTCCGCTGCTGGCCGCCGAACTCGACGCACTGGGCAAGGCGCTGGGTGCCCCGGCCCGTCCGCTGCTGGCGATTGTCGCCGGTTCGAAAGTATCGTCCAAGCTGTCGATCCTGAAAGCGCTGGCCGACAAGGTGGACAACCTGATCGTCGGCGGCGGTATCGCCAACACCTTCATGAAGGCCACTGGCCTGAACATCGGCAAGTCGCTGGTGGAAAACGAGCTGGTGGAAGAAGCCAAAGCCATCATCGAGATCATGGCCAAGCGCGGCGCCACCGTGCCGATTCCAGTGGACGTGGTGTGCGCCAAGGAATTCTCGCCAACGGCAGCGGCCACCGTCAAGGACGTGGCCGACGTTGCCGACGACGACATGATCCTCGACATCGGTCCGAAAACCTCGGCCTTGCTGGCCGAGCAAATCGCCGCTGCCGGCACCATCGTCTGGAACGGCCCGGTGGGCGTGTTCGAGTTCGACCAGTTTGGCGAAGGCACCAAGACGCTGGCGCTGGCCATCGCTGCCTCGAAAGCGTTTTCGATTGCTGGCGGTGGCGACACCCTGGCCGCGATTGCCAAGTACGACATCACCGACAAGATCGGTTACATCTCCACCGGTGGTGGCGCGTTCCTGGAATTCCTGGAAGGGAAGACCCTGCCTGCGGTTGAAATCCTGACCCAGCGCGCTGCAGCGCAATAATGTTTTTGGTCCAAGATTAGTAAATAGCACGGTCGTGCGGTGTAGTGAATTGCCAGTAAAATTGCTGTAATGCCCGTCCAAGTCAACTGTTTTTGTAAGATTGCTACAAACTTTTGTAGTTTGGCTACATTGATGGTGACTTTGACATCCGGTACGGCAGCACTTTCCCTGGTTTCCGCCTGGCGCGGAAGCTGTCCGCATGACCTTACGCTCAAGGAATACTATGTCCCGTAGCACCAAAATTGTCGCCACGATCGGCCCAGCTTCTACTGATTTCAACGTCCTGGTCAAAATGATCCGTGCCGGCGTCGATGTCGTGCGCCTGAACTTCTCGCACGGCAAGGCGCAGGATCACATCGACCGCGCGCGCCTGGTCCGCGAAGCTGCTGCCGAGTGCGGCCGCGAAGTCGCGATCATGGCGGACATGCAGGGACCGAAGATTCGTGTCGGCAAATTTGAGAACAGCAAGATCGAACTGGTCAACGGCGACAAGTTCATCCTGGACGCCAAGTGGGGCGAGAACGGCGAGCTGGGCAACCAGGACCGCGTGGGTCTCGATTACAAGGCGCTGCCGCAGGACGTGCGTCCCGACGACAAGCTGCTGCTCAACGACGGCCTGATCGTGCTGGTGGTCGATAAAGTGGTCGGCAGCGAGATCTACACCACCGTCAAGATCGGTGGCGAGCTGTCCAACAACAAGGGCATCAATCGCCAGGGTGGCGGCCTGACCGCGCCGGCGCTGACCGCCAAGGACATGGAAGACATCAAGACCGCGATGAGCTTCCAGTGCGACTACCTGGCGATCTCGTTCCCGAAAAGCGCGACCGACATGGAAATGGCGCGCCAGCTGGCCAATATCGCCGGCGAGCCGTACGGCCACAAGCCGATGATGATCGCCAAGATCGAGCGCGCGGAAGCCATTCCCGTGCTGCAAGAAATTCTCGACGCGTCCGACGGCATCATGGTCGCGCGCGGCGACCTGGCGGTGGAAGTCGGCAACGCGGCGGTGCCGGCGCTGCAAAAGCGCATGATCCGCATGGCGCGCGAATCGAACAAGCTGGCCATTACCGCCACGCAAATGATGGAATCGATGATTTTCAACGCCGTGCCTACCCGTGCCGAAGTATCGGACGTGGCCAACGCGGTGCTGGACGGCACCGATGCGGTGATGACCTCGGCGGAAACGGCCTCGGGCCGCTACCCGATCGAAACCGTGGAAATGATGGCGGCCATTTGCGTGGAAGCCGAGCAGTCCGAGTACAACAAGCTCGACGCAGACTTCCTCAATGCCACGTTTACCCGCATCGACCAGTCGATCGCGTACGCGGCGCTGTTTACCTCGCACCACCTGGAAGTGAAAGCGATCGTGGCGCTGACCGAGTCCGGCTCCACCGCGCTGTGGATGAGCCGTCATAACATCGACACGCCGATCTACGCGCTGACGCCGAGCGTGGTGACCGAGCGTAAGGCTTCGCTGTACCGCAACGTCAAGGCGTTCAACCTGGCGCAAGCCGGCGACAGCGCCACCGTGATGCGCCAGGCCGAGGAGTTGCTGGTGGCGCGCGGCATCGTCAAGAAAGATGACATCATCGTGGTCACCTGGGGTTCCCGCATGGGTTACGCCGGTGGCACCAATGCGCTGCGCATCGTCAAGGTCGGTCAGGTCGTTAATAAGTAAGCCCGGAGACCATGCCCGCGCGAGCGGGCGTGGTGCTGCTCCGGCAAGGTTTTTTTTTTAATTGTTTGGAGTACATACCATGTCCCTCGTATCGATGCGTCAACTGCTGGACCATGCTGCTGAAAATGGTTACGGCATTCCTGCTTTTAACGTCAACAATCTGGAACAAGTGCAAGCCATCATGGCTGCCGCCGATGCGCTCGACAGCCCGGTGATCATGCAAGCGTCGGCTGGCGCCCGTAAATATGCCGGCGAAGCGTTCCTGCGTCACCTGATCGACGCCGCCATCGAGGCGTATCCGCACATCCCGGTCGTGATGCACCAGGATCACGGCCAGTCGCCGGCGATCTGCATGGCCGCCATCCGCTCCGGCTTCTCGTCGGTGATGATGGACGGTTCGCTCGAAGCCGACGGCAAGTCGGTGGCGTCGTATGAATACAACGTTGCTGTTTCGCGCGAAGTCGTGAAATTCTCGCACTCGATCGGTGTGACCGTCGAAGCGGAACTCGGTGTTCTGGGTTCGCTGGAAACCATGAAGGGCGACAAGGAAGACGGCCACGGCGCCGACGGCACCATGACCCGCGAACAGCTGCTGACCGACGTCGACCAGGCTGCCGACTTCGTCAAGCAAACCCAGTGCGACGCGCTGGCCATCGCCATCGGTACCTCGCACGGCGCCTACAAGTTCACCCGCAAGCCTACCGGCGACATCCTGGCCATCGATCGCATCAAGGAAATCCACGCGCGCATTCCGAATACCCACCTGGTGATGCACGGCTCGTCGTCGGTGCCGCAGGAACTGCTGGCTGTCATCCGCGAATTCGGCGGCGACATGAAGGAAACCTACGGTGTGCCGGTCGAAGAGATCCAGGAAGGCATCCGTCACGGCGTGCGCAAGATCAACATCGATACCGACATCCGCCTGGCCATGACCGCCGCAATCCGCCAGTTCATGTTCCAGAACCCGTCGAAGTTCGATCCACGCGACTACCTGAAGCCGGCCCGTCTGGCTGCCGAGCAAGTCGTGCGCGCCCGTTTCGAAGCGTTCGGTTGCGCCGGGCAAGCATCGAAAATCAAGCAAGTGACGCTGGAAAAAATGGCCGAGCGTTACAAGGCCGGCGAGCTGTCGCAAATTGTGAAGTAAAATCCTGTCTGCAACGGGGCCACTGACCCGTGAGTTCTCGACCGGCGGAGAGCGTTGCTTTCCGCCGGTTTCGCTTTTAATAACACTAAGTGCTAGCTATGAACGCCCTCTACCAGTCCTCCATCTCCTCCCTGCCACTGCTCGGTCACGGCAAAGTCCGCGACAACTACGCTGTCGGCGACGACAAGATCCTGATCGTCACCACGGACCGCCTGTCGGCCTTCGACGTTGTCATGAATGAACCGATTCCCGGCAAGGGCATGGTACTGAACCAGATGAGCGATTTCTGGTTCGAGAAGCTGGGCCACATCGTGCCGAACCACCTGACCGGCATTGCGCCCGAGTCCGTGGTGTCCGCCGACGAAGTGGTGCAGGTGAAGGGCCGCGCGGTTGTCGCGAAACGCCTGAAACCGATCATGGTGGAAGCCGTGGTGCGTGGTTACATCATCGGTTCGGGCTGGAAAGATTATCAGGCCACGGGCGCGATCTGCGGCATTACGTTGCCGGAAGGCCTGCAACAGGCCGAGAAACTGCCGGAGCCGCTGTTCACCCCGGCCGCCAAGGCTGACCTGGGCGAGCACGACGAAAACATCAGCTTTGCCGACATGGAAAGCCGCATCGGCGCCGAACTCGCTGCCAAAATGCGCGATGTCAGCATCAAGCTGTACACGGCAGCAGCCGAGTACGCCGCCACGCGCGGCATCATCATTGCCGACACCAAGTTCGAATTCGGCCTCGATGACGACGGCGTGATGCACCTGATGGACGAAGTGCTGACGGCCGATTCGTCGCGTTTCTGGCCCGCCGATTCGTACGCCGTGGGCATCTCGCCACCGTCGTTCGACAAGCAGTTCGTGCGCGACTACCTGGAAACCCTGACCGACTGGGGCAAGACCGCGCCAGCACCGGCACTGCCGGCCGACGTCATCGAAAAAACCCAGGCCAAGTACTTCGAAGCCATCGAGCGCCTGACCGGCGACAAGCTGAAGGCATAAGATGACTGACCAAGCTAAGCCATTGGTTGGCGTCATCATGGGCTCGTCCTCGGACTGGGACGTGATGCAAAACGCGGTTGCCGTTCTCAAGCAGTTTGGCGTGCCGTTCGAGGCGCAAGTCATTTCCGCCCACCGCATGCCCGACGAGATGTATGCGTACGCGAAAAGTGCGCGCGCGCGTGGCCTGCGCGCCATCATCGCCGGCGCCGGCGGTGCGGCCCACCTGCCGGGCATGGTTGCTGCCATGACCATCGTGCCGGTGCTGGGTGTGCCGGTGCCGTCGAAATATTTGCGCGGCGAAGATTCGCTGCTGTCCATCGTGCAGATGCCGAAGGGCGTGCCGGTATCGACCTTTGCCATCGGCGAAGCGGGCGCTGCCAACGCAGCACTGACGGCGGTGGCCATGATCGCTGCCACCGACGACGCGCTGGCCGACCAGCTCGAAGCATTCCGCGTCACGCAAACCGATGCCGCCAAGGCCATGACCCTGCCGTTGTAAGAGACTTATGAGCGATACCAAGTTTAACCCTCTGCTGCCCGCCGCCAACCCGCCAGCCTGGCTGGGGGTGATGGGCGGCGGCCAGCTCGGCCGCATGTTCGCCCACGCCGCCCAGAGCATGGGCTACCAGGTGGCCGTGCTGGAACCGTCCGACACCTGCCCGGCAGGGCAGGTGGCCCAGCGCCTGGTCAATGCCGGTTACAGCGATGCCGCCGGCCTCGATGCGCTGGCCGCGCAATGCCTGGCCGTCACCACCGAATTCGAGAACGTGCCGGCCGACAGCCTGTCGCGCCTGGCGCAGTCGGTGTTTGTTGCACCCAACGCCCACGGTGTATCGGTGGCGCAGGACCGCATTGCTGAAAAACGTTTCTTTGTCGATTGCGCGGAAAAATCGGGCGTGCTGCCAGCGCCGCACAAGGTGATCGCCAGCGAGCAAGACATTGCCGCGATTGCCGACGACCTGTTGCCCGGCATCTTGAAAACCGTGCGCATGGGTTACGACGGCAAGGGTCAAGTGCGCGTGACATCGCGCGACGACGTGCGCGCCGCATTTGCCGAGATGGGGCAGGTGACCTGTCTGCTGGAAAAAATGCTGCCGCTGGCGTACGAAGTCTCGGTGCTGACCGCGCGCGGCCACGACGGTGAATCGGTCGTGTATCCGATCGCTGAAAACGTCCACCGCGACGGCATCCTGTTTACCACCACGGTGCCGGGCCCGAACGTGTCGGCCGACAGCGCTGTCAAGGCGCAGCAGGCGGCGCAAGCGATCGTGGCCGAGCTCGGCTACGTCGGCGTGCTGTGCATCGAGTTTTTTGTGCTGACCGATGGCTCGCTGGTGGTCAACGAAATGGCGCCGCGTCCGCACAACAGCGGCCACTACACGATGGACGCCTGCATCACCAGCCAGTTCGCGCAGCAGGTACGCGCCATGGCGCGTTTGCCGCTGGGCGACGTGCGCCAGCATTCGCCGGCCGTCATGCTCAACATCCTCGGCGATGTCTGGTTTGAAGGCGACAGCAACGAGCCGCGCGAGCCGGCCTGGGACCAGGTGCTGGCGCTGCCCGGCGCCTGCCTGCACCTGTATGGCAAGGACGACCCGCGCCGCGCGCGCAAGATGGGCCATTTGACCTTCGTGGCCGCCACCCTGGAACAGGCGCAACAGCAGTTGCTGGCGGCCTGCGACGTCCTCGGTATCGTGCCGTGAGTGTGGTCAATACCGTTGCTGACGCAGCCGCTATCGCGGCCGGCGCACGCGTGCTGGAAGCAGGCGGCCTGGTGGCATTTCCCACCGAGACCGTTTATGGCCTGGGCGCCGATGCCGAAAACCCGGCAGCGGTCGCCCGCATCTATGAAGCCAAGGGCCGTCCCAACGACCACCCGGTGATCGTGCACGTTGCGCCCGGCGCCGACCTCGATTACTGGGTCACCGATATCCCCGATGCCGCACGCCAGCTGGTCGCTGCCTTCTGGCCCGGTCCATTGACACTGATACTCAAGCGCGCCAGCCACATCCCGGACGCCGTTTCCGGTGGCCAGGATACGGTGGGCATCCGCTGCCCGTCGCACCCGGTAGCGATTGCGCTGCTGACCGCCTTCAAGGGCGGCAAGGGGGGCGTCGCCGCGCCGTCGGCCAACAAGTTCGGCAACGTCAGTCCCACCACCGCGCAGCATGTGCGCGACGAATTCCATCTTGATGATGTGGAAGAGGGCTCGATCACCGGCGAGCCGGCGTGTTCGGCCGGCTTGCACGTCACTGTTCTGGAAGGCGGCGCCAGCCAGGTCGGCATCGAATCGACCATCGTCGATTTGTCGCGCCTGGCCACGCACGGCCCGGTGCTGCTGCGCCCCGGCCATATCACGGCGCAGCAGATCGCCGACGTGATCGGCCAGTTGCCGGCCGCACCCGACCAGGCCGCCCCGCGCGCTTCCGGCACCCTGGAATCGCACTACGCGCCGCGCACGCCGGTCACCATGGTGGCGCACGCTGCGCTGGCCGACACGGTCGCGCAACTGCAGGCCAGGGGCGCCCGCGTGGCGGTGATCGGCCATGCCTGCGGCGAACTCGGCGACAACATGCGCCTGCTGCCGGCCGAACCGGTTGGCTACGCTTACGGCATCTATGCCGCGCTGCGCGAGATGGACCTGGTGCAAGCCGATGTGATCCTGGTGGAAACCCCGCCGCAGGACGACGCCTGGCTCGGCGTGAACGACCGCCTGCGCCGTTCTGTCTTCGGTTCGACCGGCATATTGGCACGCTTCCTGAGTCAATAACCTGCTGTTTTTGTGTATTCCAGCGACCAACTTTTTTGATTAAAAGCAACGCTGGAATTCCTATCCGAGCAACTGTTCTTTTTTGAACACAACCCCTGAGAAATTGAGTGTGCGCTGCTATACATTCCAGCCCAACGCTGGCAGACTAGTTGTGCATGAATAGCACGCCCGTTCTTATTGGGCCACAATATCCTCAGGAGACAATATGCGTCACACCAAACTTGCCATCGCCGCAATGGCTCTCGCCATCCTTGCCGGTTGCGGTGGCTCCAGCCCGGAAGCGGGCGATCAAACCCTTCGTGTCAAATTCAACTCGCAAGTGTCGTTCGGTGACAGCCTGTCGGATGTGGGCTCGTATAACGTTGGCACCATTGCCGCCCTCAAGGGCGGCAAGTTCACCATCAATGGCGATAACACGGCCATCAATGCCACGCTGACCGGCCGTAACTGGACCGAACTGGTGGCTGCACAACTGGGTTTGCCGGCGCCATGCGCCGCATTGACCGGCCTCGATGGCACCGCTCCAGGTTTCAACGTTCCCCGCAAAACCAACGCAGGCTGCTACGGCTACGCCCAGGGCGGCGCGCGCGTGACCAATCCTGTCGGTCCCGGCAATATCGCCACCGGCGCTGCCACCGGCTTCATGACGGTACCGGTCGTTACCCAGGTCGCCAACCACCTGGCCGCTGTCGGCGGCAAGTTCAAGGGCGATGAGCTGGTGCTGGTGATGGCTGGTGGTAACGATGTGCTGTTCCTGCTGTCCAAGCTGAGTGCTGACGCGACCGCTGCTGGCGGCCAGGGCTATATCGTCAGCCTGGCCACGCAACTGGCCGCAGGCGCCACCAACCCTACTACAGCGCGTGCAGCCATCCTGTTTGCCGCTACCACCCAGGCAGCGGTTCCCGGCAGCACTCAGGCCAGCATTACCACCAGCGCGGTCGGCGCTGCAGCAGTGCAGCCCGGCAACGGTGCGGTGGTTTCCCCGGCAGTATATGGCCCGATGGTGACCAAGGCTGCTGCCGACGGCGCCGCCGCCGGCGCCGCCTTCGTGACCACCACCGCGCCGACGCTGGTGACGCAAATGCGCGATGCCGGCACCCAACTGGCCACCCTGGTAAAAAGCCAGATCATCGCCAACGGCGCCAATTACGTCACCGTCAACAATTTGCCGGACGTGGCTACAACGCCTAGCGGTCGCTCCCGTACTGCCGAGATCCGTGCCCTGATCGACTCCATGGTCGGCGCCTTCAACGGTGCGTTGACCGCCGGCCTGTCCACCGAGCAGAAAGTTGTGATCGTCGACGTGTACGCAGTGAGCCACGACCAGGCCACCAACCCGGGACCGTATGGGCTGACCAATGTCGCCGAACCGGCATGCGACCTGAGCGCGGCGAAGAACCCGATCGGCTCCGCAATCGCCTGCAACGGCAGCAACCTGGTGGCCGGCGATGTCAGCCACTACTCGTTCGCCGACGAGGTGCATCCGACACCGTTCAACAACCTGCTGCTGGCGCGTTATGTATCGCGCAGCCTGGTGACCAAGGGCTGGATGTAAGGCGGCGATAGCCGGCGGTGGCCGCGCACAAGCGGCCGTCCGCCGGCAACGAACAATACGAACAAGAATCTGGAGACGAAATGAATAAAACCTCGCTCAAACTGCTGGTGCTGGCAGCCGCCATGTCGGTGGCCACGGCCGCCTCGGCGCAACAAACGGCCGGCACCTGGCTGGGCACCCTGGGCCTGAACAAGATCACCCCGAAGGTCGATTCGGGCGACGTGTCGGCGCCGGCACTGCCGGGCACCAAGGCCGATGTCGAGCCCGACACCAAGCCGCGCTTCGCCATCGCCTACATGCTCACCGATAACTGGTCGGCCGAGCTGGACCTGGGCGTGCCGTACAAGCACGACCTGATCGGCGCCGGTTCGATCAAAGGCACCGGCAAGCTCGGCGACTCGATGGTGCTGCCACCGACCGCCTTCATCCAGTACCGCTTCATGCCGGCCAACGCCACCTTCCGTCCCTACGTGGGCCTGGGCCTGACTTACGCGATGTTCATCAAGGAACGGGGTTCGGGACAGCTGACCGCGATCCTGAACACCGGCGGCCCCGGCGCGACCTATAAACTCGACGACAAAGCCGGCGTGAGCGCCCAGATCGGCGCCACCTGGCGCATCGACGACAACTGGTTCCTCGACGCCACCGTGATCAAGACCAAGCTCAAAACCAAGGTCCACTTCTCCACCGGCCAGACCCAGGACGTGCGCCTGGACCCGGTCGCGGCCAGTATCAGCATCGGCTACAACTTCAAGGGGTTGAGCTTCTAAAAATAAACATCCGAAGGTGCAGCGGCTCCCCGATGCTGGGCCTTCGGATGGTTCAAGACCGCCTGTCGAGTGCGGTACGCCCCGCAAATTTGGGCAAATTTCCTGATATTTCCTTCCATCCGGTTCAAACCATTTCGCGTTCGCGCTACCATCGGCATACGCTGCCAACTCTCGTTCTACCAAAATCTGTCGCCATATAGCTGACAGGCGTATACATAGCTATACATCGTTATACTTTTCTATAGCGAGCCGCCTATGAATCCTGTACGAAACCCCTTTGCGCCAGGTGCAGGTAACAAGCCTCCGGAACTGGCCGGTCGACAGGCGATCATCAACGACGCCAGAATTGCTGTTCAACGTGCATTGATTGGCAGATCGAGTCGCTCGCAAATGTTCTTGGGGCTGCGTGGTGTGGGTAAAACCGTTCTGCTCAATGAAGTTGAAAATGTCGCCAGACATCATGGCCATTTGACGACCTCGATTGAAGCGCCCGAGGGCAAGTCATTGGGCGAATTACTGCTGCCGCGTGTACATCAGGTGTTGCGTAAGTTATCCAGTGCGGAGAATGCCAAGGCTAAGGCCCATGACGCGATGCGTGCGCTCAGGTCGTTCGCTTCCGTTTTCAAGTTTGAATATGGCGACGCATCAATCGCGGTGGAGCCTGAAATTGGTGTTGCAGACAGTGGTGATCTTGAGAGTGATTTGCCCGAACTGTTCGTACGCATCGGCGAGGCGGCGCAAGCTGCGGGAAAGGCGTGGACCCTGCTGATCGATGAAGTACAGTATCTGGGGCAAAAAGATTTGGCCGCACTGATTGTTTCCCTGCATAAGATCAGCCAGGAAAATCTTCCGGTGGTATTTTTCGGTGCAGGACTGCCACAGGTAGCGGCACTTTCAGGGCACGCCAAGTCCTATTCGGAGCGCTTATTCCATTTTCCAGACGTAGGTGCTTTATCACCAGAGGATGCGAAAGATGCCATCCGTCAGCCGGTGAATGACGAGCAGGCGGTCATTGACGAAGCCGCTTTGAACGAGATCGTGGAAAAGACGCAGGGCTACCCGTATTTTCTTCAAGAGTGGGGGCACCAGTCGTGGAATATCGCGACCGGCGATACCATTACATTGCAGGACGCGAGACGAGCGGAGGCGAACACCCTGAAGCGCCTTGATGACGGGTTTTTCAAAGTTCGTTTTGATCGACTCACCTTGAAAGAGCGCGAGTATGTGATCGCGATGGCAAAGCTGGGTAATGGCCCGTATCGCTCCTCGGATGTCGCAGACTCACTCGGCGAGACCATGCAGAGCCTGGGGCCGCGCCGCGCGCAAATCATCAGCAAGGGGATGATTTACAGTCCGTCACATGGCGATATCGCGTTCACGGTACCCATGTTTAACGAATATCTGCTGCGCAATTTGGCAGCAATCGAAAATATTTGACTGGTTGGAAGAATCGTTATGATGTCCGAAAAATACATGCATTTTTCAGACATCATGGTACCGTTATTGGAACGCTTGGATACCCGTCTGCGCCCGACCCAGGATCAGCGCATGGATATCATGCGTACCTTCGTAGGTGTTGACCACCTCGAGGTTGACCATGTGGCGGATGATGCCGAACTCGTCCGAGATGCCGTTGCCGCCGAGCATATCGCGCGCCACGCGGGCGATGTCGAGTGACTTGCCGCACGAGTTGCGCTTCATCATCGAGGTGATTTCCACCGCCGCCGTGCCGGCGTCTTTCATGCGGCCCAGTTGCAAACAGCCTTGCAGGCCCAGCGTGATTTCGGTCTGCATGTCGGCCAGCTTCTTTTGCACCAGCTGGTTGGCGGCCAGTGGACGACCGAATTGCTGGCGGTCCAGCACGTACTGGCGCGCCGTGTGCCAGCAGGCTTCGGCTGCGCCCAGCGCGCCCCAGGCGATGCCGTAGCGGGCCGAATTGAGGCAGGTGAACGGGCCTTTCAGGCCGCGCACGTCCGGGAAGGCGTTCTCTTCCGGGCAGAACACATTGTCCATCACGATTTCGCCGGTGACCGAAGCGCGCAGGCCGAACTTGCCATGAATGGCCGGCGCACTCAGGCCCGCCATGCCCTTGTCGAGGATGAAGCCGCGAATCGCGCCTTCGTCATCCTTGGCCCACACCACGAACACGTCGGCTACCGGCGAGTTGGTGATCCACATCTTGGCGCCCGACAGCGCATAACCGCCCGGCACTTTCTTGGCGCGGGTGATCATCGAACCGGGGTCGGAACCGTGGTTGGGTTCGGTGAGGCCGAAGCAGCCGATCCATTCGCCGGTGGCCAGCTTGGGCAGGTATTTCTGGCGTTGCGCCTCGGTACCGAATTCATAGATCGGCACCATCACCAGCGACGATTGCACACTCATCATCGAGCGGTAGCCGGAGTCGATGCGTTCGACTTCGCGTGCGATCAGGCCGTAGGCCACGTAATTGAGTTCGGGGCCGCCGTATTGTTCGGGAATGGTGGGGCCGAGCAGGCCCAGTTCGCCCATCTCGCGGAAGATGGACGTGTCCATTTTCTCGTGGCGGAAGGCGTCGAGGATGCGCGGGGCCAGCTTGTCGCCGCAGTAGGCGGCAGCGGCGTCGCGCACCATGCGCTCTTCGTCGGTCAACTGCTGGTCCAGCAGCAGGGGATCATCCCAGTGGAACTGGGCGCGGGCTTGGCTCATGGTGGTCTCTCATTATGGTGAATGCTGCTGCATTCTAAGCCGCCGCCCATGGCACGGCTTTTCTAATGGCGACACCAATTTCCGTTTTTACCCCAAGCTGCCGAACTGGCCGCCGTGGAAGATCAGCGGTGGGCTCGGGGAGAACTCGCACAGCTCCACTTCGCCGACGAAAATTACGTGGTCGCCCTCGGGATAGCGGCTGCGGTTGTGGCACTCGAACCAGGCCGACGCGCCTTTTAAAATCGGGTGGCCGGTGCGCGACAGCTCGTATTCGGCCGTGGCCCACGGGTCGGCGCCGCGCGTGGCGAACAGCTTGGCCAGGTGGGCCTGGCTGGCGCTGAGCACGTTGATCACATAGTGCGAGTTGCCGGTAAAGATGGGCATGCTGTTGGCGTTGTTGGACAAGCTCCACAGCACCAGCGGCGGATCGAGCGAGACCGAGTTGAAGGAACTGGCGGTCAGGCCGCGAAACGTGCCGTCAGCCAGGCGCGTGGTGATCACGGTGACGCCGGTGGCGAACTGGCCCAAGGCCTGGCGGAAATGGGCGGTATCGAATGGTCGTTCTGCGGCGCGGGGGGAAATGGTGTGCATGGTCAGCCTGAGTCTTTTAGCCATTATGCCAAAGATTGGATGGCAACTGCGCAATAGCCCTACGGCAAGAGAGCTGCGGAAGAGGCCGGTCGTTTGCTACATTTCGTCTTTTGCACAGGAGAACACACGATGAAGCGTACCGCCACCTTGTTGTTGATGACCATTTTACCGCTGGCCATCGCTCTTCCCGCCGCTGCCGCCGAACCGGGCCAGCGCCTGCAGCGCGCCTCCGGGCTGTGGAAAGTCACGCCTGCAACATCGCCATTTTCCTGGGAAATTTGCGTCGATCAGGCCAGGGACCGCCTGATCGACGACGACCTGTGGGCCAATTTCGAACAGGAATGCAAGATCGAATCGCACAGCGGCAACGGTGACGGCTACAGCTTCAAGTCCAGCTGCCCCGACGCCAGGCTGGCCGGCTCGTTCAAGGGCGATCTGGCCAAGTCGTACACGCTCACGGCCGACACTTCTTTCGAGCTGAATGGCAAGACCGAGGTGCAGCACAACGTCCTCAACGGTACATTCCAAGGCGCCTGCCCGGCGGACATGGCGCCGGGCGTGAAGAAAATGCGCGGTGGCATGAAGATGAAAAGCCTTTACATCAATCGCTAAGTCCGGTCACAGGCGTCCCCGTTGCATCGCGCGGCGTGTTTCCGCGTTCTTGGGCATTATTGCTGAATTCAAATACGGCAGGAGGCTTTCATGGAAACAGCCATACTGGGCGGCGGATGCTTCTGGTGCACCGAGGCGGTTTTTCTGGACGTCAAAGGTGTCGAGAAAGTCGTGTCCGGCTATGCCGGCGGCGCGGCGCCCGATCCCACTTACGAACAGGTGTGCGGCGGTGCGACCGGCCATGCCGAAGTGGTCAAAATCGACTTCGATCCGGCCGTGATCGATTACCACGACCTGCTCGAAATCTTTTTTACGATCCACGATCCCACCACGCTCAACCGCCAGGGCAATGACGTCGGCACACAGTACCGGTCGGTCGTGTACCACCTGTCGCCGCAGCAGGAAGCGGTGGCGCGCAAGGTGGTGGCCGAGATGGCCAATGTGTGGGATGCCCCGATCGTCACCGAGCTGGCGCCCGCGCCGGTGTTTTACCCGGCCGAGGCTTACCACCAGGATTATTTCAGCCACCACCCGTTGCAAAGCTATTGCGCTTTCGTGGTGGCGCCCAAGGTTGCCAAGTTGCGCGCGATTTACGCACACCGGGTGAAGTAAGCAAAAGCCGGCCAAATTGGCGGGGCGTTCCTGCACGAACAGGCGCTACGGCTGCAGGCGTTCCTTGGCCCAGCTGCCGTCCGCCTGTTTCACATAAACGATGCGGTCGTGGAAGCGCGAGCGGCGGCCTTGCCAGAATTCGATGCGCACCGGGTCGAGGCGGTAGCCGCCCCAGTGCTCGGGGCGCACTGCGTGCTCGCCGCTGGCCGCTGCCACCGCGTCGTAATTAACTTCCATCTGTTCGCGGTTGGCAATCGGTGCGCTTTGCTGCGAGGCAATCGCGCTGATCTGGCTTTTCAGCGGGCGGCTGTAGAAATACTTGTCGCTTTCCTCGGCCGAGGTTTTCACCACCGTGCCTTCGATACGCACTTGGCGCTCCAGTTCGCTCCAGAAGAACAGCAGTGCCGCGTGCGGATTGGCGCCCAGTTGCCGGCCCTTCTGGCTGTCGTAGTTGGTGTACCAGGTAAAGCCGCGCGCATCGAATTGCTTGATCAGCACGATGCGCGAGCTGGGCCGTCCCTCTGTGTCCACGGTGGCCACGCTCATCGCGTTCGGCTCGTTCACTTTCGCATGCATGGCTTCGTCGAACCATTTGCCGAATTGGGCGATCGGGTCGTCCAGCACATCGTTTTCTGTCAGGCTGGCGCGGCCGTAATCGAGGCGCAGGTCGGCCAGCACCACGCCGTCGGCCACCGTGTTGTGGACCGGTACTTGTTGCTGCTCGGGCACCTGGCTGGAGGGCAGGGCAGGGGTGATGCCGCGCCGCACCTGCATCGCGCTGCCCAGTTGCGCCATCTGCTCGGGGCTGAACAGGCGCTTGGCCATCGGTGCGATATTGGCTTCTTCCTTAGCCATGTGGGCGGTGTACGCGTCGCAGAAGCGGCTTACGTTCTCTACCGATAGGGCGGTGCTGGTGCCGGCCGCGATCGCTTCGAGTTCCGCTTGCAGCAACGCCCAGTCCTGGTCCATGGCGGCGTGGTCGGCCAGGATGCCGGGTACCAGTTGCTCAAGCAGGGCGAGGTCGGCGTCGCGCGCGGTGGCTTGCAGCATCGGCATCAAGTTCTGTTCTTCGTCGTCGTGGTGCAGGTGGGCGGCGTTGTTGAAATACTTGAGGACGGCCTGGGCCGCCTTTTGCGCTTCGAGGTCGGCGCCGTGTGCGGCCAGGTGGGCCGGCAGCTTGGCGAGCGTGGCCAGTTGCTTGCGGATGCGGTCGTGGCAATGCTTGAGCACGGCGATCGGCTGGTTGAAATCGGGGGCGGTGTCGAACAGTGTGTTGCTCATGGAATCAAGACTCTGGCTGGGTGAGAAAATCATTCTAGAATAATTTTTCTTGCAGTGTCCGCTAAAATGGCGGGATGGATACCAATTCAACCTTTAATCTGGACGAAGTCGACTTCGAGCGACGATTCGGCGGCATTGCGCGCCTGTATGGCGCCCCCGCGTTCGAGCGCTTTCGCGGCGCCCACGTGTGCGTGGTCGGCGTGGGCGGCGTCGGCTCGTGGATCGTCGAGGCGCTGGCGCGCAGCGCCATCGGCCAGTTGACCCTGATCGACCTCGACAACGTGGCCGAATCGAATATCAACCGCCAGATCCAGGCGCTGAGCGGCACGGTCGGCCAGGCCAAGATCCACGCGCTGGCCGAGCGCATCGCCCAGATCAACCCGTTTTGCGTGGTGCACCAGGTCGAGGATTTCGTCACCCCCGACAATCTCGACACCATGCTGGGCACCGACAAGTTCGACTACGTGGTGGACGCCATCGACAGCGTGAAGGCCAAGGCGGCCATGATCGCCCATTGCCGCCGCCACGCGATTCCGCTGGTGATCATCGGCAGCGCCGGCGGCCAGACCGATCCCACCCAGATCGCCGTGCGCGACCTGGCCCGCACCGAGCAGGAGCCGCTGCTCAAGAAGGTGCGGCGCCTGCTGCGCAGCGAGTATGGTTTTCCGCGTGGCGAGAAAACCAGGTTTCATGTCGATGCGGTGTTTTCGATGGAACCGCTCAAGTACCCGGAACCGGCCGACGCGTGCGCAGTGGATGCCGGCGGCGGCATCACCGGTCTCAATTGCGCCGGTTTCGGCTCGGCCATGGTGGTTACCGCCACCTTCGGCATGGTGGCGGCCGGCCACGTGTTGCGCCAGTTGGCGGCGTCTGCCGCGCCAGCGGCCGTTGAGCCAGTTGCTGCGCCGGCAGCGGTGGTAGCGGCAGACGGTACCATCGGGAATTAAGCCGACACGCGGGATAGGTTTGCTATCATGGCGGGCGCCGGTACGTGCGCGTGCCGTCCCCAGTCACCCAGAGAGAGAATCAATCATGAAGCGTAGTTCCGTTTTTGCAGCAACGCTGCTGGCGCTGGCGGCCTTCTCGGCCCAGGCGCAAACTCCTGCCGAACCAGCGGCTGCGGCTGCACCTGCTGCACCTGCTGCACCTGCAACCCCGGCTGCTGCAGCCACGCCAGCCGCGCCAGTGGTGGTCGGTTCCGCCACGCCGGGCCCGGCCGCCGAATCGCTGATCGTCAACGACACCAAGGTGGGTACCGGCCGCGAAGCGACCAGCGGTGCGACCGTCTATATGCATTACACGGGCTGGCTGTATCGCCCGCTGGCAAAGAATATGCGTGGCCGCCAGTTCGACTCGTCGATTCCGCGCGGCGAGCCGCTGGACTTCGTGCTTGGCACCGGCCGCGTGATCAAGGGCTGGGACCAGGGCATCGTCGGCATGAAAGTGGGCGGCAAGCGCACCCTGATCATTCCATCGGAACTGGCCTATGGCTCGCGCGCCGCACCGGGCGGCGGCATCCCACCGAACTCGGCGCTGATCTTCGACGTCGAACTTATTGACGTCAAGTAAGCCGGAATAATCCCGAGCGCCTGACAACCGTCCAGAGCAAGGCGCAGCGACGAAGACAGTACGCAAGTACGCGAATATTGCCAGACGCTGCAACGCCGCTATGGAGGGCTTGTCAGGCGCTCCCTGCGCTCGGCACTTGCAGGCAGCATTCTTGCGGCATTGCGCCAAGCCGCACCTGCAGGGTGCTGTGATGAATCGAGTACTTGTCCTTGAGCGTCTGGCTGATGGTATCGACCGTCACATCGCCCGGATAGCCGGCCGGCGTCACCAACTGCGCGGTCAGCGCGTTCTCGGTGGTGCTCATGGCCCAGATGTGCAGGTCGTGCACGGCACTCACGCCGGCCTGGTCGCGCAGGAATTGCTCGATGCCGGCGCGGTCCACGTTATCGGGCACCGCCGCCAGCACCATGCGCAGCGACTGCGTGAGCAGGCCCCACGTGCTCCAGACGATGATGGCCACGATCACCATGCTGATCACCGGGTCGATCCAGTTCCAGCCGCTGTAGCGCACCGCCAGCCCGGCCAGCAATACCCCCAGTGAAATCGCCGCGTCGGCCGCCAGGTGCAGGTAGGCGCCACGGATATTGATGTCGTCCTTGCTGCCCGACATGAACAACCACGCCGAGAAACCGTTGATCAGGATACCGATGCCGGCCACGATGGAGACCGTCAGGCCGGCCACCGGATCGGGCGTCACCAGTTTTTGCACTGCCTCGAAAGCGATCACGCCGCAAGCGGCCATCAGCAGCATGCCGTTGAACAGCGCCGCCAGCATCGACGTGCCGCGCAGGCCGTAGGTATAGCGCGCGCTGGGCTGGCGCCTGGCCAGAATCACCGCGCCCCACGCCAGCATCAACCCCATCACGTCCGACAGGTTGTGGCCGGCATCAGCCATCAGCGCGGTGGAGTTGGCCAGGTAGCCATAAAAAAATTCCACCACCACGAAGCCGAGGTTGAGCACGATGGCAATCGCAAACGCGCGGCCCATGGTGTTGGGATCGCCGTGATGGTGGTGATGACCGCCGCCGTGGTTGTGGCCGTGATCGTGTCCATGTCCATGGCTGTGGCCTGCGGCTGGTTTCCCGTGGCCGTGATCGTGATCGTGATCGTGATTGTGCCCACCACCGTGGCCTGTGGCTGGTTTGCCCTGGTCTGCTTGAACATGACTATGATCGTGACCATGCTCGTGCTCGTGCTCGTGCTCGTGCTCGTGGCTATTGTGGCTATCGTGATTACCGTGGCCGGCGTGGTCGTGGTGCTTGCTCATGCGTCGCTCCCGTTGGAAGGTTCGGCGATATGCTCGAGCATATCGTTGAGGACGTCGCTGATATGGGCGTCGGCGGCGGAATAGAACACCTGTTTGCCCTGGCGCTCGGACTTGACGATACGCGCGGCGCGCAGCAGGCGCAAATGGTGGCTGACGAGCGAGCTGCTCAAGTCAAGCGAAGTAGCGATATCGCTGACCGCGATCGGCGCCGCCACGCAGGCAAGCACGATGCGCAGCCGGGTCGGGTCGCCCAGCAAGTGGAACAGGTCGGCAAGTTGGGCGATGGCGGGATCGCAACCGGAGTAGTCGTGTTGGCAGCTCATGATTCGTCATATGAATAGGTGTTCATATGTTAGCACGAAAAAATCGAGGAGTAACCACGGAGCCCATAGGGGTGAATCCGGCGCGTCAATGCGCTGTGCAGCTTGCAAGCTTCGCCTTCGGTAGCACTTTTAGCACGTCCGCAACCGCGCTATCCACCGCGTTTTTAGCGGATGCCGCTTCACGCGTAAACCTGAAACCCAGTTGCCCAGGTACGCCCATGCCGATCAACGCATCACAGCATCCGGCCGTGGCCAGCTTTTCGATCAAATCTTCGGCGTCGTAATCCTTCGCGTCCAGTTGAAACTTCAGCGTGAATTCATGCTCCATATTCTTTCCTTTGCCGGCTTGCCAGAACGTTGACGTTGATACTGTCATTTAGACTGAGAAACTGTTGGCAAGTTCAGGAAAAGCCGGTGGAATGCTACTTCGGAAGCTGCGCCTGCACCTCGGCCCGCAGCTTGGGGTCGAGCTGGTTGATGGCGGTTTTCAGGCGTTCGGCTTCTTGCAGGGACTGGGTTTGCGCTGCGCTCAAGCCGGGCTTGGTAAAGGCGGCCTGTCCGCCCAGTACCAGCAGCGCCGACAGTACGGCTACGCCGGCGGCGGCGGCCAGCAGGCGCCATTCGTGGCGGGTGATCCCAGTGGCCGCTGCGTGCGTGGGGACGGGTGCAGGCGCAGGATCGGCGGCGGGGCGGGAGGCGGTGGCGGTACTGGTTGCCAGGTCCAGCTCGTTGGAAGCATCGTGCTCGACGCTGCGTTCCGGTGGCAGGCCGCCGGCGTCGCGGGCGCGGCGGACCAGTTCGCGGGTGGCGCTGTCGATGGCGGCGATGTGACGCTCCACCGCATCTTCCAGCACCGCCTCGTTCAGTGCCACCAAGGCGAACACCGGATCGTCGATATCGATCTTGACGCCGGTTTTTTCAAATACCAGGGTGCGCAGCTTGTGCTGATCCATGGCCATGGGCGCTTACCACTCCACCTTGTCGAGTTGCTCGAACAGGTCGCGGAACACGACCTTGATGCGCTGCTTTTCCATCAGGTTGAACTTGTCGCTCTCGCGCACTTCGGCCGCCGTCAGGCGCGCCGTGTTCATTTTCTTGATGTCGGCGCCAAAAGTATCTGCATTGCGCGCCGAGAGCACCACGCGGCCGCGCACGCGCGACGAATTGTCGGCGTAGGTTTGCGATTCGGTGAACTGCTTGCCGGCCGCCGATTGCAGCAGGCCGAAATGCTCGTTTTCCCACAGCACCAGCGGCACCTTGGTGGCCTTGGCGGTGGAGACGAAGCCCATCGCCGTGTCGTGCAAGGTGTCGCCGCCGCCGACGATGGTGTGGATATACACCTTGCGGCCCGATTCCTCGAGCAGCGCAAAGCAGTCGTTTTCGAGCAGGTAGCCCATCAGCGGCGAGAAGGTGTTGGCGCCGTTGTCGATCACGCAGTTGCCCTCCTGCTCGAGGATGTCGATCATCAGGGCGTCGAAGCGCTTGGGGTCGATGTTGCGGCTGTCGGTCATCACCGGCACATGCTTGACGGCCATCGCCTTGTAGCGGCTGAAGGTGGCATTCTCCTGGTCGGTGTCGTAGCAGCGCAGCGGCTGCGCGCCCTCGGCCACATCCTTGCTGGCGATCCACTGCGCAAGGATGGTGGACACCAGCGTCTTGCCGATGCCACCTTTGCCCTGGAGAATAAAATGTACCGTGTTTTGCATCTGAATCACTCCTGAATCGTCGGGAAAATCGCCGCCCCGACGAGAGTAATTGTTTTATGGCTGGAAGGCAATATTTCCTTGCCTTCGCACGGTTTTAGTTGATAAAGCGGAGCAAACCCTGCAACACGTGAATGACGCTCTGCTCGCGCACGGCCTTGCGGTCGCCGGCAAATACCAGGCGCTCGGTATGCACGCTGTCGCCGTTGGCCCAGCCGAAGCACACGGTACCCACCGGCTTGCCGGGCACGGCGCCGGTGGGGCCGGCGATCCCGGTGGTGGACAGCGCAATGTGGGCGTTGCTCGCGCCCAGCGCGCCGGTGGCCATGGCGGCTGCTACTTCCTCGGAAACGCTGCCCATCTGCGCCATCAGCGCGGCGGAGACGTCGAGCATCTCGGTCTTGGACGCGTTGGAATAGGTGACGAAGCCGCAGTCGAACCAGTCGCTGGACCCGGCGATTTCAGTGATGGCCTGGGCCACGCCGCCGCCGGTACACGACTCGGCGGTGGTCAGTATCAAACCCTTTTCTTGCAATGCTTTGCCGACTTGCGCGGCCAGTGCGAGGATGGTGTCGCTGCTCATGGAACTCTCCTTTGGTGTGGCGGTCAAGGGTGGCCCCACTGTACCATGCAGTTCGCAATCGTTGCCAGCGGTGCACTACGAATTTCTCCGCGCGCCAATATTCTTTGAATTCATTAGACCCTCATGTCGAACATGCGTACACTCAGACGGACTATGCCGACCAACGCAGCCGGTCTTACAGGCCAACCAGGAGGCCAACCAGGAGGCGCCTTATGATCAGCGAGACCGACATCTTCCATGCCCGCATACTGATTGTCGACGACCAGCCGGTCAACGTGGAACTACTTGAATACCTGCTCACCTCGACCGGCTATCAAGCTGTCAGTTCCACCACCGATCCGTATGCCGTGGCGGCGCTGCATGCCGAGCACCACTACGACCTGATCATCCTCGACATGCAGATGCCGGGCCTGAACGGCTTCGAAGTGATGGAGCAATTGCGTCCTCTGGAAAAAGGCGCGTGGCTGCCGGTGCTGGTGGTCACCGCGCAGCCCGACCACAAGGTGCAGGCGCTCGAAGCCGGGGCGCGCGATTTCCTCAGCAAGCCGATCGACCCGGTGGAGGTGCTCACGCGCATCCGCAACATGCTTGAAGTGCGGCTGCTGCACCGCGAGGCGCGCGACTACAACGCCCGTCTGGAACACACGGTGCGTGAACGGACCGCCGAACTGCAGCGCTTCCGCAGCGCCATGGACGCCACCGCCGACGCCATCTTCCTGCTCGACGCGGCCACCGCCGAACTGCTCGACGTGAACGACGGCGCCTGCCGCATGCTGGCCTACACGCGTGAAGACATCCTCGGCCAGACCGCCAGCCGGCTCGGTCTCGGTACGCTGGCGTCGCTGCGCGCGCAAGCGTTGCGGCTCGAGGACTACGCCGCCGCCGTCGGCCAGCCGCGTGCGCCCGAACTGGCCGAGGGCGAATTGATGCGCCACGACCTGGTCTCGGTGCCGGTGGAAATCTACTGGCAGCTGCTCAAGCGTCCGGGCGAAGCCGCCGTGCTGCTGGGCGTGGCGCGCGACGTGAGCGAACGCCGCCAGTCGGAAGAGCTGCTGCAGCACATGGCGCATTACGACAGCCTTACGGGCCTGCCCAACCGCACGCTGTTCTTCCAGACCCTGGCCGATACGCTGGCGTCGGCGGAAAAGAAAAAATGCCGGGTGGTGGTGCTGATGATCGCGCTCGACCGCTTCAAGGGCATCAACGACACGCTCGGCTCGAGCGCGGGCGACGAGCTGCTGCGCCAGTTTTCAAATCGCCTGATGCAGACGGCGCGTCTGCGCGACACCGTGGGCCGCATCGGCGGCGACGAGTTCGCGCTGATCATGACCATGCCGCGCGACCAGCAGGAAGCCGTGCACATGGCCAACGAAGTGCGCGAAACCCTGCGCACGCCATTCGATCTCGATGGCCACCAGGCCGTGCTCAGCGCCAGCATCGGCATCGCCATGTATCCCGACGACGCGGGCGACCCCGAAACCCTGATCAAGTACGCCGACACCGCCATGGACCGCGCCAAGCAGGCCGGCCGCGACGGCTACCGCTTTTTCACGCCCGGCATGAACGTGCAGGTGCTGGCGCGGCTGGACCTGGAGCTGGCCCTGCGCCGCGCCATCGAAAACGACGAACTGCTGCTGTACTACCAGCCCAAGGTGAACCTGCACACCGGGGCGATTGCCGGCGCCGAAGCGCTGCTGCGCTGGCAGCGGCCCGGCTATGGCCTGGTGCACCCGGCCGATTTCGTCGCGGTGATGGAAGACACGGGGCTGATCGTGCAGGTCGGCGACTGGATCATCGACGCCGCCTGCCGCCAGATCGGCGCCTGGCTGCGCGGCTCGGTGGGGGCGGTACGGGTGGCGGTCAATGTCGCCAGCCGGCAGTTCTCCGAGGGCGACCTGGAGCAGGTGGTGCGCGGCGCGCTGGCGCGCCACGACGTGCCGCCCGAACTGCTGGAACTGGAACTGACGGAAACCGCGCTGATGTCCAACACCGAGCGCACCATCGACGTCCTCACGCGCTTGAAAGCCTTGGGGATCAAGGTGGCGATCGACGACTTCGGCACCGGCTACTCGTCGCTGGCGTATTTGCAGCGCTTCCCGATCGATAAGCTCAAGATCGATATCGCGTTCGTGCGCGACATCACCACCAATCCGAATGACGCGGCGATTGCCACCGCCATCATCAGCATGGCGCACAGCCTGAAGCTGCGCGTGATCGCCGAGGGCGTGGAAACGCGCGGCCAGCTCGAATACCTGCGCCGTGGCCGCTGCGACGAAATCCAGGGTTATTTCTTCAGCCGTCCGGTGGCGCCGCGCGACATGGGCGTGCTGGTGGAATCTGGCCGCTGCCTGCCGGTCGACCCGGACACGCCGCTGCAACCGGCGCAAACCCTGCTGATCGTGGACGACAACCCGGACGTGCTGTGGGCGCTGGGCCAGTTGTTCGAGCCGGACCGCTACAACGTACTGATGGCGGGCACTGCGGAAGAAGCGTTCGAACAGCTGGCGCTGCAGGACGTGCAGGTGATCCTGTGCGACCAGCGCCTGCCCGGCATGAGCGGCACCGAGTTCCTCAGCCAGGTCAAGGACCTGTATCCACAGACGATACGCATCATCCTGTCCGGCTACCTGGGCGTGGACGCCGTGCTCGAGTCGATCAACCGGGGCGCCATCTACCGTTTTTACACCAAGCCGTGGGACGACGTGCAGCTGCGCGACAACATCCGCCTGGCGTTCCACCATTACTGGCTGATGCAGGGCAGCGGCCGCAAGGTGGGCCTGCCCGAGGAAGACGAGACGGCGGTGGATGTGAAAGACGTCGCCGCTGCGGTGGTTCAGGACTTGAAGTGATCGAAGCCCGCTAACCCCAGGTCGAGCGCCGCGCCTTGCGCATCGACCAGCCGCAGGCCGGCTTGCGCATCGATGCTGCCCACGCGCGTGACCGGCGTGGCGGTGCTGCCGGCGATGGCCAGGATCGCTGCGCGGGCGCTGGCCGGCGCCGTGAAGCACAGTTCGTAATCGTCGCCGCCGGCAGCGCAGTACGCGCGCCGCAAGGCGGCATTTTGCGTGGCCAGCACCTGGCCCGGCGGCAGCGCATCGACGTCGAGCGTGGCGCCCACGCCCGAGCGTTTCAATATATGTCCGAGGTCGCCCACCAGGCCGTCCGAGATATCGATGGCCGCGTGGGCCATGCCGGACTCCGCCAGCGCCACGCCCAGCGCCACGCGCGGGATGGGGGTATGCATGCGCACCGCTGCCAAAGCATGCTCGGCATCGGTGAGCGGCGTGGCCAGTTCGCCGCGATAGGCAGCCAGCGCCAGGCGGGCGTCGCCCAGGGTGCCGGAGATCCAGAGATCGTCGCCGGGCAGGGCGGCGCTGCGGCGCAGCGCGCGGCCCGGCGCCAGTTCGCCGAACACGGTGATGCAGATGGTGAGCGGGCCGCGGGTGGTGTCGCCGCCGATCAGTTCGATGTTATGGGCGTCGGCCAGCGCGAACAGGCCTTGCGAGAAACCGGCCAGCCAGTCGCGCTCGGCACTGGGCAAGGCCAGCGCCAACGTGAAACCGACCGGGCGTGCGCCCATGGCGGCCAGGTCGGACAGGTTGACGGCCAGGCTTTTATGGCCGAGGCGCAGCGCATTTTCTCCGGCAAAGAAATGGCGGCCCTCGACCAGCATGTCGGACGAGATGGCCGTCTGCATCCCGGGCGCAGGGGTGAGCAGCGCGCAGTCGTCGCCGATGCCCAGGGTCGCGCGCGTGGCGTGATGAGGGCGCTGGAAATATTCTTGTATGAGGTCGAATTCGGAGAGCATCCGCCATTGTAAACGGCGTCCGCTGCGCCGATCACAACGCCTTGATTGCTATTTTCAATGGAACTCGGAATTTGGATAGGTAAATCCCATAATTGCCAAAAAAGGATTATATGGAAGCATCTATGCGGCTAAAGTGCCTAAAAGCGCCAAAAATTCGGCGATTTTGTCGTTTTCATCATAAGAAATGCTGATATCCATTATCACTCTGCGTGAAAATACCTACTTCTGCTCAAAGTTGGGTCTGATAAAATCGTAAGCTTTCCGACCGCACAAACAGGAAGGCAGTAAAGCATGGATTCGTCAGCAGAGAAGAAAGAAGAAATTCGTCAACAACTCCGCCTCGCGGCACTCGAATACCACGAGTTCCCGACTCCCGGCAAAATCAGTGTTACGCCGACCAAGCAACTGACCAACCAGCGCGACCTGGCGCTGGCCTACTCCCCGGGCGTGGCTGCGCCTTGCGAAGAAATCGTCATCGACCCGGCCGCTGCCTATAAATATACGGCGCGTGGCAACCTGGTGGCCGTGATCACCAACGGTACCGCCGTGCTGGGCCTCGGTAACATCGGTCCGCTGGCCGCCAAGCCGGTCATGGAAGGCAAGGGCGTATTGTTCAAGAAATTCGCCGGCATCGACGTCTTCGACATCGAAATCAACGAGCTCGACCCGGACAAGCTGGTGGACATCATCGCCGCGCTGGAACCGACTTTCGGCGGCGTCAACCTGGAAGACATCAAGGCGCCCGAGTGCTTCTACATCGAGCGCCAGCTGCGCGAGCGCATGAAGATCCCGGTCTTCCACGACGACCAGCACGGCACCGCCATCATCGTGGGCGCCGCCATCCTGAACGGCATCCAGCTGGTCGGCAAAGACATCAAGAACTGCAAACTGGTCGTCTCGGGCGCCGGCGCTGCCGCACTGGCCTGCCTGGACCTGATCGTCGACCTGGGCTTCCCGCTCGAGAACATCTTCGTGACCGACCTGGCCGGCGTGGTCTATAAAGGCCGCACCGAGCTGATGGACCCGGACAAGGAACGCTTCGCCCGCGAGACCGACGCCCGCACCCTGGCCGAAGTGATCCCTGGCGCCGACATTTTCCTGGGCCTGTCCGCCGGCGGCGTACTGAAACAGGACATGGTCAAGTCGATGGCGTCGAACCCGCTGATCCTGGCGCTGGCCAATCCGAACCCGGAAATCCTGCCCGACGACGTCAAGGCCGTGCGCGACGACGCCATCATCTGCACCGGCCGTTCGGATTACCCGAACCAGGTCAACAACGTGCTGTGCTTCCCGTACATCTTCCGTGGCGCGCTCGATTGCGGCGCCACCACCATCACGCGCGAAATGGAAATCGCCGTGGTGCACGCGATCGCCGAGCTGGCCCACGCCGAACAGTCGGACATCGTCGCCACCACCTACGGATTTACCAACCTGTCGTTCGGCCCGGAATACCTGATCCCGATGCCGTTCGATCCGCGCCTGTTGATCAAGATCGCGCCGGCCGTGGCCAAGGCGGCCGAAGACTCGGGCGTGGCAACGCGTCCGATCCAGGATCTGCAAGCGTACGCCGACAGCCTGCAGCAGTTCGTGTACCGCAGCGGCACCTTCATGAAGCCGCTGTTCCAGGTGGCGAAGAAGACCGCCAAGGAACTCAAGCGCATTGTTTACGCCGAAGGCGAAGAAGAGCGCGTGCTGCGCGCGGTGCAGGTGATCGTCGATGAAAAACTGGCCAGCCCGATCCTGGTCGGCCGTCCGGCCGTGCTGGAGGCGCGCATAGCCAAGTTCGGCCTGCGCCTGAAACACGGCGTGGACTTCGACGTCATCAACCCGGACCAGGACGACCGCTACCGCGACTACTGGCAGTCGTACTACGCGCTGACTTCGCGCGCCGGTGTGACCCAGGAATACGCCAAGCTGGAAATGCGCCGCCGCCACACCCTGATCGGCGCCATGATGATCAAGAAGGGCGACGCCGACGGCATGATCTGCGGCACCTTCGGCACCACCGAACTGCATCTGAAATACATCGACCAGGTGCTGGGCAAGCGTGACGGCGCCTGCGTGTACGCAGGCATGAATGTGCTGATCATGCCGGAGCGCCAGCTGGTGATGGTCGATACGCACGTCAACGAAAACCCGAACGCCAAGGAGCTGGCCGCGATCACGGTGATGGCTGCCGAAGAGATGCGCCGCTTCGGTTTGTCGCCGCGTGCTGCACTGCTGTCGCACTCGAACTTCGGTTCGTCCAACAGCGAATCGGCGCAAAAAATGCGCGCCACTTTGGCGCTGGTGAAACAGCTCGATCCGACCCTGGAAATCGACGGCGAAATGCACGGCGACACCGCGCTCGACTCGAAACTGCGCCACGCCATCATGCCCGATTCGACCCTGACCGGCGACGCCAACCTGCTGGTCGCACCGAACATCGACGCTGCCAACATCGCCTACAACCTGGTGAAAACGGCAGCCGGCAACGGTATCGCGGTTGGTCCGATCCTGCTGGGCTGCTCGCAGGCCGTGCACATCCTGACGCCATCGGCCACCGTGCGCCGCATCGTCAACATGACCGCGCTGTGCGTGGTCGATGCGGTGGCCGGCAAGTCGTAATCCCCGCCTGGCACTTGCCAGCGAGAAAAGCCGCTTCTCCGGAAGCGGCTTTTTTTCGTCAGTATCAAGCTGACTGTAACCGGATGTAACGAGTGTAAGCGTATGAGCTACCGCGCGGGGCAGGGGTGGTCACTCGGTTACAATCATCGATCTTATTGTTGCCACGCTCACACCATGACGAACTCGAAGAAAGCCCTTATTACCGGCATCACCGGCCAGGACGGCGCCTACCTGGCGCAGCTGCTGCTCGACAAGGGCTACCAGGTCACCGGTACTTATCGCCGTACCAGCTCGGTCAACTTCTGGCGTATCGAGGAGCTGGGCATCGCGTCGCATCCGCACCTGGAACTGGTGGAATTCGACCTGACCGACCTGTCGTCCGTCACGCGCCTGATCCAGCGTGTGCAGCCGGACGAAATCTACAACCTTGCTGCGCAAAGCTTCGTGGGCGTGTCGTTCGACCAGCCGATTACCACCGGCGAAATCACCGGCCTGGGCGCGGTCAACCTGCTCGAGGCGATCCGCATTGTCAACCCGAAGATCCGCTTCTACCAGGCGTCCACATCGGAGATGTTCGGCAAGGTGCAGGCCGTGCCGCAAAAAGAGGACACGCCGTTTTACCCGCGCAGCCCGTATGGCGTGGCCAAGCTGTATGCGCACTGGATGACGGTTAACTACCGCGAGTCGTACGGCATTTTCGGCGCCTCGGGCATCCTGTTCAACCACGAGTCGCCGCTGCGCGGGCGCGAGTTCGTCACCCGCAAGATCACCGACACGGTGGCCAAGATCCACCTCGGCCTGCAGGATGTGCTCGAGCTGGGCAATATGGACGCCAAGCGCGACTGGGGTTATGCGAAAGAGTACGTGGAAGGCATGTGGCGCATCCTGCAGGCCGACACGCCCGACACCTATGTGCTGGCCACCAACCGCACCGAGACCGTGCGCGACTTCGTCACCATGGCATTTAAAGCGGTCGAGATCGACCTGGCCTGGAGCGGCGCCGCCGAGCACGAAACCGGCACGTGCCGGAAGACCGGCCGCGTACTGGTGCGCGTCAACCCGAAATTCTACCGCCCGGCCGAAGTGGAACTGCTGATCGGCGACGCCGGCAAGGCCTTGAGCGAATTGGGCTGGAAGCCGCAGACCACGCTGGAACAGCTGTGCCAGATGATGGTCGAGGCCGACCTGCGCCGCAACCGCGCTGGCATGTCGTTCTAGGGAGCGGCAGGTGATTCCCAACGCCACCCTGGAAGGCGCCGGCAAGCGGGCGCTGATCACCGGCAGCGCCGGGTTTACGGGCCGCTACGTGGCGCAGGAACTGCGCGCGGCGGGCTACCAGGTGCACGGCATAGTCGCCCCCGGCAGTGCTGCCGGCATGGACGAGTTCAGCGTCGATCTGAACGACCGCGCCGGGCTGGCGGCCGTGGTGCAGCAAGTACAGCCCGACGTGGTGGTGCACCTGGCGGCCATCGCCTTTGTCGGTCATGGCGACGCCGAGCAAATCTACCGCGTCAACGTGGCCGGCACCCGCAACCTGCTCGAAGCGCTGGCCGGCCTGGCAAGGCGGCCGGCGGCCGTGCTGCTGGCGTCGAGCGCCAACATTTACGGCAATACCGATGTCGGCGTGATCGATGAAGACGTGCCGGCCGCGCCGGCCAACGACTACGCGGTCAGCAAGCTGGCCATGGAATACATGGCGCGCCTGTGGAGCGACCGCCTGCCGTTGATCATCGCACGGCCGTTCAATTACACCGGCGTGGGCCAGGACGAGAACTTCCTGCTGCCAAAAATCGTCTCCCACTTCCGCCGCCGCGAAGCACGCATCGAACTGGGCAACCTGCACGTGTGGCGCGATTTTTCCGACGTGCGCATGGTGGCGCGCAGCTATCGCCGCCTGCTGGCGGCGCCGGCCGCCGCTACCGCCGGCCGCGCTTTCAACATCTGCTCGGGAAATGCGCACTCGCTGGGCGAGGTGCTGGACCTGATGGCCGACATTGCCGGCTACCGCATCGACGTCCACGTCAATCCGGCGTTTGTGCGCGCCAACGAAGTGGTGCGCCTGGTGGGCGATAACCGCCGCCTGGCCAGCGTGATCGGCGCTGCCGGTGTAGTCGATCCGGTGCCGCTGGCCGACACCCTGCGCTGGATGTATCAGGCGTGACCGGCGCTGTAATGCCATTGCGGGTAGGCCTGTCCACCACCACGATCGAACCGGCGCTGACCGGCGGCCGGTTCGACGGCATCGGCGTCTTCACGCGCGCCTTGCTCGACCATTTGCCGGGCGCCGGCGTGGACGTGGTGCCATTCAGCTTTGCGCCGCCCGGCGGCGTGCAAAAGCTGAGCGCGGGCCGCGCACTGCCGCTGTCGTTCCCGGTCGCGACGCTGGGCGACATGCTGCTGCCGGCCGGCGCCTATCTTGACGTGAGCCGCACCCTGACCAGTGCCGGCGCCGCCCCGCTGGACCTGTTCCACGCCACCGACTACCGTATCGTGCGCATGGACTGCCCGGTGGTGGCGACCCTGCACGACGCGCTGCCGATCTCGCACCCGCAGTGGTGCAATCCCAAGTGGCGGCGCTTGAAAAACTGGCTGCAGATCCGCGCCGCGCGCAAGGCGCAGCACGTGATCGCGTCGTCGCACTATTCGGTGCGCGAGCTGGTGGAATTCTTCGGCATCGACGAGCGCAAGATCAGCGTGCTCTATCACGGCGTGCGGGCCGAATGGTTCGATGTACCGGCGCCGGAGGCGCGCGACGCCACCCTGGCGCAGTATGGGCTGCAGGCCGGCTACTACCTGTTTGTGGGCACACTGCAGCCGCGCAAGAACGTCGAGCGCCTGCTGGACGCCTACCTGTCGCTGCCGCCGGTGCTGCGCGCAGCGCGCCAGCTGGTGATCGTCGGTGCGCCGGGCTGGCGCAGCGCCGAACTGATACAGCGATTGAAGGCGGCGCGCGAACGCGGCGAAAACGTCGTCTGGCTCGACACCCTGACCGACAACCACCAGCTGCGCCACCTGTACGCGGGCGCCGGTGCGTTCGTGTTCCCGTCGCTGCACGAGGGCTTCGGCCTGCCGCTGCTCGAAGCGTTTGCCAGCGGTGTGCCGGTGGCCTGCGCCCACGCCACGTCGCTGCCCGAGGTAGCGCAGGGGGCAGCGCTGGAATTCGATCCGCTCTCGGTGGGCGAGATTGCCGCCGCCATGACCATGCTGGCGCGCGACGAGGGCGTGCGGGCGCGGCTGATTGCTGCCGGCCGTATCCGCGCGCTGGAGATGACGTGGGACGAGGCGGCGCGCCGCACCGCCGCCGTCTATCGGCAAGTGCTGGCAGCGTGAGGAGACCGGCCATGCGCGTCCTGCATTTCTACAAAACCTATTATCCCGACTCGTGGGGCGGGGTGGAGCAGGCCATCCGCCAGATGTGCGTGGGTACCGGCCGCCTCGGCGTGGACAACACCGTGCTCACGCTCGGCCGCCACCCGGGCCCGGCGCGCATGGACTTCGAAGGCCACGTGGTGCACCGCGCGCGGCAGAACTTCGAGATCGCGTCCACCGGCTTTTCGGTCGGCGCCATCGGCCAGCTGGCGCAGCTGGCGCGCCAGGCCGACGTCGTGCATTACCACTTTCCGTGGCCGTTCATGGACCTGGCGCACTTCATGGCGCGGGTGGACAAGCCCAGCGTGGTCACGTACCACTCCGACATCGTGCGCCAGAAAAACCTGCTGCGCCTGTACGCGCCGCTCAAGCGCCGCTTCCTGCGCAGTGTCGATGCCATCGTGGCCACCTCACCCAATTACCTGGCCTCGTCGCCGGTGCTGCAACAGTTTGCCGACAAGACCCGCGTGATCACCTTCGGCCTCGACAAGGCCGGCTACCGCCAGCCGCCACCGGCAGTGACCGACAAGTGGCGCGCGCGCTTCGGCCAGCGCTTCTTCCTGTTCGTGGGCGTGCTGCGCTACTACAAGGGCTTGCACATCCTGCTCGACGCGCTGGCCCATCCTGAAAATTCTCGCTATCCGGTGGTGATCGTCGGCGCCGGCCCGATCGAGCAGGAACTCAGGCAGCACGTCGCGCGCCTGGGACTTCAGCACGTGCATTTCGTCGGTGCGGTGGACGAAGATGACAAGATTGCGCTGCTGCAGGCGTGCTACGCGATGGTGTTCCCGTCGCACCTGCGCTCGGAGGCGTTCGGCATCTCGCTGCTGGAAGGCGCCATGTTCGGCAAACCGATGATCTCGAGCGAGATCGGTACCGGCACCACCTACATCAATATCGACCACGAGACCGGGCTGGTGGTGCCGCCCGACGATGCGCCAGCCCTGGGCGCGGCCATGCGCGCGCTGTGGGACGATCCGGCCTGTGCCGCCGACATGGGCCGGCGCGCCGAGGCGCGCTACCGCGAATTGTTTACGGCCGAACGCATGGCGCTGAACTACCACGGGCTTTACAAGGAGCTGGCCGCCATTTGATCTGGCGCAAATCTTTTTATAGGGCAAGACCCTATCATTGCACCCGAACTCTGCGCCCTGACGACGGTCCTCACCATTGACGCCACCAAGATGGCGCCACCTGCTGTGCGACGCAACGACGGCGTCCCGGCGGGGGTTCACCCCCAGCGTTTGTGATTAATGCGGTTAAAATACGCCATCACCCCCTGATGGAGAAACGCGTGCGCTGCCTGGTCATCGAAGATGAAGCCGAAACCTCGAACTACATCTGCAAGGGCCTGCGCGAAGCGGGCTACCTGGTCACCGCCTGCGCCACCGGCCCGGACGGACTCGATTACGCCATCGCCGAGGAATGGGACATCATCATCCTCGACCGCATGCTGCCGGGCCGTATCGATGGCCTGTCCATCGTCGACAAGCTGCGCGCGCTGGGCAAGCACACACCGGTCATCATCGTCAGCGCCCTGTCCACCATCGACGCCCGCGTGACCGGCCTGCGCGGCGGCGCCGACGACTATTTGCCGAAACCGTTCGCGTTTTCCGAACTGCTGGCGCGGGTAGAAGCGCTGCTGCGGCGCAGTGCGCCCGGCGCCGACAGCACCCAGCTGCAAGTGGCGGACCTCAAGCTCGACCTGCGCACCATGCGCGTCACGCGCGGCGCCAAGGTGATCACGCTGCAACCGCGCGAGTACCGGCTGCTCGAATACCTGATGCGCAACGAGAACCAGGTGGTCACCCGCACCATGCTGCTCGAATCGGTGTGGGACTACCACTTCGACCCGCAGACCAATGTGATCGACGTCCAGATCAGCCGCCTGCGCGCCAAGGTGGACAAGGACTTCCCGGTCATGCTGATCCACACCCTGCGCGGCGTGGGCTACCGCATGGGCGCCACCGCGCCCGGCGACAGCGACGGCGGGGAGCGCGCGCTTGGCTGACTGGCTGCGCCAGCCATCGCGGCTCTGGGGCGCATCGATCGCCGCCAAGCTGGTGCTGGGCTACGGCCTGCTGGGCACCATCTCGATCGCCGTGGTGTCGATGGTGTTTTATACCGGCACCATCGGCGTGCTCGATCAGAACCTCGATGGAAAAATCGTCGCCCAAGCCCAGCGGCTGCTGCACCGTGCTAACGCCGATGGCCATGCGCACCTGATCGAAGAAGTGCGGCGCCTGCTGGCCGACGGCATCGACAGCGACCGCGAGATCTTCCAGCTGCTCGACAGCGAGGGCAATACCGTGGCCGGCAATCTCGGTTCGTGGCCGCAGGCCGAGGGCGAAACCGAGGCCGGCGTCCGCGCGCAGATGCTCAGCGCCGACGTCGTGCGCGAAGGCCACCTGAAACCGGCGCGCCTGTACCTGCGCCCGCTCGACGGCGGCGGCATGCTGATCGTCGGCCGCGACCTGAGCGAGCAGGAAGCCGTGCGCGAGTTGATCTGGGATGCGCTGCTGGCCGGCGCCGGCGTGTCGCTGTTGCTGACGGTGGCCGGCGCCTTGCTGTTCCGCCGCACCATCGAGAACAAGCTGGGAGAAATACGCGGCACCGCCGCCCGCATCGAGGCCGGCGATTTGAGCCACCGCATCGCGATCAGCGGCGACGACGAATTCGCGCGCCTGAACCGCGACATCAACCGCATGCTCGACCGCATCGAGCTGCTGATGGAAGGCATTCGCCACGTCTCCAACGCCATCGCCCACGACCTGCGCACGCCGCTCTCGCGCATTCGCGGCCGGCTCGACGACGCGCTGCGCCACGAGGCCAGCGTGGAACGGCTGGCGGGCGCCTCGCACGACGCCATCGACGATATCGACGACCTGATACGCCTGTTCGAACGCCTGCTGCAAATTGCCGAAGTGGAGTCGGGCATGCGCACCAGCATGTTCGAACGGCTGGACCTGGGCCGCGTGGTGGCCGACATCGGCGAGATGTACGAGGCCAGCGCGGAAGACGACAACATCACCCTGAGCGTGGACGCGCCGGAGTCGCTGTACGTGGATGGCGACCGCAACCTGCTTGCCAGCGCGATTGCCAGCCTGCTGGAAAACGCCATCAAGTATGCCGGGCCGGGATCGGTGGTGCGCATCCGCGCCGGCCTGCACCACGGCATGGCGGCGATTGCGGTCAGTGACAATGGTCCCGGCATCCCGGCGGAAGAACTGGACAAGGTGACGCAGCGCTTCTACCGCCTCGATAAAAGTCGCCACCTGCCGGGCAACGGCCTGGGACTGTCGATCGTCGCTGCCACCGCCACCGCGCACGGCGGCCGGCTGGCGCTGGAGGACAACGCGCCGGGACTGGTGGCGCGGCTGGTGCTGCCGCTGGCGGGTTCCCAGCTATCCTGACTGTAATGTGACCGCAAGCTTGCGGAGAGTCGCCCGGTTCTATGATGGTTTCACGCTCACTGAAACCCTCCGACCATGCATGATCTGACCGATATCGCCCACTGGCTGCAGCACCATCCCGTGCACCACGACTCCGCCGTCCACACCACGCTGCCCGATCCCACGTTTATCAGCGGCGGGCAGGAAGTGGTGTCCTTCAGCACCAACAACTACCTGGCGCTGGCCAATCACCCGCGGCTGGTGGCGGCGGCCAAGCGGGGCCTCGATCGCTACGGCGTGGGCAACTGCGAGTCGCGCCTGCTGGGCGGCGACCTGGAGGTGTACCGCGAGCTCGAAGCACGCCTGGGCGCCCTCAAGCACAAGAGCGACGCGGTGCTGTTCGTCACCGGTTACATGACCAATATCGGCGTGCTGTCGTCGATCGTCAAGGCGGCCACCCTGGCGCGCCTGCATGGATTCCGCGCCAAGAAGCGCCACAAGTACGCGTACTACTCGGACGAGTACAATCACATCAGTATCCGCGAAGGGATCCAGATGTCGGGCGCGCTGCGTTATAACTACCGCCACTGCGACATGAACCATCTTGAATCGCTGCTGCAGGCTGGCGCGCAGGAAGGCACCACGCCGATCATCGTCAGCGACGGCGTGTTCAGCATGGAAGGCACGATCGCGCCGCTGCCCGACCTGGTGGCGCTGGCCGAACGCTTCGGCGCGCTGCTGTACATCGACGACGCCCACGCCACCGGCATCCTCGGCGCCAACGGCGGCGGCACCTCGGAGCACTTCGGCTGCTACAGCCAGAACATCATGCAGATGGGGACCCTGAGCAAGGCGCTCGGTTCGATCGGCGGCTTCGTGGCGGTGGAGCGCGACGTAGCCGACGTTATCCGCCTGACCAGCTCCGCCTACGGCTTCACCTGCCCGCCACCGCCGGACCAGGCGGCGGCGCTGCTGGCCGCACTCGATCTGCTGGAAGAGGAGCCGCAACGGCGCCAGCGCCTGTGGGACAACCAGCGCTACTTCATCGAGCAGATGGCGCCGCTGGGCTACACCATCATCTCGACCGCCACGCCGATCCTGCCGGTGCTGATCGGCGACGCTGAAACCTGCCAGCGCTACGCCATCGAGTTGCGGCGCGAAGGCATCCACGTCGATGCGATCCAGTTCCCGGCCGCGCCGGTGGGCCAGGCGCGGTTGCGCTTCATGATGAACGCCGGCCACACCTTCCGCCAGATCGACCACGTAGTTGCCGTGATGGCGCGCCTGGCCGGGCGCCAGGTACGGCTCGTCGCCTAAGAATGCTCTGCCCAGCGTTGCTTGATCTCAAGCAGCGCGGGCATCTGTTCGATAAACAGATCGACCAGCCGTGGCTCGAAGTGCTTGCCGCGCTGCTGCTGCAGATATTCCACCGCCTGTTCCACTGGCCACGCCTGCTTGTAGGGCCGCGCCGACGTCAGCGCGTCGAACACGTCGGCAATCGCCACGATCCTTCCCACCAGCGCAATTTCCTCTCCCTTCAATCCGGCCGGGTAACCGCTGCCATCCCATTTTTCGTGGTGCGTGACCGCCAGCAGGTGCGCCATGGCCAGCATGCCGCTTTCGTGGCGGCCGATGATGTCGCCGCCGATCGAGGAGTGCGACTGCATCACCTTCCATTCTTCGGCGTCGAGCGGTCCCGGTTTTTGCAGGATGCTGTCGGGGATGCCGATCTTGCCCACGTCGTGCATCGGCGCCGCGTGCAGCAGGTCGTCCGCTTCTTCCTCGCTCATGCCCAGCGCCAGGCCCAGGATGCGCGCGTAGTGGCTCATGCGGATCACGTGCAGGCCGGTCTCGTTGTCCTTGTATTCGGCGGCCAGGCCCAGGCGCTGGACGATTTCCAGGCGCGTGCGTTTGAGTTCGTCCGCGCGCACCAGCGTCAGGTGCGTGCGCACGCGGGCGCGCACGATGGGCGGGCTGACCGGCTTGGTGATGTAATCCACGGCGCCGGCCTCGAAGCCCACCACCTCGTCGGTGGCGTCGCCCAGGGCGGTGACGAAAATCACCGGGATGTCGTGCGTGGCCGGATCGCGCTTGAGCAGGCGGCAGGTCTCGTAGCCGGTCATCCCCGGCATCATCACGTCGAGCAAAATCAGTTGCGGCGACTCCTGCACCGCCAGTTCCAGCGCGCGCTGGCCGTCCTTGGCGAACAGCAGCCGGTACTGGTCTTGCAGGATGTGGCGCAGCAGTTGCAGGTTGCTCGCTTCGTCGTCCACCGCCAGGATCAGCGGCAGCTTCTTTTCAATCAGGGGCATCTATCTACTCCTTGGACAGGCTGTCCAGTATTGCTTCCAGCGTGGATGCCGCCAGCGGGAAGTCGAAATCGTCAAGGGCGCCATGCAGCGCCGCCAGGTGTTTGAGCGGGGTGGCGGGGGCGCCGGCCAGGCTGGCGACCAGCGTCGCCAGTGCGGCGTCGTCCAGCGCACCGCGCCGCAGCGGCGGCAGCAATGCCTCTGCACGGGCGCGCGCGGCGGCAGCATCGAAAGCTGCCGGTGTGGCGGCGGCAGTGGCAGGCGTGTCCGCGCCCTGGCCGGCGGCGCTGTCGTCGTCATCGCGGGTGCGGGCGTTGGCGGCGTCGCGGCGGGTGGTGATTGCCTGCATGGCGTGGATGGCGCCCAGCGCCGCTTCGAGCTGGCTGGCCAGTTGCCGCTGCTGCTGCGCCAGTTCGGCGTCGAGCGGCACGTCGGCATCGCGCGGCGGCGCGCCGCACAGTTTTTCGATGTGGGCCAGCGTGGCGGCCAGTTGCTCCAGTCCCAGGTTGGCGGCCACGCCGCGCACGCGGTGGCACCAGGCTTGCGCGTCCGCCAGGCGCGCGGCAGTAGGCGCGGCCAGCAGCGTGGCCAGGGTGGCGGCGCCGTCGTTGTAGTCGGCGGCAAAGCGGCCCAGCGCGTGCTGGTACACGGTTTCCTTGCCGGCCCAGCGCTGCAGGCCGGCCTTGTGGTTGAGCACGCGCTGGCGCGCCGGCGCGTCGGCTTGCGTGCCGTGTTCCATCGGCGGCAGGCGCAGCACCTGCGCGATCTCGTGCGACAGCGCGAACCAGTCCACCGGCTTGGACGCGAAACCGTCCATGCCGGCGTCGGTGGTGGCCTGCCGGTGCGCGGCCAGCACGCTGGCGGTCATGGCCACGATCGGCACCCGGGCCAGGGGCTGGCCCGACAGGCGCGCCCGTTCGCGCTCGCGGGTGCGGATGGCGCGGGTGGCCGCCAGGCCGTCCATCAGCGGCATCTGCACGTCCATCAGCACGATGTCGTACGCGTGATCACCGGTGAGCTGTACGGCGATGGCGCCGTCGCTGGCCGTCTGCAGGGTGTGGCCGCGCCGGGCCAGCATCAGCGACAGCAGTTCCAGGTTCTGCGGCACGTCGTCCACCGCCAGGAAGCGCAGCGGCGGCAGTGGATAGTCGCTGCGCTCCGCGCTCTGGCCGGGGCCATCGTGAGCGTGTGCGGGTTCCAGCGGCAGCAGCACGGTGAAGGTGGCGCCTTCGCCGGGCACGCTGGTGACGCCGATGGTGCCGCCCATGAGGGCGACCAGCTGGCGGCTGATGGTGGTGCCAAGGCCGGTGCCGCCGAAGCGCCGCGTCATCGACGCGTCGGCCTGGGTGAACGGATCGAAGATGGCGGCCTGGCGCTCGGGCGCGATGCCGATGCCGGTGTCCTGCACCGCGATCTGCAACTGGCCGTGGCGCGCGCCGGCGCGCAGCGTGATCTTGCCGGCGCTGGTGAACTTGATCGCATTGTCCAACAGGTTGCCGAGGATTTGCCGCATGCGCAGCTCGTCGCCGTGCAGCCAGGTGGGCAGCGACGGGTCGTATTCGATGTCGATGGTCAGGCCTTTGGCGCGCGCGTTGCCCCCAAAAGTGGAGGCCAGTTCGTCGATCAGTCCGAGCAGGCTGTAGTCGTCCGGCTCCAGTTCCACCGCGCCTTTATCGAGCTTGGCGGTGTCGAGCACTTCGTTGAGCAGCCGTAGCAGCGAGCGGCCTTCCTTGCGCACGGTGCCCAGGTGGCGGCGCTGGGCCGGATCGAGTTCGGTATCGAGCAGCACGTCCGTGAAGCCGAGAATGGCGTTCATCGGCGTGCGGATTTCGTGGCTCATATTGGCCAGGAAGCTGGCGCGCGCGGCGGCTGCCTGCTCGGCGGTCTCCTTGGCCTGGCGCAGTTCCTCTTCCATCTGGCGCCGCTCGGTGATGTCGAGGATTACGCCGTCGATCCAGACGATGGCCGGGTTGCTCTCATCGCGGGTAACGGCGCCGTGCTCCCACATCGAGCGGATGCTGCCGTCGGCGTGGCGGATGCGGTACTCGACCTGGTAGGCGGATAGCCGCTCGACGCTGCGGCTGATCTCCGCTTCGACGTACTCGCGGTCCTCGGGCAGCACCAGCGTGCCGAGGGTGCGGGTACGCTGCGGGCCGACGAAATCGCCGGCGGGAAAACCGGCCAGGCGCTCCATGCCGTCGCTGACGAATACTGGCGGCGCGTCGTAGCCCATGCTGCTGCGGAACGAGATGCCGGGAATGTTGCGGATCAGGGAGCGGAACTGCTGCTCGTTGGCGTGCAGCGCCTGCATGATGGCGCGCCGTTCGCTGATGTCGGTGATGAACAGCACGAACAGGTCGCGGTGTTCCACCCGCGCGTGGCCGATGGCGCGCCGGATTGGCACCACGCCGCCGTCCTTGCGCAGCGCGATCACTTCGTTGACCGTGTTGGCACCCGCAGTCGCGCCGGCATCGTCGGCCTGGTGCAGGAACTTGAGCAAGCCTTCGTGTTCGGACCGGTCGCCATCGGTCATCAACAGGCGTATATTGCGGCCGACGATTTCGTCGCGGCGCCAGCCGAAGATGCGCTCGGCCGAGGCGTTGAATTCATGGACCACGCCGTCGCGGTCCACCGTCACCACGCCGTCGATGGTGGTGGTGAGCAGGGCGCGCATCCAGCGCTCGCTCTCGCTCAGTTGGCGGTACAGGTCGCGGTACCGCAGCACGCCATTGGCGGCCAGGACAAATACCGTGATGGCCACCGTGATGACCGCGATCGACAGCGCCAGGAAACCGGTGTTCTGGCTCCCGCCATCGCCCGCGATCGGCACGCCGGTAAAGCGCGCCGCCGCCATGCCGGTGTAGTGCATGCCGGCGATGGCGCAGCCCATCACGAATGCCGCGAGCACGCCGAGGAAGCTGGGGCGCACATGCTGGCGCAAGCTGCGCACGCCGAAGCGGATCCAGATCGCCAGCGTGGCCAGGGCCACGGCCACCACGATCGACAGCGCGAACATGGCCGGATCGTATTGCAGGTAGAGGTTGGTGCGCATGGCGGCCATGCCGGTGTAGTGCATGGCGCCGATGCCGGCCCCGGTCAGCACGCCGCCGGTGAGCAGGGCGCCGGTGGTCAGCTCGCGCCGGCCGATGATGTTGAGCGCAACCCACGAGGCGCCCAGGCTGGGCAGCACCGACAGCATGGTCACGCCGGGATCGTACTCGACAATCGTGCACAGGTCGAAGGCGAGCATGCCGATGAAGTGCATGGCCCACACGCCGCAGCCCAGCGCCAGGCTGCCGGTGGCCAGCATGGTAGCGCGCAGGCCGCGCGTGGTGGCCGACTTGGCCTGGTCAACAACTTGCAATCCCATCCATGATGAGAAAATGGCAACCAGGATCGAGAGCACAACCAGCGTAGGGGTATAAATGCCGTATTGAAGCAGCGAAGGATCGCTCGGCGGAGAGAACAATTGAAGCAGAGTGGCGGTAGTCATATGATAGTAGGTTGTGCGCCGATCTGGAGCAGAAACCATATCACAAAAGGGCCGCTGCAAGACCTTCCGAGTGTTGCGCGGCGGCTCTGAATCTGGTGCTGAGACTACTCAATTGCTACTTAATAAGCAGCCGGTCAGTAGTCGAATTTTTTGCTTTTGGCACCGCGTTTTGCGGCCAGTTCCAGCGCACGCGCCTTCTCCTGTTCCGCCCGCCGCTGGCGCGCTTCGGCCGCAGCCTGCTTGCGGCGCGCGTTGTGCTGCGCAATACGCTGCTGGGTATGCATGCCGCGCTTGCTGTTTTCCAGCAGCGCCATTTTCTGGCGCATGGCCAGCGCCCAGATCACGAAGATGAGTATTAGCGCCAGCAGGTAGCACAACTGCCACACGCCATAGTTCTGGCTGATAATGGGAAACAGCGGTGCGGCGCGCTCCAGCCACCCTTGCCCGAGGATGCCCAGCACCCCGGCGAACACGCCCAGCAAAACGGTCTTGGTGATCATCCAGCGGGTTGCCTTGACGCGTTGTTCCCAGAATTGCAGGGGATCGGCATGCAGGGCGGGGTCGAAACTGTCGGTGCTCATGGGGTTGAGAAAGTGGGCGGCGTGGTCGGATACGCAGGTTGGATATTATGGCATATTTCCCGTGCAGAAATAAGAGTATCAGAGGAGACATGTTGCATGTATGGTATTGATTTGATTGATAAATATCTGGTGGCGGGCATATTGGCGGCCAGTGTTGTCACCGTTGCCACAGCGGCGCCCGTGGAGACGCTGGTCGGGCCGGGCTGGGCCAATAATTCCGTTAACGCCGTGGTGTTTCGCAAGAATTCGCTGGTGTCCGACCGCCACTACCAGTACGTTGGCTACTACGACGCCGAACGCTACCTGGTGCTGGGCAAGCGCAAGCTCGGTGACGCGCACTGGACCGTGCACCGTACCCAATACCAGGGCAACGCTGCCGACGCCCACAACGCCATCAGCCTGATGCTCGACGGCGCCGGCACCCTGCACGTGGCGTGGGACCACCACAACAACGCGCTGCGCTATGCGCGCGGCGTGCAGCCGGGGTCACTCGAACTGGGGCCCAAGCAGTCGATGGTGGGCCAGGACGAAGACACCGTCTCGTACCCCGAGTTTTACCGCCTGCCGGATGGCCGGCTGCTGTTCTTCTACCGCCTGGGTGGCTCGGGCCGGGGCGACCTGGTGATCAACCGTTACGACCCGGCCAGCGCCACCTGGACCCGGCTGCATACGAACCTGATCACGGGCGAGGGCAAGCGCAACGCCTACTGGCAGGCGTTTCTCGACCACCAGGGCACCTTGCACGTGTCGTGGGTATGGCGCGAATCGCCGGACGTGGCCAGCAACCACGACCTGGCCTATGCACGTTCGCGCGACGGCGGCCTCACGTGGGAAACGTCCAGTGGCAAACCGTATGCGTTGCCGATCAGCGCCGCCAGCGCCGAGTACGCGCTGCGCATCCCGCAAAACAGCGAGTTGATCAACCAGACCTCGATGGCAGCCGATGCCGGCGGCCGGCCCTACATCGCCAGCTACTGGCGCGATCCCGGTTCGACGGTGCCGCAGTACCGTGTGGTGTACCGCGACGCGAAAGGCTGGCAGATGCGCAATCTCGGTTTTCGCCGGACGGCGTTTTCCCTGAGCGGGCAGGGCACCAAGCGCATACCGATCGCGCGGCCGCAAATCATGGTCAGCCTGGACGACAAGCGGCCCGGCGCGGTACTGGTATTTCGCGACGAGGAGCGCGGCAGCAAGGTGTCGGTGGCGCGCACCACGGATATCGCGGACGGCAAATGGCAGGTCAGCGACCTGACGGCGGCGTCGGTGGGTTCATGGGAACCGAGTTTCGATACGGAGCTGTGGCGCCGGAGCGGCGTGCTGAGCCTGTTTGTGCAGGACGTGCAGCAAGTCGATGGAGAAGGCCAGGCCGCCGTAGCGGCCCAGCCGGTGCGGGTGCTCGACTGGCACCCGCAGTAACTTACGCTTGCTGTTACGCCTGGACAGCGCGCGACTTGCGCTTGCGCATCCAGCCGATCAGGCCCAGGCCGGCAGCCATCATCAGGTAGGTTTCCATTTCCGGCACAGCTGCCAGGGGAGTGGAGGTGATGTCGAGGCTGTCGATGCCGATGTAGTTGCCGTTGTTGCCATTAATGCCAGCGTCGGTCAGTACGTAGCGCAAGGCGAACGCGCCGCTGGTTTCGCCGGTCAGGCCGCTCAGCGAGACGCTGTATTGGGTCCAGAAGGTTGGATAGCCGTAGTCTGCCTGCGTCGGATTAATACTGAGCAGCAGGGTATCAAACGTGCCCACGCTGTCCGCTGTGCTGCCGACATCGCTGCCACCAGCGGTGCTGAAACGCACCTCCAGGGTATCAGCGTAACCCGTGGCGCGGTCGGTGCGGGTAAAGAACGACAGCGTATCGCCGTTGCGGTAGGAAGACGTTGGCAAGATCAGCCAGTTGCTGAGGGTGCCCTGCGAGTCGACTGAATTGAAGTTGGCCGAGACAAAGGAACCAGCATCGCCTTCATATGCGCTGATAATATCGGTATCCCCAGCAGACCAGGTGGTAAAGCCAAGCGGATTGCTGTTATTAACGACAGTCCATCCCAACGGAATGCCGTTATCGAAGTTTTCGGTAAGGGCATCGGCCGAAGCGGTGCCAACTGCGCTGAACGACAGGGCTACGGCCATTGCCAACGGCATCAATGCGGATTTAAACGAAACAGCCATCTCAGACCTCCAATGTAAGTTGTGATTCGACTAATGCCGATGGTCAAAGTTTGTATACTGCTTGAAATCCAATGAAACTTACAGCAACTTTTGTATCGTTTTTATTATATTTCGGACAGTTTACACTTGGCGCAGCTTACACTGGAGCTCGGTTTAACAGCCTGGCTGGCAGCACTTAACGCTGCTGCGCCATAGAGCCGAGCGCGACTTTAAGGGTGTCGCTGTCGAGTCCGTTAAAGATGTTCGGATGCTGTGCAAACAGCGTTGCTACGCGTTCCACAATGCCAGGGTTGTGTTGCTGCGCCACAACGGCGATTTCAGCAACCTGCGGCGGCGTGATATCGGCAATTTGCTCTGTGGAAAGATGTGGGTGGCCATTCTCGGTAAACAGCGTGCCGACGCTGCCGGCCAGCGCGGACAACATGGTCGGGCTGACATTGTCCAGCAGCAGGTTCAGCAGTTCGGTGCGCAGGCCGCTGTCGCTGCGGAAGAACAGCTGGCTGACCATTTGCGCAAACGGCGGCGTGTCGTCGGACAGGAAGGCCCGGGCAATGCCCTGGGCGACCGACGATTGCGATTGTTCGCCGACGATATGCTTGAAGGCTTGCGCCACGCCGTCGGGATCGGCGGCAGTGACGTGGCCGGCATGTTGTTGCAATAAACTTCCCAGATCGAATCCCATGACAGCTCCCGGAGGTAAAAATCGCAGCATAGTCCGGGGTGGTGGGGCGGTCTGTTCGCAGTCGCACCATGCACTATGCATGGTCGGGCCCGCTGCCTTGCTGCTAGTCGGTCATGACGATGTCGCGCAGTTGCTTGCCTTCGAAATAGAGGATCCGGCACGACGCTTCGCCGAAGCACAGGCCGACTGCCTGCTGGGCGATATGCACTGTCTCGCACGGGTTACCAGGATGGCAGGCCGGCAAGTAGTCGCCTGCTTCAATCATCGACAGGCGCGGCGGGTTGGCATCGCTGTCCTCATAGCTGAAGGTTTTCAGGATGCCGGCGTAGCCGCCGCCAGGCGTAAAAGTGACCATCACCGCGCCGGCCAGCTTCTGCTCGTCGTTGTACATCAGCTGGACCACATCGTCGGTGTCCGCTGTCTGAATATGCCCCCTGATACTGGGCAAAGGCATTGCCATCCAGCCGGTGGGCGTTTGCACGCCATGCTTGTTGGCGTAGGCAACGATCTTGTCCACATCCGCTTGCGACGTCGGCGGCGTGTTCGGGGGAACCGTGTCCTCCTGGGGCGTGGTAGCCATGGTGGCAACAGCGGGAACAGCGGCGCTGCTCGCTGCCGAGGCGGCAAAAGTCAGCAGACAGGCGGCAGCAATCTGTGCCAGCTGGCGCGGGAGGTGGGAAATTCGCATGGAAAGGTCCGGTGGTATGCGGGCGGGTTGCCGCAATTGCAATCCATGCTAGGCAGTTGGTTCAGGGGCGTCAACAAATGCCTCATTACATATTGGCAATGTTATTGGGACAGGATATCGATGTAGCGCTGGTAGCTGAACACCCGGTTTTTGCGCTGCCCGCTGCGCTCTTCCACGATGCCTAACGCCACCAGTAACTTGACTGCGGCATTCGCAGTCGGGAAACTGGTTGCGAGTTTTTGCCGGATGGATTCGATAGTGAAGCGCGGTGTGGTGGGCAGCATTTCGAACAGCCGGTAGGCCACCGATCCGGCCATGGGTTCGACCAGCAAACGCCGCCGATCGCTCGTCACCAACGTGGCCAGCGCAATGATGCTGCCCTCAGCCTCGGTTGCCGCGCCGGTCACCGCATCAAGGAAAAAACCGACCCACGCTTCCCAGTCGCCTTGCGTACGCACTGCTGAGAGTAACCGGTAGTACTCGCCCTGGTGCCGCTTGAGGTAGCCGCTCAGGTACAGCAAAGGCTCGCTCAGCAGTCCCCAATGCTCGAACAGCGCCGTAATCAGCAGACGGCCGAGTCTGCCATTGCCGTCAAGGAAAGGATGAATGGTTTCAAACTGCGCATGCAGCAGGGCGATTCTTACCAGCGGCGGCAACCCATGCTGCTCCGCGTGGATGAACTGTTCCAGATCCGCCAGCAGCACAGCCAGGTGTTCCGGAGGCGGTGGTACAAACGCGGCATTGCCTGGACGGCTGCCGCCGATCCAGTTTTGCGACCGCCGTATCTCTCCCGGCTGTTTGCTCGCACCGCGTGTGCCGCTGAGCAGCAGTCGATGCGCATCGCACAGCAGCCGCACGCTGAGCGGCAAGCCATGTTCATCGCGCATATTTTTGCGCACCAGTCGAAACGCTTGCAGATAATTGGTGACTTCCTCGACGTCATCGGCATTGTCCGTGACCAATCCAGCCTCGTGATCGAACAGGTCGGTCAAGGTAGCCTGGGTGCCTTCTATTTGCGACGTGAGCAACGCTTCGCGGCGGATGGTGCTGTACAGCAGCCAGTCCACGGAGGGTACCAGGCCGGTCACAACCGAGAGTCGGGTCAGTGCCTGCCCGGCAGCACGAAGTTGGTGTTGCCAGAGTTCTGGTTCCAGCGCAGGGTCTTGCGGAGGCAGCGAGTGCGGGACGAACGAACGCACCACCTCACCGAGCGTGGTGCTGCTGACGTAGGTTCCAGTGATGCGTTGCATGGCGATGCCTCCTGACTGGCATCTGATATTAAAGCATTCTTTAATTTGGCGTGGGGGTGTTAAAGAATTTTTTCATGTCGCACAGGCCAAACAAAAAACCCGCACTACCTGACGGCGAGCGGGTTTCTATGTATGTACAACTATTTACTTCAAATACCTGGTGCCTCGGGCCGGAATCGAACCGGCACGCCTTTCGGCGGCGGATTTTGAGTCCGCTGCGTCTACCAGTTCCACCACCAAGGCAGGCCTGCATGCAATGCGAGGTACATTATCACTGATTTGCCCCCCAGCCGCAAGACTCGTGACTGGAAATTTTACTGATCAGGCAAGCGCAACCAGGACGGGTTGGCGGGCCAGGCGTTGCTGTTGCTCTTCCAGCAGGTCGAAGATGGCGTCCTTCGACAACACGTACTGGTCCATCAGCACGCCCTTCAGCTCGAGGATCTGCTCGCGGTAGTCGGCGATTGCCTGCAGCGTGTAGGTGTACAGTTCGTCCGATTTGGCTTGTACCTGGTCGAGGTCGGTGTCCTTGTGCTTGAACTGGGTGTAGTCGAGCTTGGAGCGCGAATACATCGAGAGCTGGTTCACCATCATGTCGAGCATCGACGTGGCCTTCTGGATGTCGTTCTGGCTGCCCACCGAGATGCCGCGCGCGCCGTAGAACAGTTCTTCCGCCGCCACGCCGCCGTACAGCTGGATCACGTCGCGCTCGAGTTCTTCCAGTGTACGCAGCGCCACGTCGTCCGAGGCCGACAGCACGTAACCGAGCGCGCCCAGCTTGGAGACCGATTCGGTACTGATCTTGAGGAACGGCGAGCGCTCCTTCACTTCGGCCAGGGTCATGCCTTCGCGCAGCCACGGGTCGATCTGCATGAAGAAGTGGCCGAGCTCGTGCAGCGCCACGCGCTCGCGCTGGCGTGTCTTTTCGGCAGTTGTAGCGCGGTCGGTGAGGCCGATGGTGGCGCGCTCGAAGGCGCGGAACATCAGGTCGGTATCGATGACCTTGTTTTCCTGGATGGCGATCATGCTGGCGCGCTCGACCACTGTTTGCAACAACGCCGGGCTGAGGTTGGCAGTGATCTCGGCCACGTGGTCGAGCTTGAGGTGATCCCAATCGACGCAGCCGTCGGCCTTGCGCGCCAGGAACGAGCGCAGCAGTTCGCTGCGTTCGTTCTTGTTGGGCAGACGGAAATTGATCTTGACCGAGAAGCGGCGCAGCATCGCTTCGTCCATCTTGGTCGAAGCGTCGTCGAAGTTGGACGCCACTACCCAGATCACGCCGGCGCCCTTGTCGCTGCGCACGCCGTCGAGCAAGCCGAGCAGGGTGTTGGCAGTGTCGTCTTCCCATTTCTTTTCACCGCGGCCGCGCGGCATGAACAGGCCCTGCGCTTCGTCGAGGAAGATGATGCAGCTGCCGCGCGCGCATGCCTTGCGGTGCAGCGCGTGCAGCGCCTTGGAGCCGCCGCCGATATAGCCCGATTCCAGCGCCGAGCCCGAGGCCTGGATCAGCGGGATGTCGAGCCGCTTGGCCAGGTAGCCGGCCAGCTTGGTCTTGCCGGTACCGGCCGGGCCGGTCAGCATCACGTTGAACGGCTTGTCGATGTCGTGTTCGCGATAGACGGCGCGGTTGCGGATCATGTCTTCCAGGTGCAGCACTTCCTGCTTGATGTCTTCCATGCCGATCAGGTCGTCCATGCTGCCGGTCAACTGGTCGGGGGTGAGCACGGTGGCGTTGACGCCGGTGCCGGGCAGGCCGTGGCGCAGCAGGAACAGCACCACGCACACGAGCAGGATGTCGATCGCGTGGCGCTTGAGGAAGCCGCCGGCGCGCGCCATGGCGCTGTCTTCCTCGTCCACCAGCACGGCCTTGTGCGACGCCAGGTAATCTTCGCGGGCGATGGCGTAGGGAATGTTATTACGCAGCAGGACTTCGCGCTCCAGGCTCAGGTGCGAGGTGCTGGGCACTTTCACCACGCGCAGCAGCGGGTCGTCCTTGAGCTTGATGATGTAGCGCGGCGCCTCCGACAGCGGTGCGGCGATCAGCAGGTACTCGAGCTTGTTGCGCTGGCCGGCCAGCGCCGTGATGACGGAAATGTCCTGGGTGCGCAGCAGCGGGCTGGTGTCTTGTGGAACTTCCTTGCGCCAGCCGACGATGACCGCGATGCCGATCGCGACGATCAGCAGGGCGATACGGACGTAGTTGTTGCGTAAGGCAGTTTGAAGTTTATGCAGTGTAAACATGTGGGCGCTATCCAGTGTGGGCAGCTGGTGTCGGGCTGGGCGCGGGGGTAGGGCGCAGCAGCCGAGGCCGCCAAGGGCCGGCGCGCGGTGTGGCGCAGCCGGAATTGCGTTTCTGGACGGATATTATGAAAATAACATGCCCTGCGGCAACTCGTCCTGTTCAGCACTATAGCTGGCTTACCGGCGTTTGTATCGCACTGCGGCGAAAAAAAATGGCGCCCGCAACAGCAACGGCGCCTTTCGTGGCAGGGCTTGCAAGTATTTCGGCGCGTTGTGCGCCGCTGGCGTTATCAACTTGTCGACATTGCCTGGAATTTTCAGACAGCGTCCATTCATCGCGCGATTTTGCAGTTGATACCGGCGGATTGGCGGCTGGTCGCAAACGCCGGATTTTATGGTCCGGGCTTGTTAAGGTGCTTACATCAGCCGCTGCAAACAAGAAGCACAGCGGTGATGCCGAAACCCCTTGATTGCCTCAACCACTTACGGAGCTCACCATGAAAACCACCCTGATCGCCCTCGCCGCCGCCCTCGCTTTTTCCGCCCTGCCTGCCGCCCATGCCCAGCAACTCCAGGAAAATATTCCGCAAGTAAAAGTGAGCAGCAGGCTGTATGTTTCGCCGAGCGAACTGGCCGATTACGCCAACGCTTACCGGCTGACCAATGGCCAGATCGTGCGTTTTACCCAAAGCGGCGATCGCTTGTACACCCAGGTGGACAAAGGCCGTCGCGTCCGGGTCATACCTGTATCGAATAAAGAATTCATCAGCGAAGAAGGCGCCCGCATCGTGTTCCGCGACTATGGCGACGAAGTGGGCATCACCAATTTTGAAAAGCTGCCGATGGCGCAGGTCTTGCCGGCCAATACCATCGTCGTGGCACGCCGTTGATGCGGCGCGCAGGATCGGCGGTCCCGCCGATCCTGGCCAGCCAGTCAGTCAGCACGCCGATACAGGCGGAAACGCTCATCCCGATCGGCCGGACGCCGGCCTTCCCACAATAAAATCCACTGCTTGCCACGATGGTGCGGCGCGACGTCGCGGTTGTCGCGCGCGCGCGTGCTTTCCTGCAGCAGCAACAGGCTGCAACGCCCGCCTTCGACGCCGGTGAACGGCAGTTGCGCATAATAGGCGAACGAGGCGCGCTGCGCCGGTCCCACATTGGTTTCGATGCAGTCCGCGTTTGGCGGCAGCTTCTGGGCGATCTGGCGCGCCACGCCGGCATAGCTCTTGCTGTAGTTGAGGTCGGGCAGGAACAACGTCATCAGCAAAATCCAGATCAGGATCAGGCCGCCTGACGACAGCACCACGGCGCGCCACAGTACGGTCGGCCGGCGCGCCACGCGCCAGTGCACCAGCGCGAACCAGCCGGCGGTAGCAATCGCCGCCACCGGGAGCGCGACCGCGCCCACTTCCGGTGTAAAGCCCGGCACCAGTTTCAGGGCGTTCTTGGCCGCCTGCGCCGGCCAGCCGGTCAGCTTGGCGAACCAGAAGATCCAGATCACGGCCGCGCACAAGGTCAGCGCCATTACCGAGAACCAGTCGATGGCGTTGATGGCGCCGCGCTTCATGGTGAGCAAGCCAAAGGCGGCCATCACCGCCAGCGGCGGCAGCAGGATCAATAGTTGTCCCTGTTCGGGCGCGGTGGCGCACAGCGCCATGATGGCGCCCATGGTGACGAACGCCAGCGGCACCACGATGTGAAGCGCCAGGCGCTGGCGGCGCCAGGCCCAGATGGCCCAGCCGGCAAACGGCCAGGCCGGCCAGAAGAACCACACGCCCACGCGGAAGAAGAATTTATAGGCCACCACGGTGGGCAAGCCGAACTGCGCCAGGTGCAGCGCGCTCCAGTTCTGCACCGGGTGCTGGTGATATGGTTGCAGCAAGTGCGCTGGCACGATCCAGATCGCGGTCACGGCGGCAGCCACCAGGAACGCCAGGCCCAGGTCGCGCAGCGCGCGGCCCACGGGCTGGGCCAGCAAGCGCGTACAGGCGAACACGGCCAGCATGAAGCACACCGGCGTCACCCAGCCATGGGTGAGCGTGAGCAGGCCGATGGCCAGGCCGCTGAGGGCGGCATTGCGCAGCGACGGCGCTTCCACGTAGCGCACGGTGCGGTACAACATGAAGGCGGTAAGCGAGACGCGCAGCGCGTCGGCCGTGGTTTCGTGGCTGTGGACCAGCAAACCGAGGCAGCCGAGGTAGATCAGGACGGCGGCGTCGGCCAGGGTGCGGCCAAAATCGTCGGGTTCGGGCTGGCCGCCGAAGGCGAGGCGCAGCGGCTGCGCATCCTGGCGCCGGCCGAGGTTGAAGGTGGCGTACCACAGCGACAGCACGCCGAACAGGAAGATGGCCACCGTGCCGACCCTGGCGGCCAGCACATCGCCCAGCAGCCAGCCGAACAGCTTGATGCCGAGCGCACCGATCCAGAACGCCAGCGGGCCGTCGTCGGGAATTGCCAGGCCGGCGATATTCGGTACCAGCCAGTCTTGCCAAGTGCCGTGCGCCATGGTCCACATGATGCCGAAGCTGGCGGCGTCGTCGTTCTTCCACGGCTCGCGGCCAATCAGTCCGGGCAGGATGTAGAGCAGGCCCAGGGCAAACAGGGCCAGGCGCGGCAGGGCCAGCGTGGCGGCGGCGGGAAGACGGACTGGCTTCATCGATCAGAGTGCAAATTGAGGTAGACGGGAGTATGAAGGAAAACCGGGCGCCCGGCAGGGAGCCACAAATAAAAAAAGCAGCCAGAGGCTGCTTTTTTCATCGAAGCGGCGGGAATTAACCAGCTGCGACAGCGGTTTTCGAACCGACGGTACCGAATTTCTGACGGAACTTCTCGACGCGGCCAGCGGTGTCGACGATTTTGTGTTTGCCGGTGTAGAACGGGTGCGATTCAGCCGACACCTCGATCTTGATCAGAGGGTAGTCTTTACCTTCGTGATTGATCGTTTCGCGGGTGGCGATGGTCGAACGGGTAACGAATTTGAAGTCGCACGACAGGTCGTGGAAAACAACTTCGCGGTAATCTGGATGGGTATTTGCTTTCATTTTGAAGCCTCGGTGAGTTTGGTAGCCAAACAGCACTTCGTCGGTCTGTACTGCTTCTCGACCCGATTGCTGATCACTTGCCAGTGATTAAAAATAGTGCAACCGCCGATTATACACCGGTATACGGACACAGGCAACCACTCGGGTTGCCTGTCGGGGCGGAGGTAATTAACCGCCGCGGCGCATCATGTCGAAGAACTCGGTATTAGTCTTCGTGGCGCGCATCTTGTCGAGGATGAACTCCATCGCTTCGATCTCGTCCATCGAGTACAGCAGCTTGCGCAGGATCCAGATTTTTTGCAGCTGGTCCGGCTTGATCAGGAGTTCTTCGCGGCGGGTGCCCGATTTGTTCAGGTTGATCGCCGGGTACACGCGTTTCTCGGCCAGGCGGCGCTCCAGGTGCACCTCCATGTTGCCGGTACCCTTGAATTCTTCGTAGATCACGTCGTCCATGCGCGAGCCAGTTTCGATCAGCGCCGTGGCAATGATGGTCAGCGAACCGCCTTCTTCGATGTTACGGGCAGCGCCGAAGAAGCGTTTCGGGCGTTGCAGCGCGTTGGCGTCCACACCACCGGTCAGCACCTTGCCCGAAGCAGGGATCACGGTGTTGTAGGCGCGCGCCAGGCGGGTGATCGAGTCGAGCAGGATCACCACGTCTTTTTTCATTTCGACCAGGCGTTTGGCTTTTTCCAGCACCATCTCGGCAACCTGCACGTGGCGGGTGGCCGGTTCGTCGAAGGTCGAGGCGACCACTTCGCCGCGTACCGAACGCTGCATCTCGGTCACTTCTTCCGGACGCTCGTCGATCAGCAGCACGATCAGGGTAACGTCGGGGTGGTTCGAGGTGATCGCGTGGGCGATGTGCTGCAGCATCACGGATTTACCGGACTTCGGCGACGCCACCAGCAGGCCGCGCTGGCCCTTGCCGATCGGTGCGATCAGGTCGACGATACGGCCGGTGATGTTCTCGGTGCCGTTGATGTCGCGCTCGAGGCGCAGCGGCTCGTTCGGGTGCAGCGGCGTCAGGTTCTCAAACAGTATGCGGTGTTTCGAGGCTTCCGGCGATTCGCCGTTGACCTTGTCTACCTTGACCAGCGCGAAATAACGTTCGCCGTCTTTCGGGGTGCGCACTTCGCCTTCGATCGAATCGCCGGTGTGCAGGTTGAAGCGGCGGATTTGCGATGGCGAGATATAGATGTCGTCGGTCGAGGCCATGTAGCTGGCGTCGGGCGAGCGCAGGAAGCCGAAGCCGTCCGGCAGAACTTCGAGGGCGCCGTCGCCGAAAATCTGCTCGCCGGATTTGGCGCGCTTTTTCAGGATCGCGAACATCAGCTCCTGCTTGCGCAGGCGGGCCGCGTTGTCGATATCAAGACCGATGGCCATCTCCAGCAACGCCGAGACGTGTAAGGCCTTTAATTCAGATAGATGCATATGTGTTGAGTGTCCCGTGACGGGAAAGTAAAGGTAGGGGAGGGAACTGCGTGGTGTTGTCTGTTTATTTATATAAAACGCGTTGCGGTCGGGCCGTACGCTGTTTTCCGGATCTGAGGCGGCTGTTTCTGCGGGCGCAGAATCAGCCGTCTGTCCGCAATACTATCTTACTTAGATATTGCTGTCGATGAAACTAGTCAACTGACCTTTGGCCATGGCGCCGACTTTTTGTGCCGCTGGCACGCCGTTCTTGAACAGGATCAGGGTAGGAATACCGCGGATACCGAACTTGGCGGGCACTGCTTGGTTCGAATCGACGTCCATCTTGGCGATGGTGATCTTGCCGTCGTATTCCTTGGCGACTTCTTCCAGGATCGGGGCGATGCTCTTGCAAGGACCGCACCATTCGGCCCAGAAGTCGACCAGCACCGGGCGGTCGGATTTCAGCACGTCGGCATCAAAAGAAGTATCGGTGATGTGTTTGATATTTTCGCTCATATTTTCCTCAATCGAGGTGTGGGATCAATAACGCCTGGGGATGATGCCAGTGTTGCCGTTAAGCCAGTTACAGAGAATACATGGCGACTATGTGCGCGAATTCAATGTCTGGAATAGGGAAGGCAACAAAGGTCGGCAGGCGGGAATGGATCAAATCATAACCCATTTTTTATAAATGTGCGGAGATTGAGTTTTGACGTCAATTTTCGTCGGCAAACGTGGTGTTATTCATAATCTGCTCGGTAATCTGTTCCAGCAGCGGCCATAGCCTGGCCAGGCTGGCGCGGGTGGTGGCCAGGTTGACGGCGTCGCTGGCACTTGCCGGCAGCAGTTCCAGGCTGGCGAACATTTCACCCATGCCCAGCGCCCCCACCGTGCGCGCCGGCGACTTGAGCCGGTGGCCCAGTTCGCGCACCTGCGCCAGGTCGCCGCGCTTTATTGCCACTTCCATCGCCGACAGTCCCTCCTGGGCATTGTGCAGGAACTTGAAGGCGAACTTGCGCACTTTTTCCGGGTGGTAGCCGAGCAGCTTGGCCAGGATCGACAGGTCGATCACGGCCGGGTCGCCGGCCAGGGTGGGCTTGAAGGCGGGGCGTACGGCGGGCCGCTCGCGCTCGGGCGCGACGCCCAGGCGCTGCACCGGCAGCCAACTGGCGATGGTGCGGTACATCAGCGCCGGCTGGATCGGCTTGGAGATGAAGTCGTCCATGCCGGCGGCGATGCAGCGGGCGCGGTCCTCGCTGGTGGCGGTGGCGGTCATGGCCAGTACCCGCAGGCCGTTCAGGCGCGGGTCGGCGCGGATGCGGCGGGTCGCCTCCAGGCCGTCCATCAGCGGCATCTGCACGTCCATCAGCACGCAATCGAAGGCGGTCTGGCGCAGCAGGTCGAGCGCTTCCTGGCCGTTGGCTGCCAGGCACACCGACGAGCCCACGTCTTCCAGCATCTCCAGCGCGATCTGCTGGTTGAAGGTGTTGTCCTCCACCAGCAGGATGCGGGCGTCCTTGAGCGTGGTGATGACGGCGGCGGTCTGGGTGGAAGCCAGCAGTTCGGCGGCGGCATCCTGCACCCGTTCGATCACCTGCGGCACGCTGGCGTCGGAAATGCCCAGCCGCGCGGTGAACCAGAACGTGCTGCCCACGCCCGGCTCGCTGCGCACGCCCACCTCGCCGCCCATCAGCTGCGCCAGCTGCTTGCAGATGGCCAGTCCGAGGCCGGTGCCGCCATGCTCGCGCGTGGTGGAGGTATCGGCCTGCTGGAACGACTGGAACAGGCGGTCGATTTCCAGCTCGGAGAGGCCGATGCCGCAGTCGCTTACTTCAAAGCGCAGCAGGCAACTGCTGGCGTCGGCCACCACCTGGCGCACGCGCACCTCGATGCGGCCCTTTTCGCTGAACTTGATGGCGTTGTTGGTGTAGTTGATCAGCACTTGCCCCAGGCGCAGCGGATCGCCGCGCAGCACGCGCGGCAACGCCGGATCGAGCTCGAACACCAGTTCCAGTTCGCGGCTGACCGCTTTGGGCGCCACCACCGTGGTCAAGGTCTGGATCACGTGGTCGAGCGCGAAATCGACCTGCTCGATATCGAGCTTGCCGGCCTCGATCTTCGAAATGTCGAGGATGTCGTCGATGATGCCCAGCAGGTGTTCGCCGGCGAAGCGGATCTTTTCCAGGTAGTCGCGCTGGCGCGGATCGAGGTCGGTCTTGAGGGCCAGGTAGGCCATGCCGATCACGCCGTTCATCGGGGTGCGGATCTCGTGGCTCATGTGGGCCAGGAACTGGCCCTTGTACTGGCTCGCTTCCTCGGCCTGGTGGCGCGCCTGTTCCAGCTCGCGGGTGCGCATCAGCACGCGCTCCTCGAGGTGTTCGTTCCATTCGCGCAGCTCGTCGGCGCCGCGCTTGCGGTCGCTGATGTCGGTCAGGCTCACCACCACCAGCGGCACGGCGCCGGTGGGATCAAGAATCGGTTCGGCGTTGATCGACAGCCAGCGCATGGCGCCGTCGGGCTGGGTGATGCCCATTACAACGTCGCGTACCGGCAGGCCGGTGACGATGGCCAGGCGCACCGGGTGGCTGACGCGGTCAAACGTGCTGCCGTCCTCGCGCACGCCGCACCACAAGCCGTCGCATTCGCCGCGCCGCTCCAGTTCCATCGCGTACGCCAGCATGCGCGCGGCGGCGGCATTGCTCTCGAGGATGGCGCCGCCGCCATCGACCATCACCAGGCCGTTGGTGACCGCGTTGAAAATCGATGCGAGCCGCTGGCCGGTCAGACGCAGCGCATCCTCGGCGGCGCGGCGCGCCGTGATATCGGTGAGCATGGCCAGCGTGCCCGCATAATGGCCGGCGTCGGAGCTGATGACGGTGGTCGAGAGCAGGCACCACAACGCGCTGCCGTCGGCGCGGCGCAGGCGGATGTCGCCCTGGACCGCTTCGCCCGCCAGGTGGCGCTGCAGGTGCTGCTTGAGCAGCAGGCGGCCGTCGTCGTCCATGAACTCGGTCATGCCGTGGCCCATCACCTGGTCCACGTCCACGCCCAGCATGGCCGCCACGGTGGGGTTGACGAAGGTGGTGCGGTCGTCGGCGTCGGTCATCCAGATGCCTTCGGCGGCGGTCTGCACGATCAGGCGATAGCGCTTGGAGCTGGCGTGCATGGCCTCTTCAGCGCGCTGGCGCTGGGTCATGTCGCGCAGGGTGACGACCACCAGGTGCTGGCCGCCCAGGTCCAGCGGTGCCAGGTGCACCATGGCGGGGAAGGTGCTGCCGTCGGCGCGGTGGGCGTTCATTACCCGGCCCGGCAGGCCGGGGCGGGCGAACAGCTCGCGTGCGCGCCCGGTGCTGCGCATGCTGTCGGGCGCCAGCTGGTCCATGCTGCGCCCGGCCAGGCTGCCCTCGATGCCGAAGCTGCGTGCGCAGGCCGGATTGGCGTAGCGCACCCGTCCGCCCTTGTCGGCGATCAGCATAGCGCCGGGCGTGGCGTCTATCACCGCGCACAGGCGCGCCTCCTCGTCGTTGGCGCGCTCGGTAATGTCGGCAAACGTGCCCATGGCGCGCAGCGGGCGGCCGTCGGCGGCGCGTTCGACGACAATGCCGCGTGCCAGCAGCCACTTCCAGCTGCCGTCGCGGCAGCGCATGCGGTGCTCGACGATGAATCGGGCGTTGTGCTCGCTTCTGGACGCCAGGTATTCGGCCACGTTGCGGTCCACGCGCGCCATATCGTCGGGATGGATGTCGGCGCGCCATTGTTCGATGGCGGACGGGTAATGTTCGTCCTGTCCCAGCAGCTCGCGCGAGCGCGCCGACAGGACCAGTTGGCCGGTGTCCATCTGCCACTCCCACACGCCTTCACCCGAGCCTTCCAGCGCCAGGCTGGCCATGCTCTCGGAGCGCGCCAGCTCCAGGCGCGCGCGCCGCAGCGCCTGTGCCTGGCGGCGCAGGCGCCAGACGGCGATGGCCGCAGCAAGCAGGAGGAGGGCCCCGAGGATCGGCAAGCCGTAGCGCAGCAGCGGGTGCATCACGCGCGGCTGGTAAAGGAAACCGTCGAGGCGGAAGTCGGCCGGCAGCATGCCCTGTTCCCGGTAGGCCCGGGCAATGGCTTGCCAGCGTTCCGGGTTGCTGTAGCCCAGTTCCACCAGGTCCTGCTGCAGCAGCGGCACCATTTGGGCGGCCTCGTACATCAGTTGTTCGCGGCTGTGGCGCGCCGGGTAGCGCGCGCGTATCAGGTCGGCCATGTCGGCCGGATGGGCCATGGCGTAATGCCAGCCGCGCAGGGTGGCCTGGCGCAGCGCCTCGGCGCGCGCCGGGTGTTCGCGCAGCTCGCTCTCGGTGGTGTACAGCACGTCGCCGTAGAAATCGAGACCGGCGCTGCGCGGCGAGCGCACCTCGAACGGCACCCCGCTGCGTTCGAGCGCGAACGGCGCCTGGGTGGTGTAAAACGACATCGCGTCCACCCGGCCGGCAATCAGGTCGTCGAAATTGTAGGTGTGGGCCAGCTGGTACATGCTGTCGTAGCGGACCCCGGTCTTTTTCAGGTAGGCAGTCAGTTCCTCGTTGTTGGGCGCCATCATGATGCGGCTGCCGGGCCACGGGCGGGGCTTGCCGTCGGGGCCCAGGCGCACCAGCAGCGCCGCGCCGGAATGCTGGAACACCGACGCCAGCACCACCACGGGTTGGCCCAGCGCGCGCGCCAGCAGCAACGTGGTGTTGCCCACGCCGTACTGGGCGCGGCCTTCGGCCACGGCCTGCACCGGGTCGTTGCCCGGGGTCGCTTCGAGCAGCGTCACCTCGAGGCCGGCGTCGCGGTAGTAGCCCTGGTCCTGGGCCGCATAGTAGCCGGCGAACTGGAACTGGTGCTGCCACTTGAGCTGGATCGCGACTTTTTCCGCTGCGGCCGCGCCGGTGGCGGTGAGCGCGCCTGCCGTCATGAGCATGCATGTGGCCCACCGGCGCGCCATCTGGCGCCACGATGGCGAAGCGATGCAGGTGCGCGTGCGGAACAAGGTAGGCCTTTCTGGGGGCGAATTATTCTGTCTGCGGGCAACTATATCAGCTTTAATGGCCGCAATTACCACCGTATGATCCAGATCAAGATGTGTTGCGCGGACGTGAAAAGGCCGTTGCAAAAGACCGGATTTCTGCGGTTTTTCGTGACAAAGGGTGAGATTCCCCCGGCGCTTTTTGGCACCTGTTACTTGCTGTTTGCTAGTGATGGAGGTGGGCTACTGGGTAAAGCTGCCGGCGAACTGGTAGCGGTGTCCCGGGTGCCACATGGTGGCGATGGTGGCGATGCGTCCGCCCGACATGGTCTGGCGGCGCAGCACCAGGCAGGCCTGGCGCACCTCGATGGCCAGCATGTCGGCGATTTCGCGCGGCGCCGGCAGCGCTTCGATGCTGTAGCTGGCGCCTTGCAGCGGCGCGGCCTGCATCAGGTATTCGTTGGGGGTGATGGCGCTGAAGTCCTGTTCCATGTAGTCGGGCGCGCAGTCGGGATTGACCCAGCGGTCTTCCACCTGGATCGGCACGCCATTCTCGAAATGGATGATCACCGAGTGGAACAGCGGGTGGCCGGACGGCAGCTCGAACTGCTTGGCCATCAAATCGCTGGCCTTCAGCTGGTCCAGGTGTTGCAGGCTGCTGCGGTGGACATGGCCGCGCGCGCGCACTTCCTCGGCGATCGACTTGATCTGCAGCAGCGTGGACTGGTATTTTTGCTGGGCCACATAGGTGCCGGAACCCTGGCGCCGGGTGAGGACCTGTTCGGCAGTCAGCTCGCGCACGGCGCGGTTGACGGTCATGCGCGAGACGCCGAACTGCTTGACCAGCGCCTGCTCGGACGGAATCACGTCGCCTTCCTTCCACACGCCGGCGCCGATCTGCGCCAGTAAATAATCCTTGATCCGCTGGAAAATCGGGGTATGGTCAGATGGTTGATTGTTTGCTTGCTGGTCCAAACCGCGTCTCCGTAGGCCGCACCCAAAGGCGGCTGACCGGCATTCTAGCATCGACATACAATTCGAAAGCAAGCGCCGGAGTGTGCGTACCGGCGCCGGTGACTACGATGGCCGCATTGCCATTCATTCATGGAGGTCGAGATGGGTAACTCAGCTTTGTCCAGCGTGGCGTATGCCGACGATACCGCGCGCTGGGCCGCCGTGCAGGCGCGCGATGCCGGCGCCGACGACGTGTTCTGGTACTCGGTGCGCAGCACCGGCGTGTATTGCCGCCCCTCGTGCGCGGCCCGTCCGGCGCTGCGCCGCAACGTCGCGTTCCACGCCAGTCGCGCAGAGGCGGAGCAGGCCGGCTTTCGCCCCTGCCTGCGCTGCAAGCCCGACCAGCCACCGCTGGCCGCGCGCCAGGCCGCCATCGCCGCGCGTGCCTGCGCCCTGATCGACGCCGCCGCCCAGGCCGGCGATGACGCGCCCGACCTCGACGCGCTGGCGGCGGCGGTCGGCGTCAGCCGTTTTCATTTTCATCGCATCTTCAAGGCGGCCACCGGCATCACGCCCAAGGCGTACGCCAATGCCGGCCGTGCACGGCGGGTGCAGCAGGGACTGGCGCAGCAGGATTCCGTCACCGACACGCTTTACGCGGCCGGTTTCAATTCCAGTGGCCGGTTTTATGCGCAGGCGCCGGCGGTGCTGGGCATGACGCCATCAGCGTTCCGCGCGGGCGGGCAGGGTGCGCAGATCCGCTTTGCGATTGCCGCCTGTTCGCTGGGCGCGATCCTGGTGGCCAGCACGGACCACGGCATTTGCGCGATCCTGATCGACGACGATCCCGATTTCCTGGTACGCGACCTGCAGGACCGCTTCCCGAAGGCGGAGCTGATCGGCGCCGAGGCCGACTACGAGCAGGTGGTCTCGCGCGTGGTGGGCATGGTGGAGCGCCCGGCACTGGGCCTGGACCTGCCGCTCGACGTGCGCGGCACGGCGTTCCAGCAGCGCGTGTGGCAGGCGCTGCGCGCGATTCCCGCCGGGCGCACCGTCAGCTACGCCGAACTGGCCGAACTGGTGGGCCTGCCCAAGGGCGCGCGCGCCGTGGCCGGTGCATGCGCGGCCAATGCACTGGCCGTGGCGATTCCGTGCCACCGGGTGGTGCGCAACGACGGCGCGATTTCCGGCTATCGCTGGGGCGTCGATCGCAAGGCCGCATTGCTCGACCGCGAACGGCAGGAGTAGCGCGCATGGCCGATGGGGAATTTAATTTTCAGCAAGGCGTACCAGAGCGCGCGCCGCGCGAGGTGGTTCACGCACCGCGCGATGCCGGCTGCCAGGGCGTGGGCGCGGCCGCCGGCATCACCGTCCACGTGGCAGGGCTGGACTGGCAGGCCATCGCCGACGAGCTCACCGCCCATGGCTACGCCATCGTGCCCGGTCTGTTGACCGCGCCCGAGTGCGCGGCAGTCGCGGCCAGTACGCGCAGCCGCAGCTGTTTCGCAGCTGCGTGGTGATGGCGCAGCATGGTTTTGGCGCCGGCGAGTACCAGTATTTTCGTTACCCGCTGCCGTAGGTCGTCGCTGCGCTGCGCCAGTCGCTGTACGCGCCGCTGGCGGCGATTGCCAACCGCTGGCACGATGTGCCCGATATCGCCGCGCGCTTTCCGCCAGATATTGCCGATTTCCTGGCGCGCTGCCATGCCGCCGGTCAAGCCCGGCCCACGCCGTTGCTGTTGCAATATGGCCCAGGCGACTACAACTGCCTGCACCAGGATCTATATTGCGAACACGTGTTTCCCTTGCAGGCGGCGATCCTGTTGAGCGAACCGGGGGCGGATTTCGAGGGTGGTGAGTTCGTGCTGACCGAGCAGCGTCCGCGCATGCATTCGCGGGTGGAGGTGGTGCCCCTCAAACGCGGCGACCTGGTGTTTTTCCCGGTCAACCACCGCCCGGTGCAGGGCGCGCGAGGCAACATCTACCGGGTGGCCATACGCTGGGTATCATCTTTCACGATGCAACCTGAATGATTTTTTTGCGGCCAACGTGTCGTTGAGTAGCGCCACGTGCTGGTTCGCCAAAGCGATCTGCCGACGCAGTTGGGCCAGCATTCGTGACCAGTCCGCAGGCGTGTAGGAAGTCTCACATCACTTATCGGGTGTTTCGGAGGAGTTTTTTCGTTTTTTTTGCAACTGGTCATAAGTTGCCATCAACGTATGTGGCCGGGATGGTGCGTTCATCTCGCCCGGAAAAACTAGGTCCAATGCGTACGTGCGATTGAACATCGCCATAATTTTCAGCAAAACCGCTAGTGAATCGCACGAGCCAAGCTCAAACCGTTTGTAAGTTGGAATGCTGATGCCACATTGCTCGGCAAAATCGGCTTGGGTCAGCTGCAACTGTGTACGGGCGTATCGGAGTCGGATTGAAAGTAGCTTGCGCTGCTCATCAAGTGCCATTGCTGATCCACGCTCAGTAAAGGTAGGTATAGCCATGACTCGCCTTAAAAGTATCAAATCTGATACCAAGGTTAGCACGGTGACTCAAATCTGTGGATAACTTTGTTTTGCGCGGATACAATACAACCAACAGATAAGACTCGCAAAGTCAAAAGCCACCTCAAGGGTGGCTTTTAGACTCTTATGCCAATGTGGCATCACCGGCTTAGGTTCCTTCGACAGGAGCGGGAGTGGGATCACATTGGGCTACATCGAAATTATAGGCTAATACTCAAATATGAGCAACGAAGAAATGCAAGAATTAGATGCGCAAAAGCTTCTTTACGACGCATTTCTGCTCACGATCGGACAGCCTCGGCTGAAACCCTACAAAGACTTTTTTAGATGCTCATCGAACCAGGAATTGGCAGGCGTCTACCTCTGGGGGCAGGCCGTCGCTGCCGCATTTCAACCCACATTGGGGATGTATGAGGTGGTGCTAAGAAATGGAATTCACTTGCAGGCTTCTCGTTTAAGTTCAAAATATACAAGTGATTCTTGCCCTTGGTATGACTACACAAGCAGTTCATCGCTGACGATCAAAGGACGAACACGCGACAAAATTGACAGTGTTTTGTGCGACGTCCGGGGGCGCCGACTGGCGAGCCAACCCGCGCCGGATACTGTTGTTGCGGCACTGTCTTTTGGTTTCTGGCCAAATTTTCTATCGGGGCTCAGTGCAGCAGAACAAACGGTTCTGTTGACAAAGATTTTTCACGCCCATCCCAACTCATCGCCCAAGCACTGGGGGCGTAGCCAAAATGTGCTTCAGCTAATTACCACTCTCAAGAACATCCAGAACCTGCGCAACGCTATCGCTCACTATGAGCCCATCTGGAAGCGACACAGGCTGACAGGATCAGAGCTCGATTGGACCCAAAGCGTGCGAAGTTTGCGACTGAAACATGCTGAAATCATGAGGGTAATGGCATGGTGCTGTCCGCAAAGTGCTGCGGTCGTGGAGCAAAGTTTTGCAACAAGAATACTGCAGAATTTCTGCTGCGAGAGCGCAGTCCATGCTTTTAAGGCAGATCCTCTGGGTGCCGGAAGGGGGCATCTGTCGTAGCCGGGGCATTCTGATGATCGTGCCTGGAAATGCGGCTTGAAATTCTCGGAACCGCTTGGTCGTGGGTAGTCATGGTCGAACAATGTTTATTGAAATAATCTGTAGTCCGTATCACCTGAAAGCTGCTTCATGCCTCCGGCTGCACCATCTTCTGGGTCTGGTGCAGGCGCGCATACAAGCCATTTTGTGCCAACAGTTGCGCGTGGCTGCCCACTTCGCGGATCTTGCCGCCGTCGAGCACCACGATGCGGTCGGCGTTCTCGATGGTGGACAGGCGGTGGGCGATGACCACCGTGGTGCGGCCCTGCATCAGGCGTTCCAGCGCCTGCTGCACCAGCCGTTCCGATTCGGTGTCGAGCGCGCTGGTGGCCTCGTCCAGGATCAGGATCGGCGCATCTTTATAGATGGCGCGGGCGATCGCCAGGCGCTGACGCTGGCCGCCCGACAGGCGCAAGCCGTTTTCCCCGACCGGTGATTGATAGCCCTGCGGCTGGCGCACGATAAACTCGTGCGCGTGCGCCGCGCGCGCTGCCGCTTCGATGCGCTCCTGCGACGGCGCCGGATCGCCATAGGCGATATTGGCGGCCAGCGTATCGTTGAACAGCACCACGTCCTGGCTTACCAGTGCGATCTGCCGGCGCAGCGAAGCGAGTGCATATTCGCGCAGATCGACGCCGTCGAGCGTGATGGATCCGCCGCTCACATCGTAAAAGCGCGGCAGCAGGCTTGCCAGCGTGGTCTTGCCGCTGCCCGAGCTGCCGACCAGCGCCACTGTTTCGCCGGCGCGGATGTCGAGCGACACGGTATCGAGCGCCAGCCTGGCGTCGGCCACCAGCGGTTTGCCGTCGGCCCCCAGGTACTGGAAGCTGACGTCCTTGAGCGACAGCTGGCCCTGGGCGCGGGTGGTGGTGTGTTGGCCGGTGTCGGCTTCGGTTTCGGTGTCGATCAGGCTGTACACCGAATCGGCGGCGGCCAGGCCTCGTTGCAGCGGCTCGTTGATCTTGGTGAGGTTCTTGATCGGCGACTGCATCGCCATCAGCGCCACGATGAACGAGACGAAGTCGCCGGCGGTAAGCGCGCCGGCCTGGTGGCGCAGCAGCGAAAAATAGATCACCGACGACAGCGTGATCCCGATCAGCAGCATGATCACGCCGGAGTTCAGGGCGGACGTGGCCGCGTGCTTGACGGCCAGCTGGCGATTGAGCTTGACCACGCGGTCGAAGCGGGTCTGTTCGTATTCCTGGCCGCCGAAAATTCTCACCACGCGCTGGCCGCTGATGCTCTCGTCGAGCACATTGGTCAGTTCGCCCATGGCCGCCTGCGCGCTCTTGCTCAGGTGGCGCATGCGGCGCCCGGCAAAGGTGACCACGGCAGCCACCAGCGGCATCAGGATCAGGCAGAACAGCGCCAGTTGCCAGTCCGAGACGAACATGGTGATCAGGTAGCCGATGGTGAGCACCGAATCGCGTACCGCCACGTTGACTACCGTGAGCCCGGCTTGCGCCACCTGGGCGGCGTCGAACGCCACGCGCGAGAGCGTGGTGCCGGTGGAGGACTGGTCGAAAAAGCCGTTGGGCAGGCGCATGATGCGGGCGAACATGGCCTCGCGCAGGTTGGCCTGCACCCGGCTGCTGAGCCAGGCAGCGCCGTATTCGCCGATGAAACTCGACACCATGCGCATCACGGCCAGGCCGAAAATCACGGCGGGGATGCTCCACATCGCCGCGTCGGCAGTATTCTTGGGCAGGATGTCGGTCAGCCACTGCTGCGCCACGGCCAGCATGCCGGTGGCGGGCGGGCGCACGGCGCCGACCACGTGCGAGGGCGCCAGCGCATCGATCACGGTTTGCAGCTGGCGGATCAGGAGCACATCGGTGGCGGCGGCCAGGCCCACCGCGAACAGGGTGAAGAACCCGATCCACAGGTAAGGGCGGAATTCGTTGAGCAGGCGGTGATAGAGTTGGCGGCTGTTCACTGGGTTGTGGTGATTTCGGCGAAACCGCCATTGTACCCGTCCTGTCGATCTGCAAACTTCGCTACACTGGCAGCCTGGTACCGAATGGAGAAAACGATGCGCACCACCCTCAAGCGGCGCCTGCCGCTGGCCGCCGCCCTGGCGCTTGCCTTCACCGCCCTGGCCCCGGCCGCCCACGCCCAAACCATCATCGACCACGCCAACGGCTACACGCTGACGGCGGCCGGCGCCGTGCAGCGCTTCACGTCGCTGGCGTTCGACGCCCAGGGCAAGGTGGTGGCGGCCGGCAGCGAGGCGCAAACGGCTGCCGCGCTGCCTGGCGCCAAGCACATCGATGCCCAGGGCAAGACCCTGCTGCCGGGGCTGATCGACGCCCACGGCCACGTGTTCGGGCTGGGCGAGATCGCCTCGGGTGTGGACCTGTTTTCCCCTACCTCGCTGCCGGCGGCTCTGCGCGCGGTGGCGGACTTTGCCCGCGCCCATCCGAAAAACGCCTGGATCATCGGCTATGGCTGGAACCAGGAAGCCTGGAAGCTGGGCCGTTTCCCCACTGCCGCCGACCTCGACGCGGTGGTGGGCGATCGCCCGGTGCTGCTGCGCCGGGTGGACGTGCACGCCACCTGGCTCAACAGCACGGCGCTGGCCATGGCCGGCATTACCAAGGATACGCCGGACCCCGCCGGCGGCAAGATCGAGCGCGACGCCAAAGGCAACCCCACCGGGGTGCTGGTGGACAGCGCCATGACGCTGGCCGACAAGGTGGTGCCGCTGCCCACCCCAAGCCAGGCCCGCGCCATGCTCGACAACGCGCTGGCGCTGCTGGCCAAGTCGGGCCTGACCAGCGTGCACGACGCCGGCATCTCGGTGGCCGAGGATGGCATCTACCGCGACTACGCCGACCACGGCAAGCTCACCGCCCGCGTGTACGCGATGATCGGCGACACCGGCGCCGCCTTCGACGAGTTATCGAAGGAAGGACCGCTGAAAACCTATGCCAACGACACCTATGCACTGGCCGCCGTCAAGCTGTTCTCGGACGGCGCGCTGGGCAGCCGGGGCGCCGCGCTGATCGCCCCTTACTCGGACATGCCATCGACGAAAGGGCTGCTATTCCAGCAGAACGCCGCCATGCAGGCCAGGATGGAAAAAGCGATGAAGGCCGGTTACCAGGTCAACGTCCACGCCATCGGCGACGCCGGCAATCACCAGATCCTCGACGCCTACGGCCAGCTGATCCCCAAGTACCACGCCGGCGGCCTGCGCCACCGCATCGAGCATGCGCAGGTGGTCGCGCCCGAGGACATCCCGCGCTTCAAGGCGCTGGACATCATCCCGTCGATGCAGCCCACCCACGCCACGTCCGACCAGAACATGGCCGAGCAGCGGGTGGGACCTGAACGCATCAAGGGCGCCTACGCCTGGCGCACCTTCCTCGACCAGGGCTCGCGCATCGCCTGCGGGTCGGACTTCCCGGTGGAGCCGCCCGACCCGTTCGAAGGCCTGCACGCGGCGGTCACACGGCAGAACGCGGCCGGCGCGCCGACGGGCGGCTGGTACAAGAACCAGGCCATGACCCTGACCGAGGGGCTGCGGTGCTTCACGCTCGATGCGGCCTATGCGGCCCGCCAGGAAAATGTGATCGGTTCGCTGGAGCCGGGCAAGTGGGCCGATTTCATTCTGATCGACCGCGATATCTTCACGGCGCCGCCCGAACAGCTGGGCAAGACGGTGGTGCTGCAAACCTGGATGGGTGGCAAGCGGGTCTATAAAAAATAGCGGCTAAAAATACCGTCAAGGCGGTTGACTTGGTTGTATAGACAACCTATGCTAGGGGCACCTTATCCCCATGAGCAGGAGCGACCATGAGCCACGACAACGATCCGCGTTTCGACGCCACCCGCGATATCCGCGCCCCGCGCGGCCCCGAGCGTACCTGCAAGAACTGGGGCGCCGAGGCCGCGTACCGCATGTTGCAGAACAACCTCGACAAGGAAGTGGCGGAAAATCCGCAGCACCTGGTGGTCTACGGCGGCATCGGCCGCGCCGCCCGCGACTGGGCCTGCTACGACCAGATCCTGGCCTCGCTGCGCGAACTGGAAGACAGCCAGACCCTGTTGATCCAGTCCGGCAAGCCGGTCGGCGTGTTCCAGACCCACGAAGACGCGCCCCGGGTGCTGATTGCGAACTCCAACCTGGTGCCCAAGTGGGCCAACTGGGAGCACTTCAATGAACTCGACCGCCAGGGCCTGTTCATGTACGGCCAGATGACGGCCGGTTCGTGGATCTATATCGGCACCCAGGGCATCGTCCAGGGCACGTACGAAACCTTTGCCGAAGCAGGGCGCCAGCACTTTGGCGGCGATTTGAAGGGGCGCTGGGTACTGACCGCCGGCCTCGGTGGCATGGGTGGCGCCCAGCCGCTGGCTGCCACCATGGCCGGCGCGGTCTCGCTCACCATCGAGTGCCAGCAAAGCAGCATCGACTTCCGCCTGCGCACCCGCTACCTCGACAAGCAGGCCGCCAGCATCGACGAGGCGCTGGCCATGATCGCGCAGCACCAGGCCAATGGCGACGCCATTTCCATCGGCTTGCTCGGCAATGCCGCCGACGTGCTGCCCGAACTGGTGCGCCGCGCCCGCGCGGGTGGCCTGGCGCCCGACCTGGTGACCGACCAGACCTCCGCCCATGACCTGATCAACGGCTACCTGCCGCAGGGCTGGACCGTGGAACAATGGAAGGCTGCACAAGCCGACCCGGCCCGCCACGCGCAATTGCAAGCTGCCGCTGCCGGCTCGTGCGCGGTGCACGTGCAGGCGATGCTGGACTTCCAGGCGCTCGGCTGCAAGGTGGTCGATTACGGCAACAATATCCGCCAGGTGGCATTCGACCACGGCGTGGCCAACGCCTTCGACTTTCCCGGCTTCGTGCCCGCGTACATCCGGCCGCAGTTCTGCGAGGGGCGCGGACCGTTCCGCTGGGTGGCGCTGTCCGGCGACCCGGAAGACATCTATAAAACCGACGCCAAGATCAAGGAACTGTTTCCGCACCACGCGCAGGTGCACCGCTGGCTCGACATGGCGCGCGAGCGCATCGCCTTCCAGGGTCTGCCGGCGCGCATCTGCTGGCTCGGTCTCGGCGAGCGCCACCTGGCCGGCCTCGCCTTCAACGAGATGGTGAAAAACGGCGAGCTGAAAGCGCCGATCGTGATCGGCCGCGACCACCTCGATACCGGCTCGGTGGCCAGCCCGAATCGCGAAACGGAAAGCATGAAAGACGGCACCGACGCCGTCTCCGACTGGCCGCTGCTGAACGCCTTGCTCAATACTGCCGGTGGCGCCACCTGGGTGTCGCTGCACCACGGCGGCGGCGTGGGCATGGGCTACTCGCAGCACTCGGGCGTGGTGATCGTGGCCGATGGCACCGATGCCGCCGCCAAACGGCTGGCGCGGGTGCTGGTCAACGACAGCGGCTCGGGCGTGATGCGCCACGCCGACGCCGGCTACGACACCGCCATCGCCTGCGCCCAGCGCAATGGCCTCAACCTTCCAATGATCAAATGACCATGACCCTCACCTTGAAACCGGGCGCGCTGACGCTCTCCGAATTGCGCGCTGTCTGGAACCAGGCCGCGCCGCTGGCCCTCGATAGGGACGCCTATCCCGTAATCGAAGCGTCGGCCGCTGCTGTGCGCGCCATCGTCGCCAAGGGCGATGCCGCCTACGGCATCAACACCGGCTTCGGCCTCCTGGCCAAAACCCGCATCCCCGACGACAAGCTCGAACAACTGCAGCGCAACCTGATCCTGTCGCACTCGGTGGGTACCGGCGAGCTGGTGTCCGACGCCGTGTGCCGCCTGATCATGCTGATGAAGATCGGCAGCCTGGCGCGCGGCTACTCGGGCGTGCGCCCGCTCATCATCGACACCCTGGTTGCGCTGTACAACGCCGGCATCATGCCCGCCATTCCCGCCAAGGGTTCGGTGGGCGCTTCCGGCGACCTGGCGCCGCTGTCGCACATGACCTTGGCCATGCTGGGCGTGGGCCAGGTACGCATGAACGGGGTGCTGATGGACGCCACCGAGGCCTTGCAGGCCGCCGGCATTGCGCCGGTGGTGCTGGCTGCGAAAGAGGGCCTGGCGCTGATCAACGGCACCCAGGTCTCGACCGCGCTGGCGCTGCACGGCCTGTTCATGGCCGAGCGTTTGCTGGAGGCGGGTTTTGTCTCGGGCGCACTGTCGCTCGATGCCGCCAAGGGCAGCGATGCGCCGTTCGACGCCCGCGTGCACGAAGTGCGCGGCCAGCCGGGCCAGATCGCCGCCGCCGCCATCTACCGCCAACTGGTGGCCGATAGCGCGATCCGCGCCTCGCACCTGGTGGGCGACGAGCGGGTGCAGGACCCGTACTGCCTGCGCTGCCAGCCGCAGGTGATGGGGGCCTGCTGGGATATCATCAACAACGCCGCGCGCACGCTGCTGATCGAAGCGAACGCCGTCACCGACAATCCGCTGCTGTTCAAGGACGGCGAACTGTCGGTGGTGGTCTCGGGCGGCAATTTCCACGCCGAACCGGTGGCCTTTGCGGCCGACACGCTGGCGCTGGCGATCGCCGAAATCGGCAGCATCGCCGAGCGCCGCATCGCTTTGCTGATCGACGCGACCTTATCGGGCCTGCCGCCGTTCCTGGTGCCCGAGCCGGGCGTAAACTCCGGCTTCATGATCGCCCACGTCACGGCTGCCGCGCTGGCGTCGGAGAATAAATCGCTGGCGCACCCGGGCAGCGTGGATACCATCCCGACGTCCGCCAACCAGGAAGACCACGTCAGCATGGCCACGTATGCGGCCCGACGCCTGGACGACATGGCGCAGAACACGGCAGTCATTATCGGCATCGAGCTGATGGCGGCGGCGCAGGGCATCGACTTCCACCGCCCGCTCACCACCGCGCCGCACCTGGAACACGTGCACGCGCAACTGCGCCAGTCGGTGCCGTTTTTTGATGCCGACCGCTTCTTCGCGCCCGATATCGAGGCCGCCAAGGGCATGGTCATGCGCGGTGAGCTGAGCGCCTCGTGCCGCGAGTTATTCACTTCCTTGCACCCTTAACTGTCAGCTATAACCCGGAGGCGATATGGACTACCAGTTCCAGGCCGGCACCATCCCGTTGCTGGTGTCCATGCCCCACGTGGGCACCGACATCCCCGACGAGATCGCGGCCACCATGACGGCAGCCGCGACCGACCGCCAGGACACCGACTGGCACCTGGCGCGCCTGTACGGCTTTTTGCAGGAGATGGGCGCGTCAACCATTTCGGCGCGCTGGTCGCGCTACGCGATCGACCTCAATCGCCCACCCGAGAACACCAATCTGTACCCGGGCCAGGACACCACCGGCCTGTGCCCGGTCGATACGTTTCATCGCGAGCCGCTGTACCTGGACGGCCGCATGCCGGACCAGGCCGAAGTGGAGCGGCGCCTGCAACACTACTGGCAGCCATATCACGCACGGCTGCGCGCGGAACTCGACCGCCTGCTGGCCATCCACGGCCGGGTGGCGCTGTGGGACGCGCATTCGATCGCGTCCAGGGTGCCGCGCTTTTTCGAGGGCAAGCTGCCCGACCTGAACTTCGGCACCGCCGACGGCGCCACCTGCGCGCCGGGGCTGGCGCATGCCGTGGTGTCGCGCGCACTGGCGCAGGATCGCTACAGCGTGGCGGTCAATGGCCGCTTCAAGGGCGGCCATATTACGCGTTTTTACGGCCGGCCCGACGCCGGCGTCCATGCAATCCAGCTTGAAATGTGCCAGTCGGTGTACATGGACGAGGAGGCGCCATATGGCTACCGCTCCGACCTTGCGGCGCAGGTGCAGGGCCTCTTGCGCGCAATGACGCAGGCGGCGGCCGACTGGGTGCAGCCATGAACCAGCTGTTCGCCCGCCACGCCTTGCTCCCCGATGGCTGGCGCGCTGACGTGCTGCTGGAATGGAACCAGGCCGGCGACCTGGTTGCCGTCACGCCCGGCAGCGCACCGGCAGCGGGTATCGAATGCGTGGAATATGCGGTGCCCGGTATGGTCAACCTGCATTCGCACAGCTTCCAGCGCGCGCTCGGTGGCCGCACCGAGTTCGCCGGTGACAGCCATGACAGCTTCTGGACCTGGCGCGACCTGATGTACCGCTTCGCACGCAACATCACGCCCGATCATATCGAGGCGATTGCCGCCCAGCTGTTTTCCGAATGCCTGCGCCACGGCTACACCTCGGTGTGTGAATTCCACTATGTGCAACGCCAGCCCGATGGCGCGTGGTACGACCGGCCGGCCGAAACCGCCGAGCGCGTGATTGCTGCCGCACGGTTGGCGGGAATCGGCGTCACCATGCTGCCGGTGTTGTATAGTTATTCGGGATTTAACGACAGTCCCCTGAAGCCGGAGCAGCAGCGCTTTCGCACCGATGCCGACGATGTGCTGCGCGTAATAGAGGCCCTGGCGCCGCTGCGCGACGGCCAGACCGAGGTGGGCGTGGCGCCGCATTCGCTGCGCGCGGCGTCCATCGCGCAGATCAACGCGGTGCTGGCGGCCTTGCCTGCGGGGCGACCGGTGCATGTGCATATTGCCGAGCAGCAGGCGGAGGTGCAGCAAGCGCTGGCGCATACCGGCCGGCGTCCGGTGCAATTATTGTTTGACCAGGTGGCGATCGATGGCCGCTGGTGTCTGGTCCATGCAACGCACCTGAGTAGCACTGAAGTGCGCAGCATCGCTGCCAGCGGTGCGGTGGCGGGCCTGTGTCCCACCACCGAGGCCAACCTGGGCGATGGCCTGTTTCCGCTGGAGGATTTTCTGGCGACGGGCGGACGGTTCGGCATCGGCAGCGACAGCCACGTGTCGCAAAGCCCGGTGGAAGAATTGCGCTGGCTCGAATACGGCCAGCGGCTGCACCACCAGCGCCGCAATATCGCGGTGTCGAAAGAACAGCGTCAGGTGGGCGAGTTTTTGTGGCAGGGCGCCTTGCAGGGTGGGGCGCAGGCGGCGGGCCGGCCGGTGGGGGCGCTGGCGCCGGGCCGCAGGGCCGACCTGCTGGTGCTCGATGATGGCCATCCCAACCTGTGCGGCCTGGCGCTGCACGAAGTGCTGGGCAGCCTGATTTTTAGTGGCAACGACAACCTGGTGCGCGACGTCATGGTCGGCGGCCGGTGGGTGGTACGCAACGCGCAACACGTGGCGCAGCAGGCGATTGCTGCGCGCTTCAAGCACACGATGGCAGAACTGAGGGAGTTCCGATGAACCGGTTAATCCAGTACGCAAGCCTGCGCCCCACGCCATGGAAGAACGGCGGCGGCGTCACCACGGAACTGGCGATGTCGCCGCCCGGCGCGGGTCTCGACGATTTCGACTGGCGCGTGAGCCTGGCCAGCATCGCCGAAGATGGCCCGTTCTCGCAGTTTCCCGGCGTGGACCGCACGCTGGTGCTGGTCGCCGGCGACGGCGTGCTGCTCGACTTCGGCGACGAACGCGTTGTGCTCAGTCCCAGCGAGCCGCTGGTGGAATTTGCCGGGGAAGACCCGGTCCACGCCACCGTCAACGGCCAGGCCACGCTCGACTTCAACGTCCTGACCCGGCGTGGCCGCTACCGTCACCGGATCGAACCGTTCGTGGTGTGCGGCAGCGTGCCGCTGCCGCGCCGCAGCGGTACCACGCTGGTGTTCCTGGCCGACGGCGAGAGCCTGTCGGTGGGCAGCGCGCGCGAGCGGCTGGCGCTGGTGCGCTACGACCTGCTGGTGCTCGACGGCGAACAGGCCTGGACGCTGGAATCGGCTCAGGCCACGGTGTTCGTGGTGCACTTGATTAACACCAACTGATCGACCGTTAAAAAAGGCTGCCCATGGCGTGGGACGTGTTGTTTACCAATGTGCACCTGGCCACCATGGCCAACGATGACGGTTATGGCGAAATTCTTGACGCCGCAATTGCGGTCAGGGACGGCCGCATCGCCTGGCTGGGGCCACGGGCAGGGCTGCCCGACGGCCAGGCCGCCGTCGTGCGCGACGGCGACGGCTGCTGGCTCACGCCCGGCCTGATCGACTGCCACACCCACATCGTCCACGCCGGCAGCCGCAGCGGCGAATTCGAAGCGCGCCTCAATGGCGCCACCTATGAAGACATTGCCCGTGCGGGCGGCGGCATCATGTCCACCGTGCGCGCCACGCGCGCCGCCAGCGAAGACGAACTGCTGGCGCAAAGCCTGCCGCGTGTGCGCAGCCTGTTGGCCGAAGGCGTGACCACCATTGAAATCAAGTCCGGCTATGGCCTCGACCTGGAGAACGAGGCGAAAATGCTGCGCGTCGCCCGCCGCATCGGCCGCGAGCTGCCGGTGCAGGTGGCCACCACGTTTTTAGGCGCGCACGCGCTGCCGCCCGAATACGCGGGCCGCGCCGACGACTATATCGACGCCGTCTGCGCGATGATCGCGCCGCTGGCCGGCGAGGGGCTGGTCGATGCAGTCGATGCCTTCTGCGAGCGCATCGGCTTTTCGCACGAGCAGACCGAGCGCGTATTCCAGGCAGCGCACGCACGCGGGCTGCCGGTCAAGCTGCACGCCGAGCAGTTATCGGACCAGCGCGGCGCCGAACTGGTGGCGCGCTACGACGGCCTGTCCGCCGACCATCTCGAACATCTGAGCTCCGAAGGCATCGCCGCCATGGCCGCCGCCGGCACCGTGGCCGTGCTGCTCCCCGGCGCCTATTATTTTTTACGCGACACCAATGCGCCGCCAGTCAGCGCCCTGCGCGCACTCGGTGTGCCGATGGCCGTCTCGACCGACTGCAATCCCGGCACCTCGCCCATGACCTCCGTGCTGCTGGCGATGAACATGGCATGTACCTTGTGGCGCCTGACGCCGCAGGAAGCGCTGGCCGGCTGCACCGTGCACGCGGCCCGCGCGCTGGGCCTGCACGACCAGGTGGGCACGCTGGCGGTGGGCAAGCGCGCCGATTTCGCGCTGTGGCGCATCGACCGCCCGGGCGAGCTGGCGTATGCGATCGGCCTCAATCCGTGCCAGGGCGTGGTCAATGCCGGCGTGTGGCGTTCGCCACGGGGCTTTGAGCCGGGTTCGCGTACGCGATGGTAAGCTGGCCGGATTGACCATACATCTGGAGACTTTGTGCGCGCCCGCCTGCCAGCCTGGCTGACCCTGATTTTCATGCTGTGTGCCCTGTACTCCTTGTGCGGCACAACGCATGCTGCTGACGATACCCTGCATGTCGGCTCCAAGCGCTTTACCGAGTCGTACATCCTGGGCGAGGTGCTCACGCAAGTGGCTGCGCCGCACGCGAAAGTCACGCACCTGCAAGGCCTCGGCAACACCGCCATCGTGCTCGCTGCCCTGCAGGCCGGCCGCATCGACGTCTATGCCGAATACCTGGGCACCATCGACCTGGAAATTCTCAAGCACCCGCAGGCGACGTCGCTCGAGCAGATCCGCAAAGAGCTCGCGACCATGGGCCTCGGCGTGGCCGTGCCGCTGGGGTTTAACAATACCTATTCGCTGGCGATGCGCGGCGACGCCGCCAGCGTGAAGACCGTCGCCGACCTGGCCCGGCAGCCGGCGCTGCGCTTCGGCCTGTCGCACGAATTCATCGGTCGCGCCGACGGCTGGCCGGGCCTGGCCCAGCGCTACGGTCTGCCGCAGCGCCCGCAGGGGCTCGACCACGGCCTGGCCTACGAGGCCTTGCGCCAGGGCCAGACCGACGTCATCGACATCTATTCCACCGACGCCAAGATCCGCCAGTACGGCCTGCGCGTGCTCGACGATAACCTCGGTTACTTCCCCCGTTACGACGCCGTGCTGCTGTACCGGCTGGACGCCGCCGAGCGCTTTCCCGCTGCATGGAAAGCCATCGAGAAACTGGAAGGACGGATCAGCGCCGACGCCATGATCGCCATGAATGCCTCCGCCGAAATCGACGGCAAGAATTTTACCGAGGTAGCGCGCGCGTGGCTGGCGGCCGGTGGCCTGACTGGCGCCACTGCCAAGGCGGCAAGCAGTACAGCAGCACCCTCTACTGCCGCTTTGACCACAGCAGCACCGACGACGTCGGCACCGACCACTGGCGCATCGACCGCCGCAGATGCCCGGCTGCCGTCGTCCTGGCGCACCGGCCTGGCCGGCAAGATCTTCGACGACAACCTGGGCCGCCTCACGCGCCAGCACCTGACGCTGGTGCTGGTAGCCGTGGGCCTGGCTTGCCTCGCCGGCGTGCCGCTCGGGGTGCTGGCGGCGGTGTATCCGCGCTTGCGGCAAGTGGTGCTGGGCGTGACCGGCGTGCTGCAAACGGTGCCGTCGCTGGCGCTGCTGGCCTTGCTCATTCCCTTGCTGGGCATGATCGGCACGGTGCCGGCGCTGATCGCGCTGGTGGTGTACGCGCTGCTGCCCATCGTGCGCAATACCTGCACCGGTTTGCTGCAAGTGTCGCCCGGCTTGCGCATGGCGGCGCTGGCGCTCGGTTTGCGTCCAGGCCAGCGCCTGTGGCTGATCGAGCTGCCGCTGGCGCTGCCGGTGATTTTGGCCGGCGTGAAGACGGCAGCGGTGATGAGCGTGGGCACGGCCACCATTGCCGCGTTTATCGGCGCCGGCGGTTTCGGCGAGCGCATCACCATCGGCCTGGCGCTCAACGACAACCAGATGCTGCTGGCCGGCGCGATTCCGGCGGCGGTGCTGGCGCTGCTCACGCAAGCCGTGTTCGAGCTGCTCGAACGTGTCGCCAGCCGCGCGCCCGCGCCACGGCTGTAAAGCCGGCGGTGCAAGGCTGCCGGTTTACGTAAAGCCGTGTAAGCAGGTTTTGCGGCGCGTAAAGGTTTGTAATGGCGCACTTCAAGCGGGCAGGGCGCCGCTATAGTGAAGCCGTCGAAACATCTCCCTTCCCCCTGACACCGGGTTCAGTCCCGCGATGACTTCCCGTGTCGCGGGAATTTTTTTAGCGCTGAGCGGAGAGTTGGGTCAGCGCGTCGCCGGTGACGCGGCAGATGCGCCAGTCGGGCATGATGGTCGCGCCCATGCCCTCGTAGAACGAGATGGCGCTGGCGTTCCAGTCCAGCACCGACCACTCGAAGCGGCCGCAGTCGCGCTCGGTGGCGATTTGCGCCAGCGCAACCAGCATCTGCTTGCCGTAGCCGCGGCCGCGCATGGTTTGCTTGACGTACAGGTCTTCCAGGTACAGGCCTTTCTTGCACAGGAAGGTGGAAAAATTATGGAAGAACAGCGCAAAGGTCACGACTTCGCCGTCGGTTTCGCCGACAATGGCCTCGCAGGTGGGCTTGTCGCAAAACAGCGCTTCGTGCAGCATGGCTTCGTCGGCGACGACCATGTGTTCGAGCTTTTCAAACACGGCCAGTTCGAAAATCATGCCGAAGATGGCAGGGATGTCGGCCGGTTCGGCCGGGCGGATGATCAGTTCTGATGTACTCATGTAGTTTTGACAGTAACAGAAGGTGGTTGCAACGCCCAGGCGACGCTGGACAGACACAATACCATGCCTGCCCATTCGATCGCGCCGGGACGGTAATGTTCAAGCTGGATCGACAGCAGCACCGAGATCACCGGCGTGACCACGCCGATGTACACGGCCTTGTCCGAGCCGATGCGGTGGATCAGCGTGAAGTAGGCGGCAAACGCGATTACCGAGCCGAACAGCGACAGGTACAGCAAGCCCGCCCAGTACTGCGGCGCGCCGGACACGGTGAACCGCTGGCCGCTCACCAGCACCCACGCCGCCACCAGCAGGCTGCCCCAGGTCATGGCCCACGCCATACCAAGCAGCACATTTGGCGACTGTTCGCGCACCTTGAGCACCAGCAGGTTGCCGACCGTGCTGGCAATGGTGGCCAGCAGCGCCAGGACCAGGCCCAGCAGGAAATGGCCATTGCCGCCGGCGGACAGGTCGCGCCAGGCGCCGGCAATCGAGTGCGAAAACAGCAGGATCACGCCGAGGATGGCCACGCCGCCGGCCGCAAAGGTGCGGCGGCTGACCGGGGTGCCGAAGGCGTAGCGGTTGAACAGCGGGTTCCAGAACACCATCAAGGCAAACAGCACCGCCACCAGGCCGGAGACCAGGTATTGCTCGGACGTGTAAGTGCAGATATAGCTGAGCGCAAACGTGGCCAGGCCTTGCGCCAGCAGCCAGCGCTGGGCGCGCCACGGCAGCCACAGCTTGTCGCCGCGTATCGCGCACCAGGCGAACAGCACCGCGCCGGCCAGGCCAAAGCGGTAGGCCACCGAGACGGCGGGCGCGACGTTGCCCAATTGCAGCGTGATGGCGAAGAAAGTGGAGCCCCAGATCAGGCAGGCGGTGACGAAGAGCAGGGGCGTTGACATCGAACAAGTATAGCTGTCCGGCCGGTAACTTGCCTAGTCGCCATTTTTTAAAACGGTGCAACAGCCGTGTTGGCTTCCCTCATTAAATTATGTAAAGACAAGAGAAAATTATCAAAAATGAACTATGATGAATTTGTGCCTACACCACTTGAACCGGAGGCGGTCATGAACACCGCGCTGCAAATTAAAGTTGTTTCCGTGATTCTCTACGTTGCCGTGAGCGCCTCCCTGGTGCTGATGCTGTCCGAAGAACCGATCCAGAGCGCGGTCCAAACCCTGTTCGGCCACTCGTTGTTCCGTTGACCGCTACAATTGTCGCCATCTTCAATCAAGGATGGCGCAATGGAACGAAAACAGTGTTTCGCCCCGGTCGTGGACGCCAACACGCGGCTGCTGGTGCTGGGCAGCCTGCCCGGCGAAAAATCGCTGGCCCAGGCGCAATACTACGCCCACAAGCAAAACCGTTTCTGGATGTTGATCTCGGCCGTGATCGGCACCGACCTGGTGCCGCTGCCCTATGACGAACGCCTGCAAACCCTGCTGCGCCACGGCGTCGGTGTATGGGACGTGGTGGCGCAAGCCCACCGCGCCGGCAGCCTCGATAGCGCGATCCGCCACCGCGACGACAACGACCTGCCGGCCCTGCTGGCCAACCACCCCCGCATCACCGCCATCGCCTTCAACGGCGGCACCGCCCACAAGCTGGGCATGAAAGTGCTGGGCGAACACGCCACGCGCTACCGCATCGCGGCGCTGCCGTCGAGCAGCCCGGCGTACACCTTGGCGTATGGGGAGAAGCTGGCGCGGTGGGGAGCGTTGAGAGAGTTGCTTGGTTTGCCTGAGACTTGATGCCGAAATCAGGATTTAGTTGCAGCGATTGTTTTCGGACCGAACTGAGCAGCGCTTCCAAGGAGTAGGATAAGGCTTCAAGGAGGATGCCATGCAAACACCAGTTGAATTGATCACTACAGAGGCAATGAAGCTTACCTCGGATGAACGCGAAGCGATCGTGCAAGTGCTGATCGCCAGTCTTGAGCACGATGCAGCGGCTGACGAAGCACTGGCGGTTGAGGTCGAGCGTCGGATCGCTGAAATTGAAAATGGAACCGTCAGGGCTATTCCCATGGATGAAGCATTGGCACAGGTTCGGGCGAGTTTAAAGTGAAACTGACGATTGCTCCTGCAGCACTTTTAGAGTTGCAGGAAGCGGCTGATTTCTACAGATCCCAAGCGAATATCGAACTAGCGCAAGCGTTCCTGGCCGAGTTCGAGAGGGCCGTGACACTAATCCTCACTTCGCCGCAATTGGGATCAATGTTTCGAGGCAAGCGGCGCCGTTACGCTCTGCGCAGGTTTCCTTATAACCTGATTTACCAATTGACTGCGGATGAAGTCAGAGTGATCGCAGTTGCCCATCAACGGCGACGGCCGGGTTATTGGCAGATTCGGAATTAGTGTGAGCTACTCATTCCTCCCGCGCCACCACCCGCACCACCGTCTCCAGGTAATCCACAAACCCCATCCTCAAATACAACTGGTGCGCCGCTTCGTTGTTGCGCATGACGTGGAGGAACGAGGTGTCGCCGCGTTCCTGGTGGCGGTGGACCAGTTTGCCGATCAGTTGGCGGGCCAGGCCGCAGCCCTGGTCGTCGGGGTGCGTGCACACGCCGCTGATTTCGCACAGGCCGGGGGCGCGCAGGCGTTCGCCGGCCATGGCCATCAGGCGGTCGCCGTCGAAATAGCCGAAGTAGTCGCCCAGCTCGATGGTGCGGATGCCGAACGGACCGGGCTTGCACAGGTTGGCCAACTCCAGCGCTTGCGGCGCATGGTGCGGTTGCAAGCGTACGGCATCGGGCGCCGGATCCGATGCCGGCATGCCACCTGCCCAGGCCATGCGATACATGGTGGTTTCGGCCTCGATGCGCCAGCCGGGCGGGGCGGCGCCGGTCCAGTTTTCGCAGTAAAAATGTTCGCCCGGCGCGCAGTGCGGCAGCAGCGCGGCAAAGTCGGGCGCAGTGCTGTCGGCAAAGGCCAGGATGGGCGAGAAGCCGGCGGTGTAGCGGCGCGCGCCGCCGTCGCCGCTGGCATGGCAGGCATGCGCACCGGTCAGGGTGTGCCAGAAGATATCGTCGAGTAATTGGTTGCGTTCCATATCTTATTTTAACGTACACAAAATAGTCGGGCGGCTGATCACCTCGAGCAGGCCATGTCGCTACACTCATGGCAACTTTAGCCGATGGAGCATCCGATGAAAATGGCGTCATGTGTCGTGGGACTGTTGCTGACGGGTGCGGCGAGCGCGCAGCCGGTACTGCCGACGCAATCTTTGATGGAACAATTGCGGCAGAGCGAACAGGCGGTGACAAACGCCCGCTTGCAGCCCGAAAACAAGGGGCGCTTGTTTGGCACCTTGCAAACGTACGGCAACGTGCTCAGTTTCGCCGGCGACGCCGAGGGCGCCATGGCCGCGCTGGACGAAGGCAGGAAGGCGGCGGGAGTACCGGTTGCCGGCAGCGCGGCGGAGGTGGCGGGATTGACCGATGTGCACGCCGAAGACGCCATCCGCGTGATCGTCGCCGCCGCGCGCGACAAGCGCGCGGTGCTGATCAACGAGGCGCACCACCAGCCGATGAACCGCGCCTTTACCCAAAAGCTCGCTGCCGAACTGCGCAAGATCGGCTACACCTATCTCGCGTGCGAAACCTTTTACCCCGCCGTCAGCGCCCAGCCCAGGTACGCCACCGCCGCCCATGGCTACTATGTGTGGGAGCCGGCGTTCGCCACGTTCGTCAACGACGCCATCGCCAGCGGCTGGACCCTGGTTCCGTATGAACACATACAGGACGCCAGCGTGAACGACCAGGCAGAGCGCGCCAAGCTGCGCGAGGCCGGCCAGGCCAGCAATATCTACGAGCGCATCTTTGCCCGCGACCCCGAGGCCAAGGTATTGATCCACGTGGGATACGGCCACCTGGACAAGACGTCCCCGGGCGCACTGAAGAAAATGGGCACCCTGCTGGCGGAACAGCTGGGTCAGGGCGCCACGCTGCACGTGGACCAGGCGGCGTTGTTTGCCCATGCCGACCGCACCCGCGAAAGCCCCGCCTACCGGCCGCTGCTGGCGAAGTTTGCGGCCACCGAACCGTTTATTTTGCAGCGGGCCGACGGCAGCACGCCGGTGCTGCTCAACCAGTCCCGTTTCGTCGACATGCAGGTGATCTTCCCCGACTACGGCCACCAGCACGGCCGTCCCGCCTGGTTGATCGGCCTGGCCGGCCGCACCGCATCGCCGGTGCCTGCCACGCTGCTGCCGGCCACCGGCCGGCGCCTGGTCCTGGCGTACGACAAGGCGCATGGCGCCGATGCGCTGGCGGTCGATGCCGTACTGGTGCAGGCCGGGCAACCGGCGCAGTCATTAATGCTGCCGCCAGGCGAGATGCGCCTGGAAACGCAGGAGTAAGAGAAAAGTAAGCGCAAGCGCCTCAGTTCGGGTTGGCTGCCGCCGCCCGCAACCGGTTACGCTTGGCGGCGTACAGGTCATGGGTATCGCGCGAGGTGCTGTTGTCGATCGCCGCTTGCAGGTGGCGTTCGGCGGCGCGCACGTCGTGCAACTGGTAACTGGCGACCGCCAGTAAATAGTGCAGCTCGTGGTAGTCGGGTACCCGGTCCAGTTCGCGCTGGAACAGGGTGCGGGCGCGGCTGTAGTCGCCGCGCGCCATCGCTTCCTGGCCCTGGTTGTAGAAGTAGAACGGCGGATACGGTTCGAGCAGGCGCAGCCGCGCGCGCATCAGTGCCGCTTCCTGCGGACGGTGCCCGTTCTCCAGCGTTTGCGCCAGGTTGGACAAATAGATGGTGTTGTCGGGCGCCTCGCCCAGCGCGTGGCGCAGGGCCAGCTCGGCAGCTGCCAGGTCGCCGTGGTGCTGGTAGATCACGCCGAGGGTGTTGTAGGCATTGAGAAAATCCGGGGCGGCGGCGATGGCCTGGCGCGCGGCCCAGTAGGCGTCATCGACGTGTCCGGCTGACAGCAGTTCGGCGGCCCGGTTATTGAGGTACATAGCCACCACCGTGCGCTCCGTCAACGGCAGGGCGCGGTTGCGTGCCGCTTCCGGAGTCGGAATGAAATCGACCACCAGCGGCTGGCTCGATTGCATCGTGTAGCCGATGTTGCTACTGATGGCGTCGATGCGTTTGCGGTCGAGCACCAGGTTCACATGGTTGCTGGAAAAATACAGATTGCCGCTGCGGCTCCACACTTCGCCCACGTCGATCTGCTGGAATTGCACTGTAAAGTTCAGTTCGCGCGCCAGCGCGGCGGTCATGATGGCCAGCGACAGGCAGTTGCCCGAGCGCGCCGCGAAGGTTTCTGCTGCGGTGCGGGTGATGACGGAGTCGTACTCGAGCTTGAGCTGGTCGCGCCGGTACAGCGCGTTGAACAGTGCCTGGCGCTTGTCCGTGGTGTTTTTCGTGCTGTTGATTTCGTCGTGCAGGTAGCGCCGCATGGCATCGTCGAGGGCGAAGATATTGGCCGTGTCGATCGGTTTGTCGGGCTGGTGGAACGCCTGGTCCTGGAACAGGCCGGGCGGTGGCGGGCGCGTGGCGCCGAGGCTGGCGCAACCCGATAACAGACTGCAAGTCAGCAGCAGGGACGCGAACAGTCTCAGCCGCAGTGGTGTCGATGCCTTCATGATCGTCTCCTTCGGCGCACGCTGGTCGCGTACGCCGCTGCGGCGCACCATGCCGGCACCGCAAGGCAGCGGACTCTATGTTCCGCTTGAAGGAAAAGTATCCGCCGCTATTGGCCTGAAGTCAAAGATAAAAAAAGCGTGCTCAGCCCAGCGGCCGCACGTCCACCGGGCTGCCGTCGGCATCGAACCGCAGCGCCACCGAGATATCGGTCAGGCCGATGCTGGCCAGCGCATCGCGCAGGTCGTCCACTTCCACTTCCAGGTCGGCGGTCAGGTCGAGTGGCTTGTCGGCCGTGGCCAGCACCGTGGCGCCGGCGGCAAGCTGCACGCGCAGCAGCATCTCGTCGTCGATGTCGGTAGGGGCGATGATGGCGGACAGCTGCTCCGGCGCATGGCCGGCCATGGCGCCATTCATGGTGGCGAGGATTTGCAGGGTGGCGTATTCGGCCAGCGTCTGCTCGCGCGCGCCGAAGAACAAATCCTGGTACAGGAAATTGAGCGTGAGGGCGCCGTCAGCGCCACGGCCACGGCCCAGGCAGCGCGCCACCATCGGAGCGAAGTCGGCGGTCCATTGCTGGTAGGCGTCGGCGCGCCTGGCGAAATAGGCGTCGGCCGCTTTTTCGCTTTTCGGCACCTGGTAGAACGGATCGTCGGCGCGTTTCAACGCGAAGCCGACCAGGAAGCGCACTTCCACCGCGCTGTCGTCCGGGCCAAAGGCGGTGGGCGTCCAGCCGTGCGACATGCTGCGCTCCAGGGCGGGAGCTGCCGTGAGTTTTTTCTCGGTCAGCGAGTTGGCCGCTTCGCGCAGCATGGCGTGCAACTGGCCGTAGCTGATGCGTTCGATTTCTTCGAGATCGTAGGCATGGCTCACCAGCACGACTTTCGCCTTCGGGCTTTCCAGGCCGGCGGCGGTCAGGCTGTCGAGCACGGCGTCGTAGGCGGCGCTGTCCTGGAAATCAAAAGCGGGATCGAGGCCGCCCTGGCTGTGCACGAACACGGGAATCGCAAACGCGTCGATCTCGATGTCGGCCGCACCTTCGCGGCGCAGCACCAGGTTGGCCGCGCCTTCTTCGATGGCGTTTTTCAGGTAGCGGTAGCCGTCCACCGATTCGTCGCGCGCCAGTTCCACCGCGCCGTAAAGCACCTCGTCCTTGCCTTGCGTGAGCAGGCGGCGCAGCAGGCGCTGGAACTCGATGGCTTTTTGCGCCAGGTCGGCGCGGGTGGCGGCAGCGACGATGTCGGGATTGGCTTCGCCGTCCGACAGGTCCAGCGCCAGCGCGCACAGTTCGGTGGTGTTCTGCTCGTCCTTGACTTCAGGCGAGGTGGCGGATTTGCGGGGGACGGGACGCTTATTCTTGGGCATGCGGAAGGGGGATCTTTATCGTTCGTTGTGGAAGGCTTCGTTGAGCTCGTCGAGCAGGTCGGCCGCTTCGTCCTCGGTCAGGCCAAGGTGCTGGCACGCCAGTTCTCCGCCTTTTTCCCATTCGTGGGACAGGGTGCGGCCGAAGAAGCGCGCGATGCCTTTTTCGGCCAGCAGCGTGAGCGCCACCAGCGAACGCACGGCGTCGTCGGTGGCGGGATCGTCGAGCACGCGGTAGTCGTGGTGCAGCAGGATGGCCCACGAAACGTCGGGCGACAGGCCCCAGTTGCGCGCCAGCAGGCAGCCGATGGCCGCGTGGTTGGTGCTGTAGCGCTCATCTTCGATTTCGGTGAAGCGGCGGACCGGTTCGTCGCAGGCGTCGTCGTAGGTGGCGGCGTAGTCGGCAAAGCGGTCCATCAGCAGCGGCACGCCGATGTCGCAGAACAGGCCGAAGGTATGGGCGATGTCGGCCGGCGCGATGCGCAGCTTGCGCGACGTGAACATCAGCGCTTGCGCGCGCCGCATCGAGATTTCCCAGAACGCGCTCAGGTCGGCGCCCTGGCCGTCGATGGCGCGCCGCGCCAGCAAGCCAGTCAGGGTGGACGCGCACATATCGACGCCGAGGAAGTTGATGGCCTGCTCGACCGACTTGGCCTTGCGGGCAGCACCGAAGAACGGCGAGTTGGCCAGCTTGAGCAGGGCGCCGGACATGCCGACGTCGTTGCCGATGATGCGGGCCATATTGCGTGGCGACGGGTCGGCCTTGGCCAGCTCGCGCTGCAAGTCCACCAGCAAGCTCGGCCGTGGCGGAATCCGGATGGAACGCATCAGCGCGTCTTCCACCGCGTTTTCTACTGGCAAAGCTGGGGCTGCAACTGTGGTCATGGTACGGGATCGTTGGAATGGGTGGGAGGCGCAAAAGCGGCACATGCGTACCCGTCATTATCGCCGCAAGCGCCGGCCCGCTGCGTGATTTTCTGTTTTTTTTATTGCTTTATGACCATATTTGGCCCATCAGGTGTATCGCGTGCGCACGTTTAATAACGTTTTGTCAGCGTTTTTGTGGCTTCCCTTACAATGTAGCCATGAGCAAAATCATTGCCGGAATTGATTTCGAAGCGCCTTCGGAGGTGGTTGCGCGCCAGCTGATCGGCGTCACATTGCTGGTCAACGGCGTGGGCGGGCGCATCGTCGAGACCGAGGCCTACGACCGCGAGGAACCGGCCTCGCATTGCTATATCGGTGAGACGCCGCGCAATTTCTCCATGTTCGGGCCGCCCGGGCGCAGTTATGTATACCGCTCGCACGGCCTGCACTGGTGCCTCAATTTTGTCTGCCGCGAGAACGGCCATGGCGCCGGGGTGCTGCTGCGCGCCATCGAACCGCTGGCGGGACTCGACCAGATGCGCGCCCGGCGCGGGCTCGAAGACGAGCGCTTGCTGTGTTCGGGCCCGGGCCGGCTGGCGCAGGCGCTGGGCATCACGCGCGCCGACAACAACCTGCCGCTCGACGGCGCGCCGTTCACCCTGCTGGCAAGCGATCAGGCGGTGGATGTACTAACCGGCCCGCGCATCGGCATTTCGAAAGCCATGGAGCTGCCGTGGCGCTTTGGCCTGGCGGGCTCGCGCTTTCTGAGCAAGCCGTTCCGCCAGTGACGGCGGCGCCGCTTCCACCTCTTCGGCCACTGCCACGTCGCTGGCGGTAGCACTGCCCACCTGGAACACCGACACTGCGTGCGACAGGTGCACGGCCTGTTCCTGCAGGCTTTCCGCCGCAGCTGCCGCCTGCTCCACCAGCGCGGCGTTTTGCTGGGTGACGTCGTCCATCTGGCCCACCGCCTGGTTCACTTCCGCGATGCCCTGCGCTTGCTCCGCGCTGGCCGCGCTGATGCGGGCGATGATGTCGTTGACCTGCTGCACCGACGCGACGATATCGACCATCCGCTCGCCGGCCTGGTGCACCGAGGCGCTGCCGCTGTCGATGGTGGCCACCGACGCCGAGATCAGCGCGTTGATCTCCTTGGCGGCCGCCGCCGAGCGCTGCGCCAGCGTGCGCACTTCCGACGCCACCACCGCGAAGCCGCGCCCCTGTTCGCCCGCGCGCGCCGCTTCCACCGCCGCGTTCAGGGCCAGGATATTGGTCTGGAACGAGATGCCGTCGATCACGCTGATGATGTCGACGATCTGGCGCGAGCTGGCGCGGATGGTGGCCATGGTCTGCACCGCCTGCTGCACGGCGGCGCCGCCGCGCTGCGCCATGTCGCTGGCGCCCGCCGCCAGCTGGCACGCTTCCCTGGCGTTGGTGGCGGTCTGCTGCACCGCTTGCGTCAGGCTGTCCATGGCGCTGGCGGTTTGTTCGAGTGAACTGGCCTGCATCTCGGTGCGGGTGGACAGGTCCTGGTTGCCGCTGGCGATTTCATGGGCGGCCGTGTCGATCGAGCGCACTGCGCCGAGGATGGTGGAAATGGTTTTAGTCAGGTTGCCCATGCTCTGGTCGAGCAGGCGCGCGGTGTCGGCGATTTCGTCGCGGCCGCTGTTGGTACTGCTTGCGCCCAGCCGGCCTTCGGCCAGCGCGATCACCACCGCGCCAATGCCGCGGATATCGCGCAGCATGGCGCGCCGCACCGCCATCGTCACGCCCAGCGACAGTGCGATCGACAGCAGCACCAGCACCGCCATGGCGGTGGTCAGCGTGCGGAAGTCGGCGCTGGCGCGCGCGTGGGCCTGCTCGCTCAGCTTCTTTTCCAGACTCGATAACTGCGCCAGCTGGTCGTTAAGTACCAGGAACTGCTTCTCGGCGCGGGCCATGGCGTTGGTGGCGATGCTTTGATCCATCTGCGCCATGTCCATGGTTTCCAGCACCGCCTTGCGGTACTCGGCCAGCGCCTTCAACGACTGCTCGACGTAGCGCCGCTCGTCGCCCTGGGTCGCGGCGGAAGCCAGGCGGCGCAACTGGTCTTCGATGCCGGCGTGGCGGGTCTTGATCTGCAGGCCCAGTTCGTCCAGCCGGCTCTGGGCGAAGCTGCCGTTGACCCACGCCAGCAACTGGTAGATATGGGCATGGGCATAGCGCGCCTCGCCGGCCACGTCGGCCGTGGTTTTCAGGCGCGCGGCGCGCACCTGCACCAGGTTTTCCAGCGAGGCGTTCTGGCGCACCATGCCGATCGACGCGGCGCCTGCCGTGACGATCAGTAGTACCAGCACCAGGCCGGGCGCGAGCAGCAGTTTGGGGCCGATCCGTAGTTTGTTCAGCATGGCGCTCTCCGGTAAGTATGGCGTCACTTCTTGTAGATGCCGGCTTCGAGCACGACGTCGCCCACGCGCAGGATGTAGGTGGTCTTCGGTTCGAGCTTGCCGGAGGTGGGGTTCTTGTACTGGTAATCGACCCAGCCGCTGCCCTTGCTGGCGGCCAGGTCGATGATCTCGCGGCGGTATTTTTTGCCGCTGGCGTCCGGCACGTCGGTCAGGTCCTTGCCGACGATGGACGGGTTGACCGGGTGCGCCAGCACGATGCCGGTTTTCAGATCGCGGATGTCCACGTACAGCGAACCCTGGATGAAGCTCGGGTCGCGCGCGGCCACCTTGCGGATCATTTCGTCCTTGCCGTGGGCCTTGATGAAGGCGGCGCCGCGTTCGGCCATGGCGATGGCGTCTTTTTCGGTGGGGTCGGCGGCGCGCACCGGCAGGGAATAAAACGACAGCATGGCGGCAGCGGTAAAGGTGGCCAGTACGGGTTGCAGTTTCATGACGGATGTCCTTGCAAAGGGGAGGGGAGCTTTGAACTCTACCGGCGCGCCTGCCCGGCCAAATTGCGGTGCCGCAAGTAATAGCCGTAAGGAAATTCCATCTGTGGCCAAGTCGCAACTTGCCGCAAAGCCTCAAATTTTTCCATGAGTCACTTGATATCTGGCAATTTCGGCGCGGCGCGAGAGTCCTAGCATCCAGTCTCCGATTGATCACTGCCACAGGAATCCGCCATGACCACCGCCACCACCGCCAAGTTCAAACCCTATACCCGACAGACCATCACCCACGCCCGTCAATGGGAATGGCTCACGCCCGACCTGCAGGAAGCCGTGCAGGTGGTGTCGCACGTGCTGCCGTTTCGCACCAACGAATACGTGCTTGATCAACTGATCGACTGGAACAACATCCCCGACGATCCGATTTACCGGCTGGTGTTCCCGCATCGCGACATGCTGGCGCCCCGGGATTACGCCCAACTGCGCGAGCTGGTGCTGGGCAACGCCAACCCGGAGGCGCTGGCCGCGCTGGTGCGCAAGCTGCGCTTGCAGATGAACCCGCATCCGGCCGGGCAGATGACGCACAATGTGCCGCACCTGGACGGCATACCGCTGCGCGGCTTGCAGCACAAGTACAAGGAGACCGTGCTGTTCTTCCCCAGCGCCGGCCAGACCTGCCACGCCTATTGCACCTTCTGCTTCCGCTGGCCGCAGTTCGTCGGCATGGACGACCTCAAATTCGACGCCCGCGAATCGACCGAGCTGGCGGCCTACCTGAAAACCCAGCCGCAGGTCACCGATGTCCTGATCACCGGTGGCGACCCGCTGGTGATGAACACCCGCTCGCTCGAAGCGTTCATCGAACCGCTGCTTGCGCCCGAGCTGGCGCACATCCAGAACATCCGCATCGGCACCAAGTCGGTGGCGTATTGGCCGCAGCGTTTTGTCACCGACCGCGATGCCGACGACCTGCTGCGCCTGTTCGAGCGGGTGGTAGCCGCCGGCAAGAACATGGCCATCATGGGCCATTACAACCACGCGGTGGAACTGCGCCAGGACATCGCCCAGCAGGCGGTGAAACGCATCGTGAACACCGGCGCCACCTTGCGCATGCAGGGCCCCCTGATCCGCCACATCAACGAAGACCCGAAAAGCTGGGCCGAGCTGTGGCAGACCGGCGTGCGCCTGGGCGCCATCCCCTATTACATGTTCGTCGAGCGCGACACTGGACCGCACGACTACTTCCAGCTGCCCCTGGTGCGCGCGCACGAGATCTTCCAGGCCGCGTACCAGATGGTGTCGGGCCTGGCGCGCACCGTGCGCGGACCGTCGATGAGCGCCTTCCCGGGCAAGGTGGTAATCGATGGCGTGGTCACCATCGGCGGCGAAAAAGTCTTTGCGCTGCAATTCCTGCAAGCCCGTAACCCTGATTGGGTACGGCGGCCGTTCTACGCCAAATTCGACCCGCACGCGACCTGGCTGGACGACCTGAAACCGGCCTTCGGCCAGGACAAATTCTTCTTCGAGGAAGAGGGCGGCAGCCGCAGCGAGCATGACCATGCGCCGGGCGACCGCAAGGTGATCCAGCTGGTGCCGGCCAGCAGCCGCGCGGCCGGCAGCGTGAGCACTTCAGGCGCCTCGAGCGCTTCAAGTAATACCAGCACCATCAGCACCATCAGCACCATCAGCACCATCGGCGCCGCCGTCAGCACCGGCACCGCTGGTGCCGCCAGCGCCACCGGCAGCACGGCCAGCGCACCCAGCGCCGCGTAGCCGCATGCGCCGCGACCACGCCGGCCACGCCAGCCGGGCCGACCGCACCAGCCATGCCGGCCACGGCGACCACGGCTCACCGGCGCCGGCCGCCACCGCGCCGACCCTGTCGCGGCGCATGGTGTTCCTGCTGGTGTTCCTGCCGTTCGCGCTGGGCCACTACCTGTCCACCCTGATGCGCATGATCAATGCCACGCTGGCGCCGGACCTGACCGTCGCACTGGCGCTCACGCCCGGCCAGCTGGGCCTGCTCACCAGCGCGTTCTTCTTTGCCTTTGCTCTGGCGCAGTTGCCGGTGGGCGTGGCGCTCGACCGCTGGGGACCGGCGCGGGTGCAGTTGCCGATGCTGGTGATCGCCGCGCTGGGCGCGCTGGCGTTCGCGGGCGGGCGTGATTTCGCCCAGTTGCTGGTGGCGCGCGCGGTAATCGGGCTGGGCGTGGGTGGCTGCTTCATGGCGGCGGTGAAAGCGCTGTCCACCTGGGTGGCGCCGGCGCGGTTGCCGTCGGTGCAGGGCTACCTGATCGCCGTCGGCGGCCTCGGTGCGGCGTCGGCCACGCTGCCGGTGCGCATCGTGCTCGAACATAGCGACTGGCGCAGCCTGTTCATCGGGCTGGCGTCGGCGCTGATGTTCACGGCGGCGCTGATCCGGCTGCTGGCGCCGCCGCAAGCGGCCACCGTGCAGCGCCAGCCGCTGCGCGCTGCCATGACCGAGATCTGCCGCCATCCGTCGTTTCGCGAGGCGGCGCAACTGGTGCTGGTGCCGCACATGGTGTTCTTCGGCATCCAGGGCCTGTGGATCGGCCGCTGGCTTGGCGACGTGGCCCATTACTCCGAAGACCAGGTCAGCTGGCTGCTGTACGTGGGCATGGGCGCGGTGATCGCGGGCTCCATCGCGGTGGGCATGATCACCGAGTGGGCCGGGCGCCGGGGCGTGCGGCCGGTGCGGGTGGCGGCGGCCGGCGTGGCGCTGTTCATCCTGGTGCAGGCGGGGTTGGTGTGCGGCTGGCGGCCCGGCTACGCCTTGCTGGCGGTGCTGTTTACGCTGGTGGGCACGGTCACCGGCATCGAGTACACGATGGTGGCGCAAGGCTTGCCGGGCCGGTTGACCGGGCGCGCGGCCACCTGCCTGAACCTGCTGAATTTCCTGGGCGCGTTTGCGGTGCAGGCCGGCTTCGGGCTGGTGCTCGATTGCTGGCGCCCCAATGGCCACGGGCAGTATCCGGCGCAGGCCTACCAGGCGGGGTTTGCCTTGCTGGTCGCGCTGCAGGTGCCGGGGCTGGCGTGGTACGGTTGGCGGCGCTGGAGGCGTCCGGCGCGTTCCGGTAGAATGGACCATCACCCGGCCACCAGCACCAGATAAGACCATGACCGACGCCTCCGCTCCAACTTCCGTGCTCGCTTCCCTGCCGCCGTCATGGCAGGACTGGATCACCGATAACCTGGCGCGCGGCTGCAGTGCGCTCGACATGGCCAACAGCATGGCGCGTTCGGGCCAGTACACCATGGACGTGGCGCGCGCCGCCCTCGACGAGGCCGTGCGCCAGCGTGGAACGGGCAGCGATGCCGGCGCCAGCATTTTTACGCCGGCCCAGGTGATGCCGTTCATCGACACCACGCGCAACCGGATCGTGGTCGATCAGCGCGAAGTGGAGGTGCTGTTCGTGCTCCAGAGCCCGCAGGTGATCTTGCTCGGCAATGTACTGGGTAGCGAAGAATGCGACGCCATCGTGGCGCATTGCGGCACCCGTTATACGCGCTCCACCGTCACCGGCGCCGACGACGGTTCGAGCGTGGTGCACGAGGGCCGCACCAGCGACATGGCGTTCATCGAGCGTGGCGAGGCCGAAATCGCCGAGCGCATCGAGCGGCGCCTGGCGGCGCTGGCGCACTGGCCGGCCGAATGCGGCGAGCCGTTCCAGTTGCAAAAATACGCGAGCACGCAGGAATACCGGCCCCACTACGACTGGCTCGACCCCGATACCACCGGCCACCGCAGCCACCTGGCGCGCGGCGGCCAGCGCCTGGCCACCTTCATCCTGTACCTGACCGACGTGGAACAGGGCGGCGGCACCATCTTCCCCGGGCTGGGCCTCGAGGTGTATCCGAAGAAGGGCAGCGCGCTGTGGTTCCTCAATACCGACAGCAACCACCAGCCCGACCGCCAGACCCTGCACGGCGGCGCACCGGTGGTCAAAGGCACCAAGATCATCGCCAACAAATGGCTGCGCCAGGAGCGCTATGGCTGAGCCAGAGGTAGAATGCCAGGTCCTGTACCATTTGAAAGCAAACCATGAGACTTGTGCGCTACGGCCGTCCCGGCAAAGAACAACCTGGCCTGATCGACGACGAGGGCAAGCTGCGCTCGCTGTCCGCGGTGATCGACGATATCGACGCCGCGCAACTGGCTCCCAAGGCCCTGCGTAAGCTGGAAAAAATCGACCCGGCCACGCTGCCGCTGGTGCGCGGCAACCCCCGTTTCGGCGTGCCGGTCAAGCACGTGGGCAAGTTTGTCTGCATTGGCCTCAATTACTCGGACCACGCGGCCGAAGCCGGCATGCCGCTGCCGAAGGAACCGATCGTGTTCATGAAGGCGATCACCGCGCTTACCGGCCCGGACGATCCGATCATGCTGCCCAAGGGCTCGAAGAAAACCGACTGGGAAGTGGAACTGGGCATCATCATCGGCTCGCGCGCGCAGTACGTGACCGAAGAAGATGCGCTCAAGTACGTGGCCGGCTACACGGTCGTCAATGACGTCTCCGAGCGTTCGTACCAGCTCGAGCGCGGTCCGCAATGGGACAAGGGCAAAGGTTGCGACAGCTTCGGCCCGGTCGGCCCGTGGCTGGTCACGCCGGAAAACATTGGCGACGTGCAGGACCTCGACCTGTACCTGGAGGTGAACGGCAAGCGTATGCAGACCGGTAACACGTCCACCATGATTTTCACGGTAGCGCAGATCGTCAGCTACCTGTCGAAGTTCATGACCCTGGAACCGGGCGACGTGATCGCCACCGGCACGCCGCCCGGCGTGGGCATGGGCCTGCCGAAGCCGCGCTTCCTCAAAAAAGGCGACCAGGTCCGCCTGGGCATCCCTGGTCTCGGCGAGCAGCAGCAGGAAGTGATCGACTGGAAGCCGCGTAAAGCTTGATCTAGTTGGCAGCAGTCTTGGCTGCCACGTCCGGCAGGCTGTCGAGCAGGGCCAGCACGTCGTCGCGGGTTTCGCTGGAAAAGCCCATTTGCGCGGTGACGCTGATCTTGCCGTTGGCGTGCTGGATGGTGCTAAAGTTGGCGATGCCCAGCGTGCGTTCGAACAGGATCACTTTTTTGCCGCTGTTGAGGTCAGTTGCCGAAATTTTCGACAGGCCACCTTCCTGCGACACCAGGATCGGACGGCCCGGCACATTGAACCAGTTGATGCGCCAGAAGTAATGGCTGAGATGGCGCGAGCCGTTCGGTTCGTATGCGCTTTCGAAGGTGTCCATCTGCTGGCACTTCGCGATCAATATATTCTTTTGCTTGCACATGCTCATCACCTGCACCTGCTTGTCCTCCAGCGACACGCTGACGGGCACCAGGCGGTTGCTCTCGATCTGGAGCAGCGCGTAATCTTCCTTCTTGCCCAGGCCGAGCGTATTGCCGAGGCTTTTTACCGAACTGAACAGCGCGCCCAGCGAGTTGCCCGGCTGGGTGCCGTTCGATTCCGGCGTACGTTCGAGCAAAATGTAGCCGGTATTGGCGATGTCGCCGTTCTGCAGCGCGGCAATCGAGTATGCCTCCGGCGCCACGATATTGGTGGTGCCGCTGCCCGGCACGTAGCGGAAACCGGTGTTGTCGCGCGCCACCACGAAGCCGCGCGACGACGGGATCAGGCGGTAGCCGGTAAAGCGCTTGCCGGTGGCGGTGCTCACCTGCCACAGCGGACCCTGTTGATAGGCGGTGGCGATGGTCACCGGTTCCTCGGTACTGAGCGCGCGGCCCGATTTGAGGATGAACTCGCCGGTATGGGCTTCCGCCAGGTAGGTGAAATCGCCCGACTGGGGATCGAAGGCGTAGCTGCTGATCTTGCCTTCAGGATCGATGTAGCGCTTGCCGTTGACGGAGAAACCGTCACGGAAACGTTCGAACTGCACGCCCTCGGCCAGCACCGGGAATTTGCTGAAGGCTGCCGCCAGGTCGGCCTCGGTACGTGCGGGGGCAGCTTGCAGCGCTGGTTGCGCCGGTGATTGTGTCGGTGCTTGTGTCGGCTGCGCAGCGCCGCCCATCTGCTGTTTCAGCAGCAGCGTGAGCAACTGCTTTTGCTGCTCGGGCGTCAGATTGTCGAGGTTTTGCGCTTGCAGCGTTACGGTGGCAAACGCTGCGGTGAGCAGCAGGGCGGCGATACTTTTTTTCATGAGTAGAGCAAGGGCAGTTGGGGAAATATTAATTATAGGCAAATAATAAATCTTTTTGGTAACTATATTTACCAATGGAAATAATCCTCCCCAACTATGTTGCTTTTATTGCACTGTTGTAATGGCACGCGTCATGGCTTGTGCCAGCCTGTCGGTGATCTCGGCCAGGTCGGCATCGCTGGCGATGAACGGCGGCGCCAGCAGCACGTGGTCGCCGCGCACGCCGTCGATGGTGCCGCCCATCGGGTACACCATCAGCCCGCACGCCATGGCGTGCTGTTTGATCGCCGCGTGCAGTTTTAGCGCGGGATCGAATGGCTGTTTGGTGTCGCGGTCGCGCACCAGTTCCACCCCGATCAGCAAGCCCCGGCCACGGATATCGCCCACGTGGGGATGGCGGCCCAGCGCCTCGCGCAGCAGCGTGCGCAGCACGGCGCCACGGCCGGTCACTGCCCCCAGCAGGTTGTCGCGCCGGATCACCTGCTGCACCGCCAGCGCGGCGGCGGCGGCCACCGGGTGGCCCATGTAGGTATGGCCATGCATGAACACGCCGCTGCCGTCGCGCAGCCGGTCGATGATGGGCGTGCGCGCCAGCACCGCGCCGATCGGCTGGTAGCCGGCGCCCAGCCCCTTGCCCAGCACCACCAGGTCGGGCAGCACGCCTTCCTGCTCGAACGCGTACAGGGTGCCGGTGCGGCCCATGCCGCACATCACCTCGTCGGCGATCCACAGGATGCCGTACTTGTCGCACAGGCTGCGCACGCCGCGAAAGTAGCCGGGCGTGGGCGGCACGGCGCCGGCGGTGGCGCCCACCACGGTTTCCGCGCAAAAGCCGATGATGCGGTCCGGGCCCGTGGCGATGATGGTGTCTTCCAGCTCGCGCAGCAGCGCCGCCGTGTAATCCTCGGTGGTCTGGTCCGGCGCACGGTCGCGGTACTCGAAGCACGGCGCCACGCGCGGCACGTCGATCAGCAGTGGCGCAAAGGGCTTGCGGCGCCATGCGTTGCCGCCGATCGCCAACGCGCCCAGCGTGTTGCCGTGGTAGCTCTGGCGGCGGGCGATGAACACGCTGCGCTGCTCCTCGCCGCTTTCCACGAAATACTGGCGCGCCAGTTTCAGCGCGGTCTCCATCGCCTCCGACCCGCCCGACACCAGGTACACGTGATCGAGGTCGCCCGGCGCGTCACTGGCCAGCCGCGTGGCCAGCTCCTCGGCCGCCTCGCAGGTGAAAAAGGCCGTGTGGGCGTAGGCGTTGCGGTCGATCTGGGCGTGCATGGCCGCCAGCACCTCCGGGTGCGCATGCCCCAGCGACGACACGGCGGCGCCGCCGCTGGCATCGAGATAGCGGTTGCCTTCGCGGTCGTGCACGATCATGCCGGATGCCGCGCCGACAACGGGAGGCGTGTGGCGCAGGTTACGGTGGATCAGGTGAGTCGGGTGACTGGCTGGGTGGGGGCGGTTCATGGACATCCTTTCTGGCAAGTGGATTGTTATGATTGCCAACAGACAATAGCCGCGTTCAGCTTGTCTTCTGTTGATCCATGCCGCACCATGGCCAAAAAACTTTACTAGGAGCAAGGACATGACCGATCGCCTGGGACCGATACCGTTCGCGCAGATGAGCGCCAGCCAGCAAGTCGCGGCGCAGGCGGTGATCGACGGCCCGCGCGGTGCGCTCTATGGGCCGTTCGTGCCGTTGATCCGCAGTCCCGAACTGATGTCAGCCGCCCAGCGCATGGGCGAATACCTGCGCTACCGCAGCGCCATTGGCACCCGCCTGACGGAGCTGGCCATCCTGGTCACGGCGCGCCAATGGAGCCAGCAAGTGGAGTGGGCCATCCACGCTCCGATCGCGCGCGAATACGGCATCGCCGACGAGACCATCGCGGCCATCGCCGAGCGGCGCCGGCCGCAGGGACTGCTGCCGGACGAGGCGCTGGTGATTGAATTTTGCCTGCAACTGCACCAGCAACAGTGCGTGGACGACCCCACCTACGCCGCCGCACTGGCCGCCTTCGGCGAACACGGCGTGGTGGACCTGATGGGTATCAACGGCTACTACACGTTTCTGGCGATGGTGATGAACGCGGCGCAGACGGCGGTGCCGGTGACGGAGGCGCCGTTGTTGCCGGATTAGGTCTTATACTTGAACCTAGATGATCAGGGAGTTGGCCATGGCGCATATCGGAGTGAAGGAAGCAGTCAAAGCCGCCAAAGAGGCATTGCTCGAGTTGTACGAGGATGATCCGCCGACGGCGATGTCGCTGGAGGAAATAGAGAAGACCGACGAGAACGGGCGCGAGCTGTGGGCCGTGACCTTGGGCTTTCATCGCGACAAGGCGGTAGCGCTGCAAAGCACGAGCAACCATATCGGTGTGTTGTTCACGCCCACCGTCAGCCAAGTCGAAAATCGCGTCTATAAAACGCTGTTTATCGATGCAGTGACCGGTTCGTTTGTCAAAATGGATATTCGACAGGTGCACTGATGCCTGGGCTGGAGCAGCAACTGGTCTCGCTGATAGCCAAGCACGGCGAGCGTGGCATTCTGGTGGACACGAATGTTTTGCTGCTCTACTTGTTCGGGAAGCTATTGCCGGCGGCATTGGGGCAAAAGCGTCTTGCCAAATACAGCCTCGAGGATGCCGATCTCATCGTGCAATTTGTCGGGCGGTTCGGCCATATCCTCGCTACCCAACACGTGCTGGCAGAGACCAGCAACCTGGCCAGGCAGATCGTGGGAGGTAGCGCCCGCGATTTCATGGGACGTCAACTCTACCCATGGTTTTGCCTTCAAACGCCTGGGTCCTTCAAGCATTGCGACGTGCCTGGCGCATCGATTGACGCAGGCTTGTTTGCGCGGCTGGGCATTACCGACGCCGGATTGGCGTCGCTGGTGCGGTCCGATCACCTGTTGCTGACCGACGATCTCGACTTGTATATCGCGGCTGTCTCCAGCGGCAGCGACGCCATCAACTTTGCCCACATGCGCGAGGCCGCCGGTACGGTGTGACGCTACAATAGCCGTTTGATTGCCACCGCTCCGCGCCATGCACAAAGCCCTTGCGCAATACCTCCAGAACCTGCAGGCCACACTCCCCGCCGACGGCCCCGGCTTCAGCGCCCTCGTGCTCGACCACGGCGAAGTCGCGTTTGAGCTGCACCATGGCCTGGCATCGCTGGAATCGGGCGTGCCGCTGTCGGCGCGGGCGATGTATTACCTGGCGTCGGAATCGAAGCAGTTCATGGCCGCTGCCGTCATGCGACTGGTGCAGGCCGGGCGCATCGGGCTCGATGATGATGTGTGCGAACATCTGCCTCAGCTGGCCGGTTTCGAGCAGCCTTTTGCGCTGCGCAGCTTGCTCAACCACAGCAGCGGCATTCCCGACTATTTCCAGTTCCTCCAATGCCAGCCCGGCCGCCACGAGGCCGATTACTTCAGCAACCGCGAGATCCTGGCGCTGATTGCCCGCATGGATGAGGTGGCGATGCCCACCGGTAGCGCGCATCGCTACAGCAACAGCAATTACATATTGCTCGCTGCCCTGGTCGAGCGGCTGGCCGGGCAACCGGTGGCGGGCTACGTGAAAGAAAAGCTGCTGCTGCCGCTGGGCATGCAGCACTCGGGCTTCGACGACGACCGCCAAAACGTGTTGCCGCACCGGGTGTTCAGCTACGAGGAAGACCCGGCGCGCCCATTCGGCTACAAGCAGCACCTGGGCAACGCCAACACGGTTGGCGATGGCGGCATGTATGCCAGTGTGGCGGAGCTGGTGTTATGGGAGCGTGAATGGCATCGCCAGTGGGCCACGCCTGACAGCGTGCTGCGCGCGATGCTCGAACCCTCGCCGCTGCTGGACGGTTCGGTACCGGACTACCGTTTCGGGCTGGAGTGGGTACGTCCTGAGGGCGAGGATGTGGTCTTCCACGGCGGCAGCCTGTGGGGCTTCAATACCATGCTGCTGCGACTGCCGCAGCGGCAGCAGTCGGTCATCATGTTGTCCAACACCGACCGGGTGGAGCCGGACTGGCAGCAGATTGCCGCTGCCGCGATGGGCTGATCAAATAGCGTGCCTGCTCACGCCTTGAGAGCAAGGCGCAAACTGTACGGCAAGGAGCTGCAACGCAGCGATGGAGGTCTTATCGGGCGCGCTAGGCCAGCACGCGCTTCAACCACGCACTGATGTCATTGACCTCTTCCTGGCACAGCGAATGCTGCATCGGGTAGTCATGCCACTCCACGTTGTAGCCCCATTGTTGCAGCAGGTCGCGCGAGGCGGTGGCGCGAGCGAGCGGGACCACCGGGTCCATGCGGCCGTGGGCCATGAAGACCGGCGTCGCCAGGCTCTCTTTGGTGAATTCGGTCGTGGCACGGGCGGCGATCGGCAGGTAGCCCGACAGGCACATCAGGCCGGCCAGTTTTTCTTTCTGGCGCAAACCGGTTTGCATGGTCATCGCGCTGCCTTGCGAGAAGCCGGCCAGGATGATCTTGTCGGCAGCGATGCCGCGTGCTTTTTCCCGGGCGATCAGCGCTTCCACTTTGACTTGCGAGGCGCGCAGGCCTGCTTCGTCTTCCTGGCGGCCAAGGTCGGTGGCGACGATGTCGTACCACGAGCGCATCACGTAGCCGCCGTTGACGGTGACCGGCATGGTGTCCGCATTGGGGAAGATGAAGCGGATCGGCGGCAGGCCGCGCAGGTCCAGTTCCTGGAGCATCGGTACGAAGTCGTTGGCATCGGCGCCCAGGCCGTGCATCCAGATGATGGCGACAGTGGGATTGGCGCCGGTTTCTTTTTCGATGGTTTGCAGCAGGCTCATAGGTTTCCTCGGTTTAGCGTTTGCAGTGGCGGGCAAAACAGGTATCAGGGGCAGCAACGGCGCCAGCAGCGCCGCGCCCGCCAGCAGACGGCGCCGCCGCGCGGAGACGGTGTGCGTCACGCGGCCGGAGCAGCAGGGCGCAGCGCCGATTTCGGCCGGAACGCCTTGCACACTGCAGGGTCGGTTTCCATGTACGGGCCGCCGATCAGGTCGATGCAGTACGGCACGGCAGCAAAGATACCACCAGCGACGGTGTTACCGTCGGCATCTTTCAGGCCGCCCAGCGTTTCGGCAATCGCCTTGGGCTGGCCCGGCAGGTTCATGATCAGGGCGGCGTGGTCTGGCGTTTCGCGGATGACGGCGGTCTGGCGCGAGAGGATGGCGGTCGGCACGAAGTGCAGGCTGATCTGGCGCATCTGCTCGCCAAAGCCCGGCATTTCCTTGGTGCCCACGGCGATGGTCGCTTCGGGCGTGACATCGCGCCGCGCCGGACCGGTGCCGCCGGTAGTCAGTACCAGGTGGCAGCGCGCGGTATCGACCAGTTCGACCAGCGTGGCTTCGATCTGCGCGCGCTCGTCGGCGATCAGGCGCGTTTCCAGGCGATAGGGCGTGGTGATGGTGCGGGCCAGCCAGTCCTGCAGGGCAGGAATGCCCTGGTCCTGGTAGACACCGCCGCTGGCGCGGTCCGAGACCGACACCAGGCCGATCACCAGTACAGGTTCGACGTTACTCGTCATCTTCTTCGCTGTCGGCGTCGTCAGCTTCGGCGGCGGCGTCTTTCTTCTTCTTGGCCTCGACCTGCTTGAGGATCTGGAAGATTTCGCGGTAGGCCTTCGGCGGCTTGTTCTCGGCCTGCTCCTTGCGGGCGTTGCGAATCAGGGTGCGCAGGTGCTGCACATCGAGTTCCGGGTTTTCGGACAGCAGCACGGTGAGCGCCTTGTCGTCGGCCAGCAGCTTGTCGCGGCGGCGTTCCAGCGCATGCATGGCGGCGGTATCGGATTTCGAGGCGCCTTTCCAGCCGTCGATGGTTTGCTGGATGGCGGCGATTTCCGCTTCGTCCAGGGTGCGCATCTTTTTACCGACGAATTGCATCTGGCGGCGGCGGCCTTCGTGGTTGGTGATGGTCTGGCACTCGAGGATGGCGTCGCGCACGTCCTCGGGCATCGGCACGCGCTTGACGCGGTCGCGCGGCTCGGCCACCAGCGCTTCGCCCAGCTTTTGCAGGGCATCGACCTGGCGTTTCATCTCGGATTTGGAAGGGCGCTCGTATTCCTGTTCGAATTCGGTCGAGCTGAAGCCGACGGCGCCGCGGTTTGGATTTACCATATTATTAACTTTCGGTCCGGCGCGCAGCCGTCCCTGTAAACTGTGAACGACTGCTATGATACCCGGTTTAGTACCTTACCGACGAAAACCGCCCATGTCCGATCCCCATTTCAGCCACACCCAAGACCAGTTGCAACAGCTCGCACGCGACGTGCTGGGCTACGCAAAAGCGCAGGGCGGCACCGATTGCGAGGTCGATTTCAGCGAGGGCAGCGGCCTGTCGGTGTCGGTGCGCAAGAACAAGATCGAAACCATCGAGCAAAACCGCGACAAGGGCATGGGCGTCACGGTCCACATCGGCCAGCGGCGGGGCAACGCCAGCACGTCCGATTTTTCCACCGCCGCCCTGAAAGCCACGGTGGAAGCGGCCTACAACATCGCCCGCTTCACCGCCGATGACGATTGCGGCGGCCTGCCCGAGGCAGAATTGCTGGAAATGGCGCCGCCCGACCTGCAACTGTTTTATCCGTGGGCGATCGATACCGCCGGCGCCGTGGAACTGGCCAAGCGCGCCGAAGCGGCGGCATTCGACGTCGATGCACGCGTGACCAACAGCGAAGGCGCGGGCGTGCACGTGCAGCAGTCGCATTTCGTCTCGGCCAACTCGCGCGGCTTCATCGGCGGGTATCCGTATTCGCGCCACACGGTATCGATGGCGGCGATTGCCGGACGCGGCGCCGGCATGCAGCGCGACGACTGGTACGTGTCGGTGCGCGATGCGTCGCGCATGGCCTCGGCCGAGGCGATCGGCCGGTACGCCGCCGAGCGCGCGCTGGCCAAACTCAACGCCCGCAGCCTCACCACGCGCACCTGCCCGGTGCTGTTCGAGGCGCCGCTGGCCATCGGCCTGCTGGGCGCCTACGTGCAGGCCACGTCGGGCGGGGCGCTGTATCGAAAATCGACGTTTTTTGTCGATTCCCTCGGCCAGCAGGTGCTTCCGTCTCACGTGCAAATCCATGAAGACCCACACGTGATCGGCGCCGTGGGCTCGGCCCCGTTCGACGACGAAGGCGTGAAAACCCGCGCACGCGACGTCGTTAAAAATGGCGTGGTGCAGGGCTATTTCCTGTCCACGTATTCGGCGCGCAAGCTGGGCATGCAAACCACCGGCAACGCGGGCGGCTCGCACAACCTCACGCTGTCGTCGTCGCTGACGGCGCCCGCCGACGACTTTACCGCCATGCTGCGCAAGCTCGGTACCGGCCTGCTGGTCACCGAATTGATGGGGCAGGGCACCAACTATGTCACCGGCGATTATTCGCGCGGCGCGTCGGGCTTCTGGGTGGAGAACGGCGTGATCCAGTACCCGGTCGAGGAGATCACGATCGCCGGCAACATGAAAGACATGCTGGCGCAAATCGTCGCGGTTGGCGCCGACACCATGATGCGCGGCACCAAGCAGACCGGCTCGATCCTGATCGAGAAGATGGTGGTGGGCGGCGCCTGAACCTGCACGGCCAGGGCCGGCCCCGTGTGGTGCTGCATGCGTACTGCTGGCGGGGCAGCCAGAGGGGCGATCATTTATCGCTTGCACAAGGCGCTGGCCGGTACGCCGCAGGCCACCAGCCGGCCCACGTCCGGATTTTTCAGGTAGTCGAGGTGGGCACGATCCGGCCGCTCCAGCAAGCCGAGCCAGGTCGGCGCGTTCGATACCAGGATGTTAAACACCTTGACGCTCTCGCTGGCGTAGTGCTCCGGTGGCAGCGTGTATGACAGCACATCGTTGGGATCGGTGAACGCCACCAGCGTCAGCGGCGCTGGAACTCGGCGCCGGTCGCCGCTGCTGCGCTGACGAAGCAGCAGTTGCAGGCTGTCAGACGGCCGCACCGGTACAACGTTCGTAGTTTGTACGGCAACGCTGCCGGTATTGGCAGCAACACCGGCGCCAGTGCCGGCAGCGACACCAGCGCCAGCACCTTCACTCGCCCCCGCCCCTGTACTTGCACCAGTGTCGGCAGCGACACCCGCACCGGCACCTTCACCCGCCCCCGCACCTGCACCCGCGCCCGTACCAGCACCAGCACCGGCACCAGCACCGGCACCGGCACCAGCACCGGCACCAGCACCAGCACCAGCACCAGCACCAGCACCAGCACCAGCACCAGAACCAGCACCAGCACCAGCACCAGCACCAGCACCAGCACCAGCACCAGCACCAGCACCAGCAGCACCAGCACCAGCAGCACCAGCACCAGCAGCACCAGCACCAGCAGCACCAGCAGCGACACCTGCGCCAGAGTCAACGCCGCCAGCACTGGCGGCCCCGTCCAGCGGCTGATCGGCCAGCGACAGCAGCGGAATCTGGTTCGCCGCCATCACCAGTATCCGCATCCGCGCCATGGTGCGTCGGGCCGTGGTGGCGGCGCGCGAGGCGGGTGCTTCCAGCGTCATGCGCAGCAGCGTGTCGAACATGATCTTGCTGCCCATGCTGTGTGCGATCACCACCAGCGGCACATTGTCGGCCGTGTCAACGCCGGCCAGCACGTGCAGGATGGCGTCGCGCATGCGCAGCTGGATCGCATCGCGCGCCACGCCCTGGTAGATCAGCGCGTCGGGCAGGCAATCGTCGATCAGGGTGTCTTTCAGGCGGGCGTTCAGCAGCGCACGTTGATGCGGATACGGTGGCGTACCGGTGCAGATGGCCGACTTGCCGGTCTGGTCGTAGCACAGCTGGCGCTTGAGCGGCGTGGTCAGGGGCGACCAGATCAGGGCGTTGAAGCGCAGGCGGCCGGCAGGCGTCTCGACCGTGGTGGGCACGATCTCGATGCCGCCGGCGTCAGGGACGGCGGTGCGTGCCGTGGACATGGTGGCGCTGTCGATCGCCTGCGCTAGCTGCGCCACCACCTGCTGCGCCCAGCGGGCGTCGTGGGTGCAGATGCCGTGGACCAGCAGAACATCGGTAGTGCGGGACTCCGCTTCGACGGCAGGGTGGGTCCGCGCTTGAGCGCCGGCGCGAGGCTCCGATGCAGTGGTGGCGAAGAAGTCCGGGTCGGCGCTGGCTGGACGCCCCGCTTCAGCGGCAGCGCGAACCTCGGCCTGCGCAGGCAGGTCCACCAGGCCGGGGAAGCGGGTATCGGCGTCGAGGATCTGTGGCGGGCTGTACGGCGTGCTACAGGCGGCCAACAACACCAGGCAGCCCGGCGCCGCAGCAGACATGAGGCGGCCAACAGGATGGCAGCGGCTGGTGTGATTGATGGGTTTGAAGTGCTTCGTGACGCGGTGGACGTGGTGGACGTGTGTAAAGCCGGTGAGGCGGAACAAGGCGGCAACCGTACGGCGCGCCGATAACAGAATGTTCATGCTGAACCTCCAGGAAAGGCGCCGGGTGGCGCCTGCTGGAGGCCAGTGTATTTTTGCGGACGGCGTCCGCCTTGTCCTGGCGCAGCGCCAGGACAAGCAAAGCCTTACTGCTGCGCGACCAGTGTTTGCAGTACCGGTTGCAACACAGCCTTGCCCAGCTCGGCGCTGCGGGCGCCGTTCCAGCCGGTGTCGGCGTCCGGATCGTTGGCGTTGTCCTTGAATGGCAGTTCCACCGTCAGCGACAGGCAACCGAACTGGTGCGTGATGTGGGGCGAGCCCATGGTCAGCGTTTCGTCGGTGTACGGGGTTTCGCCGTAGCCATACTCGTCCTGGAAGTCCGGGCTGGCGATCAGGAAGTTGTCGATGAAGTATTGCTGGCCTTCGGCCTGGTCCGGGGTCCAGGTCGGCAGCGACTCGCTGCCCGCCACAAATACGTATGGCAGGCCTTCGTCGCCATGGATGTCGAGGAACAGGTCGCAACCAATTTCCAGCATCTTGTTTTTCACCAGGAAGACTTCCGGGCTGCGCTCCATGGTCGGGTTCAGCCACTCGCGGTTGAGGTTGGCGCCGGCGGCATTGGTGCGCAGGTTGCCGCGTACCGAGCCGTCCGGATTCATGTTCGGCACCACGTAAAATACGGCTTCCTTCAGGCAATTGCGGCCGAACGGGTTGGCTGGATCGAGCAGCGCTTCGACCATGCCTTCCACGAACCATTCAGCCATCGTCTCGCCCGGGTGCTGGCGTGCGATCACCCATACTTTTTGTTCGGCTTCCGGATCGCCGATGACCAGCATGTTCAGGTCGCGGCCGTCGATGGTGCTGCCCAGGTCGATTTGTTTGACCAACGGCGACAGTTGCGCGTTGTCCAGCAGCGCCAGGTGACGTTCCCACGAGTACGGCTCGAAATAGGCGTAATAGACGCTGTCGTATTCGGGCGTGTGGTTAATCGTCATCACTTCGCCATCGAACGAGGTCGGCACGCGGAACCAGTTGTCGCGGTCGTAGCTGGCCACGGCCTGGTAGTCTTTCCAGCCATCGGGGTAGGCGGTCTTGCCGGCGTTCAGGAAACGCAGCGCCAGCGGGGTTGATGCGCCGCCTTGCACGCGGAAGTAGAACCACTGGGTAATGTCGGCGTGCGAGTCCTTGCGGATGTTCAGGTCGATCGCGGCCGGGTTGTCGGCGGAAATGACGTCAATGGCGCCGGCGTCGAACTGCTGGCTGATTTTGATAGGCATGGTGGATAGTCCCGTTGAATTCAGTGTCGAGCGCTTGTGGCGCAGTGGCGACATCATACAGGGTGGCAGCCCTTGGCGACACTCGTCTCGGTATGGCGCAGAGCCGCTCACCCCAGACGCAACCCCCCGAACCGCGCATAAAACGCCGTCTCCGCCGCTGGCGCCTCCGGGTCTGCGCGGCGCAGCACGCTGTCGATGTGCTGTTCGGCGGCCGTGTGCACGGCCAGGTATAGCTGGCGCGCCAGGGCGTAGGCCTGGGTGCCGGGCCATGGCGCGGGCAGCAGTTCGGCCGGCAGTTGCGGGTCGTGCAACTGCACGCGGCGATAGGCGTGGATCAGCAGGGTGCGGACCACGAAGGCCTGCTCCGGCGTCAGCCGGTCGGCCACGCCGCCGTCGAGCCCTTCTGCGAGCGGTGCAAAGCGCGCCAGGAATTGTTCGTAGCCGGCCGCCACTTCGCGCACGTCCCAGCCGGTCGCTACCAGGTCGCCCAGCGACCGCGCACCCACGCCCGGCACGGTGGCCGCGCGCACCACGAACAGCTTGCCGGTCACGCCCAGGCGCGCCAGCACCTCCGCCAGCGCGGCCGGTTCGGCGGCTGGATGGCCGAGGATGCCGGGCGCGATCACGCTGTAGCCCTCCCACAACAGTTCCTTGCGCACGGCCGTGCGTTCGGCCGGCGTCAGCGCGCCTTCGCCGCTGATGACCAGGGTCCAGCTGCCGTCCCAGTGCGCGTGCGGCTCGGCGTAGATGCGGCGGTAGGCGTGGGAAAAACGCGCCATGGCGTCGGGCGTGATTGCGTAGGCGCTGCGGCGGCCGTCGCGCCGGGCGCCGAGCCAGCCCTCCTGCGCCAGCCGGAACACGGCCGTACGCAGCAGCCTGTCATTGACGCCGAACGGCGCCAGCAACTCGATCAGGCTGCCCAGCCACACCATGCCGCCGTGCGGCACGATGGCGTCGCCGAAGATGGTCACCACCAGCGATTTCGAGCGCGGCGGGTCGTGGGCAAGGAAGTCGGTGATCCAGTCGGAGCAGTGCATATCGGCCAACAATGTCTGAAAACAGCAGTTTACCGGGTGAAACGCATTCCAAGGGTATTAAATGCGGAATTTTGATATGACTCAAAAAAACGGTAGCGAAAAAGATTTGTGTATCGTATTATGATTTCAAGCCAGTACAGAGGAGGAGACGATATGTACGCCCAACAAGTAGAGACCGGCCTGAGCACGGTCCGCACCACCGCCGACATGGCCGACGACGAACGCGCCTTCCAGGCCCGCATCGACGCCGGCGTGCGCATCGAGGCCAAGGACTGGATGCCCGACGCCTACCGCAAAACCCTGATCCGCCAGATCTCCCAGCACGCCCATTCGGAAATCGTCGGTCAGCTGCCAGAAGGCAACTGGGTCACGCGCGCCCCCACGCTCAAGCGCAAATCGATCCTGCTGGCCAAGATCCAGGACGAAGCCGGCCACGGCCTGTATTTGTACAGCGCCGCCGAGACCCTGGGCGTGACCCGCGACGAACTGCTGGCTGCCTTGCACAGCGGCAAAGCCAAGTATTCGAGCATCTTCAATTACCCCACCTTGTCGTGGGCCGACATGGGCGCCATCGGCTGGCTGGTCGATGGTTCGGCCATCATCAACCAGATTCCGCTGTGCCGCTGCTCGTACGGACCATATGCGCGCGCCATGGTCCGCGTGTGCAAGGAAGAGTCGTTCCATGCGCGTCAAGGCTACGACATCATGCTGTCGCTGGCGCGCGGCACGCCCGAGCAAAAGGCCATGGCGCAGGATGCGCTCAATCGCTGGTGGTGGCCGTCGCTGATGATGTTCGGCCCGTCCGACGCCGAATCGGTCAACAGCGCGCAATCGGCGCAGTGGCGCATCAAGCTGTTTTCCAACGACGAGCTGCGCCAGCGCATGGTCGATCAGACCGTGCCGCAGGCCGAGTTCCTGGGCCTGACCGTGCCCGACCCCGACCTGCGCTTCAACGCCGAGACGGGCCACTACGAGTTCGGCGCCATCGACTGGACCGAATTCCAGAATGTCTTGAAAGGTAATGGCCCTTGCAACCGCGAGCGCCTGCGCACGCGGGTCGATGCCTGGGAGGAGGGCGCCTGGTTCCGCGAGGCGCTGGTGGCGCACGCCGACAAGCACGCAGCAGTCAAGGAGGTCGCATGACAATGCAAACGAACCCGCAATTGAGCAAAGAATGGCCGCTGTGGGAAGTGTTCATCCGCAGCCAGCACGGCCTGGCGCACAAGCACGTGGGCAGCCTGCACGCGCCCGACGCCGAAATGGCGGTCAACAATGCGCGCGACGTGTACACCCGCCGCAACGAAGGCGTGAGCATCTGGGTGGTGCGCGCGGCCGACATCGTCGCCAGCAGCCCGTCCGACAAGGGCGCCCTGTTCGAGCCGGCCAACAGCAAGGTCTATCGCCATCCCACCTTCTTCCCGATGCCGGAAGAAGTGAAGAATTTGTAAGGAGCGGTGATGGACCCGAAAGTAAACTACCTGCTGCGCCTGGGCGATAACGCCCTGATCCTGAGCCAGCAACTGTGCCGCCTGTGCGGCAAGGGCCCGGCGCTGGAAGAAGACATGGCGCTGTCCAACGTGGCGCTCGACCTGCTGGGCCAAACCCGCTTGTGGTACGAGTACGCGGCCGAACTGGAAGGCGCGGGCCGCGACGAAGACCGCCTGGCCTACCACCGCGACGCCCACGATTTTAAGAACTGCCTGCTGCTCGAGCAACCGAACGGCAACTACGCCGATACCATGATGCGGCAGTTTTACTTCGATACCTGGCACTACTTCCTGATTGCCGGCCTCACGCACAGCAGCGACGCCCGCATCGCCGCCATCGCCGAAAAATCGCTGAAGGAAGTCACGTACCACCTGCGCCGCAGCGGCGACCTGGTGGTGCGCATGGGCGACGGCACCGCCATCAGCCACGCCAAAACCCAGGCCGCCGCCGACGCGCTGTGGATGTACAGCGGCGAAGCGTTCACATATGACGCGGTCGATCACGCCATGGTCGATGCCGGCATCGCACCACGGGCGGACGCGTTGCGCACGCAATGGCTGGCGCACGTGGCGGAGATTTTTGCCGAAGCCACGCTGGCGATGCCACCCAAGGACGCCTGGATGCAGAGCGGCGGCAAGCAGGGGCGCCACACCGAGCATCTCGGGTTCATCCTGGCTGAGATGCAGTTCCTGCAGCGCGCGTATCCGAACGCGCAGTGGTAAGGGGGCGATATGAGCGTACCTGAAGCTGTCATCCTCGCGAACGCGGGGATCCTTACTGAGCGTCCCATCAAGCGGTCTATGGATCCCGCGTCGGCGGACCGCCGCATGCGCGGCGATGACGGAGCGGCGGGTGGCGGCTTCGATGAAGAACTTGTAACTCGATGGCTTTCAGAAATCCCCGATCCTGAAATCCCCGCCATCAGCATCACTGACCTCGGTATCGTGCGCGGCGTTCGGGTTGACGGCAAAGTCTGTCACATCACCATCACGCCCACCTACAGCGGCTGCCCCGCCATGCAAGTAATCGCCGACGCCATCACCGAGGCGCTGCGTGTAAAAGGTGTGCAGCAAGTGGTGCTGCACACCCAGCTCACGCCTGCCTGGACCACCGACTGGATGACGGACAGTGGCAAGCAAAAGCTGCGCGCTTACGGCATCGCGCCCCCGGCCGAACAGGCGCAGGTGATCGACATCAGCCGCCTGCGCGGGGGTACCGCCGCCGTTGTTACGTCTGTATCCGCCACTTCAGCAGTCTCGCGCCGGGGGATGCACGCCGTTCCCAAACCGTCCATCGCCTGTCCCCACTGCGGCTCCACCCACACCGAAGTCACCAGCCAGTTCGGCTCCACGCCCTGCAAGGCGCTCTATAAATGCCTGGACTGCCGCGAACCGTTCGATTACTTCAAGTGTCACTAGGTTAACCACCATGAGCCAATTCCATCCCCTGACCGTGTCCCAGGTGCGCCACGAAACGCGCGACACCATCGCCGTCACCTTTGCCGTGCCCCCGGAGCTGCGCGCCAGCTACGCCTATCAGCAAGGCCAGCACCTGACCCTGCGCGCGCAGATCGACGGTGAAGACGTGCGCCGGTCGTACTCGATCTGCTCGGCCGTGCAGGACGATGCGCTGCGCGTGGCCATCAAGCGCACGCCCGGCGGCGTATTCTCCGCCTGGGCCGTGGAGCATTTGCAGCCGGGCGCCGTGCTCGACGTGATGCCGCCGTCCGGTCACTTCAACGTGCCGCTCGACGTCGCCAACCGCAAGCACTACCTGGCCTTTGCCGCCGGCAGCGGCATCACGCCGATCCTGTCGATCATCAAGACCACCTTGGCGTTCGAGCCGCACAGTCGCTTCACGCTCTTCTATGGCAACCGCGCCAGTTCGTCGGTGATCTTCCGCGAGGAACTGGCCGACCTCAAGGACATCTACCTGGACCGCCTGCGCATCGCCTACGTGATGAGCCGCGAGCAGCAGGACATCGACCTGTTCAACGGCCGCATCACGCAGGACAAGTGCGCCGAGTTCCTGCGCTACTGGGCCCGCGCGGACGACATCGATGTCGCCTTTATCTGCGGGCCGGAAGACATGATGCTGGGCGTGTCCGCCGCATTGCAGGCAGCAGGCATGCCGAAGGACGCGATCAAGGTCGAACTGTTTGCCGCCACCGGCGCCAACGGCCCGAGAAAAGCCCGCACCCACGCGGCCACACCGGACAGCGCACACCAGCACACGGAAGTCACGGTGATCATGGACGGCAGCGCCACCAGCTTCACCATGGCGCAGGACCAGGAGTCGCTGCTCGACGCCGGTCTGCGCGCCGGCATCGACATGCGCTACTCGTGCAAGGGCGGCGTCTGTTCCACGTGCCGCTGCAAACTGGTTGAAGGCCAGGTGGACATGGACATCAACTACGCGCTGGAAGACTACGAGGTGGCGCGCGGCTTTGTGCTCAGCTGCCAAAGCTTCCCCATCACCGGCAAGGTGGTGCTCGACTTCGACCAGGCCGAATAAACAGGAGACACCATGAACGCCAAAAATTATCAAAACATCCTGTTCGGGATCGACGCCGGCGTTGCCACGCTCACCCTGAACCGCCCCGATAAACTCAACAGCTTCACCCAGGCCATGCACGAGGAAGTGCGCGATGCATTGCGCAAGGTGGGCGCCGACAAGACGGTCCGGGTGCTGGTGCTCACCGGCGCCGGCCGCGGCTTCTGTGCCGGCCAGGATCTGTCCGACCGCGCCGTATCGAATGCGCCGGGCACGCGGCCGGTGGACCTGGGCGATTCGGTCGAGAAGAACTATGCGCCGCTGGTGCTGGCGCTGCGCGCCTTGCCCATGCCGGTGATCTGCGCCGTCAACGGCGTGGCCGCCGGCGCCGGCGCCAACCTGGCGCTGGCCTGCGATATCGTGCTCGCTGCCAGTTCCGCCTCGTTCGTGGAAGTGTTCTGCAAACTGGGCCTGATCCCCGATACCGGCGGCACGTACTTTTTGCCGCGCCTGGTCGGCTCCGCGCGCGCCATGGGCCTGGCCATGCTGGGCGAAAAGCTCACCGCCGAAAAAGCCGAGCAGTGGGGCCTGATCTGGAAAGCCGTGCCCGATGCCGACCTGGCCGCCGAGACCGACAAACTGGCGCGCCATTTTGCCAGCGCGCCCACCCAGGGACTGGCATTCACCAAGCAGGCCATCCACGCCAGTGCCCACAACACCTTGCAGCAGCAGCTCACGCTCGAATGCGCCATGATGAGCGAATTGGGACGCACCAGCGATTACCGCGAGGGCGTGGCAGCCTTCATTGAAAAGCGCGCACCGCAATTTACGGGGAAATGACATGACCGCACTGTCTCAAGACCGGGTGGTGGCCGTCATCGGCAGCGGCGCCATGGGCGCCGGCATCGCCCAGGTGGCGTCCGTCGCCGGCTACACCGTCAAGCTGTACGACAGCCGCCCCGAACCGGTGGCCAAGGCCATGTCCGACATCGCACTGGCCCTGAATAAACTGGTGGCCAGGCAGCGCATGAGCCCGGTGGACGCTGCCGCGTCGCTGGCCCGGTTGCAACCTGCGCTCACGCTCGACGACATCGCCGCCGCCAAACCGGGCCTGGTGGTGGAAGCCATCGTTGAAAACCTCGACGCCAAGCGTACCCTGTTTGCGCAGCTGGAAAGCCTGGTGAGCGACGACTGCATCCTGGCCACCAACACCTCGTCGATTTCGGTCACCGCCATCGGCGCCCAACTGCGTGCCCCTGGCCGGCTGGTGGGCATGCACTTCTTCAACCCGGTGCCGCTGATGGCGCTGGTGGAAGTGATCAGTGGCCTGGCGACCGACAGCGCGGTGGCGCAGACCGTGCACGATACCGCCGCCGCCTGGGGCAAGCACCCGGTCCACGCGCGCTCCACGCCCGGCTTCATCGTCAATCGGGTGGCGCGCCCGTACTATGCCGAAGGCTGGCGCCTGCTGGCCGAAGGTGCGGCCGACGCGGCCACCATCGATGCCGTGCTGCGCGAGGCCGGCGGCTTCCGCATGGGGCCATTCGAGCTGATGGACCTGATTGGTCACGATGTCAATTTCGCTGTCACGCAGTCGGTGTTCGAAGCGTACTTCAACGATCCGCGCTTCACGCCGTCGGTCTTGCAGCAGGAACTGGTCAACGCCGGCTTCCTGGGCCGCAAGGCGGGGCGTGGCTGCTACCGCTACGGCGATGGCGCCGTCAACGAGGCAGCGCAGCAAGAGGCGCCGCAACCGGTGCCCGCTTTTGTGAGCTACACCCGGGATGCCGGTGCCCTGGCCGCCGCCACGCATCCGCACGGCGGCGCCGTAACCGACGCGCTGGCGCAGCGCCTGCGTACCGCCGGCATCGAGGTGGCCCACCGCAAGGTGGAAAAAAGCGTGGACGACGCGCCAGCCTTCCACTGCAACGGCGCCGCCGTGTATCTGACCGATGGCCGCAGCGCCACGCAGCGCGCCGCCGACAACCAGCATCCGGACACGGTGCTCGTGGACCTGGCGTTCGACTACGCCAGCGCCGCCCGCATCGCCATCGCCTGCGCCGACCAGTGCGCACCGGAGGCGTACCAGGCGGTGGTGGGCCTGCTGCAAGCGGCCGGCTTCGCCGTTACCCGGCTCGACGACGTACCGGGCATGGCCGTCATGCGCACCGTCGCCATGCTGGCCAACGAGGCGGCCGATGCCGTCAACCAGGGCGTGTGCAGTGCCGATGGCGCCGATGTCGCCATGCAGAAGGGCGTCAATTATCCACGCGGGCCGCTGGCCTGGGCCGATGCCATCGGCGTGGGCCACGTGGTCGCCGTATTGAACAACCTGGCCGCCAGCTATGGCGAAGACCGTTATCGTGTGTCGCCGCTGCTGCGGCGCAAGCACGCCGCAGGAGCCACCATCCATGCATGAGACACTGACCGACCTCGCTCCGCAGGCCCTGGCCGAAAAAGTCGCTAACGCCATGTATGCGCGCGATCCCGCCTCGCAGGGGCTGGGCATCAGTCTCGATGGCGTCGGTGCCGGCTGCGCCACCATGTCGATGACCATACGCGACGACATGCTCAATGGCCACGGCAGCTGCCACGGCGGTTTCATCTTTACGTTGGCTGACAGCGCGTTCGCCTTTGCCTGCAACAGCTACAACCTCAATACCGTGGGTGCGGCGTGCACCATCGATTACCTGGCGCCGGGGCGGCAAGGCGACGTGCTTACTGCCACCGCGCGCGAACAGGCGCTGGCCGGCAAGAGCGGCGTCTATGACGTCACCGTGGTCAACCAGGAAGGGCGCACGGTTGCCCTGTTTCGCGGCAAATCGCTGCGCGTGGGCGGCCACGTCCTGGCAACCGAATAAAAAGCAGGAGGAGACATGGTACAACGCATACCCGAACCATCGGACCTGGAACCGATCGAGCGCGCCAGCCGCGACGAGCTGCAAGCGCTGCAACTGCAACGCATGCAGTGGACGCTGCAGCACGCGTACGACTACGTGCCGCACTACCGCAAGGCGTTCGACGCGGCCGGCGTCCATCCCGCCGATTTGAAATCGCTGGCAGACCTTGCAAAATTTCCGTTCACCGGCAAGAAGGAACTGCGCGAAAACTACCCATTCGGCATGTTCGCCGTGCCGCGTGAGCAGGTGGTGCGTGTACATGCGTCGAGCGGCACCACCGGCAAGCCCACCGTGGTGGGCTACACCCAGAATGACATCGACACCTGGGCCAACGTGGTGGCGCGCTCGATCCGCGCGGCGGGCGGGCGGCGCGGCGACATGGTGCATATCTCGTATGGCTACGGGCTGTTCACCGGCGGCCTTGGTGCCCACTACGGCGCCGAGCGGCTTGGCTGCACGGTGGTGCCGATGTCCGGCGGCCAGACCGAGCGCCAGGTGCAGCTGATCGAGGATTTCAAGCCGTCCATCATCATGGTCACGCCGTCGTACATGCTTAACATTATCGAGGAATACCAGCGGCAAGGGCTCGACCCCGCCGCCAGTTCGCTCAAAGTCGGCATCTTCGGCGCCGAGCCGTGGACCGACGCCATGCGCCGCGAAATCGAGCAGCGCGCCGGCATCGACGCGGTGGACATCTACGGCTTGTCCGAAGTGATGGGCCCCGGCGTGGCCAGCGAATGCATCGAGAGCAAGGACGGCCCGGTGATCTGGGAAGACCATTTTTACCCGGAGATCATCGACCCCGACACCGGCGAAGTGCTGCCCGACGGCGAGGAAGGCGAGCTGGTATTCACCTCGCTGACCAAGGAGGCGCTGCCGATCATCCGCTACCGCACGCGCGACCTCACGCGGCTGCTGCCAGCTACTTCACGCGCGATGCGCCGCATTGGCAAGATCACCGGCCGCTCGGACGACATGCTGATTATCCGAGGCGTCAACGTGTTCCCGTCGCAGATCGAGGAACTGATCCTCAAGATGCCGCTGCTGGCGCCCCAGTACCAGCTGATCATCAAGCGCGACGGCCACCTCGACCAACTGGAAGTGCTGGCCGAGCTGCGCCCGGAGGCGGGCAATATGCTCACCGGCGACAACGAAGCACTGGCCCAGCAGTTGGCAAATGAGCTGGAAATTCGCATCAAGACCAACGTGGGCGTCTCCGCCCGGGTGCGGCTGGTGGCCCCCAACGGCATCGAACGCACGCTTACCGGCAAGGCCCGCCGCGTGATCGACCAGCGCCCCAAGTCATAAAGGATATGCAATGACCGACAATTCCGCATACATCTGCGACGCCATCCGCACCCCGTTCGGCCGCTACGGCGGCGCCCTGGCCAATGTGCGCACCGACGACCTGGCCGCGCTGCCGATCGCCGCCCTCATCGCCCGCAATCCCAAGGTGGATTGGACCAGGGTCGATGACGTGTACTACGGCTGCGCCAACCAGGCCGGCGAGGACAATCGCAACGTTGGCCGCATGGCCGCGCTGCTGGCCGGCCTGCCGGTCGAGGTCCCGGCCAGCACCATCAATCGCCTGTGCGGCTCCAGCCTGGACGCCGTGGGCAGCGCAGCGCGCGCCATTCGCGCGGGCGAGGCGCACCTGGTCATCGCCGGCGGTGTTGAGAGCATGACGCGCGCGCCGTTCGTGATGGGCAAGGCCGACAGCGCGTTCTCGCGCAGCGCCAAGATCGAGGACACCACGCTGGGCTGGCGCTTCGTCAATCCGCGCATGAAGGAGCAGTACGGCATCGACAGCATGCCCGAGACGGCGGAAAACGTGGCCGCGCAGTTCGACATCAGCCGCGCCGACCAGGATGCTTTCGCGCTGCGCAGCCAGCAGCGCTGGGCTGCCGCCCACGCGGCTGGCGTGTTCCGCGACGAGATCGTGCCGGTCGCGCTGCCGCAAAAGAAGGGCGAGCCGAAAATCTTCGACACCGACGAGCACCCGCGCCCGGACACCACCATCGAGACGCTGGCAAAACTCAAAGGCGTGGTGCGTGCTGACGGCACCGTCACCGCCGGCAATGCCTCGGGCGTAAACGACGGCGCCTGCGCCATCCTGCTCGCCTCGCACACCGCCGCCGAGCAATACGGCTTGCGCAAGCGCGCCCGCGTATTGGGCATGGCTACCGCCGGCCTGGCGCCGCGCATCATGGGCTTCGGCCCGTCGCCGGTCTCGCGCAAGGTGCTGGCGCTGGTGGGCCTGACCATCGACCAGATGGACGTGATCGAATTGAACGAAGCGTTTGCCGCCCAGGGTCTGGCCGTCACGCGCGACCTGGGCCTGGCCGACGATGCGCCCCACGTCAATCCCAACGGCGGCGCGATCGCCATTGGCCATCCGCTGGGCGCCTCGGGCGCGCGGCTGGTGCTGGCAGCCCTCACGCAACTGGAGCGCACCGGTGGCCGCTACGCGCTGTGCACGATGTGCATCGGCGTGGGGCAGGGTATCGCGGTCGTCATCGAGCGGGTGGCATAGTCATGGTCAAGGTCTATGAAATCAACGGCGTCACACCGGTGGTGCACCCCACCGCCTACGTCCATCCGAGCGCGGTGCTGATCGGCGACGTGATCGTCGGCCCGCGCTGCTATGTCGGCCCGCTCGCCGCGCTGCGCGGCGACTTCGGCCGCCTGATCCTGGAAGAAGGCGCCAACCTGCAGGACACCTGCGTGATGCACGGCTTTCCCGGCGCCGACACGGTGGTCGGCGTCGATGGCCACATCGGCCACGGCGCCGTGCTGCACGGCTGCCGCATCGGCCGCAATGCGCTGGTCGGCATGAACAGCGTGGTGATGGATAACGCCGTGATCGGGGCCGAGTCCATCGTCGCGGCCATGAGCTTTGTCCGCGCCGGCATGGAAGTACCGGAGCGCAGCATGGTGGTCGGCACGCCGGCCAAGGTGGTGCGGCCGCTGCGCGACGACGAAATCGCCTGGAAGACCAGCGGCACCGGCCAGTACCACGAGCTGGCGGTGCGCTCGATGAACACCATGCGCGAGGTGGATGCACTGACCGACATCGAGCCTGACCGCCCGCGCGTCCAGTGGGATAGCGCCTTGCCACTTCACCTGCACAAGAACGCCTCGGCATAAGGGGCCCATAAACACGGAGACCCAAGATGATTCCAACCCTGCAAAGCCTGATCGGCGGCCGCTGGATCGGCCGCGAGGCGGCCACGCCGCTGCACAATGCCCTCACCGGCGGCCTGATTTACCACACCCATGCCGACGCCATCGACTTCGGCGAAGCGGTCCATTACGCGCGCAAGACCGGCGTCCCAAGCTTGATGAAACTGGACTTCCAGCAGCGCGCCGCCATCCTCAAAGCCCTGGCGCTGTACCTGCTGGAGCGCAAGGAGGAGCTGTACGCGATCTCGCACCTCACCGGCGCCACCCGCGCCGACAGCTGGGTCGATATCGAAGGCGGTACCGGCACCCTGTTCGCGTACGCCAGCATGGGCGGGCGCGAGCTGCCGTCGTCGAACGTGCTGCACGAGGGGCCGGCCATGGCGCTCGGTAAAAACGGCGGCTTTGCCGGCACCCACATCCTGGTGCCGCGCGGCGGCGTGGCGGTGCATATCAATGCCTTTAATTTCCCGATCTGGGGTTTGCTGGAAAAATTCGCGCCGAGCTTCCTGGCCGCCATGCCATGCATCGGCAAGCCGGCCACCGCCACGAGCTACCTGACCGAAGCCGTGGTACGCATGATGCACGAATCGGGCCTGCTGCCTGAGGGGGCACTGCAACTGGTGATCGGCAGCACCGGTGATCTGCTCGACCGCCTGGAAGGATTCGACGCCGTCACCTTCACCGGCTCGGCCGACACTGCCGCCAGGCTGCGCGTGAACCGCAACCTGGTTGCCCACTCGGTGCCGTTCACGGCCGAAGCGGACTCGCTCAACTGCGCCATCCTGGCGCCCGACATCACGCCCGACGACCCCGAGTTCGACCTGTTCGTCAAGGAAGTGGCGCGCGAGATGACTGGCAAGGCGGGGCAGAAGTGCACGGCGATTCGCCGCATCATCGTGCCCGAGGCGATGGTCGATGCGGTGGGCACGCGCCTGCGCGACCGCCTGGCCAAGGTGAGCGTGGGCGACCCGTCGGTGGACGGCGTGCGCATGGGCGCGCTGGCCTCGAAAGACCAGCAGCGCGACGTCGGCGAGCGCCTGGCGCTGCTCGCGCACGGCAACGAGGTGCTGTTCGGCGCGCGCGATGGCTTTACACCGGTCGGCGACGGCGTGGCCGATGGCGCGTTTTTTGCGCCCACCTTGCTGCTGTGCCGCGACGGCATGACCAACGACGCCGTGCACGACGTGGAGGCATTCGGTCCCGTGAGCACCATCATCAGCTACCACGGCATCGACCAGGCGCTGGCGCTGGCCGCGCGCGGCAAGGGTTCGCTGGTATCGACGCTGGTGACCAAAGAGCCGGCAATTGCGGCATACGCGGTGCCGATGGCCGCCGCCTCGCATGGCCGCGTGCTGATCCTCGAGCGCGAAGCGGCGGTGGACTCCACCGGCCACGGCTCACCGCTGCCGCAGTTGAAGCACGGCGGGCCTGGCCGCGCGGGCGGCGGCGAAGAGCTGGGCGGCATCCGCGCAGTGCGCCACTTCCTGCAGCGGGCAGCGGTGCAGGGCTCGCCCACCATGCTGGCGGCGGTCACCGGAGAATACGTGCGCGGCGCGCGGGTGCAGGAGAGCGAAGTGCACCCGTTCCGCAAGCACTTCGAGGAACTGCACATCGGCGACTCGCTGCTCACGCACCGGCGCACGGTCAGCGAAGCGGACATCGTCAACTTCGGCGGCGTCTCGGGCGACTATTTTTACATGCACTTCGACGACATCGCAGCAAAGGACACCCAGTTCGGCAAGCGCATCGCCCACGGCTACTTCGTGCTGTCGGCCGCCGCCGGCCTGTTCGTCTCACCGGCGCCCGGCCCCGTGCTGGCCAACTACGGCCTGGATAACCTGCGCTTCGTGGCGCCGGTCGCCATCGGCGACACCATCCGCGCCCGCCTCACCTGCAAACGCAAGGTGGACCGCAACCGTACCGACGACAAGGGCGTGGGGCAGGGCGTGGTGGCCTGGGACGTGCAGGTCACCAACCAGCATGACGAGCTGGTGGCCAGTTACGACATCCTGACCCTGGTGAGGAAGCGGGCATAAAACAACGCCGCCCGGCGTTGCGGGCGGCGCTTTCCTTTTCCCCGCCCACCCTGCACAATAGCGCTTTCCCTCAGCAGGCGGCGCCATGGCACTTTTTACCAAGACTCAATTCGTCCTCAATCCGATGGAGAACCCGCGTACCTGGGTGACTTTTGGCGTAGCCATCGCTTGCCTGCTGGCGGTGGGGCTGCTGCCGCGCGGGTTCGATTTCGTGGGGATACTGCGCATTGCCATGCTGGGCGTGGCCGGTTATATCGGCGCGGCCGCCATCGAACACCTGCCCGTGCGCGGTACCGTGCTGGTAGCCGACAGCACGGCCTTTTTGGCGCGTATCGCCATGTTCGGCTATGTGCCTACCGGCGAGTCGGCGCAGGGCCAGGTGTTCACCCACCGCAGCGCGTCGCCGATGCGCCATATCTATAGCCCGATCGTGGTGGGCCGCACGGTGGGCAGCACCTTTACCGCCACCGTGCCGCTGCGCTTCTATCGCGCAGTGAAGGATTTGAAGGCTTAAACCTTCAGGCCGAACGGATCGTCGATGCTGTACGCCGGTTCGGTAAACCACTTCGGGCCATGTTCGGTCATGTAGAAATGGTCCTCGTGGCGCACGCCGAATTCGCCGGGGATGCAGATCATCGGTTCGTTCGAAAAACACATGCCCACGTCCAGCAGCGTCTTGTTGCCGCCGACCAGGTACGGCCACTCGTGGATATCGAGGCCGATGCCGTGGCCGGTGCGATGCGGCAGGCCTGGCAGCTTGTAGCCGGGACCAAAACCATCTTCTTCCAGCGCACGGCGGGCCGCCTGGTCCACCGCTTCGCACGGCACGCCCAGCTGCGCGGCCGCAAACGCCGCCAGCTGCGCCTTCTTCTCGCTGTTCCACACCGACCGCTGACGTTCGCTGATCTCGCCGTACACATAGGTGCGGGTGATGTCGGAGATGTAGTTGTGCAGCTTGCAGCCGGTGTCGATCAGTACCGTGTCGCCGGGCTTCAAGGTCTGCACATAGCTGACGCCGTGCGGGTACGCGGTGGCTTCGCCGAACAGCACGATCACGAAGTATGAGCCGGAAGCGCCCACCTTGCGGTGCGCGCGGTCGATGAACTGTTCCACCTCGGTGGTGGTGATGCCCTCGCGCAGGATCGAGGCGGCCGCCACGTGCACGGCCATCGTCATGTCCTTGGCGCGCTGCATCAGCGCGATCTCGTTGGCGGACTTGCGGGTGCGGCAGTGGGCCGTTACCAGGCTGGCGTTTTCCAGTGCATAGCCCGCAGCCAGCGGACGGATGCCGTCGTAGATGAAGAAGGCGGCGCTCTCGCAGATGCCGATGCGCGGCGCGGCATCGGCATTTGCCGCGATGCCCATGCGGGCCAGCGTGTCGATGAACAGCTGGTACGGGCTTTCGTGCTCTTCCCAGCAGTTGACCGGGCCGTCCACCAGCATGAAGTCTTTCAGCGTGCTTTCCTCGAAGGCCGGGGCGATGTATTCGATGGCGCCGCTGGCGGGCAGGATGGCTCCGACCATGCGTTCGCTGGCGTGCCACTTGGTGCCGGTGAAGTAGGTGAGGTTGGCGCCGGCATTGATGTAGATCGCCGCCACGCCCTGTTCGCGCATGAAGGCCTGGGCGCGCGCCACGCGTTCCAGGTGCTCGTCTTTGGCGATCGGGACTGCGCCCGCCGTCATGTCCGATAAAGAGGCCAGCGCCTCGTCGATGGTCTTGCCGCCTATGGTCATAGCTGTCCCTGCACAAATTGGATAATGGTCCGCGATGATAGCAGCAGTCATCAAGCGGTAACAGGGCGCTGTTATCGTGCCGGCACCATGAACTTACTTTCAGGATGATATTATGTTGCACCGCACCCGCTTGTCTCCCCGTTATATGCTCATCCCGACCGCGATCGCCATTGCCATCACCTTTGCAGCGTGCGGCGGCGGCGACGATGACACCATCAAGAACAATGTGCCGCCGATCGCCCAGGGCCGCTGGATCGCCGGCGACCTGCATACCCACACCACGCAGTCGGCCGACGCCGACGTGAGCCAGACCCTCGACAAAATCCTCGGCAAGGCCTTCACCAGCTATGGCCTGGACTGGATGGCAGTGACCAACCACCTGCGCGTCTCCACCCGCGACGACAAGGGCGTGCTGCTGGCCGCGCCGATCCCGATGGCCACCGGCGTGGAGCGCTACGAGCAGCCGCGCCTGGCCGCGCTGCAATCGGCCGGCACCTATGCCGACAAGCTGATTTTCTCGGGCTTCGAGTGGGACATGCCTACCCATGACCACATCGGCATCGGCATTTTCGAGGGCACCGACAAGTCGGCCGGCGCTCCGCTGGCCGTGAGCACCAAAGGCGTGCGCGAATTCGAATACCTGTTTACCACCCGCGACCCTGCCATGTTCGACGCCGCCGACGTCACGGCGTGGAAGGCCAAATACGGCGACACCCGCTACAACAAGACCGCCGACGACGCTTTGAAGGCGATCTCCTGGCTCAAGGACAATTACCCCAACACCAGCTACGCGGTGATCAACCACCCATCGCGCAACAAGGGCAGCTACACGGTGGAAGACTTCCGCCGTTTTAACGACACCGCGCCCGACATCATGTTCGCCATCGAAGGCATGGTCGGCAACCAGATGGAGCCGGACCGTGGCGGCTACACCGCCGCCTACACGCCAGAGAATGCGCCGCTGCGCGCCTATGGCGGCGCCGACTACGTGGTGGCCAAACTCGGTGGCGTGTGGGATGCACTGCTGGGCGAGGGGCGCCGCGTCTGGAACCTGACCGATTCCGACACCCATTTTAAAATTGTCGGCAACAACAGCAGCGGCTACTTCCCGGGTGAGTATGCCAAGAACTACGTGTTCAACAGCGCCACTGGCGCGCCGACTGCGAAAGACCTGCTGCAAGGCCTGCGCTCGGGGAAAATGTTCTCGGTGTACGGCGACCTGGTAAACGCGCTCGACTTCAACCTGGCCAGTACCAGCGACCGCAAGGAAATGGGCGGCGAGCTGAAAGTGGCCAGCGGCGAAAAGGTGGTGGTCACCATCCGCTTCAAGAGCCCGATGAAGAACAACTATGAAAAGCCGGTGGACAGCGGCGCCTCGGCCAGCGTCAAGCCGGTGGTGGACCACGTGGACCTGATCGTCGGCGACGTGGGCGCCAAGGCCGCGCAAGGCACCGCCGCCTACGCGGTGGCCACCAACGCCAGCACCCGCGTGGTCAAGCGCTTTACCAGCGCCGACTGGAAGACGGACGCCGATGGCTACAACACCATCACCTACGAAACCACCGCCACCAAGAGCCAGTACTTCCGCCTGCGCGGCACCAACCTGGGCACCGATGTGGCGGGCCTCACGCAGGGCGGCGAACCGCTGGCCGACCAGCGCACCAGCACCGCCGACGCCACCCAGCGCTTCAACGACATCAACGACCGCAACTACCGCAGCCTGTGGTTCTATTCGAACCCGGTGTTTGTCACGGTGCGTTGACCGGAAGGCGTTACTTTGCCTCGTCGATGTCCTCGCCGACATTGATGGCGGCGTAGGCGCGCTGCACGGCCAAGGCTTCCTTCGAGGCGGCGCCGTACAGCTCCTGCGCCGCCTCGAGCACCTTGGCGCGCGCCACCGCGTAGTTGGTGCTCGAGGTGAACTTGGTGCTCAGGGCGCGGAACCAGATGCGGTACGCCTTGTCGTTGCCGATGCCGGTCATCGCCTGCGGCGACTTGACCAGGTACTTGCTGTGGGCGTCGCTGGCCGGATCGGCGTTCGAGCCCTGCGCCAGGAAGTAGAACATGCGGTTATTCGGCCCGCTCGAGTAGTGCACGTCGAGCTGCTTGAGCGACGTGCTCCAGGCGTCCGCACTGCGCCCGTCCAGGCTGGGCTTGACCATGTAGCGCAGCGGCTTCTGGTCGCGGCTGATCTCCTGGCCCACCATCCAGTCGTTGCCCCTGGCCGGTATCACGGCGCCGGTGCCGCCGGCGCGCGCGTACGCTTCCACCATCTCGCCGCCAATGTCCGAATGCGATTCATTGAGGCCGCCCGATTCGCCCGAGTACACCAGGTCCGCCGTGGCGGCGGTGACGCCGTGCGACATCTCGTGGCCGATCACGTCGATCGATCCAAGATTATAAAAATACGAGCCGCCGTCGCCGATGAACATGCACTTGCAGCGGTCGTCGTAGAAGGCATTGTCGTAGTCGCGATCGACGTGGACGGCGATGTGGGTGGCGGTGTTGTTGCCATCGAGGGACTGCCAGCCAAGGACGTTGCGGTTGGTGTCGTAGGTGTTCATCAGGCCCCAGAAGGCGTTGACGGCGGCGGTCTGGCCGTTGGCGTCGGTGGTGCTGCCGCCGCTGTACTGCTTGCCGTCGCCCCAGGTGTTGGTGGCGTTGACATAGACGTCGCCGGGATCGGGGTTGTACATCGAGCTGTGGTCGGCGTTGGTAATGGCCATGCCGCCGAAGCGCCCGCCCTTGCCGCGCGTGGCGTCGAGCATGCGGAACTGGCTGCCGCTGGGCGACGTGGACAGGGCCACCACGCCGTTGTACTGGCTGTTGCCGGTGCCAGCCTCGGTACCGCCACCGCCGTCACTGGTCGTCTGCAGCGCCTGCCACTGGGCGATGATCGCGCCCGTCCTGGCATCGACGATGGTGTCGTGATAGACCGGCTGCTTGTCTTTGACCATGCGCGTTTTGACGTAATAGGCCAGCGCGTAGCGCTGCACCACTTCCTGCACATCGAGCGCATTGAGCTGGGCCTCCGGCTTGTTGGCGGCGGCCGCCGTGCGCGTGCTGGTCACCACGGGGTAGAGCAGCAGTTCGGCGACCGGTTGCCAGCGATGCTCGATCTTTGGCATGCCGGCGCGCACCGAGCGGATCGCCACGGTGATTGCCTGCTGCGGTGAGAGTTTCGGTTTCAGGTCGGCGGGCGCCGGCGCCGATGCCGCCGCAGAATCGGCGGCCAGGCTGTGCGCCCCGGGACGACGGTCGGTGACCGAGGCGCTGACGATGTTGCCGGCGGCGTCGGTCACCACCACGGCCTCCGACCCGAACACGCGCAGGCCCTCGTAGGTGTGCTGCACGCGCGAGATTTTCTGGCCTTCGGCGCCGGGGTGGTGGGCGGCCAGGCGGAAGCTGTACCGGGGCGCGGTCAGCGTGCGCGTCGTTTCACGGGCCTGGTCGAACGCGGCCAGGCGCGCCAGCAGGCTGGCGCTTTCCTGCGACGAGGGCGGCGCCACCGGTCCGCCCATCATTGCTGGCGACAGCGGCTGGGCCATGGCGGCGGTTGCAGCCACGACGGCGGCTGCCAGGGTGGAGACCGATAGCAGGGAAATGTGCAGATTCATCTTGTCCTCCTGAATCCTGATTCCGATTCCAGCGCGCACCGGATGATGGCGCTGAGGCCGCCTGAGCGGACAGTCCACGCTAGAACGGAGGAGGGGAGGCGGTACTGTGGCAGATCAAAGGCGGGAGGGCGCAACCACCATCCCGCCGGTACTTGATCACTGGGCAATCAAACTGACTTTATCGATCACGAACGACGTCTGTTTCCACGAATCCTCGGTCGAGACGAACGACAGGGTTACCGTCTGCCCCTTGTACGCGGACAGGTCGAAGGTGCGCACCTGGTAGCCGTCGGCGGCATCGGCGTTCGAATACGTGGCCAGCGTGCCGAGCACTGCGCCCGAGCTGCTCTTGACCGCCACCACCAGCCGGTCGTACCTGGCCCGGCCGATTTCATCGGTATCGATGTGCAGTGCGAAGCTCAGCTTGGCGCTGGCAGCAGACGACGGGATCGTCACGCTTTGGGTCAGCGTCTCCGTGTTGCGTTTGCCGTTGCCGCCCAGCCAGGCATAGCGCTGGCCCTCGTACGGCTTCTGGCCGCCGAAGCTGCCAATGGCGTCGGTGTTGCCGGTCCAGCCGGTGGTGCCCGATTCGAAGCCGCCGTTGGTGATCCGCTCGCCGCCGCTGCCTGCCGTCACCACCGTCAGCGTGGCTTCGCCCGAGGTGGCGGTCTTGGCCGGCGACGACGCGTCGCGGACCTGCGCCTTGAACACGGCGCCGTTGTCGGCCTGGGTGGCCGTGAGCGAGTAGGTGGCGCCGGTGGCGCCCGCAATCGGTGCGCCGTTGCGGTACCAGGTGTAGGTGTATGGCGGCGTGCCACCGCTCGCGGCCACGCTGAACGACGCGGTGGCGCCCACCGTCACCGCCACGCTGGCCGGCTGGGTGGTGATGCTGACGCCGCCGCTGTTACCGGCCTCGTCCACGTCGGCGCCCACGTTGATGGCCGCGTAGGCGCGCTGCACGGCAATCGCTTCCTTGGACGTGGCGCCATACAGTTCCTGCGCCGCCAGCAACACCTTGGCGCGTGCGTCGGCGTAGTTGGTGCCGGAGGTAAACTTGGTGGTCAGCGCCTTGAACCAGATCCGGTAAGCCTTGTCGTTGCCGATGCCGGTCATCGCGGCCGGGCTCTTGTTCAGGTACTGGCTGTAGTAGTCGCTGCCGGAGTCGGCCTTGGAGCCTTGCGACAGGAAGTAGAACATGCGGTTGTTGGGTCCGCTGGAGTAATGGACGTCGATGTTTTTCAGGTTGCTGCTCCAGGCGTCCGGGCTGCGGCCGTCCTTGCTGGGCTTGTACAACCAGCGCAGCGGCTGGCCGTCGCGGGCGATTTCCTTGCCGGTCATCCAGTCGTTGCCGCTGGCGGGAATCGCGGTGCCGGTGCCGCCAGCGCGCGCATACGCTTCCACCATGTCGCCGCCGATGTCCGAGTGCGATTCGTTGAGGCCGCCAGATTCGCCCGCATACACCAGGTTGGAGGTGGCGTCGGTAATGCCGTGCGACATTTCATGGCCGATCACGTCGATCGAACCGAGGTTATAAAAATACTGGCCGCCGTCGCCGATGAACATGCATTTGCAGCCGGAATCGTAAAAGGCATTGTCGTAGGCATTATCGACGTGGACTGCGATATAGGTGGCGGTATTGTTGCCGTCGAGCGATTTCCAGCCGAGCACATTCTTGTTGGTGTCGTAGGTGTTCATCAGGCCCCACAGCGCATTGACGGCGGCGGTCTGGCCGTTGGCGTTGGTGGTGCTGCCGCCGGGAATGTACTGCTTGCCGTCGCCCCAGGTGTTGCTGCTGTTGGTATAGACGTTGCCGGGGCTGGGGTTTTGCTGCGAACTGTGGTTGGCGTTGGTGATTGCCATGCCGCCGAACTTGCCGCCGGTGCCGCGCGTGGCGTCGAGCATCTGGAAGCCGCTGCCGTTCTGGCTGGTGCTGATCGGTACGGCGCCGTTGTACTGGCTGTTGCCGGTGCCCACCACGGTTTGCAGCGCCTGCCACTGGGCGATCACTTCGCCGGTTCTGGCGTCGATAATGGTGTCGTGGTACACCGGCTTGCGATCGACGATCATGCGCGTTTGTACGTAATAGGCCAGCGCGTAGCGTTGCACCATGTCTTGCAGGTCGAGTGCGTTGAGTTCGTCTTCGGCCTTGTCGGCGGCCTCGGCCGTACGCACGGTGGCCATCACCGGGTAGATCAGCAGCTCGGCCGTCGGTGGCCAGCGGTGTTCGCCGGTAGGCGCGACTTTTTTGGCCACGCGGGCAATCGCGGCGTCGGCATTGAAGGCGGGCTTGATGTTGTCGACCGGCGTGGCTTGCTGGCCGGCCAGGGCGACCGTACGGTCGGGGCTGCTTGCCTGGGCCACGTTGGCGTCGAGGCCGGCGCGCTTGTCGGCCACCGACAGGCTGACGATGTTGCCGCTGCCATCGGTCACTACGACTTCCTCGGAGCCGAACACGCGCAAGCCCTTGTAGGTGTGTTGCACGCGGGTGATTTTCTGGCCGTCGGCGCCCGGGTGCTGGTTGGCGATGCGGAAATTGCTGTCGGCGCCGAGGCCAAGCCGGGCGTCGCGTTCGGCCAGTTTGCCCAGCAACGTTTTGTCCTGTTGCGTGACGGCGACAGCTGGCTCTGCAGCTGAAACAGGCGTCGTGACCATCAGCGGCATGGCGGCGATGGAGGCGGCTAGCAGGGTCTTACGTAGGTTCATCTCTTCTCCCAATGGTTGCACGGCGACGTGATGCCGACCGGAACGGCGACACTATTCCGCTTGCCATCGGCAAGTCAAAAAACATCGAAAATGGGTCGTCAAAGAAAAAATGGCTCAAATGAGCCATGGCGTAGGGCCTTTACCTAAAGGCGAACTCTGCAATTTTGAGTGGGCCGCGATGCAACACTCTGCACAATTTATCAGTGAAAATCGTTTAGATTGTTACTCGTCCGAATTACACTGGCTGAAGCCGGACGAGACGATAGTGGTCCGCCGGCCATCTACAGAGCGTGGGGATAGTTCATGTTGTCGATTGCCACTAAAGTTGAACGTATCGTGCGGGAATCGGCCTTTCTGACGGAAGGGCTGAAGCGGGGGCTGATCAACCTGTCGGAGCTGGCGCGGCAGTTGCAGCCGCAGCTCGAAAACGATTTATGGAAACCGGTGGGGCAGGCCGCCGTGGTGACGGCCTTGCGGCGCCTGGCCGAGCGCCTGCCCGAGCCGCCGGGCGGCAACATCGTGCTGGTGCAAAAGACTGGCGAGCTCACCACGCGCACCGAGCTGACCGAGTACACGTTTCGTCACAGCGACCGCATCCATGAATGCCACCGCAAGCTGCTGGCCGCGACCGAGCCGCTGCCGGGCGCGTTCGTGACGGTCACGCGCGGGGTCAATGAAGTGATGGTGATTTGCAGCCGCACGCTGGCGCCGCTGGTGGAGCAGGCCTTCGACGGCGAGCAATTGCTGGCGCGGCTCGACGACCTGAACGCGTTGACGCTGCACCTGGCTCCCGGCGCAGGGCGCGAACCGGGCACTTACCAGGCCATCCTCAAGCAGCTGGCCTGGGACCGCATCAACCTGGTGAACATGATCTGCACCAATACCGAGTTGACGGTGCTGCTCGAACAAGACCAGACCGGGCCGGCGTTTTCCACGCTGGCCCGGTTCAAGATGCACTAAGAAATTACGACAGTTGCGAACGCACGCGGGCGATCGCCTTGCGTACCTGGTTCGGCGCGGTGCCGCCCACGTGGTCGCGCGCGGCCACCGAGCCTTCGAGCGTGAGCACGGCAAACACGTCGTCGCCGATCAGCGGCGAGTAGGCGCGCAGCTGCTCGAGCGACATTTCCGACAGGTCGATTTTTAAATCGTCGCAGGCGCGCACGGCGTGGGCCACGGCTTCGTGGGCATCGCGGAACGGCAGGCCCTTCTTGACCAGGTAGTCGGCCAGGTCGGTAGCGGTGGCATAGCCTTGCAGCGCGGCGGCGCGCATATTGTCGGGCTTGACGGTGATGCCGCCGGCCATGTCGGCAAAGATGCGCAGCGTATCGACCAGCGTATCGACGGTGTCGAACAGCGGTTCCTTGTCTTCCTGGTTGTCCTTGTTGTAGGCCAGTGGCTGGCCTTTCATCAGGGTGAGCAGGCCGGTCAGGTGACCATAGACGCGGCCGGTTTTGCCACGCGCCAGTTCCGGCACGTCCGGGTTTTTCTTTTGCGGCATGATCGACGAGCCGGTGCAGAAGCGGTCGGCAATGTCGATGAAGCCAACGCGCGGGCTCATCCAGATAATCAGCTCTTCCGACATGCGCGACACGTGCATCATGACCAGCGCCGCGGCCGCGGTGAATTCGATCGCGAAATCGCGGTCGGACACGGCGTCGAGCGAGTTGTGGCACACATCGTCAAAGCCCAGCGTGGCGGCCACGCGCAGGCGGTCGATCGGGAACGTGGTGCCGGCCAGCGCGGCGGCGCCCAGCGGCAGGCGGTTCACGCGCTTGCGGCAATCCTGCATGCGCTCGACATCGCGGCCGAACATTTCCACGTAGGCCAGCATGTGGTGGCCGAACGTGATCGGCTGCGCCACCTGCATGTGGGTAAAGCCCGGCATGATGGTGTCGGCGTTTTTCTCGGCCAGATCGGTCAGCGCGCCGCGCAGGGCGTTCAGTAGACCGACGACGTCGTCGATGGCCGAGCGCACGTACAGACGGATGTCGGTGGCGACCTGGTCGTTACGCGAACGGCCCGTGTGCAGGCGCTTGCCGGCATCGCCCACCAGTTCAGTCAGGCGTTTTTCGATATTCAGGTGCACGTCTTCGAGGTCCAGCAGCCATTCGAACTTGCCGGCTTCGATCTCGGACAGGATCTGCGCCATACCGCGCTCGATCTCGGCGCGGTCTGCGGCGCTGATGATGCCCTGGGTGGCCAGCATTTCGGCATGGGCCAGCGAGCCCTGGATATCGGCCTTGGCCAGGCGGTTGTCGAAGAAGACCGAAGCGGTATAGCGCTTGACCAGGTCGGAAACAGGTTCGTTAAAGCGGGCCGACCAGGCTTCGCTTTTTTTGGAGAATTGATCAGTCATGATGGTTTCTAAGAGGCGCGATGTGAAAGCTGAAATAGGGGGCTGCAAAAAGTCAGCGATGATTATAAACCCCAAGCTGCACAAAAATATGTCAACATTGCCTCTTTTGATACGCTATTCATGCCTACTTTACACATCAGTACCGATCAGACCGAGCTAGACGCCGATCTGGTATATCGTTTTTTGAGCGAACAATCTAGCTGGGCCAAAGGATTGCCGCGCCCGGTGTTCGACCGCGCCATCGCCAATTCGCTGTGCTTTGGGGCGTACCTCGATGACCGCCAGATCGGCTTTGCACGCGTGGTGACCGATTGCGCCACCTTTGCCAATCTGGTCGATGTATTCGTGCTGCCGGAGTTTCGCGGCCACGGATACAGCAAGCGCCTGATGGAAGCCGTGATGGCGCACCCGGACCTGCGAGACTTGCGCCGCTTCACGCTGGCTACCGGCGATGCCCATGGCTTGTATGCGCAGTTCGGCTTCACCGCGCCATTGCGGCCAGCGTCGTTGATGGAGCGATATTTTCCGAACATCTATACTGACCAGGTCAACGCTTCTAACTTACCGAAGTTGTCCGGTGAGGCTTGATTTTTTGGTCGCGCGTTTTCAGAATCTCCAACAGGCTTGTCGCATCTTCCACCCACGTTGAATACTCGTCCTTGGTCATTCCAAGAAATGTGTAGAGCGGTATCGAGCCGGGATTATCATGCCACGCATCGATGAAGTCATCGATGTCCTCAGGCTGCGCATCACCCGTTCGGCACATGTCGATGAAGTTAGACATTTATTTTCCTCCCAGGCACAGGGTCTTTGATAAATTTTCCGTTGATCGCATCAATGCTGCCCAAGTGGCGACCTCGTTTATTGAAGACTTCGATGTCGCCGTGCGTGTAGTCCCAAGTATAGATCCTTGCCCCATCCTTGGACCGCCAGCGCTTTTGACCATCGCGAGCGCCAAGACTCACACATTGGTCAAGATACGATGGTTTGGGAATCGGTTTCGGGGACATGCAATTTTAGAGTAGCACATCCCCGCATAAGTTCCACCTTACGTCACTGCCAATGCATCAACACCGGCGGCACCAGCAGCGCCAGCGCCATCACCGCGTAGATCAGTTGCAGCGGGATCATCCATTTGGCCCAGGTGATCCACGGCACCCGCGCCAGCGCCAGCACGCCCACGGTGATGCCCGAGGTCGGGATCATCGGCGTGGTCAGTTCGCCGAACTGGAAGGCCAGGATGGCGGTCTGGCGGGTGACGCCTACCAGGTCGGCCAGTGGCGCCATGATCGGCATGGTCAGCGCGGCCTGGCCGGTGCCGGAGTGGATGAAGAAATTGATCACGGTCTGGATGCCGAACATTTTCCAGGCGGTGAAGATCGGCGACGACGACTGCACCAGCGGCGTCAATGCGTGCAGCATGGTGTCGATGATCTGGGCGTCGCGCGCCAGGATCATGGTGCCACGTGCCAGTGCGATCACCAGCGCCGTGCCCACCAGGTCGCGCGCGCCCTGGATGAAACCATCGACGATCTGGCCCGAATCGAGCCGGCCCACCAGGCCGATTACCACGCCCATGGTCAGGAACAGGGCGGCGATTTCGTCGATGTACCAGCCGTAGTGCACCACGCCCACCACCATGATCGCCAGCGAACCGGCAAACATCCACAACACCAGTTTATGGCGCGCGGTCATGCCGGTAAATTCGCCCAGGCCCTCAGGCTGTTCCTTGCGCTTTTCCAGGTCGAGCGCGTAGGTGGGGCTCAGTTGCGGATTCTTTTTCACGCGCGCCGCGTACCACATCAGGAACGCCACGGTAATGGCGGTGGCAATCGTCCAGGCGATCAGTCGGTAGCCCCAGCCCGAAAACACCGGCACGCCGGCAATGCCCTGGGCGATACCGACGTTGAACGGATTCAAAAATGCCGCCGAAAAGCCGACCTGCGAACCGAGGAACGGGATCGACACGCCGGTAATCGTGTCATACCCCAGGGCTAAAGCGAGCGGCACGAAAATCAATATAAACGGTATGGCCTCCTCGTTCATGCCAAAGGTGGCGCCCCCGATCGAGAACAGCGTGACAAACACGGGGATCAGCGCTTTCTGGATGAAGCGCGAATTCTTGTGGGCGGCAGCCAGCGCCTTGATCATCGAATCGACCGCCTCGGTCTTGTGCAAGACCGCGAAAGCGCCGCCGACGATCAGGACAAAAGCGATGATCTGCGCCGCCTCTACAAAACCCTTGATCGGCGCCTTGAGCAGGGCGACCACGCCTTGCGGCGCGCTCGGCACGTAGTGGAAGCTGTCGGGCACGATCAACTGCTTGCCGTTGACCAGGTGGGTGTCGTACTTGCCTCCCGGGACCAGCCAGGTGGCGGCGGCGATCAGCGCCAGGATGATGAACAGCAGGACAAACGTGTGCGGCAGCTTGAATTTTTTGATGGCCATTTTTTATTGTCGCTATCAGTTGTGGCGTGGTGGGCTTACTGGCTCAGCAGGTCGCCGGCGCGGAAGGCGGTGGCGCCGGCCACCTTGCCCACGTTCATGCCGCGCAGCACGTGGCGGTGGGCGCTACGGGCGAAGAACACGCCGGCCACGCTGGCGCGCAGCACGGTGGTGATGCCGCTGACCGGGTCGATCAGGTCGGCAATGGCGTCGCCCGGCTGCAGCTGGGCGCCCAGGTCGCGCGTATAGACCAGCACGCCGTGGTGCGGCGCGTACAGCGGTTCCACGCCTTCCAGCGGTGTGGCCGCGCACAGCGGGGCCGGCAGATCAGCCGCCGCATCGTCATCGGTCAGCACGCCATTGATGGCCAGGTAGCGCAGCAGGGCGTTGGCGTCGCGTTCGGCCAAGTCGTAGCTCACTTCGGCCTCGCCACGCAGTTCTACCGTCACCGCCACGCAGGCGGGCGGGATCGGCACGCTGCCCTGGAAGTGATTGTCGAGGTCCCACCACAGGCGGCTGCACGCTTCGTCGAACGGTTCGCCGCCCGCTTCCAGTGCCAGCAGCAGCGCGTGCGCACCCAGCAGGGCGGACAGTGGCGCCACCGCGTCGGCCAGCGGCGTGCCGGCGTACAGGTGCATCACGGCTTCGTTATCGCAGTGCAGGTCGAGCACGATGTCGGCGTCCACCGCCAGCGTCATCAGCACCTTTTTGAGGGTTTCGGCGTCGGTCTTCGGTTGCCAGGTGGCGATCGAGGCGCGCGCGTGTTCGCGGATCAGGCGCACGTTCTGCTGGGCGTCCTGGCCCAGCTGGCCATCGAGCGACACCTTCACATCGTCGAAAACGTGCTTGTAATTGCGGTTGAAGTTGATGCCAGTGGTCAAATCGAAGCGGCCGAAGGCGGCGCCCTGGATCGCCTGCGCCAGGCCGATCGGGTTGGCGGCCGGCACCAGGATGATCTCGCCGGTGATGCGCCCCGCCTGTTCCAGCGCGGTCAACTGCTTGCGCAAAAATTGCGCCACCAGCATGCCGGGTACTTCGTCCGCGTGCAGCGAGGCCTGGATATAGACTTTTTTGCCGGCGCCGGGCGTACCGAAATGAAAACTGGTCAGTTCGAAGGTGTTGGCGCTGTGCAGGCCGGAAAGAGGGTGTTTTTGTGCTTGCATGGTGGCGGGCGGCAGGTGATAAAAGTGGGCTGAAGAAAGGCAAAAGCGGCGCGAAGCGCCTGAAATCGCTTGAGTATGTAGCACTATTTTCACAAAGTAAATCATAGTGCGTGTATCGGGCGACACATTCTTGAGTTTTTGGCTACTTGTGCGTACAGTCAGTTTTAACAGATGTATTTGTTTATCACATTACCACCTAAGAAGAGAAAATTATGGCTGACCTGCACGGCATGCGAATTTCGACGATGGCTCACGCGGTGCGCCGCACCCTGGGACTGGGAATGGTCGGGTTGATGGGACTGGCAGGTCAGCACGCGCTGGCGCAGGAAGTACCAGCCACCCCGGTCACCGCTGCCGAGGCTGACGCAGCGGTCGTCAAGCCGGTGCCGCGCGTGGAAATCACGGGCTCGGCCATCAAGCGTATCGAATCCGAAACCGCGCTGCCGGTGCAGGTGATCACTCGCGCCGACATCGAAAAAGTGGGCGTGACCACCGCGTCCGAAATCCTGGCCCGGCTGTCGTCCAACGTGGGCGGCCTGACGGACGGCGCCAGCATCAACGTCGGCGGCGACCAGCGCGGCTTCAACAGCGCCAACCTGCGCGGCATCGGTACCTCGTCCACGCTGGTGCTGCTCAACGGCCGCCGCATGGCCAACTTCGCCTCGCCCGGCGACGACACCGGCGTCGATCTTAACAATATTCCGGCGTCGGCCATTCAGCGCGTGGAAGTGCTGCTCGACGGCGCCTCGGCCCTGTACGGCACCGACGCCATCGGCGGCGTGATCAACTTCATCACCCGCAAGGACTTCAAGGGCATCGAGTTGAGCACCTACGGCAACAAGACCCAGGAAGGCGGCGCCGGCAAGCGCACCGCCACCATCACGGCCGGCTTTGGCGACCTCGATAAAAACGGTTTCAATATCTTCACCGTGGCCGACATCCAAGCCACCAGCGCGTTATCGACGTCGCAGCGCAAGTTCGTCGGCGACCTGCGCGTGCCCGAGCGCCTGCCGCACTTGCTGTCGGGCTTCACGTCGCCGGCCAACATTCGCATCAGTACCGCCCAGCGCAATTATTTACAGGAGAAGGGTTTAACCATTAACGGCCAGCCCATTACCCGGACGACCATAAACCCGTCGGTTCCCAACTGCTCGCCGCCGGCCAATCTGTACCTGCCGGGCGGCACCGGTGGTCCTGAAGCATGTACCTACGATTACATGGGCGACACCGAGCTGTTTCCGAAATCCAACAAACTCAACTCACTCACTCGCGGCGTTTTTCAGCTGACGCCGAGCACCCAACTGTATGCCGAGGTCGCCTTGAGCCGCTCGAAGACCTCTTATGTCGGGTCATCGGCTCGAGTGAGCGCGTACGTTGATTACCGAGCCATTCCTTTTCTGGCACCCTATAACTTGCTTGAGCCGAGCTTGTACGATCCAGATGACCCCGACGACGTTCCTGGTGAAGTTCAACTGCGCGTACGCCTAAATGAAGCCGGCCGCCGCACCAGCGAACTCACCAGTGAAAGCCAGCGCTACGTGGTCGGCCTGACCGGCAGCGCCAACGGCTGGGATTACGACGTAGGCTTCAACCACAGCGTCAACACCATCAAGGACCGCGATACCCGCGGCTATGTACTGTACAACGAAGTACGCCAGGGCATTATCGACGGTCTGATCAATCCGTTTGGCCCGTCCAGCGCGGCCGGTCTGGCCCTGCTCGACAGCATCCAGGTCAACGACGAAGTGCGCCGCGCCAAGGGCACCATGGATTCGATCGACTTCAAGGTATCGCACTCGGTGGGTACCCTGGCTGGCGGCGACGCCGGCCTGGCCATCGGCGGCGAATGGCGCCGCGAACGCAACACGTTCACGCCGTCCGAACTGCTGATGAGCGACAACATCAACGACGACTTCGCGCCGGAAGGCGGCGGGGCGACCGCCAACAGCCGCAAGGTCAAGGCCATCTTCGGCGAGCTGCTGCTGCCATTTAGCAAGCAGTGGGAAGCGCAAGTGTCGGCCCGTTACGACCACTACCAGGTGGTAGGCGGCGCAGCCAGCCCCAAGGTGGGCCTCACCTATACGCCGACCAAGACCATGTTGTTCCGTGCTTCGGCCGGCCGTGGCTTCCGCGCGCCGTCGATGAACGAGCTTTATCGTCCAACCGTGTACAGCGTCACTGCCACCCTGCCCGATCCCGTGTACTGCGCCACGGTCGACAATAATTACGCCGACTGTGCCTACACTTGGGATACGCGCCGCTATTCCAATGCCAACCTGAAACCCGAGAAGAGCAAGCAGGCATCGATCGGCATGGTGATCCAGCCATCGCGCAACGCCTCGATGACGCTCGATTACTGGCGCATCAAGCGTACCGACCTGATCAGTGAGATCGGCGATGACATCATCCTCAACAACCCGGCCAAGTACGGCAACCTGGTGATCCGCGACGATGACAACGAGATCGATTACATCGAGCTGCGCAAGGAAAACCGTGGCGCCCAGATCGCCTCGGGCCTCGACCTAGTGCTCGACTATAGCGGCGTCAAGACCTTTGCAGGCCGCTTCGGCGGCCGTCTGTCGGGCACTTATGTGCTCGACTCCAAGATCCAGAACGCCAAGGGCGATCCGTTCGTGAGCAACCTCGGCCGCTTCGTTACCGACGGCGTGGTGCAGCGCTGGCGCCATACGATTTCTATGGACTGGGACAATGGCCCGCTGTCGGCCACGCTGTCGAACACGTTCTCGAGCGGCTACCACGATCAGAACTCTGCCATTAACATTGGTGACGATGCGGTTACTGTAGTGGCACCGAACAAGGTCACCTCATACTCGCTGTGGGACCTGACCAGCGCCTGGCAAGTCAACAAGAACTTCAAGTTGCGCGCCGGCATACAGAACATGTTCGACCGCTCGCCACCGTTCTCCAACCAGGCGTATTACTTCCTGTCGGGCTACGATCCGACCTACACCGACCCGCGTGGCCGCCGCTTCTTTGCCTCCGCTAACTACGCTTTCAAGTGAGCACGATTAAATTCATGGTTTCTACTGCCCCTCAACAATGTAATATAGCCTTAAGTAATTGATTGGTATCATCTGCAATGCAACGGCGCCGCGCGCAAGCCCCGGCGCCGGTTTCACTTTGGAAGGGCAACATGAATTTTTCAGGTTTTACGTGCCAGCGCCTGTTCGTGCTCTGGCTGCTGGTGTTTGCCAGCTTCGGCGTACACGCGGCGCAAGGCGCCGCAGCCAAGGCCCAACCCACCGGCAAGGCGGTCAAACCGGCCAAGGCGGTACCCCCGCCCAAGCCGGTCCTGGCACCGCCGGCGGGCAACCTGGTGATTATCGGTGGCGGCTTGCGCGCCGATAATGCGGAAGTCTGGCAACGGATCGTGCTCCTGGCTGGCGGCAAGGGCGCGCGCATCGGCGTGTTCGGCTCGGCCTCGATCAATCCTGAAAACGCCGCCCAGAACACGGTCAACAAGCTCAATCAATACGGCGCACAGGCATTTTTCATTCCGCTTGGCGTCACGCTGCCCAATAGCGACTACCGCAAGGCGGCTGAAGACCCGGAAGTGGTTGCCCTGATTCATTCGGCCACCGGCATCTATTTCACCGGCGGCGACCAGGCCCGCATTACCAAGGCGCTGGTGCGCCAGGACGGTACCCGCACCGCCGCGCTCGAAGCGGTGTGGGACGTGTACCGCGACGGTGGCGTGGTGGCCGGTTCGTCCGCCGGCGCGGCCATCATGAGCACCACCATGTTTTATGACGCCAAGTCCACGCTTGACATGCTCAAGCAGGGCGTGACCGACGGCAACGAAATCGCCCCCGGCCTCGGCTTTGTTGGCGATGACGTCTTCATCGACCAGCACTTGCTGGTGCGCGGGCGCTTCGCCCGCATGATCCCGGTGATGCTGAAAAAAGGGTACCAGATCGGCCTTGGCATCGACGAAAACACGGCCATGGTGGTCAACGCCAAGCGCGACGTGGAAATCATCGGCTACAGCGGTGCGCTGCTGCTCGACCTGTCGGCGGCAATCACCGACCGCGCCATCAAGGGTTTTAATATCAGCAATGCCACCATCAGCTACCTCGACCGGGGCGACAAATTCAACCTGGTCACGCGCGATTTCACGCCGTCGCCCGACAAGGCCGACAACAAGCTCGACCCCAACCAGCCCGATACCCGGGGCGTGGTCTATACCAACGATATTCTCGGCAATAACGCGGTGCTGGACCTGATGGTCAACCTGATCGATAACGCCCAGCAGGACGCCATCGGCATCGCCTTCGGCAATCCGCGCGATTCGTATCCGGACATGGGCTTTGAATTTCGCTTCAGCAAAACCATCAACAGCGTGGGGTACAGTTCGACCGAGGTGGAAGCCTATTCGGTACTGAAACTGCGCATGGATATCCGGCCGATCCAGCTGCAGCAGCCGCTCTACCGCTACAGGTAAATCACAGTTGAGCTACACTTGAATGGGATGGCACTTGGCCATCCCATTTTCTTTTGGAGCTCACATGCGCATGTTTTCCCTGCGATTGCGATCCCTGTTCCAGGCCGCCCTGCTGGCGGCCATGCCGCTGGCGCACGCTACCGCCGCTGCGCCCTCAGTTGCCACCCCGGCCGCGCCGCAGGGATCGCTGGTGATCGTCGGCGGCGGCCTGAAAGCCGACAATGCCGAGATCTGGCAACGCATCGTCAACCTCGCCGGCGGGCCGGGCGCGCGCATCGCCGTGCTGCCGTCGGCCAGCGCCAATCCCGAACGCGCCGGCCAGTGGATCTCCGAACGCCTCAACAGCTATGGCGCGGCTGCCTTCGTGGTGCCGCTGTCGGTACGCCTGGCCGATACCGATTTTCGCAAGGTGGCCGAGGATGCGGAACTGGCCGGCGCCGTGCGCGGTGCCGGTGGCGTGTTCTTCGTCGGCGGCGACCAGTCGCGCATCACCGCAGCGCTGGTGCGCGCCGACGGCAGCCGCACCGCCGTGCTCGACGCCGTATGGGACGTGTACCGGCGCGGCGGCGTGGTGGCCGGCGACAGCGCCGGCGCCGCCATCATGAGCAGCACCATGTTTTACGCGCCAAACTCGGTGCTGGCCACCTTGCACCAGGGCGTTGCCGATGGTCGCGACATCGCTCCCGGCCTGGGTTTCATCGGCGACGACGTCTTCGTTGACCAGCACCTGCTGGTGCGCGGCCGGTTCGCCCGGATGATACCGGCCATGCTCAAGAAGGGCTACAAGTTCGGCCTCGGCATCGACGAGAACACGGCGATGGTGGTGGACCGGCGGCGGCAGGTGGAAATCATCGGCGTCAAGGGTGCGCTGCTGATCGACCTCACGCGCGCCACTACCGACAGCGCCCGCGCCGGCTTCAACGTCTCCAACGCGGTGCTCAGTTACCTGGACCGGGGCGACCGCTACGACCTGGCCACGCACACGTTCACGCCGGCGCCCGACAAGGCCGGCGGCCGCCTGGCCGATGGCCGCGAACTGCTGCGCCAGCCCGTGTATTCAAGCGACATCCTCGGCCGCAACGCGGTGGTCGAGCTGATGGAAAACCTGATCAACAACCACGAGAACGAGGCCATCGGGATCGCTACCAGCGGGCGCGAGATGGGCGAAGGCGCACCGGCGCCCGGGTTCCAGTTCACCTTCCGCAAGACGGCCGACAGCGTGGGCTATGTAAAACCCGAGACGCACAGCTATTCGATCCTGAATATGCGGCTCGATATCCGCCAGCTCGATCCCGGAGCCGTGCCGGCGCAGCGCAACTGATTCAGGTATTGGCCGCGCGGGATGCAGGCACTAGAATGGTCGTTTCGACCTTCGCGAGGCCCGCATGTCCCGTACAAACCTGATCGGCGCGCTTGCTGCGGCCTGCATTGCCGCTGCCGGTTTCACCGCTGCCACCGCTACCGCCACCACCACCACCACCACCACCACCGCCACCGCCACCATAGCAATCGCCACCACAGCAACCGCCACCACAGCAACCGCCACCACAGCAACCGCCAGCGCCAGCGCCGCCACCAACACCGCTACCACCGCCAACGCTGCGGCATCACCGGCACAACCGGCCACCGTCCGTCTCGACTATATCCACAGCGGCAACGCCCTCAACGAACAATACGCAGTCGATCGCGTGGTGATCGAGCCGCTGCCGTGGCCCGGCGACATGCGCAGCACCATCGACGACACCAATCGCGGCAACAACCTGGTGGAAGTGGTCGATGCCGAATCAGGTGAGCTGCTGTATTCGCGCGGCTTTTCCACCGTGTTTGCCGAATGGGCCAGCACCGAAGAAGCTGCCCACACCAATCGCGGCTTCCAGGAATCGGTACGCTTCCCCAAGCCCGACAAGCCGGTGCGTGTGCGCATCCTCAAGCGCGACGAGCGCGGCGCCTTCTCGGTGGTGTGGACCACGCGCGTCGATACCGACGCCATGGACGTGGTGCGCAAGCAGGCCGCCGCCCCGGTGAAGCCGATCGGCATCCGCGTCAACGGCGCGCCGAAGGACAAGGTGGACCTGTTGATCCTCGGCGACGGCTACACCGCCGGCGAGATGAAAAAATTCGAAGCGACCGCGCGCAAGCTGGCCGACCACTTGTTCAGTGTCTCGCCGTTCAAGGAGCGCGCCAATGACTTCAACGTGTGGGCGCTGGCGCTGCCCACGGCCGAATCGGGCGTGTCGCGGCCATCGACCGGCGTGCACCATGCGTCGCCGCTGGGCACGCGCTACGACATCTTCGGCAGCGAGCGCTACGTGCTCACGCTGGACAACCGCGCGCTGCGCGAGCTGGCGCAGAACGCGTCGTACGAGTTCATCGAAATCCTGGTCAACAACGACACCTATGGCGGCGGCGGCATCTTCGGCCAGTTCAGCACGGCGGCGGCCAACAACGACTGGGCCAATTATTTGTTCGTGCACGAATTCGGTCACCACTTTGCCGGCCTGGCCGACGAGTACTACACGTCGCCCGTGGCCTACGCCACCGGTGGCGCCCGCCGCGAACCGTGGGAACCCAACGCCACCGCGCTGCGCGACCCGGCCAAACTGAAATGGAAAAAATTCGTCAAGGACGGCACGCCGCTGCCCACGTCATGGCCGAAGGAAGCGTACGAAACCGCGTCGCGCGCATATCAAAAGGAGCGCGCCGCGCTGCGGGCGGCCAACCGTCCCGAGTCGGAAATGAGCGCACTGTTTCATCGCGACCTGGAGCAGAGCAACGCGCTGTTCTCGCGCGATCCGCACCGGCACACGGTAGGCGCGTTCGAGGGCGCCAACTACGAAGCCACCGGTTACTTCCGGCCCGAGATGCAATGCCTGATGTTCGATCGCAGCGACAAGTTCTGTTCGGTGTGCGCCGATGCGGTGACCACCATCATCGACCTGTATTCCCGTCCTGCAATCAAATAAAGGGTTTGGTACGGTACCGAACAGTCAACTTTTGTGCTTTTGGATATTCTGGTTACGTGACCTAGCGCTTCTACCAAAAAGCGGAAAGCGTTTAGCAGGCGGGGCCTTTGATGGTCTTGCCCACCTAAATAAGAACGTATCCAAACATAATTGAGAGGAACTATCATGAGCAAAATCGTCGCTACCCTGATCGCCGGCCTGTTCGCTACCGCTGCCTTCGCCCAAACGCCGGAAGTAACCCGCGCCCAGACCGAAGCCAATAAAGACATCGCCAAGGCCCAGCAAAAAGAAGCCAAGGTTGAAGCCAAAGCCGACAAAAAAGCCAACAAGGCTGTCAACAAGGCCGACCAGGTCCACGCTGAACAGCAAGCCAAGGTAAACACCGAAGCTGCCAAAGCCAACGAAAAAGTGGCCAAAGCCGATCCTGAAGACAAAGCCAAAGTTGCTGCCGAAGGCCAGAAAGACGTTGCCAAGGCAGTCGAGAAGGCTGAAAAGAAAACCGTGAAAGCGGACGCCAAAGCCATCAAGAAAACCGTTGACGCCACCGAAGACAAAGCGCTGGCCGCCAACAAAACCGACGCAGTGCGCGCCAAAGCCGCTGCCGACGTCAAAGAAGCCGCTGCCAAGCACTAATCTGCTGCGCGGTTAGAAGAACGGGCGCACCTGTGAGGGTGTGCCCGTTTTTTTTATCAGCCTTAAGTTTCTCCTAATTAAATATTAATAATAATGATTCGCATTAAAAAATGCGCATAAAAAATATTTAACGCCATCAGGGCACTTTAGGAGAATGTATGTCGAGCAGCACCCGTCACATCGCACGTTCGTCCCATCCAGCATCGCATCCCAATCCGCATCCCACCCGCAAGACCGCGCTGGCGCTCGCCATTGCCGTGGTCATGGCTGGTGGTTCCGTTAGTGCCGGTAGCGCCCTGGCGCAGATCGCCACCACCGGCACCATGGCCGAAGTGGTGGTGTCTGCTGCCGGTTTCGAGCAGAACATCAAGGATGCGCCCGCGTCGATTACCGTGATCACGCGCGCAGAGCTCGAGCGCGAGCGTTTCGGCAACCTGACCCAGGCGCTCGAGAGCGTGGAGGGGATCGACGTGGGGGCGGCCAGCGACAAGACCGGCGGCATGAATATCAGTATCCGTGGCATGCCCAGCGACTACACCCTGGTATTGATCGACGGTCGCCGCCAGAACGCGGCCGGCAATGTCACGCCGAACAACTTCGGCGGCACCCAGACCAGCTTCATGCCGCCGCTGGCAGCGATCGAACGCATCGAGGTGATCCGTGGCCCAATGTCCACCCTGTACGGCTCCGACGCCATGGGCGGTGTGGTCAACATCATCACCCGCAAGGTTGGCAAAAAATGGATCGGTTCGGTGGGTGCCGACTACACGGCGCAGCAGGAGTCCGCCTTCGGCGACGTCAAGGCCGGCCGCTTTTACCTGAGCGGTCCGCTCAGCACCGACTTGCTGGGCCTGTCCTTGCGCGGCAGCACCCAGCGCCGCGACGCGGCCAACGTCACGTACCAGAACATCAACGGCGTGGAAACGCCGACCAATATGGGCGCCAACCCGGTGCGATCGGAAGTGAACAACTACGGCGGCCGCCTGGCGTTCACGCCCAACCGCGCGCACACCATCATGCTCGACGTGGAAGCGGGGCGCCAGACTTATGACAACGCCGCCGGCCAGCTCGGTACGCTGGGCCTGCAGGGCGGTTACGGCCCCAGGCAGAAATACAACCGCGACCAGTACACGCTGTCGCACACGGGCCGCCTGGGCTGGGGTACGATCGACAGCAGCTACATGGTCAACCAGACCGAGACCATCGGCCGCACCATTCCACCGGGCACGCCGGGTGCGGTGGCTGGCAGCGCCCGCACGCTGGAAGTGGAAAGCCGCGTGTTCGACACCAAGCTGGTACTACCGTGGGGCAACCACATGGCCACCATCGGCGCCCAGTGGTGGCAGGCCGAGATGACCGACGGCGTGGCGCCCGCCAAGTTCGAGTTCACGCAAAAAGCGCTGTTCCTGGAAGACGAATGGCGCCTGGCCGAGACTGTGGCACTGACGCTCGGCGCGCGCTATGACGACCACAGCATCTTCGGTGGGCAGATGAGTCCGCGTGCTTACGCGGTCTGGAGCGCCACGCCCAACTGGACCGTCAAGGGCGGCGTGAGCCGTGGCTACAAGACGCCGCGCGTCGAGCAACTGTCGCCGGGCATCAACGGCTTCGGCGGCCAGGGCACGATACCGCTGGTGGGCAGTCCGGGCCTGAAGCCCGAGACCAGCACCGCCACCGAGCTGAGCGTCCACTTCGACAACCTGGCCGGCTGGACCGCCAGCGGCACCCTGTTCAACAACAAGTTCAAGGACAAGATCACCACCGGCACCGGCCTGATCAACTGCGACTACCGCCAGGCGCCCAATCGTCCCGGCTGCGTCAGCTTCGGCAACTGGCCCAATGTCGATGCGTTCGGCCAGTCGATCAACGTCGATGAGGCCGTCACGCGCGGCGCGGAATTCAATACCCGCGTGGCACTGACCAAGACCGTCGCTGCCAGCGCCAACTACACGTACACCGACAGCGAGCAAAAAAGCGGCGCCAACGCTGGGAAGCCGCTCAGCGATACGCCCGAGCACGCGGTCAACGCGCGCGTGACGTGGGACATCACGCCCGACGTCAAGAGCTGGCTGCGCGCCGAGTACCGCAGCGACCGCTTCCGAGATCCGGGTACGTCGGCGGCCACCCGCGTGGCCAAGGAAGTGCTGGGCGATTACCAGGGCTACACCATGTTGCACCTGGGCGGCAGCTACCAGCTGACCAAGGCGGTCACCCTGAACGCGGCGATTTACAACCTGCTCAACAAGGACTTCCTCGACTACCGTGCGTACCGCGCCACGCCGACCGCCAATCCCACCTACAGCAACACGTATGTGAACAGCCAGGAAGGGCGCCGGTTGTGGTTATCGGCGAACGTGGATTTTTAAGCACGATCGCGTCTAGAATGCGGGATGACACGTAAAAATCCCGTATTCCCCGGCCCCCGCACTGCGCGCGGTGCGGTGCTGGCTGTTTTACTCTCCAACGCCGACCAGACCGGCGCCGAACCGCTGCGCGGCCGGGTGACCCTGGCCGCCATCGTGCGGACCTTGAAGCGCAAGTACCATTGGCCGATCGAGACGGCCAGCTTTCCGTCCAATAGCGCCGATGGCCGGGCGACCTGGGCGACCGTGTACACCCTGCCCGAAGACGTGATCGCAGCCGCGCTCGATGGCCGGGGCCGCGACTGGCTGCTGGCAGCATCCACTTGATTCGCTGATATAAAAAAAACCGTCATGCCGCTGGTGCGGGATGACGGCTTGTTGCTGCGCGTTGTTGTTACACGATCGGCGTCAGTCCGCTCGGCTTGATGCGGGTGGCCAGCGCCTTGCCCTTGCGGGCGCGCTTGCCGATGTGCTCTGCCAGGGCAGATGCCGACAGCCGCACATCTTGCGGCTTGGCGCCACGGCCGATGCCGCTGACGATCACGCCTTTCTGGCTGATCGGCTTGGCCGAGACCAGCGTTTCCTTGTCCTCGAGCTCCATCACGATCACGCCGCGGCCGCCGTTGGTCAGCACCTTCATCTCGTCCAGACCGAACACCAGCACACGGGCATTGGCCGACAGCGCTGCCACGGCGGAAGCTTCCGGACCGACCACCGATGGCGGCAGCGGCACGTCGCCTTCGTCCAAGGTGATAAACGATTTGCCGCCACGGATGCGGCTGACCATGTCTGCCGCCTTGGCGAGGAAACCGAAACCGGCGCTGGTGGTCAGCATCAGTTGCGTGGCGCCGCTGCCTGCGAAGTAGTGCAGGATGCGCGCGCCGGTGGCCAGGTCGATCAAGGTGGTGACCGGCACGCCGTCGCCACGCGCGTTGGGCAAGGCCGCCACCGGCACCGAGTACACCTTGCCGTTGCTGCCGAAGGCGAGCAGGTTGTCCACCGTGCGGCATTCGAAAGCGCCATACAGCGCATCGCCGGCCTTGAAGGTGAATTGACCGGCGTCGTGGCCCACGCCGGTGCGGGCGCGGATCCAGCCTTTTTCCGAGATGATCACGGTGACCGGTTCGTCCACCACTTTCTGTTCCACCACCGCTTTTTGCGCCTCTTCGATCACGGTACGGCGGGCGTCGCCATAGGTCTTGGAATCGGTTTCGATTTCCTTGATGATCAGGCGCTTCATCGACGATGGGTTGTCGAGCAGGTCTTGCAGCGTGCCTTTTTCCTTGCGCAGTTCGGCCAGCTCTTGCTGGATCTTGATCGCTTCCAGGCGCGCCAGTTGGCGCAGGCGGATTTCCAGGATGTCTTCGGCCTGGATTTCCGACAGGCGGAAGCGCTCCATCAGCGCGGACTTCGGCTCGTCCGAGTTGCGGATGATGTGGATCACCTCATCGATATTGAGCAGAATCGTCTCGCGGCCTTCCAGGATATGGATGCGCGCATCGACCTTGCCCAGCTTGAATTGCGTGCGGCGGGTGACGGTGACGAAGCGGAACTCGATCCACTCCTGCAAAATCTCGGTCAACCCTTTCTGGCGCGGCCGGCCATCGCCGCCGATCATCACCAGGTTGATCGACGCCGACGACTCGAGCGACGTGTGCGCGAGCAGCATCAGCATGAATTCGGTCTGATCCTGGTTCTTCGATTTCGGCTCGAACACCAGGCGCACCGGCGCGGCGCGGCCCGATTCGTCGCGGATGGTGTCGAGCGAATTCAAGATCAACGATTTGAGCGCCAGCTGTTCCGGCGACAGCGCCTTTTTACCCATCTTGACCTTGGGATTGGTCAGCTCCTCGATTTCCTCGAGCACCTTTTGCGACGAGGTACCGGGCGGCAGTTCGTTGACGACCGCCTGCCACTGGCCGCGCGCCAGTTCTTCGATCTTCCAGCGCGCGCGCACCTTCATGCTGCCGCGACCGGTGGAATACATATCGCTGATCTGCGTGGCCGTGGTGATGATCTGGCCGCCGCCTGGGAAGTCGGGCCCCGGAATCAGCGCCATCAACTCGCCGTGGGTGATCTTTGGATTCTTGATCATCGCCACCGCCGCCTGTGCCACTTCGGTCAGGTTGTGCGACGGGATTTCGGTGGCCAGGCCGACCGCGATACCGGAGGCGCCGTTGAGCAGCACCATGGGCAGGCGTGCCGGCAGCAGGCTCGGTTCTTCGGTGGAGCCGTCGTAGTTGGCCTGGAAATCGACGGTGCCGAGATTGATCTCGTCCATCAGCACCTTGGCGATTGGCGTCAGGCGCGCTTCGGTGTAGCGCATCGCTGCCGCGCCGTCGCCGTCGCGCGAGCCGAAGTTACCCTGGCCATCGACCAGCGGATAGCGCAGCGAAAAATCCTGGGCCATGCGCACCATGGCGTCGTACACCGACTGGTCGCCGTGCGGGTGCAATTTACCGAGCACGTCGCCGACCACGGTGGCCGATTTGCGCGGCTTGGCGGTGGAGTTCAGGCCCATTTCGTTCATCGCGTACAGGATGCGGCGCTGTACCGGCTTCTGGCCGTCGCACACGTCGGGCAGGGCGCGGCCCTTGACCACCGAGATGGCGTAATCGAGATAGGCGCGTTCGGCAAACGTGGACAGGGTCAGGGTTTCGCCGCCGTCGGTGGGGCCGCCGGGCGGCAGGGCGCCGTCCGGGTCCGGCAGCGATTCGTCAAAGAGATTTGCTTGAGTCATAGTGGTTCGTATTAGATGTCTGCTTCGGCTTCGTTGCCGTGTTCTTCGATCCAGGCGCGGCGGGCGGCGGCTTCGCCTTTACCCATCAGCATATTGAAACGTGCGGCCGAGGCGCCGTGCTCGTACTCGCCCAGGGCGACTGGCAGCAGGCGGCGGGTGTCCGGGTTCATCGTGGTTTCCCACAATTGCTCGGCGTTCATCTCGCCCAGGCCCTTGAAGCGCGAGATCGACCAGGCGCCTTCTTTCAAGCCGTCCTTGCGCAGCTTGTCCTCGATCGCCACCAGTTCGCCGGCGTCGAGCGCATACAGCTTCTGGATCGGCTTCTTGCCGCGCGCCGGCGCATCGACGCGGTACAAAGGCGGACGGGCGATGCAGATATTGCCGTTGGCGATCAGGCCCGGGAAGTGCTTGAAGAACAGCGTGAGCAGCAGTACCTGAATGTGCGAGCCGTCGACGTCCGCATCGGACAGGATGCAGATTTTGCCGTAGCGCAGACCGGAAAGGTCCGGAGTATCGGTGGCATTGTGCGGATCGACGCCGATCGCCACCGAGATATCGTGGATCTCGTTGTTGGCGAACAGGCGGTCACGGTCGGTTTCCCACGAATTGAGTACCTTGCCGCGCAGCGGCAGGATGGCCTGGAATTCCTTGTCGCGGCCCATCTTGGCCGAACCGCCTGCCGAGTCACCCTCGACCAGAAACAATTCGGTGCGGGTGACATCGGTCGATTCGCAGTCGGTCAGCTTGCCCGGCAAAACCGCCACGCCCGACGACTTTTTCTTTTCCACTTTCTGCAGCGAGCGCAGACGTGACTGCGCCTGCTTGATCACCAGCTCGGCCAGCTTTTTGCCGTAATCGACGTGGTGATTGAGCCACAGTTCGAGCGCCGGTTTCGAATACGTGGAGACCAGGCGCACAGCGTCGCGCGAATTCAGGCGCTCCTTGATCTGACCCTGGAATTGCGGGTCCAGCACCTTGGCCGACAATACGAACGACACGCGCGCAAACACGTCTTCGGGCAGCAGCTTGACGCCCTTGGGCAGCAGCGAGTGCATCTCGACGAAGTTTTTGACGGCGCCATACAGGCCGTCGCGCAGGCCCGATTCGTGGGTGCCGCCATTGGGGGTGGGGATCAGGTTGACATACGATTCACGCACTACCGCGCCTTGTTCGGTCCACGCCACCACCCATGCCGCGCCTTCGCCTTCGGCAAAGCCTTCGGCGTCGGGGCCGGCGAACTGCGCGCCTTCGAACAGCGGAATCAGGGTTTCGCCATCGGTGGCCTGGGCCAGCGCTTCGGTCAGATAGCCGCGCAGGCCGTCGTTGTACTGCCAGGTCTGCGATTCGCCGGTCTTGGCATTGGTGAGCGTAACGGTCACACCGGGCAGCAGCACGGCCTTGGAGCGCAGCAGGCGTTGCAGCTCGGTTTGCGAGATGGCCGGCGAGTCGAAGTACTTGGCATCGGGCCAGGCGGTGACGCGGGTGCCGGACTTCTTGCCGTCGCGCGGCGCGACCACGGACGTCAGCGGCTCGACCACGTCGCCATGCTCGAACACCAGGTGGTGCAGGCCGGTGCCATTGGGTTCCTTGCGCCAGACCGTGATCTCTAGGCGCTTGGACAGCGCGTTGGTGACGGATACGCCAACCCCGTGCAGACCGCCGGAGAACGCGTACGCGCCGCCCGAGCCCTTGTCGAATTTACCGCCCGCGTGCAGGCGCGTAAACACGATTTCCACCGTGGGCACGCCTTCTTCCGGGTGCAGGCCGACCGGAATGCCGCGGCCGTCGTCCTCCACCGTGATGCTGCCGTCGGCGTTCTGAGTGACGATGATGTTCTTGCAATGGCCGCCCAGTGCTTCGTCCGAGGCATTGTCGATGACTTCCTGGATGATGTGCAGCGGGTTCTCGGTGCGGGTGTACATGCCCGGGCGCTGCTTGACTGGTTCCAGGCCCTTGAGGACCCGGATGGATGATTCGCTGTAGTCGGAAACTGGTTTTTTAGTGGCCATACGTGATCAAGCTGATAATGTCGATACTGGGTTTATGTACTGGGCTCATTTACTGGGTTTATGTACAGCTAATTGCGCGTGTTTGCGTATTCTATCCTCAACCGGAGCAAACAGCGGCAATTTATACACGATGTTTACAAGAGGCCCCCGTCTTTTTAGACCGTTTTTACGGGCTGCCCGATAAGCTGGCTCCATCGCTTAACCCTCATCGGAGCCGCCATGAATCACTTCCCTTGCGTGATGACGCTCAAGGTCGATACCGCATCGGTCACCCAATTGCGCCGCATGGTCACGCGCATCTGCGGCGATTCGCTCGAATTCATCCGCATCGAAATCTGCGAGCACGGCGCCCGCATGAAGGTGTGGCTGTGCGTGGGTGCCACCATGGTCGCGCCGGTGATGGACGCGGTGATGCAGTCGCTGCCCGGCGCGGAGTTCGGGCGATTCACCCAGACATCCCACTATTAACAGAAAGAGCAATATGAACAAATTACTACTTGCCGCCGCGCTGTGCGCCGCTTTTGCCGCCCATGCGGCGCAGGCCCAGGAAGCCGCCAGGCCCGATAACGAGGTCAGCTTCAACGCCGCTGTGGTCTCCGACTACCGCTATCGCGGCATCTCGCAAACGCGCCTGCAGCCGGCCGTGCAGGGCGGCGTTGATTACGTCAACAACCCCACCGGCCTGTATATCGGCGCCTGGGCGTCGTCGATCAAGTGGACCAAGGATGCCGGCGGCGACGGCGACCTGGAACTCGATATCTACGCGGGCAAGCGCGGGCAGGTGAGCGATGCCGTTTCCTACGACGTCGGTGTGCTCACCTATGTATACCCGTCGAACGGCCTGAAAAACGTGGCCGGCTTTGCCAACGCCGACACCACCGAGGTGTATGGCCAGCTCGGTGTCGGTCCCGCTTACGTCAAGTACTCGCACGCGGTGACCAACCTGTTCGGCTTCGTGGACAGCAAAAACAGCGGCTACCTCGACGTGGGCGCCAATATCGAGGCAGGCGAAGGTTTTATCATCAACCTGCACGCCGGCCACCAGAAGGTGAAGAACAACCAAGCGGCCGACTACACCGACTGGAAAGTGGGCGCGACCAGGGACTTCGGCATCGTCACCGGCGCGCTGGCCGTGGTGGGGACGAACGCCAGCAAGACCGCTTACGCGTCGCCGGTCAACGGCAAGTTCACCGGCAAGACCGCGCTGGTACTCACGATCAGCAAGACTTTCTGATCTGCGTATTTTCCTTGGTCGGGCCGGCCGGGTAGCACCCGCCCGGCCCGCTTTTTTATCTGTTGCTTATCTGCTGCTGAAGACCTGGCGATACAGGTGACGCACCTCGGGCGCGCACAGCACGTTGGCGGTCTTGTAGGCATCCGCCTCGAAGGCGCTGTGGTGTGAATGATAGGTATCGTGGTCGAGCACTAAAGTGTCGGCCAGGCGCGCGCCGGGTAGCTGGGCCACGAATACCAGCAGGCACCCGGTCTGGTGCGGCGTGAGCGGTTCGCTGCCGTGGGCCACGGTGACCAGCATCCGCGCGCCGGGGTTGGCCGCGCTGGCCGCGCGCAGGCGCGCCAGTAATGGTGCGTGATCCTGGTGGTCAGGGTGTTGAAGGTCGGCGCGGCGCAGCAGCGCGACGATGACGGCGGCGCCGGCCAGCGATGCCTCATCGCGCTCTTCATTGCGCGAGGCATCGATCACCAGGTCGTCGTAGAGCTGGGGATCGTAGGCGCAGGGTTCGGGGCAGACCAGCAGCACGCGGTTGCCGGCGGCTACCCGCAGCAGCGCCAGTTCCTCGGCCAGGTCGGAGACGGCGTGGTTGCCATCGTGTTCGGTGTTACCGGTGAGTGCGACGATCATGCGGTTACCTCCTCGTGGCGATGATACGCCGGTACATAGTACGGTATTGCATCGAGCGCCGCTGGCCAGTTCCAGGTATTCATGATTTTTACAGGTAGTGGAAGACAGTTCCAGCCTATGCCGGCGCCCGTAAAAATGGTCTAAAGAGTCGCCACGCACTCGTAAACAAACCGTAAAAGACGGCGATTTTTACGGTTTGTTTACACCGGCCACCGAAGTCTTTACAAAATCTTTAGACCCCTGCCGCTAACCTTTCATCCATCAAAACAAGACCTTCGAGGGTGTGATGGATTTTATATTTATGGGTGTGATCGTGGCCTTTACCGCCGCGATCTGGGCGATGGCCGCCGGCTGCGACAAGCTGGGAGGCCAGCCATGAGCATCTTTTATCTGATTGGCGGCATCGCGTCCGCCGGGCTGCTGGTGTACCTGGTGCTGGCGCTGCTCAAAGCGGAGGAACTGTGATGACCACCCAATCGATATTGCTGCTGGTCGCCTTCCTGGCCGTGCTGCTGGCGCTGGCCTGGCCGCTGGGCGTGCTGCTGGCGCACGTAGGCGACGGTTCACGTGTGCCCGGCATGGGCTGGCTCGGTGGTGCGGAGCGCCTGCTGTACCGCGCCGCCGGCATCGCCGATAAAGAAGGCCAGCCGCAGGGCCAGGGCTGGAAAGCCTATGCCGTCGCGCTGTTGACATTCAATGCCCTCGGCGCCGTCGCAGTCTATGGTCTGCAACGCCTGCAAGCCTTCCTGCCGCTCAATCCCCAGGGCCTGGCCAATGTCAGCCCGGATTCGGCCTTCAATACCGCAGTCAGCTTCGTCGCCAATACCAACTGGCAGGGCTACAGCGGCGAGCAGACCATGAGCTACCTGACCCAGATGCTGGTGCTCACCGGCCAGAACTTCTTTTCGGCCGCCACCGGCATCGCCGTGTGCTACGCGCTGATACGCGGCTTCTCGTCGCGCTCGACCAAATCGATCGGTAACTTCTGGGCCGACGTCACCCGTTCGACCCTGTACGTGCTGCTGCCGTTGTCCGTGATCCTGGCGGTCTTCCTGGCCGGCCAGGGCGTGATCCAGAACTTCTCCGCATATAAACAAGTGCAGTTGATCGAACCGGTCACGTACACCCAGCCAAAAGTGGACGCCGACAACCAGCCGCTCAAGGATGCCAAGGGTGAACCGGTGACCGAAACGCTAACTACCAGCACGCAAACCCTGGCCATGGGCCCGGTGGCGTCGCAAGAAGCGATCAAGATGCTGGGCACCAATGGCGGCGGTTTCTTCAACGCCAACTCGGCCCACCCGTATGAAAATCCGACCGCGCTGACCAACTTCGTGCAGATGCTGGCGATCTTCCTGATCCCGGCCGGCCTGTGCTTCGCCTTTGGCCGCATGGTCGGCGACCGCCGCCAGGGCTGGGCGGTGCTCGGCGCCATGACCGTGCTGTTCGTCGCTGCCACGCTGGTGGTGATGGGCGCCGAACAGCAGGTCCACCCCGCGCTGCAGGCGCTCAATATCGACCAGGTAGCCAGCACCCTGCAATCGGGCGGCAATATGGAAGGCAAGGAGACGCGCTTCGGTATCAGCGCCTCCACCCTGTTTGCGGCAGTGACCACCGCTGCCTCGTGTGGCGCCGTCAATGCCATGCACGATTCGTTCACGCCGCTCGGCGGCATGATCCCGATGGTGCTGATGCAGTTCGGCGAAGTGATCTTCGGCGGCGTCGGTTCGGGCCTGTACGGCATGCTGATCTTCGCCATCCTGGCCGTGTTCATCGCCGGCCTGATGATCGGCCGCACGCCGGAATACCTGGGCAAGAAAATCCAGGCCTACGAGATGAAGATGACGTCGATCGCCATCCTGGTCACGCCGACGCTGGTACTGGCCGGTACCGCGCTGGCAGTGATGACCGACGCGGGCCGCGCCGGCATCCTCAACCCCGGCGCCCACGGTTTCTCGGAGGTGCTGTACGCCCTGAGCTCCGCCGCCAACAACAACGGCAGCGCGTTTGCCGGCCTGTCCGCCAACACGCCGTTCTATAACACCTTGCTGGCGGTGGCCATGTGGTTCGGCCGCTTTGCCGTGATCGTGCCGATCCTGGCGGTGGCCGGTTCGCTGGCCGGCAAGCAGCGCCTGGGCGCCAACGCCGGCACCATGCCCACCCACGGCCCGATGTTCATCGGCCTGTTGATCGGCGTGGTGGTGCTGGTCGGCGTGCTCAATTACGTGCCGGCGCTGGCGCTCGGTCCCGTGGTTGAACACTTGCAGATGTTTGCTCATTAATTCGCAGGATCTCATCATGTCAACGACTCCAAAAGAAATGACGCTATTTACGAACCCCGCCAATCCAGCGCCTAAAAAACTGCGCCTGTTCGACAGCGAACTGCTGCTGCCGGCGATTGCCGACTCGTTCAAAAAACTCAGCCCTGCCACCCAGGTGCGCAGCCCGGTGATGTTCGTGGTGTATGTCGGCAGCATCATCACCACCTTGCTGTACCTGCAGGCGCTGTTCGGCCAGGGCGAGGCGCCGGCCGGTTTCATCCTGGCGATCTCGGTCTGGCTGTGGTTCACGGTGCTGTTCGCGAACTTCGCCGAGGCGCTGGCCGAAGGCCGCAGCAAGGCGCAAGCCGCGTCGCTGCGCAACCTCAAGCAGACCGTGAGCGCCAAGAAGCTGGCCTCGCCCAAGTACGGGACTACCTGGCTGCCGCAGCCGGCCACCGACCTGCGCAAGGGTAATTTCATCCTGGTCGAAGCCGGCGACGTGATTCCGATCGACGGCGAAGTGATCGAAGGCGTGGCCTCGGTTGATGAAAGCGCGATCACCGGCGAATCGGCGCCCGTGATCCGCGAGTCTGGCGGCGATTTTTCGTCGGTCACCGGCGGCACCCGCGTGCTGTCGGACTGGCTGGTGGTCAAGGTTACCGTCAATCCGGGCGAGACTTTTTTGGATCGCATGATCTCGATGGTGGAGGGCGCCAAGCGCCAGAAAACCCCGAACGAGATCGCGCTGACGATCCTGCTGGTGGCGCTGACCATCGTGTTCCTGATCGTGACGATTACCCTGCTGCCGTTCTCGCTGTTCTCGGTGCAGGCCGCCCAATCGGGCACGCCGATCACCATCACGGTGCTGATTGCGCTGCTGGTGTGCCTGATTCCGACCACGATCGGCGGCCTGCTGTCGGCCATCGGCGTGGCCGGCATGAGCCGCATGATGCAGGCCAACGTGATCGCCACGTCGGGCCGCGCGGTGGAAGCGGCGGGCGACGTCGATGTGCTGATGCTCGATAAAACCGGCACCATCACGCTCGGCAACCGCCAGGCATCGAGCTTCGTGCCGGCGCCCGGCGTGACCGAGCAGCAACTGGCCGACGTGGCGCAACTGGCGTCGCTGGCCGACGAAACTCCGGAAGGGCGCAGCATCGTGGTGCTGGCCAAGCAGAAGTTCAACATCCGCGAACGCGAGATGGCGTCGTTGAATGCCGTGTTCGTGCCGTTCACCGCGCAAACCCGCATGAGCGGTGTCGATATCGGGATCGGCCCTGATGCGAGGGCCGTGCGCAAGGGCGCGGCCGACAGCGTGCGCCGCTACGTCGAGTCGCTCGGCCAGCCCAATGCCTACCCGGCCGAAGTGGGCCGCGCCGTGGACGACATCTCGCGCCGGGGCAGCACGCCGCTGGTGGTTACCGATGGTGGTCGCGTGATGGGCGTGGTGGAATTGAAGGACATCGTCAAGGGCGGCATCAAGGAGCGCTTCGGCGAACTGCGCCGCATGGGCATCAAGACCGTGATGATCACCGGCGACAACCAGCTGACCGCCGCCGCGATTGCCGCCGAAGCGGGCGTGGACGACTTCCTGGCCGAAGCCACGCCGGAAGACAAATTAAAGCTGATCCGCAAGTACCAGGCCGAAGGCCGCCTGGTGGCCATGACCGGCGACGGCACCAACGACGCCCCGGCGCTGGCGCAGGCCGACGTGGCGGTGGCGATGAACTCGGGCACGCAGGCGGCCAAGGAAGCCGGCAACATGGTCGATCTCGATTCGAATCCGACCAAGCTGCTGGAGATCGTCGAAATCGGCAAGCAGATGCTGATGACGCGCGGCGCGCTGACCACGTTCTCGATCTCGAACGACATCGCCAAGTACTTCGCCATCATCCCGGCGGCCTTCGTGGGCACGTATCCGCAACTGAAGGCGCTCGACGTGATGCAGTTGGCCAGCCCGTCGTCGGCGATCATGTCGGCGGTGATTTTCAATGCCTTGATCATCGTGGTGCTGATCCCGCTGGCGCTAAAAGGCGTGAAATACCGGGCCATCGGCGCGGTGGCGCTGCTGCGCCGCAACCTGCTGCTGTATGGGCTGGGCGGGATCGTGCTGCCGTTCGTAGGCATCAAGCTGATCGACATTGTGCTGGCGGCATTACATCTCGTATAACAACCACCTGCCTTCGATCCGTCATTCCCGCGACAGCGGGAATGCATAGACACTGCGATTGGTCGCAGCTTGCGCCCACGCTGGCACTGCTCAACTATTCCATGGATCCCCGCCTGCGCGGGGATGACGGATTCAGAGCTAACTTAAATAACTGGAGCTGTCATGACATCCCACTTCCGCCCCGCCTTTGTGATCTTCGGCGCCCTCACCATTATCTGCGGCGTGCTGTACCCGCTTGCCGTCTCCGGCGTCGCCGCCACCGTGTTCCCGGCGCAAGCGGCCGGCAGCTTGGTGCAGGTTGACGGCAAAACCGTCGGCTCGTCGCTGATCGGCCAGTCCTTCAGCTCACCGAAGTACTTCTGGGGCCGTCCGTCCGGCACCGGTCCGATGCCCAATAACGGCGCCGGTTCGTCCGGCACCAACCTTGGCCCCACCAACGCGGCGCTGATCGATGCCGTCAAAGGCCGTATCGAGGCCCTCAAGGCGGCCGATCCGGCCAACACTGCGCCGATTCCCGTGGACCTGGTCACCGCGTCGGCCAGCGGCCTCGATCCCGAGATCAGCCCGGCCGCCGCCCGCTACCAGGCCGCGCGCGTGGCCGCCGCCCGCCAGTTCAACACCAACCAGGTGCTGGCGCTGATCGAGCAGCACACGCGGCCGCAATATTTCGGCTTTTTCGGCGAGCCGCGCGTCAATGTGCTGGCGCTGAACCTGGCGCTCGACCAGACCGGCCGTTGATCAATCCAAGGTAGAATCGCCGCATGTCCATCCCCCACGATAGTTCGCGCCCCGATCCCGACGCCTTGCTGGCGCAAGTCCAGGCGGGGGAGCGGCGCGCCGCGCGCGGCAAGCTGCGCATTTATTTCGGCGCGTCGGCCGGTGTGGGCAAGACTTACGCGATGCTGGCTGCGGCCCGCAAGCTGCAAGCCGACGGACATGCGGTGCTGGTCGGCGTGGTGGAAACCCATGGCCGCAGCGAGACCGCCGCCATGCTGGCCGGCCTCGACGTGCTGCCGCCGCGCGCGGTCGAACATCGTGGCCGCACGCTCGCCGAATTCGACCTCGACGCCGCGCTGGCGCGCCACCCGCCGCTGATCCTGATGGACGAGCTGGCGCATTCCAACGCGCCCGGTTCGCGCCATCCCAAGCGCTGGCAGGATGTCGAGGAGCTGCGCGACGCCGGCATTGACGTGCTGACCACCGTCAACGTCCAGCACCTGGAAAGCCTCAACGACGTGGTGGGCGGCATCACCGGCATCCGCGTGGGCGAGACCGTGCCCGACACCGTGTTCGACCAGGCCGACGAGGTGGTGCTGGTCGATCTGCCGGCCGACGAACTGCTGGCGCGCCTGAAAAGCGGCAAGGTGTACCAGGCGCCGCAGGCCGAGCGGGCGTCGAAAAACTTCTTCCGCAAGGGGAACCTGATCGCGCTGCGCGAGCTGGCGCTGCGCCGCACTGCCGACCGCATCGAGGACGACGTGCGCGCGTACCGCGTGGAGCAGTCGATTGCCGACATCTGGAAAACCGGCGCCGCGCTGCTGGCGTGCGTGGGACCGAATCCGGGTGCCGAACACACGGTGCGCAGCACGGCGCGCCTGGCCGGCCAGCTCGGTACCGACTGGCACGCGATTTACGTGGAGACGCCGGTGCTGCAAAAGCTGCCGGCCGCGCGCCGCGAGCAGATCCTGCGCACACTGAAGCTGGCCGAGGACCTGGGCGCCACCACCGCCGTGGTGCCGGGCCGCGATGTGGCGCTGGCGGCGGTGGAATATGCACGCAGCCACAACCTGTCCAAGTTCGTACTGGGCCGTTCGCGGTCGTCGCTGCCGTGGCAAACCCCGCATATCAAGCGCCTGGCCCGTTATGCGCCGGACCTCGACCTGGTCGAAATCGGCGCCGCCAGCATCGACATACCGGCCGGTGCACGTACCGCCAGCACCGGCAGCGCGTGGGGCGCCGATGCCACTGCCGATGCCGACCCTGGCGCCCGCGAGGACGGCTACGGCGAGCGCGGCGACGTACGCGTGCCCGGCGCAGCGCGCCTGCCGTGGCACCAGCAGCGCGCCTCCGGTTACGCCGTGGCTGTCGCGGCCAGCTTCGCCATCGCACTGGCCGCCATGCCGCTGCTGGCCTGGCTGGACCTGGCCAATATCGCCATGCTGTTCCTGCTCGGCGTGCTGCTCACGGCCGTGCGGTTCGGACGCGGGCCGTCGGTGGTGGCTACGTGCGTGAGCGTGGCCTGCTTCGACTTTTTCTTTGTTTCTCCGCGTTTCGACTTTGCCGTGTCGGACTTCCAGTACGTGATCACCTTCGTGGTGATGCTGGCCGTGGGCCTGATCACCGGCCATTTGACGTCGGGCCTGCGCTTCCAGGCGCGGGTGGCGGCGCAGCGCGAAAAACGTTCGCGCGCACTGTACGAGTTTGCCCGCGAACTGTCGGGCGCCCTGCAAACCGAACAGATCTTCGACACCACGCGCCGCTTCATCGAAAACGCCTTCCGTGCCCGCGCCACCTTGCTGCTGCCCGACGCCGACGGCCGCCTGTTGTCGCCGCCGGCCGGCGTGACCCTCGACGTCGGCATCGCCCAATGGGCCTTCGACAACGCCGAGAGCGCAGGACTGGGCACCGACACGCTGCCGGCCAGCGCCCTGTTCTACCTGCCGCTGGTGGCGCCGATGCGCACCCGGGGCGTGCTGGCGATCACGCCGCTGCGCCAGCGCTGGCTCCTGATCCCCGAACAACGCCAGCAGCTCGACACCTTTGCCGCGCTGGCCGCGATTGCACTCGAGCGCGTGCACTACATCGAGGTGGCGCAGAATGCGCTGGTCAACATGGAGTCCGAGCGGCTACGCAACTCGCTGCTGGCTGCGCTGTCGCACGATGTGCGCACGCCGCTGACGTCGCTCGTCGGACTGTCCGAAGCGCTGGCTGGCGCCAAGCCGGCGCTGCCCGATGCCCAGCGCGAGGTGGCGGTGGCGCTGCACCACGAGGCGCTGCGCATGAGCGCCATGGTGGCCAATCTGCTCGACATGGCGCGCATCCAGAGCGGCGAAGTGAAATTCAACCTGCAATGGCAGCCGCTCGAAGAAGTGGTAGGCAGCGCCTTGCGCGCCAGCGGTTCGCAATTGACCGGCCATCACGTGCGCACCGAGCTGCCCAAGGATTTGCCGCTGCTGCGCTACGATGCCGTGCTGATCGAGCGGGTGCTGGCCAACCTGGTGGAAAACGCCGCCAAGTACACGCCGCCCGGTTCCACCATCGCCATTGGCGCCGCGCTGCACGGCCAGTGGCTCAACATTACCGTGGCCGACGACGGCCCCGGCTTGCCGCCGGGCCGCGAGGAAGCGATCTTTGAAAAATTCACCCGGGGCGAGCGCGAATCGGCCAAGCCGGGCGTGGGCCTGGGACTGGCGATCTGCCGCGCCATCGTGGAGGCGCACGGTGGCCGCATCAGCGCCGCCGCGCACGCGTCACCATTGGGCGGCGCCGCCTTCACCTTTACCCTGCCATTGGGCACACCGCCGGCCATGCCGGAGCTGGAGCCTGAACCAGAGCCGGAATCGGAGCCAAAGCCAGCCCCGGAACCGGAGCAGAAACACAAGCAGGAGCGCGCATGACAGAGCACATCACCACGCCCACCGCCTTATTGGTGGAAGACGAACCGCAAATCCGCCGCTTCGTGCGCGCCGCGCTGGAGGAGGAGGGCTGGCAGGTGTTCGAATCGGCCACGCTGCAACGGGGCCTGATCGACGCCGGCACCCGCAAGCCGGACCTGATCGTGCTCGACCTGGGCCTGCCCGACGGCGACGGCATCGACTTCGTGCTGGACTTGCGCAAGTGGTCCACGGTACCGGTGATCGTGCTCTCCGCCCGGGTCAACGAAGCGGACAAGATCCGAGCGCTTGACGCCGGGGCCGACGATTATTTGACGAAACCGTTCGGCGTCGGCGAGTTGCTGGCCCGCGTGCGCGCAACCTTGCGCCGCCAGCGCCAGCCGGCGGCCAGCCAGGATGGCTTGATCGCATTCGGCGACGTGGCCGTAGATTTGCAAAACCGCCGCGTGACGCGCGGCGGAGAAAACGTGCACCTGACGCCCACCGAGTACCGCCTGCTGGCGGTGCTGGTGGCCAACGCGGGCCGGGTGATGACCAACCCGCAACTGCTGCGCGCCGTGTGGGGGCCGTCGCAGTCGGAGAACGGCCATTACCTGCGCATCTACATGGGCCACCTGCGGCACAAGCTCGAAGCAGATCCGACGCAGCCGAAGTTCTTGCTGACCGAGACGGCGGTCGGCTACCGCTTGCAGCTGCCGGCTTAGTTAATTGCCCCGCTACTTGCTCAACGCCCGCATCGCCCGCTCAAGTCCATCGATGGTAATCGGATACATGCGGTCGTTCATCAACTGGCGGATGATGGCGATCGACTGCCGGTACTGCCACAACCCTTCCGGCTCGGGATTCAACCACGCGAACTTCGGAAACGCGTTGGTAAAGCGCGTGAGCCACTCGCTACCGGCTTCCTTGTTGTTGTACTCGACCGAACCGCCCGGGTGCAGCACTTCGTAGGGACTCATGGTGGCGTCGCCGACGAAAATCAGCTTGGTGTCGGGCGGGTACTTGCGCAGGATGTCCCAGGTATCAAAGCGCTCGGACTGGCGGCGGCGGTTGTTCTTCCACACGAAGTCGTATACGCAGTTGTGGAAGTAATAGAACTCCATGTTCTTGAATTCGGTGCGCGACGCTGCAAACAGTTCCTCGGTGCGCTCGATGTGATCGTCCATCGAACCGCCCACGTCGAACAGCATCAGCACCTTGATGTTGTTCTTGCGCTCGGGCTGCATTTTCAGATCGAGGAAGCCGGCGTTGCTGGCCGTGGCGTGGATGGTGGCGTCGAGCGCCAGTTCCTCGTGAGCGCCTTCGCGCGCGAACTTGCGCAGCCGGCGCAGCGCCACCTTGATGTTGCGGGTGCCGATTTCGCGCTCGCCGTCGTAGTCCTTGAACGCGCGTTCTTCCCACACCTTGACCGCCGTGCGGTTGCCGCCCTTGCCGCCGATGCGAATACCCTCCGGGTTGGTGCCGCCATGGCCGAACGGCGACGTGCCGCCGGTGCCGATCCACTTGCTGCCGCCTTCGTGGCGCTCCTTCTGCTCTTTTAACAGCTCGGCCAGCCGGTCCATCAGCTTGTCATAGCCGAATTTCTCCAGCTGCACCCTTTGCTCGTCGGTCAGCTCGCGCTTCATCCGCTGCAGCAGCCAGTCGAGCGGAATCTGGCTTTTCTCGTCGAAGTTGGCGGCGATGCCCTTGAAGTACAGGCCGAAGGCGCGGTCGAACTTGTCGTAGTGGGCTTCGTCCTTCACCAGCGTCAGGCGCGCCAGGTAGTAAAAATCGTCGAGCGAGGTGTCGATGACATTCTTTTGCAGCGCTTCGAGCAGCGTCAGAAACTCCTTGATCGAGACCGGGATTTTGGCGTCTTTCAGGGTGAAGAAGAAATCGATCAGCATACCTAGCTCCGGCCGTGGCGCGCGAGCCGGTACAGCAGTTGGGCCTTGATCTCGGGCCATTCGCCGGCGGCGATGCTGTACATGACGGTGTCGCGCACGGTGCCGTCGCGGCGCACGGCGTGGTGGCGCAGCACCCCGTCCTTTTTCGCGCCCAGGCGCTCGATGGCCGCCTGCGATGCGTGGTTGTAGTTATCGGTGCGCAGGCCGACCAGCGCCGCGCCCAAGGTCTCGAACGCGTGCGTCAGGAGCAGCAGCTTGCAGGTGGTGTTCACATGCGTGCGCTGCCGGCTTTTGGCATACCAGGTGTAGCCGATTTCGAGCCGGCCGATGGCGGACACGATGTCGTGGTAGCTGGTGGTGCCGATGACCGCACCGCTGGTTGCGTCTACCACGGCAAACGCCAGCCGGCTGCCGCGCATCTCGTACGCTTTGAAAATATAGCCGTCAACGTCGTGCGGTTCGGGTACGGAGGTCACGCGCAGCGTCCACAGTTCGCCGTCGGTGGCTGCTGCGCGCAGGCCTTCGGCGTGGTGCGGCGCCAGTGGTTCGAGGCGCACGCCGTGCAGTTCCAGGGTGACGGGAGTGATTTCTTTCATCAGCGGTTGGTCCTTGCCATTTGCACCAGGCGCTGGAACAGGTGCACGTCCTGTTCGTTTTTGAGCAGGGCGCCATGCAGCGGCGGCACGCTGGCCTTGTGGTCGGTGCCGTGCAGTTCTTCGGGGGAGATGTCCTCGGCCATCAGAAGTTTGAGCCAGTCGAGGAATTCGGACGTCGATGGCTTTTTCTTCAGGCCCGGCACGTCGCGCACCGCGTAAAAGGTTTGCAGGGCCTGCGCCAGCAGCTCTTTTTTCAAATTCGGGTAGTGCACTTCGACGATGCGCGCCATGGTGTCGCGGTCGGGGAACTGGATGTAGTGGAAGAAGCAGCGGCGCAGGAAGGCGTCGGGCAGTTCCTTTTCGTTGTTGGACGTGATGATCACCAGCGGCCGGTGCACGGCGCGCACCATCTCGCGCGTTTCGTACACGTAGAACTCCATGCGGTCGAGTTCGCGCAGCAGGTCGTTGGGGAATTCGATGTCGGCCTTGTCGATCTCGTCGATCAGCAGCACCACCGGTTCCGGCGCCGTGAAGGCCTGCCACAGCACGCCCTTGACGATGTAGTTCTGGATGTCGCGCACGCGCTCGTCGCCGAGTTGCGAGTCGCGCAGGCGCGAGACGGCGTCGTATTCGTACAGACCCTGCTGGGCCTTGGTGGTGGACTTGATGTGCCACTGCATCAGCGGCATGTCGAGCGCGGCGGCCACTTCCTCGGCCAGCATGGTTTTGCCGGTGCCCGGTTCACCTTTGATCAGCAGCGGACGCTGCAAGGTGAGGGCGGCGTTGACCGCCAGTTTCAGGTCGGCGGTGGCGACGTACTGGTCGGAACCTTCAAAGCGGGCGGTAGCTTGCATGCGTGGGTCTCGGGGTGTGGACGATGGGGCCAAGTATAGTGGAGAAAGGGAATGGCGCGCTTTACGCTGCACTGCAAAAGACGGCGCCGCCGGTGTTGTTTCCAGCGACGATACTGTGTAGCTTTGTCAAATTTGTTAGGTTAGAATCCCTGCACTGGTAGTGCAAAAGTCAAGTTTCGCTTTCGGCAGTAGGTTCTGAATACGCGCAGCAGCTGCGTCGATTACCCACCTAGCAAAGACCATGAAAAAAATCACAGCACTACTTGTCTTAGTCAGCTTCACCCAAGTGGGCACGGCGGCGGAAATCGTGGGCAATGCCCAGGCCGCCAAAGCGAAGATCGAAATGTGCATCGGTTGTCATGGCATTCCTGGCTACAAGGCCACCTTCCCGGAAGTTTACCAAGTGCCGATGATCGGCGGGCAGGGCGCCAAATACATCGAGGCGGCGTTGCAAGCGTACAAAAAAGGTGACCGCAAGCATCCGAGCATGCGCGGCATCGCCGCCAGCCTGTCGGACCAGGACATTGCCGACGTCGCCGCATTCTATGCGCAGCAAACCAGGGCCGGGAGCGCAAAATGAATCATCTCAAAGCTTTAGTGGTGGCGCTCGTTTGCGGCGCCATCTCCATGACGGCCCAGGCCGCCGGTAACGTGGCCAACGGCAAGGCGCTGGCCGACAAGTACAACTGCTTCACTTGCCACGGCAAGGACTACAACACGCCGCTCGATCCCAGCTACCCGAAACTGGCCGGCCAGCACCGCGACTACCTCGAACATGCACTGGTCGCCTACAAGCGCGGCGATGGCGCCTATGGCCGCAACAACGCCATCATGACGGGCCAGGTCAAGCCGCTGAGCAACAAGGACATCAAGGATCTGGCCGCCTACCTGCACAGCTTGCCTGGCAATATGGCCGTTCATCGCTGACCGTTTTACGCTCCTGAGAGCCACGCCAGCCACCGGTTGTCGTGGCTTTTTTGTATCGTTTTGCGGTTAGTAACTACGTAGTTTCGCGTCCGGTGCGTAAGTGTTATCCCCATTTTCGCCCCGGGAGTACACTGATAAAATCGCATTCCTTGATTTTAAGTATGGACACGCGCGCATGTTTATGCGCGTCAGCGCCGGCAGCCGTCACCCCCTCATCCGCCTCAGCGGCAGACAGCCACCTACGATACCTTTTCATCGTCCCTGGCAATGGCCGGCCGCACTGTTCATCACGATCACCACAACGGAGTTACGTATGCGTAAGTCAATTCTTATCCTGATGTCGTGCCTGATCCTGGCCGCATGCAGCAAGTCGCCGGCACCGACCGACGACAAACCGGTCGACGTCCTGTTGATCGGCGCCGGCACCATGAGCGCCACCCTGGGCACCATGCTCAAGGAACTCGACCCCACCCTGACCATGGCCTTCTACGAGCGCATGGACAAAGTGGCCGCCGAAAGCTCGGACGCGATGAACAACGCCGGCACCGGCCACTCGGCATTCGCCGAACTGAACTACACCCCGGAAGCGGCCGACGGCCACATCGAGACCAAGAAAGCGGTCGATATCAACGAACAGTTCGAAGTGTCGAAGCAGTTCTGGGCCTACCAGGTCAAGAACGGCTACCTCGGCGCGCCGACCACCTTCATCAACAATGTGCCGCACATGGCCTTTGTCTGGGGCGATGACAACATCAATTTCCTGCGCAAGCGCTATGCTGCACTGCAAAAGGAAAACCTGTTCAAGGGCATGTTGTACTCGGAAGACCCGGCCAAGATCGCCGAGTGGGCGCCGCTGGTGATGACCGGCCGTGATCCGTCGCAAAAGATCGCCGCCACCCGCATGGACATCGGTACCGACGTCAACTACGGCACCCTGACCCGCGCGCTGGTCAAGCACCTGACCGACTCGCACGGCGCCACCGTCAACCTGCGTACGCAAGTGGAAGACATCAAGCGCGGCACCGACGGCAACTGGAACGTCACCGTCAAGAACCTCGATACCAACGCCGTGAAAACCGTGCGCGCCAAGTTCGTGTTCGTGGGCGCCGGCGGCGGTTCGCTGCCACTGCTGGAAAAATCGGGCATCCCGGAAGCCAAGGGCTACGGCGGCGTACCGGTCGGCGGCCAATGGCTGGTGACCACCAATCCGGAACTGGTGGAAAAGCATGCTGCCAAGGTGTACGGCAAGGCGTCGGTCGGTTCGCCACCGATGTCGGTACCGCACCTGGACACCCGCATCATCGACGGCAAGAAAGCCCTGCTGTTCGGACCGTTCGCAACGTTCTCGACCAAGTTCCTGAAAAACGGTTCGTGGGTGGACCTGCCAGCATCGATCGGCACCGGCAACGTGCGTCCAATGCTGCAAGCCGGCTGGGATAACATTCCGCTGACCAAGTACTTGATCGAACAGGTCATGAATTCGCCGGAAGACCGCCTGGCCACGCTGCGCGAATACCTGCCAGAAGCGAAGATGGAAGACTGGACCCTGCAAAACGCCGGCCAGCGCGTGCAGATCGTCAAGGACCTGCCGGAAAAAGGCGGCGTACTGCAGTTCGGTACCGAAGTCGTCGGTTCGGCCGATGGCAGCATCGTGGCCCTGCTCGGTGCTTCGCCAGGCGCTTCGACCGCGCCACCGATCATGATCAAGGTCTTGCAAACTGCGTTCAAGGCCAAGCTGGCCACGCCGGAATGGGATGCCAAGATGAAGGCCATGGTGCCATCGTATGGTCAAAAGCTGAACAACGATCCGGTCCTGGCAAACAAGATTCGCCAGTACAGCAGCTCGGTGCTGGGCCTGAAAGCGTTCACGCTCGATGAAACCGGCAACGCGCAGCCAGGTCCGGCCGTGGTGCCGGTGGCAGCCGCCAACTAAGCCAGGCGCTACAGTAAAAAGGCCACGCGATGCGTGGCCTTTTGCATTGGGGAAACGATTTATGCGATTAGCGGATGCCTGGCGTACGCTTATCGGATACGGCGGCGGATCGCCTCGACGTACGCCAGCCCGTCGGGCGGCGTGCCGTTGCGCTGGGCGGTCCAGATCATTTCGCCCAGGCATTCCATGATTTCGTGCTGCGCCGCGTGGGCGTCGTCGAGCTTGAGGGTAAGGGCGGTGGCGGCGTCGCGGATGCCGGGCGGCTGGTCGATCGAGATCTGCTCGTCGATCGACAGGTGCATCGACAAATGCAGGAACGGATTGGCCTGCGCGCCTTCGACCGAATAGTTGCGGCCCAGCGCGGACTCGACGTCGGCCAGCACGTCGTGGTGTTCGGGGTGGTGGCGCACCCAGTCGGCTGCCATCGCTTCGAGCGGGGTCAGGATTTCATTGGCGCGCTGCTTGCGGAAAACTTCGCAAAAGAAGCGGCGCACATCGTCGGAAGAGGGATTGAACATGATGGCGACATTGTACCCCGCCCGGCATCTGCATGCCGGGGAGGGGACCTTGCCAGACCTTAGCTGCCGGTCTTGATGATCGCAGGCGGCGCGCTGATGGCCGACGGTTCGGCAACCTGCGCGGCCACCTGGGTGCGGCGCTCCACTTCGGCGCCGGCACCTGCACCCGCACGGGGCTGACGCAGGTAGCGCGAGCCGTGGCGGCGCTCGTGGCCGTTGGGCGGCCAGGTGAGGAACCGTGACAGTTCCTGCAGCGCGCGCTGGTACACATCGCGCTTGAACTCGATGACAACGTCGAGCGGCACCCAATACTCGTGCCACCGCCAGGCGTCGAACTCGGGGTGGTCGGTCAGGCGCAGATTGACGTCATTGTCGCGCGCACACATGCGCAACAGGAACCAGATCTGTTTCTGGCCACGGTAATGGCCGCGGATTTCCCGCTTGATAAAATGGTCGGGCACCTCGTAACGCAACCAGTCGCGGGTGCGACCGACGATTTTGACGTGCTCGGCCCGCAAACCGATTTCTTCCTCCAGCTCCCGATACATCGCCTGCTCAGGCGTTTCTCCGTACTTGATACCACCTTGTGGAAATTGCCATGAATGCTCGCGCACCCGCTTGCCCCACCACACCTCGTTCTGGGCGTTGAGCAGGATGATGCCGACGTTGGGCCGAAACCCTTCACGATCCAGCATATTGCACCTCAAACTTTCTGCGACTGAGCTCCCTGCTTATATTTTTGCCCACAAAAAGACGCTTCGGCGGGAATTCCGCGGTACGAAATCGGTCGAAGGGCCATGTATTGAACGCATTTGTATAAAGTATGGACGCATCAGCCAGCTAATCCTTTAAAATTAGGTTGATTATAACTCTCTCTTTTTAAAAAGAATTCACCGTATGCGCGCCTCACGTTTTTTTATTTCCACGCTTAAAGAAGCACCAGCCGATGCAGAGATCGTCTCCCACCAGTTAATGATGCGTGCAGGCATGATCAAGCGCCTCGGTTCGGGCATCTACACGTACATGCCGATCGGCCTGCGCGTGATCCGCAAGGTCGAAGCCATCGTGCGCGAAGAGATGAACCGTTCCGCCGCTGTCGAACTGCTAATGCCGCTGATTCAGCCGGCCGAGCTGTGGCAGGAGACGGGCCGCTGGGACAAGATGGGCGCCGAACTGCTGCGCATCAAGGACCGCCACGGCCGCGAATTCGCGTTCCAGCCCACGGCCGAGGAAGTGATTACCGACGTCGTGCGCTCGGAAATCAAGTCCTACCGCCAGTTACCGTTGAATTTTTACCACATCCAGACCAAGTTCCGCGACGAACGCCGTCCACGCTTCGGCCTGATGCGCGGGCGCGAGTTCACCATGAAGGATGCGTACTCGTTCGACCGCGACGTGGCCGGCATGCAAGCTTCGTACAAGATCATGTATGACGCCTATGTGCGTATTTTCAACCGTTTCGGTTTGAAGTTCCGTGCGGTAGCGGCCGATAACGGCGCCATCGGCGGTACCGGCTCGCACGAATTCCACGTGATCGCCCACACCGGCGAAGACGCGCTGGTGTATTGCCCAACCTCCGACTACGCCGCCAACATGGAAGCGGCCGAAGCGCTGCCAGCCACCGCCGAGCGCGCCGCTGCCGCCCAGGCGCTGACCAAGGTCGCCACACCGGACGCCACCAAGTGCGAACTGGTTGCCGCCCAACTGGGCTTGCCGCTGTCGCACACCGTGAAAACCCTGGCGCTGACCGTGGAAACGGAAAAAGACGGCAAAGCAGCTAAACAGTATTTCATGTTATTGCTGCGCGGCGACCATGAACTCAACGAGATCAAGGTCGCCAAGGTGGCCGGCCTGGCCGGTCACCGCTTCTCGACCGAAGAAGAAATCGCCGAAGTCTATGGCTGCGTGCCCGGCTACCTGGGCCCAATCGGCACCAAGGCGCCAGTCACCGTGGTGGCCGACCGCACGGTTGCCAACATGGCCGATTTTATTTGCGGCGCCAACGACGCCGGCTACCACTACACGGGCGCCAACTGGGGCCGCGACGTGGCCGAACCTGCGATCGTGGCCGACCTGCGCAACGTGGTCGAAGGCGATGCCTCGCCGGACGGCCAGGGCGTGCTGACCATCGAACGCGGCATTGAAGTCGGTCACGTGTTCCAGCTGGGTACTGCTTACTCGGCCGCCATGAAGGCCACGTTCCTCGACGAAAACGGCAAACCGGCGCCGCTGCAGATGGGTTGCTACGGCATCGGCATCACCCGTATTCTGGGTGCGGCCATCGAACAGAACTTCGACGACAAGGGCATCATCTGGCCGACGTCGCTGGCGCCGTTCGAACTGGTGCTGTGCCCGATGGGCATGGACCGCAGCGAGGCGGTCAAGCAAGCGACCGAGCAGCTGTATGCGGATGCGGTGGCCGCCGGCATCGACGTCATCGTTGATGACCGTGGTCTGCGTCCGGGCCAGATGTTTGCTGACTGGGAACTGATCGGCGTACCGCACCGCGTGGTGATTGGTGATCGTGGCCTGAAGGAGGGCAACCTCGAGTATCAAGGCCGTCGCGATGCCGAGGCAACTGCCGTGCCGGTAGCAGACATCCTGAGTTTCGTTCAAGGCAAACTCGGCCAGTGATCATGAGTCGTCGTTCCGCTTCGGCGGACCGCCGTGCAGGCGGGAATCCAGTTGCTGCGTCGGTGCACGCAGAAATTGGTTTCCGGCCTGCGCCGGAACGACGGCGCAGCGGCTGGTGGTGCACGGCGGTGCTGGCGGCGATGCTGGCGCTGGCTGGTGTCGCCACCGCCGGCAACCAGAAGGAGGAGGCGCTCGCCGACTCCGTGCGCGTGGCGCTGGCCAACGCCATCAAGGACCCGACGCCGCCGCGACCCACCTTCCGCAACGACGCCGACCGCCAGCGCTACGAAATGTGGCTGGCCACCATGTCGGCGCGCCTGCAGCGCAAGCTGCCCGACGACCAGACCCGCAACGAATTCCTCGCCACCGCCTGGTACGAATCGCGCCGCGCCGGGCTCGATCCGGGGCTGGTGCTGGGGCTGATCCAGGTGGAGTCGGCGTACCGCAAGTACGCGGTATCGATTGCCGGCGCGCGCGGCTACATGCAGGTGATGCCGTTCTGGACCAATGTGATCGGCGACCGCAACCGCAGCGCCCTGTTCCACATGCAAACCAACCTGCGCTACGGCTGCGCGATCCTGCGCATGTACATCGACATGGAAGGCGGCAACCTGTACCTGGCGCTAGGCCGCTACAACGGCAGCCGGGGCAAGCCCGACTATCCGAACGCGGTACTCAAGGCCTGGAATAACTGGAAATAAGTTCGTACCCGTTATCGAATACGGGTGAATTTGCGGCGACTTCCTGGCGTCGGGTTCGGCGTGTCCCCAGGTGGATCGACATTGACCACGCTGACAACTGATGTCGTTTTCAGCTCGTAAGGAACACGTACACGAACACCTCTGAAGTCTTTTGTATTGCGCGTAATGATGGTGAGGTTTTTGACGTCTGCGGTGGCCTGGATGATCGCATCGGGCAGCGCGATCTTCGGCCCAATCTTGCGCCGTTCGGACATGACCGTGGCGGCAGCGCGCATGATATCCGCGTCGATCTCGATAATTTCGAACCCGAAGTCTGCCATGAATTCATCGAATTTCGGAACCTCACCGACGTCTGCTCCGCCGTAAAGTTCCATCCACGTGACCACGCTGATGGCAGGATGGTCCCAGTGGGCCAGCTCGGTTAGCGCTTCCACGTATCCCTTGGTTCCATCGATCAGTATGTTCGTATCGAAAAGAACTAAGCCTTCCATTCGGACCTCAGTTGCCGCTGATATTCCAGGCCATCGGCTGGAATATCGGCACGGTTCGTCCATATGCCGGCTATCTTTTCCAGCGCCGCCCGACGATGAGCCCGTCGCGCCTCGATTGTGTCGTCCACGACGGGTTCGTGCGGCAAGCTGGTAGCCAGGGTGTGATGATCGCCGTGTGTATGTTTCAGTGTCGCCATAACAGACCTCTCCACATCAAAAGACCTGATATCAGTGTAGCGCATCCGACGTGTTGGTGAAAAAAGAAATGCCCCCAGCGCGTGAGCGGTGGGGGCATCCCGGCGCGGCTGCGGGGCCGCAGCGCTGAGGATTATTTCAGGTGGTCGGAAATGAGCTTGGTCATTTCAAACATCGAAACTTGGGCTTTGCCACCGAACACAGCTTTGAGCTTGTCGTCGGCATTGATCATGCGGCGGTTGGCCGGATCTTGCAGGTCCAGCTTTTTGATGTAATCCCAGACTTTTTTGGTCACTTCGGTACGCGGCAGCGGTGCTTCGCCTACCACGGCTGCCAGCGATGCCGACGGGGTGAGCGCCTTCATGAAGGCGGCGTTCGGTTTGCGCGGTGCGGCAGGGGCGGCGGCTTTTTTCGCTGCTGGCTTGTCGGCTGATTTAGCTGCTGGCTTGTCTGCTTTTGCGGCGGCTGCTTTTGGTGCGGCTGCTTTTTTGGCAGGGGCCGGTTTGTCGGCTGCGGCTGCGGCCGGGGCCTTCTTAGCGGGTGCTGCTGGGGTTTTTTTGGCTGTTGCCATATTCGAGCCTCCTTAACGAACACATGGAAAATTGCGCAATTGATCGCACCGGCTAATATTGGTGGGGATTTAGGCCTTATGCAAGTGTTTTTCGCGTTTTGGCTTGGAAACACCACGTAATTGTGTGGCTATGCGCGCCAGTGCACCCCGGAGGGGCGTGCACTGGGGTTTTTCCCTGTATTGGCGCGGTTTTCAGCGGGTTTGCCGCACGCTTAGCGCATGCCCGGCATCATGCCTTTCATCGAGCGCATCATCTTCGCCATGCCGCCGCCGGACAGCTTTTTCATCATGGTTTGCATCTGCTCGAACTGGTTGAGCATGCGGTTGACTTCCTGCACTTGCACGCCGGCGCCGGCCGCGATGCGGCGCTTGCGGGTGGCCTTGATCAGTTCCGGCTTGGCGCGTTCCTGCGGCGTCATTGAATCGATGATCCCGACCATGCGCCGCACCTGCTTGTCGGCTTGCCCCATGTTGGCGTTGCCGGCGGCCTGCTGGAACTGTGCCGGCAGTTTATCGACCAGGCTGGCCATGCCGCCCATCTTTTTCATCTGGCCCAGCTGCGCCTTGAAGTCGTTCATGTCGAACTTGGCGCCGCTCTTCATCTTGTTGGCCAGGTCGGCGGCAGCCTTGCTGTCCACGCCCTTGCGCGCTTCTTCCACCAGCGCCATGATGTCGCCCATGCCCAGCACGCGGCTGGCCATACGGGCCGGGTCGAACGCTTCGAGGCCGTCGAGTTTTTCCGACACGCCGGCAAACTTGATCGGCTTGCCGGTGATATGGCGCACCGACAGCGCCGCACCGCCGCGAGAATCGCCATCGAGCTTGGTCAGCACGATACCGGTCAGCGGCAGGGCGTCGTTGAAGGCCTTGGCGGTATTGATCGCATCCTGGCCCAGCATGGCATCGACCACGAACAGGGTTTCGATCGGCTTGACCGCGCTGTGCACGGCAGCGATCTCTTTCATCATTTCTTCGTCGATACCGAGACGGCCGGCGGTGTCGATGATCAGCACGTCGTGGTAGTGCTTCCTGGCCCAGTCCAGCGCGGCCAGCGCGATATCGACCGGCTTGTCCTGCGCGGTGGACGGGAAGAAGTCGGCGCCCACTTGCGCGGTGACCGATTGCAGCTGGGCGATCGCGGCGGGACGATAGACGTCGGCCGACACGGTCAGCACTTTCTTTTTCTTCTCTTCCTTCAGGTACTTGGCCAGTTTGCCGACGGTGGTGGTCTTACCCACACCTTGCAGACCGGCCATCAGGATGATGGCGGGCGGCTGCTGGGCAAAGCTCAACTGGGTCGCTTCGGGACCGAGGTCGGCGCCCATCAGGCTGGCCAGCTCGCGCTGCACCACGCCGACCAGCGCCTGGCCTGGCGACAGCGAGGAAATGACTTCCTCGCCCATGGCTTTTTCCTTGACGCGGGCAATGAACTCGCGCACCGCTGGCAGCGCAACGTCGGCCTCCAGCAGCGCCATGCGCACTTCGCGCAGCATCTCGGCGGTGTTGGCCTCGGTCAGACGCGCCTCGCCGCGCATGGTTTTAACCACCTTGGCAAGGCGTTGGGTAAGATTATCTAGCATGATGAACCTGTGGAAGCGGTGATAGGGCAGGGTCCGGACGGACAATGGCCGTCATTTTACCTCAGGATGGTCGGCGAACAACTGTCAGCCAACCATGCAAGGATTGCATCAAAGCACCATCAACGCTACAATGAGAATAATTCTTATTTACATTTTGGCGCCGCCGCGTTGATGTCCGGCCTGTCCCTTCCGTCCCTCCGCCAGCCCCTCTGCAGCCAGCTTCCGCGACCGATTCCGGCCAGGCGTGGTTGCGCGCCTTGCCGCTCATGTTCCGTTCTCGAGGAGTCCTGATGCACTTTCGTTTCCCCCGCTCGACCGGCGCCCGTCTCGGCACCGTCGCCACCTTGCTGGCTGTGGCCGTCGGCGCCGCGCTGTGGCATACCCGCAAGCCGGCCGTCGTGTATGAAACCGCGCCCGTCAAGCGCGCCAGCATCGAAGCCAGCGTGACTGCCATCGGCACCTTGCAGCCGCAGCGCTATGTCGATGTGGGGGCCCAGGTGTCGGGCCAGATCACGCGCCTGCACGTGGCGCCGGGCAGCGCCGTCAAGCATGGCGAGCTGCTGGCCGAGATCGATCCCAGCGTGCAGCAGGCCACCGTCGATGCCGGCCGCGCCGCGCTGGCGGGACTGCGCGCGCAACTGGCCGAACAGCAGGCCCAGCACCGCCTGGCCGGACGCCAGCACGCACGCCAGCAGGTGATGGCCGTGCACGAGGCGACGTCGGTCAACGACCAGGAGGTGGCGCAGGCCACGCTCGAGTCGGCCGTGGCCCGCATCGCCAGCCTGAAGGCGCAGATCGACCAGACCCAGGCCACGCTGAAAGCCGACGAAGCGCGCCTCGGCTACACCCGCATCTACGCGCCGATGGCCGGCACCGTGGTCAGCGTCGATGCGAAAGAGGGCCAGACCCTGAACGCGACGTACCAGACGCCGAACATCCTGCGCATTGCCGACCTGTCGGCGATGACGGTGTGGACCGAGGTGTCGGAGGCCGATGTGCGCCGCGTGCGGCCCGACATGCCGGTGTACTTCACCACCCTGGGCGGCGACGCCCGCCGCTGGCGCGGCAAGGTGCGGCAGGTGCTGCCCGCGCCGGCGGTGGCCGGGGGCGTGGCTGCCGGCACCGCGCTGGCGCCGTCCACCAGCAAGGTGATCCTGTATACAGTGCTGTTCGAAGTCGATAACGCCGACGGCGAACTGATGCCGCAGATGACCGCGCAAGTGGTGTTCGTTACGGCTGCCGCCAGCGATGTACTGGCCGCGCCGTTGCCGGCGCTCAAACCGGTGACCGGCGACAGCGCCAAACCGGGTCTGTACACGGCGCGCGTGATGGCCCTGGATGGCGCCGTGCAAACGCGCGAGGTCCGCGTGGGCGTGCGCAACCGCCTCGCCGCCGAAGTGCTCGACGGCCTGCGTGAAGGTGAACTGCTGGTCACCGGCGAGCAGGTGGCCGAAGGCGCCAGCAGGTTCCAGTTATGAGCGATGTGCTGGCACCGGTGGCGGACGACGCGCTGATCCGCCTGCGCGGCATCCGCAAGCAATATGGCGGCGAAGATGTCGGTCAAGGCGGGCCGCCGCCGGTGGAAGTGCTGCGCGGCGTCGATCTCGACATCCATGCCGGCGAATTCGTCGCCATCGTCGGTGCATCCGGCTCCGGCAAATCGACGCTGATGAACATGCTCGGCTGCCTCGATCGCCCCACCGCAGGCACGTACGCATTCGGCGGCCAGGACGTGGCCGGCATGAACGCCGACGAACTGGCGTGGCTGCGGCGCGAGGCGTTCGGCTTCGTGTTCCAGGGCTACCACCTGATCGCCACCGAATCGGCACGCGAGAACGTCGAGGTGCCGGCGCTGTACGCAGGCATGCCGGCCGACCAGCGCCACGCGCGCGCCACTGCGCTGCTCGAACGCCTGGGGCTGCAAGGCCGGTTCGACAACCGTCCGAACCAGCTGTCGGGCGGCCAGCAGCAGCGCGTGTCGATCGCGCGCGCGCTGATGAACGGCGGACGCATCATCCTGGCCGACGAGCCGACCGGTGCGCTCGACAGCAAGAGCGGCGCCGAGGTAATGGCGCTGCTGGGCGAACTGGCCGACGCCGGCCACACCATCATCCTGATCACCCACGACCGCAAGGTGGCGGCCCAGGCCCGCCGCGTGATCGAGATCAGCGATGGGCGCATCGTGGCCGACTCGTGGACCGGTGCGGCATCCGACCCAGGCCCCGCTGCCGATGCCGCGCCCGGCCCCGGCCCCGCCGCGAATGCCGCGCCTGCGCCGGGCCCCGCTGCCGATGCCGCGCCCGGCCCCGGCCCCGCCGTGAATGCCGCGCCTGCGCCGGGCCTTGCGGCCGATGCCGCGCCCGGTCCCGGCCGCACCGCCGGCCATCCTGCCGCCAGCCGCGCCACGCTGCCCCCGCTCGACCTCTCCCGCGCCCGCCACGACAGCGGCGCGCCGCTGCTGGCCGAACTGGCCGACGCCGCCCGCGCCGCCTGGCGCGTGTTGTGGATCAACCGCTTCCGCACCGGGCTGACCTTGCTCGGCATCGTCATCGGCGTGGCGTCGGTGATCGTGATGCTGGCCATCGGCCTCGGCACGCGCCAGCAGGTGATGGCGCAATTGGGCGCCTTCGGCTCCAACCTCTTGTATATGGCGTCGCGTGGCGAGAGTTCGCGCATTCCCGGGCGCAGCATCACCCTGGGCGACCTCGAAGCGCTGGCCGACGTACCGGGCATTTCGCACGTGCTGCCCAATGTCACCGGCAACAAGGTGATCCGCCACGGCAACCTCGACGTGCAAACCTATGTGCGCGGCACCGGCGCCGCGCTGCCGCGCATCCAGACCTGGCCGGTGGCGCGCGGCGGCTTCTTTACCGAAGAGGACGACCGCGAGATGGCGACCGTCGCCGTGCTGGGCGCGCGCCTGGCGCAGAAGCTGATGCCCGACGTCGCCAACCCGGTGGGCGAGACCATCCTGATCGGCAACGTGCCGTTCCAGGTGATCGGCGTGATGAGCGCGAAGGGCGCGCTGACCGGCGAAAAGGACGAGGACGACGTGCTGCTGCTGCCGTTTTCCACGGCCGGCATCCGCGTGTTTGGCCAGCGCGAGCCCACCTACACGGTGCTGGCGGCGGCTGATGTCAGTCGCGTGGCCGAGGTGGAGGCAGCGGTGGACGCGGTGTTGTTCGAGCGCCACCGCATCCGCGACTACGGCATCAGCAACGCCGCCGCGTCGATCGCGGCGGAGGCGCGCACGCAGGACAATATGACCATGATGCTGAGCCTGATCGCCGCAGTCTCGCTGGTGGTGGGCGGCATCGGCGTGATGAACGTGATGCTGATGACGGTGCGCGAGCGTACCCGCGAGATCGGCATCCGCATGGCGACCGGCGCGCGCCGGCGCGACATCCTGCGCCAGTTCCTGACCGAGGCGGTGCTGGTGTCGGTGGTAGGCGGCGTGGCCGGCATCGTGGTGGGCGTGGCGTTTGCCGGCCTGCTGCTGGTGTGGCAGGTGCCGGTGATTTTTTCGCTGTCGGCGATCGGCGGGGCGTTCGGCTGCGCCGTGGTGACAGGCCTGGTGTTCGGCTATATGCCGGCCCGCAAGGCGTCAGGACTTGACCCGGTCGTGGCGCTGGCAGGCTGAGCTCTAATTTCCTGTTGACAAGATATTGGCAATGGCGCATCGTTCTATTTTTGATAATAAGGTGAGTGACAACATGGTTGACTTCAATAAACCGGCGGATCTGTTTGCGCCGGCACCGGCAGCAGCAACGCCGCCCCAGTACCTGAAGTTCCACGCCAGCGGCAGCGAGTATTTCCGCATCTGGATCGTCAACCTGTTGCTCAGCATTGTCACCCTTGGCATCTATTCGGCCTGGGCCAAGGTGCGCCGCAACCAGTATTTCTACTCCAGCACCGAGCTGGCCGGCAGCAGCTTCGAGTACCACGGCAATCCGATCGCGATTCTCAAGGGCCGCATCGTGGCCGCCGTGGTGGTGGGGGCTTACGCCTTTGCCGGCAAAGTTTCGCCGCTGCTGGCGGTCGTGATGTTCGTGGTGATGGCCGCCGTCATACCGTGGTTCATCTGGCGCAGCCTGCAGTTCCAGCTGCATAACTCGGCCTGGCGCGGCATCCGTTTCCGCTTCGACGGCCAGCTGCGCGACGCCTACATCAACTGCCTGCTGCGCCCCTTGCTCAACATCGTCACGTTCGGCCTGGCCACGCCCTATATCTACCAGCGCCTGAAGGCCTGGCAGTTCAACGAAAGCCGCTTCGGCCAGGCGCGGTTCTCCACGCGTGCCAGCGTGGGGAGTTTTTACAAGCTGTTCGGCGCGTTCCTGCTGCTCGGTATCGTGGGCGGCATCGTCTTTGGCATGTTGTCGGCCTTCATTGTTGCCGGCAGCATGGCCGGGCGTGACCCGAACGCCCTCAACCTTAACCTGAACCTGGGTGGCATGATTACCTTCGCGGCGTTCTATCTGCTGATCCTGTCGCTGGCGCCGCTGCTGATCGCGCTGGTACAGAACCTGGTGTGGAATAACGCCAGCCTGGACCGGCACGAGTTCCGCTCCGAGGTGCGCACCGGCCGCATGCTGTTCATCATCGTCACCAATATCCTGGGCGTGATCTGCACGCTGGGCCTGTTCCTGCCGTTCGCCCAGGTGCGCATGATGCGCTACCGGATCGAATCGCTGATGATGATCCCCGAGGGCAGCCTCGACGAATTCGTCGCCACCGCCAGCGCCGACGTCAACGCCGCCGGCGAGGGCGTGTCCGACTTCATGGACTTCGACTTCTCGCTGTGACCGGCATGGACACCCCGGCGGTCACCGGCCGTTACTTCGACGGCAAGACGTCGCGCCTGCACCGCGTGACCCTGACCGTGGCCGACGGCATGGCGCACCTGGCCGGCGACGTCGAACGCAGCGCGCCGCTGGCCAGCCTGCGCGTGTCCGAACGGGCGCGCCACGCAGCGCGCAAAGTCAGTTTCGACGACGGCGCCTGGCTCGAGGTCGATGACCGCGCCGCGTTTGCCCAGCTGCTGGCCACCACCGGCCACCGCGACACCGGCGTGGTGCGCGCGCAGCAAAGCTGGCGCGGCGTGCTGCTGGCGCTGGGCGTCACGGTGGGCGTGGTGGTGGCGTCGTATGTGTACGTGCTGCCCGCTGCCGCAGTCTGGGTGGCAAACGCCTTGCCGGTCAAGGTGGAGCGCCAGATGGGGCAGGGCGTGCTGGAGATTCTCGACAAGCGCGCGCTGGGACCGAGCAAGCTGCCGGCCGCGCGCCAGGAGCAGTTGCGCCGGCAGTTTGCGGCGCTGGTCGCGCCCGAGCCCGACGCGCCGACCTGGAAGCTGGTGTTTCGCAGCAGCCGCATCGGCCCCAACGCGCTGGCGCTGCCATCGGGCGACATCGTCATGACCGACGAGCTGGTGAACCTGCTCAAGGACGACCAGGCCGTAATGGGCGTGCTGGCGCACGAACTGGGCCACCTGCACCGGCGCCACCTGACGCGCCGGCTGGTGCAAAGTTCGGCCGTGGCGGCGGCCACCTGGGTGATCTTCGGCGACATCTCGGCCATGCTGACGGCGCTGCCCACGGTGGCGCTGGACATGAAATACTCGCGCGACGCCGAGTACGAGGCCGACGACTACGCAGTAGCCATGCTGCGCCGTAACGGCATCGCCCCCGAGCACATGGCACAGGCATTCGTCAAACTGGGCGAGGCCAGCGGCGACAGGATGTCGACCTACCTGTCGAGCCACCCGGCCACCGGCGAGCGCATCGCGCGCATCCGCGCCGCCCGTTGAACGGTCCCATGCTTTGATCCGCCGCAAAGCCTGAATAATTGCCTCACGGTATATCTTACCGCTGGACAATTATCAGGAGAATCGGATGAACCTCAAAGCACTGGGCTGCCTGCTGGCCCTGGTATCCGTCTGTCACAGCGCGGGTGCGCAGCAGGTGGTCCGGCTCGGCAATCTCAAGCTCGCCCACTTCGGCGCCGTCTCGTATATCAAGGAAATCGCCCCGCAGTGCGGCTTCAAGGTCGAAGAACACGTGTTCGCCAAGGGCCTGGACGTGATGCAGGCCATCATCGCCGGCGAACTCGACGTGGGCACCACCGCATCGGAAGCGGCCATCCTCGGCCGTGCCGGCGGCGCGCCGATTTTTGTCGTGGCCGGCTTTGCCCGGGGCGGCGCGCGGCTGGTGGGCCGCAGCGACCTGCAGCTCAAGAGCGTGCGCGATCTCAAGGGCAAGCGCGTGGGCGTCACGCGCGGCGCCATCCAGGACGTGCTGCTGCTGGCCGAATTGCACAAGCACGGCATGACCGCGTCCGACCAGCCGGGCAAGGACGTGCGGCTGGTGTTCCTTGCCTATGCCGACCTCAACCATGCACTGCTGGGCCGCAATATCGACGCCATGATGCAGTCCGAGCCGCAGTCGTCGCAGGCGCTGAGCCAGGGCTTTGGCAGCGAAATCCTGAAACCCTACGACACCCCGATCGGCGAACCGGTACGCACCATGGTGATGACCGAAAAGTTTTATACGCAACAGCGTCCGCTCGCTGAAAAATTCATGCGCTGCTTCGTGCAGGCCACCAAGACCTTCATCGAGCAGCCGGCCACCGCCGAGAAATACGTGCGCGAAGTCCTGTTCAAGGGGCAGTTGAGCAGTGCCGATTTTGTCGATGCCATCGGCAATTCGCCGTTCAGCTACGACATCACGCCCGAGCACATCCAGGTCACCGCCGACACCATGCTCAAGACCGGCGTGGGCCGCCTGCGCAACGTGCCGACCGCCCACGACTGGGTGCGCACCGACCTGCTGGTGGCAGCCAAGAAAACCCTGGGTGTGAAATAGATGGCCGCCGCATCCTTCTCCTGGCAGCGCGCGGGCGCCGGCCTGGTCGGCGCCATCGTGCCGGCGCTGGTGATCGTGCTGTGGCAGGCCGCCACCGCGCTGGGCTGGGTCAATCCGCAGGTGCTGCCATCGCCGCTGGCGGTGGTGGGCAAATGGATCGAGTACCTGCTGCCGCTGCAACCGTACCATGCCGCCGACAGCAGCTGGCTGGCCTGGGCCTTCTCGGGCGAGTTGATCGTCGATTCGGTCGGCAGCCTGTACCGCGTGGCGGTGGGGTTTGCCATCGGCGCCGGCCTGGCGCTGCCGCTGGGCCTGGCCATGGGCGCCAATGCCCGTGCCTACCGCTGGTTCAATCCGATGGTGCAGCTGCTGCGGCCCATTCCCCCGATCGCCTACATTCCGCTGTCGATCCTGTGGTTCGGTCTTGGCAATCCGCCGGCCGTGTTCCTGATCGCGCTGGGGGCGTTCTTCCCGGTGCTGATGAACACCATCGCCGGCGTGCGCCAGGTCGATGGCATCTACCTGCGCGCCGCGCGCAACCTCGGCGCCACCGGCGCCACCCTGTTCGTGCGGGTGATCCTGCCTGCCGCCGTGCCATATATATTGTCCGGCGCGCGGATCGGCATCGGCACTGCCTTCATCGTGGTGATCGTCTCCGAGATGATCGCCGTAAACAACGGCCTCGGTTTCCGCATCCTCGAGGCGCGCGAGTACTTCTGGTCGGACAAGATCATCGCCGGCATGGTTACCATCGGCCTGCTGGGCCTGGCGATCGACGTGGCGATGAACCGGTTGAACAACCATTTGCTGCGCTGGCACCGCGGCCTGGAGCAGCAATGAACCCGCATATTCTGATCGACGGCGTCGGCAAGGTGTTTCATACGGCCGGGCGCGACATGGTGGCGTTGCAGGGCATCGATCTCGCCATTCCGCAAGGGCAGTTCGTCTGTTTGCTGGGGCCTTCGGGCTGCGGCAAATCGACTTTGCTCAATGCGGTGGCCGGCTTTGCGCCGCCCACCGCCGGCACCATTACCGCCGGCGGCCGGCTGGTGACCGGCCCCGGCCCCGAGCGCGGCATGGTATTCCAGGAGTATGCATTGTTCCCGTGGATGACGGTGGCCGACAATATCGGCTTCGGCCTGCGCATCCAGGGCAAAGGCGAAGCGGCCACCGGCGCCCGGGTGGACGAACTGCTGGCGATGCTGTCGCTGGCCGATTTTCGCCACCGCTACCCGAAAGACCTGTCGGGCGGCATGCGCCAGCGCGTGGCGATCGCCCGCGTGCTGGCGCTCGATTCGCCGATCATGCTGATGGACGAGCCGTTCGGCGCGCTCGACGCGCTCACCCGCCGCAATTTGCAGGACGAGCTGCTGCGGCTGTGGGCAGCGCTGAACAAGACCATCCTCTTTGTCACCCACAGCATCGAGGAGGCGATCTACCTGGCCGACCGCATCGTGGTGATGACCTACCGCCCCGGCACCATCAAGCGCGACCTGCTGGTGGACCTGCCGCGCCTGCGCGATCCGGCCGATGCATCGTTCAACGCCCTCAAGCGCGAGCTGGGACAACTGGTGATGGAGGAGCAACAACGCCACCACCACGACGAACTGCGGATGGCGGCGGTCGATTGAGGGGCTGCCGCCGATTGAGCGATAGTGTAAACTGGGTGCATGCAGACCTATTTGTTCATCGCAGCCATCATGCTGTATCTACTTTGCGCCGCCTTGCCGTCGCGCCGCGGCACGCTGGTGTCGGCGGTGACCGTCGTGGCCTGGCTGGTGCATGGCGCCGGGCTGTGGACCGACGTCGCTGCCGACGGCTCGCTGCGTCTCGGTTTTGCAGCCATGCTGTCGTCGGCGCTGTGGGTGTCGGTGGCCGCGTACTGGTTTGAGAACCGCAACTTCGGCCTCGACGGCCTGCGCCGCCTGGTCATGCCGGCCGCTGCGTTCACCGTCGCGCTGCAGGCGATCTATCCCGGCGCCCTGATCGCGCTGGGCGACAAGACCCCGCTGTTCGGCTGGCACATCGCGGTCGCCACGCTGGCCTATAGCACCCTTACCATTGCCGCTTTCCACGCCGTGCTGATGGCCTTGCAGGAAGCGCGGCTGCACGCGGCCACCGACCGCAAGAGTTTCTTGTCGGGCGCGCTCGACCAGTTGCCGGCGCTGCTCACCATGGAAAAGCTGTTGTTCCGCATGATCGGCATCGGGTTTACCTTGCTCACGCTGACGGTATTGTCCGGCATCGTGTTTTCCGAACAACTGTTCGGGCAGGCGCTCAAGTGGGACCATAAATCGGCGTTTACCATGTTGTCGTGGCTGCTGTTCGCGGCGCTGCTGGCCGGGCGCCGCCTGCGCGGCTGGCGCGGCAAGACGGCGCTGAGTTTTACCCTGGCGGGGTTCGCCACCTTGCTGCTGGCGTATGTCGGCAGCCGTTTCGTGTTTGAAGTGGTACTGCATAAAGGATGGGCATGAGCCGCATTTTGTTTTGGGTGGGTTTGATTTGCCTGATCGTCTTCGCGATCCGCAGCAAGATTCGCAGCGCGCAAAAGCGCGCCGAACAACAAATGCGCGACGCGCAGCAACGGCAGCAGGCGCCGGGCGGTCCGGCCGGCTATGCACCGCGCGGCGCGCAAAAGCCCGCCATCGAGGCTGAAACCATGCTCGAATGCGCACACTGCGGCGTATTCTTCCCGGCCGGCGAGGCGGTGCGCTTCGACGGCGCCATCTACTGCAGCAAGGCGCACGCCGCCCTGCCACCGAACTGACGCCATGGAGCGCCTGCAAGCCCCTCCGGCTTTGCCAGGCGACTCCCATCCCACGCGCGCGACGTTCTGGCGCTCGCTGCAAACCCTCAACGCCACCCGCATCGTCATCGCGGTGGTGCTGCTGGTGTACCTGAGCTTTGACGGCCGCGGCCTGCGCTCCTCCGGCCACTACCTGTATTTGTGGATCTGCCTGGCCTACCTGGTCCTGGCGATCGGCTTTGCCTTGACGGCGGTGTACCTGCAGCGCCGCTTCCTGGCGCAGGTGCTCACGCAAATCGCCTGCGACCTGGCCATCATCTCTCTGTTATATGTGGACGGTGGCGGCTTGCGCAGCGGCCTGGCCATCTTGTACCTGTTTCCGCTGGCCGGTACGGCCATCCTGGCGCCGCTGGTGCTGGCGCTGTTCTGCACCGCGCTGGTCGCGCTGTTCATGCTGGGCGTGGGCGTGATCCAGGTGCTGGAGATGGAGGGCGAACACGTGCTGCTGCAATCGGGCCTGTACGGCGCCGCGTATTTTGCCGCCGTGCTGGGGGTGAACCGCATGGCGGCGCGGCTGATCGGCCAGGAAGAACTGGCGATCCGGCGCGGGGTGGAGATCGGCGTGCAGCAGGCGGTCAACCGGCTGGTGATGGCCAACGTGGCCGACGGCGTGCTGGTGGTCGATGCCGACGGCCGCATCTGGGCCGGCAATCCGGCCGCGCAGCAGATGCTCGGTCTGACAGGGCCGGAGCTGTCGGCGTCGGATGACCATGCGCCGCTGGCGCTGGCCTACGCCGAGTGGCGCGCCGATCCCGCGCTCGATACCGCCTTCATCACCCTGAAGCCGTATTTCAACATCCGCCTCAAGGCGCGGTTTGCCGCCGTCGATCTCGGCGACGTCATCGCCGGTGGTCCCAGCCTGGCGCGCAGCGTGATTTTTTTGCAGGAGGTGAGCGAGATCGAGGAACGCGCGCAGCAGCTCAAGCTGGCCTCGATGGGCCGGCTCACCGCCAGCATCGCCCACGAAGTGCGCAATCCGCTGTCGGCCATCGGCCACGCCACCGCGCTGCTCGAGGAAGATATCGCCGATCCCGGCCAGCGCCGCCTGCTGCGCATCGTTGGCGACAACGTCAAACGGGTCAACCGCATCGTCGAGGACATCCTGCAACTGTCGCGTAAATCCCACGTCCAGTACGAGCCGCTGGCGCTGGGCAGCTTCCTGGAAGAGATGCGCGACGAATTCATCGAAACCCACGGCCTGGCCGAGGACCAGATTGCCGTGTCGGTCGCGCCCGGGACCACCGTGCATTTCGACCCGCTGCACCTGCGCGAAGTGATCGCCAACCTGGTCGGCAATGCCCTGCGCTACGCCAGCGGCGCGCCGGCGTCGGTGCGGCTGGACCTGGTGCGGCAGCCGAACTGGCTGGAATTGCACGTGCAGGATGATGGTCCTGGCATCAGCGGTGAGGTGCGCGCGCATCTGTTTGAACCGTTTTACACCACATCGAGCAAAGGAACCGGGCTGGGGCTGTATCTGGCGCGGGAAATGTGTTTGAATAATGAAGCGCGGCTCGATTATGAATACCGCTTCGATAGTGTTGGTATCGACGAGGGTATCGAAAACAGCCACGACAGTCATCGCGTCGATCGCCGGTCCGGCGGCCGCTTTGTCATCACTTTCGCACCACCGCAAAAGTAATCGAAAGGCTGTCCATGAGCGTGAGGTCCCCCCGCGTGCTCGTCGTCGATGATGAAGCCGACCTGCGCGAACTGCTGGAGCTGACCCTGGTAAAAATGGGGCTCGATGTCGACAGCGCCGCCACCGTGGCGGAGGCCCGCGCGCTGCTGGCCCGCCACCCCTATCAACTGGTACTGACCGACATGCGCCTGCCCGACGGCCTGGGGCTGGAACTGGTGCGCGACGTGGCCACCACATACAAGAACACGCCAATTGCCGTGGTCACCGCTTTCGGCAGTGCCGACAACGCGGTGGTCGCGCTCAAGGCCGGCGCGTTCGACTATATCGCCAAGCCGGTCGCCCTCGATCAACTGCGCCTGCTGGTACGCTCGGCGCTGCGGGTGCACGAGGCCGCGCCCGGTGTCCATAGTAATGGCCCGGCCGATGCCGAGGCGGTGGACGGCCGGCTCAAGGGCGGGTCGGCCGTGATGGCCGCGCTGCGCGCGCAGATCGGCCGGCTGGCGCGGTCGATGGCGCCGATCGCCATCCACGGCGAATCGGGCAGCGGCAAGGAACTGGCCGCGCGCGAAATCCACGCCCGCAGCCCGCGCGCCGGCCAGCCTTTCATTGCGGTCAACTGCGGTGCGATCCCCGAGGCGCTGATGGAAGCCGAGTTTTTCGGCTACCGCAAGGGCGCCTTCACCGGCGCAGCCGACGACCGCGACGGCTTTTTCCAGGCCGCCAACGGCGGCACCCTGCTGCTCGACGAGGTGGCCGATCTGCCGCTGGCGATGCAGGTCAAGCTGCTGCGCGCGATCCAGGAGCGGCGCGTGCGCAAGATCGGCGCCACGTCGGAGGAGCCGGTCGATGTACGCCTGATCAGCGCCACCCACAAGAACCTGGCGCGCTGCGTGGAGCAGGGCGCCTTCCGCCAGGACTTGTTCTATCGCCTGAACGTGATCGAACTGGCGGTGCCGCCGCTGCGCGAACGCCAGGGCGACCTGCCGGCGCTGGCCGACGCCATCCTGGAACGCCTCGGCGGCGGCGGCCACAAGGCGGCGCTGGGGCCGGGCGTGCTCGAAGCGCTGGCCGGTTACCGCTTTCCCGGCAATGTGCGCGAACTGGAAAACATCCTCGAGCGCGCGCTGGCGTTTGCCAACGACGGCGTGATCGAGGTGGCCGACCTGGCGCTCAAGGCCGGGCAGGGGGGGCAGGGGGGCGATGGGGGGGCGGCGGCCGCGTCCCCCGCATCCTCATCGCCAGCATCGTCGCCCGACTTGCCGGCCAGCCTGCCCGACTACCTGATCGCCATCGAGCGCGATATCATATTGCGGGCACTGGCGCAGACGCAGTTCAACCGCACCCAGGCCGCGCAGCTGCTGGGCATCAGCTTCCGCCAGTTGCGCTATCAAATGCAGAAACTGAATATCCAGGAACCTGAAGCATGAAACCTGTAGTTGCCGTCGATGCCGACGGCTGGTGGCCGGCGGCGGCGCGCTATGACAGCCCGTTCATCGACGCGCGGCCCGACCCCGAAGACATCACCCTGCTGGTCATCCACAACATCGGTTTGCCGGGCGGGCGCTGTGGCGGTCCGCAGGTGTCGGACCTGTTCACCGGCCGCCTCGATTATAATGTTGACCCTTCGCTGGCGGACCTGCGCGATCTGCGGGTGTCGAGCCACTTCTTTATCCGGCGCGACGGCCGCGTGGTGCAGTACGCCCCGGCCGGCGCGCGCGCCTGGCATGCCGGCGTCTCGATGTTCGGCGGGCGGGTAAAATGTAATGATTTTTCGATCGGTATCGAGCTCGAAGGCAATGACCACACCCCGTTCGAGGCGGCGCAATATGCGGCGCTGGCGGACCTGACCGGGGCGTTGCTGGCGCGGTATCCGGTCACCGATATACAAGGACACGAACACGTCGCGCCGGGCCGCAAAACCGACCCCGGCGCGTTTTTTGACTGGAAAAAATATGCCGAGAGCAGTCCGTCGTTAGTACTTGCTAACCCCGGACTGCGCGTAGTGAAAGGCCTCCTGTAAAGTCAATTGAAAAATTGCCTTTACCGCTAAAAAATACCCTTGCACGGGTACTTTGCGCCTACTACAATCAGTGCATGGAATTCGTTTAAACACTAGATGTAGTAGTTCTCAAGGCACTGGTTCTTAACCTGTTGTACGGCACGGGGCCAGGGCAACATCCATTTCAGCTCTATATTCCGCAACAATAAGCCAGCCTGGTTCGCCCGGCTGCAGGCTTTATTTTTGCCATTTTATTTACAAACATACATCGCGCAGCACGGCTGCACGCTGTTACCGGGGAGCTTCAATGCAATCTACTCAAGACAACACCTTCAATCCAGCGCTGGTCCCAGCAGCCGCTGCGAGCGCCGCCAGCAGCCCGTCCACGGCCGCCAGCGACCTCGGTGACTACCGCATCATCCGCCGTAACGGCGCGGTCGTCGCGTTTGAACCGTCGAAAATCGCGATCGCCGTGACCAAGGCCTTCCTGGCCGTCAACGGTGGCCAGGGCGCCGCTTCGGCCCGCATTCGCGAATTGGTAGAGCAGCTCACCGCCAGCGTCGTGTCGGCCCTGGTGCGCCGCCAGCCTTCGGGCGGCACCTTCCACATCGAAGACGTGCAGGACCAGGTGGAACTGGCGCTGATGCGCTCGGGCGAGCATGACGTGGCCCGCGCCTACGTGCTGTACCGCGCCAAGCACATGGAAGAGCGCCGCCTGGCCAAGGAAGCGCAAGGTGGCGCCGCCGCCATCGCCGCGCCGCAAATCCACGTGGTGGAAAATGGCGAGCGCAAGCCGCTGGAAATGAGCCGCGTCACCAGCCTGATCAACGCCGCCTGCATCGGCCTGGAAAAGCACGTCGATGCCGACGCCATCCTGGCTGAAACCCTGAAAAACCTGTACGACGGCGTGCCGGTCGAAGAGCTGCACAAGTCCGCCATCCTGGCGGCGCGCGCGCTGATGGAAAAAGACCCGGCCTACTCGCAAGTGACGGCCCGCATCCTGCTGCACACCATCCGCAAGGAAGTTTTCGGCAAGGAAGTCGCGCAAGGCGCGGCCGCTGCCGAGTACATCACGTACTTCCCGCAATACATCGCCAACGGCATCAAGAACGAACTGCTCGACGCCAAGCTGGCCGAGTTCGACTTGGAACGCCTGGCCAAGGCGCTGGTTGCCGACCGCGACCTGCAATTCGGCTACATCGGCCTGCAAACCCTGTACGACCGCTACTTCCTGCATGTGCGCGACGTGCGCATCGAAATGCCGCAGGCGTTCTACATGCGCGTGGCCATGGGCCTGTCCCTCAACGAACAAGATCGCGAAGCGCGCGCCATCGAGTTCTACCAGCTGCTGTCGTCGTTCGACTTCATGTCGTCCACCCCTACCTTGTTCAACTCGGGCACCCTGCGCTCGCAGCTGTCGTCGTGCTACCTGACCACCGTGTCGGATGACCTCGAAGGCATCTACGACGCCATCAAGGAAAACGCACTGCTGGCCAAGTTCGCCGGCGGCCTCGGTAACGACTGGACCCCGGTGCGCGCGCTGGGCGCCCACATCAAGGGCACCAACGGCAAGTCGCAAGGCGTGGTGCCGTTCCTGAAAGTGGTCAACGACACCGCCGTGGCGGTCAACCAGGGCGGCAAGCGCAAGGGCGCGGTCTGCGCCTACCTGGAAACCTGGCACATGGACATCGAAGAGTTCCTGGACCTGCGTAAAAACACCGGCGACGACCGCCGCCGCACCCACGACATGAACACGGCCAACTGGATTCCCGACCTGTTCATGAAGCGCGTGATGGAAAAAGGCGACTGGACCCTGTTCTCGCCGTCGGACACGCCTGACCTGCACGACCTGGTCGGCAAGGCCTTCGAAAAAGCGTACGTCGCGTACGAAGCCAAAGCTGCCGCCGGCGAGATCCGCGTATTCAAGAAAATCGCCGCGCTCGACCTGTGGCGCAAGATGCTGTCGATGCTGTTCGAAACCGGCCACCCATGGATCACGTTCAAAGACCCATGCAACATCCGTTCGCCACAGTCGCACGTGGGCATGGTTCACAGCTCGAACCTGTGCACCGAGATCACCCTCAACACCGGTCCTGACGAAATCGCCGTCTGCAACCTCGGTTCGGTCAACCTGCCGGCGCACATGAAAGAAGGCAAGCTCGATCACGTCAAGCTGCAGAAAACCGTGCGTACCGCGATGCGCATGCTCGACAACGTCATCGATATCAACTACTACGCCGTCGAAAAAGCACGCAACGCCAATATGCGTCACCGTCCGGTGGGCATGGGTGTGATGGGCTTCCAGGACTGCCTGCACATGATGCGCGTACCGTTCGCCTCGCAAGAGTGCGTGAACTTCGCCGATACTTCGATGGAAGCGGTGTGCTACTACGCCTACCTGGCCTCGACCGAGCTGGCCGAAGAGCGTGGCCACTACGCGTCGTACAAAGGTTCGCTGTGGGACCGTGGCATCCTGCCGCAAGACTCGATCAAGCTGCTGGCCGAAGAGCGCGGCGGCTACCTCGAGCAGGACCTGTCGTCGGCCATGGACTGGACTCCGGTGCGCGAACGCATCGCCAAGTTCGGCATGCGCAACTCGAACTGCGTGGCGATCGCTCCGACCGCCACCATCTCGAACATCATCGGCGTGTCGGCCTGTATCGAGCCTACCTTCCAGAACCTGTACGTGAAATCGAACCTGTCGGGCGAGTTCACCGAGATCAACGGCTACCTGGTGCGCGACCTGAAAGCGCGCGACCTGTGGGACGAAGTCATGATCGCCGACCTGAAATACTTCGACGGCTCGCTGACCAAGATCGACCGCATCCCGGACGACCTGCGCGACATCTACGCCACCGCGTTTGAAGTCTCGCCGAGCTGGCTGGTGGAAGCGGCTTCGCGTCGCCAGAAATGGATCGACCAGGCCCAGTCGCTGAACATCTACATGGCTGGCGCGTCGGGTAAAAAGCTGGACGAGACCTACAAGCTGGCATGGCTGCGCGGCCTGAAAACCACGTACTACCTGCGCACCACCTCGGCCACCCATACCGAGAAATCGACCTCCAAGACCGGCGCCCTGAACGCCGTGGCCGTCGATGGCGGCATGTCGGCCAGCGCCAAGGCTGCGGCGCCGGTCGCTCCGGTAGCTGCTGCTGCCCCGGTAGCCGCCGCCGCAGTTGCCGCATCCGCCGAGGAAGACGGCGAAGCCTGCTACCTGCGTCCTGGTGACGACGGTTTCGAGGAATGCGAAGCCTGCCAATAATCCGCCACGGTGCAGTGGGCGCGTTTTGAACACCGCCCGGCACCTTTAGCTTGAGCGCCGTCGTCCTCCCTTGCGGGGACGACGGCTTTGCCGTCCCGGGCTGCCGGGACCACATATATATAGAAGGAATCCATTATGTCGCTCTCCTGGGACGAAGACACCGCACCGGCCGCACCTGCCGCCATCAACCCTGCCGCGCTGGAAGGCGAGGGCACCACCGCCGAGCAAGTGGCGCGCCGCGTCAATGCCGACGACAAGCGCATCATCAACGGCAAAACCGACGTCAACCAGCTGGTACCGTTCAAATACAAATGGGCGTGGGACAAATACCTGGCCGGCTGCGCCAACCACTGGATGCCGCAGGAAGTGAACATGCAGCGCGATATCGAGCTGTGGAAGAACCCGAACGGCCTGACCGACGACGAGCGTCGCCTGGTCAAGCGCAACCTCGGCTTTTTTGTCACCGCCGACTCGCTGGCCGCCAACAACATCGTGCTGGGCACCTACCGCCACATCACCGCGCCCGAGTGCCGCCAGTACCTGCTGCGCCAGGCGTTCGAGGAAGCGATCCACACCCACGCCTACCAGTACATCGTGGAGTCGCTGGGCCTGGACGAAGCCGAGATCTTCAACGCCTACAACGAAGTGAAATCGATCCGCGACAAGGATGAATTCCTGATCCCGTTCATCGACACCCTGACCGACCCGGCCTTCACCACCGGCACCGTGGAAAACGACCAGAAACTGCTCAAGTCCCTGATCGTGTTCGCGTGCCTGATGGAAGGCCTGTTCTTCTACGTCGGCTTCACCCAGATCCTGGCGCTGGGCCGCCAGAACAAGATGATGGGCGCCGCCGAGCAGTACCAGTACATCCTGCGCGACGAATCGATGCACTGCAATTTCGGCATCGACCTGATCAACACCATCAAGATGGAAAATCCGCTGCTGTGGACTCCAGCCTTCAAGGAAGAGATCAAGCAGCTGTTCCTGCAGGCCGTGGACCTTGAATACGCGTACGCCGAAGACACCATGCCACGCGGCGTGCTCGGTTTGAACGCGACCATGTTCAAAGGCTACCTGCGCTTCATCGCCAACCGCCGCGCCACCCAGATCGGCCTCGAGACGCTGTTCGACCAGGAAGAAAATCCGTTCCCGTGGATGAGCGAAATGATCGACCTGAAAAAAGAGCGCAACTTCTTCGAGACCCGCGTGATCGAATACCAGACCGGCGGCGCGCTGAACTGGGATTGATGGTTAGACTGGATTTGATGGCAGGCTAAAGGGAGGGCAAAGAAATTTGCCCTCCCTTTTTTCTTAGCGAAGCCGGTCGCGATTGGCCAGGATGGCGCGGGTGATGGCTTTCACTGTCGCGGCCCGGATGGGCGCATTGCTGGCCAGTTGTGCGAACAGGCCGGCCCGCGTCACCATCGCGGCGATGATATCGCGCGCCCGTCGTTCTGGCAGGGCGGCATCCGTGGCCAGGCGCAGCAGGTCGTCCAGCGCGGGTGCCGCACCTTCGCCCATGACTGCCATCTGGTGTCCGCCGCCAGGCCCGGGGTGGAAGCCGATGTCGTAGCATGGCGATAGCTGGAAGCTGCCATCTCGCTCCATTCGATAGGAGAAATTTTTGGCGTGATCGTCGCGGTTATTAAACAGCACGTTGAACACGCAACGTTCGAACGCCGCCTCGACCTGGCGTTCGTCGCGGGTGACGAGCCGGGTAGCGCGCAGGAAGGTGCTGTAGTCGAGTGACGGCAGCCGGAAGTCGGCGTGCAGCAGGCCAGCGAGCGTATGCACCGGCACCCGCATCCCGGTGTCCCGGTCGAAGCGCTGTACCCCGAACGCTGCCAGGCGCCGGTCCAGGTCGAAGTGACGGGTGGCCGGCATCGGCAAGCCACAGGCCCGCGCCAGTTCGGCATACACATGCTCGATTGCGCACACCTCCTTGTGTTCACCCTGCGCCGGGAACTTCACCATCCACGGCTGTCCCCAACCCGGATCGTCGCGGGTGGTGGCGGCGCCGCTGGCGGGATCGAGGCGCAGCAGCACCTTCGGGCGCGACCCATGCGGTGAGCCGCCCAGCATGCTCAGTTGTTTGAGCAGGACGTTATCCCTGCCCTGCAGGACCGTCTGCATTGCTTTCGCCATGTCGAGTAGCGAGAGATCGTCAGGCGACAGTTCCATCGGGTCGGGCGGAACATAGCCGAGCGCGCCCATGCCCCGGTCGCCGATAAAGGCCAGGCGGTCGAGCGGCGAGATGCTATTGGGCGCGCGTCCCTGCTTGCGGAACAGACGGTCCATCAGCAGCATCCCCCAACCGTCGGGCAGAGAGTCGGCGATCAGGCCGGGCAAGTGGTGCTGGTGTGGCGGGAAACCGTGGAAGGCGCCCGGCCGCAGCGGCAGGTGGCGCGGCGAGAGTTCGATGCCGCGATGGAGTGCGACCGGCGAGTATTCGAACAGGATACCCAGGCCGTTGTCGGCCAGCGTACCGAGGTGCCAGTCCTCGCCCCATCCCTTGTACATGACGGCGAGCCGCTTCATCTCGATGCCTTGCGCGGTGCGCGTTGGCGGTTGGCGCGTTCGGCCTTTTCCATGGCGGCGATAGACACCATCCGGATCAGGAAAATGTCACGCAACTCGTCGGACAGGCCGAGCGCGGCGACGACATGGATGAAGGATTCGAGTGTCGCCCTGCCGTGCTTCTCGAGGTTCTTGATGGTGCCTGCCGAGATGCCGGCGCGCTGCGCCAGTTCGATCTGCGACCATCCCTGCACCAGCCGGCGCGCGCGCAAACGTCGTCCCAACTCGACGCAAATCTCCGGCGTGGTCGCCAGCGTAAAGTCAAACATATTGCCTCCTATGCGGAAGACGGGCAGCTAATGGATAAGATATTACTCCTTAAACGGGACGGCACTTCACGCGTCCGATAGCAGTACCCGGTGCATATGCCGAGCATCCATAGCATCAGCGCGCAGGTCGTCCCGATGATCGACGCAGCGATTGCGCCGCATCGAAGCGCACCAATGCCTGCAAGGGTTTTCGTCGCGGACCTTGAATCGCTTAACGCCGATTTACACGATGCGAGCGCGCTGCGCGTACCTCCCAAACGCAGTGCCCATGCGGCACACCGCTGCTTTGTGCTTGCCATTCGCCGGACTGTGTCTCATAATCGCGACGAATTTGAAAACGGTATGTGGCGATGGCGTGCAAGCGATGCGCAAGCGCTCCCGGATCAGGAAGAGGGTGGCGCGCGGCGCGTGCAGTGCGAGTCGGAATCGCAGACACCCAGGCGGAGACTGGTGCGCTTTGAAGCGATCAAGTTTTGCGCGGCGCGGCAGGCGCGCTTCCCGGATCGGTCGAGCGCACGCGATGCGGTGCGACGATGCGGCGCGATGGAAGCGCGGCACGGCGCGTATGTGAAATGCCGAGCATATGAAGTAAAAAAGCCCGCGATTCGCTGCTGTGCTGGTTGCGCACCGATAAGGTTTTCGTGTACTTTACGAACATGAAAAAGCGTGTATGTAAACACTGACCGCGAGATGAAATACCGGGACATTGATTCACACCTATGCACAAGACCACACCGTTTTCGAACAGCCGTCTTGCCTGACCGGGTTCAGGCCGGGCGGTTTTTTGTTTGAATCGAAAGCGATGGTGGCTGCGACGAAGGTCATGGAGCTGAGGATACGCCCGACCTACCGCACACGTCGCAACAAGATTTTATGCTGTCCGCCGCGCCGGCCACGGACGGCGACCAGCTTGATGGCTGAAGCGCTGCACTCGTGAGGGGATGCAGCAGTTCAGCTAGTGCCGAATTCATTAGCGCAACCGACATCGTTTGCGCCGATGAATAATTCGCCTGGCCCAATCCGGGGTCGGACGGGTTTTAAATCTTGTATGTGAATTTTCCCATCCCCGATGAAGGAGAACTAGTTATGGCAACCGCCGCAAAAAAACCAGCAGCAAAAAAGCCGGCTACTAAAGCCGCCGCGACCACCACCACCGCAGCCAAAAAGCCTGTCGCCGCCAAAGCCGCAGCCGCCAAACCGGCAGCCAAAGCCGCCGCTAAACCAGTAGCGAAAAAAGCTGTCGCCGCCAAACCGGCAGTGAAAGCTGCACCGAAGGCAGCCGCCAAGCCAGCCGCAAAAGCAGCACCGAAGGCAGCTCCTAAAGCAGCACCTAAGGCAGCACCTAAAGCAGCAGCCAAGCCAGCAGCGAAAGCCGCACCTAAGGCAGCAACCAAGGCAGCAGCCAAGCCAGTAGCGAAAAAAGCTGTCGCCGCCAAACCGGCAGCGAAAGCCGCTCCTAAAGCAGCCGCCAAGCCAGCAGCAAAAGCCGCTCCTAAAGCTACACCTAAGGCCGCCGCCAAGCCAGTAGCGAAAAAGGCCGCCGCCAAGCCAGCAGCGAAAGCCGCTCCTAAAGCAGCAGCCAAGGCAGCCCCTAAAGCCGCAGCCAAAGCAGCTCCTAAAGCAGCCGCCAAAGCAGCTCCTAAAGCCGCAGCCAAGCCAGCAGCGAAAGCAGCACCGAAGGCAGCCGCCAAGCCAGCAGCAAAAGCAGCTCCTAAAGCAGCAGCCAAAGCAGCACCTAAAGCAGCACCTAAAGCCGCAGCCAAGGCCGCTCCTAAAGCAGCAGCGAAACCAGCCGCCAAAGCAGCTGCCAAGCCAGCAGCCAAAGCCGCACCTAAAGCAGCTGCCAAACCAGCAGCCGCCAAACCAGCAGCCAAAAAAGCTGTCGCCGCCAAACCAGCAGTAAAAGCAGCAGCCAAACCGGCTGCAAAGGCCGCGGCTAAGCCAGCAGCAAAAAAGCCGGTTGAGGCTGCAGCGAAACCAGCTGCCAAGCCTGCCGCAAAAGCTGCCGCCAAGCCAGCTGCAGCGAAACCTGCAGCCGCAAAACCTGTAGCCGCCAAACCAGCCGCGAAGAAAGCCGCCGCCAAACCGGCAGCCGCCCCGGCGCCTGTTGCAGCCGCTCCAGCGCCAGCAGCCGCACCGGTAGCAGCAGCGCCGGCAGCAGCACCAGCGGCACCAGCCGCCGCCGCTGCACCAGCAGTGAAAAAAGCAGCAGCGCCTAAAAAGCCTGCCGTGCCGAAGGAAGCTGCTGTCAAGCCAGCTGCCGCTCCGGCCGCTACGCCTGCACCTGCCGCCAAAACCGTGCTGGCACCTGCTGCCGCATGGCCGTTCCCAACCAGCACCCGTCCTTCGTAATCGAAGGCTTCTGCTGAGGCAATCGGGCCGCTGTGTGAGACAATCACACAGCGGCTTTTTTATTGGAGGGACTCCGTGCTTGTAACAATACTGAAGTTGATTGTCGATGCCATTGCGATTCTGCTCGGTTCGGCATTACTGCTGCGTTTCTGGATGCAGGCGATCCGCGTGCGGCCACCGGCCCAGGTGGCGCAATTCACATTCCAGTTGTCGGACTGGCTGGTGCGCCCGCTGCGGCGCGTGGTGCCGGGCATGGGCGGCTACGATTGGGCCAGCCTGATCGGCGCCTTCCTGATCGTGCTGCTGGCCACCTGCGTGTTCTTCATTGCGGGCTGGTCGGTGCAACTGGTGTTGCTGGTGGCGTTCGAGCGCTTCCTGTCGTGGATACTGTATGGCTTCATGGCGCTGCTGGTGATCGAGGTCATCTTCAGCTGGATCAACCCGCATGCGCCGCTGGCGCCGTTCATCCGGGCGCTCAACGAGCCGCTGTTGCGTCCGATCCGCAAGGTGGTGCCGCTGATCAGTAATCTCGATTTGTCGGTGCTGGTGGCGCTGATATTGCTCCAGATCGCGCAGTTGCTGCTGGGACTGGCCTTCAACGGCCGCTGACCCGACAGCACGCAAAAAAGCCCGCGCCGGTTGTTCACCGGCGCGGGCTTTTTTACGGCTGCAGAATTAGTAGCGGTAACCGAACGCGGCTTCGAACTTGTCGGCGATCTCGGCTGCCGTCAGGCGGTGGTTTTGCGCGCCCTTGCTGGCGATCTTGATCGCGCCCAGCAGGCTGGCCAGGCGGCCCGTGGTTTCCCATTTCCAGCCGTTGGTGATGCCGAACAGCAGGCCGGCGCGGTAGGCGTCGCCGCAGCCGGTCGGGTCCAGCACTTCGGTGGCAGGCACGGCCGGGATGTCGATGCGCTCGCCACGGGTGTAAATTTCCGAACCCTGCTCGCCACGGGTGATGATCAGCGCCTCCACGCGGCTGGCGATGTCGGCCACGCTCAAGCCGGTGCGCTCCGTCAGCAGCTCGATTTCGTAATCGTTGGTGGTGACGTAGGTGGCCTGGTCGATGAAGGTGGTCAGTTCTTCGCCGTTGAACATCGGCAGTTGCTGGCCCGGATCGAAGATGAACGGGATCTCCAGCTTGACCAGGTCGGCCGCGTGCTTTTGCATGCCCAGGTGGCCGTCCGGCGAGATGATGGCCAGCGCCGCAGGGCCGGCCTTGGCGATATCGTTCTCGTGCGCGTACGACATGGCGCCCGGGTGGAAGGCATTGATCTGGTTGCCGTCCTGGTCGGCCGTGACGAAGCACTGGGCATTGTAGGCGTCTTCCTTGATCAGGATGTTGTCGGACGGGATACCGAGCTTGGCCAGGCGGGCAATATAGGCCGCGTTGTCCTGGCCCATCACGCCAACGATGCGCGGATCGCCGCCCAGCATCTTGAGGTTGTAGGCGATGTTGCCGGAGCAGCCGCCGAATTCGGTGCGCATGGTTGGAGCCAGGAACGACACGTTCACTTTATGGAGCTGGTCGGCCAGCAGGATGCTGTCGAAGCGGCCCGGGAATTGCAGGATGGTGTCGATCGCGAGCGAGCCGCAAATCAGGGAGGTCTGGGTCATGATGGTTCTTTATGGATAAAAGACTGCGATGTGATAGCCCGATACCCTGGGCTGTTTCAATTCAAAGTAGAGTTTGACAGGTTGTTCGCTGCGTGCGGGAAACCCTTGGGCGATCTCGACTTCGGGATCGAGATAATCGCGCGGCGCGAGGACGCGGCGCAACACGGTCTTGTCGTTGGCATCGTCCAGCACCAGTTCGATGTGCGGCCAGGCCTGGGCGCTGCCGCTGCTGTTCTTGAGCGACGTGGAGAACGAAAACGTGTTGTCGCTCAGGGTTTGCAGCTCGCCCTGTTCGATCGCCAGCTCGTCGATCTGCGACGGCAACTCCACCTTGCAGCCGAGCGGTTTGCAGGCAGCCACCAGCGCCGGCTTGAGCGACGGCATGGCCGCTGCCAGCGGGTTACGGAAGGTGGTCAGTCCCTGCGCCGCCAGTGCGCCGAGCATCAGCACGATGCCCAGGCACAGGGCGATGGTGGTGGCGCGGCCATAGCGCTCGCGGTGGCGTTCGCGCTTGACGAAGCCGGGCTCGTCGTCTGCAGGCTCTGCCATTGCCATTGCCTCTGCCGGGGTTTTTGCCTCAGGTTCCAGCGTGTGGTGGTCCACCACGGGCTCGGCCACCAGTGTTTCGGTGCTGTGGAATTCCGGCTCGTAATAGCGGTCTGCGGGCGGGGCGGAGACGGTGCGCAGCAGCGTGTGGCTGGGCGGAATATCGTCTTGCGCCTGGGCGGCGAGACCGCCATTGGACAGTTGCAGCAGCGCCTGCTCGTCTTCTTCGTCGAGTTCGTCAGGGCGTGGAGAAAAGTCGAGCGTGGGTTCACGGCGCTCGTCGCCGCGTGCCGGTTTGACTTCCCGGACGGCTTGCACGGCCGGCGCCGGTTGCGCGGCCGCCATGCGCGCGTCCAGCGCGGCCAGCTCCACCTCGATCGCCGCTTGCAACTCTTCCTCGGACAGCGTGTCGCCGCTGATCAGGTCTTGCGCGGTTGGTTCGGTGAGCGGGGCGGGCGCTGGTTCGGCCAGTACTGCAGGCGCTGGCAGCGGCTCGGGATCATGAAGCGATTCCGGTTCACGCAGTGGCTCGGGCTCAGGTAGCGGCTCAGGCTCGGCCAGCGTTGCGGGCCTGGCCAGCGGTTTGGGCTCGGCCAGCGTCCCAGGTTCCGTCTGCACCCCAGGTTCAGCCAGCGACACAGGCTCAGGCTTGGAGAGCGATACCGGCGCTGCTGGCGGCGCCGGTGGACGAAAACGCCACTGTGCGGGCAATGGCTGCGGCGCAGGTTCGGCCGCCGCAGTCCCGGCCTCATCATCGAAATCCAGGCTCAATGCCGCCACCGAGTCCGGGAAATTGACCTCAGCCATCACAGGCAGCGGGGGCAGGGCAGCGTCATCGACGTCGTCGAAATCGAGATCGAACTCGCTTGGTGCGGCGGCCGGCGCAATGGCGGCAGGAGGCGCAGCGGCATCAGACACAGAGCCGGCAGGAGCCGCGGCAAGAGGAGCAGCGGTAGAAGGAGCTGCTGCAGAAGGAACAGCAGCGGAAGAAACGGCTGGCGCGGCAGGCGGCGCCAGCGGCTCCAGCAACGCCGCATTACCGTCAAACACCTGGTTGCAGGAGCCACAGCGCACTATGCCCCCACGTAATTTCAGCTGGTCATGAGCGACCCGAAATATCGTGTTGCAGTGGGGGCATTTGGTGGCAAGCGCCATGGGTGTGATTAGCGCGCGGCGGGAACCACGTCACTGCCGAGGCGACCGTGCAGGGCGACCCAGCCATCCTGCTCGGCCCATACGCCGAGCTTGATGAACGGTGCGTAAGCGGCAGCCACTTCCTCGGCCTGGCGCGCCAGCACGCCCGACAGGATCAGCGCGCCACCGGGCGCCACGCGGCCCGACAACATCGGCGCCATCAATTTCAATGGGCTCGACAGGATATTCGCCACCACGATGTCGAACTTCTGCTCGGCATGCGCGGACTGGGCGAAGGTGTCGGGCAGGAAGTATTCGATCTCGCAATGGTTGCGCTGGGCATTGTCAGCGGCCGATTCGATCGCCTGCGGATCGATGTCCACGCCCACCACTTCGCCAGCGCCGACCTTCTTGGCTACCATGGCCAGGATGCCGGAACCGCAGCCGTAGTCGAGCACGGTCTTGGCGGGCGCCGGATGGGCTTCCAGCCATTCCATGCACAGGCGCGTGGTCGGATGGCTGCCGGTACCGAACGCCAGGCCCGGATCGAGTTCCAGGATCAGGGCGTCAGGATCCGGCGCTTCGTGCCAGCTCGGCACGACCCAGATGTTCTTGCCGATGTGGATAGGTGCGAACTGCGATTGCGTCAGGCGCACCCAGTCCTGCTCTTCCACCTTGCGGGTGGTGAACTTGGGCAGCTTGGCCAGGCCGGCCTGGCCGGCGGCAGCGGCCACGATCACGGCCTGGTCGTCGGCTTCGTCGGTGAGGGCCACCACGCGGCTGTGGTCCCAGGCCGCTTCGGTCGGCTCCATGCCCGGCTCGCCGAACAGCGGACGTTCGGCGTCGGTGCCTTCATCGGCGTCTTCGACGGAGACCGACAGCGCGCCCACGTCCATCAGTGCTTCGGACAGGGCTTCGGCGTGTTCGCGCGCGATTTCGATGACGATTTCGGTCCAGCTCATTGTGGTGCTTTCGGGTTCAGGCTCAGTTTATTGAGTTCTGGCATGTCGGCCAGCTTGTGCTCGAGGTAGTGAATATTGGTGCCGCCTTCGATGAAACGGGCGTCGATCATCAGCTCGCGGTGCAGCGGGATGTTGGTGGAAATACCCTCAACGACCATTTCCGACAGCGCGATCTGCATGCGGCGGATGGCCTGCTCGCGGGTGGCGCCGTACGAAATGACCTTGCCGATCATCGAATCGTAGTGCGGCGGCACGTAGTAGCCGGCGTAAGCGTGCGAATCGACGCGGATGCCAGGACCACCAGGCACGTGCCACGACGTAATGCGGCCCGGCGACGGCGTGAACTTGAATGCATCTTCGGCATTGATACGGCACTCGATGGCGTGGCCCGACAGCATGACGTCGCGCTGGCGGAAGCGCAGCTTCTCGCCGCAGGCGATGCGGATCTGTTCCTGCACGATGTCGATGCCGGTGATCATTTCGGTGACCGGGTGTTCGACCTGCACGCGCGTGTTCATCTCGATGAAGTAGAACTCGCCGTTTTCATACAGGAACTCGAAGGTGCCGGCGCCACGGTAGCCGATCTTGCGGCAGGCTTCGGCGCAGCGGTCGCCGATCTTTTCGATCAGCTTGCGCGGGATGCCCGGCGCCGGTGCTTCTTCGATCACCTTCTGGTGGCGGCGCTGCATCGAGCAGTCGCGTTCGCCCAGCCAGACGGCGTTTTTGTGTTCGTCGGCAAGGATCTGGATTTCCACGTGGCGCGGATTTTCCAGGTACTTCTCCATGTACACTTCCGGGTTACCAAAAGCGGTACCGGCTTCGGTCTTGGTCATGGCGACTGCATTGATCAGCGCCGCTTCGGTATGCACCACGCGCATGCCGCGTCCGCCACCGCCACCGGCCGCCTTGATGATGACCGGGTAGCCGACCTTGCGGGCGATCTGCACGATCGCTTTCGGGTCGTCGGGCAGCGCGCCTTCCGAGCCGGGCACGCACGGTACGCCAGCCTTGATCATGGTTTGCTTGGCCGACACCTTGTCGCCCATGATGCGGATCGATTCCGAACGCGGGCCGATGAACACGAAGCCCGATTTTTCCACGCGCTCGGCGAAGTCGGCGTTTTCCGACAGGAAGCCGTAGCCCGGGTGGATCGCTTCGGCGTCGGTCACTTCGGCCGCGCTGATGATGGCTGGCATGTTCAGGTAGCTGAGCGTCGAGGCCGCCGGGCCGATACATACCGACTCGTCGGCCAATTTGACGTACTTGGCGTCCTTGTCCGCTTCCGAGTGGACCACGACCGTCTTGATGCCCAGTTCGCGGCAAGCGCGCTGGATACGGAGGGCAATTTCGCCACGATTGGCAATGAGGATTTTTTCAAACATGGTAGGTTCGCGTATTTCTGTGATCACCGGCAGAGACCGGTAACATCAAGTAGGGAGGGGATGCGGAAGACGGCGCGCCCGTCACCGACTGTGCGGCGGGGCGGGCGCTGAAACTCGTCTTAGCCTATCACAAACAGCGGTTGGCCGAATTCGACCGGCTGGCCATTCTCGACCAGGATCTGGGTGATCGTGCCGGACTTGTCGGCATCGATTTCGTTGAGCAGCTTCATCGCTTCGATGATGCAGAGGGTTTCGCCTTCCTTGACGGTGGAACCCACTTCGACGAAGGCTGCCGAACCCGGCGCCGACGAACGGTAGAAGGTGCCGACCATCGGCGATTTGACGATGTGGCCGGTTGGCTCGGCGGCTACGGCAGGCGCGGCTGCTGGTGCTGCTCCGGCCGGGGCGGCGGCTGGCGCCGGCGCTGCATGGTACTGAGGAATGCCTTGCGGCTGCATCATCACCATCTGGTTTTGCGGCATGGCCGACGATTTGACGATGCGGACTTTGCTCTCGCCTTCGGTCACTTCGAGCTCTGCGATGTCGGATTCTGCGACCAAATCAATCAAGGTCTTCAGTTTGCGTAGATCCATGTAACCCCCAGGAATATCTTGTTTTTAAGTGATGACGGCGACGCCTTTTGGGCGCAGCCGCGTTAAATTGCGCGCAGATCGCGTAGATTATCGCCTTTTAAGAACGAAGTCGATGGCAAACCGATATCCTTCGATACCGAGTCCACAGATCGTGCCGCTCGCGATCGCGCTCAGGAATGAATGGTGGCGAAACGACTCGCGCTGGTAAATATTCGAAATATGCACTTCTACAAACGGAATGGCCACGCCCGCCAGGGCGTCGCGCAGGGCCACGCTGGTATGCGTGAGTCCACCCGGGTTGATGACGATGGCGTCCACGCCCTCGGTGCGGGCAGCATGGATGCGGTCGATCAACGCCCCTTCGTGATTGCTCTGAAAACAAGACAAGGTGGCGCCAGCCGCGTGCGCTTGCGCCTGGGCTGCGTGTTCGACATCGGCCAGAGTGGCGGCGCCGTAAATCTCCGGCTCCCGGGTGCCCAATAAATTCAGGTTGGGGCCGTTCAGGAGGAGGAGGTTTTTTGCCATGTTCGAGACTGTTTTCCGCGAAAGTTTCGCATTTTGCCGCCAACTGCGTGCATTGGCAAGAGAAAAAAATGCGTGTAGCCAGTGTCTGGCAAGTTACAGCGTTGCCAAATCCTTGTGCAGCTCGTCAAACTTCAGCTTGCCCAGGTAAGTCTTCTTGACCTGGCCATCGGCGCCGATCAGCACCGTGAACGGCAGGCCGCCGTTGACATTGCCGAACTGGCGCGACAGGTCGGTACCGCTCATGCCGGCCACCAGCACCGGGTAGGTGATTTTATACTTGGCGCTAAATTCGGCGATGTTGGTTGGCGAATCGATACCGATCCCGATAACTTGCAGCTTCTTGCCGGCTTCTCCCGAAGAGAGTTCGGACAGCTCCGGCATTTCCTGGACACACGGCGCGCACCACGTGGCCCAGAAGTTGACCAGCATGGCCTTGCCCTGGAACTGCGCCAGCGGCGTGGCCTTGCCGGCCGCATCGGGCATGGTTTGCGCCAGCAGCGTTTGTACCGGACCGGTCACACCAGCCGGGGCGGTGGCCGTAATCGGCGCCGCATCCTGTTTCTTCATGCCGGTGTAAGCGCCGGCAGCGGCAAACAGCACGGCAACGCCGGCATAGACGGCAAGATGTTTTTTATTCATGGTTCGATTCGGTAGAGTGAGTACTGCTTGTACTGTTAACTAGTAGTGCGCGCACGGCAGCGATATCGGCCCGCTGCACCTTGTCGCCCTTGGCTTTGACCGCGCCGCGTAAATCGTCGAGTTCGTACAGCTCGGCGTGCACGCCTTCCTGCTGCCACAGGAAGCTCACGGTCTCGACCGGATCATAGCGCGGACCCTTGAAGTGGGGCGACTCGGAAATGTCGATCTGCACGTTGCGGTTGAGCAGGAAGATTTCGACCTCCTTGGCGCTGTCGGCAAACAGTTGCAGGTGGATGTCGTCGTGCGGGCCGGCGGTGCCGCCCAGCACGGCGCCGGTCAGGAACGGGTTGAACTGCGCCAGCTTGTCCATGATGTCTACCGCCAGGGTGCGCAGGCGGAACAGGCGCGCCGGTTGGGTGTCCGCGTGGAACAGCGACTGGTACACGCGCACTTCGGCTTCGATCTGGGCGTTGTCGGGCAGGACGTTGGCGGGCGGCGGCTGGTCGCCCATGATTTGCCTGGCGGCCTTGCGCTTGGCGGTGCCGTAGTCGGCGCCGTCTTCGGCAATCAGGCGCGCGGCGGCAGCGGCAATTTCCGCACGCAGCAGCTGGACTTCATCGATCACGTTGGGCGTCATGGACGAGATAATACCCTGATCCGGGAAATAGGCGTCGGCTCAGGTAAAATCGTGTATTCGATCGCGCGTCTCTACGTACGTCTCCACAGTCTTACTTACTATGCACATACATATACTCGGCATCTGCGGCACTTTCATGGGCGGCCTGGCGGTCCTGGCAAAAGAAGCGGGCCACCGCGTGACCGGCTGCGACGCCAATGTCTATCCCCCCATGAGCACGCAGCTGGAAGCCCAGGGTATCGAACTGATACAGGGCTTCGGCCCCGAGCAGACCGCGCTCAACCCCGACCTGTACGTGGTGGGCAACGTGGTGTCGCGCGGCAATCCGCTGATGGAAGAAATCCTCAATCGCGGTCTGCCGTATGTCTCCGGCCCGCAGTGGATGGGCGAACAACTATTAAGAGACCGCTGGGTACTGGCCGTGGCCGGCACGCACGGCAAAACCACCACCAGCGCCATGCTGACCTGGATCCTCGAAGATGCCGGCTATGCACCGGGCTTCCTGATCGGCGGCGTGCCGCGCAACTTCGGCGTGTCGGCCCGCATCCAGGGCGATAAGGAATCGATCTTCTTCGTGATCGAAGCGGACGAGTACGACACCGCGTTCTTCGACAAGCGCAGCAAATTCGTCCATTACCACGCCAAGACCGCCATCCTCAACAACCTCGAGTACGATCACGCCGACATCTTCCCCGATCTGGGCGCCATCGAGACCCAGTTCCACCACCTGGTGCGCACAGTGCCCGGCATTGGCCGGGTGATCCATAACGCCGACGAAGCGTCGCTCACGCGCGTGCTCAAACGCGGCTGCTGGAGCGAGCACGAAAACTTTGGCCGCACCGAGGGCGCCGACTGGTCGCTGGTCGAACACGACGACGGCAGCTTCGACGTCATCTTCAAGGGAGAGACGGCCGGCCACGTGGCCTGGCAACTGACCGGCAAGCACAACCGCGCCAACGCGCTGGCCGCGATTGCTGCCGCCCGCCACGTCGGCGTGCCGGTGGCGCAGGCCGCGCAATCGCTGGCCACGTTCGAGAACGTCAAGCGCCGCATGGAAGTGCGCGGCGTGGTGCGCGACATCACCGTCTACGACGACTTCGCCCACCATCCCACTGCGATTGCCACCACCGTGGGCGGCCTGCGCCAGAAGCTGGGTGTCGGCAACCGTATCCTGGCCGTGCTGGAGCCGCGCTCGAACACCATGAAGCTCGGCGCCATGAAAGATGCGCTGCCGGGCAGCCTGGTCGATGCCGACCTGGTGTTCGGCTACGGCAGCCACGAGGCCCTGGGCTGGAGCCTGGGCGACGCGCTCGCGCCCTTGGGCGACCAGGCCAGCGCCTTCGAAGACCTCGATGCCCTGGTGGCGGCCGTGGCGCAAGCGGCGCAACCGGGCGACCACGTCATCGTGATGAGCAATGGCGGCTTCGGCGGCGTTCACGCCAAGCTGCTGAAAGCGCTCGCATGATTTTGTATTTGCACGGTTTCCGGTCCTCGCCGCAGTCGATGAAGGCACGGGTGATCGCTGGCCGCATGGCCGAACTTGGTTTGTCCGACCAGCTGCTGAATCCGCAACTGCCGGCGTCGCCCAGGCTGGCGATGGAACTGGCGCTGTCGCTGGTCGAGGACGTGCCGGCAGACGAGCTGGCCATTATCGGCTCGTCGCTGGGCGGCTACTACGCCACCTGGCTGGCCGAACGCCTTGGCTGCCGCGCGGTGCTGCTCAATCCGGCCATCGTGCCGTTGCAGGATCTCGACAAGCACGTGGGCGTGACCACGCAGTATCACTCCGACGAACCGTTTGAATTCAAGCGCGAATACATCGACGAATTACGGGCGCTGGCGGTGGACCCGATCACGCGTCCCGAACGCTATTTCCTGATCGCTGCCACCGGCGACGAAGTGCTGGACTATCGCGATATGGTCAAGCATTATGCGGGCGCGCGCCAGCACGTGATTGAAGGCAGCGACCATGGCATTGCCGAATTCCCCGACTACGTTGACGCGGTCCTGGCCTTTTGCGGCATCGAGGCGGCAGCTTGAGCGTGGCGCAAGGCCGGCGTGGCGCGTCGCTGCGCCAGGCTGTATGGCAGCCGCAAGCATTGCTGTCGAGCGCGCCGCCCGTGCTGCGCGACTGGCTGACTACCGCCGGTTCGCTCACTGCCAGGTTGAAAGCGCACAGCCACGCCTTCCGCGTGCAGTGCCTGCACCAGCGCACGGCCCGCTGCCTGGCGGACGAGGCTGCAGCCATCGGCCTGCAGCGGCCGGGCCGGGTGTGGGAGAGGGAAGTGCTGCTGCGGTGTGATAATACGGCGGCAGTGTTTGCGCACACGGTGGTGCCAATGACGGCCACGGCCAGCGACTGGCCGCTGTTCGGTGCGCTGGGCGAACGGTCGCTGGGCACCACGCTGTTCGGCGATCCGCTGGTGCGGCGCAGTGTGCTCGAATTTGCAAGGTTGCGCGAAGGTCATCCCCTGGCGCAGCGCGCCCGGGCGGCGCTTGGAGGAGAGTCGGCCCAGCCGAACATATTATATGCACGGCGCTGTTTATATCGGCGCCGGCGCGGTACCCTGCTGGTTACGGAAGTGTTTTTGCCTTCTGTGATGGAACTGAAACAAGTCAATATATAAAGAACAGAAGAGCAATGAATCTATTTTTCGAAGAATCCGGCGATTTCAAGGTCGGCGCCATCATGTCGCAGGCAGGCGAGGCCTACCAGGTGGAAATGGCCAGCGGCAAGCGTACCAAGGTCAAGATCAAGGACGTGCTGCTGCAGTACGAAAAGCCGTCGCCGACCGAACTGATGGATCAGGCCAAGGCCGTGTCCGCCGATATCGACCTCGACTTCCTGTGGGAAGTGGCCGGTGAAGAAGAATTCGGCTTTGCCGAATTGGGCGCGGAATACTTCGGCCACGCGCCGTTGCCGGCCGAAGCGGCAGGCCTGATCCTCTCCCTGCATTCGGCGCCGATCTATTTCTATAAAAAGGGCCGTGGCCGCTATAAGGCAGCACCGGAACAGTCGCTGCGCGCGGCCCAGGCCGGCATCGAGAAAAAGAAACAGCAAGCGATTATCCAGGCCCAGTACGTGGAAGAGCTGAAAGCCGGCAAGCTGCCCGAAGCGATGCAGCCGATCGTGCTGCAACTGCTGTTCAAGCCGGAAAAGAACGGTATCGAATACAAGGCGCTGGAAGCGGCCTGCAACGAACTGCACACGAATCCGCAGCGCCTGATGCTGGACGTGGGCGGCCTGGCGTCGCCCAAGGACTTCCACATGGCCAAGTTCCTGTTCGAGAACTTCCCGCGTGGCGCCGGTTTCCCGGACGTGGCCGTGCCGGTGCCGCCCACCAGTTTGCCGGTGGCCGACGTGCAAGCGTTCTCGATCGATGACGTTACCACCACCGAGATCGACGATGCGTTCTCGGTCACCCGCCTGGACGATGGCACTATCCGCATCGGTATCCACATTGCTGCGCCGGGCCTGGCCATCAAGCCGGACGACGCCGTGGACAAGATGGCGCGTGCGCGTATGTCCACTGTGTATATGCCGGGCGACAAGATCACCATGCTGCCTGACAGCGTGGTCGAAGCGTTCACGCTGGCCGAAGGCAAAACCTGCCCGGCACTGTCGCTGTACGCCACGCTGAATCCGGCCGACTGGTCGGTGCTGGCCACTGAAACCCGCGCCGAGATGGTACCGATCGCCAACAACCTGCGCCACAACGACCTCGACGACCTGGTCAACGAAGAGACGCTGGCCAGCGGCGCCGGCGACTACCCGCACAAGGAAGCGCTGGGCCTGATCTGGCAGTGGGCGCAAGTGCTGGAAGCGGCGCGCATGGTCAAGCGCGAAGGCTTCGGTTTGAAGCCGGAACAAAACAACCGGGTGGATTTCAACTTCTACGTGGAAGACGACGTGGTCACGGTCAGCCGCCGCAAGCGCGGCGCACCGCTCGACAAGATCGTTGCCGAACTGATGATTTTTGCCAACAGCACCTGGGGCAAGCTGATGCACGACTGCGGCGTGCCCGGCATCTACCGCAGCCAGGGGCAGGGCGTGGGCGGCTGGGCCGCCAAGATGCAGGTGCGCATGTTGACGCACGCGGCGCCGCACCAGGGCCTGGGCGTGGACCAGTACGCATGGAGCACGTCGCCGCTGCGCCGCTATACCGACCTGGTCAACCAGTGGCAGATCCTGGCCTGCGCCGAAAAGGGCGTGACCGCGCCGCTGGTGGCCAAGTTCAAGCACAAGGATTCGGCGCTGTTTGCCATCGTCTCGCAGTTCGACGCCGCGTACGCGGCCTATGGCGACCACCAGTCGAACATGGAACGCTACTGGTGCCTGCGCTGGCTGGGCCAGGAAAATGCGCGCCAGGTGCAGGCGGTGGTACTCAAGGACGAAGTGCTGCGCCTGGTCGATCTGCCGTTGATCATCCGCCTGCCGGGCATGCCGTCGGTGGCGCGTGGCGCCGAGGTCAAGATCGACATCCTGCGCTGGGACGAGGTGGAACTGACGATCGAGGCGCGCCTGCTTGAAGTGCCGGCCGCGACCGCACCGGCTGGCGCCGCCGAAGATTTCGACGATGAAGAACTCGATGTACCGGAGGACGCTGTCGATGCGCCCGAAGTCGCGGTCGAGGTTGAAGCCGAAGCCGAAGTCGATAGTGCAACCAAGGCAGAGCAGGCCGCCACCCCTTAACTCCACACCCCCGGCACCGCGTGAAGTCATTCCAGCAAAATCGCTTCCTCTACATCGCCATCGGCCTGTCGCTGCTGGCGCATGCCATCTTGCTGGCGGTGCGCTTTGTCGCGCCGCCGCCGAGCCCGGTCAAGCCCACCGATCCGGGCCTGGAAGTCATCCTGGTCAATGCCAAGCACAAGAACGCGCCGCTCAAGGCCGAGGCGCTGGCGCAGGCCAATCTCGACGGCGGCGGCACGGTGGACAAGGGCCGGTCCAAGTCGCCGCTGCCCGACATGCGCAAGATGGAAACCGGCGACAGCATCGTCGCCACCCAGCGCCGCATCGCCGCGCTGGAAGAGCAGCAGCGCAACCTGCTCAACCAGGTCAGGCGCAAGGACCCGTTTGCGGTGCCGAAGGTAACCGAAGACGCCAAGCCCGATCCGCTGGCCAGCGGCTCGGATCTGCTCGAATCGAGCAAGGCGATTGCCCGCCGCGCCGCCGAGATCAGCGAAACCATCGAAGACCAGAACAAGCGCCCGCGCAAGACGTTCCTGAGTCCCAGCACCCGCGGCGTGGGCTACGCCATGTATTACAAGACCCTGCAAAAGCGCATCGAGGACGTGGGCACGCTGAATTTCCCGCAAAAGAACGGCCGCAAGCTGTACGGCCAGCTGGTGCTGTCGATCCCGGTATTCCAGGATGGCACCATCTACACCAAGGAGGGTGGCATTGAAGTGACCACCAGCTCGAAGAATCCGGCGCTGGACCAGGCAGCAATCGATATCGTCCGCCGTGCCGCCCCGTTCGGCAAGTTCCCGGCCAATATGCGCTCGAGCGACCGCGACGACCTGTGGGTCATCGTGACCACCTTCAGATTCACCCGCGACGATAAACTGGAAGCCGACATGCTCGGCGGAGCAAAATAATCATGACAGCCACCCTGGCGCCAGCGGACCGCTACTGCGTGTTCGGCAACCCGATTGCCCATAGCAAATCCCCCGACATCCACGCCGCCTATGCGGCCCAGACCGGCCACGCCGTGCAGTACGAAAAACGGCTGGCGCCGGTGGACGGCTTTGCCGCCGCCGTGCACGCCTTTATCGCCGAAGGCGGCAAGGGCGCCAACGTTACCGTGCCGTTCAAGCTCGAAGCCGTCAAAGTGGCGAATGCCCTGACCATCCGCGCCCAGGCCGCCGGCGCCGTCAACACCCTGCACTTCACCGAAGACGGCATCATCGGCGACAACACCGACGGCGCCGGCCTGGTGGCCGATATCGTGGGCAACGCCGGCATGCAGATCGGTGGCCGCCGGGTGCTGCTGCTGGGCGCCGGTGGCGCCGCGCGCGGCGTGGTATTGCCGATCCTCGAACACCGTCCCGCGCAACTGGTCATTGCCAACCGCACCGTGGCCACGGCCCAGGCGCTGGCCGACCAGTTTGCCGCGCTGGGCGGAGACGGCGTGGTATCGGCCTGTGGCTATCTGGAGATCGACGGCGCGTTCGACCTGGTGATCAACGCCACCGCCGCCAGCCTGAGTTCGGAATTGCCACCGGTGCCCGCCACCGTGTTCGCCCCGGGCGCGCTGGCGCTGGACATGATGTATGGCAAGGAGCCGACCGTGTTCCTGCAATTTGCCGCCAGCCATGGCGCGGCCGTGCGCGACGGCCTGGGCATGCTGGTGGAGCAGGCGGCCGAGGCGTTTGCCGTGTGGCGCGGCGTCCATCCCGACACCGCGCCGGTGTTGCAGTCGCTGCGCGCGCAGCTATGAAGGCGGCCAAAAAGTCGCCCAGGCCTGCTGCGGCACGCGGCCGGTTCGGCTGGATCAAGTGGGTGTTCATCGTGCCGGTGGTGCTGGTACTGGTCGTGCAGGTGTATTTCTTCCTGCAAATCTGGTGGTGGGTCGATCACAACCCGAGCATGACCAGCTTCATGCGCGAACAGGAATCGGTGTTGCAGGATAAAAATCCCAAGGCCGAAATCCGCCAGACCTGGGTGCCGTACAACCGCATCTCGAACAACCTCAAGCGCGCCATCATCGCCTCGGAAGACGCCAATTTTTCCGAGCACGAGGGTGTCGATTGGGAGGCGCTGCAAAAAGCCTACGAGAAAAACAACAAGAAACGCAAGGTGGTGGCGGGCGGCTCCACCATCACCCAGCAACTGGCCAAGAACCTGTTCCTGTCCGGCTCGCGCAGCTACGTGCGCAAGGGCCAGGAACTGGTGATCACGTACATGCTGGAAACCCTGATGGACAAGCGCCGCATCTTTGAAATTTATTTGAACGTGGTGGAGTTCGGCACCGGCACCTTTGGCGCGGAAGCGGCGTCGCGCCATTATTACCGCACCAGCGCAGCCAGCCTCAGCGCCGGCCAGGCGGCCCGGCTGGCGGTGATGCTGCCCAACCCGCGCTACTACGACAAGCACCGCGATACCAGCTATCTGAACCGCCGCACCTCGACGATTCTGGCACGCATGAACGCAGTGGACGTGCCGTGAGATAAAATGCGGCCCAACCCACAGGGCAGGCTGGCTTAGCCAGTGCCTTTCCGAGTACACTTGCGCTGTTTCCAGAAGGCTCCCCACCGATGATTAATGTTTTCGTTCTCCAGAATGGCCGGCTCAACCAGGTACCGATCGACACGCGCGAAGACCTCGTCAACGCCGAGCCGGTGTGGGTCGACCTGACCGACCCGACGGACGACGAGCGCTTGTGGGTCAAGACCATTTATGGCGTGACCCTGCCGGGCGAAGACGAAGTCAAGGATATCGAAGCATCGGCCCGCTACTACGAGGCGGAAAACGGCGACCTGCACCTGCGCACCGACTTTTTGCTGGAAGAAGACGACGGCCCGTCGCGCGTGATCACGGTGGCGTTCATCCTGGCGCGCAAGATGCTGTTCTCGGTCCATACCGACGATTTGCCGGTGTTCCGCCTGGTGCGCATGCGCGCCCGTTCGCGGCCCGGCTCGATCGGCGATTACATGGACGTGCTGCTGGACCTGTACGCGACCGACGCCGAATATTCGGCCGATGCGCTCGAAGGCATTTATCTGAGCCTGGAAGAAGTGAGCGGCCGCGTGCTGCAAAAGCACTTCACCGATGATGACGCGGCTGCCGCGCTGAACTCGATCGCACGCGAGGAAGACTTGAACGGCCGCATCCGCCGCAACATGATGGATACGCGCCGCGCAGTCAGTTTCCTGATGCGCGGACGCCTGCTCAACGCTGACCAGTTCGAGGAAGCACGCCAGATTTTGCGCGACATCGAATCGCTGGACGGCCACACATCGTTCCTGTTCGACAAGATCAACTTCCTGATGGACGCCACGGTCGGCTTCATCAACATCAACCAGAACAAGATCATCAAGATCTTCTCGGTGGCCAGCGTGGCCTTCCTGCCACCGACACTGATCGCCTCGATCTACGGCATGAACTTCAAGTGGCTGCCGGAACTGGAATGGCAGGCCGGCTACCCGTTCGCGCTGGCCCTGATGGTCACCAGCGCGATCGCGCCGTTCTGGTACTTCCGCCGGCGGGGCTGGCTGAAGTAACCGGAACCTAGCCGCGCGCCAGGCGCAGCTTGGTGCTGCGCTGCGGTGCGCTGGGGCGTTGCGGTAGCGAGCGCATGGTAGCGGTGTCGCTGTCCAGCTTGAACACCCCCACCACCTCGGTCAACGCCGACGCCTGCTGATCGAGTGCATGGGCGGCCGCCGAGGCTTCTTCCACCAGCGCCGAATTTTGCTGGGTCATGCCGTCCATCTCGCCGATGGCGCCGTTCACCTGCTCGATACCGATGCTTTGCTCGGCGCTGGCCACGCTGATCTCGCTCATGATTTCGGTCACGCGCTTGACGCTGGTAACCACCTCCTGCATGGTGATGCCGGCCTTGGACACCAGCTCGGTGCCGCTGCCCACCTTGGTGACGGAATCGTCGATCAGGGCCTTGATCTCTTTGGCGGCCGAAGCCGACCGCTGGGCCAGGTTGCGCACCTCGGTTGCCACGACGGCAAAGCCGCGTCCCTGCTCGCCGGCCCGGGCCGCTTCCACGGCCGCGTTCAGCGCCAGGATATTGGTCTGGAAAGCGATGCCGTCGATGACGGAAATGATGTCGACGATTTTCTTCGACGACTCGTTGATCGATTCCATCGTGTCGGTCACCTGCTGCATCACCACGCCGCCCTGTTCCGACACTGATGAAGCGGTCTGCGCCAGGGTGTTGGCTTGCTGGGCATTGCTGGCGTTCTGGCGCACGGTCGAGGTCAGCTCTTCCATGGCGGTGGCCACTTTTTCCAGCGACGTGGCCTGGTGCGCGGTACGATTCGACATGTCTTCGTTGCCAGCGGCAATTTCGCTCGAGGCAGCGTCGATGGCGTGGGTGCCTTCGCGCACCTTGCCGACGATGGACGCCAGGCTGTCGCGCATACTCTTGATTTCATACAGCAGGCTGTCCTGGTCGCCGGGCCTGACGTTGACCGTCACTGCCAGGTCGCCATGGGCGATCTTGCCGGCGATCTCGGTGGCGTAGGCCGGCTCGCCGCCGAGCTGGCGGATCAGCACGTGCTTGATCACGCGGGTGACCACGATGCTGAGGATAAAGGCGGCCACCGCCAGCGCGATGGTCCAGAAGCGGGCGCTCTCGGCGCGCTGTTCCGACAAGGCGCTCGCTTCTGCCGCTTCCTTCTCGGCGGCCGTCAGCAGCACGGCCATGTCGGCCACGATCTGGCGCCGCAGCGGGCTGCATTCGTTGACCAGGAACTGGCCATAGGCCTCCATCTCGTCGGCGTCGCGGAACTTGCGCGGCTTGTTCAGTTCCTGCGCCATGGTCAGCAGACCGGTGCGTACTTTTTCGAACTGGGCGTTGCCGGCATATGCCGGGGTCAGCTTTTCAAGCGCCTTGAGGTAAAGGGCTTTCTGCTCGTCAAGGATGGCCAGCTCCCTGGCAGCCTGCGCCTTGTCGGTAAAGATGAAGGCATTGCGCGCGGCCAGGCCGGTTTGCGCCAGTGCCTCGCGCGCGTCCACCAGCGGGTCGAGGTGCTCGGTGTTGATCTTGTCCTGGCGCTTGAAGGCGTCGTTGATCGCGGCGACGCCGAATATGGAGACTGCCGCCAGCAACAGCAGCAGGGCCGTGACCATGCCAAAGCCCAGTGACAACTGGGTACCGATTTTGAGTTTTTTGAACGCGTTCATATTAATCTTCCTGGAAACGTTGGACGTTTCCACAAGTCCGGCGACGGGCAGGCACGGGAAACGGATACCGCCGCAAGCGGCGACTGGTTACTGGTATTGGTTTTTTTGTGGCAGTCGCAAGAATTGGGCGGTGCCGGGACAGACGGAACGACAAGGTACTGCTGATACTGCGGTGCGCCGGCTGTGGGGTGGGGGCGGCGCGCCGTGAAATGCGGTCTGACGGTGTTGCTAGCGCCGCACGCGGCGCTGGATTTCTTCCGATGCAAGGGCGGCCAGTTCGCGCAGCGACCGCACTTCGCGGTCACGCAGGCGGCGCGGTTCGCTGTCGAGCACGCATAAAGTACCGAGCGGCATCTTGTCCGCATCGAGCAGCGGGAAGGCCGCATAAAAACGGATGTGCGGTGCGCCGGTCACCAGCGGGTTATCCTGGAAACGCGGGTCGCGCGCCGCGTCTTCCACCACGAACAAGCCATCCTGCAAAATCGCGTGGCTGCAGAACGCCCAGTCGCGCGGCGTTTCCAGCGCATCGACGCCGAGGCGCGACTTGAACCACTGGCGCTCCGCCGTCAACAAGCTAATCAATGACATCGGCGACTCCGTCACCTGGCTGGCCAGCCAGGTCAGGCGGTCGAATACCGACTCGGGCGGCGTATCGACGATGCGCGCGGCGTCGAGCGCCAGCAGGCGCTGCGCCTCGTCGTGCGGCACCGGGTAGGCAGCCGTGGCCGACGGCAGGAATTCCGTGCTGCTGGCCACCGCCGGCGCTGGTGCCGGTGCAGATGCGGCCGGCGCCACCAGGCCGCGCTCTTCCATCAGGTGCTTGACGGCGGAAAGGCGCACGCGGCGATGACCGCCGGGCGTCTTCCACGACGGAATCGCGCCATTTTCGATCCACAGTTGCGCCGTGCTGACGGCCACGCCCAGCAACTCTGCGGTCGCGCGGGTAGTCAGGACGGAGTCTTTACTGTGGGGCATCAGGCATCTCTCGAATGGCGGAGTCAATGAAACCAGTGTACTTCAATTTCCACTGGGAAACAATAGAAATTGACGAAAATGACGCTATTATTTTTCTAAAGCAATGAAATTTACGGTAATGAGGCTATGTATGAGCTGTATTTGAGATATATCATCATATTCGTCAATTATGTGATGTAGCGCACTGTGGAGCCGAAAGGACTTTCATAACGGTAATAAAATCTGCGGCAAGATGCGCTTAGAATGGCGGCCAATCTCAGTATCCGGGAGCCACGACCATGTACAAGAAACGGCAATTTTTTCCCCGGCAGGTAGTGGAAGCCGGCGGCAACCGCTGGGACTGGGCCCTGCTGCCCATCGTGCTGGCCGTGTTCGTGCTGCTGGCCTACGGTGGCCAGCAGATGGCGCGGCCCTATCAACTGGGCCAGGCGCTGCCGCTCTCGCTCGACCCGACCAACCTGCCTTACTACCTGCTGCGCACCACCTTGCGCATGTTTATCGCGCTCGGTGCGTCGGTGGTGTTCGCCTGCGTGTTTGCCGCGCTCACCACCAAGTACCGGCTCGCCGAAAAAGTGCTGGTGCCGCTGCTCGACATCCTGCAGTCGATCCCGATCCTCGGCTTTTTGTCGATCACGGTGACCGCCTTCATCGCGCTGTTTCCCGGCAACCTGCTGGGCGTGGAGTGCGCGGCCATCTTTGCCATCTTCACGTCGCAGGCGTGGAATATGGCGTTCTCGGCCTACCAGGGCTTCCGCAACGTGCCGGCCGAATTGTCGGAGGCGGCGCAGGTGTTCCAGCTGTCTGGCTGGCAGCGCTTCTGGCGCCTGGAACTGCCGTTCGCCATGCCGGGCCTGTTGTGGAACATGATGATGTCGATGTCGGGCGGCTGGTTTTTCGTGGTGGCGTCGGAGGCGATTTCGGTGTCGAACCAGGACATCAAGCTGCCCGGCATCGGCTCGTACATCGCGCTGGCCATCGAGCAGAGCAACCTGGGCGCCATCGGCTGGGCCATCTTTGCCATGCTGATCGCCGTGCTGCTGTACGACCAGCTGTTTTTCCGTCCCTTGCTGGCGTGGGCCGACAAGTTCCGCTTCGAGGAAACCGGCGGCGACACCGCGCAAAATTCGTGGCTGCTCACCTGGCTGCGCCGCACCGACCGTACGCAGGAATTCGTGGCGTGGTGCGGCCGGCTGCTGTCGCGCTCCATCGCGCTGTTCCGCCTCGGTCACGACGGCACGTCGATCCGCGCCCGCCGCGACCATCCATCGCTGGTGCCGCAGCGCGTGTGGGACGCGGTGATCGTCGCCGTGGTGTTTTACGCCCTATGGACACTCGGCCACTTCATCAGCACCGAAGTAGGCTGGCGCGAAGTGGGGCACGTGCTGCTGCTGGGCTGCTACACCATGCTGCGCGTGATAGGCCTTTTGCTGCTCGCTGCCCTGATCTGGGTGCCGGTGGGCGTGTGGATTGGCATGAACCCGCGCTGGGCGTCGCGCACCCAGGCGGTGGCGCAGTTCCTGGCTGCGTTCCCCGCTAACCTGGTGTTCCCGGTGGCGGTGATCGTGATCATGCGCTACCAGCTGAACCCGGATATCTGGCTGTCGCCGCTGATGATCCTCGGTACCCAGTGGTATTTGCTGTTCAACGTGATCGCCGGCGCGTCCACCATTCCGACCGAGTTGCGCCACGCGGCGCAGAATTTCGGGTTGACGGGCTGGCTCAAGTGGCGGCGCTACCTGCTGCCGGCGATTTTCCCCAGTTTTGTCACCGGCGCGATCACCGCGTCGGGCGGCTCGTGGAATGCCAGCATCGTGGCCGAATACGTGAGCTGGGGGGCGACCACCGTCAAGGCCCACGGGCTGGGCAGCTACATCGCCGAGATGACCGCCACCGGCGATTTTCCGCGCATTGCGCTGGGCATCGGCGTGATGTGCATCTTCGTGATGGGTTTTAATCACTTCGTCTGGCGCCGCCTGTACATCATGGCCGAGAGCCGGCTGCATTTCTAGGAGCGCACCATGAACACACCGATTGTTGAACTCAAAGGCGTCGCCAAGCATTTTCGCGCGGCCGACGGCGCTGCGCGCGCGGTGCTCGAAGGCGTCGATTTCACCTTGCACGAAGGGGAAATTGTCGCGCTGCTGGGCCAGTCCGGCTCCGGCAAATCGACCATGCTGCGCCTGATGGCGGGGCTGATCCAGGCCGACGCCGGCCAGGTGCTGTATCGCGGCATGCCCTTGTACGGCACCGCGCGTGGCATCCGCATGGTGTTCCAGTCGTTTGCGCTGTTCCCGTGGCTGACCGTGCAAAAGAACGTGGAGCTGGGGCTGGAAGCGCAGGGCATGCCGGCGGCGGAAAGAGCGCGGCGGGCGTCGGCCGTGATCGACCTGATCGGCCTGTCCGGCTTCGAGGGCGCGCTGCCGCGCGAGCTGTCGGGCGGCATGCGCCAGCGCGTGGGCATCGCCCGGGCGCTGGTGATGGAGCCCGAAGTGCTGCTGATGGACGAAGCGTTTTCCGCGCTCGACGTGCTCACCGGCGAGCGCCTGCGCGAGGAAATCCTCGAGCTGTGGCAGTCGGGTCGCATCCCCACCAAGGCCATCCTGGTGGTGTCGCACAATATCGAGGAAGCGGTGATGATGGCCGACCGCGTGCTGATTTTCGCCAGCGATCCGGGCCGGGTGCGCGCCGAACTGCCGATCGCGCTGGCGCAGCCGCGCAAGGCCGAAGGTGCCGAGGTGCGGCACCTGATCGACAAGGTCTATGAGCTGATGACAGCCGGCGCCGGCCGCCGTGGCCCGATCAGCGAGAAGGAGGTGAAGCTGCAACTGGGCGACCGCCTGCCGCAGGCCGACATCGCCCACATGGAAGGGATACTGGAGCTGCTGGCCGAAGAACCGTTCGCGGGCCGCGCCGACCTGCCGCAACTGGCCGAGGAAACCGATCTTACCGACGCCGAGCTGCTGGAAGTGACCAATGCCTTGCTGCTGCTGGGCTTTGCCCACCTGCTCGATGGCGACATTTTGCTGACGGAACTCGGTGCGCGCTATGCCGCCATCATGGCGACCGAGGACAGCGGCGCGCGGCAGGCCGTGTTCGGCAAGCAGTTGCTCGAACACGTGCCGCTGATCGCGTACATCTGCCACGGGCTGGCGCAGGACCGGTCGGGCGATTTGCCGGAAGACCTGTTCCTCAAGCTGCTGCGGTTTACGCTCAGCGAAGAGGAGGCCGAGCGCGCGCTGCGCGTGGCCATCGAGTGGGGGCGGTACGGGGATTTGTTCGAGTACGATTTTAATACGGGGGTGATCCAGTCGGCTTGAGCCCCCGTATGGTTGTTTATGTTTATGCTGCTGCGAGCTTTTTGAACACCCGGCTCGCCGCTGCAATGGTCTCGTCGATGACTGCATCGCTATGCTGGGCCGACACAAACCCCGCCTCGAACGCCGCCGGCGCGAAATACACGCCTTCGTCGAGCATCGCATGGAAGAACACGTTGAAGCGTTCGCGGTCGCCGGCCATCATCTCGGCGTAGTTGTTCGGCGGCGTGGCGCTGAAGTACAGGCCGAACATGCCGCCCACCGCATCGGCGCAGAATACCACGCCCGCTTCTTTTGCCGCTGCCGTCAGGCCGGCAGCCAGGCGCTCGGCCGTGGCGCCCAGGCGCTCGTAAAAGCCCTCTTCCTGGATCAGCTTCAAGGTGGTCATGCCGGCCGCCACCGCCACCGGGTTGCCCGACAGGGTACCGGCCTGGTACACCGCGCCGAGGGGCGCCATGTTGGACATCAGCTGCGCGCTGCCGCCGAACGCCGCCACCGGCAGGCCGCCGCCGATCACCTTGCCCAGCGCGGTGAGATCGGGCTTGATGCCGTACAGTTCCTGGGCGCCGCCCAGGGCCACGCGGAAGCCGCACATCACTTCGTCGAAGATCAGGAGCGCGCCGTGCCTGGTGCACAGGTCGCGCGTGGCTTGCAGGAAGTCGGCGTTGGCCTTGATCAGGTTCATATTGCCGGCAACCGGCTCGATGATCACGCAGGCGATCTCGTCGCCGAAGTTGGCGAAGGCTTCTTCGAGCTGCGCCACGTTGTTATAGTCAAGCACCAGCGTGTGCTTGACGAAGTCTTCGGGCACGCCGGCCGACGTCGGGTTGCCGAAAGTGAGCAGGCCGCTGCCAGCCTTGACCAGCAGCGAATCAGCGTGGCCGTGGTAGCAGCCTTCGAACTTGACGATCTTGTCGCGGCCGGTGGCGCCGCGCGCCAGGCGCAGCGCGCTCATGGTCGCCTCGGTGCCCGACGAGACCAGGCGCACCTGTTCCAGCGACGGCACCAGGCGGCAGATTTCCTCGGCCATTTCCACTTCGCCCTGGGTCGGTGCGCCGAACGACAGGCCGCGCGTGGCCGCCTCCTGCACCGCTTTGACCACTTGCGGGTGGGCGTGGCCGACGATGGCGGGGCCCCACGAGCCGATGTAGTCGATGTAGCGCTTGTCGTCGGCGTCCCAGAAGTACGGGCCTTCGGCGCGGGTGATGAAGCGCGGCGTGCCGCCCACCGAGCGGAAGGCGCGCACCGGCGAGTTGACGCCGCCGGGCGTGGTTTTCTGGGCGCGGGCGAACAGCGTGTCGTTGTTGGAAATCGTAATCATGTGGTTATCTCGGTGTCTGGTGAATAAAGCGGCCATGTAAAGCGGCCATGCTTATTGCATGTCGGCGGCCGTCGTCAGCAAGTGGAAGAAGCGGTTGGGCACGAACTTTCCCATGCCGTAGCGCTGCGCATGGGCCAGGGCGCCCACAGTGTACTCCTGCGCCGCTTTCACTGCTTCCGGGGCGTCCACGCCGCGCGCCATGAAGGCGGTGATCGCGGCCGACAGCGTGCCGCCGGCGCCGATGAAGGGGCCGGGCAGGTGCTGCCAGGCGTCGTGGCTGACCATGCCGTCGGAGTGGTACAGGGTGTTGGCCAGCGTATTCGGCACTGCGCGGCTGCCCACCTTGGCCTGCATGGCGCCGGCCTGGGTGCCGGTGACCAGCACGTATTCGCAGCCCAGGGCGATCAGGTATTCGACGTCGGACTGCAGCATGTTGTCGAGTCCATCGCCGGCGTCGCGCCAGGTTTCGGCCAGCCGGCCCAGCTCCACCACCGACAGCATCAGCAGCGTGGCCTGCGGCACCAGCAACTGGCGCACGGCGGTCAGCAGTTCCTCGGCCTCGTCGTCGGGCAGGTCGGGCAGGCGCGAGCTGAACGGATCGAGGATCAGCGGCGCATCGGGGTAGTCGGACAGGATCTCGGCGATCGCGGCTACTTGCTCCACATTGGTCAGCGCGCCGACCTTGAAGGCGGCCATGGTCATGTCCTCGAGGACCACCCGGGCCTGGTCGGCCACCCAGTCGGGATCGATTTCCTGCGTATCCTCGATGCGGGCGGTGTCGCCGATCAGCAACGCGGTGGTGGCGGCCAGGCCGGTGCACGAGAGCGCGGCAAACGCGGCCAGGTCGGCCTGGACACCGGTGGCGCCGGCGGGATCGGCAACGCCGAAGCTTAATATGAGAGGAGAAGTTTGGTTTTGCACGGCTGGTAGATTAAGATACCTGATTCGGCATTTTACTTGATTGAAGGGTGGCAGAACGTGAGTAGCAATGAAACAACGCAGGACTTCCAGACCTGGATGTGCCTGATCTGCGGCTGGATCTACGACGAACAGGCCGGCCTGCCCGACGAAGGCATCCCCCCCGGCACCCGCTGGGCCGACGTGCCGATGAACTGGAGCTGCCCGGAATGCGGCGCCCGCAAGGACGATTTCGAGATGGTCGCGCTCTGATCTGCCGCCCGATCCATGCAGTTGCGGCATGTGCTAAGGTGCAGTGATGAATAACGCCCTGACGATCATGGTCATCGACGACAGCAGCACGATCCGCCGCTCGGCCGAGATTTTCCTGTCCGGCGCCGGCTACCGCGTGGTGCTGGCCGACGACGGTTTCGACGCCCTGGCCAAGCTGGCCGACCATCGCCCGGCGCTGGTATTCTGCGACATCGTCATGCCGCGCCTCGACGGCTACCAGACCTGCACGCTGATCAAGAACAGCGCGGCATTCCACGCCACGCCGGTGCTCATGCTGTCTTCGAAAGACGGCCTGTTCGACCGCGCGCGCGGCGCCATGGCCGGTTCCGCCGCGTGCCTGGCCAAACCATTCACCCGGGAAGGCATGCTTGCAGCGGTTCGCGCGCATGCCACCAGCTCACCAGACTAAGATACCCGCAGGGGGAACCATGGCCATACAACGCATACTGATCGTCGACGACTCGCCCACCGAGCGTTACTACCTGTCCGACATCCTGGTCCGCAACGGCTACACCGTCGATGTCGCCGAAAGCGGCGAGGAAGCGCTCGTCAAGCTGCGCGCCGAGAAGCCCGACCTGATCCTGATGGACGTGGTGATGCCGGGCGCGAACGGCTTTCAGGTCACGCGCTCGATCGCGCGCGACCCCGTGCTCAAGGAAGTGCCGGTGATTATCTGCTCGAGCAAGGACCAGGAGACCGACCGCATCTGGGGCATGCGCCAGGGCGCGCGCGACTACCTGGTCAAGCCGGTCACGCCGGGCGACCTGCTCGACAAGATCGCCGCCCTCGGCTGAGCGATGGACGCCGCCACGCCCGCATCCCTCGATCCCACCGACGGTCCGCCAGCCGGCGAGCGCCGCAGCAGCCTGCGCCAGTACCAGGTGCAGCTGCTCGAACGCATGCAGGCGGCCAAGAGCGGCGCCGCCGCCGGTGTGCGCGAGCTGGGCGTGGTGATCGGCGGACGCCACTACCTGCTGGATCTCACCCAGATCGGCGAGATCGTCACGCCGCAACCGGTGTCGCCGGTGCCGCTGGCCCGCCCGTGGTACCTGGGCCTGGCCAATATCCGTGGCGACCTGACCGGCGTGATCGACCTGGCGCGCTACCAGGGCCAGCCCGGTGCGGTTGCCGGTACCAGTGCCGGGACGCCGGCCGAGCGCCGCCTGATTACCTTTTCGCCTAAACTGGGGTTCAACTGCGCGCTGCTGGCCGACCGCGTGCTGGGATTGCGCACGTCGTCCGAGATGCAGGCAGTCGCCGTGCCTGGCGCCGGTGCGCCCGCCTGGGCTGCTCACCAGTTCGACGACGGCGAGGACCGGCGCTGGACGCTGCTGGACCTGGCGCAACTGGTGCGCGAGCCGCGCTTTGCGCTGGTGGGATTTTAAAGGGAAGGAACGGGTTTGGATCAGGAGACCTTCGACCATATCGCCGCCGCGCGCGCGGAGCAGGGCGGGCCGGTGCGTCTGCGCGATGCGCTCGACCGTCTCGGCGCCGCCACGGCGGCAGCCGATGGTCAGCACGAAGCGCGGCCCGGCCTGAAACGGCTGCCGCTGATCGGCCGCCTGCCCACCCAGCGCCAGTTGAGTATCCTGTCCACCGCGCTTGGCATCAGCCTGAGCGTCTCGGCCGCCTGCGTCGCCCTCAACACCATTTACAGCGCCAACCGGTCGGCGCAAACCCAGGTTGCCAGCGACGCGCTGATGCACTCGCAGCGCATCGGCAAGGCCGCGCCCAACGCGGTGCAGGGCAGCGACGAAGCGTTTCGCCAGCTCGAGGAAAGCCGGCGCGAACTCAATAACGACATCACGCTGATGACGCGCGGCGGCAAGGTGCAGGGCCGCCAGCTGCGCGCGCCCGGGGCCGACCTGGCCGCGACCGTGGAATCGGTGCGCAAGCAGTGGGGCGCCACCGACCTGGCAGCCGCCACCATCCTCACCCTCAAGACCGATCTCAGTGGCGTCGATCAGACCCTGCACAAGCTCAATGCCATGTCGCCCGACCTGCTGGCCCGCACCGAGGAGATCAGCGCCTTGCGCGTGGCCGGCGGCGGTTCGGCGCGCGAGATCGCCGCACTGGGCAAGCTCACCATGCTTACCCAGCGCATGAGCCGCAGCGCCAGCGAATTTCTCACCGCCGGCGGCATCAGTTCCGAAACCGCGTTCCAGCTGGGGCGCGACACCACGGTGTTCCGCACCACGCTCGAAGGTTTCCTGAGCGGCAGCGCCGCGCAGGGTTTGAGCGCCGCGCGCGAGCCGGAACTGCGCGAGAAAATCGTCGCGCTCAAGGCGCAGTTCGAGGACTACCAGAAGCTGGTGGCGGCCATCCTCGACAAGCTCGATAAATTCAGCGCCGCCAAGAATGCCGAACGGCTGATCTTCAACGAGAACGAGGCGCTGCGCCAGCGCCTCTACACGCTGCAGCAGTCCTACCGCGCCGAGCAGGATTCGCTCGGTCTGACCTTCTGGCTGATGGTGGCCTGCGGCATGCTCACGCTGGTGATGGCGGTGGCCATCGGCCGCGTGCTGCTGATCGATTCCAACAACCGCACGCGCGGCGCCGACCGCCGCCGCCGCGAGGCCGATGCCCTGCGTGTGGAGTCGCAGCGCAAGGAGGAGGCAGCCCGCGAAACCAACGCCCAGAACCAGGCCGCCATCCTGCGCCTGATGAACGAGCTGCAAAAAGTGGCCGATGGCGACCTGACCGTGCGCGCTACCGTGTCGGAGAACGTCACCGGGGCGATTGCCGACACCGTCAATTACACGGTGGAGGAGCTGCGGGTGCTGGTGGGCCGGGTGACCGCCACTGCCGAACAGGTCACGCGCGCCTCGCTGCACGCGCACAGCATTTCCAACGATCTGCTGCGCGCCTCGCAGCAGCAGTCGCGCGAAATCCAGGACGTGAGCAGCACCGTGGTGCGCATGGCCGACCAGATCACCGACGTCTCGCGCTCCGCCAGCGAATCGGCCGACGTGGCGCGGCAATCGGTGGCCGCTGCCAACCTGGGTTCGACCGCCGTGGCCAACGCCATCTTCGGCATGCACGAGATCCGCGACCAGATCCAGGATACGTCCAAGCGCATCAAGCGCCTCGGTGAATCGTCGCAGGAGATCGGCGAAATCACCGAACTCATTTCCGACATCACCGAGCAGACCAATGTGCTGGCGCTGAACGCCGCCATCCAGGCGGCGTCCGCCGGCGAAGCGGGGCGCGGCTTCACGGTGGTGGCGGAAGAAGTGCAGCGGCTGGCGGAGCGGTCGGCCGCCGCCGCCAAGCAGATCGGCGCGCTGGTGCGCACCATCCAGACCGACACCCACGATGCGGTGGCGGCCATGGAAAAATCCACGCGCGGGGTGGTGGAGGGTACGCGCCTGTCCGACGCGGCCGGCGCGGCCCTGAACGATATTTCGAACGTGTCGCACCACCTGGCGGAACTGATTTCCGGCATCGCCCAGGCCACCGGCGAGCAGGCCACGTCGGCCAGCGGCGTGGCGCGCAACATCCAGCTGATCCTGACCGTGACCGAACAGACCCAGGACGGCACCCAGCACACGGCGCAGTCGATCCATAAGCTGTCGGTGCTGGCGCAGGAACTGAAAAACTCGGTGGCGCGGTTCCGCATCGCCTCCTGAGCGGCACAACATTGAAAGGCCGGTACCAGCATGACGACCACTGACACTGCTCACGCAATCACCACCGCAACCCCGATCGACACCGGTCCGCTGTCGTGGGTGATGGAGGAAATCCGCGAAGCGCTGGCCCGTTCGCGCACCGCCTTGCAGGAAGCGGGCGGGCGCGCCGCCGAAGACCAGGCCACCCGGCTGCAGCACGCCAAGACCCATTTGCACCAGGCCCATGGCGCCTTGCAGATGGTCGATGTGGAAGGCGTGGGGCAGGTCACGGCACTGGCCGAGACCGCGCTCGAGCGCTTCAAGTCGGGCGCCGTCAAATGCACCACCGACCACGTGGAAGCGGTCACCCAGCTGTACCAGGCGCTGGTCGAATACCTGGAAGAGCTGCTGGCAGGCGCGCCATCGCAGCCGGCCAAGCTGTACCCGTACTACCGCGCGGTGCAGGAAATCGTCGGCGCGGAGCGCATCCATCCAGCCGACTTGTTTTTCCCCGACTTGACACGCGCAGTGGAACTGCCGGCTGCTGCCGATGCGGTGCCCGACACCGCCCCCGACTACGCCGCCTGCCGCCAGCGCTTCGAGCGCGCGCTGCTGCCCTACCTGAAAAGCACGGATCCGGCGCAGCAGCGCGAACACGCCGCCGCCCTGACCGATGCGGTGGCGGCAGTGGCCGCTGTCCAGCAGGAAGCAAAGCCGCGCGCGTTCTGGCTGGCGCTGCAGGCTTTTGCCGAACTGGTGGCCGGCGGCGATATCGCCGGCAGCGTGCAGGTCAAGCAGCTGTTCGGCATGATCAACCTGCAATTGCGGCGCCTCTCCCAGGGCAATGCCGCCCAGCCGGACGCCATGCTGCGCGACGCGTTGTTCTTCATCGCGGTGGCCGGCCCGGACAGCGGTTCGCCCACGGCGCGCGCGCTGCACACGGCGTTCGCGCTGGACGGCCTGGCGCCGCCCGACTACGACAGCCGCCGCTACGGCCAGCGCGATGCACTGGCGCCCGCGCAGGCGCGCAGCTGGCAGGACGCCGCGCCCGAGCGCAGCACCGCCGAGATCAAGGCGGCGCTGCGCGCGGTGGAACACGCGCTGGACCGGTTTTACGCCGACCCGCAGCAGCGCGCGGCGCTCACCGGCCTGGCGCCGGCGCTCGATGGTTTGCAGGCGACATTGACGGAGCTGGAGCAGCCGGCGGCCGCGCAAGCCGCCCTGCAGGTTCAGTCGCAGGTAGCGGCCCTGGCGCAGAACGGCGCCGATCCGGCGCAGGAAGCAAAGACGCTCGACGACGTGGTGCACAACCTCAGCGCGCTCGGTTTCTTTGCCGAGCTGCTGGCGCACAACGCGGCCGGCGCGCGCCAGCGCTTCGCCTACGATGCGCGGCAGGGCAGCTTCCGCGCGGTGCCATTTTCCAAGATGGCAGGCGCGGAATCGATCCCGGTGCTCGACGACGCAGTGCCGCCGCCGCCCCCCGCCGCACCGCTGCCGGAAGCCGTGCCCGCCGTGGAGACGGCCGCCAACACCCCGCACCTGCTGGAACTGTTCCTCTCTGAGGCGCGTGAGACGCTGGACTTCGCCGATACCACGCTGGCCGTCGATGGACCTGGCAACGAACAGTTCCTGATCATGCTGCGCCGCTCGTTCAACACCTTGAAGGGCAGCGCCCGCACCGTGGCGCTGGACGACTTCGCCGACGGCGCCCACGCCATCGAGCGCGTGATGAATACCTGGCTGGCCGAAGAGCGCCCGGTGGACGCCGCGCTGACCGCCTTGCTGGAACGGGCCGCCCGCGAACTGCGTGCCTGGACCGACCTGCTGGCCAGCGAAGGCGCGCAGGTATCGCTGACCGCCCGCGCGCAAGCCCTGGCTGCCGACGCCAGGCGCGTGCTCGATGGCGTTGTCGATGCGGCCGAGACTGCCGACACTGCCGATGCCGATATCCGAGCCACCGCTGATACCCTCGGCAACGCCGACGTCCCCGCTATTTCCGATGTCCCTGGCGACGGCGACGTACTCGCCATCGGTGACGCCGCCGGTGACGCCGACATCCCCACTGGCGCTGATTCCGCTGCCGCCACCGATGCCTCCGCTATTGCTGATTCCGCCGGTACCGCCGATGCCTCCGCTGTCGCTGATTCCGCTGGTACCGCCGATGCCTCCGCTGTCGCTGACTCCGCCGACCCCACCGATTCCTTCGCCGGTGCTGACTTTACCGGCGCCGCCGAGGCTCCCGCTAACGCCGACGACTCCGACGCTTCTGGCGCCCCGGCCAGCGCGACCAGTGTGGACAATCTGCCCGCTGGTGACGCGGCTATCCCGGCCCCGCTGCTCGCCATCTTCCTGGCGGAAGCCGGGCAACTGGTGGACCAGCTGACGCAAGACTTCGGCGCCTGGCGCCAGATCCCGCAACGCGCCGCCGAACCGCAGTCGCTGCGGGCCGCGCACACGCTGGCCGGTATTTCCGGCACCGTGGGCGTGCCCGTGCTGCGCGAGCTGGCGCTGGCGCTGGAAGACACGTTGGCCGCGCTGCAAGCGCCCGCGATCTTCCTCGACCAGGCGCAGCACGACCTGTTCGATTTCACGGCGCAGCGCCTGCGGCAGATGGTCGATACCGTGGGTCGCGACGCCATGCCGTCCGCCCAGCCGGAATTGATCGCCGCGCTGGCGGCGCTGCGCGCGCAGTTGCAAGCGTCCGCACCGGCCGCCAATGCCGCACTGGACGCGCAACTGGACCAGCTGGTGGCCGGCGCGCAGGCGCCTGACGCTGCGGCGCACGACGAATCGCCGCTGGACGCCATGTTCCGCCAGGTGTACGACCAGCTGAGCGGGACCGTGCCGGCATCCGAAGCGCCGGCGCCAGCGCCGAAAAAAGGCTGGCGCAAGGTCGAGCCGCGCGTCGATGACGATATCGACGACCTGTTCAACGCCGCCTTCGACGAAACCTTTGCCGAGCCGCCGCTGCACATCGCCGCACCGGCCGCCGAAATGATTACGCAGCCACTGCCCGCACCGGCCGAAGCCACCCCTGAACCAGTATCTGCACCGGTCTCGGAACCAGCACCAGACCCGGTAGCAGTCCCGGCACCATTCCACGCCGACACCGGCATCACCGAACTGCCGCTGGCCGCGCCGCCGCAGCACGATGCGCCGCCGGCCATCTTCAACGATGAACTGGACGCCGAACTGCTGGCCGTGTTCCTCGAAGAAGGCGCCGACCTGCTGCCGCAGGTCGGCGAGGCCTTGCGCGCCTGGCAGAGTGCACCGCTTGATGCCGGCCACGCGCAAGGTTTGCTGCGCCTGCTGCACACGGTCAAGGGCAGCGCGCGCATGGCCGGCGCCATGCGCCTGGGCCAGCACGTGCACGAGATCGAAACCCATATCGAAAACATGGTCCACGATGGTTCGGCCACGCCGCTGGCGTTCGACGAACTGCTGGCCCATTACGACCACGCGCTGCTGCTGTTCGAGCAGCTGCAGCAGGGCGGCATGGCCGCTGCCGTGGAAGCCAATGCGGCGGCCGATCCTGGCGCCGCGCCATGCGCCGAGGCGCCGTCCACTCCGTGCGCCGACGATCAGCCGGCCAATAAATCGCCGCTGGTGCGGGTGCGCGCCGATATCCTCGACCGCCTGGTCAACCAGGCCGGCGAAGTGTCGATTGCCCGGTCGCGGCTGGAAAACGAAGTGGGCGCCATGCGCGCCACGCTGGGCGACGTGTCCGACAACCTGTCCCGTTTGCGCAGACAGCTGCGCGAAATCGAAATGCAGGCCGAGTCGCAGATCGCCTCGAGCATGTCGCGCATGGCCGACGTCAACGAGCGCGATTTCGATCCGCTCGAATTCGACCGCTTTACGCGTCTGCAGGAACTCACGCGCATGATGGCCGAAAGTGTCAATGATGCGGCCAGCCTGCACGAGCACCTGTCGCACAGCGTCAACCACGCCGGCGACGACCTGGTGCTGCAGGCGCGCCTCACGCGCGACCTCCAGCGCGACCTGATGCGGGTGCGCATGGTGCCGTTTGCCAGCATTGCCGAGCGCCTGTTCCGGGTGGCGCGCCAGAGCGCCAAGGAAGTGGACAAGCGGGTCAACCTCGACCTGCGCGGCGGCGGCGTGGAAATCGACCGTGGCGTGCTCGAACGCATGGCCGCGCCGTTCGAACACCTGCTGCGCAACGCGATTGCCCATGGCGTGGAACCGCGCGCCGCGCGCACGGCTGCCGGCAAGAGCGAAACCGGCGAGCTGCTGATGGAAGTGACGCAGCAGGGCAACGAAGTTGTCATCGAATTCTCCGACGACGGCGCCGGCCTGGACCTCGAGCGCATCCGCGCCAAGGGCGTGGCCAGCGGCTTGCTGGCAGAGGGCGCAGACGTCACCGAGGCGCAGGTGGCCGACCTGATTTTCGAACCCGGTTTCACCACTGCCGAAGCGCTGACCGAGTTGTCGGGCCGCGGCGTGGGCATGGACATCGTGCAGTCCGAGGCGCAGGCCCTGGGCGGCCGGGTGGACCTGGAATCGACGCCGGGGCAGGGCACGCGTTTCGTGATTCGCCTGCCGCTCACGCTGGCGGTCACCCAGGTTGTGCTGGTGGCTGCCGGTGGCCGCAGCTACGCCCTGCCGGCCATCCTGGTCGAGCAGGTGCAGCAGATGAACGGGGAGGCGCTGGCCGCCGCCCACCGGGTTGGCCACCTGAACGGCCACGTGGCGCTGCACGGCCGCCAGGCCGCGCTGCACTACCTGCCTGCGCTGCTGGGCGACATTGACATGCAGCCGCAGGTCAACCAGTCGGCGCCGGTGATGATGCTCAAGAACGGCACCGAGCGGCTGGCATTACAGGTGGACGAGGTGCTGGGCAACCGCGAGGTGGTGGTCAAGAATATCGGCCCGCAGCTATCGCGCATGGCCGGCATCGCCGGCGCCACCGTGCTGGGGTCGGGCGACATCGTGTTGATCCTCAACCCGGTGGCGCTGCTGCACCACCTGGCGCAAAACCCGGAGGCGCGCGCCCAGTATGCGCAGGCGGTCCACGGCGACACCGATGCCGAAGCCGGCACGGCGACGCGTGCGCACGCGGCCACGGTGATGGTGGTCGATGATTCGATGACGGTGCGCCGCGTGACCGGGCGCCTGCTCGAGCGCGAAGGCTACCGGGTGCTGCTGGCGAAGGATGGCGTCGATGCGCTGGAACAGCTGCGCGAGCAGCAGCCCGACCTGCTGCTGGTCGATATCGAAATGCCGCGCATGGACGGCTTCGACTTCACGCGCCAGGTGCGCGGCGATGAACGCACTGCCGGCATCCCGATCATCATGATCACGTCGCGCAGCGCCGACAAGCACCGCAACTACGCGCTGGACCTGGGCGTGAATGCCTTCTTCGGCAAACCGTTCCAGGAGCCAGAGCTGCTCGAGACGATGGAAAAACTGCTCAATCCTCCGGCGGTTTGACCTTCTTGACGACTTCGTAGCGCTCAAGCGTGCGCTTGCGCGCCTCGTCGTGCATGACGATCGGGCCCGGGTACTTGAGCGGTTCCATGCGCGCGTGCAGCCATGGCGCGTGGATTTCCTTGTCGCTCAGGTGTTTCAGCTGCGGCAGGTAGCGGCGGATGAATTTGCCGGCGCCGTCGAACTTTTCCGATTGCGTGATCGGGTTGAAGATGCGGAAGTACGGTTGCGCATCGCAGCCCGACGACGACGCCCACTGCCAGCCGCCGTTGTTCGACGCCAGGTCGAAGTCGTTCAGGTGCAGCGCAAAATATGCCTCGCCCCGGCGCCAGTCGATGCCGAGGTCCTTGATCAGGAAGCAGGCGGTGACCATGCGCAGGCGGTTGTGCATATAGCCGGTCTGGTTCAGTTGCAGCATGGCCGCGTCCACCAGCGGGTAGCCGGTGCGCGCTTCGCACCAGGCGGCGAGCAGTTCGTCGGCTTCTTCGCCGGTTTCCCATTCGATGGCGTCATAGGCGGGCTTGAATGCGCCGCCCACCACGCGCGGGTTGTGGAACAGGATCATGGCGTAGAACTCGCGCCAGATCAGTTCCGCCAGCCACACCGGCGCGCCTTCGCCGCCGCCGCCGCGCGCCATCAAGTCCACCACCGTGCGCACCAGGTGGCGCACCGACAGCGTGCCGAAACGGAAATGCAGCGATAAATACGACGGGCCTTTCACGGCCGGGAAGTCGCGCGCGGTCTTGTACTGCGCGATGCGCGGCAGGAAATCCTCGAACAACTGGGCCGCGCCGGACATGCCGGTGGGAATTTTCAGTTCGGCCAGGTTGCTCGGTTCGAAACCGAGCTGCTTCAAGGTTGGTAGCTTGGGGGCGGGCGAGGGGGGCGGCGCCAGGCGCGCGGCGTGCGGCTCGATATGGTACGGCGCGATCACGCTCGGATCGGCGTCGAGTTTCTTGAGCCAGGCATTCTTGTACGGTGTGAAGACGGAGAACACGCCGCCCGTTTGCGACAGCACTTCGCTTTTCTCGAACACCACCTGGTCCTTGAAGCTGGCGAGCGCGCGGCCGTCGGCTTGCAGCGCTTTGGCAACAGCGGCATCGCGGGCGATGGCCTGCGGTTCGTAGTCGTGGTTGCAATACACGGCATCGACTTTCAGTTCGGCGGCCAGCGCCGGGATTGCCGTCAGCGGATCGCCGTGGCGTGCCAGCAGGCAACCGCCCATCTGGCGCAGTTCGGCATCGACCTCGGCCACGCTGGCGTGAATGAAGTCCACGCGCCGGTCCTGGCGCGGTAAAGCGTCGAGGATGGTGCTGTCATAGATGAATGCGCAGTAGACTTTGTGGCTGTCTTGCAGTGCCTGATGCAGGGCAACATGATCGAAAACGCGCAGATCGCGGCGCAGCCATACCAGGGTTGAATCGTGTTTCATTGAGTCTGTGTCTATCTTGTGGGGCAACGCAATCGTGGGTGCGCTGCGATTTCAGTGTAAACTACGCGGTGACTTGCTAGATGCGAATACTAGCACCGACCGCCCTGCGCGGCCCCGCACACAGAGAGCAATGCGTATGAAGAAGAGCAAAATCGGCAAAACGCTTCCTGTCCCCGGCTTGTTACAGGAAGACCCGTTGGCCCCATTGAGCGCCACCGCCACCGAGGGCGACAGTCCGGTCCCGCAACTGAACCTGGCTAATCATTTCCTGATCGCCATGCCTTCCATGCAAGATCCGGTCTTCGGCGGCACCGTGGTGTATGTCTGCGAACACAATGAAAACGGCGTGCTGGGCGTGGTGATCAACAAGCCCACCGACATGACCATGCAAGTGCTGTTCGAACGCATCGACCTCAAGCTCGAGGGTGACCAGGACAGCGCAGTCGATCAGCCCGTCATGTTCGGCGGCCCGGTGCAGGACGACCGCGGTTTTGTGCTGCACACGCCGGGCCAGCGCTATTCGTCGTCGCTCACCGTCACCAGCGACGTGGCCTTCACCACGTCGATCGACGTGCTCGAGGCGGTGGCGTCCGGCGACGGTCCGCCGCGCATGCTGGTGTCCATCGGCTACTCGGGCTGGAGCCCGGGCCAGCTCGAAGACGAGATCGGCCGCAACGGCTGGCTCACGGTCGGCGCCGATCCCGAGATCCTGTTCGGCGTGCCGATCGAGCAACGCTACACGGCGGCGATACGCCTGCTGGGCATCGACCCGTTGATGCTCGCGTCCGAGGCCGGCCATGCGTAAGAAGCCTGTCCTGTGAACGCTGACACCATTTTTGCCTTCGATTTCGGCGTCAAACGCATCGGCGTGGCCATGGGCAATACCCTGATCCGCCAGGCCACGCCCGTCAAGGTCATTACCGCCATCGACAACGCCACCCGCTTTGCCGCGATTCAAACCCTGCTCGACGAGTGGCAGCCCACGCTGCTGGTCGTCGGCCTGCCGATGCACCCGGACGGCACGCCCCACGACATGACGGCGCGCGCACGCAAGTTCGCCAACCAGCTGCACGGCCGTTTTAATTTGCCGGTGGAACTGGTCGACGAGCGCTACAGCTCGGCCGTGATCAGCGCCAAGCGCGGCGAAGTGATCGACGACCGCGCCGCTGCCATCATTCTGCAACAATATTTCGACACCCACTGACCATGCCTACAATCAACCCCAACCAACTCGATGCCGAAGCGCTGTATGCGACGCTGCTGGCCGACGTCAAAGCCGGCCTGGCCGGCGTGTCCGATGTCGCCATCGTCGGCATCCACTCCGGCGGCGCCTGGATCGCCGAACGCCTGGCGGCCGACCTGGGCCTGTCCGCGCGCTGCGGCGTGCTCGACGTCTCGTTCTACCGCGACGACTACGCCAAGAAAGGCCTGCCGGCCGAGGTCAAGCCCACCAACATCACCTTCGATGTGGCAGCCGCCAACATCCTGCTGGTCGATGACGTGCTGTACACGGGCCGCACCACGCGCGCCGCGATCAACGAGCTGTTCGACTACGGCCGCCCGGCGCGCATCATGCTTGCCGCCCTGGTCGATCGTGGCGAACGCCAACTGCCGGTCGCGGCCGATTTCGTGGCCGCCCATGTCACCGTGCAGAAAGGGCAGGCGCTGGTGCTCAAGCGCGCCGACGACGGACAATTCACGTTAACCATCGATCACGTATAACCCTACGCTTAACTCTACGCCCATTCACCATGCTCAATCCGCAACTGAACAAACACGGCGAACTGCAGCACCTGCTGTCGATCGAGGGACTGCCCAAGTCCATCCTCAATCACATCCTCGATACCGCCTCGTCGTTCGTCGGCATTTCCGACCGCGATGTAAAAAAAGTACCGCTGATGCGCGGCAAATCGGTGTTCAACCTGTTCTTCGAGAACTCCACCCGTACCCGCACCACGTTCGAGATCGCCGCCAAGCGCCTGTCGGCCGACGTGATCAACCTGAACATCCAGGCGTCGTCGGCCAGCAAGGGCGAATCCCTGCTCGACACCATCGACAACCTGTCGGCCATGCACGCCGACATGTTCGTGGTGCGCCACGCGCAGTCGGGCGCGCCGTACCTGATCGCCAAGCACCTGATGGAAACCAGGCAGTCGCATGTGCACGTGGTCAACGCCGGTGATGGTCGCCATGCCCACCCCACCCAGGGGTTGCTGGACATGTACACGATCCGCCACTACAAGAAAGATTTCACGAATTTGCGCGTGGCCATCGTCGGCGACATCCTGCACAGCCGGGTGGCGCGCTCCGATATCCACGCCCTGACCACGCTGGGCGTGCCGGAAGTGCGCGCGATCGGCCCGCACACCCTGCTGCCGGGCGGCCTCGAGCAAATGGGCGTACGTACCTTCACCAACATGGATGAAGGCTTGAAAGACGTCGATGTGATCATCATGCTGCGCCTGCAAAACGAGCGCATGAGCGGCGCGCTGCTGCCGTCGGCGCAGGAATACTTCAAGAGCTACGGTCTGACACCCGAGCGCCTGGCGCTGGCCAAGCCCGACGCCATCGTGATGCACCCCGGTCCGATGAACCGTGGTGTGGAAATCGATTCGGCCGTGGCCGATGGCGCGCAAGCGGTGATTTTGCCGCAGGTAACTTTCGGGATCGCCGTCCGCATGGCGGTGATGAGCATCGTGGCAGGTACGCAGGGATGAGCGCAGGTATGAAAAATATTGTTATCAAAAACGGCCAGGTGATCGACCCGGCCAACGGCATCGACGGCCAGCACGACCTGTACATTGTCGATGGCAAGATTGCCGCCATTGGCACCGCGCCGCAAGGTTTTACCGCCGACCAGACCATCGACGCAGCCGGCCTGATCGTGTCGCCCGGCTTCGTCGACCTGGCCGCGCGCCTGCGCGAACCGGGCTACGAATACAAGGCCACGCTGGACTCGGAAATGCAGGCTGCCATGCAAGGCGGCGTGACCAGCCTGGTGTGCCCACCCGACACCGACCCGGTCCTCGATGAACCTGGCCTGGTGGAAATGCTGAAGCACCGCGCCCGCTCGCTGAACCAGGCCCACGTGCACCCGCTGGGCGCGCTGACCATGGGCCTGAAAGGCAAGGCGCTGACCGAAATGGCCGAGCTGACCGAATCGGGCTGCATCGGGTTCTCGCAGGCCGAGGAAGTCATCGAAGACACCAACGTGCTGCTGCGCGCGCTGCAATACGCGGCCACGTTCGGCTTCACCGTGTGGCTGCGTCCGCAGGATGCGCATATCGGCCGGGGCGGCATTGCTGCCAGCGGTCCGCTGGCGTCGCGCCTGGGCCTGTCCGGCGTGCCGGTCATGTCCGAAACCATCGCTTTGCACACGATTTTCGAGCTGATGCGCTCTACCGGCGCGCGCGTGCACCTGTGCCGTATTTCGTCGGCTGCCGGTCTCGAGTTGATCCGTGGAGCCAAGGCCGAAGGACTGCCGGTCACGTGCGACGTCGGCGCCCACCACGTGCATATGACCGATGCCGACATCGGTTTCTTCGACTCCAACGCGCGCATGACGCCGCCGTTCCGCAGCCAGCGCGACCGCGATGCGATCCGCCTGGGCCTGCTCGACGGCACCATCGACGCGCTGTGCTCGGACCACACGCCGGTGGACGACGACGAGAAACTGCTGCCGTTCGGCGAAGCTTCGCCAGGTGCTACCGGGCTGGAACTGCTGCTGTCGCTGAGCCTGAAATGGGCCACCGATTACGCTGCCCAGCAACACACCGGAGATATGCGTCCACTGGCGCGGGCGATCGCCCACATCACGTCCGAGCCGGCCCGCGTGGCGGGACTGGCTGCCGGCACCTTGTCGGTGGGCGCGGTGGCCGACGTGGTGGTGTTCGATCCGGAAGCGCACTGGACGGTAGAAGCAGCTGCCCTGGCCAGCCAGGGCAAGCATACGCCTTTCCTCGGCTACAACCTGGCCGGGCAGGTGCGCACGACCATCGTGGCGGGTCACGTCGCGTTCCAGCGTTCTTGATGGCATGAAGTTGTCTACCATGTTGCGCCTGGCGCGCGTGCTCACGCACGTGCTGCAGGGCATGGCGATTTGCGCTGTCGTGTTCCCGTGGCTGGGGCAGGAGCGGCGCAACGGCCATATCCGCCGCTGGTCGCGCCAGTTGCTGTCGTTGTGTAATGTGACGGTGGTGCAGGACGGCGGCGTCAGCGCTGCCGCGCCGGCGCCGGTGCTGTCGCAGGCGATGGTGGTGTCGAACCACGTCTCGTGGCTCGATATTTTCGTGATCCACAGCCTGTACCCCAGCCATTTCGTGGCCAAGGCCGAAATCCGGTCGTGGCCGCTGGCCGGGTGGCTGGCGCAGAAGGCCGGCACCGTCTTTATCGCGCGCGGCAACCGGCGCGACCTGCGCCTGATTTTCGAAGGATTGGTGACGACCTTGCAGCGCGGCGAGCGGGTGGCGTTCTTCCCTGAAGGGACCACCGCTTCGCAAGGGGAGTTGCTGCCGTTTCACGCCAACCTGTTCGAGGCCGCCATCGACGCCCAGGTGCCGGTGCAGCCGTTCGCGCTGCGCTACGTGGACGCCGCCGGCGCCTTGCACCACTCGGTCGATTTCATCGGCGAGATGACGTTTGCCGAGAGCATCGTGGCAATCCTGGACGGGCCGCCGGTGACCGCGCGCGTGGCCATCATGCCGGCCATCGCGACTGTCGGCGCGCACCGGCGCGAGCTGGCCGAAGCGGCGCACCAGGCGGTTGCCAGCGCACTAGGCGTGGCTTCCGCCTCCCATTAAACCTTCTTTTTGGCCGGTTCCTGGAACTGCGGACACTGCACTTGCAGCAGGCTGCGGTCTTCCAGGCACATGGCCGACAACTGCCCACCCCACACGCAGCCACTGTCGAGGCCGATCAGGTCGGGGCGCACGGTCAGCCCCAGCGCCGACCAGTGGCCGAACACCACCGTAGCGTTTGCGCTCTGGCGGCCCGGCACCTCGAACCACGGCATCAGGCCGGACGACGGGTCGGCCTTGCCGCTTTCCTTCATCTTGAAGTCCATCACTCCTGCCGCATCGCAAAAACGCAGCCGCGTCATGGCGTTGATGATGCAGCGCAGGCGGTCGGCGCCGGTCAGCTGGTCCGACCATTGGGCCGGCTCGTTGCCGTACATCTGCGCCAAAAATTCTGCAAAGGCGTGGTCGGGACCGCGCAGCATTGCTTGCACTTCGCCGGCCAGGGCCAGCGCCTGTTGCGCGTTCCATTGCGGCAGCAGGCCGGCGTGCACCAGCACGTGTTCGCGGCCGGCGGCGTGGACCGAGATCGCCAGCGGCCGGCGCCGCACCCAGTCGATCAGGTCGTCGCGGTCGGGGGCTGTGAGAATCTCGGCCAGGGTATCGGACTTGTGCTCGGCGCGGATGCCATAGGCCACCGCCAGCAGGTGCAGGTCGTGATTGCCGAGCACGCTGTCGATGCGCCCGTCGCTGGCCAGCGCCAGTTGGCGCACATGGCGCAGCGTTGCCAGCGAGTCGGGGCCCCGGTTGATCAGGTCGCCTGCAAACAGGATGGCAGGCGCCATATTGCCGCACTCGGCCGCATGCGCACGGATGCGGTCGAGCATGGACAGCGCTTGCTCGTGGCAGCCTTGCAGATCCCCGATGACATAGGTTTGCATATTAAATACTCATTAATCGTTGTTTGGGGGATTTGAAATAGCGGGTAAATCGGTATCCAGGATGATTTTTTGCCCATTTGCACCGAAGTTTTACATAAAATATCGCCTAATATTAACTAACGCTTGCTGCAGGATACTAAATGATTTTTGTTACAGGTGGTGCCGGCTTCATCGGTTCGAATTTTGTCCTCGACTGGCTGGCCCAGTCCGATGAGCCAGTTGTCAACTTCGACAAGCTCACGTACGCCGGCAATCTGAATAATCTTGCCACCCTGAAGCAGGATGCGCGCCACATCTTCGTGCGCGGCGACATCTGCGACCAGGCCCAGGTCCTGGCGCTGTTCCAGGAACACAAGCCACGCGCGGTGGTGCACTTCGCCGCCGAAAGCCACGTCGATCGTTCGATCCTGGGACCTGGCGAATTCATTAACACCAACATCAACGGTACCTTCAGCCTGCTCGAAGCGGCGCGTGCCTACTGGTCGGCGCTGCCGGAGGGCGAAAAGTCGGCGTTCCGCTTCCTGCACGTGTCCACCGACGAAGTGTATGGCACGCTGGGCCCGGACGATGCACCGTTCACCGAAACCACCGCGTTTGCACCCAACAGTCCGTATTCGGCTTCGAAAGCGGCCTCGGACCACCTGGTACGCTCGTACTTCCATACGTACGGCCTGCCGGTGGTGACCACCAACTGCTCGAACAACTACGGTCCGTACCACTTCCCGGAAAAACTGATCCCGTTGATCATCGCCAACGCCCAGGCCGGCAAACCGCTGCCGATTTACGGCGACGGCCAGCAAGTGCGTGACTGGCTGTACGTGAGCGACCACTGCGCCGCTATCCGCCGCGTGCTGGAAGCCGGTCGCCTGGGCGAGACCTACAACGTGGGCGGCTGGAACGAAATGGCCAACCTCGACGTGGTGCATACGCTGTGCGACATGCTCGACCAGCAAAAGCCGAAGGCCGATGGCAGCAGCTACCGCGCCCAGATCACCTATGTCAAAGACCGCCCGGGCCACGACCGTCGTTACGCCATCGACGCCCGCAAGCTCGAGCGCGAACTGGGCTGGAAACCGGCCGAGACCTTCGAGACCGGCATCGCCAAGACCGTGCAGTGGTACCTCGACAACCAGGCCTGGGTCACCGATGTGCAATCGGGCAGCTATGCCAACTGGGTGGAAACCAACTACTTCAACCGCGAAGGCCAGCAATGAGCGCCGCGAAAAATCCCCTGAACCGCAAGGGCATCATCCTCGCCGGCGGTTCCGGCACCCGCCTGTACCCGGTCACCATGGCCGTCTCCAAGCAATTGCTGCCGATCTACGACAAGCCGATGATATATCATCCGCTGACGGTATTGATGTTAGCCGGTATCACCGAAATCCTGCTGATTTCGACGCCGCAAGATACGCCGCGCTTCCAGGAATTGCTGGGCGACGGCAGCCAGTGGGGCATCAAGCTCAGCTATGCGGTACAGCCCTCGCCGGACGGCCTGGCGCAAGCCTTCATCATCGGCAAGGAATTCATTGGCGATGCGCCATCGGCGCTGATCCTCGGCGATAACATCTACTATGGCAACGATCTTGACGCCCTGCTGCGCAGCGCCAGCGAGGAGCCAGCAGGCGCCACCGTGTTCGCCTACCACGTGCAAGACCCCGAGCGTTACGGCGTGGTGGAGTTCGACGACGGCCGCACTGCCATCTCGATCGAGGAAAAGCCGCTCAAGCCCAAATCGAACTACGCAGTCACCGGCCTGTACTTCTACGATAACAAGGTGTGCGATATCGCCGCCAGCATCAAGCCGTCGCCGCGCGGCGAGCTGGAAATTACCGATGTCAACCGCGTTTACCTCGAGCAGAACAAGCTCAAGGTGGAAGTGATGGGACGCGGCATGGCCTGGCTCGACACCGGCACCCACGACTCGCTGCTGGAAGCGGGGCAATTCATCGCCACCATTGAAAAGCGCCAGGGCCTGAAAGTTGCGTGCCCTGAAGAAATCGCTTACCGCAAGGGCTATATCACCGCCGACCAGGTACGCAAGCTGGCCGAGCCGCTGAAGAAAAACAATTACGGCCAGTACTTGCTGCAAATTCTGGAAGATAAGGTTATCTCGAGATGAACGTTGTGACCACTCATCTGCCTGGCTTGCTGGTGCTGGAGCCACGCGTGTTCGGCGACGATCGTGGCTACTTTTTCGAAAGCTATAACGCCCGCCGGTTCAAGGAATTGTCGGGCGTTGATCCGGTCTTCGTGCAAGACAATCATTCGCGCTCGGCCAAGGGCGTGTTGCGCGGCCTGCATTACCAGATCCAGCAAGCCCAGGGCAAGCTGGTGCGCGTGACCGAAGGCGCGGTGTTCGACGTCGCCGTCGATCTGCGCAAGAGCTCGCCGACCTTCGGCCAGTGGTTCGGCATCGAGCTGTCGGCCGAAAACAAGCGCCAGTTGTGGATCCCTGCCGGCTTCGCGCATGGCTTCGTGGTCACGTCCGAGGTCGCCTCGTTCCTGTACAAGACCACTGATTACTGGGCGCCCGAGTTCGAGCGCGCGGTGTTGTGGAACGATCCGGCGATCGGCATCGACTGGCCGCTCGATGGTGAGCCGCAATTGTCCGGCAAGGATCAAGTGGCATCGCTGCTGGCCGATGCCGAGGTCTTCGCATGAAGATCCTGCTGACCGGTAGCACCGGCCAGGTCGGTTACGAGCTGGCCCGCAGCCTGCAAGGCCTGGGCGAAGTCGTGGCGGTCGATCGCGACGTCATGGACCTGTCCAACCTGGACCAGGTGCGCGACGTGATCCGCACCGTGCGTCCGCAACTGATTGTCAACCCGGCCGCCTACACCGCCGTGGACAAGGCCGAGAGCGAGCCGGAGCTGGCGTACCGCGTCAATGCGGAAGCCCCGGGCCTGATGGCGCAGGAAGCGAAACTGCTGGGCGCGGCCATGGTGCATTACTCCACCGACTACGTGTTCGATGGCAGCGACCCGTCGCCGCGCGGCGAGGACGATGCCACCGGCCCGCTCAATGTGTATGGCGCCAGCAAGCTTGCCGGCGAGCAGGCGATTGCCGCTGCCGGCATCGACCACCTGATCTTCCGGACCAGCTGGGTGTATGGCATGCGCGGCAAGAACTTCCTGCTGACCATGATGCGCCTGGCCAAGGAACGCGAGGAATTGAAGGTCGTGGCCGACCAGCACGGCGCACCGACCTGGAGCCGCACCATCGCCGACACCACGGCCCTGGTGCTGGCCCAGGCCGGTCCGGCCGGTGCCGACTGGTGGCGCCAGAACAGCGGCGTCTATCACCTGAGTGCACAAGGCCAGACCACCTGGTTCGAGTTCACCCAGGCCATCGTCGAAGCGGCCGGGCTGTCGTGCCGCGTGCTGCCGATCGGCAGCGCGGATTACCCGACCCCGGCCCGTCGTCCACAGTACTCGGTGATGTCGTCCGAGCGCCTGGTATCACGTTTCTGCCACCTGCCCGACTGGAAGCAGGCCCTGCATCTCTGCATGGGCTAAGCGCCTGGCATTACCGCAACATCACGTTACAAACCTGGCGAGTTTGTATCGATTGGTAAGCAAGCAAGCTTTACCAATATTCCACTGCTAAGATCGCGGCGCACATTTTTTGCGCCGCGCATCGCCACTCTCCCTCGCTTTGCGCATAGATCTCCACCGATGCGTGTCTGTGGCCGGCTATCCGGTACAATCGAGTTGACGTGCTGACAACCCAGCCGTCCGACGTAGCAGGCGCCTTCGGTAATATGGACCACCTATGTTCTCTTTCTTGTTGAGCTTTATCGCTTCCGCACTCCTGACCTTGCTGGTGATCAAGGAGTCACGCCTGCATGGGTCGGCGCTCGATGCCGTCGCCGGCGTGCAGAAGGTGCATGCGCACCGGGTGGCGCGCATCGGCGGACTGTCGATTTTCCTGGCGGTGGCGCTCAGCTCCGCCATTTCCATCTGGCGCGTGCCCACCATGGGATCGTGGCTGGCGGCTTTGCTGCTGTGTTCGGCCGTAGCGTTCGCCGGCGGCATCGTCGAAGACTACACGGGCCGGGTCAGTCCGGCGCGCCGCCTGCTGCTGACCATGGCCGCTGCCGCGCTCGGCTTTTTCCTGCTCGACGCCCGCATCGACCGCATCGATTGGCCGTTTGCCGTGCTGCCGCTGGGGTACTGGTGGTTCACCCTGCCGCTGACGGTGCTGGCGGTCTCGGGCATCGCCAACGCCATCAATATCATCGACGGTTTCAATGGACTGGCGAGCGTGGTGTGCATTTGCATGTTGCTGTCGCTTGGCTATGTCGCGCTGCAAGTGAACGACACCTTCGTGCTGGTGGCCGCACTGATGGTGGCCGGCGCCACGGCCGGCTTCCTGATCTGGAACTACCCGGTGGGGCTGATCTTTCTCGGCGACGGCGGCGCCTATTTCATCGGTTTCATGCTGGGCGAGCTGGCCTTGTTGCTGGTCATGCGTAATCCCGAGGTATCGACCTGGTATGCGGCGTTGTTGCTGATCTATCCGGCATTTGAAACGCTGTTCTCGGTGTATCGCAGAATGTTTGTACGTGGAAAGTCACCTGCAATTCCCGACGGCATACATTTGCACAGCCTGATTTTTCGGCGGGTGGTGCAGTGGGCCGTGGGGCGCAAGGAAGCGCGGGCACTGGTGCGCCGCAATTCGCTGACCTCGCCTTATCTGTGGCTGTTTTCGCTGTCGGCGGTGATACCGGCCACGCTGTTCTGGAATAACACCACAGTATTAATTGCGTGTTGCCTGGTATTTATGGCCAGTTACATCTGGATTTATGTGCGCATCGTGCGTTTTAAAGCGCCGCGCTGGATGATCAGGCATAAGAAACCGTAATTTCTCGCTGATGGAGTAATATATTCTGGCAGTGAAAATATATAGTCATCACTTAAAGGATCAATATGGACTTGAGTAAATTAACTTCTGCACAATTACGTGATTTGCAGGAGCAGTTAAAAGACGAACTGAAGCAGCGCGCCAGCCAGGACCGTTCCGAGGCGCTGGAGCAAATCCACGCCATCGCGCGCAGCGTCGGTTTGCCGCTCAAGGAACTGCTGGGCGCCGCCCCGGTGCGCAGCGGCCGTACCGGACCGGTGGCAGCACGCTACCGCAACCCGGCCGATGCCTCGCAACAATGGACCGGTCGCGGCCGCCAGCCGAAATGGGTCAAGGACTGGGTGGACGGCGGCAACGATATCGCCGGCCTGAAAATCTGACGTCCTCTGTCGGTCCCTGCAAGACGGCGCCGGGGCTTGCCTGTCGCCGCCATCGCACTTACTATGTCAGCATTCTGGTATTTACATCAAGTGGTTAAGTTTTTAGCCACTGCCGCAACTTCCCATCAGGGTTCCTTCCAATCCCGCTTCTCTCTGACGGTTTGCACCGCCAGCAAGGGCACGACTGACATTGATTATGGTTTCCTTATCCAAGACGATCTTCAAGGCTTACGACATTCGCGGCATCATCGATAAAACCCTCGACGAAGGCGTCGCGCGCCAGATCGGCCAGGCCTTCGGCCAGGCGGCCCTGGCCAAGGGCGAGCAAACCGTGGTGATCGGCCGCGACGGTCGTCTGTCGGGTCCGGCACTGACTGCGGCGCTGGCGCAGGGCTTGCAAGCGGCCGGCGTCAACGTGATCGACCTGGGCGTGGTGGCCACGCCGATGGTGTATTTTGGCACCAACGTGCTGGGTGCGGCCTCCGGCATCATGGTCACCGGCAGCCATAATCCACCGGACTACAACGGTTTCAAGATGGTGCTCGCCGGCGAGGCCATCCACGGTGAATCGATCACCGCGCTGTACCAGAGCATCGTCGATCACGATGGTTCCCAGGCTGCCGTGCCGGGCAGCTATAGCACCCACGACATCCGCGCCCAGTACCTCGAGCGCATCATCGGCGACGTCAAGGTGGCGCGTCCGATCAAGATCGCTGTCGATTGCGGCAACGGCGTGGCCGGCGCATTTGCTGGCGACCTGTACCGTGGCATGGGTTGCGAAGTGATCGAACTGTTCTGCGAAGTGGACGGCACCTTCCCCAACCACCATCCCGATCCGGCCCATCCGGAAAACCTGCAAGACCTGATTCGCGCCCTGCAGGAGTCCGACGCTGAAATCGGCCTGGCTTTCGACGGCGACGGTGACCGCCTGGGCCTGGTGACCAAGGATGGCCAGATCATTTACCCGGACCGCCAGATGATGTTGTTTGCGGAAGATGTGCTGTCGCGTAACCCTGGTGAGCAGATCCTCTACGACGTCAAGTGCACGCGCCACCTGGCGCCGTACATCGAGAAGTCGGGCGGCGTGCCGCTGATGTACAAGACCGGCCACTCGCTGGTAAAAGCCAAGCTCAAGGAAACCGGCGCGCCACTGGGCGGCGAGATGAGCGGCCATATCTTCTTCAAGGACCGCTGGTACGGTTTCGATGACGGCCTGTACGCCGGCGCCCGCATGCTGGAAATTCTCACCAAGCAGGCCGATCCGTCGGCGCTGCTCAACGCGCTGCCGCAGTCCGACAGCACGCCCGAGCTGCACCTGCACCTGGCCGAAGGCGAAAACTTCATCGTGATGGACCACCTGCGCGCCAACGCGCAGTTCCCGGGCAACAAGCAGATCATCACCATCGACGGCCTGCGCGTGGAATACGAAGACGGCTTCGGCCTGGCGCGTTCGTCCAACACCACGCCAGTGATCGTGATGCGTTTCGAAGCCGAAACGCCGGCCGCGCTGGCGCGCATCCAGGGCCAGTTCCGCGACGTGATCCTGGCTGCCAAACCGGACGCCGAGCTGCCGTTCTAAACCCATGGCGACGCAAGCGCGCGGCGGCAAGCCGCTGAATATTTTGCTGGTGCGCGTGTCGTCGCTCGGCGATGTGCTGCACAACCTGCCCATGGTGGCCGACATCGCCCGCCACTTCCCGGACGCCAATATCGACTGGGTGGTGGAGGAGGGCTTTGTCAGCCTGGTGCGGCTCAACCCGCGCGTGCGCACCATCATTCCGTTTGCGCTGCGGCGCTGGCGCAAAAGCCTGGGCAAGCCTGAAACGCGGGCCGAGATCAAGGCGTTTTTCCGCACCCTGCGCGCACAAGAGTATGACTACGTGTTCGACACCCAGGGCTTGCTCAAGACCGGCGTCATCATGGGCGCGGCGCGCGTGGTCAAGGGCGGGCGCAAGGTCGGCATGGCCAACGGCAGCGAAGGCTCGGGCTACGAAGGCATCTCGCGCATCTTCCACAACCTCAGCGTACCGACCGACCCGCGCACCCACGCGGTGGCGCGCGGACGCATCGTTGCCGCTGCCGCGCTTGGCTATTCGGTCGATACGCCTGCTGATTTCGGCCTGGCGCCGCTCGCGGACGATACCGCGCGTCCCGACTGGATGCCGTCCGCGTACACCGTGTTCTTCCACGGCACCGCGCGCGACGCCAAGAAATGGGCGCCCGACCACTGGATCGCCCTGGGCCGTGCACTGGACCCCATGACCATCCTGCTGCCGTGGGGTTCGCCCAAGGAAAAGGCGGAAGCCGAACACCTGGCCGCCAGCCTGCCCAATGCCCGGCTGCTGCCCAAGCTGTCGATGGCGGACGCGGTGCTGCTGGCGCGCCGCGCCGACCTGGTGATTGGCGTCGATACCGGCCTGACCCACATCGCGGCCGCCTTCGTGCGGCCCACGGTGGAAATCTATGCCGACTCGCCGCGCTGGAAGACCGAGGGCAACTGGTCGCCGCGCATCATCAACCTGGGCGACACCGGCGCACCGCCGACGGTGGCGCAGGTGCTGGCCGCTGCCCGCACCCTGTTGGCAGGGGCCTGAGATGCGCCTGCTCTATACATTGGCATGGTGGCTGGCCCTGCCGCTGGTGCTGGCGCGCCTGTGGCTGCGCGGACGCCGTGAGCCGGGTTACCGCCAGCACTGGGCCGAGCGCCTGGGACTGTATGGCAAGGCTGCGTCATCTTCTGCCGCACCGGTGCTGTGGGTACACGCAGTCTCGGTAGGCGAAACGCGCGCCGCCGAGCCGCTGGTCAACGCCTTGCTGGCCGCGTATCCGCAGAGCCATATCGTGCTTACCCACATGACGCCCACTGGCCGTGACACCGGCCGCACGCTGTTCGCCAGGCATGGCGCGCGGCTGGTGCAAGCCTATCTGCCGTACGACACCGGCCTGATGGTGTCCGGCTTCATCCGGCATTTCAAGCCGTCAGTATGCATCCTGATGGAAACCGAAGTGTGGCCGAACCTGATCGCCACGTGCGGCCGGCGCGGCGTGCCGGTGGTGCTGGCCAATGCCCGCCTGTCGCAGAAGTCGCTGGGCAAGGCGCAGCGCCTCGGTGCGCTGATCCGCGCGGCGGCGCAAGGCATCACCCTGGTAGCCGCACAGACAGAGGCCGATGCCGCGCGCGTGCGGTCGCTTGGCGTGCCACGCGTGGAAGTCACGGGCAGCATCAAGTTCGACGTGGTGGTGCCGCCAGCGGCGCTGGCCGTGGGCGCCACCTTGCGCGCGGCCATCGGCGCGCGGCCGGTGCTGCTGTGCGCCAGCACCCGCGATGGCGAGGAAGCGTTGATCCTGGAAGCCTTCCGCCGCGACCGCGCCGCGCTGCCGGCCAAAACCTTGTTGCTGATCGTGCCGCGCCATCCGCAGCGCTTTGACGACGTGGAAAAAATGATCGGCTGGCAGGGACTCAATGTACAGCGCCGCAGTACGCTGGAGCCGAGCGCATCGCTGGCGGCCCATATCGACGTGATGCTCGGTGATACGATGGGGGAGATGTTTGCGTACTACGACGTGTGCGACGTCGCTTTCGTGGGCGGCAGCCTGCTGCCGCTGGGCGGCCAGAACCTGATCGAACCGGCCGCGCTGGGCAAGCCGGTACTGATCGGCCCGCACACCTTCAATTTCGAGCTGGTGACACAGGAGGCAGTGGCCGCCGGCGGCGCCATGCGCGTGGCGGACGCCCCCGAACTGATGGCGCAGGCGGCAAGCCTGCTCAACGATATGGAAGCGCGCAGCGCCATGGGTGCCAGGGCGCTGGCATTCGCCAGCCAGCACCGCGGCGCCACCGCGCGCACGCTGGTGCTGTTGCAGCCGCTGCTGCGCAGCACAGCGGGCGATCAGTAACCCATTTTGCCGGCTGCTTGCTGCAGCGTGGTGTCGAGCTGCTTGCGGATTGCTGCAGCAGTACGCTGCTCCACGGCGGGGTCCTGCAGGCTCGACAAATCGTAGTTGAGTCCGATTTCCGTAGCAGGTACGCTGCCGTCCGGGCCGCCGGACATCCGGATTTCCTCGCCATTCTTGTCCAGCAGCGCCAGCACGATGCGCGCATGGATGGTGGCCGCACCCACATTTTCCTTGTTCATGGTCCTGGTGCGGATGCCCATGCCGCGCGCATAGGGGTTGTCGCTGGTGGTATCGAGGACCACGAACACCAGGTCGGCACCGGTGTCGCGCGCGATCGCCTGCAATTCGGGCTTGACGCGATGGGTGAGGGAGACCCAGGGGGTGCCGCCGTTCAATTTTTCCGCCAGCGCGGTATCGGGCGGGACCGCAACGACCGACCATTGCGGACGGGCCGCTTGCAGGCGCTGCTCCACCACGCGCAACGCAGTGCGGTTCAATTCGCCTTTCTGATCGACGACCTTTTGGTCGTTATTGAACACGGTCAGGCCGAAGTGGACCACCGGCGTCTTTTCCTCGAGCAGCGACACGATGGCGACTTTTTTGATATTGCGGTCCTCCTCAGCGGTGCGCGGCGGCGTCGCCGCGCAGCCGCTCAGTACCGAGGCGAACACGAGCAGTGTGACAGTGGAAGGGAAAAGCTGGCGCAGGCGTTGAATGAACATGATTTCCTGATAGGAATGATAGTAAGGCGCCTATTTCGCTACCTCCATATCATTTCTGACCAGAACAATTTAATTCATGAGGCACACGCCCAACAATCTCAACCGCCGCCGATACCCGCGATGATGACGCCGGTTCCGCCACAATTGCCACAGGCAACGCGATCGCCATCCTGCTCCAGCTGACCACTGCCGTGACAAATCGGACAGACATCTTCACCAGTGCCGGGCGTACCGGCGGGCGCATCATCGCCGGGATTGCGTGTAATAGCGTTTGCCATGACGACCTCGAAAAATAAAAGGAAGTGTCATTTTTACACGTTAGCCTGACAAGCCGCACTCGTTTCGACTAAGCAACTGGACTAGTTGAACAGCACCGGCAGTTCCTGCGCCCGTTTGCGCAGCAGGTTGCGGGCGTCGTCGTATTCTGGATAAATCAGGCCCACGGTGTCCCAGAAGGCGGCGCTGTGGTTCATTTCCAGCGTGTGCGCCAGTTCGTGGGCGACCACGTAGTCGATCAGCGGCAGCGAGAAGTGGATCAGTTTCCAGTTCAGGCGGATCTTGCGGTCGGCCGTGCACGAGCCCCAGCGGGTGCCGGCCGATGACAGGCCGAACGAGCTGTAATGCACCCCCAGCCTTTCCGCGTACAAATCCAGGCGCTGCACGAACAACTGCTTCGCTTCGTGCTGGTACCACGCTTTGACGCGCTCCTTGAGCGTGTGTTCGGTGGCGCCCGGCAGCAGCACCATGGTCAGTTCGCGGGTGGCGGCATCGAAACTGCTGCGGTAGCGGCCGCCGACCAGCAGGCGCAGCGTGATGTCGGCGCCAAGGTAGGGCAGCTGGGCGCCGTCGATCCATTCCACCGGTGGCTTTTGCAGGCGGGCGGCGCGGCGTTCGCGGCGTTCCTTGAGCTTGGCCAGGATCCAGCCCTGCTTGGTGCGGATGGCATTGTCGATCTCGGTGATGGTCACGCGCTTGGGGGCGGTCACGCGCAGGCCGTCGTCGTCGATCATGAAACCGATCGAGCGACGCGTCGAGCGACGCAGTTCGTATTCGAGGATGAATTCGCCCACTTGCAGCTGGCGCTTGGAGCTGTGTTCGGGCACAGGCGCCGGCGGGCGGGATTTGACGGGCACCGCGATGGCGGGCGGGGCAACCGGGGCAACTGGCGTAGCAGGCGTGATATAGGGAGAAACCGGCGGCGGCTTGGCGGCCGGCGGGGGCACCGACCAGACCGGCGCCGTGTACACCGAGCGGGGCGGCGGGGCCGCCTCGCGACCGAACAGGTCGGGCTGGTCGATAGCAGCGGCTGCGGCGGGCTGTGCCGCCGCTGGAACGGGCTCCGCCTGCGCCTGCGTGGTCAGGTCGTCGAGCCAGCGTTGTAGGCGTGGGGCGAAATGACGCGCATTTCTGATTCTATCCAATTTTCCACCTGTTGCATCATGCCGTCCGGCGTTTGTCCTTCGGAAGAAATAGGCTTGCCAATCGATACTGTAACAAGCCCTGGCCGTTTAATGAAAGAATTTTTGGGCCAGCATTCGCCCGAGTTGTGGGCGATCGGTACCACCACCGCGCCGGTGGCAATCGCCAGCCGGGTGCCGCCGCTCTTGTACTTGCCGGCCTGGCCCACGGGGATCCGTGTGCCTTCGGGGAACATGATGATCCACTGGCCGTCGGCCAGCCGTTTTTTGCCGATCCGTACCACGTGCTTGAAGGCGTTCTTGCCCTGCTTGCGGTCGATCGGGATCATGCGCATCAGCGCCATGGCCCAGCCGAAGAACGGAATGTACAGGATCTCCTTCTTGAACACGAACACCAGCGGACGCGGCAAGTTGGGCAGCAAAAAGATGGTTTCCCATGCCGACTGGTGCTTCGACAGTACCACGGCCGGCGCATCCGGGAAGTTTTCAGCGCCGCGGATTTCGTAACGGATGCCGCAGATCACCTTCAGGCACCAGACGATGAACACGTTCCAGCGCGACGTGACCCAGAAGCGCTTGTTGTACGGCAGCGGCGCGGCCAGGAAGCATACCAGCGACCAGATCACGGTGGCCACGATCATCACGATGGTGAACAGCAGCGAACGCAAAAACAAAACGGGATGACCCAATGCAGACTCCAGATACTTTTATTGATTGATGGCAGGCGCCGGTGCAGGCACGGCGGCGGTCTTGAGCAGGTGCGCCACCATGGCCGCCAGGTCCGCGAACACTTGCGTGCCGGGCGGCAGGCCGCCGGTGGCCTGGGTTTTTTCGCCCTTGCCGGTCAACACCAGGTACGGCACGCAGCCGCTGACATACCCCGCCTGCAGGTCGCGCAGCGAATCGCCCACGACCGGCACGCCTTTGAGGCTGAGCTTGTAGCGCTGGGCGATTTCGGAAAACATGCCCGGCTTCGGTTTGCGGCAATCGCAGTTGTCGGCCGCCGCGTGCGGGCAGAAGAATACCGCGTCGATGTCGGCGCCCACTTGCTGCGCCAGGCTGTGCATTTTGTGGTGGATGGCGTTGAGGGTGACCATGTCGAACAGTTCGCGGGCGATGCCCGACTGGTTCGACGCGACCACCACCCGGTAGCCGGCCTGGTTCAGGCGCGCAATCGCCTCGAGCGAGCCGGGCACCGGGATCCACTCGGCCGGCGACTTGATGAAGTCGGGCGAGTCGTGATTGATCACGCCGTCGCGGTCGAGGATGATCAGCTTGATGGCCGGCGCACCCATTTACGCCGCCAGCTTCGAAATGTCGGCCACGCGGTTCATCATGCCGTGCAGCGACGACAGCAAGGCCAGGCGGTTGTTGCGCAGGGCAACATCCTCGGCCATCACCATCACGTCGTTGAAGAAGGCATCGACCGCGTCGCGCAGCTGCGCCAGGGTTTTCAGTGCATCCTCAAAGTCGCCGCGGATGAACGCCGCGTCGATGTCAGGCTGCACGCGGGTGACGGCAGCAGCCAGGTCTTTTTCGGCCCGGTCTTGCAGCAGGGCGGTATCGACCACAAGCGCGCCCACGGCAGCCAGCGCTGCTTCGTTCTTTTTCAGGATGTTGGTGATGCGCTTGTTGGCGGCAGCCAGCGACGCCGCTTCCGGCAGCGCGGCAAACGCTTTGACTGCTTCCAGGCGCTGCACGATGTCGTCCAGGCGGTCCGGGTTTTGCGCCACGACCGCTTCGATTTCATTCGGCGAGAAGCCGCGCTCGCGCAGGATGCCGCGCAGGCGGTCCATCATGAAGGCGAAGACGTCACGCGCCGGATCGGTAAAGCCGGCCACGCCGGTGAATTGCTGGGCCGCCGCTTCGAGCAGGCCGCTGATCGACAGTATCAGGCGTTTTTCGATCAGCATGCGCAGCACGCCCAGGGCGTGGCGGCGCAGCGCGAACGGGTCCTTGTCGCCGGTGGGCTGCAGGCCGATCGACCAGATGCCCACCAGGGTTTCGAGCTTGTCGGCCAGCGCCACGGCCGTGCCGGTGACGGTTGACGGCAGCGCGTCGCCGGCAAAGCGCGGCTGGTAGTGCTCGGATGCAGCCAGGGCCACGTCTTCCGGCTCGCCGTCGTTGCGGGCGTAGTAGGTGCCCATGATGCCTTGCAGCTCGGGGAACTCGCCGACCATGTCGGTCAGCAGGTCGGCCTTCGACAGCTTGGCGGCGCGGGTGGCCATGGCGGTGTCGCCGCCGATCTGGGTGGCGATGAAGCCGGCCAGGCCCGAGACGCGCTCGCTGCGCTCGGCTTGCGTGCCCAGCTTGTTGTGGTACACGACGTTCTTGAGCAGCGGCAAGCGCGACTCCAGCGTCTTCTTCTTGTCCTGCTCGAAGAAGAACTTGGCATCGGACAGGCGCGGGCGCACCACGCGCTCGTTACCGCCGATAATCGCCTGCGGCGTGTCGGTGGCGATGTTGGAAACGATCAGGAAGCGCGAACGCAGCTTGCCGTCGGCATCGGTCAGCGCAAAGTATTTCTGGTTGGTCTGCATGGTAAGGATCAGGCATTCCTGCGGCACGGCCAGGAACTCTTCCTCGAAATGGCACGCGTACACCACCGGCCATTCGACCAGGGCGGTCACTTCGTCGAGCAGCGCTTCGGGCATCAGCACTTGGTCGGCGCCGGCGGCGGCCAGCAACTCGGCGCGGATTTTTTCCTTGCGCTGGTCCACGCCGGCCAGGACTTTGCCTTGTGCTGCGAGGGTGGCGGCGTAGCTGTCGGCATCACGGATGGTGACGTCGCGCTGGCCGGGAGCGGTCAGGAAGCGGTGGCCTTCGGTCACGTTCGATGCGGTCAAACCCAGCAGGCTCAAAGGCACCACGGTGGCGCCATGCAGCGCGACCAGGCGGTGCGCCGGGCGCACGAATTGCACGGTGGCGCCGTCCGGGCGCTGGTAGCTCATTACTTTCGGGATCGGCAGCTTGGCCACCGATTCGACCAAAGCCGCTTGCAGGCCTGCTTGCAGCGCGCTGCCGGCGGCGGTATAGGTGTAGAAGAAGCTCTCGGCCTTGCCGTCCTGGGCGCGCTCGAGTTCGGCCACGGTCAGGTTGGGGAAGCCCAGCGCGCCCAGTTTTTTCGCCAGCGGCGCGGTCGGGTTGCCCGATGCATCGAGCGCCACCGACACCGGCAGCACTTTTTCGCGAATCGATTTATCGGGCGACGTGGCGCGCACGCGGGTGATGGACACGGCCAGGCGGCGCGGCGTGGCGTACGACGTGGCAACGCTGTCGGCTTCCAGGTAGTCGCGCGATTTCAGGCCGTTGACGATGCCGTCGGCAAATGCCTTGCCCAGTTTGGCAAGCGCCTTGGGTGGCAGTTCTTCGGTCAGCAGTTCGATGAGCAGGGTGTGAGTCATGTTATTCAATTCTGATTATTCGGCGACAGTGGCAGTGGCAGCAACGGCAGCAGGGGCCAGCGGGAAACCGAGGCGTTCGCGCGATTCGTAATATGCTTGCGCGACCAGGCGCGACAGGGCGCGTACACGGCCGATGTAGGCGGCGCGCTCGGTCACGGAAATGGCGCCGCGTGCGTCGAGCAGGTTGAAGCTGTGCGACGCCTTCATGATCTGCTCGTAGGCTGGCAAGGTCAGCTGCGCTTCGATCAGGCGCTTGGCTTCCGACTCGTGGTTGTTGAACTGGGCAAACAGCAGCTCGGTGTTCGAGTGCTCGAAGTTGTAGGCCGACTGTTCCACTTCGTTCTGGTGGAACACGTCGCCGTATTTCAGCGTTTTAGTGACCGGTTCGCCGTCCGCACCGTTTTCTTCCCAGGTGGTCCACACCAGGTCGTACATATTTTCCACGCCCTGCAGGTACATCGCCAGGCGTTCGACACCGTAGGTGATTTCGCCGAGCACCGGCTTGCAGTCGAGGCCGCCCACTTGCTGGAAGTACGTAAATTGCGTCACTTCCATGCCGTTCAGCCACACTTCCCAGCCCAGGCCCCAGGCGCCCAGGGTCGGCGACTCCCAGTCGTCTTCCACGAAGCGCACGTCGTTCTGCTTCAGGTCCAGGCCCAGCGCAGCCAGCGAACCGAGGTACAGGTCGAGGATGTTTTCCGGCGCCGGCTTCATCACCACCTGGTACTGGTAGTAGTGCTGGCCGCGATTCGGATTTTCGCCGTAGCGGCCATCCTTGGGACGGCGCGACGGCTGCACATAGGCGGCGCGCCATGGCTCGGGACCGATGGCGCGCAGGAAGGTGCCGGTGTGGAACGTGCCGGCGCCGACTTCCATGTCGTAAGGCTGGAGCAGGGCGCAACCTTGCTGGTCCCAATAGGTTTGCAAGGTCAGGATAATTTGTTGGAATGTCAGCATCGTGTGTGGTCTAGGGCGCGCCAGGTGGGCGGGCGCGCGGGTTGCAGTTTCACTAAAGGAGCAATTTTAGCGGGTTTTACGGGGGCTGGCGCCAAACTATCGGCTCCTACGCTGCGGCGGCGGCGTTTTTCGCCGCCCGTGACCGTTTTGCCCACAGCCAAGCCCCGCCCAATGACAGCAGCGCCAGCGCCAGGAACAGTTTATTGCCCAGCACGATGTACGGCGTGGTGCCCGCCATGCCCTGGACGTTGGCGGCCAGCGTGCCGGTGGTGTTTACCGCCAGCTGTTCGCGCACGACGCCGCGGCCATCGATAATGGCGGTGGCGCCGGTGTTGGTGGCGCGCAGCATCGGGCGTCCCGTTTCCAGCGTGCGCATTTGCGAGATCTGCAAATGCTGCGGGATGGCGATGGTGTCGCCAAACCAGGCCAGGTTCGAGACGTTGAGCAGCATGGTGGCTGGCTGCTGGCCCTGCGCCGGGGTATTCAGTTGCGCGGCGATTTCCTCGCCAAACAAGTCCTCGTAGCAGATATTGGGCAACACCAGCTGGTCGCGGATGGCAAACGCCGGCTGGATGTCCGGGCCGCTGGTCTGGTCGCCGAGCGGGATCGACATCAGGTTGACGAACCAGCGGAAGCCCCACGGGATGAACTCGCCGTACGGCACCAGGTGGTGCTTGTCGTAGCGGTAGTAGCCGCCCGCCACCTGCGCCGCGCCCGGGTTGGCGGCGATGCCGAGCACGCTGTTGAAATACGCGGTGCGGCTGTCGGCCATCGGGATGCCGAGGATCAGGTTGCTATTGGTCTGGTGCATGAACTGCGCCAGGCCGGGCAGGTAGTCGGGCGGCAGTTGCTGCGGCAGCATGACGATGGCCGTTTCCGGCGTGGCGATCAGGTCGGCCGGCGCGGCGGTAATTGCATCCTGGTACTGGCGCATCACGGCCGCCACGCGCGAGCCGTCGAATTTTTCTGCCTGCGGCACATTCCCCTGGATCAGGCGCACCGAGATCGGCTTGCCTTGCGGGTGGGTCCAGGTGATAAAGCTCAGGCCCACGCCAACCACCGATACCGCCACCACCAGGGCCAGCGCGCGCAGGCGGGTGCGGTGGAATACCAGCAGCAGGGCGCCGGCGATCAGCGCCGCCAGCCAGCCGAGGCCATACACGCCAACGATGGGCGCGAAACCTGCAAGGGGGCTGTGATTGTGGGCATAGCCCGACGACAGCCAGGGGAAACCGGTAAACAGCCAGCCGCGCAGCCACTCGAACAGCGCCCACAAGGCCGGCAGCAGCAACAAGTTGGCGGCCGGCAGCGGCAGCGCCCATTGTTTGCGCAGCCAGGCAGCCGTGCCCATGGCCAGCGCCACATAAAAGCCCATGGCCCAGGCCAGCAGGGCGACAGCGACCGCCGCCAGCGGTGCGGCCATGCCGCCGTGGTCGTGCAGAGAAACGTAGAGCCAGTGGACGCCGGCAGCGGTCCAGCCGAAGCCGAAGGCCCAACCGATCAGGCCGGCAGCTTTGACGCTGCTGCTGCGCAGCACCTGGTAGAACAGGGTGGCCAGGCCCAGGATTTCCAGCGGCCACCAGCCGAACGGCGCAAAGCCCAGCACGCACAGCGCGCCGGCCAAGGCCGTGACGAGCATGCGGCCCTGGGTGCTGCGCTGTGGCTTGGGTGGGGCGTTGGGATCGGCGCGGCGAAAGCGCATTACAGGACGTCGCCGTCGCTTGGGGCCGGTGGCAGTTTTTCCACCAGCAGCACGTGGATCTGGCGGGCGTCGGCACGCAGGACTTCGAAGCGCAAGCCCTGGTAGTTGAAGACGTCGCCCTTGTGCGGCATGCGCGACAAGTGCTTGGCGACCAGGCCGCCAATGGTATCGACATCGTCGTCCGGCAGTTCGGTATCGAGCTCTTCGTTGAATTGCTCGATCTCGGTCAGCGCCTTGACGCGCCAGCGCGGTCCGCGCGGACCTTCCTTGATCGACAGGATGTTGTCCTCTTCCTCGTCGAAGTCGTACTCGTCTTCGATGTCGCCGACGATTTGCTCGAGCACGTCTTCGATGGTGATCAGGCCGGACACGCCGCTGTATTCATCGACCACGATCGCCATGTGGTTGTGGGTGGCGCGGAAGTCGCGCAACAGCACATTGAGGCGTTTCGATTCGGGAATGAACACGGCCGGACGCAGCATGGCGCGTACGTCGAACGATTCTTCGGCGTAGTAGCGCAGCAGGTCTTTGGCCAGCAGGATGCCGATCACCTTGTCGCGCTCGCCTTCGATGGCGGGGAAGCGCGAGTGGGCGGTTTCCAGCACGATCGGCATCCATTCTTCGATCGGGCGGGAAATGTCGATCACGTCCATTTGCGAACGCGGCACCATGATGTCGCGGGCGGACAGGTCGGACACCTGGAACACGCCTTCGATCATCGACAAGGCGTCGGCGTCGATCAGGTTGCGTTCGTGGGCGTCATGGAGAACCTCGAGCAGTTCCGCGCGGTTCTCGGGCTCGGGGGAGATAAAGGCGGTCAGGCGTTCAAACAGCGACCGATGGGGTTTGGCGTCAGTTTTGACGCCACTAGAGTGCTCTTGCATAGTAGGCGTGAGCCATTGTTTTGAAGGGGTATAGGATACACCAAATGGTGTCGATCAGAGGCTTTTGTCAAAAAAACCAGTCATGTTCGCGGAAGTTCCTACTGTTGACCGGTCTTCTCCTGGGCATAGGGATCGGCAAAACCGAGCGTTCCCAGCAGTTCCGTTTCGAGCGTTTCCATCTCGGTCGCTTCCTCGTCGTCCTCGTGGTCATAGCCCTGGGCGTGCAGCACGCCGTGCACGATCAGGTGCGCCGTGTGTTCTTCCACCGTTTTGTTCTGCTCGGCTGCTTCCCGCTCCAGCACGTCGGTGCACAGGATGATGTCGGCCACGGTGGGCGCATCGTCCGGCAATTCTTCGCCTTCGTTGTAGGCAAAAGTGAGCACGTTGGTGGCGTAGTCCTTGCCGCGATAGTCGCGGTTCAGGGTGCGGCCTTCGTCGGCATCGACAAAGCGGATGGTCAGCTCGGCCGGCGCGAACAGCGCGGCGCCGATCCAGCGCTTGAGCTTGGCACGGGTGACCAGGGTTTTCAGGCGCGGATCGGGATATTGCACCGACAGCGTCAGTGACTGCGGACTATTTTTTTCGGACATTTTTCAGGGCGGTGGTTTTGAGCAGGGGGGCGATTTCCGCCTCGTGGTTTTGCGCGGTCTCGTAGGCATCGACAATCCGGCCCACCAGCGGGTGGCGCACCACGTCTTCGCTGGTGAAATGGCTGAAGGCCACGCCGCGCACGTCCTTGAGCACCTGGACTGCATCGACCAGGCCGCTTTTCTGGCTCTTGTGCAAGTCGACTTGCGTGACGTCGCCGGTCACCACGGCCTTGCTGCCGAAGCCGATACGGGTGAGGAACATCTTCATTTGTTCGACCGTGGTGTTCTGCGCCTCGTCGAGGATGACGAACGCATGATTGAGCGTGCGCCCGCGCATGTACGCCAGCGGGGCGATCTCGATCACCTGTTTCTCGAACATCTTCTGGGTGCGGTCGAAGCCGAGCAGGTCGTACAGCGCGTCGTACAGCGGGCGCAGGTACGGATCGACTTTTTGGGTCAGGTCGCCGGGCAGGAAGCCCAGGCGTTCGCCCGCTTCCACGGCCGGGCGGGTGAGGATGATGCGCTTGACGGCGTCGCGTTCGAGCGCATCGACCGCGCAGGCCACGGCCAGGTAGGTTTTGCCGGTGCCGGCCGGACCCACGCCGAAGCTGATGTCGTGCTCGAGGATGTTGCGCAGGTAGCGGATCTGGTGCGGCGTGCGTCCGCGCAGGTCGGCGCGGCGGGTTTTCAGCACCGGGCTGTTGATGTCGGGCTCGACGAACGGCGCGGCAGCCACGACGCGCGCGGCTTCCTTCGCCTGCGCGGACGCATCCGAGGTGGCGGCGGAGGCGGCTGCGGCAGCAGCGTTGAGGCCGGCGCGTTGCTCGACCAGCGCCAGTTGCACTTCCTCGATCGGCACCACCTTGTTGGCGATGGCGTAGAACTTTTCGAGGATTTGCACCGCGCGTTCGGCGTTGTAGCCGCTGACGATGAATTTCTCGCCGCGCCGGAAAATGGTGACGTCCAGCGCCGCCGAAATCTGGCGCAGGTTTTCGTCGAGGGGGCCGCACAGGTGGGCCAGGCGCGTGTTATCGAGCGGCTCGGGGACGAAGTAGTGCGGCTGGACTGGGATCTTGGTTTTCAATGGCGTTGGGCTTTATGGAAGAGGGGGCGCCGGTGCGCGTAGCCGCTAGTTTAGCGTAAAACGACCGGCCGCCGCCCTTGCGTGCGCCACGCCGCCGCCCGCTGTGTTGGAATGGCATGGTTGCCATGTTTTCTACATGGCGATTGATGCCGCACAATCTTGCTTCGAGCGGTCTATCGGACAGCCCGGCTTTTGCGCATAGAATAATATTGCTTTAAAAGCAATTCACAGAAAAGTCTGAAAAGTCCATTTGTTAATTATTGAAAACTCTAAGTTTTCCTTAAGTTCGGACCAGCAATATCTGTTCACCCAACCAACGAGGACACATCATGGCACACCACGCACTCGCATCGCAGGAAAGCTACAACCCCAACCACCTGCTCGACATTCTGCTGGGCAAGATGCAACTGAAAAACGACGCCGCGCTCTCGCGCCTGCTGGAAGTGGCGCCGCCGGTCATCAGCAAAATCCGCCACCACCGCCTGCCGGTCGGCGCTTCGCTGCTGATCCGCATGCACGAAGTGACCGGCATGAGCATCCGCGACCTGCGCGACCTGATGGGCGACCGCCGTACCAAGTACCGCCTGTCCGACGCCCAGGGCCGTCCCAAGCCTGAAGACCGCGGCAGCAACGACAAGGCTTCGGCCGGAAACGTAGCACATCACTAATGCGCCCCGCGCTCCGCACCTGTCGCGTCGGTCTTCTGACCGGCACGGCAGGGAGCAGCGGCCTTTAGTACGACAGCTTCAGCTCAGCAACACCATCGAAATCTCTTCGTACTGCAATTCCGTCTCGCGGAATATCTGCAAATAAATTTCCTCGTCTAACCCCAGCGCCGTCCACGCCACGTTCGACACTTGCGGCACCAGGTCGTCCTGCACCTGCGCCAGGTCGAGCGCGTGCACGATTGCGTCCGCCACGTGGATGATGGTGGCCAAAAAGCCCGCGCCCGGCACTTCCGGGGCGTGGTGGTAGGCAATCGCCTGGCGCATGGTATCCGAGAAATTCCAGTGTTCGGCCAGCGCCACTCCCGCCTGCACGTGGTCCACGCCCAGCACTTGCCGCTCCGCTGCCAGCAAATAACAGTCGTGTTCTTCGCGGTAAGCGATCGTCATCGAATACTGGTTCGGAAAGCACGACACCAGCACCAGCCGGCCGATATCGTGCAGCAGTCCGGCCGTAAACGCGTAATCCTGATTGAAGCGCATGTGCCGCGCCAGCACCTTGGCGCAGGCGGCGGTGGCGATCGAATGGCGCCAGAACGCCTTGTCGTCGAAACCGGGGCAGTGGCCCTGGGCGAAGTAGCCGGTGACGGCGGCAGCCGTGATCAGGTTGCGGGTGGTCTGGAAGCCCAGGTACGTGATGGCCTGCTGGATGGTCGTCACCTTCACTTGCAGCCCGTACAGCGACGAATTGGCCAGGCGCAGCGTCTTGGCGGTCAGTGCCTGGTCGTGCGACACTTTTTTGGCCAGCACGGAAATATCGACGTCTTCCTGGTCGATGCTGTTGAGCAGCTCCATGACCACCGCCGGCAGCGACGGCAGGTCGTCGAGGTTGCGCACCACGTCGTCGTAGCTGACGGTATTACTCATGGTCGTGCTCCTGGCGGCCCAGGCGGAAATCGCGCACGAAGCGTTGCAGCAGGCTGGTGGCCCAGTCGTCGCCAGCGTCCGCATCGGTCTTGCGGAACAGTTGGGCGATGCGGGCCTCGTGGTGCTGGCGGGTCGCTGCGGTTTCCTCGGGCGACGCTTCGCCCGCTTCCACCGGCAGCATTTCGATGCCGTGGCGCGGCATCAGCGCCAGCATGGCTTCGGTCAGCACCGCGCCTTGCGGCAGCAGGACCTGGCCCTGCACGTCGAGCAGTACGTCCGACAGGACCATGCCCGGCCGCACATCGGCCAGCGCCAGTTGATGATAATTTCCCGTCATTGCCGTCTCCCGAAGATCCCTGTTTTGGTCGATATTACCATTGAGAACGTCCTGAGTCTGCAACGCCGCCGAGTGTTGCGGTTATCACGCACGGGGGAGGCGGCCAAGCCTTGCTTGCCAAGATGCATTGCTTACCTTACATTGGCTTGTTGCCGTTAAATCAGCGTAAAGGAGGTAAGTTCGATGTTTGGCATTCAAGGCCGCCTGACGCTGCTGTTCGTGGTGATCGTTACCCTGGTGCTCGGCATTTCCGGCACCTACGCCCAGCACAGCCTGTCCCAGGAACTCGAGGCCGGCAGCCAGCGGCTGCGCCAGGGCGTGCTGGCGCGCCTGCAGACGAGCTTGCCTTCGGCGCTGTGGGACCTGGACAAGGCCAAGGTCGATAACATCGTGGCTGCCGAGATGATGCCGCCCGAACTGGTCTCGATCCGCGTGTACGACACGTCGGTCGGGCTGTTCTCCGGCCGGCTGCGGCGCGAGGACGGCACCCTGGTGCCGATCGAAACCGATGCCGCCGTGGGCGGCACGCCGGTGGTGGCCGACCTGGCTTACCGCGATTCCGGCGGCGCCGGCGCCGCGCTCAAGCCGGTGATCGTGGGCCGGGTGGTGGTCAATTTCAGCCGCGCCCAGATCGAGGCCACGCTGGCGGCCGAGGTACGCCGGAAGGTGATCGAAGTCCTGCTGCTGGACCTGATCCTGGTGGCGGCGCTGGCCTTGTCGCTGCGCATCGTGTTCCACCCGCTCAAGCGCCTGCGCGACGGCCTGTTCGACCTGGCCACCCGTGACAGCGACGAGGTCGAAGAGTTGCCCGACAACCGCCGCGACGAACTGGGCGAAGTGATCCGTGGCTTCAATGCCATCCAGCGCAAGGTCAAATCGAATATCCAGCGCATCCGCGAGGCCGAGGACGAGGCGCGCCAGGCCGCCCTGGCCACTACCCGCGCACTGGACGAACTGCGGCGCGCGCAGGAATCGTTGCTCCAGGCCGAGCGGCTGGCGTCGCTTGGCGGCCTGGTGGCCGGCGTGGCCCATGAGATCAACACCCCGGTGGGCATCGCGCTCACCAGCGCCTCGGTGCTGATGGAGGCCACCGAGAAGGTCCACGCGGCGGTGGCCGAAGGCACGGTCAAGAAATCGGACATCACCCGCTACCTGGAAACGGCTGCCGAAAGCACGCGCCTGATCATGAACAACGCCTACCGCGCCGCCCACCTGATCCACAGCTTCAAGCAGATCGCGGTGGACCAGGTGAGCGAGGCGCGGCGCCGCTTCGAGCTGCGCGACTATATCAACGAGGTGGTGTCGAGCCTGCAACCGAAGCTCAAGAAGACCCGGATCACGGTCAGCATCGCCTGCCCCCCCGACCTGATGCTCGACAGCTACCCCGGCGCGCTGGCCCAGGTGCTGACCAACCTGACACTCAACTGCGTGGAACATGCGTTCGAGGCGGAACAAGAAGGGCGCATCACGATCGGCGTGGCGCGCCAGGGCGACTGGATCGAGATGCAGGTGAGCGACAACGGCAAGGGCATCGCCCCGGACATGATCGACAAAGTGTTCGACCCGTTCGTCACCACCCGGCGCGGCCAGGGCGGCACCGGCCTGGGCCTGAACATCGTGTTCAACCTGATGGCCAAGCAGTTCGGCGGCACCATCACGGTGGCCAGCGTGCTGGGGCAGGGCGCCAGCTTCACGCTGCGCATGCCGTGCGTGACACCGGTGGCGCCGGCCGCGCCGGAATAAAAAAATCCCGCACAAGGCGGGATGTCGGTGAAGCAGGCTACGCTCAGCGGTCGAAACGTTCCGACGACCGGCGTCGCGAGGTCACGCCCAGGACCAGCAACCCCATCATGAACATCAGCGAGGTTTGCAGCTCCGGCACCGGCAGCGGTGCTTCCTCGACCTTGGCCACCGGTTGCCGGTCCTGCGCAGCCGGTTGGCCTTCTTGCTGTGCAAGCTTGTCGCACGGGGCATCTGCCGTACATTCGTGGAAGGCCGATGTTGCGAGTGCGTCAGGCGTGGCGGTGGCTGCGGCGGCAGCGCCACACAGGCCCAACGCGAAGATGGTGGTGCTCAACAACGATAAAATTTTCACATGACACTCCTGAAACTGTGCTGGGCGCCCGGCTTAACAACATTTAATGCGTTATCCGTATAATTTTTGCGCCAGATCGGATTGACAACTGACCGAACTGGTATTTAACCACAATTCATAACATATTGCTATTTTAGTTTATTCAATAGAAATTTATTATTGCGCTGCACCAACAGTGTCAAACGCTGCGCGCAGTGCGCCATAAATTAGATCCATCAAATCAACCAATTAGCATGCAAGGGGCGATATCCCATGATGTACAGACTCCGATTCATGTGTGGCGCCAGCGCACTTGCCACCCTCGCACTGTTGAGCGGCTGCGCGGGCGGGGCCAGGCCCGCCGCCACCGCTGCCGCCCCCACCGCCGAGGCAGCGCCGGCGCCGCAGGGCGCGAATCCCCAGGTGCTGCTGCTGGGCGAAGTGCATGACAACCGGCAAGGCCACCGTTTGCGCTACGAGTTGCTGCGCCAGCGCGTGGAAGCGGGCTGGCGCCCGGCCATCGTGATGGAGCAGTTCGACCGCGAAAACCAGGATGTGCTCGACCAGGCGCAAAAGGGCTGCCTCGACGCCCAGTGCGTGATCCAGCTGGTCCACGGCCCGCGCTGGGACTGGCAGTTGTACTACCCGGTGATCCAGCTGGCGCTCACGTACCACTTGCCGCTGGTGGCGGGCAACCTGTCGCGTGCCGACGCTTCGCGCGTGGTGCGCGACGGCATCCAGGCCACGTTCGACCCGCAAAGCATCAGGGACTACCGCCTGGACCAAGCTATCCCGGCCGACCTGCGCGCCGCCCAGCAGCATGAGATCGAAGTCGGCCACTGCGGCATGTTGCCGGCCATGATGGTCGATGGCATGGTCAACGCCCAGCTGGCGCGCGACCTGTGGATGGCCAAGATCATCCGCGACCAGCGCCCGCGCGACGTGGTGCTCATCGCCGGCAACGGCCACGTGCGCAAGGATATCGGCGTCGCGCGCTGGCTTAACCTGATCGAGCCTATACTGACGGTGCGCGCCGAAGGCTACGTGGAGCCGGGCGACCATGCCGGCCGCTATGATCAAACCTATGCGCTGAGCACGCAGGAACGTCCCGATCCCTGCGCCAAATTCAGGAAAAAATGAAAACACACTACCAAGCCGAGGCGCCGCAGCGCGCCGACATTGATGCCCTGCCGGGCGCAGTCCTGCTCGAGTTCGGCGCCAACTGGTGCGGCCACTGCCAGGCCGCCCAGGCGCCGCTGGCACAGGCGTTTGCCGGTCATGAGCAGTTGACTCACTACAAGGTCGAAGACGGTCCCGGCCGCGCACTGGGCCGCTCGTTCCGTGTCAAGCTATGGCCCACCCTGATTTTCCTCAAGGATGGCGTGGAAGTGGCGCGCGTGGTGCGCCCGCTGGAAGCGGCGGCGATCGCGGACGGTTTGCAACAGATCGATCCCAAGGCGTGAGTTTTCTCTAAGCAGTACTACCTGCTGCCGCTGTCTTTGCTTGGCATCCTGCCAATGGCGTGTGTATGATGGGCCGCACCGTTTATTTGCAGGAGCTTTACGCATGAGTCCGTCCAAACCGGCCCAGACCAACAAGCCGGCCACCGTGCTGTTCGCCAGCCTGATCGGCACCACCATCGAATTCTTCGATTTCTATATCTACGCCACCGCTGCCGTGCTGGTGTTCCCCAAGCTGTTCTTCCCCGCCGCCGACCCCGCCGCCGCCACCTTGCAGTCGCTGGCCACGTTTGCCATCGCCTTCTTTGCGCGGCCGATCGGCTCGGCCGTGTTCGGCCACTTCGGCGACCGCGTGGGCCGCAAGGCCACGCTGGTGGCGGCGTTGCTGACCATGGGACTCTCGACGGTGGTGATCGGCCTGCTGCCCACGTATGCCACCATCGGCACCTGGGCTCCGGCCCTGCTGGCGCTGTGCCGCTTTGGCCAGGGCCTGGGCCTGGGCGGCGAGTGGGGCGGCGCGGTGCTGCTGGCCACCGAAAACGCGCCGCCGGGCAAGCGCGCCTGGTACGGCATGTTCCCGCAACTGGGCGCGCCGATCGGCTTCTTCCTGTCGGGCGGCATTTTCCTGCTGCTCACCGAGGTGCAGACCGATGCCGAATTCTTTGCCTACGGCTGGCGCATCCCGTTCCTGGCCAGCGCGCTCCTGGTCATCGTCGGTTTGTACGTGCGTCTGAAAATCCACGAGACGCCGGACTTCCAGAAAGTGCTGGAAAAGAACGAACGGGTCAAAGTGCCGGTGGTGACGGTGTTCCGCGACCATGGCGCCATGCTGGTGCTGGGCACCCTGATCGCGCTGGCCACCTTCGTGCTGTTCTACCTGATGACGGTGTTCGCGCTGAGCTGGGGCACGACCGCCTTGCACTTCTCGCGCAAGGATTTCCTGATCCAGCAATTGTTCGCGGTGCTGTTCTTCGGCCTGACGATACCGATCGCGGCGGTGTGGGCCGATCGCCATGGCCGCGCCCACACCTTGATCTGGATTTCGGCGGCAATCGCCATCTTCGGGCTGGCGCTGGCGCCGCTGTTCGGCTCGGGCAGCACCGCGCAGGTGACGGTGTTCCTGTCGCTGGGCCTGGGGCTGATGGGGCTCACTTACGGTCCGCTGGGCACCATCCTGTCCGAGCTGTTCCCGGCCGAGGTGCGTTACACCGGTGCTTCGCTCACCTTCAACCTGGCGGGCATACTCGGCGCTTCGCTGGCGCCGTATATCGCTACCTGGCTGGCCACCAACTATGGTTTGCAGTACGTGGGCTACTACCTGAGCGGGGCGGCGGTGATCAGCCTGGTCGCCTTGTTGCTGGCCCGCCCGAGGATGGCGGCAGCGGCATAAAAACACGCTTCGCGCAACGATTTGATCATTTGGTGGCTGCCTTTGAGCAGCCACTTCTTTTTTCTTGCTTCACAACTTTGATGGTTGTACGATGACATATGACAGTGCAAGCTGATCAAGTGGTCAGGGCAAGGCGCAGCGACGACGACAGTGCGCATAGCACGGCTAGGAGCTGCAACGAAGCAATGGCCGCTTGAGCAGCTTGCACGAATGATCCCGTGGAGACCGGGGATCATCAACATAAACATAATACAAAGTGATGCCATGAATCTGAGCGAGCCCGTCAACCCGCAGTCAGTCGGCCAGGCCGTCGGTAAATACCGGTGGACCATCTGTGCCTTGTTGTTTTTTGCCACCACCATCAATTATCTCGACCGCCAGGTGCTCAGCCTGCTGGCGCCGGACCTGTCCAAGGAATTCGGCTGGACCAATACCGATTACGCCAATATCGCCGCTGCGTTCCAGTTCGTGTACGCGGTCTCGATGCTGCTGGCCGGTCGCGTGGTCGACCGTATCGGCACCAAGTCCGCGTATGTCGTGGCGATCGTGATCTGGTCGCTCGGCGCCATCCTGCACGCGTTTGCCGTGCCGATGGGCGAGGGCATTGCCGTGGTGGCCGGCGCCTTCGGCCTGGTAGTGGTACCGTCCATCATCGGTTTCATGGTGTCGCGTGCAGTGCTGGCGATCGGCGAGGCCGGTAATTTCCCGGCTGCGATCAAGGCCACCGCCGAATACTTCCCCAAGAAAGAGCGCTCGTTCGCCACCGGCATCTTCAACTCCGGTGCCAACGTGGGTGCGATCCTGGCGCCGATCAGCGTGCCGCTGATCGCTTCCGTGTGGGGCTGGCAGTGGGCGTTCATCATCATCGGCGCGGTCGGCTTCTTCTGGATGGCGCTGTGGCTGTGGTTGTACGACAAGCCGGAGCAGCAAAAGCGCATGAGCGCTGCCGAACTGGCCTATATCCGCAGCGACCAGGTGGTCAAAACCGAAACCACCGAGGAAGCGTCGGCCGCTGCCGCCCGTAAAACCTCGTGGTTTCAGCTGCTGAAATACCCGCAGACCTGGGCTTTTGCTTTCGGCAAGTTCATGACTGACGGCGTGTGGTGGTTCTTCCTGTTCTGGTTGCCAACCTATCTGTCGGCCCAGTACGGCATGAAAGGCGACGCCATCATCGTGCCGCTGGCCGTGCTCTACAGTATGACCATGATCGGTTCGATCGGCGGCGGCTGGTTCCCCAGCTACTTCATGGCCCGTGGTTATGCGCCGTATGACGGCCGCATGCGGGCGATGTTCGTGATTGCGCTGTTCCCGTTGCTGGTGCTGCTGGCGCAACCGCTCGGTTCGATCAGCTTCTGGGTGCCCGTGATCCTGATCGGTATCGGCGCCTCGGCCCACCAGGCCTGGTCGGCCAACATCTTCACCACCGTGTCGGACATGTTCCCGCAAAAGGCGGTGGCGTCGGTGGTTGGTATCGGCGGCATGGCCGGCGGTATCGGCGGCGTGCTGCTGACCAAGCTGGGCGGCTGGGTGTTCGACCACTACAAGGCGGTCAACGATATCTACACCGGTTACATGATCATGTTCGCGATTTGCGCCGTGGCTTACCTGGCGGCGTGGACCGTCATGAAAATCCTGGTGCCGCGCCACAAGGAAATTACCGATCTGTAAGGCTTGAAGCACCTTGGGCGCGTGCTAAGATCGTTGCCACGATCGATCACGCGCCCACTTCCTGCCTGCAATGAAAAAAAACGTAGCAACCATCCGTGACGTGGCCGCCGCCGCCGGTGTTTCGACCGCCACCGTGTCGAAGTTCGTCAACGGCGCGCAACGGTTCTCACCGGCAGTCGAAGCCACCATCAAGGAAGTGATCGCCAAGCTGGGCTACCGGTCCAATCCGCTGGCGCAGTCGATGATCACGGGCCGCACGCGCAGCATCGGCCTGTCCATCCTCGACATCAACAATCCCCATTTCACCAGCATCGTCAAGGGCGCCAACCGCGTGGCCCTGGCCCATAACTACACCTTGCTGCTGGTCGATACCGAAGAAAACGCCGACCGCGAGCGGCCGTTGGTCGAGGCGCTGAGCCGCCGCGTCGATGGCCTGATCCTGTTTTCGCGCATGGTCGAGTCGGAGATGGACTGGCTGATGGACCTGGGCAAGCCGCTGGTGTACTTCGGCCGGCCCACGCGGCTGCCGTTGCAGTGGGTGAGCAGCGACGATACGCGCGGCGCCGCCATGCTGGCGCGGCACCTGCTGTCGCTCGGGCACCGCCGGTTCGCCTACCTGCGCTTTGCCCGCGCCCGGCGCGACCACGACCGGCTCGACGCCATCCGCGCGTGCCTGGCCGAACATGACCTGGATCTGGATGTGTACGAGGGCGGCACACCCACCTCGGCCGAGGGCGAACGCGTGTGCTCGGCGATCCTGTTGGGCGGCAATCCGCCCGATGCGCTGATCTGCTACAACGACTTGATGGCGCTGGGCTTCATGAAGGCGGCGCAAACCCTGGGCTTTTCGCTGCCGGACGACCTGTCGGTGGCGGCGTTCGACAATATCTCGTACGGTCAGTACACGTCGCCGGCACTGACCACGGTCGATATGCAAAGTGAGCGGATGGGGGCGACCGCAATGGAAAAACTGATCGCCGCCATCGATGGCAAGCCGGAGCCGGAGACCGGCATGATCGAACCGCAACTCATCCTGCGCGCCTCCACATCCCGCCGAAATGCGAGCGCCTGACGAAGCCTCCATGGCGTTGCAACTCCTCGCCGTATTGGCTGGTAATAGCACCTGAGAACGCCGCCAGAGCAAGGCGCAGCGACGAAGACAGTACGCTAGTACGGCAAGGAGCTGCAACGCCGCTATGGCGGTGTTGTCAGGCGCTAGACGCCGCCGGCGTAGCCGTTTTGGCGCCAGGCTTCGAAAACGACCACTGCCACGGTATTGGACAGGTTGAGGCTGCGATTGTCGGGCCGCATTGGCAGGCGGATCCGTTGTTCGGCGGGGAAGTTGTCGCGCAGGGCAGCCGGCAGGCCAGCCGTTTCCGAACCGAATACGAATACATCGCCCGGCCGGAAGCTGGCGTCGGCAAACGGCGACGAGCCGCGCGTGGTCATGGCGAACATGCGCGACGGGTCCGGTTGCAGGTCGGCGCAAAACGACTGCCAGTCGGCGTGCACCTTCATTTTCGCGTACTCGTGGTAGTCGAGGCCGGCGCGCTTGAGCTTGGAATCTTCGAGCGGAAAGCCGAGCGGCTCGATCAGGTGCAACTGGGCGCCGGTATTGGCGCACAGGCGGATGACGTTGCCGGTATTGGGCGGAATTTCGGGGTGGACCAGTACGACGTGAAACACAATGTTCTCCTTCAAAAATTCAATGGGGCGGGGTGCGCGCGAACACCAGGTTGCTCACGCGCGCCGCGCCATGGCGCTTGAGGGTGGCCGCCATTTCGTCGAGCGTGCCGCCGCTGGTCATCACATCGTCGACCACGCCGATATGGCGGCCGCGTACCAGTGCCAGCGCCGGGGCGGGCACCGCAAAAGCGCCAGCGATATTGGCGCGCCGGTCCTCGGGCGCCACGCTGCTTTGCGCGGCCGTCTCGCGAGTGCGCGCCACCAGCCTGGCATGCAGCGCCACGCCCAGGCTGCGCGCCAGCGGCCGGGCGATTTCCAGCGCCTGGTTGTAGCCGCGCTGCGCCAGCCGGCGCGGCCCCAGGGGCACCGGGCATAGCAGATCGGGCAGGGCGCCGGGACTGCCGTCCGCCGCAGTTGCCGCTGTGACCACGACCGCCAGCCGTCGCGCCATCAGCGCCGCGAGGGCCAGCCGGTGGCCGAATTTCAGCTGCAGCACCAGCTGATCGACCGGCAGCGCGTAGTCGCAAGCGACCACGGTGCGGTCGAATGCGGGCCGCGCGGCGATGCAGTGGCCGCACAGCGTGGCGCCAGCCACGACCGGATTGGCGCAGCAAGGGCAGCGCGGCACGGCGGCAGCGGTACCGAAAAACTGGTCCGCGCAGGCTGCACACAGGGTGTCGTCGCTGCCGGCGCCGCACAGCGCGCACGAGGTGGGCAACAGCAGGTGGAGCGCTCGCCGGATCAGCTTGCCATTCATGCCATGTTTCCCAAAAAACGCGGCCCATGGCGGCCAGCCGGGCGCCAACCATGTACACTGCCGACATTATCGCATCAACCTGCGGCCGCCTGGCGTCATCCGGCACGGCCCATCGCAGGTGGAACCCAACTGTCAACCATATATGCACGTGCCTGCCAACCCGCCCAAACTCAGCGCCCCAATTGATCTCGATCATGTGCGCGCCCTGTTTTCCCGTCTTGAACGCACCCGCCCCGCCGATTTTTTGCGCCGGGAAATTGCCTCGCGGATGGTGGACCGGCTGGAATTGGTTAAAATCGCGCCCTTGCGCGTGCTCGATGCCGGTTGCGGCGACGGCGCCGACCTTGGTGTGTTGCAAAAAATGTACGCCGCCGCCCAGATTCTCGGCGTCGATGCGGCCGAGGCGCCGCTGCGCGCCATGCGCAGCCAGGGCGCCAAGCAGTCCTCGCTGAACCAGCTGCTGTCCAAGCTGCTGCCGTCGAAGGCCGGCATCGACCTGCTGTGCGGCGACTTTGCCGATTTGCCGCTGGCGCCGAACTCGATCGACTTGGTGTGGTCCAACCTGGCGCTGCACTGGCATCCGCAGCCCGACCGCGTGTTTGCCGAATGGCGCCGGGTGCTGCGGGTCAACAGCCTGCTGATGTTTTCGTGCTTCGGGCCCGACACCCTGCGCGAGCTGCGCACGGCGTTTGCCGAGGCCGACCTGGCGCCGCACGTGCTGCCGTTTGTCGACATGCACGACTTCGGCGACCAACTGGTGGAGGTGGGGTTTTCCACGCCGGTGCTCGACATGGAAGTGATCACGGTCACGTACGACACGGCGCAAGCGCTGCTGGCCGACGTGCGCGCGCTGGGCGGCAATCCGCTCGGTACGCGCAGCCAGGGGCTGATGGGCAAGCAGGCCTGGCAGCGCATGCTGGCGGCGCTGGAACGCCAGCGCCGGCCCGACGGCAAGCTGGCGCTGACGTTCGAGGTGATCTACGGCCACGCGTTCCGGCCGGCGCCGCGCACCACGTCCAAGGGCGAGGCGATCATCCGCTTCGACCTGCCGCGCAAGAAGAATTAAAGGTCGCACATAGCGCGATCACGCCTTGGACGCAAGCAAAATGCGTCCCGGGGACAACAGAGTTGCAAAATCGTTTATTTGTTGATGTGCGTGGTTTTTGTTCTATATAATCAATAACCAACTTTGCCTGTGAATCATGGGCAAAGCCGTTATCCGGGCACCAATTGAAACGAAGCGAGCAGTTGATTTAAGCAGCATCAGGCTTTTGTATTGTTCTCTCGCAGCACGCTGTGACGTAGGGGATGGAGACAAAGGCTTCAGAGTCCCGGCAGTGTGCAAACGGGACCTGAAGTTGTTTAAGGAGCGACGCGGGTTTGGTTTACCGGAATCCAGGTCGTTACAAAATAATTACACTTGGGTTTGTTGGGGAAAACATGACACTTGCGAAGCGACTTACATCGTTCATGCTCGGCTTTACGATGACGGCAGCCAGTATTGCAGCGAGGGCAGCGGAAACCGCCGCAAAGGGTGGCACATACGGCCCGGCCACCGGCGGCACCGGCGGCCCGATTGAAAAACAACTGAACCTGCAGCCGCCCGCCACCCGCATCGCCACCGAGGTCTACGACCTGCACACGTGGATGATGGTTGTGTGCCTGGTGATCTTCGTCGCCGTGTTCGGCGTGATGTTCTACTCGATCTTCAAGCACCGCAAATCGCTGGGCCACAAACCGGCCACCTTCCACGAATCGACCGCCGTCGAAATCGCCTGGACCGTGGTGCCGTTCCTGATCGTGATCGGCATGGCGCTGCCCGCCACCCGCACCGTGGTCGGCATGAAAGACACCAGCAATGCCGACATCACCATCAAGGTCACCGGCATGCAATGGAAGTGGGGCTACGACTACCTGAGCGGGGAGGGCACCGGCATTTCCTTCCTGTCCAACCTGGCCACGCCGCGTGCGCAAGTGGGTGCGCCCGGCTTTGCCCCCACCGAAAAGCGCGGCGACACCTACCTGATGGACGTCGATAACGAGATGGTGGTGCCGGTCCATAAAAAGATCCGCATCGTCACTACCGCCGCCGACGTCATCCACTCGTGGTCGATCCCTGCGTTTGCCGTCAAGCAGGATGCGATTCCCGGCTTCGTGCGCGACACCTGGTTCAAGGCTGAACACACCGGCACCTATCGCGGCTATTGCTCCGAGCTGTGCGGCAAGGAACACGCGTTCATGCCGATCGTCGTGCGCGTGGTGTCCGACGCCGACTACACGGCATGGGTCGATGGCAAGAAAAAGGAAATGGCGGCGCTGGCTGACGATCCGAACAAAACCTTCACCATCGACGAGCTGAAAACGCGCGGCGAAAAAGTCTATACCGCCAACTGCGCGGTCTGCCACCAGGCCAACGGCAAGGGCGTACCCAATGCCTTCGCGCCGCTGGACGGCTCGGCCGTCGTCAATGGCGACAAGGCCGCGCAAATCCACGTGCTGCTCAATGGCCAGAAGAGCGGTAAATATCCCGCCGAAATGCCGGCGTGGAAGCAGCTGTCCGACACCGAAATCGCGGCCGTGATCACGTACACCCGCAACAGCTGGTCGAACAAGCCAGAACAAAACATCGTCCAACCGGCCGAAATCGTGGCTGCACGTAAATAAATCCAGCAGAACAGCAGGAGACACAATGAGCACAAGCACCATCGATCACGGCCACGATCACTCGCACGATCACGCCCATGACCATCCGACCGGCCTGAAACGCTGGCTGTTCGCCACCAACCACAAGGATATCGGCACGCTGTACCTGTGGTTCTCGTTCGTGATGCTGCTGTCGGGCGGGGTGCTGGCGCTGATGATCCGCAGCGAGCTGTTCCAGCCCGGCCTGCAATTCTTCCAGCCCGAATTCTTCAACCAGCTGACCACCATGCACGGCCTGGTGATGGTGTTCGGCGCCATCATGCCGGCCTTCGTTGGCTTCGCCAACTGGATGATCCCGCTGCAGATCGGCGCGTCCGACATGGCGTTTGCGCGCATGAACAATTTCTCGTTCTGGCTGCTGCCGCCGGCCGCGCTGCTGCTGGCCACGTCGTTCCTGGTGCCGGGCGGGGCCACGGCCGCCGGCTGGACCCTGTACGCGCCGCTGTCCACGCAAATGGGACCGGGCATGGACATGGCGATTTTCGCCATGCACCTGATGGGCGCCTCGTCGATCATGGGCTCGATCAACATCATCGTCACCATCCTGAACATGCGCGCACCGGGCATGACGCTGATGAAAATGCCGATGTTCTGCTGGACCTGGCTGATCACCGCCTACCTGCTGATCCTGGTGATGCCGGTGCTGGCCGGGGCGATTACCATGACCCTGACCGACCGCCACTTCGGCACCACTTTCTTCAACGCGGCCGCCGGTGGCGACCCCGTGATGTACCAGCATATTTTCTGGTTCTTCGGCCACCCCGAGGTGTACATCATGATCTTGCCGGCGTTCGGCATCGTCTCGCAGATTCTGCCCGCGTTTGCACGCAAGCAGCTCTTCGGCTACGCATCGATGGTCTATGCCACCGCGTCGATCGCGATCCTGTCGTTTGTCGTGTGGGCCCACCACATGTTTACCACCGGCATGCCGGTGACGTCGCAACTGTTCTTCATGTACGCCACCATGCTGATCGCGGTGCCCACCGGCGTTAAAGTGTTCAACTGGATCGCCACCATGTGGAAGGGTTCGATGACGTTCGAGACGCCGATGCTGTTTACGGTCGGCTTCATCTTCGTGTTCACCATCGGCGGCTTTACCGGCCTGATCCTGGCGGTCACGCCGATCGACATCCAGCTGCAGGATACGTATTACGTGGTGGCGCACTTCCACTACGTGCTGGTCGCCGGTTCGCTGTTCGCGCTGTTTGCCGGCTTCTACTACTGGTCGCCCAAGTGGACCGGCCACATGTACAACGAAACCATGGGCAAGGCGCACTTCTGGCTGTCGCTGATTTCGTTCAACGTGACGTTCTTCCCGATGCACTTCCTGGGCCTGGCCGGCATGCCGCGCCGCTATGTCGATTACTCGGCGCAGTTCACCGACTACAACATGATCGCCACCATCGGCGCTTTCGGTTTCGGCCTGTCGCAGGTGTTCTTCCTGTTCGGCGTGGTGATCCCGACCATTCGCGGCGGCAAGAAAGCGGAAGCCAAGCCGTGGGAAGGCGCCGAGGGCCTCGAGTGGACCGTGCCGTCGCCAGCGCCATTCCATACGTTTGAAACGCCACCGCAATTCAAATGAATAAAAAACCCAACAATGTGCGCATGGCGCTGTGGCTGGCCGGACTGGCGGTGCTGTTTTTCCTGTCGGTGTTCGTCAAGCGCATCTGGCTGAGCTGACATGAAGAAAACCGGCGCCTCCGGATTGAACCGTACCTTGCTCGGCAAGCTGCTGGTCACGGCCGTGGTGATGTTCGGCTTTGCCTATGCCTTGAACCCGTTCTACCGCCAGATCTGCGAAGCGCTGGGCCTGAACGTGCTCACGCAAAAAGACGGCACGGTCGAATACGACCAGAACACGCAGGTGGACGCCACCCGCAGCATCACCATCGAGTTCGACGCCAACAGCCAGGGCCCGTACCGCTTCCGGCCCACGGTGGCATCGATGACGGTGCACCCGGGCGAACTGGCCACGGTGACGTACGAGGTGGTCAACACCCAGAACCGCGACGTGGCGGCGCAGGCGATACCGAGCTACGCGCCGCAGAACGCCATGCAGCATTTTAAAAAGGTCGAGTGCTTCTGCTTCAAGCAGCAGGCATTGAAGCCGAACGAAGCGCGGCAGATGCCGGTGATGTTCTACATCGACCCCAAGCTGCCGCGCGACGTCAAGACCATCACCCTGTCGTACACGTTCTTCGAAGTGGGCGGCATGGACAAGACGGCGGCGAACTAGATGGACAAGAAGCCGGCGTCGTTCTGGTATTCGTTGAAAGCGGTGGTGTGGTCGTTCTTCGGCCTGCGCCGCAAAAGTGATTTCGACAACGATGACGCCCGGCTCAACCCGGTGCACATCGTGATCGCGGCGCTGATCGCCGTGGCCCTGTTCATCGGGCTGCTGATCCTGGCCGTGCAGTGGGCGGTAGCAAAATAGTCCTTACACTTACAAAATTCGACAGGGGAGATCGAGATGAGCGCACACAATACCGCAGCACCGTATTACTTCGTGCCGGGGCCGTCGCGCTGGCCGCTGCTGGCCGGTATCGCGCTGCTGGTCACCATGGCCGGCGCCTCGGCGTGGGTCAACGATGTGGCGTGGGGCATGCCGGTCAACATGGTCGGCCTGGCCGGCATCATCGCGGTGCTGTACTTCTGGTTCGGCGACGCCATCCGTGAATCCGAGGGCGGCTTGTACAGCCAGCGCATCGACTACTCGTTCCGCTGGTCGATGGCCTGGTTCATCGTTTCCGAAATCATGTTCTTCGGCGCCTTTTTCGGCGCGCTATTTTACGCCCGCGTGATTTCCATGCCGTGGCTGGGCGACATCGACCATAAATTCATCTGGCCCGACTTTGCCGCACACTGGGGCGGCGCCAGCCCGGCCGGTACCGTCGACGAGTTCCGCACCATGGGACCGTTCCCGATTCCGACCATTAATACCGCCTTGCTGCTGACGTCGGGCGTGACGCTCACCATCGCCCACCACGCGCTGCGCGCCGGCCACCGCGCGCAGACGGCGATCTGGCTGTTTGCCACCGTGCTGCTGGGCGCCACCTTCATGGGCTTCCAGGTCTATGAATACATCCACGCATATAGCGAACTGAACCTCAAGCTGACGTCCGGCATCTACGGCTCGACCTTCTTCATGCTGACCGGCTTCCACGGCTTCCACGTGACGATGGGCGCGATCATGCTGTCGGTGGTGTTATACCGGGTGCTAAAAGGACATTTCACACCTGACAACCACTTCGCCTTCGAAGGTGCGGCGTGGTACTGGCACTTCGTGGACGTGGTGTGGCTGGGCCTGTATGTAGTGATCTACTGGCTGTGAACATACCCCAAACATCGGCGCTATAATGCTGTCGGCCGCACACGGGAATGTCCGGTGCGGCCGTTTTTTCTGGTGCTGTAAATAAGGATCAGCGCAAGCCGGTAGGCTGGATATAGCCAAGCTTGTAGGCGACAAGGATCATCACGAACAGGGTGATCGACAAGCCCACCCGCACCGCCAGCGAGCGGACCGTGTTGTTGCTCTTGCCCTTGTCGCGCATGAGGAAAAACAGCGCGGAGCCGAGGCTGCCGATGATCAGGACGAACGCGATGGCGACGACAATTTTCATGACAGGGCAGCGAGATGAGTGAGGCTTCATTGTAATGCCGATTGCCTTCCGATTTAAATTGATTCCCTTGATCGCCACGGTCCTGGTGGTGGCGCTGGGCATCGCCCTGGGCAACTGGCAGGAACGCCGCGCCGACGAGAAAATCGCCACCCAGGCGCGCCTCGACCACGGCGCCGCCGCCGCACCCCTGGCGCTGACCGGGGCGCCGCTGGCCGCAGCCGCTGTGGAATACCGCCGCGTCAGCGCCACCGGCCATTTCGTCCAGGACTGGCCGCTGTACCTCGACAACCGCCCGTACCAGGGCCGCGCCGGCGTGTACCTGCTGATGCCCTTTAAAATCGATGGTTCGGACATGCACGTGCTGGTGCAGCGCGGCTGGCTGCCGCGCGATCCGCTGGCGCGCGACAAATTGCCCGCGTTCGATACGCCAACGGGCACCGTCACGGTGGACGGCGTGGCGCGCCTGCACTCGGGCCACGTGATGGAACTGGGCGCGGGGCCCGCGTTGGCGCCCGGCGCCATCGTGCAAAACGCCGACCCGCTGCAAGTTGCCAAAGCAAGCGGGTTGACCATGCAGCCGTTCGTGCTACAGCAAGGCACGCCGGCGCGCCCGTATGGCGACGACCTGCGCATGGGCCGCGAATGGCCGGCTTCGGGCATGAATCCCGAAAAACACCAGGGCTACGCCTTCCAGTGGTATGCGCTGGCGGCGATGGCGGTCATCTTTTTTGTCGTGAACGGATTCAGACGTGGAAAATCAGGCAAACACTAAACAAACGGCGCGCGGGCGCTGGAAGCTGCTGGCCGTGGTGGCCGTGTGCGCCGCACCGCTGCTGGCGTCGTACTTCATGTATTACGTGGTCAAGCCCAAGGGCGGCGAAACCAACTACGGCACCCTGCTCGATGCGCGCCAGTATCCGATCCCATCGATGGCCAGCAAACAGCTCGACGGCAGCCCGGCCACGCTGGCCGACTATCGCGGCAAGTGGGTGATGCTCAAGGTGGGACCGTCGGACTGCCAGCAGGACTGCCAGGACCAGCTGTTTGCCATGCGCCAGCTGCGCACCATGCAGGGCAAGGCCATGGACCGGGTGGAGCGGGTATGGCTGATCACCGACGAGCAGCCGCTCGAGACCATGATCATGCGCGTCAACGACGGCACCCACATGCTGCGCGCGCCGGCTGCGGTGGTTGCCAAATGGCTGCCGGTGGAGCAGGGCGAGCGCGCCGCCGACTACGTGTACCTGATCGACCCGCTGGGCAACCTGATGATGCGCTTCCCGAAAGGCGCCGTCTCCAGCGACACCGCCAAGGCGAGCAAGGTCCACAAGGACATTGCCAAACTGCTTAAAGCTTCTGCCATAGGATAATGGGATAACTAAACGATGCACCTGACTCTCGCTCAAATGGCCATTACGGCGCTGCTGGTGGCGCTGCTGCCGCTGTCGCTGGTATGGACGTCGTCCGACGCCAACAAGTACCGCAAGCTGATCTGGGTGAGCGTGTTTCTCACGCTTGACCTGATCGTGTTCGGCGCGTTTACGCGCTTGACCGATTCCGGCCTCGGCTGCCCGGACTGGCCCGGTTGCTACGGCGCCGCCAACCCGTTCCTGGCGCACGCGGACATTGTGGCGGCCGAAACCCTGAACCCCACCGGCCCGGTCACCGTGGCCAAGGCCTGGATCGAGATGATCCACCGCTACCTGGCCATGGCCATCGGCGTGCTGATCGTGGCGATGATGGCGCAGGCGTGGTACCAGTGGCGCAAGTCGCAGGGCACCCGGCCCGAGTACAAGCCGGGCATGCCGACCTTCCTGTTCTTCTTTGTCTGCCTGCAAGGCGCGTTCGGCGCCTGGACCGTCACGCTCAAGCTGCAACCGGTGATCGTCACCATCCACCTGCTGCTGGGCATGGGTTTGCTGGCGCTGCTGGTGTGGTACGGCGGCCGCCAGGACCAGCTGATTTCCCCAGTGCGCACCTTGTCCGGCTCGCCCACTGCGATGCGCAAGATCCGCTGGCTGGCCGGCATCTCGGCGGTATTGCTGGTGGTTCAGATCGCCCTCGGCGGCTGGGTAAGCACCAACTACGCCACGCTGGCCTGCACCGACTTCCCCCTGTGCGGCGGCAAGCTGGTGCCGGACATGGACTTCGAACACGGCTTTACCCTGTGGCGCGAGTTGGGCAAGACCGCTGCCGGCCATTACATTCCGTTTGCGGCGCTGACAGCGATTCACTGGGTACACCGCAATGCGGGCTTCATCGTGGCGCTGGTGGCCGGCTACACGGCGTGGCGCGCGTGGGGCAATGTGGTCCTGCATAAAACCGCGCGCTACATTGCCATCGTGCTGGCCGCGCAGGTTGCCACCGGACTGGCAACGATCTACTTCAGCTTCCCGCTGACCATTGCCGTATTGCACAACGCCGGCGCGGCGCTGCTGGTACTTTTGCTGACCGTGTTAAACTACAAGGCTAAATTCCAGCACGATCTTGCCAAAAAAGCAGCTTCGGGTGCTGGTTTATCGCACCATTCACCGTTGAAGCAGCAATAGCTTGCCTTCAGGCTAAGCGCTTCGAAATGACATCATGACCACGCATACTCTGACCAAACCTTCCCGCCGCGCCTCGCAGTTCTGGGCGCTGACCAAGCCGCGCATCACCCAGATGGCGGTGTTTTGCGCCATCATCGGCATGTTCCTGGCGACGGACGGGATACCGGACTGGCGCGTGGCAGTGCCGGCCACGCTGGGCATTTTCCTGCTCACCAGCGCGGCGTTTGCGGTCAATTGCCTGGCCGAGCGCGAAATCGACGCCCGCATGGCCCGCACCGCGCGCCGCCCGAATGCCATGGGCGACGTGACTGTGGGCGAAACCGTGGTATTCGCGCTGCTGATCGGCGGCGCCGGCATGTGGATTTTGTATGCGCTGGTCAATCCGCTCACCATGTGGCTCACGTTCTTCAGCTTTGTCGGCTACGCGGTCATCTATACGATGATCTTGAAACCGGCCACGCCGCAGAACATCGTCATCGGTGGCCTGTCGGGCGCCATGCCGCCGGCCCTGGGCTGGGCCGCGATGACCAACGAAGTACCGGCCGAAGCGTGGCTGCTGGTGATGATCATTTTCGTGTGGACGCCGCCGCACTTCTGGGCGCTGGCGCTGTATCGCCGCGACGACTACGCCAAGTCGGGCCTGCCGATGCTGCCGGTCACGCACGGCATGGAATACACGCAGTTCCACGTGTGGCTGTACTCGATCGCGCTGGCCGCCACCACCGTGCTGCCTTACGTGGTGCAAATGAGCGGATTGATTTACCTGGTTTCTGCGATCATCCTCAATGCGGTCTTCCTGCATCACTCGTGGAAGATTTATCGCCATTATTCCGACCAGGTAGCCCGCAAGGCCTTCGCCTGGTCGATCATGTACCTGGGCTTGCTGTTTGCAGCGCTGCTGGTGGACCACTACATCAAAATATGAAGAAACTGTTCGCTGCGGCCGTGCTGGCCGTTTCCATGTTGCTGACCGGCTGTAGCGAAAAATCGTCTTCGCAGTCGTTCCAGAATGTCGATATCACCGGCGCCGCCTTTGCGAAAGACTTCGCGCTGACCGACCATACCGGCAAGCCGCGCACCATGGCCGACTTCCGTGGCAAGGTGGTGGTGATGTTCTTCGGCTTTACCCAGTGCCCCGACGTGTGTCCCACCACCATGGCCGAGATGGCCGGCGTGATGAAAACCCTCGGTCCCAGGGCGGACCAGGTGCAGGTGCTGTTCGTCACCGTCGATCCCGAGCGCGACACCCAGCCGCTGCTGGCGCAATACGTGCCCACCTTCGATCCGCGTTTCATCGGCCTGTACGGCACGCCTGAACAGACTGCAGCGGTGGCCAAGGAATTCAAGATCTTCTACGCCAAGGTGCCCGGCACCGACGCCGCCAATTACTCGGTGGACCACACGGCGGCCAGCTACATCTTCGACAAGAACGGCAAGGTGCGCCTGATGGTGCCGCATGCCAAAGGCCAGGCGGCCATCGTTCACGACATTCAACAACTGCTGTAGATCTCCTGCGGAGCCGGCATGCGCCAACGCTTTCAACCCTTCACCCGGCTCGCCGCCGTCATCCTGCTGGTCATCGGCTGCCTGATCGTGTTGCGTCCGTTCGTGGCCGCCATCCTGTTCGCCTGCGCCATCACCATTTCAAGCTGGCCGCTGTACTTGCGCCTGCTGAACAAGGTCAAGGGCCGGCGCTCGCTGGCCGCCGCCATCATGAGCGTGGGCCTGACCTTGTTGATCCTGGTGCCGCTCACGCTGGTGACCTGGAATGTCGCCGACAACGCCGCGTCGTTCTACGACCACTTCAAGGCCAGCCTCGGCAGCGGCACGCTGGCGCCGCCAGCCTGGCTGCGCGACCTGCCGCTGGTGGGCGAGATGATCGACACGTATTTGCGCCGTCTGCTGGGCAGCCGCGAAGAATTGCTCAACGTCGCCAAGAACCTGCTCGAACCGGCGCGCCACCTGCTGCTCGGTGGCGGTGTGCTGCTGGGCAGCGGCGTGGCCCAGGTGAGCCTGGCCGTGTTCGTCAGCTTCTTCCTGTACCGCGACGGCGTCACCATGCTGTCGTCGCTGAGCCGGGCCATGGACAAGCTGATCGGCGCCGAGCAGGCAACGTCGGTATCGGACACCATCAGCCGCACCGTGCGCGGCGTGATGTACGGCTTGCTGGGCACGGCGCTGGCGCAATCGGTGGTGGCGGCGGTGGGCTTCCTGATCGCCGGCGTGCCGGCCGTGGCGCTGCTGTCGGTGGCCACCTTCCTGTTCTCGCTGATTCCGGTAGGGCCGCCGATCATCTGGATCGGCGCCACCATCTGGCTGTTCGACCACGGCCAGACCGGCTGGGCCATCTTCATGGCGGTGTGGGGCGTGCTGCTGATCAGCGGCGTCGATAACGTGGTCAAGCCGCTCTTGATCAGCCGTGGCAGCAGCTTGCCCTTCATCCTGGTGCTGCTGGGCGTGATGGGTGGCGTGCTGGCGTTCGGCTTCGTGGGGCTGTTTATCGGTCCGACCCTGCTGGCGGTGGGCATGGGCTTGCTGCGCAACTACACCGCCCAGGTGTGAGTTTTCCCTTCGAGCCGCGCAACCGGCTGGTGTATGGCGCGATGGTGCTGGCGGTCATTGCGCTGGGCCTGGCGTCGCGCCGGTATCCCGGACTGTTCCCGGCTGCGCTGGGCAAGTACCCGGGTGACGCGTTGTGGACCATGATGGTGTTCTTCGGCCTGGCCGTGATCGCGCCGCGCTGGCCCGTTGCCCGACTGGCGCTGGCTGCGCTGGCGATTTCTTACGGAGTGGAGTTCGGCCAGTTGTACCAGGCGCCGTGGATCATGGCCGTGCGCGCGCATCCGATGGGGCATTTGGTACTGGGGACGGCGTTTGGCTGGATGGACCTGGTGGCGTACACGGTGGGGGCGGTGGTGGCATTCGTGATCGAGTCGGCGATCCGGCGCTACCGGTGTGATTGCAGTATTACCTGACGACCGTAGTTGCGACCCAATGTTTGACTGTTTGTCCGCCTGAGGCATCTTCGTTCAACCATTGGCCCTGGTAAGGCGTGTAATGCGCGACCATTTTGAAGTCTGCCGCGTTGCGGGTCAGGAGAACGCGGCCGGTCACGAACGCCGTGGCCGCGATAATGGAATCGGGCAGGCGTTTTTTTCCATGCCCCCGGCCAGTCGCCGGATTCTTGTTGAATGCCGCCGCCAGTTTGATGATCTGGTCGTTTGTGTGGATCACTTGCAGGGTTTGCGCCCATCGTCCGGCTTCAACAAACGTCTCGAACATAGCGAGCTCATCCGGTTCGCAGCCGGACGCGACCTCGGCGAAGCTGATGGCGCTCATGGCAATGTCAATGTGGTTATCCAGCACCATTTTGGCATCAGGCACGCCGCCGAGTACATCGATCCAGATGTTGGTGTCGATCAGGACCGGTGCGTCCACTACCATGCTGCACGGTGCTGATTTTGATAGTCGATGCCATCAACAGGGCCGCCTTCGCGATCCTTCCAGAGACCGACAATCATGGCAACCGCTTTGCGGTGCATGATCAGGCGCTCGGCCTTGAGTCGGGCATCTTGCTCGGCTTCGCAGTAACGAACTTCTGCTTCAGCAACCTGCAGGTGCGTTGCACCAGTATCAGGTGGCGGAACCTCGTCGTACGGCGCGGTTTTCTTCGGTTTTGCGTTTCCCATGATGTGCTCCCCATGTACTCACTACATCCCTGGTGCGGTTCATGGGCTGGGGGCTTTAGCCCTAGTCCAGGTCCGCATTATCCTCAGTATCGTCCTTCGGTATCACTTTGACCAGCAAGATACGCGGTCCGTTCATTTTTTTTGCCACGATATCGAAATGGCGGAAGCTGATGCGCTGGCCCTGCTTGGGGATATCGCCGAGTTTGACCATGATCAGGCCGCCCACCGATTCCACTTCCTCCATGCCCAGTTCCTCGTTCTCGATATCGATGCCCAGAGTGCGTTCGAGCGAGAAGATCGGCAGGCTGGCCTTGCCGATCAGGGTGCCGTCCGGTTGCTTGAGCCAGTCGTTTTCGTTGAGGCGGAATTCGTCGTGGATTTCGCCCACCATCGCGCCCAGCAGGTTGTCGAGCGTGATGAAGCCGACCGGCCGCTTGTTTTTTTCACCGATCAGTGCGAAGTGGGGCGCGCCGTCACGGAAGCGGCGGAACTGTTCCAGCGCCGGCGTGCGCGCCGAGATGGTTTCCACCGGCCGCAGGAACGGCACCAGGTCGGTGATCGGCTTGCCCGACTGCTGGGCGAAGAACAGGTCTTTCAGGTGCACCACGCCCAGCACGGTCTCGCCGTCGCGGTCGTAATACGGGTAGCGGCTGAAGCGGTTGCGCAGCATGGTGTCGAGGTTGTCGGCCAGCGTGCGGCTCGCGTGCAGACTGATTACCTCGTTAATCGGACGCATCAGGTCGGAGACGGCCAGGTCGGAAAAATCGAGCGAGTGGGCCAGGATGTTGCGCTCGTCCTTGTTGAACTTTTCGCCAGGCTGGCTGGTGCGCAGGATCAGCTTGAGCTCCTCGACCGAGTAATGGCTGTCGTGGCCGCCTTTGCCGGCCAGGCCGGCGATGCGCAGCACCATGTTGGCGCTGGCGTTGAGTACCCAGATGAATGGGTACATGATCCAGTAGAAGACATACAGCGGCGGTGCACACCACAGGCCCACCACCTCGGGCATGCGGATCGCCAGCGATTTCGGCGCCAGCTCGCCCACCACGATGTGCAGGAATGAAATCACGCTGAAGGCGAACACGAAGGCGATGCCGTGTACCACCTCGGGCTTGGTGATGCCGATGGCGGTGAGCAGCGGCTCGAGCAGGCTGGCAAACGCCGGTTCGCCCACCCAGCCCAGGCCCAGCGAGGCCAGCGTAATCCCCAACTGGCAGGCCGACAGGTAGGCATCGAGCTCGCCGTGCACCTTGCCGAGTATGCGCCCCCGTAGTCCCTGCGTCTTGGCAATTGCCCGTACCCGGGTTTTACGCAGCGTGACAATGCCGAACTCGGCCGCCACAAAGAATCCATTGAGCGCGACCAGGAATAGGGCGAGCACGACAAGCAGAACATTTTGCATAGGGGCCGAGCGGCGAATTTCTTCGTATAAAACGCTTATCTTAAACGACAGCGGCCCAAAGCAGCACGAATTGCCTCTTTCGGGAGGGCTCAAGTAGCGCGGAGCGCCTGACAAAGTCTTCAGAGCAAGGAGCAGCAACGCCGCTCTGGAGGCTTTGTCAGGTGCTCTAGTGGGCGAAGAGGCCGCTGTGGACGGTAGAGATAATGGCCTCAATAGCAGGGTGACGAATCTTGCGTTCGTTGGAAATGGCATAGAAATGCTCGCGCAGCTCGGGCGCGTCACCGACCAGCACGGCGCCGAGCTGGTCTTCGATGTCATGCGCCAGCGCCGACGGCGCGAAAAACAGGCCCATGCCATTACGCCCGAACGTATTGAGCATGGCGTTATCTTCGAATTCGCCGGCGATCTCGGCCCTTACCTTGTGTTGCACCAGCCAGGTGTCGATGCGTCCGCGCAGCGCATTGTTGCGGGTGGGTACTAGTAATGGCGCGTGGTGCAGGCTGGCCGGGAAGTTGCCCCGGTATTTTTCCGCCAGGCGCGGCACGCCGAACAGTTTCATGTCGCTCTCGCCCAGCAGGTGGCTGAACACTTTCAGGCTGCCGCCGGCGCGCACGGTGCGGTCGGTCAGTACCACGTCGAGCTTGCCCAGGGCGAGATCGGCCAGCAGGTTTTCGAATTCGTCCTCCATGCATACCAGCCGCACCTGCTTGCTCATGGTTTGCGTGGCCTGCAGCAGGCGGAACGCGATCAGCTTGGGCAGCGAATCGGAAATACCCACCGTGAGCCGCATCTTGCCGGCCTCGGCTTCATCGAGCGCATCTTGCAACTGGTCGCCCAGCAGGAAAATCTGCTCGCAATAGCTGAAGGCCAGCCGGCCGGCCTCGGTGGGCACCAGGCGCCGACCCTGCGGTTCCAGTAGTTGCTTGCCAATCGATAGCTCCAGCGCGGAGAGCTGCATGCTGATGGTCTGCACGGCCAGCCCCAGCCGCTCGGCTGCGCGGGTGACGCCGCCTTCCTTGGCAACGATCCAGAAAAAGTACAAATGACGGTAGTTCAAGCCGCTGGTTTTCACACTCAAGCCTTCAATTATTCCGAAGTAATACTTCAATTATCTTCTATTTTTAAATAAGTTGTCAGGGCCTATACTCGACCGGTCAATTCATAACTAGATTCACTACTTATAACGAGAGAAAATCCATGAAGCATTTCAGAATTTCCTTCCTCGTGACCTTCATCTGCCTGGGTTTGGCCGGCTGGTGGGGTTACGAGTTGGGCGGATGGAGCGGGGCGCTGTCGGCGTTCGGCGTGGCGGTGATTTTGGCGGCGATGGAAGTGTCGCTGTCGTTCGATAACGCGGTGGTCAACGCGTCGGTCCTGAAAAATTGGGACGAGTTCTGGCAAAAGCTGTTCCTGGGCCTGGGCATCATCATTGCCGTGTTCGGTATGCGATTGCTGTTCCCGCTGGTCATCGTGGCCGTGGCGGCCGACATCAGCATCATGGATGTGTGGACCCTGGCGCTGAACGACCCGAAAACCTATTCGATGCACCTGACTAACCACCACGCGGAAGTGGCGGCCTTCGGCGGCATGTTCCTGCTGCTGGTGTTCCTGAACTTCCTGCTCGACGACGACAAGGAAGTGCACTGGCTCGGTAACTTCGAGAAGAAACTCGGTTCGCTCGGCAAGGTGTCGTCGATCTCGGTAATGATTTCGCTGGCGGTACTGCTGGGCTGCATGAGCATCGTGACCGAAGCGCAAAAACTGGTCGTGCTGATCTCGGGCCTGTGGGGCATCCTGGTGTACGTTGGCGTTGACGCCATCAGCAGCCTGCTGGAAAAAGAGGAAGAAGGCGGCAGCGATGTCGGCGACATGGTCAAAAAGGGCGGTATCGGTGGTTTCCTGTACCTCGAAGTGCTCGATGCATCGTTCAGCTTTGACGGCGTGATCGGCGCGTTTGCCATCACCACCGACGTCGTGATCATCATGCTGGGCCTGGCCATTGGCGCGATGTTCGTGCGTTCGATGACGGTGTACCTGGTAAAAAAGGGTACGCTCGACCAGTTCGTGTACCTTGAACACGGCGCCCACTACGCCATCGGTATCTTGGCCGCGATCATGTTGGCCAGTATGAAGTTCCACGTGCCGGAAATCTTTACCGGCCTGATTGGTGTGGCGTTCATTGCCGCCTCGGTCTGGTCGTCGATTCGTTACCGTCGCCAGCAGGAAGCCACTGCGGCTATCGCAGCGAAGTAACGAACCAAGAACACAGCGCGCCGTCTAATACGGACACGGCGCGCTGCACTGTAGTACCCCTTGTCCGGTTTTCTTTTTATTATTAAGGAGTTTTACCATGGCAATCAGTCTGCAAAAAGGCGGTAACGTTAATCTGAGCAAAGAAGCCCCAGGCCTGTCGAAAATCATCGTCGGCCTCGGCTGGGACGTGCGCTCCACCGATGGCAGCGCGTTCGACCTGGACGGTTCTGCATTCCTGCTCAAGGCCGACGGCAAAGTCCGTGCCGACAACGACTTCATCTTCTACAACAACCTCAAGTCGTCCGACGGCGCCGTCACCCACTCCGGTGACAACCGCACCGGCGACGGCGCTGGCGACGACGAAACCGTCACCATCGACCTGTCCACCGTACCGGCCGACATCGAGCGTATCGCCATCTGCGTGACGATTCACGACGGCGACGCCCGCAAGCAGAACTTCGGCCAGGTGCAAAAAGCCTACGTGCGCACCGTCAACGCCAGCGGTGAAGCCGAAATTGCCCGTTACGACCTGTCGGAAGACGGTTCGACCGAATCGGCCATGATCTTCGGCGAGGTGTATCGCAACGGCGCCGAGTGGAAATTCAAGGCCGTGGGCCAGGGCTTCAAGGGCGGCCTGGGTCCCCTCGCTGCCTCGTTTGGCGTCAGCGTTTAAACCAGGAAAGGGTTCGTCATGCCTAAATTTTCGGTGACCGGTGATATCGATCCGTTCCTGCATGTGTCGCTGGCACGCGGTGAAAAGATTTACTGCGAGTCCGATGCGATGGTGATGATGGAGGAGGCGCTTGACCTCAAGGGCAAGATGACCGGCGGCATCGGTGCCGCCATCATGCGGCGCTTTGCCAACGGCGAATCCTTCTTCCAGCAGCATATCGAAGCGGTACGCGGCGACGGCGATTGCCTGCTGTCGCCGCGGTTGCCGGGCGCGGTGCAAATCCTCGACGTCGGCAAGGAGCAGTACATGCTCAGCGACGGCGCCTTCGTGGCCGCGTCCGAAACAGTGGAGCTGAAGGTGCGCACGCAAAGCGTTGGCAATGCGCTGTTCGCCCAGAGTGGCGGCTTCTTCATCACCGAAACCTCCGGCAACGGCCAGGTGGCGGTGTCGGGCTTCGGTTCGATGTCGGAGCTGGAAGTGACGCCCGGGCGCGATGTCGTCATCGACAACTCGCACGTGGTGGCGTGGGACAACCGCCTGCGCTACGAAATCTCGGTCACCACCGGTGGCAGCAGCGGCTTCCTCGGCAACCTGGTCAACAGCCAGACCAGCGGCGAAGGCATGGTGCTGCGCTTTTCCGGCAGCGGCAAGGTCCTGATCTGCTCGCGCAACAGCACGGCGTTCAAGACCTGGGTGCAAACCCCCGCGTAATAAACCAACAAACAAGGAGAACAAACATGTCAGTCAGTTTGAGCAAGGGCCAGAAGATCAATCTGGAAAAAGAAGGCGGCGGCGCCCTCGGCAAAGTCACCATGGGCCTGGGCTGGGATGCCATCAAGACCAAGGGTTTCCTCGGTTTCGGCTCGAAGAGCGAAGCGGTCGATCTCGACGCGTCGGTCGTCATGTTCGACGAAGGCAATCGTCCGGTGGACGTGATCTGGTTCCGCCAGCTGCGCAGCAAGGACGGCAGCGTGGTCCACACCGGTGACAACCGCACCGGCGCCGGCGACGGCGACGACGAACAGATCAACGTCGATCTGAACGCCGTGCCGGCCACCGTTAAAAGCCTGGTGTTTACCGTCAACAGCTTCACCGGCCAGACCTTCTCGCAGGTGGAAAACGCCTACTGCCGCCTGATCGACGCCAACAACGGCCAGGAAGTTGCCCGCTTCAACCTGTCGGTGCAAGGCCCGCACTCGGCCCAGATCATGGCCAAGGTTTACCGTCACAACGGTGCCTGGAAAATGCACGCCATCGGCGAAAACGGCAACGGCCGTACCTTCGACGACCTGCTGCCGCAAATTTCCGCGCACCTGTAATCGAGCAGTTGTAGTACCGTAGCAAAGCCCCGCGTACCGGCGCGGGGCCCCTTTCATTAAAGCAGTTGAAGTGGTCTTTGCCGTGACGCTATAATGTTGCCATGCTTAAACTCAACCAGATCTCGCACATCGTCACGCAAGCTGCGCGCGGCGAGCTGGTCTTTCCTACCAGTGTCAATGCCGCCCTGCGCCTGCAGATGACCCTGGCCGATCCCGATTGCGATACCGAAGATGTGCTGCGCCGCGTGCTGGCCGAACCGGTCCTGGCCGCCCGTACCGTAGCGCTGGCCAATGCTGCCGTGTTCAACCGCAGCGGCACGCCGATCACCAGCGTGCGCGCAGCGGTGGCGCGCGTGGGCTACCGTCACCTGTACTCGATGGCGGCAGCGATGGTGGTGCGCCAGTTCGGCGCCCGTATCCGCGACCCGCACCTGCGCGCCCAGGCCGAGCAGCTGTGGCGCCACACGGCCCATGTCGCCGCGTTGTCGTATGTGATTGCCGGCAAGCTCACCGCCACCGATCCCGACACCGCGCTGTTTGCCGGCATCATCCACGAGGCAGGGGGCTTTTACCTGCTGTCGCAGGCCGACGATATGCCGGGCCTGCTCGACGACCCTGCCGACTGGCTCGGCGCACCGCAGGAAATCATCGCCCGCGAGCTCATGAAAAAGCTGTGCATACCCGATCCGGTGGCGCTGGCCGTGGTTTCTCTGCCCGGCGCCACGCTCACGCCGCCGCCGCTGGGCCTGCGCGATACTTTGCTCATCGCCAAACACCTGGCGCCGGTGGCTTCGCCGCTGGCGTCGAAACAGGAAGCGGCCCAAGGCCCGGCCGGCCTGGCCGGTTTTATCGACGACAATGCCGCGCTCGAGCAGATCCTGCGCGACTCGCACGACGACGCCGCCTCGATGAGCGCTGCACTACTGGTCTGATTGCCCGCTTTTGTGGCATAAACGATGTGTTAATCATCATTTTGACCAGAAATAGGCCATCGTCTGGTTATCGGCGCCGCTGCATGGGCGATAATGGCAACAGTCGTCATACAACAAACTCATTACCATGAATCACACCGCAGCAGCCGCCATTCCCGCCGAGGGGCACGTCACCCCGGCGCCGGCGCCAATCGCGTCGCCGCGCAAGAAACACCGCAACCTCGCCCAGGGCGTGGTGGAAAGCTTTACCCAGACCATACAGGCCGGCACCCTGAAACCAGGCGAAAAGCTGCCGACCGAGTCGGTGATCATGGAAATGCACGGCGTCAGCCGCACGGTGGTGCGCGAAGCGATTTCGCACCTGCAGGCAGCTGGCCTGGTGCAAACCCGCCATGGCATCGGCACCTTCGTGCTGGCGCCGCAACCGGCCAACCTGCGCATTTCGTCCGACACCATCCGCACCATCGGCGACGTGCTGTCCATCCTGGAATTGCGCATCAGCCTGGAAACCGAAGCGGCCTGGCTGGCTGCCACCCGCCGCAGCGAAGAGCAGGTGCAGCAAATGGGCGAAGCGCTGGCGCGCATCCAGAGCTCGGCCGGCCAGCCCGGTTCGGTGGAGGCGGATGTCCATTTTCACCTGTTGATCGCGCAATCGACCGGCAACCGTTATTTTGTCGATATCTTGAGCGACCTCGGCAACACCATCATCCCGCGCGCGCGCGTAAACTCCGCGCAACTGGCCCATTCCGACCCGGCCGCGTACCTGGAGCGCGTGAACCGCGAGCACGACGACATCTATCGCGCCATCCTGCGTCAGGATGCCGAAGCAGCGCGCGCGGCCATGCGTACCCATCTGAGCAACAGCCGTGAGCGCCTGCGCCGGGCCCAGGAGGGCATCGCGCCGGACGCCTGAGAGCCAGCGGCTGGCAATCAAATTCTTGACTGTTTTGCCGCACGGCCACAGACCGTGTGGCGGTTCTCAGGAAAGTGCTTGCCCCCGCTCGGATATGGTTGTACGATGTCATACAACCGGTGCAGATGATCTTGTTTACACCGCGTGAGACCCCTTCCACACATTAGATGTCGATTCTTGGAGACTGTTATGCAACCGAATGACCTGAAAAAAATCCTTTCCTCTGGCCTGCTGTCGTTCCCTATTACCGACTTCGATGCCCAGGGTGACTTCAACAAGAAATCGTACATCGAGCGCCTGGAGTGGCTGTCGCCATTCGGCGCCAGCGCGCTGTTCGCTGCCGGCGGCACGGGCGAGTTCTTCTCGCTGACCCCACAAGAATTCCCTGAAATCATCAAAACCGCTGTCGATACCTGCCGTGGCCAAGTGCCGATCCTGGCCGGTGTCGGTGGTCCGACCCGCGTTGCCGCTGCGTACGCCAAAGAAGCCGAGAAAGCCGGCGCCCAAGGCCTGCTGCTGCTGCCACACTACCTGACCGAAGCGAGCCAGGACGGCCTGGTCGAGCACGTTGCCGAGGTCTGCAAAGCCACCAACCTGGGCGTTGTGGTCTACAACCGCGCCAACTGCCGCCTGACCCCTGATTCGCTGGCCCGTCTGGCCGACCGTTGCCCTAACCTGATCGGCTTCAAGGACGGCATTGGCGACATCGAGCTGATGGTGTCGATCTGGCGCAAAATGGGCGACCGCTTCAGCTACCTGGGCGGCTTGCCTACCGCCGAAGTGTACGCCGCTGCCTACAAGGCCATCGGTACTCCGGTATACTCGTCGGCAGTGTTCAACTTCGTGCCACAACTGGCGATGGACTTCTACCATGCAGTTGCTGCGGACAACTTCGCAGAACAAAACCGCATGATCGACGAGTTCTTCCTGCCATACCTGGAAATCCGCAACCGCAAAGCCGGTTACGCCGTCAGCATCGTCAAGGCCGGCGCCCGCCTGGTTGGCCACGATGCCGGTCCGGTCCGCGCTCCGCTGACCGACCTGACTGCGGAAGAATGCGACATGCTGGACAAACTGATCAAAAAACAAGCCAAGTAATTTGAAGCCTGTTTTCTGATTTGAATTCAAGCGCGGCTGGTCCGCGCTTTTCACACATCTAAGGAGTCGATATGCAAGTAGCTGGCGAAATGATCATTGGCGGTAAAGCACTGGTAGGTAAAGAGGGCACGATCAAGGCGATCGACCCATCGCGCAACGTCGAAATCGAACCGGCGTTCGGCCTGGCCAGCGCCGCCGACCTGGAACAAGCGGCCCAACTGGCCGACGCAGCGTTCGACCCGTACCGCGCTACCAGCCTGGAAGTGCGCGCCAAGTTCCTGGAAACCATCGCTGACCGTATCATGGATCTGGGCCCGGCCCTGATCGAGCGCGCGATGCAGGAAACCGGCCTGCCGCAAGCCCGCCTCGAAGGCGAGCGCGGTCGTACCGTCAATCAACTGAAACTGTTTGCCAAAGTCGTGCGCGACGGCCGCTTCCAGTCGGCCACGCTCGACAGCGCGCTGCCGGAACGCACCCCGCCACGCCCTGACCTGCGCCTGCGCAAAATCGGCCTGGGCCCGGTCGCCGTGTTTGGCGCGTCGAACTTCCCGCTGGCGTTTTCGGTCGCTGGTGGCGATACCGCCTCGGCCCTGGCTGCCGGTTGCCCGGTCATCGTCAAGGCCCACTCGGCCCACCTCGGCACGTCCGAGCTGGTCGGTAAAGCCGTGTCGAAAGCCGTGGAAGAGTCGGGCCTGCCAGCTGGCGTGTTCTCGATGATCATCGGCTCGGGCCAGACCGTGGGCCAGGCCCTGGTCAGCCATCCAGCCATCAAGGCCGTGGGCTTCACCGGCTCGCGCGCCGGTGGCCTGGCACTGATGAAAACCGCTGCCGAACGCAAGGAACCAATCCCTGTGTACGCCGAAATGAGCTCGATCAATCCGGTATTCCTGCTGCCAGGCGCGCTGGACAATGCCAAGCTGCCGCAAGCGTTTGCCGATTCGCTGACCATGGGCGCCGGCCAGTTCTGCACCAACCCAGGCCTGCTGATTGGTATCAAGGGCGACAAGCTGCAAGCATTCGTTGACGCGACCGCCGGCACCATCGGCGCCAAGGCTGCTTCGACCATGCTGACCCCGGGCATCCACAAAGCGTACGTGTCGGGCGTGAAAAACCTGGCCGGCGTGGAAGGCGTAGAGCAAGTCGCTGTTGGTCAAAGCACCGAAGCCCCATGCGCCGCGCAAGCATTCCTGTACCAGGTACCAGCCAAGAAATTCCTGGCCGACGACAAGCTGGAAGGCGAAATCTTCGGACCAACCTCGCTGCTGGTCGTGGCGGAAGACGAAGCCGAGCTGCTGGCTGTTGCCAACCACGTCGAAGGTCAGCTGACCGGCGCCGTGCACGCCACCGCCGACGACCGCGAACTGGCTGCCCGCCTGTTGCCGATCCTCGAGCGCAAAGTGGGCCGCATCCTGTTCAACGGCTTCGGCACCGGCGTGGAAGTGGCGCATGCCATGGTCCACGGCGGCCCGTTCCCATCGACGTCCGACAGCCGCACCACCTCGGTGGGCGCGTCGGCCATCGACCGCTTCCTGCGTCCGGTCAGCTACCAGGACGTACCGTCGTACCTGCTGCCAACTTCGCTGACTGACGAAAATCCGGAAAAACTTCCGCGCATCGTCAACGGTGACCTGGTATGGAACGCGTAAGCGACATCAAGTGTGCGGTGGGGGAAAGCCCCACCTGGAGCGCAGCGGAATCGGTCTTCTATTGGACCGACATTCCCGCCAGGCGCATCTGGCGCCTCGACCCCGTGTCGGGCGCCACGCGGTTCTGGACCCTGGACGAGATGGCAGGCTGCGTCGCGACCCGGGCCGGCGGCGGCCTGATTGCCGGCATGGAAACCGGCATGTTCCAGCTCGATCTTGGTGAAGCGCAAGCGGCCACCCAGACCAGGCTGGCCACACCGGGCGCGGATCTGGGCGAAGGCATGCGCTTCAACGACGGTCGTTGCGACCGCCAGGGCCGGTTCTTGTCCGGCACCATGTTCATGGACATGGGCCAGGCGCGCCCGGTGGGCAAGCTGTATCGCTACGACAGCCGTGGCATCTCGGCACCGATGGTCTCCGACCTGCTCACGCAGAACGGCCTCGGCTTTTCGCCCGATGGCCGTACCATGTACCTGTCCGATTCGCATCCGTTGCGGCGCATGGTCTGGGCGTTCGACTACGACATCGACGATGGCGTACCGACCAACCAGCGCGTGTTTGCCGATCTGACCAAGTCGGTGGGCCGGCCCGATGGCGCGGCAGTCGATAGCGAAGGTTGTTACTGGGTCTGCGGCAACGACGGCGGCTACATCCTGCGCTTCACGCCGCAGGGCAAGCTTGACCGCAAGCTTGATGTGCCGATGTTGAAACCGGCCATGTGCGCGTTCGGCGGCAAGCACCTGGACCAGTTGCTGGTGACGTCGATTCCGTCCGGGAAACCGGAAGATGCGGAGTGGGGCGGGGCGGTGATTTTGCTCGAGCCTGGGGTCAAAGGCATTGCGGAAACGCCGTTCGGGGCTTGATGGCGTAGCAAAGTAAAAAGGCAGATGCGGAAGCACCTGCCTTTTTTTATTTTGATGATGACTTATGCTGGCGCGTTCAAGGTCTGGTTGTACACCTTGCCCGCAATGGTGACGTTCTTGAGCGTCACCCCCTTCACGTTATACATGAACCACGGCTCGGCCGCGTTGGTCGGCGCACCAAAATCGCAGTCGGTGATCGTCACATCGGTGATCGGCACCACCGGCGGCGCCGGTTGCGGGCCGTTGTAGTCGGAGGCGACGGGGCCGAGCAGCATGATGGCCTGGAAGCAGGAGCCGGTCTTGCCGTCCTTCGTCACGTTACCGACGCGCACATTCGAGATATGGATGTTGTTGACCACGGGAGGGCGGGTGCGCACATGGTCGGCAGTGGGGATGTAATCGCAGTCGAACGCCACCACGGCGCCGGCAGCGGTGGCCACCTGCTTGCCGTTGATCGGCGAATCGGGGAAGGTCGCGTAGTGCGAGGCGGTCAGTTGCACGCCGTTCGGAATCGACACGTCGCGCACGTAGAAATTGCGCAGGTAGCCGCCGCGATTGAGGTTGGTTTTTAAACGGATGGCGATATTGAGCGGGTTGGTTTGCCAGTTGGCGTTCTGGAACACCAGCTTTTGCGCGAACACGTTCTGGATGCCGCCGGCCATCTCGCTGCCCAGCGTGACGGCGCCGTGGCCGCTGTGCATGATGCAGTTCTGGATCACGATATTTTGCGACGGGCCGTATTGCGTGTCCTGGTTCTTGCCGGCCTTGATGGCGATGCAGTCGTCGCCGGTGTCGAAGGTGCAGTCTTCCACCAGCACGTGGTCGCACGCTTCGGGATCGAAGCCGTCGCTGTTGGGGCCATGGCTTTCGCAGTGCACCTTGCGGATCACCAGGTTGCGGCAGTGGACCGGGTGGTGCATCCAGAACGGCGTGCGCATCACGTGATATCCCTGCAGCAGCACGTTGGTGCAGCCGATCATCTGGATCATCGGTGGCCGCAAATAATGGCCCACGCCAAAGACGCGCTTGGCCAGCCGCACGCCGGCTTCCGACAGCGACGGCAGGTACTTGGCGTCTGTCCTCCAGGTCTGGTCCTTGCCTTCGATGAGTGCGCGCTCGGCGTCGGTGATGCCGGGCGCGATGTCCGCCAGCGATTTGGCGTTGTTCGGGTTCTCGGTATTTTCCGACATTTTGCCGGCGACGAAATTGGGCGTGTTGCCCTGGCCGATGGAGTTGATGGTTTTTTGCTTGCCCTTCCAGGTCCACCAGCAATCGCCCGCTTCGTTGAACGGCACGCCGCCCTGGCCATCAAGCACGCTGGTCCAGTCTTCGCCGGTCAGCGCGATATTGTCCTGGCCATAGGCGTAAATCATCGACGAGTAATTGAGACAGTCGTTGCTCTGCCAGCGCGAAATCACCAGCTTGCCGTTCTTGCCGCAGTCGATGTCGCCGTATTTGGCGTAATCGGCCGGGTCGTGGCTGAAGTAGATGTGCGCACCCGCGCTCAAATGCACGTTGACGTTTGACAGCAGCACGATCGGGCCGGCGCAGTACCAGTTCCCGGCCGGGATCACCACGCGGCCACCGCCCGCTTCGTGGCACGCCTTGATGGCGGCCTTGATGGCGCCGTAGCAGTCGGGCGATTTGGCGGCGGGTGTGGCCAGCGTGTCCTGTCCCTCGAACGATACCCAGGCCTTGATGTTGGTGAGCTTGCACGGCTTGGCGCCGAACTTGGTCACCACGAAATCCTGCTTGCGGAATTTAAGCGGCTTCGAGACGTGGTCGATGATGGCTTGCGCCTGCAGCCACGGATCGGGCGCCACGGCAGCGCTGGCGGGCAGGCCCAGCGTGATGCCTGCCGCCGGCAGGGCTTTCATCAGGTTGCGGCGCCGGGTATTGATAGTGAGGGTCATGCAGTCTCCTTGTTATTCATCGTCGTGTTGGTTATTGAATTCCGCGACAAAGATGGCGGCCGGCGACGGCTGCTCGCCGTAGCCCAGGTCTTTCACCGGATCGATGCCGTTCCTGGCCAGGTTGTGCCAGTAATCGTTGCTGCTGTACTGGACTGGCCGGTAGGCAATCGCTCCGGGCTTGTTCCAGTCCGCCCACGGACGCTGGCGGTTGATGTGGGCGCCGATGCGGGAGTTCAGCACCACCATCTTGCCCACGGTTTCCAGCGTGGTTTTGGTGAGCGTGCCGACCGGCGCGCGATACACGTCCGTCGCGCCGAGCGTGCAGCTGTAGCCGGTCAACGCGAGCCTGGCGTACGGCGTGCACTTGGAATTGTGGAACCACTGGCGCAGCAGGTGGAACTGGCCGGCGCGGGCATTGCTTGATCCATCGTGCGTGAAGCGGCTGCTGTCGAACACGAAGCCATATCTGGTTTTAACGTTGGTGTTCGGTGCGGCCACGTACGACACGCCGCGGTCGCCCAGCGTCCTGATCTCGCTCTGGTAAAAATACGCGGTGCTGTCGCCGAAAATGAAATCGACATCGCCTTCGATGTACGACTTATTGAAGAAGCTGCGTGTGCTGGTCGCTACCGCCTTGGCCTTCACGTACAAGGTGTCCTGGAAGCCGATCAGGCGCACGTTCTCGAACTGCGCCTTGTCGGCGCCGTCCACTTGCAGCGCCAGCGCCTGGTGGTGGACGTTGTTCACATTGGGGAGCGCTTCCGCGCGGGCGTTGCCGATGTCCTTGTTGTAGCCGTTCTCGAACGTCAGGTTACGGGCCTGGAAGCCGTCGCTCTGCACCCACACGGTGGCCGTGCCGAAGGTGCGGATCTGGTCGCGGTCTTTCACGCTGTCGAACATGGCGCGGATTTCGGGCGCCACGGCGGCAAACTGCGCGCTATACAAGGCCGTGTAATCGGCGCCGGTGGCGGACGCATCGAGTTTGGCCGTGATGCGGGTGGCGGCGGCATCCTTGCCGTCGCCGTACAGCGTGATCGGCGCTGCCACGGCCGGCACGTACACCAGTTCCGGGTAGGTGCCCGGTTTGACCAGCAGGTACAGGCGCTTGGTTGGCGCGGCCTGGCTGTCGGCTACCGCGCGGCTGACCGCCGCCTGCACCGTGTTGAAGATCTTGACGCCATCGGCCTTGGCCGCCTGGTCCACCACGTAGTCAGGCGTAAAGGCTGCGCCGCGCGCCAGCGGATCGGCCAGCGGGTCCCACGGATCGATCCGTTCGCTGCCGGCCGGGCCCACATACTTGAGCACTTCGCCGTAGGCATAGTGTCTGGCCTGTTCGACTGTCAGTTGCGGGCGCCGCGCCGGTTCGCTTTGGGCCTGGGCGCTGCCAGAACACGTCAGCAGCAACAGCGCCGTCGCGGCTGCACGTACGGTGGCCGTCATGGGCGTGGTGCGATGAACAGGCCCGCCGACACCGGCACCGCCGTTTTCATTTCGCCCACCACCATGTCGGCGAAATAGGCCGCGCCCTTGGGGCCGAGGTGGGTGTAGTCGAATGCGGACTTGGCGGCGCCGGCCACTTCCACGTTGCCGGCCGTGAGCGCAGCGGGATCTTTTTTCGCCGGCGGCGGTTCCACCGCAAAGGTATCCGCCTGTTCGGACCCCATTGCCTGCACGGCGGCAAAGCTGTCGGCGTTGAGGTCGAGCAGCGCCACCTGCTGCGCCTTGGCGGTGGCGCGGATCACGTCGGCCCACGGCACCAGATTGTTTTGCAGGACGCCGCCGACGAAGCTGCGCCGGGTGAGCGGGGTGACCAGCACCGGGATGCCGCCCAGCGCTTTTACTTCCTGCGCGTAGCGCGCCATATTGGCCGGGAACTCGGTGGCGAGATCGGTGGAGCGGCCCGGTTTGCCCGGCTGGTCGTTGTGGCCGAACTGGATCAGCACATAGGTGGTGCTGTAGGCGGCAGCGCCGCGCAGCAGGCCTTCCACTTCGTCCCAGCGTCCCTCGGCGCGGAAGCTGCCGGAGCTGCGGCCACCCTTGGCCAGGTTGATGCAGGTATTGGCGCGGTGGACGCGGGCGCAGAAGGCGTCGCCGTAGCCGCTGTTGCTGGCCATGGTGGAGTCGCCCACCAGGATCAGGCGCGCCGGCTTGGCTGGTTCGGCCGCGTGCACCGGCGCGGACATCAGGGTGGCGGAGGTGGCAACGGACGAGGCAAAGGCGGCTAAGATCAGGCGGGTAATCATGGTCTTCTCACAGGCAGTTGGCGCGGACCGCGGTGTGCCGGTCCGGCGCCGGGTTGGCGACTGTTTTTTGGACGACTGTTGTGCAAAGCACACGTGAAGCACGACCAGCCGGAAACACTCAATAAGTTGATCGCCGCGCGCGGCGGTCGGATGAAGCGGTCAGCCGCGCGAGAACGTACGCGTCACGCGTTCGAGGTGGGCGCGCATGGCCTTGCGGGCGGCGGCCGGATCGTGGGCGGCGATCGCTTCCAGGATGCGGCGGTGATCCTTGAGCGTCTCCTGGCGCAGTTCCTCGGTCTGGAAGTGCTCCTTGAGCTTGTGCCACAGCCGGCCGCGCTGGTCCCACAAATAGTTGAGCGAACCGACCAGCGCGCTGTTGCCGGTGGCGCGGGCGATCGCCAGGTGGAAGTTGCGGTCGGCCTGCTCGTTGCTCGAGTAGTTGGCGTGGCTCTGCTCCATCTCGACCACGGCCTGCAGGATGGCGTCGATGGCGCTGTCGGTGGCCACGCGGGCGGCAATCGCGGCAATCTCGGCTTCGATCAGGCGCCGTGCGGACAGCACTTCAAACGGGCCGGGGCCCACTTCCGGCAGGTCGGCAGGCGCGGGGCGCTCGCTGACATACACGCCGGAGCCGCCGCGCACCTCGATCACGCCACCGAGTTCAAGCGCGATCAGCGCTTCGCGCAGCGAGGCGCGGCTGACACTGAGCTTGGTGGCAAGGTCGCGTTCGGAGGGCAGGCGTTCGCCGGGAGCGATGTTTTCGGTGCGGATCAGGTCCTGGATGCGGTCCGCCACCACGCGGTAGAGGCGCGCTTCATGGACATGCGGGTCGGGGAGTGCGGAAGTTCTCTTCTGCATCATTTGTCTCGTTTTTTTAGGTATGGCTTAGGGTAGCCTCGACAAACCTACTGCGCGGCCCGCTACCGCCTCTGCGTTGCTCAGCGTACCTCGGTACGCTTCCGCTACTCAAGACGATATCGGGCCGCTCGCTACGGTTTTTCGAAGCTTCCTTTTTGGGATGAATTCTCTGCCATTTGGTCAGGCCATTCTAAGGTGGTCTGACCAAATTGGTCAACGCGGACTAGCCAAATACTTTTTTAGGTGGCATACTCGGAGCGTCAAATAGCCTCCCGAGTACCGTGCCAGTTGCTTGAAAATGCGATTAAAGCACGGTGGAATGCGGGTTGCAAGGGCGCGGTTTGTCCCCACATGAAAAAATTGGGCGGACCAATAACTAAATTGGCCTGACCAATTTGAAAGCCGAAAAAACAACGTTAGCCGGGTAGAGACTCCCGGAAAGGAAGCCAGAATGACGCCACCATCCAGCATTACCGATATCAAGCGTGTCCCTGCCACCGCCCCCGGCGCTACCCCGGTCAGCACCCCGCGCTACATCCTCATGCACGACAACGACAACGTCGCCATTGTCGTCAACGACGGCGGCCTGCCAGCCGGCGCCGTATTTGAAAACGGCCTGACTTTGCTCGAAGCCGTCCCGCAAGGCCACAAGGTGGCGCTGCGCGACCTGGCCAAGGGCGATGAAGTCATCCGCTACAACGTCACCATCGGCTTTGCCGGTGAAGACTTGCCGGCGGGCCGCTGGCTCAACGAAGGCAACGTGATCATGCCGGGCGCCCTGGGCCTCGAAGGCCTGCCGATCTCCACCCGCGCGCTGCCGAAGGCCGAGCCGCTGGAAGGCTACACCTTCCAGGGCTTCCGCAATCCGGACGGCAGCGTCGGCACCCGCAACATCCTGGGCATCACCACCACCGTGCAATGCGTCTCGGGCGTGGTGGAATTTGCCGTGGACCGCATCAAGAAAGAGCTGCTGCCCAAGTACCCGAACGTCGACGATGTCGTTTGCCTCGAACACACCTACGGCTGCGGCGTGGCGATCGACGCCCCCGGCGCAGAGATCCCGATCCGCACCGTGCGCAATATCGCACTGAACCCCAACTTCGGCGGCCAGGCCATGGTCGTGAGCCTTGGCTGCGAGAAGCTGCAACCGACGCGCCTGTTCCCCAAGGGTTCGATCCCGATCCAGAACGAAGGCGGCGCCGACCCGGCGCTGGTCTGCCTGCAGGACGGCGAGCACGTGGGCTTCATGTCGATGATCGATTCGATCATGAAGCAGGCCGATACCAACCTCAAGCGCCTGAACGCGCGCCAGCGCGAAACCGTGCCGGCGTCCGAACTGGTGGTGGGCGTGCAGTGCGGCGGCAGCGATGCCTTCTCGGGCGTGACCGCCAATCCGGCCGTGGGCTTTGCCACCGATTTGCTGGTGCGTGCCGGCGCCACCGTGATGTTCTCGGAAACCACCGAGGTCCGTGACGGCATCGACCAGTTGACCTCGCGCGCCGAAACGCCGGAAGTGGCAGCGGCCATGATCCGCGAGATGGCGTGGTACGACCGCTACCTCGACCACGGCGGCGTTGACCGCAGCGCCAACACCACGCCCGGTAACAAGAAGGGCGGCTTGTCCAACATCGTCGAGAAAGCCATGGGCTCGATCGTCAAGTCGGGCAGCAGTGCAATCAACGGCGTGATTAGTCCGGGTGAAAAGCTCAAACAGAAGGGTTTGATCTATGCCGCCACTCCCGCCAGCGATTTCATTTGCGGTACACTGCAACTGGCTGCGGGGATGAATGTTCACATCTTCACCACCGGTCGCGGCACCCCTTACGGCCTGGCCGAAGTCCCGGTGATCAAGGTCGCTACCCGCAACGATCTGGCCAAGCGCTGGCATGACCTGATGGACATCAACGCCGGCCGTATCGCCAGCGGCGACGCCACCATCGCGGACGTCGGCTGGGAGATGTTCCAGCTGGTGCTGGACGTGGCCAGCGGCCGCGAAACCTGGGCCGAAAAATGGAAGCTGCAAAACGCGCTCGTGCTGTTCAACCCGGCCCCGGTGACGTAACCGCATCGCGCGGTCGATCCCGGCCGGTTGGCAGCAAGCGTACTTTATAAGACTACAGTTACACAGATAAAAAGAGACTATGACTAAGCCATTCAAACGTTTGCTGCTGACCGGCGCCGCCGGCGGCCTGGGTAAGGTTCTGCGTGATCGCATCAAACCCTGGGCCGATGTAGTGGTACTGTCCGACATCGCCGACCTGGGCGAAGCCCGGGAGGGCGAGGAAATCATCCAGTGCGACCTGTCCGACAAGGCTGCGGTCATGCAGCTGCTTGAAGGCGTGGAAGCGGTGCTGCACTTCGGCGGCATCTCCACCGAGAACACGTTTGAAAACATCGTCCAGGCCAACATCATCGGCACCGCCAACCTGTACGAAGCAGCGCACAAGCACGGCACCCGCCGCATCATCTTCGCCAGCTCGAATCACACGGTGGGCTTCTATCGCAACACCGATTACATCGACGCCACCGCGCCCACCCGCCCGGACAGTTTTTATGGCGTGTCGAAATGCTTCGGCGAGCAGCTGGCCAGCTACTACTACGACCGCACCGGCCTCGAAACCGTCTGCCTGCGCATCGGCTCCTCGTTCCCGGAACCGGCCGACCGCCGCATGATGGTCACGTGGCTCAGCTACGACGACCTGGTGGAAGCGCTGCGCAGCTCCCTGTTCGCCACCCGCGTGGGCTTTACCATCCTGTTCGGCACGTCCGACAACGACGTGGCCTGGTGGGACAACAGCAAGGCCTCGCACATCGGCTACCGCCCCAAGGACAGCTCGAAGCAGTTCGACGGCAAGTTCCCCGACAGCGGCGTGTACCCGGACCCGAACAGCTCCGTCACCTACCACGGCGGCGCCTTTGCGCTGGCGCCGATGCGTTTCAAGGACTGATCGCCAGTAGTTATACTGCGTGCGCGGCCAGCACGGCCGCGTTGTACACCGCATGGACCAGCATGGGCGCGAGCAGCGTCTTGCTGCGTTCATAGGCCCACGCCGCGCAGCAGCCCAGCACGAACACCGGCAGCATCGCCAGCGGCGGATGCACCACCGCGAAGATCGCCGCGCTCGCCGCGAGCGCCTGCCAGGCCGGTATCGAACGGCGCAAGCCGCCGTAGATCAGGCCCCGAAAAATGAATTCCTCGCACAGCGGCGCCGCCACCACCGTTAACGCCACCATCCACAGCCCCGAATAGGCCACCGCATCGACCAGAGTATCGCTGGCCGGCAGCGGCACGTGCCACGCCTTGAGCGCGGCCAGGTACGCCAGCGCCACCGCGCAGGCCAGCGCACACGGCAGCACCGCGATTTTTATCGACGGCCACCAGCCCGCGCCGCGCAGTATCGCCGGTACGTCGGTAGTTTTTGCGCGCCAGTAAACCAGCCGCATCAGCGCATACACCAGCAGGCCGGCAACGCCGAAGGCAATTGTCAATGCCGGCAGCGTGGCCTGCGGTTTGCCTTGCATCAGCAGCAGCGCGACGATGGCCTGCACGATGAAAAAGCCGGTGGCGGCGATCAGGCCGTCGGAGGCCGATACCCGCGCCGGCGGCGACGCGCCCGGATCGAGCAGGTAGGGCAGGGCGTCGCGCGCCTTCTGCCACAGGGCCAGCGCCAGCGCGGCGCTCAGCACCATGATCACCACTTTCTGCGACCACACGCTGGTGTAGATCGACCACGTGTAAAAGCCGGCCAGCAGCAGGAACAGGTAGCTGTAGGTAGGGCGGATGCGCTTGTGCACTTCGATGGCGGTGGGATCGCACGCGAACACGCCCAGCGCCACGGCGATGGTGGAATAGATCGGAATACCGGCCAGCACGATCAGCAGCAGCACCAGCATCTGCCAGGTTGGCGCCGGCGCGGTGGCGAGGGTGAGCACGGCCACCATCAGCGGATAGACCAGGGCCAGCGCACCCCACAGCCGCGCCTTTTGCTTCAACACGCTTTCCACCGAATGGGGCACCGTGTACAGCAGCCACAGGGCGTTGCCTTCGTTGTTGAGGGTCTGGAAGGCTGACAGCATCAGCACATATACGCCGATGCCGAATGCAATCGCCGCCGCCACGGTCGGCATGGTGCCGAACTGGGAGAGGGTGTCCAGTTTGCCGTTGAACACCAGCTGGCTGCCGACCACGATCAGCGGCAGCACCAGGGTTTGCACCAGGAAGTTGCGGTCGCGCGCCAGCAGGCGCAGCTCGCGCCGCATCGTCGGCGACAGCGGCAGGTGCAGACCCGGCTTCTCCGGCTGCGTGGATGCGGCGGTCTTGCGCCCGCTCTCGCGCACGCCCGAGCCAACCACGCCATGGCGCAGTTGCCGGCGCATCAGCGCCACTCCCAGCCACAGCAGCAAGACCAGTTGCGCCGCCAGCAGCGCCGCCAGCATGGCCAATTGTTGCAGGCTTTGGGCCTGGATTGCCTGCAGCAGCACGCCGGGCGGCAGCCATAAGCCCCAGGCCGGAAAGCCGCGCGCCAGGTCCATCACGAAGCTGCTGGCGGCCGGCATCGACAGCGCGAACACCAGGTACAGCATGGGCGCGTTCAGCAGCGAGAGCAGCGCCTGCAGGTTGCGCAACTGCGCTGCCGCCAGCCACAGGCGCACGCCGGTGTCGGCCAGCGTGTGCAGCAGCGCTGCCAGCGGCAGCAGCAGCGCGGTCGCCAGCAGCGCGATCGGCACGGCGGTCCACTGGTAGCCGGAGTACCAGGCGATCATCGCGTACGGCGGAAACAGCGCGAAGATGCCGGACAGGTTGCTGGCGCTGCGTTCCACCAGCCGCCCCCACAGCAGGGTGGAGCGCTCCACCGGCAGCGTCACCAGCCATTCGAGGTCCCAGTCCGGCTTGGCCAGTTCCTTGCCGGCCAGCGGCAGCAGCACCGCGATGGCGAACAGGGCGGTCAGCACCATCGCCAGGCCGCCCAGCAGCGATGGATCGAATGGCGCCGCGTGCAGTTCGGCCGCTGCCGCCTCGAAGTTGAAGTAGCCGTGCCGGTCTGCGCCGGCCTGGGCGCAGGCGCCGCTGTCCACCAGCCGGCATTGCATATTGAGCACCGCCATACGCGACATGTTCAGGCACACGAACAGCATCAGCACCGCCACGACGGCCGAGATGATCCACATGCCGTTGCGCTTGCCGCCGTTGGCGACGCGGGTGACGGGGGCGCCAGCCTTCGGCGGTTTCTTCTTGCGGGCGAATACGCTGCCGACCTGGTTGAGCTGGCGTCGCAGCCGCATCCTGGTCATCAGCCATATCGCGCGCGCCGGGGACGGCGGTGCATGCACCGCGTGCTGGTCACGCATCGCCGGCAGCCGCGTCGTCGGTAATCTTGAGGAACACGTCTTCGAGCGAACCGCTGCTCGCCGCTTCGGCGCGGATGTCGTCAAGCGTGCCGGTGGCAACCAGCTGGCCCCGGTGGATGATGCCCACGCGGTCGCACAGCTTTTCGGCCATGTCGAGCAAATGGGTGGAAACAAAAATGGTGACGCCGCGCGCGGCGGCAGCCAGCAGCAGTTCCTGCACATCGCGCGAGGCGCGCGGATCGAGGCCGTTGATCGGTTCGTCGAGAATCAGCACCACCGGGTCGTGGATCAGCGCACAGGCCAGGCCCAGTCGCTTCTTCATGCCCAGCGAGTAGTTGACCGCGTAGTCTTCGCCCGCTTCTGCCAGGCCGAATTCCGCCAGCAGGCGCGCGCTGCGCGCTGCCGCCTCCGCGCGCGGATAGCCGTGCATCTCGGCTACAAAAGCCAGGATCTCGCGCCCGCGCAGGTAGTCGTAAAACACCGGCGTGTCGGGCAGGTAGCCCACCCGGCGCTTGACCTCGGCCGGCTGCGCGTGGCAATCGAAGCCGTCGATCAGCACCCGCCCGGCGCTGGGCACCAGGATGCCCATCATCATGCGGATGGTAGTGGTCTTGCCGGCGCCGTTGGGGCCGAGGAAGCCGAACAGCTCCCCGCGCGGCACGGTCAGGTTCAACGGCTTGACGGCGTCAAAGGCGCCGTAGGTCTTGGATAAACCCTGGAATTCGATCATGGCAGCGCAGTCCCTATGCTCAATGCGCCGACTGTTGCACCATGGCGCTGCCCACGCCGTGGCGCCAGCCTTCGCTCACCGCCGTCACCGTGCCGTCCGGGTTGAACACCAGCGCGTTGGCAGCGCCGATTTCCTCGGGCTCCGCGCTCCAGCGCTGGCCGCGTTGGGCCAGCGCTTGCGCTGCCGGCAGCGCGGCGTACCCCGGTTCGATATCGGTGGTCATGCCGTTGCGCTCGGACAGGCGCGGCGCATCGACCGCCTGCGGCATGGTCAGGTCCAGGTCGATGTAATTGACGATGGTTTGCAGCACGGTGGTGATGATGGTGGCGCCGCCCGGGCTGCCGATCGAGAACGCCGGCTTGCCGTCCTTGAAGGCCAGCGTGGGCGACATGCTGCTGCGCGGACGCTTGCCCGCTTCCGGCACATTCGGCGCCGGACCGGTAAAGTCGAAATCTGTCATCTCGTTATTGAGCAGGAAGCCGTAACCGGGCACCACCATGCCGCTGCCGCCCCACGATTCGATGGTGTAGGTGTACGAGACGATATTGCCGTCCTTGTCGGCGACCGTCAGGTGCGTGGTGTGGGCGCCCTCGGCCAGCAGCTTGGCGCTGGCGGGGCGCAGCGGCACGCTGGTGTCGTGCTGGAACGGATACGGATCGCCGGCGGGCGCGTGCAGCGTGGCGCGGGCCGGATCGATGGCTTCGCGGCGGCGCGCAGCATAGTCCTTGTTCAGCAGGCCGGCCACCGGGGCATCGATGAATTCCGGGTCGGCCAGGTAGGCGTTGCGGTCGGCAAAGGCCAGGCGGCTCGCTTCCAGGTACAGGTGCTCGACCTGCTCGCGCGGCATCGCTTTCAGGTCGTAGCCTTCGAGGATGTTGAGCGCTTCGGCAATCGCAATGCCGCCCGAGCCGGGCAGCGGCATGCCATAGATGTCGTAGCCGCGATACGTGCTGTGCACCGGCAGGCGCAGGCGCGCTTCGTAATTGGCCAGGTCGGCCATGCTCATGTTGCCGGGGCGGACGCTCACGCCCGCTGCCACCGTGGGACGGTTGACGGCATCGACCACGGCACGGCCCATCTTGCCCGTATAAAAAGCCTTGACGCCGCCGGCGCCCAGTTCGCGGTACGCGCGCGCCAGGTCCGGGTTGCGCAGCACGCTGCCGGCCACCGGCGGCTTGCCGTTCTTGAGATAAATGGCGGCAGTGGCCGGGAATTTGCCGAACTTGTCGAGATTGATGCCGAGCAGCCGGGTGAAGTTGTCGTTGACGGTAAAGCCATCGGTGGCCACCTTGACGGCAGGCGCGAGCACCTGCTTGAACGACATCGAGCCGTAGCGGGTGAGCGCCTCGTCCCAGCCGCGCACGGTGCCAGGCACGCCGACCGATATGCCGCTGGCCACTACAGTCTCGAAATCGATCGGCTTGCCCTGGTCGAGGAACACGGTCGGTGTGAAACTGGCGGCCGCCGTTTCGCGGTGGTCGATGGTGATCACGCGCTTGTCTTTGGCGAGGTAGATCACCATGAAGCCGCCACCGCCGATGCCGCAGCTGAACGGATCGGTCACGCCCAGCGTGGCGGCGGCCGCCACTGCCGCATCGATGGCGTTGCCGCCCTGGTTGAGGATGGCGATCGCAGCTTTCGACGCCGGCTCGCTGATGGTGGCCACTGCACCGCCGGTACCGGTTGCCACCGGCGTTTTGGCCCAGGCTGGCGGCAGCGCCAGAGTGACAATGATGGTGGAAATCAGGATCGAACGGTGGCGCAAAATCATGGCGGTAGCTCTCGGGGCGGAAGTTACCGATAGCTTACCCGATCCTGCTGGCAATAAATTAACTATCCCGTTACGCCGGCTTGGGCTGCGGCGCGACCGCCACGTTGCTGACCCGGATGCTGACCCGGTAATCGGGAATGATGTCGTTCTTGGGCGGCACCGCTTGCGGTTCGACGCCGGCCAGGGTGAAGGTCAGGCCGTCCTGCGTGACGCTGGTGGCGCCGTTGGGCATGCTGTCGGACAGGACGAAATTGCTGGTGGCGCCGTCCGGGCGGGTAAGGCTGAAGCTGTAGCTGATGTAGCCGGCCCAGACGCACACGGCGCCTTCGCGGCAGCGGCTGTCGTTGACGCGGTCGAGGCGCACGACAGGGGCGACCAGCGTGCCTGCCTTGCCGCTGGCAGCGGGTTGGGCGGCTGGCGCGATCATGGTGCTGGCGCCTTGCGCCAGCACGTAGGTGGTGTTGAACGGCTGCTGCTGTGCTGAGGCAGCGGCGCGGCTGGTGCCGGATGCCGAACCACAGGCATACAGCCCGGCCATTACGACCGTCAGCAGGGGCAGGACGATCAGCTGGCGCAAAATGGATTTCTTCATCTTGACCTCTCTGAATATTATGGTTAAAAATCTTAACAAAACCATCATTTGTGTGTCGCACGGTTAAGCTGCGGTGATGCCGTAACGGCTCAGGGGCAAACAAACCCCACCGGCTGCGCCCAAGCTGCGTAGAATGTCGGCACTTAGCAAACACTCACAGGGAATTACCATGCGCAAGACCGAACTGGCCAAGGCCGACGCCAAAAAAATCATGGGCAAAATGTCGGCGGGCCACGCGTCCAGCTTCGGCAAGGCGCCGGAAGTGATCGACAAGCGCGAACAGCGCCGCCGCGACCAGGCCCTGGGCCTGGTGCCGTTTGCCGTCAAATTGAATAGCGACCTGGTTGCGCAATTAAATGCACAAGCAACAGCGCGTGGCGTTGATATGAATCAGCTGGTGGGCGAATTGTTGGCGAAAAGCCTGGCTGAATAACAAGCTGCTACCCGTACGCGGTCAGCGTGACGCGGGTTTTATTGCTTGGTGTCGGACCCGCTGGGCCCGACACCGACTGGCAGTGCGGATTAAACGTAAGCCGCCAGCGAACCCTTCATTTTCTTCAACGCTGCCGACTCGATCTGGCGGATGCGCTCGGCCGATACGCCGAACTCTTCCGCCAGCGTGTGCAGCGTGGCGCCCGAGCCATCGTCGTTGGCCAGCCAGCGCGCTTCGACGATGCGGCGCGAGCGGGCGTCGAGCTTGCCCAATGCCTGCTCCAGGCCTTCCGATTGCAGGCGCGTGACTTGTTCCGCTTCCAGCACCCGGGTCGGTTCCGATTGCTCGGACGACAGGTAGGCAATCGGTGCGAACTTGTCGTCTTCGTCGTCGGTTGGCGATTCCAGCGCAATGTCGCGACCGCTGAGACGGGTTTCCATCTCGATCACTTCTTCACGCTTGACGTCGAGCATCTTCGCCAGGCTGTCCACTTGCGCCGGGCTCATTGCATCGAGACCAGTCTTGTGGCTGCGCAGGTTGAAGAACAGCTTGCGCTGGGCCTTGGTGGTTGCCACTTTGACCAGGCGCCAGTTTTTCAGGATGTACTCGTGCATCTCGGCCTTGATCCAGTGCATGGCGTACGACACCAGGCGCACGTTCTGGTCGGGGTCGAAACGCTTGACCGCCTTCATCAGGCCGATATTGCCTTCCTGGATCAGATCGGCGTGCGGCAGGCCATAACCGAGGTAGCCACGGGCAATCGATACCACCAGACGCAAGTGCGACAGCACCAGCTGCTGCGCGGCGGCCAGGTCATTGTTTTCCTTGAGACGCTTACCCAGCGATACCTCATCGTCGTGCGTCAACATCGGCAGGCGGTTGACGGCCGAAATGTAGGCGTCCAGGTTCCCCAGGTTGCCAGTGAACCCGAGTCCCAAAGCACTGTTGTTGGCAGGGGCCAACGAGGTCGTTGCGGACATCATAGTCATTTTCATTTCCTTCGCTCGATGATTGCTGGTTGCTACAAAGACATTGATTAGCCCTGCAGTGTTCATATATTAGCACTCTCTGTACGAGAGTGCCAATCACTGCAAATCTATGGCCTTGATAGTAAATTTGCTATGAGCTTGATGAAGCTCATCGCTTCCATGTATGAAGTGTGCGCGTTGCAGCTTAGACTGGACTTAATGTCGTGCCTATGCTGAAGGGAGGGGCTTGGGAAGTCGGTGCGCGGCCGCACCTGAGAGGGCCGCAACCAGGCGGTTGCGGCGGTGAGAGATTATTGCACGCGCGCCAGGTGGCGCTGCACCGACAGGACGGCGCCGATCAGGCCCAATCCGGCGGACAGGGCCAGCAAGCCGGCCATCAGTAGCGGCGACAACGGCGTCAGCTGGAATTCCGACGCATACAGGCGAGCGAATTCGGCAATTGCTGCGTTGAGCGGGCGCAGCGCCAGGGCCACCGCGCCCAGGGCCAGCGCGCCCGAGCACAGGCCCAGCAGCGCACCGGTGTAATAGAAGGGGCGGTGGATGAAACTGTCGGTGGCGCCGATCAGCTTGGAAACCTGGATTTCCTCGCGTTGCGTCAGCACCTGCAAACGGATGGTATTGAACACCACGGCCACAACCACCGTGCCCAGCGTGGCTGCCAGCAGCAGCAGCGCCAGGCGCAGGATGCCCAGCAGGGCGGCCAGGCGCTTGACCCAGGCCGAATCGACTTGCACCGTATCGACCCCGGGCAGCTCGCGGATCTGCTCGGCCAGCACATCCACGTCGCCGCCGGACTCGGCCAGGCGGAACGCATCGAGCTTCAGCACATAGCTGTCCGGCAAGGGGTTTTCGCCCAGGGTGGTCAGCACGTCGGCCAGGCCGCTTTTTTCCTTGAGCGTCTCCAGCGCTTTTTCGCGCTCGGTGAAAATGATCTTGGCCTGCTTGTCGGGCACGGCCTGGCGCAGCAGCACGGCCAGTTCTTCGGCCTGCTGGCGCGGCGTATCCTGCTTGAGGAAGATGCTCAGCTCGGGATCGACCGACAACTGTTCGGACATGGGACGCACATTGTCGAGCAGGGTGGCACCCATGAACGGCAGCGCCAGCGCAATCGCCACCACTAATATATTGAACAGGAAACTGCCCGGTGCGCGGCGCAGGTGCACCAGCGCGACCGACAGCGCGTAATGGTGCTGGCGGAACCAGTAAGTCATGGCGCCACCTCCAGTTGACCATGGTTGAGCCGGATTACGCGGGCGGCAGCGTCCAGCATTTGCTCGTCATGGCTGGAAATGAGGCAGGTCACGCCCACCGAGTGGAAAGCCTTGAGTGCATCGAGCACCTTGTTGGCGCTGGCACGGTCGAGGTTGGCGGTGGGTTCGTCGGCCAGGATCACCTGCGGCCGGTTGACAATGGCGCGCGCGATCGATACGCGCTGCTGTTCGCCGCCGGACAGGGCCAGCGGCTGGGCACTGGCGCGTTCGAGCAGTCCTACCTTGTCGAGCGCGGCGCGGGCGCGCTGCTCGGCTTCGCGGTGCGACGAGCCGGTGACCAGCAGCGGCAGCATCACGTTGGCCAGGATGGTACGGTCGGTGAGCAGGCGCTGCTGCTGGAAGATCAGGCCCAGCTTGCGGCGCAGGAACGGCACGGCCGATGAGCGGATGCGCGAAATATCCTGGCCGTTGACGATCACCTGGCCCGCCGTGGGACGTTCCACGGCGGCGATCATTTTCAGCAGGGTGGACTTGCCGGCGCCGGACGGGCCGGCCAGGAACACCAGTTCGCCCTTGTCAACGTTGAACGAGAGGTCGCGCAGCGCCACCGCATCGGGGGAGTACTGCTTGGAGACGTTGCGGAATTCGATCATTCTGATGGTGTGGTTATCCGTGATTAGCCGAGCAGCGCTTCAACAAACTCGGCCGCGACAAACGGCTGCAAGTCTTCGATTTTTTCACCGATGCCAATGAAGTACACGGGCACCGGGCGTACGCGTGCGATGGCGGCCAGCACGCCGCCCTTGGCAGTGCCGTCCAGCTTGGTAATGACCAAGCCGGTCAGCTTGAGGGCGTCGTCGAACGCTTTCACTTGCGCCAGCGCATTTTGCCCGGTATTGCCGTCGATGACCAACAAGGTTTCGTGCGGGGCGCCGTCCATGCCCTTGCCGATCACGCGCTGGACCTTTTTCAATTCTTCCATCAGGTGCAACTGGGTGGGCAGGCGGCCGGCGGTGTCGATCATCACCACGTCGAGGCCGCGCGCCTTGCCCGACTGCACCGCGTCAAACGACACGGCAGCGGGATCGCCCGATGCTTGAGAAATCACGGTGATGTTGTTGCGCTGGCCCCAGACCATCAATTGCTCGCGGGCGGCGGCGCGGAACGTGTCGCCGGCGGCCAGCAGCACCGACTGGCCGTTCGACTGCATGTGCTTGGCCAGCTTGCCGATGGTGGTGGTCTTGCCGGCGCCGTTGACGCCCGAGATCATCATCACCATCGGCTGGTGGCGGCCCAGCTCGAATGGCTTTTGCAGCGGCAGCAGCAGTTCGGTCAGCAATTGCTTGAGCGCAGCCTTGACGGCGGCGGCATCGAGCAGCTTGTCTTCCTTGACCTTGCGCTTGAGCGCGGTCAGCAGGTATTCGGTGGCATCGACACCGGCATCGGCCATTAGAAGTGCTGCTTCGAGTTCGTCGTACAGGTCGTCGTCGATCTTGGCGCCGACGAACAGCAGCGACAGGTTGCTCGACGTCTTGGACAATCCCGCCTTCAGGCGCGACATCCATGATTGCTTTTGTGCCGGCTCCTCGATCGGCAGCAGGTCCGGCAGATCGGGCGTGACAATAATCGCTGGCGCGGCCGGCACCGGCGCCGGGACCGATGCTGGGACCGGAGCGGACACCTGCGGCACTTCAGGGGCGACAGGTTTTTTCTTGAAGAAACTAAACATAGGTGGTTGGGGCGCTTCAAGCTGATGCCCGGCCAGGCCGGACATGGGAGGAAATGATGCTATTTTACCAGAGCGCGTGCGGCGGATCGCGGCCCCGACAATCAAGTCGGCAAGGGGCATCGGAAAATGCAGCGCATGAGTTTTGCTCATATGCAAGGCGGCGTTTTCGGTGCGTCGCGCCCCTGTTTGGGGCGGTAAGCGCACGAAGTGGTGCAGTTTTTGTGGCTACGGCACAACAGGTAGCATTTACTTACAAAATGCTGATATGTCCCTGAAAGTTGCATTTGGAACAGAAGTTAACCCTGTCACACGCCTGTAATACCGGTTTCAAAGTTGGTTTTTGACACTTCCGAGAATATTTCAGTGGCAAACCAGATGACAAGTTGTAAGCTTATTAGCAATGAGTTGGGGGTTAACACGAGCTCTTCGTTATAAAATAGCGTCGTAAATAGCAATGTAGCTATTTTTACTTGGTCCGACCACGATGTAGTAGCTGGTGCATGACATGGCACAGCGACACAGGCAGGCCGCACAACGGGCTGTCAAGTCATGTTCATCGTGCGGAAAAAACGGGGCTGGTTCGCTTGCTCGGCATGAAATATTGCGATGCGATAAAATACGGGCGTTTTGGATGTCTGGCAAGCACGACAACGGGGCAACATGAACGTTTTTGTATCAGCCAGGTAGCCGAGCAGCAGTAGAGTACCGCGTCCGGTGCCGATAGCGCCACGGGAAGCAAGCAGTGGCTGCTGGGGAGTAAGCCCTCGCGCACAACGGCGTCCCAGCAGGCGTCGATAAGCAACCGAATTGAGCCGCACTACTAGCTTTACCTTTTGATAGCAATACAACTGAAGGAAATAAAGAATGAAAAAATCCCTGATCTCCATCGCCATCCTGGGCGCCCTGAGCAACGTCGCAATGGCGCAATCGAACGTTACCCTGTACGGTATCGTCGATGCCGGTATCGTCGCTGAACGTGGCGGTATCAACGGTAACGTTACCAAACTGGGTAGCGGCACTGCTTCGGCTTCGCGTATCGGTTTCAAAGGCACTGAAGACCTGGGTGGCGGTCTGAACGCTATCTTCAAGCTGGAAGCCGGCGTAAAAACCGATGACGGCGCACTGGACAACAGCACCAACCGTCTGTTCAATCGCGAAGCTTATGTTGGTCTGAGCTCGAAAACTGCCGGTACCCTGACCCTGGGTCGTCAGTACACCCCTTACTACGAAGTTCTGCGCGACGTGGGTGACCCGTTCGCAATGGGCATGGCCGGTACCGCCAAAAACTTGTTCCCAGTGGGCTCGACCAGCGCCGTGGCTAACGTCACGACCGGCACCCGCAACGACAACGCTGTTGTGTACAAAACCCCTAGCTACTACGGTTTCTCGGGTTCGGTTTCGTACAGCCTGGGCGAACAAGCTGGCGATTCGGGCGCGCAGCGTCAAATCGGCGCGTCGGGTCTGTACACCAATGGCGACCTGAACGTTGGTATCGCGTACAACACGCACAACAACGACACCGCAACCAATCCTAACCTGCGTAACGGTCACAACACCCTGGTTGCTGCCAACTACAACTTCAAGGTTGTCAAAGCTTACGTTGCTTACGGCAACAACAAAGGCCTGAACAGCTCGAACGTTGCAGTGCCTAACGCTTACAGCAATCTTCCTTACGGCAACTCGGAAAATACCGTCAACGCACTGATCGGTCTGACCGCACCGGTGGGCGACGCTGGCACCGTGATGGCTTCGTACACCCGCAAGAACGACAAAGATCCGCTGAACCGCGATGCTGACCAGTTCGCTGTCGGTTACTCGTATGCCCTGTCGAAGCGCACCAGCACCTATGTTGCTTTCGCTAAAATCAACAACAAGAACGGCGCTGCTTACACCGTCGGTAACAACACCGAAAGCGGTACGGGCGACAAAGCGTTCAACCTGGGCGTAAAACACTCGTTCTAATCTGATTTTCAGGTTTTAGAATCCACAACGGCTGCCTGGTGCAGCCGTTGTTCTTTTGGGAAAGCGATCAACGAATGAAGAACCAACAACGCGCGCTGCTGGCCGGCGCTCTGCTGCTGGCCTCGTGCGCGGTGCTGGCTGCGCCCAAGGCGTCCGGCACGCGCAAGGCCGCCGACGAGCGCGGCTTGCCGCGTTACGGCATGCTGGTGTTTTCCGATCTGTGCATCAACGCCGACAGCGGCGAGTTCGGCGGTCAGCGCATCACCCTGCAGCGGTTTAATGAGGTCGATACCGTGCTGTACGAATACACGGCCGGCGGCATCAGCTGGCCGGTGGTAGCCAGCGACGTCAATATCGACCCGCGCGGCAGGCAGATGTACTTCACCGTGGAGCCGCCGGGAGAAGATGAGCGCACCATCAGCGGCAAGATCGTCGACGGTGGCAAGGCGCTGGTGCTTGACGGCGGCTACTGCGGTGACGCCACGCTGCCGATGCGATTGCCGCTGGTGACCGACTTCGGCCGCAAGGCCGGCGTGTGCCGCGCCTGCCCGCTGCCAAAAGAGCAGAAAGATGCGCCGGCCGTCGAGAACGGCGGCGCCTGAGATTAGTTGCCTTTCCTGGCCGCTTGAGCGGCTTGGGCCGTGCTGCGGATGGTGGCCAACGTCGCTCCAGGCGTAATCAACTCGCCGTCATACCGCAGTTCTATCAGCGCCGGCAGCTGTTTCTCATCGGCCCACGCCAGCGCGCGCGCCAGCGCGGGCGCGAATTCCGCCGTCGCCGTCACCACCTCGCCATGGCCGCCATAGGCCACCGCCAGCGCCGCGAAGTCGGGGTTGTGCAACTCCGTGCCCGACACGCGGCCCGGGTAATCGCGCTCCTGGTGCATGCGGATGGTGCCGAACATGCCATTGTTAAACACGATCACCACCACGCCCGCGCGGTATTGCACCGCCGTGGCCAGTTCCTGGCCGTTCATCATGTATTCGCCATCGCCGGCAAAGGTGATCACGGTGCGGGCCGGGTCGATGATCTTGGCCGCCACGCCGGCCGGCACGCTGTAGCCCATGGCGCCGCTGGTGGGCGCCAGCTGGGTGCGCATGCCGCCGTAGCGGTGGAAGCGGTGCGCCCAGGTGGCGTAGTTGCCGGCGCCATTGGTGATGATGACGTCGTGCGGGGCGATGCGGTCGATGTCCTGCACCACCTGCCACAGGTCGAGCGGCGCGCTGCCGTCCTGGAAGATCGGCGGCTGTTGCTGCCAGGCCGCCAGGTCGGCGCGGGCGGCCGCCACGCTGGCGCGCCAGGCATCGCTGTTGAGTGGTTCGAGTGCGGCCAGCATGGCGGCAAATTGCGGCATGCCGCTGTTGATCATCACCTCGGCCTGGTACACGCTGCCCAGTTCCTCGGCATCCGCGTGGACGTGCACCAGGCGCTGCTGCGGCACTGGCGCGGCCAGCAGGCCGTAGCCGCCGGTGGTCATCTCGCCCAGGCGCGGGCCGATGGCGACGATCACGTCCGCCTCGCGCACGCGCTTGGCCAGCGCCGGGTTGATGCCGATGCCGACGTCGCCGGCGTAATTCGGGTGGTCGTTGTCGAGCAGGTCCTGGAAGCGGAACGCGCATGCCACCGGCAGGTCGTTGATTTCCGCAAAGCGGCGCAGGTCGGCGCAGGCCGGTTCGGTCCAGCCGCCGCCGCCGATCAGGAGCAGCGGGCGCTGCGCGCCTTCCAGCATGGCGCGCACGGTGGCCATTTGTGCGGTCGATGGCGACGCCTGCACCGGCTGGTAGCGGCGTGTATCAGCCACTGCGGCCAGGGTGGTGAGCATGTCCTCGGGCAGGGCCAGCACCACCGGGCCGGGACGGCCGCTGGTAGCGACCTGGAACGCGCGCGCCAGGTATTCGGGGATGCGGTCGGCGCGGTCGATCTGCGCTACCCACTTGGCCATCTGGCCGAACATGCGGCGGTAGTCGATTTCCTGGAATGCTTCGCGGTCGATGAAGTCGCTGCCCACCTGGCCGATGAACAGGATCATCGGCGTCGAATCCTGGTACGCGGTGTGCACGCCGATCGAGGCGTTGGTGGCGCCCGGCCCCCGCGTTACAAAACAGATCCCGGGACGGCCCGTCATCTTGCCGTAGGCATCGGCCATGAAGGCGGCGCCGCCTTCCTGGCGGTTGATGATGAAGCGGATGCCGGAGTCGTGCAGCGCGTCGAGCACGTCAAGATAGCTTTCGCCGGGCACGCCGAAGGCGGTATCGACGCCGTGGATCTGGAGGGCGTCGACCAGGATCTGGCCGCCGCTGCGGGTGGGGTGCGTCATTGTAGGAGGCCTTGTCAGGTGGTGGTGCGTCATTCTAAGACGGCGCCACGGCGCGGGCTTTAACAATGGCGACATCAAATTCGGAATTGGCGGCATGGACTGGTACAATACCGCCTGAAGCAAGCCAGACAGCCGCTGGCCAGCGCGTAATGCCTGGCGGGAGGAAGGTCCGGACTCCACAGAGCGGGGTGACGGTTAACGGCCGTCCGCCGAAAGCCTTTGCTGGCGCAAGCCGGCGAGGTATAAGGCGAGGAACAGGGCCACAGAGACGAGCGTATTAAGTTACGGTGAAACGCGGTAACCTCCACCTGGTGCAATTCCAAATAGGCACGCGATGATGCTGCTCGCGGAGCGTGCGGGTAGGAAGCTTGAGCGCTGGAGTAATCCAGCGCCTAGAGGAATGGCTGTCATAGCGCGGTTCTGCCGCGCCGTAACAAAATCCGGCCTATCGGCTTGCTTCAACTAATGACCATGCGGCGCCTGCCGGATCGACGCGACGCCGCGCCGACCGGGGGACGCCGATGAAACACTACATACTTGCCCTGGACCAGGGCACCACCAGCTCGCGCGCCATCGTGTTCGACCACGCCGGCCACATCTGCGGCAGCGCGGCGGCCGAATATCCCCAGCATTTCCCCCATCCGGGCTGGGTCGAGCACGATCCGCACGACATCTGGCGCAGCCAGCTCGAGGTCGCCCGCCAGGTCCTGCGCGACAACCACATCGACCCGCGCCAGATCCTTGCCATCGGCATTGCCAACCAGCGCGAAACCACCATGGTGTGGGACCGCGCGACGGGCGCACCGATTGCCCCGGCCATCGTCTGGCAGGACCGCCGTACGGCCGATACCTGCGACGCCCTGCGCGCAGCGGGCAAGGAGCGCGCGATCAAGGCCGCCACCGGGCTGGAACTGGACGCCTATTTCTCCGCCACCAAGCTGAAATGGCTGCTCGACCATGTACCCGGCGCGCGCGGCCGCGCGCGGCGCGGCGAACTGGCGTTCGGCACCATCGACAGCTGGCTGGCGTTCCAGCTGACCGGCCGCCACGTGACCGACGTCGGCAACGCGTCACGCACCATGCTGTTCAATATCCACCTGCTGCGCTGGGACAGCGACATGCTGGCGCTGTTCGACATTCCCGAGGAACTGCTGCCGCAGGTGGTGTCGTCGAGCGAGGAAATCGGCACCACCCGGCCCGAGCTGTTCGGCGTGCCGATACCGGTGGCCGGCATCGCCGGCGACCAGCAGGCCGCCACCTTCGGCCAGGCCTGCCTGCAGCCGGGCATGGTCAAGAATACTTATGGCACCGGCTGCTTCATGCTGATGCACCTGGGTCGCCACCCGGTGGCCTCGCACAACCGCCTGCTCACCACCGTGGGCTGGCGCCTCGACGGCGAGACCGATTACCTGATGGAGGGCAGCGTGTTCATGGGCGGCGCCACGGTGCAGTGGCTGCGCGACGGCCTGGGCCTGATCCGGCAGTCGAGCGAGGTCGAGGCGCTCGCTGCCAGCGTGCCCGACAGCGGCGGCGTATTCCTGGTGCCGGCCTTTGTGGGCCTGGGCGCGCCGCACTGGGACCCGTACGCGCGCGGCGCCCTGGTGGGCCTGAGCCGGGGCAGCCATCGCGGCCATATCGCCCGCGCCGCGCTCGAGGCGATCGCCTACCAAAGCGCCGAGCTGATGATCGCCATGCAGCGCGACGTGGCCGCGTCGCACCGCGACTTCACCCTCACCGAGGTGCGTGCCGATGGCGGCGCCGCCCGCAACGACCTCCTGATGCAGTTCCAGGCCGACCTGCTGGGCGTGCCGGTGGTGCGTCCGCAGGTGACCGAAACCACGGCGCTGGGCGCGGCCTACCTGGCCGGGCTGGCGGTGGGCTACTGGGACAGCCGCGAGGAGGTGGCGGCGCAATGGACCTGCGAACGGCGCTTCGAACCGGCCATGGGCGACGACCAGCGCCAGGCCCTGCTGGCGACCTGGGGCAGGGCGGTCGCGCGCTCGCGCGACTGGCATCAGGCGCCGGAATGTTAACTTTTTAATAATTCAGGCACTCCGGAAAACCCTGTGTTCGGGTCTTTTGAGCGGCGTATAATGCCGGTTTACATAGCGCCGCTGTGCGCTAATATGTATAGACAACTTGATCCAAATGGTATGTTCGGCTGATTGACCAGTTTGAAGCATTGAAAGCCGACTGAAAGTCACTGACCCGCTCTTCCGCCGCTGCTAGTGCCGCTTTGCACGGCATTCATCGTGTTTGTCCCGCTTTCGCCTCCTCGACATTACCGAACTCGACTGTTGTAAATAATTTAATGCAATGTTGGCATTTGGCAACTTTATGCAATTATTTTATTGTTTTGTTCCCGTCATTTTTGATCGAGCGCAAACCCCAAAACCATGTGTACAGATGAGAGTCCACATTCAGTTTTTGAGATAAGTACTTAATTTGTTGAGCTATTTTGTTTCTAGGTGGCTTCAAGGAATCGCGCTAAGTCCTTAATTTCATTAATAAAATCGGGTTTTCGATTGCCGGAAAGCGCTTGACCACCATTGTTCCATCCTCTAAAGTGGGCATCTGTGTGAAAAAGTGTCTTTTTGTGGGAAATTTCTACTGACTTAGCGGCAGCGGAAGTTGAACGATAAAAGTTGCAATTCATGCTCCGCTAACAATACTGAGGTCAAAGGTAATCCCGTGTTTCAAGGCGCGTCCGCAATCAATCTCGATGCAAAGGGCAGGATGTCCATCCCTGCCAAGCATCGTGACGCGCTGGCCATCCAATGCGATGGCCGCCTCACGCTCACCCGCCATCCCGACGGCTGCGTCATGCTGTTCCCCCGTCCCGTGTGGGAGCAGCACCGCCAGCAGATCGCCCAGTGGCCCATGCAGGCGCGCGCCTGGCAACGCATCTTCCTTGGCTACGCCACCGACGTCGAACTCGACACCGCCGGCCGCATCCTGATCGCTCCCGAGCTGCGCACCGCCGTCGGTATCGAGCGCGAAGTGATGTTGATGGGCATGGGCTCGCATTTCGAAATCTGGGATGCCGCCAAGATGGCGGAAAAAGAGCAGCAGGCCATTGATGCCGGCACCCCCGATGTCCTCGCCAATTTCTCTTTCTAAGGTACTCCGTGATCACTACTACTACGGTACCTGACAGCCCGGTATCCGACCGTGCAGCATCCGATTTCCAGCATCGCACCGTCCTGCTGGACGAGGCGGTCGATGCGCTGGCGCTGCACGGCCCTCGCGCCGACGGCGTGTTCGTCGACGGCACCTTCGGCCGTGGCGGCCACTCGCGCCTGATCCTGTCGAAGCTGGGCGCCAACGCGCGCCTGATCGCCTTCGACAAGGACCTGCAGGCGATCGCCACCGCCGAACAAATCGACGATCCACGCTTCACCATCGTCCACGACAGCTTTGCCACCATGCACACGGCGCTTGCCGCACGCGGCGCGGCGCAGGTGGACGGCATCCTGCTCGACCTGGGCATTTCGTCGCCGCAGGTGGACGACGCCGCACGCGGCTTCAGCTTCCGCAACGACGGTCCGCTCGACATGCGCATGGACACCACGCGCGGCATGTCGGCAGCCGAATGGCTTGCCATCGAAAACGAACAGACACTGGAAAAGGTTATCAAAGAATATGGGGAAGAACGGTTTGCTTTCCAGATTGCAAAGGCGATTGTTGCTCGCCGGGCAATCGAACCAATTTCGACCACACGACAGCTTGCCAGCATCGTGGCAGGCGCGGTCAAAACCCGGGAGAAGGGCAAGGATCCGGCCACTCGCACCTTTCAGGCTATCCGGATTTTCATCAATAAAGAGCTTGAAGACCTCGAAATCGGTCTGAACCAGGCTTACGACAGCCTGGCCCCGGGCGGCATCATGGCCATCATCAGCTTCCATTCGCTGGAAGACCGCATGGTCAAGCGCTTCTTTGCTGCCCGCGCCAATGTCGAACAGCCCGACCGCCGCCTGCCGATCCGCGCCGTGGACCTGCCGCAGCCCGAGATCAAGCTGCTGGCCAAGCTCAAGCCGTCCGACGCCGAAGTGGACGCCAACCCGCGTGCCCGTTCGGCGGTGATGCGCGTGGCGCGCCGTTTGCCTTTCCCCGAGGACGCGGCGTGAGCGGCAAGATCAACATCGTGCTGTCCGCCTTGCTGGTGGGCTGCGGCCTGTCGCTGGTCAACGCCCAGTACCAGGCGCGCCACCTGTTCATCGAGCTGGAACGCTCGCAGTCGCAGGCGCGCCAGCTCGACATCGAATGGTCGCAGCTCCAGCTCGACCAGTCCACCCTGGGCAAGCACGCGCGCATCGAGGAAATCGCCCGCCGCGACCTGGGCATGACCGCGCTGACCGCCGCGCGCACGCAGTACCTGACCCCCGAGGCATCGAAATGAGCCGCGGCGGCAACCAGAACAACGCACGGGTCGCCCGCTCCAAGGGCGTGCCGTTCTCGAAGAACCCGGTACTGGCGGTGAGCCTGCCGGTATGGCGTTCGCGCGTCGTGCTGTTCGTGTTGTTCTTCGCGTTTGCCGCGCTGGCCGGCCGCGCCATGTGGTTGCAGGGCATGTCCACCCAGTTCCTGCAAAAGCAGGGCGAAGCCCGCTATGCCCGCACCCTGGTGCTGCCCGCCACGCGCGGCAAGATCACCGACCGCGATGGCCAGGTGCTGGCGTCGTCGGTGCCGGTCAAGGGGATCTGGGCCAACCCGGACGACGTGCAGAACGCACCGGCCGACCAGCTCAAGGAATTGGCCACGCTGCTGGGCATGACCAATGCCGAACTGCAGAAGAAGCTCGACTCCGACCGCAGCTTCGTGTACCTCAAGCGCCAGGTCGAGCTCGACGTGGCCGACAAGATCGCCAAGCTCAAGATCACCGGCATCGGCTCGGAAAAAGAATACAAGCGCTTCTACCCGCAGGGCGAAGTGACCACCCACGTGGTGGGCTTCACCAACCTGGAGGACGTGGGCCAGGAATCGATGGAACTGGCCCAGCAAAAAAGCCTGGTCGGCCAGCCCGGCACGCGCCGCGTGATCCGCGACCGCCTGGGCCACATCGTCGAAGATATCGGCTCGGTGCGTGAACCGCACGACGGCAAGGATCTCACGCTCTCGATCGACAGCAAGATCCAGTACATCGCCTTCACCCAGGTGAAAGACGCAGTGGAAAAATTCAAGGCCAAGGCCGGGGCCGCCGTGGTGCTCGACGTGCACACGGGCGAAGTGCTGGCGCTGGCCAACTACCCGACCTATAACCCGAACGACCGCTCCAAGCTCACCGGCGAACAGCTGCGCAACCGCGTGATGACCGACAGTTTCGAACCCGGCTCCACGCTCAAGCCATTCACGGTAGGCCTGGCGCTCGATGAAAAACGCATCACGCCGCACACCATGATCGATACCGGCAACGGCGTGGCCATGGTTGGCGGCCATCCTATCCGCGATACCAGCCCGCACCACACGATCGACGTCCAGACCGTGATCCAGAAGTCGTCCAATATCGGCACGTTGAAGATTGCGCTGGCCATGCCGGCCCAGGACCTGTGGGAAATCTATACCAAGGTGGGCTTCGGCCAGCCGCCGCGCTGGGGTTTCCCGGGCGCCGTGGCGGGTCGCCTGCGTCCATACAAAACCTGGCGCACGGTGGAACACGCCAATATCAGCTTCGGCCAGGGCCTGACGGTATCGCTGATCCAGCTGGCCCGTTCTTACATGATTTTCGCGCGCAACGGCGACATCATTCCGCTGTCGTTCCAGAAAGTGACCGAAGCGCCGCACGGCACCCAGGTAGTGAGCCCCAAGACCGCCGCCGAAATGCGCGAGATGCTGGAAATGGTGACGCTGCCGGGCGGTTCCGCCGTCAAGGCGCAGGTGCCTGGCTACCGCGTGGGCGGCAAGACCGGCACCGCGCAAAAGGTCGTCAACGGCCGTTACTCGCATAGCAAGTACATCGGCAACTTCGTCGGCATGGCGCCGATGTCGGACCCGCGCTTCATCATTGCCGTCATGATCGACGAGCCGAGCGGTCCCTTCAAATACGGTGGCGACGTCGCCGGCCCGGTGTTTTCCGCCCTGGCCGCGCAGGCACTGCGCAACAAGAACGTGGCGCCGGACTCCGACCTGACCCATATCATCATTCCTGAATCCGCAGCACAGGGGAACATGTGACGACTTTAAACTTCGACCCGTTGGCCGGAATACCCGCCATCGCCGACGCGATCCGCAAGCTGGCGCCTGGCGCCCGCCTGACCTCGGACTCGCGCCGCGTGGAACCGGGCGACGTGTTTTTCGCTTTTGCCGAAGGCCGCGCCTTTATCGACAGCGCGGTGGCCAACGGCGCCGCGCTGGTGGTGTTCGACGCCGCTGGCGGTGCTCTGCCCGACAGCGCCAGTGTCGCCAGCATCGGCGTGGCCGATCTCAAACAACACGCGGGCCCGATCGCCCACGCCTACTACGCACAGCCTGACAGCGCGATGTTTACGGTCGGCGTGACCGGCACCAACGGCAAGACTTCGAGCGCCGTCTGGCTGGGGCAGGCCCTGGCGCGCAGTGGCGAACTCGCTGCCGTGGTCGGCACGCTGGGCGTGGGCGTATTCCGCGCCCGTGGCGAAGTCGATTACGACGTCACCGGCTACACCACGCCCGACGCCGTGCTGCTGGCGCGCACCCTGGCCGGCCTGCGCGAGCAGGGCGCCAAATCGCTGGCCATCGAAGTCTCGTCGATCGGCCTCGATCAGCACCGCGTGGCCGGCATGCATTTCGATGTGGCCGTGTTTACCAACCTGACCCGCGACCACCTCGACTACCACGGCGACATGGCCGCGTACGAAGCGGCCAAGGTCAAACTGTTCGATTGGCCGGGTCTGAAAACCGCCGTGGTCAATCTCGACGATCCGGCCGGCCTGCGCCTGATCGCCCACCTGAAAGCCAAACCGGCGCTGGCCGGCACCATTCCGCTGATCGGCTACACGCTCAAGGACGAAGCCGCGCAACCGGATATCGACGACGTGCTGGTGCTGCGCGCCAGCCAGTTGCGCACCGGCCGCGCCGGCGGCACCGAGTTCCACCTCGACTGCCCGCTGGGCGTGGCGCTGGTAAAAACCCACCTGGTGGGCGCCTTCAATATCAGCAATGCGCTGGGCGTGATCGGCGCGCTGCTGGCCAAAGGCACCGGCCTGCGCGGCGCCATCGAGGCGGTGGAAGCGCTGGTCCCGGCGCCGGGCCGCATGCAGCAGGTGGGCGGCCAGGATGCACCGCTGATCGTGATCGACTACGCCCACACGCCCGACGCGCTGGAAAAAACCCTGGCCGCGCTGCGCGCTGTCGCCACCGATCGCAACGGCCAGCTGTGGTGCGTGTTCGGCTGCGGCGGCGACCGCGATCCGGGCAAGCGCCCGCAAATGGGCAAGATCGCCCAGGCGGCTGACCAGGTGATCGTCACCAGCGACAACCCGCGCAGCGAAGATCCGCATGCCATCATCATGCAGATTGTCGCCGGCATGGACCTGAACAACCCGGCTTCGCGCGTGCAAACCCAGGACGACCGCGCCGGCGCCATCCTGTCGGCGATCAAGCACGCGGCCAAGGCCGACGTGATCCTGCTGGCCGGCAAAGGCCATGAGCCGTACCAGGAAATCAAGGGCAAGAAGCTGTCGTTCTCGGACACCGACCACGCCCAGCTGGCGCTGTCGGCGCGCCTGACCATGATGAGGACCCATTGATGCGCGCTGCACTCGCACAGGTCCTGCCTTCGCTTACCGGCGCTGCGTTCGCCGGCGACGGCGCGCTTAAATTCAATGGCGTCTCCACCGACAGCCGCAGCGTGGCCGCCGGCGCCCTGTTCGTCGCCTTGCGCGGCGAGGTGTTCGACGCCCACAAGTTCCTGCACGATGTCGCTGCCAAAGGCGTCGCTGCCGTGGTGGTGGAAGAAGTGCCAGATGGTTTGAGCGTGCCGGCCATCGTCGTGCCGGATACCCTGGCGGCCTTGGGCCAGCTGGCCAACTGGTGGCGCGGGCAGTTCGCGGTGCCGGTGATTGGCGTTACCGGCAGCAACGGCAAGACCACGGTCAAGGAAATGATCGCCACCATCCTGGCCGCCGCCCACGGCGAAGCCGGGCGCCTGGCCACGCGCGGCAACCTGAATAACGAAATCGGCGTGCCACTGACGCTGTTCCGCATGGACGCGCAGCAGCAGTCGGCCGTGATCGAGATGGGCATGAACCATCCGGGCGAAATCGCCCGCCTGGCCGCGATTGCCGCAGCGACCATCGCCATGGTCAACAACGCCCAGCGCGAACACCAGGAATTCATGCACACGGTGGAAGCCGTGGCGCGTGAAAACGGCGCCGTGCTGGCGGCTTTGCCCGCTGATGGCGTCGCCGTCTATCCGCACGGGGATGAATACACGCCGGTATGGGACGAACTGGCCGCCGGTCGCCGCGTGCTGCGCTTCGGCTTGAGCAAGGCCGCCGAGGTGTCGTGCACCTTCCGTGCCAACGACTCAGGTACCACATTCGGCAACGAGATGTTCGTCACCATCCGCGCAAGCAACAGCAATGGCGAAGAACAGTTCTTCGTCAACTTGCAGGCGGCCGGCGAACATAATGTGCGCAATGCCCTGGCCGCGGTAGCGTGTACGTACGCGGCCGGCATCGCGCTGGAACACATCAAGCTGGGACTCGACACGTTTGCGCCGGTCAGTGGCCGCCTGCAACGCAAGGCCGCTGCCAATGGCGCCACCGTCATCGACGACACCTACAACGCCAACCCGGACTCGGTGCGCGCCGCCATCGACGTACTGGCCAAGGCTGCCGCGCCGCGCGTGCTGGTGCTGGGCGACATGGGCGAAGTGGGCATGCAGGGCCGCGAGTTCCACGAAGAGATCGGCGCATACGCGCAGAGCAAAGGCATCGAACAGGTGCTGGTTACCGGCGAACTGGCCGCCCACATGCGTGGGGACGCCATTCGTCATTTTGAACAATTCGACGCGTTATTGTCCGCAGTGGATGCGGCAGTCACGTCGAACGCAACCGTATTGATCAAGGGCTCCCGCTTCATGAAAATGGAACGGGTCGTGCAGCATTTGATTGGATTGCAACAAGCTATTAAAGGAAGTCACTAATCATGCTGCTTTGGCTCGCTCAGTTTTTCCAGGACGAGATTGGCCCGCTTCGGGTCTTTAACTTCATCACTTTCCGCGCTGTCGCTGCGGCGGCCACCGCCCTGATCATCGGCCTGGCGGCCGGTCCGGCCGTGATCCGCATGCTGACGTCGCTCAAGTACGGCCAGGCCGTGCGCACCGACGGTCCGCAAACGCACCTGAAAAAACACGGCACCCCGACCATGGGCGGCGTGCTGATCCTGATCGGCATCGGCGTCTCCACCTTGCTGTGGTGCGACCTGTCGAACCGCCTTATCTGGCCGGTGCTGGTGGTCACGCTGGGCTTTGGCGCCATCGGCTGGGTCGATGACTACCGCAAGGTGGTCAACCAGGACCCGGAGGGCATGCGCTCGGCCGAAAAATACTTTTGGCAGTCACTGGTCGGCCTGGCCGCCGCGCTGTACCTGGCGTTCTCGGTGTCCGCCCCGAATGCGGGCAAAGTATTCGAGCTGTTCTTCGCCTGGGTGCAGTCGGGCTTCCAGCTCGACCTGCCGCCGAAGGCCGACCTGATCGTGCCGTTCTTCAAGACCATCAGCTATCCGCTGGGCGTGTGGGGTTTCATCGCGCTGACGTACTGCGTGATCGTTGGCACCAGCAACGCCGTCAACTTCACCGACGGCCTCGATGGCCTGGCCATCATGCCGACGATTATGGTCGGCGCGGCCCTGGGCCTGTTCGCCTACCTGACCGGTAGCGCCACGTATTCGAAGTACCTGCTGATTCCGCACATTCCGGGCGCGGGCGAGTTGATCATTTTCTGCGGCGCGCTCGCTGGCGCCGGCCTGGCCTTCTTGTGGTTTAACACCCATCCGGCCCAGGTGTTCATGGGTGACGTCGGCGCACTCGCCCTGGGCGGCGCGCTGGGCACCATCGCCGTGATCGTGCGCCAGGAAATCGTACTGTTCATCATGGGCGGTATTTTTGTGGCCGAAACCGTGTCGGTGATCATGCAGGTGAGCTGGTTCAAGTTCACCAAGAAGCGTTACGGCGTGGGCCGCCGCGTGTTCCTGATGGCGCCTTTGCACCACCACTTCGAACAAAAAGGCTGGAAAGAGACCCAGGTCGTCGTGCGTTTCTGGATCATCACGATGATGCTGGTGCTGGTTGGTTTGTCTACCCTGAAGCTGCGATGATCTACGACGGCAAAAACGCTCTTGTTTTGGGGCTCGGAGAATCGGGCCTGGCGATGGCGCTGTGGCTCGCCCGCAGCGGCGCGCGCGTGCGCGTGGCCGATACCCGCGCGGCGCCCGAGCGCCTGCCTGCCTTGCAGGCGGCCGTGCCAGGCGTGGAATTTGTCGCCGGCGCGTTCGACGCGGCCTTGCTCGATGGCGTCGATTTCGTGGCCGTGAGTCCTGGCCTGGCGCCGGGCCGCGAGCTGGCCGTGATCGCGCCGGCAGCGGCTGCCGCCAACATTGCCGTGTGGGGCGAGATCGAGCTGTTCGCCCAGGCGCTGGAATGGCTGAAGAATGAGCGCGCGTATGCGCCGAAAATCATTGCCATCACCGGCACCAACGGCAAGACCACGGTGACCACGCTGGTGGGGCAGTTGTGCGAACGCGCCGGCAAGACCGTGCGCGTGGCCGGCAATATCAGCCCGGCGGCGCTCGACGTGCTGCGCGAAGTCCTGGACAGCGACAACTTGCAGGACATTTGGGTACTCGAGCTGTCCAGCTTCCAGTTGGAGACCACCTTCACCCTCGAAGCCCACGCCGCCACGGTGCTCAACGTCACGCAGGACCACCTGGACTGGCACGGCGACATGCCGTCGTATGCCGCCGCCAAGCACCGCATCTTCGCCCACGACACCGTGCGCGTATTGAACCGCGACGACGCGACCGTGATGCGCATGGCCGGCAACAATGGCGTCAATGTCAGCTTCGGCACCGACGCGCCCAAACATCTCGGCGACTTCGGCCTGAACAACGAGCGCAACGTGCTGTGGCTGGCCACTGCCGTGCCGGCCGAGGAAGAGGGCGAACCGAAGAAGCGCAAGAAGAACGATCCGCCGCCGCCACCGGTCGAGACCATGGTGAAAAACCTGATGCCGTCCGACGCGCTGCAAATCCGTGGCGTGCACAACGCCGCCAACGCGCTGGCCGCGCTGGCGCTGTGCCGCGCCATCGACCTGCCGCTGGCGCCCCTGCTGCACGGCCTACGCGACTACCGCGGCCAGCCGCACCGGGTGGAACTGGTGGGCGCGATCAACGACGTCGAATACTACGACGACAGCAAGGGCACCAACGTAGGCGCCACCGTGGCCGCATTGAACGGCCTCGGTAAAGCTTTCACGGGCGCCGACCAGCGCCTGGTGGTGATCCTGGGCGGCGACGGCAAGGGCCAGGACTTCGGTCCGCTGGCCGAACCGGCCGGCCGCTACGTGCGCGCCGCGCTGCTGATCGGCCGCGATGCGGCACTGCTGCGCGCTGCGCTGGCGGATACCGGCATTGCGCTGGAAGACTGCGGCGCCGACCTGCCCAAAGCGGTCATGCGTGCGCGCGACCTGGCGCAGACTGGTGACGCCGTGCTGCTGTCGCCGGCGTGCGCCAGCATGGACATGTTCAAGAACTACGCGCATCGCGCCCAGGTGTTCATCGACACCGTGCGCGAGATCGCCCTCGACAACGGACAGGAGCTCTGATGGCCTTCCAGATGCCGTTCCGCTTCGGGGAGAAATCGGCGGTCACGCCGATCGATGGCCGCGCGCGGCAGTCGAAGATGATGGAGTACGACCAGCCGCTGGTCTGGGTCACCATCATCCTGATGTTGCTGGGGATGGTGATGGTGTATTCGGCGTCGATCTCGCTGCCCGATTCGCCGCGCTTTGCCAACTACGTGCGCTGGCAGAATACCTATTTCCTGCAACGCCAGGCCATGTTCGTGGTGGTGTCGCTGGTGATCGGCATGTTCGTGTTCCGCACCCGCATCGCCACCTTGCAAAAGTGGGCGCCGTACCTGTTCATCGGCACGCTGGTGCTGCTGGTGATGGTGCTGATCCCGGGCCTCGGTTCCGTGGTGAACGGCAGCCGCCGCTGGCTGTCGCTGGTTGTGATCAAGATCCAGCCGTCGGAGCTGATGAAGGTGGTGGCGGTGCTGTACGCGGCCGACTACACGGTGCGCAAGCAGGAATACATGCACAAGCTGACCAAGGGCTTTTTGCCGATGGCCGCCGCGGTCGGTTTTGTCGGTTTGCTGCTGCTGCTCGAACCCGACCTGGGCGCGTTCGGCGTGATCGTCTGCATCACCATGGGCATCCTGTTCCTGGGCGGGATCAACGCCGTGTGGTTCGGCGGCATCGGCGTGATGCTGGTCGCGATTTTCGGTTCCATCATCGCGCTGTCGAAATTCCGCCGCGAGCGCTATTTCGCCTACCTCAATCCGTGGGACGAGAACAATGCGATGAACAAGGCGTACCAGCTGACGCACTCGCTGATCGCGTTCGGCCGTGGCGAAATCTTCGGCGTTGGCCTGGGCGGCAGCGTGGAAAAGCTGCACTACCTGCCCGAAGCGCACACCGACTTCCTGATGGCGGTGATCGGCGAGGAACTGGGCCTGGTCGGGGTGCTGATCGTGATTTCGCTGTTCTACTGGATCGTCAAGCGCGCCTTCGACATCGGCCGCCAGGCCATTGCCATCGACCAGACCTTTGCCGGCTTGACGGCCAAGGGCATCGGCATCTGGATCGGCGTGCAGACCTTTATCAATATGGGCGTGAACCTTGGCCTGCTGCCCACCAAGGGATTGACCCTGCCGCTGATGAGCTATGGCGGTACGGGCGTGGTAATTAACTGCATCGGCCTGGCGATCCTGCTCCGGATCGACTACGAGAACCGGGTCCTGATGCGTGGTGGCAGATTATGAAACGACTGATGATCATGGCAGCCGGCACCGGCGGCCACATTTTCCCCGGCCTGGCGATTGCGCAGACCATGCGCGCGCGCGGCTGGGAAGTCACCTGGCTCGGCACGTCCGCCGGCATGGAGCAGGATCTCGTGCCGAAAAGCGGCATCGCGATGGACAGCATCGACTTTACCGGCATGCGCGGCAAGGGCTTGTCGCACTCGATCGGCGGCGCGCTGAAAATGGTGAAAGCCTTTATCGCGTGCCACGGTTTTATCGGCCGGCGCAAGCCCGATGTCATCCTCGGCATGGGCGGCTACGTTACTGTACCGGGGGGCTTGATGGCCAAGCTGCGCGCCACGCCGCTGGCACTGGTCAACGCCGACGCCGCGCTGCTGTTGTCGAACAAGACGCTGGTGCCGTTCGCCGAGCGCGTGTGCTTCGGCTTCCCCGCCAACTTCGGCAAGGCGGCCGACAAGGCGGTGGTGACCGGCAACCCGGTGCGCAAGGAAATCCTCGATCTGCCGGCGCCGGCCGAGCGTTTCGCGGGCCGTAGCGGCGCGCTGCGCATCCTGGTCGTCGGCGGCAGCCTGGGCGCGAAGGCGCTCAACGACAATTTACCAAGCGCGCTGGCGCTGATTCCGGCGGAGCAGCGGCCGGTAGTCACGCACCAGTCGGGCAAGAAGAATATCGATGCGCTGCGCGCGTCGTACGCGCAAGCCGGCGTGGCGGCCAACGTGGTCGATTTCATCGACGACATGGCCAGCGCCTACGCGCAGGCCGACGTGGTGATTTGCCGTGCTGGCGCCATCACGGTGTCGGAGCTGACCGCCGCCGGCGTGGCCAGCGTGCTGGTGCCGCTGGTGGCATCGACCACCAGCCACCAGCGCGACAACGCGCAGTGGATGGCGAAGCAGAACGCGGCGATTCACATGCCGCAGACGGAAATGAGCGCGCAAAGCGTGGCAACGCTGCTCGAGACGCTCACCCGCACCGCGTGTCTCACCATGGCGACGGCAGCGCACAAGGTGGGCAAGCGCGATGCGAACGAGGCGATCGCACAGGTAATCGAACAACTTGCAGTAAAAGTATAGGAACAGGGCAGTGAAACATAAAGTACAGAACATACACTTCGTCGGCATCGGCGGCAGCGGCATGAGCGGCATCGCCGAAGTGCTGCTCACGCTCGGCTATTCCGTTTCCGGCTCGGACCTGGGCAGCAACGCTGTCACCCAGCGCCTGGCGGACATGGGCGCCAAAGTGTTCCAGGGTCACGCCGCCGACAATATCGGCGCCGCCGACGCTGTCGTCACCTCGACCGCTGTGCAGCAGGACAATCCGGAAGTACTGGCAGCGCGCGCGCGCAAGGTGCCGATCGTGCCGCGCGCGGTGATGCTTGGCGAATTGATGCGCCTGAAACGCGGCATCGCGATTGCCGGCACCCACGGCAAGACCACCACCACCAGCCTGGTGGCATCGGTGCTGGCGCAGGGCGGCCTCGATCCGACGTTTGTCATCGGTGGGCGCCTGACCGCCGCCGGCGCCAATGCCAAACTGGGCACCGGCGACTACCTGGTGGCCGAAGCCGATGAATCGGATGCGTCGTTCCTGAACCTGACGCCGATGATCGAAGTGATCACCAACATCGACGCCGACCACATGGACACCTACGAGCACGATTTCGAAAAGCTCAAGCAGGCGTTCGTGCACTTCACGCACCGCCTGCCGTTCTACGGCCGCGCCATGCTGTGCATCGACGATCCGCACGTGCGCTCGATCATTCCGCACGTGACCAAGCCGGTCACCACCTACGGCTTCCATGAAGAAGCGGAAGTGCGCGCCATCAACGCCCGCGCCGTGGGCGTGGAAATGCATTTCACCGTGCTGCAGGACGGCTACCCGGACCTGGACGTGGTACTGAACCAGCCCGGCATGCACAACGTGCAGAATGCCTGCTCGGCAATCGCGATCGCCCGCGAAATCGGCATCGCCGACCACCACACGCAAGCGGGCCTGGCCGGCTTCGGTGGCGTGGGCCGCCGCTTTACGCGTTATGGCGAGGTTGCCATCCAAGGTGGAGCTGAACCGCGCGGCACGTTCGCGCTGGTCGATGATTTCGGCCACCACCCGGTGGAAACCGAAGTGACGCTGGCCGCCGCGCGCGCCGCGTACCCGGGCCGCCGCCTGGTGCTGGCGTTCCAGCCGCACCGCTACAGCCGCACGCGCGACCTGTTCGAAGATTTCGTCAAGGTGCTGGGCGCGCCCGACGTGCTGGTGCTGGCCGAGGTGTACGCGGCCGGCGAAGCACCGATCGTGGCTGCCGACGGCCGCTCGCTGGCGCACGCCTTGCGCGCACGCGGCAAGATCGAACCGATTTTCGTGGAAAACATCGGCGATATGCCGGAAACCATCATGAGCGTGGTGAAGGACGGCGACGTCGTCATCACCATGGGCGCCGGCGCCATCAGCGCCGTGCCGGCCAAACTGACTCATTATCCAAAGGTCTGACCATGAGCATCATCTCTACTGAAGATATCAAGGCGCTGGGCAAGGTGGGCGTGCTGTTCGGCGGCCGTTCGGCCGAGCGCGAAGTGTCGCTGATGTCCGGCGCCGGCGTGCTCAAGGCGCTGCAAAGCAAGGGCGTTGACGCCCACGGCTTCGACACCGGCGAGCGCACGCTGGCCGAACTGGCCGAGCAACAATTCGACCGCGTGTTCATCGCGCTGCACGGCCGCTACGGCGAAGACGGCAGCCTGCAGGGCGCGCTGGAACTGCTGCGCATTCCGTACACGGGCAGCGGCGTGATGGCCAGCGCCGTGGCGATGGACAAGATCACCACCAAGATCCTGTGGCTGGCCGCCGGCCTGCCCACGCCGCGCTACGCGGTGATCGACGCTACCTCCGACCTCGATGCCGTCAGTGCCGACCTGGGCCTGCCACTGATCGTCAAGCCGCCGCATGAAGGCTCGACCATCGGCATCACCAAAGTGGAGCTTGCGGCCGACTTCAAGGCCGCGTGCGATATCGCCGCCGCCATCGACGACGCCGTGCTGGCCGAGGAATTCGTCACCGGCCGCGAGTTTACGGTGGCCGTACTCGGCTCAGGAACTGATGCCCGGGCGCTGCCGATCGTGGAAATCGTCGCGCCAGCCGGCAACTACGACTACCAGAACAAGTACTTCAGCGACGACACCCGGTACATCTGCCCGGCCGTGCTGCCGCCCGAGCTGACCGCCGAGATGCAGCGGATCGCGGTGGCGGCTTACCGCAACGTCAAGTGCGAGGGCTGGGGCCGGGTGGACGTGCTGCTGCGCGAACGCGACCAGAAGCCGTTTCTGCTCGAGGTGAACACCTCGCCCGGCATGACCGGCCACTCGCTGGTGCCGATGGCGGCGCGTGCCGAAGGCATGAGCTACGAAGACCTGTGCGTGGCGATCCTGCGCACGGCCCGTTTGAAAATGAAGGGTTGAACGCACGATGTGGCAAGACGCTAAAGCCTTGAATGCCACCGCCAGCGCGCTGTTTGCAGCCGCGCTGCTGGCATGCATCGGCGCCGGCGTGTGGTGGGTGGCACAGCGTCCGATGTTCGACCTGCGCGCGATCCGCATCGAGAGCATGGACCAGGACGGCCTGCGCCACGTGAACCAGCTGACCTTGCGCAACAGCGCGCTGTGGCGCCTGAAGGGCAACTTCTTTACCACCAATCTGGACTCGGTGCGCCAGGTGTTCGAGGCGGTGCCGTGGGTGCGCCGCGCAACGGTGCGCCGCGAGTGGCCCGACCAGCTGATCGTCACGCTGGAAGAGCACGAGGCGCTGGGCACGTGGGGCGAGGACGGCCGCCTGCTCTCGACCAAGGGCGATGTGTTTACCGCCAACCTGGCCGAGGCGGAAGAGGATCACGAGTTGCCGGAATTCGACGGCCCCGATGGCAGCGAGAAGGACGTGCTGGCGCGTTACGCCGAGCTGCGCACCTGGTTCGCGCCGCTGCAGCTGGTGCCGGCAGCGCTGTCGCTGTCCTCGCGCTATGCGTGGACCGTCAGGCTCGACAACGGCACCAGCGTGGCGCTGGGCCGCGAGCAGACCAGCACCACCTTGAAGGAGCGCGTGGAGCGCCTGATGGGTATCTACCCGCAACTGGTGGAGCACCTGCCGGAAATCGAGACCATCGATATGCGTTACCAGAACGGCCTGGCGCTGAGCGCCAGGGGATTGAAGATACCGAAGGACGGCGCCTGGCCGAAAAAGCAGGCGATGAAGAAGACCACGGGCGGTGGGCAAAAGCCAACGCCGGTAACAAGATAAGCACGGTCAGCACAATAACCACGATAACAATCAAGCAGAACAGAGCAGGCAACACATGACAAAAGACGCGAAAAACCTGATCGTCGGTCTCGACATCGGCACCTCCAAGGTGGTGGCCGTGGTGGCGGAGGTGATGAGCGATGGACGCCACGAAGTGATCGGGCTGGGTCAGCACGAATCGAGGGGCCTGAAAAAAGGCGTGGTGGTCAACATCGAAGCGACCGTCGAATCGATCCAGCGCGCGCTGGAAGAAGCCGAGCTCATGGCCGACTGCAAGATCCGCAATGTGTACGCGGGCATTGCCGGTAGCCACATCCGCAGCTTCAATTCGAGCGGCATGGTGGCCATCAAGGAAAAGGAAGTGACCGCCACCGACGTAGCGCGCGTCATCGAAACGGCAAAGGCGGTTAACATTCCGACTGATCAGCAATTGCTGCACACCGTGCCGCAGGAGTTCATTGTCGACAGCCAGGAAGATGTGCGCGAGCCGATCGGCATGAGCGGCATCCGTCTCGAAGTCAAAGTCCATATCGTGACCGGCGCCGTGTCTGCGGTGCAAAACATCGTCAAGTGCGTGCGTCGTTGCGGGCTGGAAGTTTCGGACCTGATTTTGCAACCGATGGCCTCGGCCGACGCGGTGTTGACCACCGATGAAAAAGAACTGGGCGTGGTCCTGATCGACATCGGCGGCGGCACCACCGACGTGGCGGTGTTCTCCGACGGCGCGATCCGCCACACGGCGGTGATCCCGATCGCAGGCGACCAGATCACCAACGACATCGCCATGGCGCTGCGTACACCCACGGCGGAAGCGGAGGAGATCAAGATCCGCTTCGGCGTGGCCAAGCAGGTGCTGGCCGATCCGGGCGAAACGCTGGAGGTGCCGGGACTGGGCGACCGTGGTCCGCGCACGCTGTCGCGCCAGGCGCTGGCAGCCGTGATCGAGCCGCGCGTGGAAGAGCTGTTTGCGATGGTGCACCAGGTGGTGCGCGAGTCGGGTTACGAAGGTGTGCTGTCGTCGGGCATCGTCCTCACCGGCGGCACGGCCATCATGCCGGGCATGGTGGAGATGGCGGAAGACATCTTCCTGCGGCCGGCACGGCTGGGTACGCCCGACTACCGGGGCCAGCTGGCCGACGTGGTGCGCAGCCCGCGCTACGCGACGGTGCTGGGCCTGCTGCTGGAAGCGAAAAAGCAGTACCTGCGCGGGCACATCGTCACGCGCCAGGATGGTTCGGTGAAGGCGGTATGGCAGCGCATGAAGGAGTGGTTCCTCGGGAACTTTTAAGCAGGGCAGTACAGGATATGTAGCACAAAGCAGAACGAACGCAGTATGCAGTTGAACAAAACTGAACGAAAACGTAAGCATCTAAATTATTTAAATTAATCCGCAGTTTTCAATCTCCAGTTCTCCTATTACTATGAGGACTGGCGCTTGGAAACGGCAAACTGATAGGGAGCACATCATGGAGTTCGATATGGTCGATAACGCAGCTTTGGGCACCGTCATCAAGGTGGTCGGTGTCGGCGGAGCAGGTGGCAATGCGGTTCAACACATGATCAACAAGGGCATGTCCGGCGTGGAGTTCATCGCCGCCAATACCGATGCGCAGGCGCTGGCCACCTCGCGCGCGGACAACATCATCCAGATCGGCGAGACCGGCCTGGGCGCCGGCATGAAGCCGGAAGTCGGCCGCAAGCTGGCCGAAGATTCGCGCGCGCGCATCGAAGACGCGCTGCGCGGCGCGCACATGGTCTTCATCGCTGCAGGCATGGGCGGCGGCACCGGCACCGGCGCCGCACCGATCGTGGCCGAAGTGGCCAAGTCGCTGGGCGCGCTGACCGTGGCTGTCGTCTCCAAGCCGTTCTCGCACGAAGGCCAGAAGTGCATGGACATCGCCGACGAAGGACTGGAGCAGCTGTCGGCCAACGTCGACTCGCTGATCGTGATCCTCAACGAAAAACTCGAAGAGATCTACGAAGACGAATCGCTGATCGAGTGGCTGCAACACGCCGACGATGTGCTGAACAACGCGGTAGCCGGTATCGCCGAGATCATCAACGTGCCGGGCCACATCAACGTCGACTTCAACGACGTCAAAACCATCATGGGCGAGCAGGGCAAGGCCATGATGGGCACCGCGACCGCCTCGGGCGTGGACCGCGCACGCATCGCCGCCGAACAGGCCGTGGCGTCGCCATTGCTCGACGGTGTCGACCTGTCGGGCGCCCGTGGCGTGCTGGTCAATGTGACCGCCAGCCGTGGCCTGAAGGGTAAGGAGATCAAGGAAGTCATGGCCGCCGTGCGCGCCTTCGCCGCACCGGACGCGTCGATCGCCCAGGGTATCGCCTACGACGACTCGATGGGCGACGAGATCCGCGTCACCGTGGTCGCCACCGGCCTCGGCAAGACCAAGAAGCACGTGCAACTGGTGCCGCAGCAAATGCTGCGCACCGGCACCCACAACAGCCCGATGATGCCATCGGCTGGCATGGGCGGCGCGGCGGTCAATGTGTCGATGGGCGCGACCGGCGTGATGGGTTCCGGCGCGGCCGGTTTCGACGGCATGAAGGCGCCAGCCGTATGGCGCCGCGAGTCGGCCTCGGAACAAGTGCGCGCGATGGAAAAGAATGGCATGGAAACCTATGACATCCCGGCCTTCCTGCGCAAGCAAGCCGATTAATCATTTATATACAGACAAAGGAAACACCATGACCATCAAGATCGGCGATCAACTGCCGGAAGGCACCCTGGCCGAATTCATCGAAACCGAAACCGAAGGCTGCGCACTGGGCCCGAACGTGTTCAACGTACAGGACCTGGTCAAGGGCAAGAAGATCGCCATCTTCGGCCTGCCAGGCGCCTACACCCCGACCTGCTCGGCACAGCACGTGCCAGGTTATGTCCAGCACGCGGAAGAATTCAAGGCCAAGGGCGTCGATGAAATCTGGTGCATCTCGGTCAACGACGCGTTCGTGATGGGCGCCTGGGGCCGCGACCAGAAAGCCACCGGCATCGTCCGCATGATGGCCGACGGTAACGCCGCCTACAGCAAGGCGCTGGGCCTGGACGCCGACTTCAGCAAGCACGGCATGGGAACCCGCTCGCAGCGCTACTCGCTGCTGGTGGACGACGGCAAAGTCACCCAGCTCAACATTGAGCAGGGCGGCAAGTTTGAAGTGTCGAACGCGGAGACGTTGCTGGGCCAGCTGTAATCGGCTACAGTTCGCAGCAATGACAAACGGCGCCTCGGCGCCGTTTCGTGGTTTACGACCAGGCCTGATGCAGGCAGTTGCGGAAGACGTCACTCAGCGCCGGCACCATGTCACCGCGCTGGTGTGGCGCTGGTTTGATCGATTCCAGTCGCGCCAGTTCGCTTTCGACAAACGCGTTGATGCTGGGAATGGCGGGCGCCAGACCCAGTTCCGGCGCCGCACGCTTTTGCACCAGCAGGGCATCGATGTCGGCCAGCAGTTGCGGCTGGTCGGCGACCAGGTGCAGCAGTTTTTCAAACTCGATCGGCGCAGCTGTACCGTAACGCTCGAGCCAGCGCACGGCCAGCAACGGGCGCAGCACGTAAAAGTATTTTTTCAGCGGCACCAGGTCGCTTTGCAGATAGCCGCGATAATTGGTCTTGGCCATACTGCGGTAGTGGTAAATGCCGGTCTCGCCCGAGTACACGTCCGGCAGCAGCGCGCGCGCCGCCGCAGCAAACGGACCGTGTTCGGCATAGATGATCGGCGACTGTATCCATTCGACAAACGCCGGGTTGGAACGCGCGAACAGGCGCAGCGCCTTGCGCAAGTCCCAACCGTTGAGATCGATATCATCGACAATCGGATATTCGATCACGTCGCGCTGTTCCTCCAACCCGACCGACAGGTACCAGTCTTGCGGATGGACATAAATAAAACGCGCATCGTAGTCGCTATTGGGCGAGGCAAAGCCCCAGGCACGGCTGCCGGATTCGACCGCCAGCAGGATGCGCACGCCATGCTCGGCTTCGGCACGGCGCATGCGGCTCAGTATTTCTTCACGGATGTCAGTTGGAATCATTCCGCAACTATATCGCAGCCGGGCCACCTTGGTTAGTGCTGCCGAGAGCGTTAATATGCGGTTTGAGGCGACATCAACCTCCGGGCGGGTAGTCGTTAATTTCGCTACCACCAGCCATTTTGCCGCAGCACGATTTTTTTGTAGTAATCGATGTTGGCGCGAATGCCGAAAAGAGCGGCTGCTGCGCCGGTCGCAATCCCATTGCCAGCATCGGGCATCGCCAGAGCGGCCATGAACAACTCCAATAATAAAAAGGCGATGGATAACGCTACCGACAGGGAGATCGCCTTTCTCCACATCCCTTTCGCAATGTAATAAAACGCGCCGAAAAACAGCGCCCACCAGTTCATCAGCTTGAAGCGTTCACTGACTGGCAGGGTTTTCACACCGGGCAGCGACGGGCCGCCCGCTTTGTCTATCAGTGCAAACCTGGCGCGCCACGCTGGCGACAGGTCAGCAGCGGACTGCTGTTCACCGGTGCGCGGGATAGGCGTACCGCATGTCCCGCATGCGGGCTTGACGACATTGATACCGCAACCGCACTGCTGGCACGTATCCATATTTCCTCCGATTCACGCTGGAAGGCCATGATTCCAGTGAAACGAAGGAAAGATATTGACGATTGGCAACTCATCGCAATGACGCCCTGAACAGGGTCGAATCGATGGTGAACGAGTCATCGTCCTGCACCGCGAAATACTCGCGCGTCTCCGCCGGCGCGCCGCGCAGCAGGCTGCGGATCGCGGTCACGCGTTCGGCTGGCGTGCGCATGCGCGCGGTCCATTCGTCGAATTGCATGTGCAGTTTCCAGTCGCTCACGCGCTTGCCTGCGAAACCGGCGTCATCGAGCATGCGCAGCCACTCCGAGGTACGGTAGTCGCGCACGTGCGAGCCGTCGCGCAGCAATTCCACGGCCTGCAAGGTAGTGTCGTGCAGCGGCGATTCGGGCGCCGTGATGTCGATGACGACCAACACGCCGCCCGGCTTGAGCACGCGTTTTACCTCGCGCAGCGCCGCCGGCACGTCGAGCCAGTGGTGGGCGGAAAAACGCGTCATCACCATGCAGAATGACGCGTCGGCAAAAGGCAGGCTGGTCACGTTGCCTTGCTGCGTGATGATCTGCGCCAGGCCCCGTTCGCGTGCGGCGCTGGCCACCACGGCCAGCATCTCCGGCGACAGGTCGAACGCCGTGACCGACTCGGCCACCGGCGCCACCGCGAAGCTGGCGTGGCCGGCGCCGCAGCCGAGATCGAGCACGACGGGGCGCTTGGCGCTGCCGGTCAGGCCGGCGGCGATGTCGCGCAATGCGGTCAGGTCGGCGCCTTGCGCGTGGACCGCGCTGGTCAGATAGGCGCTGGCGGTGTTGCCGAACTGCTGGGCGACGAGGGCTGGCTGCTGCATGAGATTTTCTCCAAAAATGGTGGCGGTCAGGGCAGAATAGGCGGATTCATATCCTGTAACAAGACAAGGATTTATCCTGGTATAAGGAACCACCATGCAACACAATCTCGGCGACTTCATCCGCGCCCACCGCGAGCGCATCACGCCCGAACAGGTGGGCTTGCCGGCGGGCGGCCGCCGTCGTACGCCGGGCCTGCGGCGCGAGGAGCTGGCGCAGCTGTGCGAAGTCAGCCCTACCTGGCTGACCTGGCTCGAGCAGGGCAGGGATGTGTCCGCGTCGAGCAACCTGCTGGCGCGCTTGGCCGATGTGCTGCAACTGAGCGCAGCCGAGCGCGGTTATCTGTTCAGCCTGGCCGATAGAATTGACCCGCAAGCAAGCGCCACGCACGAAGAAGCGCAGCCATTGCAAGCGATGGTGGATGCGATCAACGCCCCGGCCTATGTGCTCGATCGCCAGTGGGATGCGCTGGCCTGGAACGCCGACGCGCTGGCGCTGTTCGGCGGCTGGCTCGATGTCGAGGCCAATGCGCTGCTGCGTCCGAACCTGTTGCGCTTCATGTTCCGCAGCGCTGCCGCGCGCGGCCTGATCGTCGACTGGGACGACCGCGCCAGCCGCCTGGTAGCCGAGTTCCGCGCCGACATCGGCAAGCACGCGGGCCTGCCCGCCGTCGCCGGCCTGATCGCCGAGCTGTCGCAAGGCAGTGCCGAGTTCCAGGCTCTCTGGACCTTGCAGGACGTGGTAGCCCGCGACGGCGGCCTGCGCCGCTTCCAGCATCCTGCGATGGGGGAGCTGGCCTTGACGCAGGTGACTATGCATCTGGCCAAGCGGCATGATCTGAAGCTGGTGATGTTGCTGCCATAACGGCAGCCATTATTCACACTCACGTAAATAAAGAATTGCACGAAAATGGCATTTTCATGTAATTCTTTGTGTATATTGGCTTCAGTAGACAAGCGAATATTCGGGAAACTAACAAAGACTTGTACGAAACAGTTGTTTTTACTATTCTTTTTATTATGCCTAAGATACCTATCGCCCTACAGCAACTCCCGCCCGCCACACTGTCGGCACTTGAGCGCCTGGGGGCGGACCTGGCAGTCGCAAGACTGCGCCGCAAAGAGTCACTGGTGTCATGGGCGTCCCGGCTGGGCGTGTCCGTGCCCACACTGATGCGGCTCGAGGCCGGCGAGCCTGGCGTTGGCATGGGAATTTATGCTACAGCCCTGTGGTTGATCGGCCGCGACGGTGCACTTGCGGAGCTGGCCTCTCCTGACAAGGATCGTGGAGCACTGGAACTCGACGTCAGAAAAGCGGTAGCGCTCGGCAAAGCCCGCGCCCAGGCGTCTGCACAAACGCGCCAGAAACGCAAGGAAGCCAAGGAGGCTTAGGTGGCAACCCATCAGCTTGTTTCTAACGAGCTTTATCTCTGGTTTATTGAAGAGCCCGACAACCCCCGTCTCGTCGGTACCTTGAACCTGGTGACCGCGGGCAAGGGCGTCTCGTTGACCTATGCGCCCACATGGTTGGCATCGGGTTTTCCGTTGAGCGAAGACCTGCCCTTGGTCGATATCGAACATTTGCCACGCACCAAGGAGGTTGCTGCGGGCGCCGTCGATGATGCCCGCCCGGACCGCTGGGGGGAGCGGGTTATCCAATTCATCGACAAGCCCGCCCGGTTGTCGCTACCCGAACCTGGCGCAACTGCTGCGCCGATCCGGCAGGACTGCGAGTGGCGAAAACAGGCGCGAAATGGCTGAGTTATTTCGGCGCATGGTGTTCAATATCCTCATCGATAACACCGACGATCATGAAAAGAACCATACGCTTCTGGTTATCTCCGAACCTGCCGGGAAGGGCGCGCCCGCCAGGGTACGTCGGCTCGCGCTGGCGCCTGCCTACGACGTGCTTCCCACAAATTCCGGACAGGGGCACCAGGAGCTCGGTGTTGGCGCAGACGGCCGTGACTCGACGCTCGTGAATGCGATGTCTCAGCACGCCTTATTCGGCCTGACCGCGCGCGAGGCCTGCGCCGAGGTGGCAAAGGTTATTCTCGTCGTGGATGGATGGAAAGAGCACTTCCAGGCATATGGTGTGTCCGTTGCCGACATCGAAGAGCTCGCCCAACGCATCGATGGCGAGGCGCTGCTGTCCCAGCGGCGAGGCTTACGAACCGACGCCTATGCGGATACGCCACCCAGGGCACGCCGCTCACCATTGAGGGAGTAGGCAAACCTCGCCCACCAGCACACCCATTGTCAACTTGCTATAATCATGGCCGACCGCGCATGATCCAACTCGCGCCGTCCTGGCTCCGGACGTCGCCATGATGACGTTCCCAGTGGCCCTCTCCGGGCTAGCGTAGCAAGGAGCTTCCCCTGACTTCCGCTTTCACTTCCACGATCTCCCGCAAGGAAAACCTGCACAGCATCTACGCCATGCTGACTGCCGTGATGATGTTTTCGTTCATGGACACCACCATGAAACTGTTATCGGCCACGTATCCGGCCACCCAGGTGACCGCCTTGCGCGCCTTGAGTTCGCTGCCGCTGCTGTATGTGTACATCTGGTATCGCGGCGCGTTTCGCGGCATTTTCAAGGTGCGCTGGGGCATGCACGTTTTCCGCGCGTTGCTCGGTATCGGCATGCTCACCACGTTTGCGTATGGCCTCAAGGCGCTGTCGCTGGCCGAGGCGTATTCGATCTTCTTTATCGCGCCTGCGCTCATCACCATGCTGTCGGTGTTCGTGCTCAAGGAGCGCGTGGTGGCCGGGCAGTGGGTGGCCATCGTAGTTGGGCTGGTTGGCGTGCTGGTGGTGCTGCGCCCCGAAGGCAGCGGCTTCCTCACCTTGGGCGGGCTGGCGATCCTGGCGGCGGCCGCGTGCTACGCGGTGTCGGCGATCACCGCGCGGCTGCTGGCGCGCACCGACAGTACGGAGTCGATGATGTTCTGGCTGCTGACCCTGATGGCGATCGGCGGCGTGGCGCTGGCCTGGCCGGTGTGGGTGCCGGTGCGCGCGGCCGACGGCTGGGTGCTGCTGGCGCTGGCGCTGTCGGGCTTTTTCGGCCAGCTGGCCATTACCAAGGCCTTTAGTACCGGCAAGGCGTCGATCGTGGCGCCGTTCGAGTACACGGCGCTGGCCTGGGGCGTGGCGATCGACTGGTTGTTGTGGCAGGCGCTGCCGGATGGCTACACCTTGCTGGGAGCGGGTATCATCATTGCCAGCGGCATCTACCTGGTGCGGCGCGAGTCCGTTCACAAGGAGTCGGAACATCCGTAGCCTTAGCCAACCCCGGCCGGACAACTTGGATATAATCAGCCCATGTTAAAACAACGCACCATTAAAGAACTGGTCCGCACCACCGGCGTGGGCCTGCATTCCGGACGCAAGGTCGAGCTGACCCTGCGCCCGGCCGAACCGGATACCGGCATCGTGTTCCGTCGCGTCGATCTCTCGCCCATGGTCGAGTTCCCGTCGAGCGCGATGGCGGTCGGCGACACGCGCATGGCGTCGGTGCTGGTCAAGGACGGCGCCCGCGTCTCCACGGTCGAGCACTTGATGTCGGCCTGCGCCGGCCTCGGCATCGACAACCTGTACATCGAAGTGAGCGCAGAGGAAATTCCGATCATGGACGGCTCGGCCTCCTCGTTCGTATTTCTTTTGCAACAAGCGGGCGTGCTGGAGCAGCCGGCCGCCAAGAAATTCATCCGCGTATTAAAACCGGTGGAAATCCGCGAGGGCACGGGCGACCGCGAAAAATGGGCGCGCCTGGTGCCGCACGACGGTTTCAAGCTCGATTTCTTCATCGAGTTCAACCACCCGGCCGTCGATGGCACGCAGCAGCGCGCGGTGGTCGATTTCGGCGACGTCTCGTACGTGCACGACGTGGCGCGCGCGCGTACCTTCGGCTTCATGCAGGACGTGGAAATGTTGCGCGGCATCGGCCTGGCGCGCGGCGGTTCGCTGGAAAACGCCATCGTGATGGACGAGTACCGCATCTTGAATTCCGACGGGCTGCGCTACGACGACGAATTCGTCCGTCACAAGATTCTCGATGCCATCGGCGACCTGTACCTGGTGGGTCACCCGCTGATCGCCGGTTACGAGGCGCACAAGTCGGGCCATGCGTTGAACAACCAGCTACTGCTGGAGTTGCTCAAGCATCCCGATGCGTATGAAATCGTGACCTTCGACAAGGTTGAGGCCGCTCCGCAGTCGTACGCCCGCCAAATGGCCAGCGAGTGGACCCAAACCTAGAGCACCTGACAACGCCTCCATAGCGGCGTCACAGCGCCTCGCCGTACGTTCGTACTGTCTTCGTCGCTGTGGCTTGCGCTGAAGGCGTTGTCAGGCGCTCTAGACGCGTCAGGCTTCACGCCGCCGCGCCACCATCGCCTTCAAGGCGGCAATCAGCGTGGCATTCTGCGGCGACTGCTCGAGGTTGTTGCCGAGGTCGTCGAAGGCGGTGACCGCCGCCTCCGACAGCGACAGCGAGCGCATCTGTTCCTTGATTTCGGCTGCTTTGGTCATTTGCACCTTCAGGCGCGTGGCGCTCACTTGCCAGCCGCGCTTGGCCAGGGTTTCCTGCAATTTCGGAATTTGCTGTTTGAGCTTGGCTGCCAGCGCCGCGTTGGGCACGGACAAGGTCAGCTGGCCGTCCTCGAAAGCGAGGATGTCGCAGTAGCGAAACATGGCCGGCAGCGCCGCAGCGCAGTCTTTTTGCAGCGCGGCCATGCGTTCGATGGCCGGCAGCAGGGCGGCCATCTTGTCGTCGCGGCGCAGGAAGTCGGTGGCCACCACGGCGGTGCGGCGCTTGATTGTCAGGTTGGAGGAATTGAATCGCATGGCGCGAACATATCACAACGGCGCCCCGCACGTCAGTCGCCGGCTAATCTGTCACCACCGGGTAAAATAGATTGGTTTGGTGACATTGTTCATGGATTGTTCACCTCGCGGCTATTGTTATCCAGACCATAGACCCAATGTACCCCCGGACGCGTGATAAAATCATCGTCTTTTGCCATAGTCGAACTCCGTGCGGTCTAGCGTTTTTCACCTACAGAGCTTTTTTAACGGCGTTTTTTCAAGAATTCAAGCATGTCATTACTGACCAAGATTTTTGGCAGCCGCAACCAGCGGCTGCTCAAGCAATACCAAAAAACGGTACGCGAGATCAATGCCCTCGAGCCGGCCATGGAAAAACTGTCGGATGCCGAGCTGCAAGCCAAGACGCCCGAGTTCAAGGACCGGGTCGCCAAGGGCGAGTCGCTCGATGCCCTGTTGCCCGAAGCGTTCGCGGTTTGCCGCGAGGCCAGCAAGCGCGTGTTCAAGATGCGCCACTTCGACGTGCAAATGCTCGGCGGTATGGTTCTGCACCATGGCAAGATCGCTGAAATGGGCACCGGCGAGGGCAAAACCCTGACCGGCACCCTGCCTGCCTACCTGAACGCGCTGTCCGGCAAGGGCGTGCACATCGTCACGGTCAATGATTACCTGGCCCAGCGCGATGCCGAGACCATGGCCAAGCTGTACAGCTGGCTCGGCCTCACCACCGGCATCAACCTGTCGCAGATGGACCACGGCACCAAGCAGCTGGCCTACCGTTCGGACATCACCTACGGCACCAACAATGAATTCGGCTTCGACTACCTGCGCGACAACATGGTGTTCGACGCCAAGGACCGCGTCCAGCGCGAACTGAACTTCGGCATCGTCGATGAAGTCGACTCGATCCTGATCGATGAAGCGCGTACCCCTTTGATTATCTCGGGCCAGGCGGAAAATCATACCGACCTGTACTACAAGATCAACGAAGTGCCGCAGCACCTGACCCTGCAAATCGGCGAAGAAACGTCCGACGGCAAAGGCAAGATCGAAGTGCCGGGCGATTACACCAAGGACGAGAAATCGCACCAGGTGCTGCTCACCGAAGCCGGCCACGAGAAGGCCGAAGCCATCCTCACGCAGATGGGCCTGCTGGCCGAAGGCGCGTCGCTGTACGACTCCGCCAACATCACGCTGGTACACCACCTGTATGCCGCGCTGCGCGCGCATGCGCTGTACCACAAGGATCAGCAATACGTGGTGCAGAACGATGAAGTCGTCATCGTCGATGAATTCACCGGCCGCCTGATGACCGGCCGCCGCTGGTCCGACGGCCTGCACCAGGCCGTCGAAGCCAAAGAGGGCGTCAAGATCCAGAACGAGAACCAGACCCTGGCCTCGATCACGTTCCAGAACTATTTCCGCATGTACGCCAAGCTGTCCGGCATGACCGGTACCGCCGATACCGAAGCGTACGAATTCCAGGAAATCTACGGTCTCGAGACCGTGGTAGTGCCGCCGAACCGTCCATCGGCCCGCAAGGACCGCCAGGACCAGGTGTACAAGTCGGCGCAGGAAAAGTACAACGCCATGATGCTGGAAATCCGCGAGTGCTACGACCGCAACCAGCCAGTACTGGTCGGTACCACGTCGATCGAGAATTCCGAACTGCTGTCGAGCATCCTGACCAAGGCCGGCCTGCCGCACAACGTCCTGAACGCCAAGCAGCACGCCCGCGAAGCGGAGATCATCGCCCAGGCCGGTAGCCCCAAGGCCATTACCATCGCCACCAACATGGCCGGTCGCGGTACCGACATCGTGTTGGGCGGTAACGTGGAAAAGCAGATCCAGTTCATCGAAGCCAATCCCGACCTGTCCGACGCCGACAAGGCCAAGCAGGCCAAGGCACTGCGCGACGGCTGGCAGGCGCTGCACGAAGAAGTGGTGGCTGCCGGCGGCCTGCACATCATCGGCACCGAACGCCACGAATCGCGCCGCGTGGACAACCAATTGCGCGGCCGTGCCGCACGCCAGGGCGATCCGGGCATGTCGCGCTTCTTCCTGTCGCTTGACGATCCGCTGCTGCGCATCTTCGCGGGCGACCGCATGCGCGCCGTGATGGACCGCCTGAAAATGCCGGAAGGCGAACCAATCGAAGCAGGCATCGTCTCGCGCTCGATCGAATCGGCCCAGCGCAAGGTGGAAGCGCGCAACTTCGACATCCGCAAGCAATTGCTGGAGTACGACGACGTCGCCAACGACCAGCGCAAGGTGATCTACCAGCAGCGTAACGAGTTGCTCGAAGCTACCGACACCAAGGAACTGATCGACTCGCTGCGCCACGGCGCCTTCACCGACCTGGTACGCGAATACGTGCCGGCCGAATCGGTCGAAGAGCAGTGGAATATCGCCGGCCTGGAAGCCTCGCTGGCGTCCGAATGGCAAATCGACCTGCCGCTCGCGCACATGCTCGAGACCGAAAAAGACATCAACGACGACGACATCCTGGAACGCGTGCTGGCTGCCGCCGATGCCCAGTACGAAGCGAAGATCGCCATTGTCGGCCGCGAATCGTTTGCCGGCTTCGAACGCAACGTCATGCTGCAAAGCGTGGACAGCCACTGGCGCGAGCACCTGGCCGCACTCGACCACCTGCGCCAGGGTATCCACCTGCGCGGCTACGCGCAAAAGAATCCGAAGCAGGAGTACAAGCGCGAAGCGTTCGAACTGTTCGGCCAGATGCTGGACATGATCAAGAACGAAGTGGTCAAGCTGATCATGACCGTGCGCATCCAGTCGCGCGACGAGATCGAACTGGCCGAAGCCGAGATGCAGAAGTCGCACGTGGAAAACGTCAGCTACCAGCACGCCGACTTCGACCCGAACGCGGCGCCGGAAGACCTGCTGGCGCCCGCACCGGCATCGGCCAACAACTACGCGGGCCTGCCACCGGAACTGCAAAACCTCACGGGCGAGCAGCTGATGGAAATGGGCCTGAAAGTCGGCCGCAACGACCCTTGCCCATGCGGCAGCGGCAAGAAGTACAAGGCTTGCCACGGCAAGCTGGCGTAAATAAAAAAACCGGAGCGCGCTCCGGTTTTTTTTCGTCCTCAATGACCTGCTTACGGCAACGTCAAAATCACCTTCACCGTATCATCGACGGCCGACTTCTCGATGTAGCCGATCGCCTTCGGATCGGCTGCCACGGCTTTCTTTACCTCGGCGGCGCTGGCGTATTCCTTCGGCGCGGTGGCCTTGCCGGTAAACACCAGCTTCGACCACAAGGCCTTGACTTGCGCCGTATCCTTGTCCGCCACCTTCTTGTAGAACTCGGCGCGTACGGCCGAGCTTTCCGGCAGGTCCACCGGCGTGAACAGGTTCGATTTACCAAGGAAGAACTGCGAGGCCTGCTCCGAGAACATGCGGGTGGCAGGGTTCTTCTGGCTGACGATCACGACCACTTCGGCCGAGGCCGGCAGTGCGACGGCGCCCAGCGCGGCCACCAGTACTGCAGCAATAATATTGTTTTTCATGGGTGCTCCCGGATCAGAATACGAAGTCGAGGCCGACTGCGACCACGTTGATGTCTTTGGTGGTGCCGGCGGCCGGTGCGTGGATCAGGTAGCCCGACTTGGCTTTCGGTGTCACGTGGTCCAGTTGCACCTTGAGGGCCATCGATTTGGCGAAGTCCCAGCGTACGCCGACCAGGCTGGTGCTCTGTTCCTGCGCGCCCATCAGGCCGGTGACGGCGCCGCGCAATGCGGCTGGCGCGGCGGCAAACGCGGCCGGCACGGTGACCGAACTGCCGTGACCTTCCACCTTCGAGTGTGCAACGTAGGGCACGAACTTGCCGATGCGGTAGCCGGCCATCGCGTACCATGCGTTGGTGTCGGCCAGGTACACCGGTTCCTTGGCGCGGCGCTGGGCGTATTCGGCTTGCAGCAGGATGTTGTTCCAGTCCATGGTCATGCCGATCGAGGTGAACGCGATCTTCTTGCCGTCCTTGAAATTCAGGTCGGAAGCCAGCTTGCCGAAGCCCACGGCCGTCAAGGTATTGCTCAAGGTGTTGAGCGAGCCGATGTCGTTGATTTCCATCTCGGCGCGCGCGTGCGCGGCGCGCACGATGAACGGGCCGTATTCGCCGCTGATGCTGATGCCGGCGTCCGGCGCGCGGTAGGTGGCCACCGAGCCGTTGCCCGACGACACGTAGATCTTGCCGCGCGAAACGCCGACAAAGGCCTGGGCCGTAAAGTTGAGGTCGCCAAAGTTGGTCTGGTAGTTGATGTCGGCGCCGTCCGAGTTTTCAATCGGGTTCTGCGCGTACAGCTCGATTGGCGGGCGCATCATGGTGTTGGCGTAGCCCACGTTCTGGTAGTCCGAGATCAGGAAGGTCGGCACGACCACGCGGCCCACGCGCACGCTCACTTCGTCGTTGATCTTCGCCTTCAGGAAACCCCAGGTTACCTCGGTGCCGAAGTTACCTTCCGGGCCCTTGCGGCTCAGTACTTGCACCGTGCCCGACAGCCAGTCGTTCATCTTGTAGGTCGCTTGCAGGCCGAGGTTGGTGTCGAGGCTGATGCGCGGGCTGTCGCCCACGCCCTTGGCCTGGTTGTAACGGGCGAACTCGGCAGTATCGGAATTGCCTTTGGCAACGCCAACGGTGCCGAAGCCGCTGATGCTGAGGTTGCCGTCGTCGAGGGCGCCGGCGTGGGCCTGCATCGTGGCCATGGCGGCCAGGATCGCTGCTACTAATAGTTGCTTTTTCATGAGGTGCTCGTCCTTGCTGAGGGGTTGTCTGGTACTACGTTGTCTGGGGCGATGCGGGGATGGGGCATTCGTTGCTCAACTTAAACTAAATTGCCCTACGGCATGAAAATAAATGCAAAAAAATGGACGATCGTTCTATATTTCGTCGTTTTTATGCAAAAGACCTGCAAAATCAATAAGTTGTACGACATCGTGTCAGTAATCGTGCAGGCATGTTTAACATTTAAGCCACGACTGAAAGTCGTCGCTCACGCACCGCGCCGTTTTGCCGGTCAGGCATTACAATATCGGCTTCCCTGCCACCTACGAGATCACTGAATATGGCCGTCAATTCCCCTCTGCCCGTCGCCGCCGACCTGAAACCCGTTGCCGGTATCGAGATCGGCTTCGCCCAAGCCGGCATCAAAAAGCCCAACCGCAAGGACGTGCTGGTGATGAAGCTGGCGCCTACCGCCACCGTTGCCGGCGTGTTCACCCTCAACCGTTTCTGCGCCGCGCCGGTGCAGATCGCCAAGGCCCACCTGGCGGCCGCCAGGGAAACCGGCAAGCCGGTCGTTGCACTGCTGGTCAACACCGGCAACGCCAACGCCGGTACCGGCGAACTGGGCCTGTCGCTGGCCAACGAAACCTGCGCCGCGCTGGCGGCCCAGCTTGGCTGCGACGCGGCGCAGATCCTGCCGTTCTCCACCGGCGTGATCCTCGAACCTTTGCCGGCGGCCAAGGTGATCGCCGGCCTGCCGCAAGCGGTGGCCGGCCTGCAAGCCGATAACTGGTTCAACGCGGCCGAAGCCATCATGACCACCGACACCCAGCCCAAGGCTGGCTCGCGCACGGTCACCATCGCCGGCCAGACGGTCACCATGAGCGGCATCTCCAAGGGCGCCGGCATGATCAAGCCGAACATGGCCACCATGCTCGGCTACCTGGCGTTCGACGCCAGGGTGGCGCAGCCGGTGCTCGACGTGCTGGTCAAGCAGGTGGCCGACCAGACCTTCAATTGCATCACCATCGACGGCGATACTTCGACCAACGATTCCTTCATGCTGATCGCCACCGGCGCCGGCAGCCTGGTGATCGATTCGGTCGAGTCGCCTGAATACCGCGAGCTGGCTGCCGCCGTCACCGAGCTGTCGCTGTTCCTGGCGCAGGCCATCGTGCGCGACGGCGAAGGCGCCACCAAGTTCATCACCATTACCGTGGAAGACGCGGCCAGCGTGGCCGAGGCGCGCAAGATCGCTTATTCGATCGGCCACTCGCCGCTGGTGAAAACGGCTTTCTTCGCGTCCGATCCGAACCTGGGCCGCATCCTGGCCGCGATCGGCTATGCCGGCGTCGATGATCTCGACGTCAGCAAGCTCAACCTGTACCTCGACGACGTGTGGGTAGCCAAGAACGGCGGCCGCAATCCCGACTACCAGGAAGCCGATGGCCAGCGCGTGATGCAGCAGAGCGAAATCCTGGTGCGCGTGAAACTGGCGCGCGGCGACCAGGCTGCTACCGTGTACACTTGCGACCTGTCGCACGATTACGTGAGCATCAACGCCGACTACCGTTCGTGATGACCACGCTCGAACAATTCCTGGCCCGTGCCGAGGCCGTGCTGGCGCGGGTGGAAGCGGTGCTGCCGCCGGCGCCGCCAGTACCTGACTGGACGCGCGGCTATGCGTTCCGCTGGCGCCAGCGCAGCGGCGGCATGGGTGGTGCCAGCTACCTGCAGGCGGTGGCGCACGTGTCCGATATCGCGCTGGACGACTTGCAGCACATCGGCCCGCAAAAGCAGCAGATCGAGCAGAACACGCGCCAGTTCGTGGCCGGCCGCCCGGCCAACAACGTGCTGCTGACCGGCGCCCGCGGCACCGGCAAGTCGTCGCTGATCAAGGCGTGCCTGAACCAGTTCGCCAGGGATGGCCTGCGCCTGATCGAGGTGGACAAGGCCGACCTGGCCGAGCTGCCCGATATCGTCGATCTCGTGGCCGGCCGGCCCGAGCGCTTCATCATCTTCTGCGACGACCTGTCGTTCGAAGAAGGCGAGAGCGGCTACAAGGCGCTCAAGGTGGCGCTCGACGGCAGCATCTCGGCGCAGTCCGACAACGTGCTGATCTACGCCACCTCGAACCGCCGCCACCTGCTGCCCGAGCGCATGTCCGACAACATGAGCTATAAACACGGCGACGATGGCGACCTGCATCCGGGCGAGACGGTCGAGGAAAAAATCTCGCTGTCCGAACGGTTCGGGCTGTGGTTGACGTTTTATCCGTTCAAGCAGGACGATTACCTAGAAATCGTCAACCACTGGCTGGCCTCGCTCGGTTGCACCGAGACGCAGATTGCCGACGCCCGTGGCGACGCGCTGCGCTGGGCCTTGCAGCGCGGCTCGCGCTCGGGCCGGGTGGCGTGGCAGTTCGCCAAGGATTACGCGGGGCGGCTGGCATGAGCGATGCAGCAATCAAGCCGATCGACGTGGCCGTGGGCATCCTGATGCAGCCGAACGGCGACGTGCTGCTGGGCCAGCGCCCGGCCGGCAAACCGTACGACGGCTACTGGGAATTCCCGGGCGGTAAAGTCGATCCCGGCGAAACCATCCTCGAAGCCCTGAAGCGTGAGTTTGTCGAGGAGCTGGGCTTGACCATCAACAGCGCCGAGGAGTGGTGCGGCGTCGAGCACGTGTATCCGCACGCGCACGTGCGCCTGCATTTCTTCATCAGCCGCGACTGGCAGGGCGAGCCGCAAAGCCTGGAAGGACAGGCGTTCGCGTGGCAGGGTACGGTGGGCGTGGAGCCGCTGCTGCCGGCCACCATTCCGCTGATCGAGTGGCTCGACCAGCTGCGCTTTAACCTCGGCCGCTAAAATATTTTTGCATCGCACTGCATCCAAACGCAGTGCCGGCGGGTAGTACAGGTATCGGCGCACAACCATGCGCCGCCACCTAACAACGACTTCAGGAGCCCGCCATGAAAACCCTCGCCATTACGTCCGCCATTGCCGCTGCTGTCATGCTTTCGGCCTGCGCCAACTCACCGAGCATGCCTAGCTTCAATCAACAAGCGCTGCCCTCTACCGTGCAGGTACCGGCCGGCCACAAGGTCGCGATGGAAACCGTGGGCGCCGGCGACATCACTTACGAATGCAAACTGAAGAAAGACAGCGCCGACCAGTTCGAGTGGACCTTCATCGGCCCCGATGCGCAGCTGACCGACCGCGGCGGCATGAGCGTCGGTAAATACTTCGGTCCGCCGGCCACCTGGCAGAGCAACGACGGCTCGAAAGTGACCGCCACCCAGCTCGCGGTTGCACCGGCCGGCGCCGGCAATATCCCGTCGCAACTGGTCAAGGCCAACCCGGCCATGGGCAACGGCGCCATGATGGGCGTGACGTACATCCAGCGCGTGGCTACCAGGGGGGGCGTGGCCCCGGCCGGCATGTGCGGCGCGGGCAACGCGGGCGCCAAGGAGAAGGTGCAGTACCAGGCCGACTACATCTTCTGGAAAGCCGCCTGATAGCAATGAACCGAAGCGGGCGGGCGCGCGGCCCTCGGCTATAATCAGCCGCAGCAGCGCTCCGCCCACCTCACCTCAGAATGCCGATGCCACCAACCGCCGACGGATTCGATTACGACGCTGCGCTGCACGCCTGTGCGCTCGGCGACCAGCAGGCGCTGCACCGCCTGTACCAGCAGGACGGCCGCCATTTGCTGGGCGTGGCGCTGCGCATCGTGCGCCGGCGCGACCTGGCCGAGGACGTGCTGCACGACGCCTTTGTCAGCATCTGGCAAAAAGCGGCCAGCTTCGACGCCGGCCGTGGCGCCGGGCGCGGCTGGATCTTCAGCGTGGTGCGGCACCAGGCACTGAACGCGCTGCGCTCGCGTGAACGCGACGTCTATACCGACGACAACGACGCGCTCGACGCCCTGCAGGAAGCGCAGGACGGGCAGGGCGACACGGTCGCCGAGCAGTTCGAGCTGCAGGCAAATATGGGACGCCTGAACGACTGCCTCGGCCACCTCGACAGCGCCAAGCGCAACAGCATCGTCTGCGCCTATGTCGATGGGTGCAGCCACAGTGAAATCGCGGCGCGGCTGAACGCGCCGCTGGGCACGGTCAAAGCCTGGCTCAAGCGCGGCCTGGCCGCTTTGCGGGAGTGCATGGCATGACGGAATCTATCGAAACACTACGGGAGCTCGCTGGCGAATACGTGCTCGGCACGTTGCCGCTGGCCGCGCGCCATGACATCGAACGCCGGCTGGCCCTGGAGCCACTGCTGCGCGCCGAAGTGGCCGCTTGGGAACAACGTCTGCTGCCGCTGACCGCGCTGGCAGAGCCAACTGAACCGTCACCGGAACTGTGGCCGAAAATCAGCAATAGCGTCGCCGGCAGCCGCGCCACGGCTGCGGCGGACCAGTCTGCCAATCAGTCCGCCGATAAAGTGGCCAACGACGCAGCTGGCCAGTCGGCCAACGCTGCTGCTGATCAGTCGGCCAACCAGTCGGCCAACGCTGTTGCCGATCGGTCGGTCAAACAGTCGGCCAACACTGAAGCCGATCAGCCGGCCAACAAGCGCGCCAGCGATGCAGCCGATCGGTCGGCCAATAAGCCTGTGGGCAGTCTGACACCGTCGGCCGTGACAGGTGCCGGTGGCTGGCGCCGCTGGTGGGACGATCTGCGCCTGTGGCGTGCGCTTAGTGGCGGGGCCGTGTTTGCCACGCTGGTGCTGGCCGTGCTGCTCACGCGCCAACCGTCCAGCGAGGCGCTGCAACCGGCGTACATGGTGGTGCTGGTGGCGCCGCAGGAGCGTACCGCCGGCTACGTGGTCCAGGCCAGCCTGAACCGCAAGCTGACATTGACGCCGCTGCAAGGCGTGGCTGTGCCTGGCAACAAGTCGCTGCAATTCTGGACCAAGGGAACGGACTGGAAAGCGCCGGTATCGCTGGGGCTGGTGCGACCGAATCAATCGGTCAAGCTGACCCTCGATCAACTGCCGCAGGTGCAGCAGGACCAGCTGTTTGAAATCACGCTGGAACCGGAAGCGGGTTCGCCGACCGGCAAGCCGACCGGGCCGATCCTGTATATCGGCAGGGCGGTCAAGGTAGCGATGTAGGGGGAGCCGGGGAATGGCAGTGTAACGGCCGGCGGCAGCATCGATCACCGGCCGGTGAGCCGTCATTCCCGCGCAGGCGGGAATCGAGTTTTTCGCAAGTTACAGCGGCATGTGCAGCGCCCTGACTCCGCTTACTCTTCCTCGTGCGGATCTTTGGGTGGCGCGGCCGGAATCGCGTACTTCTCCTCGGCCCAGGCGCCAAGGTCGATCTGCTTGCAGCGTTCCGAGCAGAACGGGCGATACTTGTTTTCAGGCTTCCATTCCACTTTGGCGGAACAGGTCGGGCAGGAGACTACGGTAACCATATTATTTGATCAGAAGTTGCAGAGGGTAAGCTCGAATGGTACCTGATCTTCCAGCGGCTTGGGTTTCAGGTCGCCGCCCTGGGTGGTGAACCGGACCCACAACATATATTTGTTGGCGGAAATTTCGGGGATCGCGCCCGAGGTTTCGTCGAGCGACAGGCGCAGCATCTGGTACACCTTGCCTTGCAACATTTGCTGGTAGCTGCCGGCCACGGCAATCATCTTGACCGGCACGCCCGAATCGCGCAGCAGGCGCAGCACCAGGCCCAGCGCGTCGAACAGCGGCGCCAGCGGCGTGAACCAGGTAACGATGTCGCTGTAGCGCTGCTCGGCCGGCCGCTGTTGCCAGGCGTAGTACGACGGCATGTCGAAATCGCAGGCGCCGCCCGGAATGATGGTGCGGCCACGGATGCTCATCAGCCACTCGTTGTCGCGCACGTTCTGGCCGGTCTTGCCTTGCGCGGCGACCAGCGCGCTGCTGACGCTGTCCACTTCGGCCAGGATGGCGTCGAGCATTTCGGGCTGGACGTTGGGATTGAGGCGGTAGCCGAGCAGGGTCTGGCGCTGGCGTTCGAGTTCTTGCAGCAGGTCGGATTTGAGGTCGGCGCGGCCGGCCACTTCGAGCATGTCGAAAATGGTGGACAGGGCGACGTGGTGCTGCATCGGGTCGGGCTGATGCACAAAGAACTGGAATTTCTCGTACAGATCCTCCAAGCGCAACAAGGTGCGGATGCGTTCGTTGAAAGGATATTCGTAGACGATCAAAATAACATCCCTCTATAGGTGGACCTGCAAGCAATGCACGTGATTTTGAAGCAAGCCAAGCAAAATTACAAACATTGCGAAAGCATAGTGCGCGATTCCTGCCGAAATTAACCGCGCATTTGCAGATATTGGGCGTGCAGGCGGTCGATTTGCGGCGCCAGCGCGTCGAGACCGCCGTTGTTGTCGATGACATCGTCGGCTGCCGCCAGCCGTTCGGCCCGGCTGGCCTGGGCCGTCATGATGGCGCGTACTTGTGTTTCGGACAGATTATTGCGGGCCATCACGCGGGCAATCTGCACGTCTTCGCGACAGTCTACCGCGAGTACGCGCGACACCCTGTCACGCCACGTTCCCGACTCCACCAGCAGCGGCACCGCGTACATCACGTAGTCGCCGGTGGCGGCCTCGGCAGCAGCGAGCGCGCCGGCGCGGATGCGCGGGTGCAGGATCGCTTCGAGCGTGGCTTTCGCCTTGGTATCGGAGAACACCAGCGCGCGCATGCGGGTACGGTCGAGTGCGCCATTGGCATCGGCAAACTCCGCGCCAAACGCAGCGACGATGGCTGGCATCGCCGCGCCGCCCGGAGCGGTCAGGCTGTGGGCGATGACGTCGGTATCGACAATCGAGGCGCCGCGCGCGGCAAACAGGTCGGCCACCGTGCTCTTGCCGCTGCCGATGCCACCCGTCAGGCCGACCGCAAAAGTGCCCGTCATCGCAGCACCGGGTACAGGATGGCGCTGACATCGGCCAGCGGTGCACGGTACAGGAAGCAGATCAGGCCCGAGGCCGCCAGATACGGGCCGAACGGAATCTGGTAGTCGAGCCCGCGCCGGTTGAGGACCATCAGCACGATGCCGACGACCGAACCCACCAGCGAGGCCATCAGCACGATGGCCGGCAACATGGTCCAGCCGAGCCAGGCGCCGAGGGCGGCCAGCAGCTTGAAGTCGCCATAGCCCATGCCTTCGCGCTTGCGCAGCAATTTGTAGGCCCAGTAAATCGACCACAGCACCAGGTAGCCTGCGGCCGCGCCGCTCACCGCGCTCTCGAGCGAGACATAGGTGGCGTTCAGATTGAGCAGCAAGCCGGCCCACAGCAGTGGGTAGGTCAGGTCGTCGGGCAACAGCTGGGTATCGAAGTCGATGAAGGTGAGCGCGACCAGCATATACAGCAGCAGCAAGCCGCCCAGTCCCTGCCAGCCACTGCCGAACTGCCACACCACCAGCGCCGACAGCGCGGCCGTCAGCAATTCCACCAGCGGATAGCGCACCGAGATCGGCGCCTTACACTGGCTGCATTTGCCGCGCAGCGCCAGCCAGCTGATGACCGGGATGTTTTCCAGCGCCGTGATCTGGTGGCCGCAGTGCGGGCAGGCCGAGCGTGGCGCTACCAGGCTGTATTGGGTGGTGTGGCGCGGCGGTTTTCCAGCTTCTTCATCGCAATAATTGTCCGACTCGCGCTGCATCATTTGCGGCAGGCGGTGAATCACGACGTTGAGAAAGCTGCCGATCAAGAGGCCGAACAGCCCGGCGATCAGGCTGATGACAAGCTCGCCGGCGGGGGCGAACAGCAGGGACGGTTGCAGCATGAGTGAGTAGTTTTCCTGAAAAATTGGTCGATTGATGACCCCAGCGCATATTAAAGCATGGCCGCCGACGTGCCAGTCAAATTTGCCCCACCTTGGGGCAGTTTCTCCCCCGTACGAGATATGGGCGTAACCAAAAGTTAATGGCAAGGTGGCGGAACTGATCTGGTTGGAGCCTCGATTGCCGACTTCCTTACCCCCACCGCTATGGCTGGCAGGCTGCCTGTTGCTGGGACTATTTCTCTGCCTGATGCTGGGCTTGCTGTGCCACGACCGCTGGTGCAAGGCCATGTGCCGCCGCCGCGACCTGTTGGCGCAACTGGCCGAGCGCGAACGCCTGGCCTGCGACGTCCACGACGCGCTGTTGCAAGGCATGCAGGGCATCCTGCTGAGCTTTCAAAGCGTGGGCCAGCGCTTTCCCGCCGGCAGCGCCGAGCGCGCGGCCATCGAACACCTGCTCGACCAGGGCGACGCCGCCCTGGCCGATGGCCGCCAGCGCCTGCAGGCGCTGCGTCCACCTGTAAAAGGCGGAAACACCAAAAACGCTGGCTGACCTGCGCAGCCTGGTCCCAGTCGCAGCCTCGGCCTCAGCCTCAGCCGAACAACGCGGCCAGGCCGTTTCTGGCAACGCAGCCAATCCGCTTACACCACCGAACCCAGCTTGAAGATCGGCAAATACATGGCAATCACCAGCCCGCCGATCAGCACGCCCAGGATCACCATGATGGCCGGTTCCATCAGGCTCGACAGCGAAGCCACGGCCTCGTCCACTTCTTCCTCGTAAAAGTCGGCCACCTTGCCCAGCATGGCGTCGAGCGCACCCGATTCCTCGCCGATCGACACCATCTGCGTGACCATATTGGGGAACACGTCGGCGTTCTGCATGGCGGCGGTGAGGCTGGTGCCCGTGCTTACTTCGTTCTGGATGCGGCGCGTGGCGTCCGCATAGACGGCGTTGCCGGCTGCGCCGCCCACCGAGTCGAGCGATTCGACCAGCGGCACACCGGCAGCAAACATGGTGGACAGGGTGCGGGTCCAGCGGGCAATCGTGGCCTTGCGCACCACCTCGCCAAAGACGGGCACGCGCAGGATCAGCCGGTCCATGGCGCGCTGCATCGGCACCGAGCGTTTCCAGGTGCGGAAGAACAACCAGATGCCGAAGCCAAGACTACCAAAAATTACATACCACCAGTTCACGAAGAATTCCGAGAGCGCCATCACGAACAGCGTGGGAGCGGGCAGGTTGGCGCCGAAGCTGGCAAACACTTCCTTGAACGCGGGCACTACCCAGATCATGATCACGGCAGTGACGATGAAGGCCACCGCCAGGATCGAGATCGGGTACATCAGCGCCGACCGGATCTTGGCCTTCATGGCCAGCGTCTTTTCCTTGTAAATGGCCAGCCGGGTGAGCAGGTCTTCCAGGATGCCGGCCTGTTCGCCGGCGGCCACCAGATTGCAGAACAGCGCGTCGAAGTACAGCGGGAATTTGCGGAACGCCTGGTTGAGGCTGGTGCCGGTCTCGATATCGGCGCGCAAATCCAGCACCAGCTTGGAGACCGACGGATTGGAATGGCCCTTGCCGACGATATCGAACGCCTGCAGCAACGGCACGCCGGCTTTCATCATGGTGGCCAGCTGGCGCGTAAACAGGCTGATGTCCTTTTCCTTGATGCGCTTGCCGCTGCGGTAGGTTTTCTTGCGCACCTTGGTGACCATGATGCCCTGGCGCCGCAAGGTGACGTTGACCACGGCCTCGCCGCCGGCGCGCAGCTCGCCGCGCACGGTCTTGCCGGTCTTGTCCTTGCCTTCCCACGCAAAAATGGTTTCCTTGACCTGGTTGCCGGTGTTTGCCATGGGTCGCGGTCCTATTCGTTGGTGCAGCCGAGTACTTCTTCAAGGCTGGTCATGCCTTGCCTGACCTTGAGCAGCCCCGACTGCCGCAGCGATTTCACGCCCTCGAGCTGGGCCTGGGCGGCGATCTGCATGGCGTTGCCGTGGGCCAGGATCAGCGCTTCGATGGCCGGCGTGATCGGCATGATCTGGTAGATGCCCACGCGTCCCTTGTAGCCGCCGCCGTTGCAGCGCTCGCAGCCGATCGGACCGTAAGGTTTCCAGGTGCCGTCGAGGTCGGCGGGCTGGAAACCGGCCTTAATCAGCAAGTCCGCAGAAATGTCCACGGGCTGCTTGCACACGCACAGCCGCCGCGCCAGGCGCTGGGCCGTGATCAGGGTCACCGACGAGGCAATATTAAACGGCGCCACGCCCATGTTCATCAGCCGGGTGAGGGTGGACGGCGCATCGTTGGTGTGCAGCGTGGAAAACACCAGGTGGCCGGTTTGCGCGGCCTTGACCGCGATGTCGGCGGTTTCGAGGTCGCGGATCTCGCCGACCATGATGATGTCCGGGTCCTGGCGCAGGAACGATTTCAATGCCACCGGAAACGTCAGTCCCGCCTTGTCGTTGACGTTGACCTGGTTGACGCCGGGCAGGTTGATCTCGGCCGGATCTTCGGCGGTGGAAATATTGATGCCGGGCTTGTTGATCACGTTCAGGCACGTGTACAGCGACACCGTCTTGCCCGAGCCGGTGGGGCCGGTCACCAGCACCATGCCGTACGGGCGGTGGATGGCGTCCATCAGCAGCGCCTTTTGTTCAGGCTCGTAGCCGAGCGCGTCGATGCCCATCTGGGCCTGGCTGCCGTCCAGGATACGCATCACGGTTTTCTCACCGAACAGCGTGGGCAGCGTGGAGACGCGCAGGTCGATGGTGCGGGTGGGCGAGGCCACCAGGCGCATGCGGCCATCCTGCGGCACCCGTTTTTCGGAAATATCGAGCTTGGCCAGCACCTTGATGCGCGATACCAGCTTGTCCTTGATCGACACCGGCGGCTGCGCATGCTCGATCAGCACGCCATCGACGCGAAAGCGCACCCGGTAGAATTTTTCAAACGGCTCGAAGTGCAGGTCGGACGCGCCCATGGTGACGGCGTCGAGCAGCATCTTGTTGAGAAAACGTACGACCGGCGCATCTTCCACCTCGTTGGCGGCAGCGGTGTCGGCCGCGCTGGCCGGCGCTTCTTCTTCCTCGGCAAACTGGAAGTCGGTCTCCGGGCCGGCCAGGTCGGCGATGCTCTGCTCGGCGCTGCGCCCGAACCGCGCCAGCAGCTGCAACAGCGCGTCGTGCGGCACGATCACCGGTTCCACGGTCGATTCGGTCTGGAACTTGACCTGGTCGAGCGCCTGGGTATTGGTGGGGTCGGAAATCGCCACGGCCATCTTGTTGCCGCGCCTGGCTAGCGCCACCACGCGCTGTCCCTGCATCAGCTTGGCGTCGATGGCCTTGGCGGGCAGTGCCTCGATATCGAGCATGGACACGTCGAGCAGCGGATAGGCGAAGGTTTCGGCGCAAAACGTGGCCAATGCGCGCGAGTCGATGGCGCCGCTGGCCAGCAGCACGTCGATGAACGGCTGCTTTTCGTGGTGGGCTTTCTTGTTGAGGGCCTCGGCCTGCGGCGGCGACAGGCGGCCGGCCTGCATCAGGGCGCGCGCCAGGCCCGGCATCGTAACGGTGTTCGGTAGGACTGCGGCCATGGCTGCTTCCAATGGTGGAGGGCGAACCTGTTGCCCTTCTGAATCATGCCCTCAGGCACATCCTTTGTAAAGCGCTAGGTCCGCTGGTCGAGCCGATTGTACCTCTGCTGTTGCGTGCACCCACCGGCGCACGATTCAATGGCTGCGTTTGCCGCCGGTACGTAGCAATTTGACCACTTTGATGGCTTGATCATCAGCTTCGACAACTTCGATGATGCAATTGCCAACCTTGATACTGATCGGCGCGTCGGGGATGTCCTGCAATAATTCAAGCAGCATGCCGTTCAGGGTCTTGGGGCCGTCGAGCGGAAAGTCCAGGCCCAGGCGGCGGTTGGCGTCGCGCAGCGCGGTGGTGCCTTCCAGCGTGCAGGCGCCGGCGTCGTTCCAGCCGAAGGTGTCGGGCGGGGCGTTGTCGGGCAGGGACGTGGTGAATTCGCCGATCATTTCCTCGATGATGTCGTCGAGTGTGACCAGGCCCTGCACCTCGCCATATTCATCGACGATGATGCCGAGCCGCTGCTTGTTTTCCTGAAAATATTGCAACTGGGTGAAGGCGCCGGTTTCCTGCGGAATGAAGTACGGCGGGGTGAGCAACTGGCGAAAGTGATCGACGGTCAGGTCGTCTTCCTGGTTGAGCAGCGCCACCGCCTTGCGTACGTGCAAAATCCCGACGATGCGGTTGATCTCGCCTTCATACACGGGCAGCTTGTTGTGCTGGCAGGTGGTCAGCTCGCGCTTGATCTGCTCGACCGGCAGTTCCAGGTCCAGCGCCTCCACCTGCGAGCGCGGGGTCATGATGTCTTCGACGGTGATGGTATCGAGGTCGAACAGGTTGAGCAGGATGCTCTTGTGCTTTTGCGGAATGAAGTTGCCGCCCTCGAGCACGATCGAGCGCAGCTCCTCGGGCGAGACGCGCGCATCGTTCACCTGGCCGCCGGCCTGGGTGCGGAACAGCCGCAGGATTTGCGTGACGAACAGGTTGACGAACCAGATCACCGGCTTGAACACGGCCATCAGCGGGCGCAGCACCATGCTGGTGGGCAGGGCGATTTTCTCGGGGTAGGTGGCGCCGATCATCTTGGGCGAAATTTCCGCGAACACGATCAGCAAAAAGGCGATGCAGGCGGTGGAGACGATGATGACGTTGTCGTCGTGGCCGAACGCCTGGATCGCGATCGATGTGACCAGCGCGGTGGCGGTGGCGTTGATCAGCGTATTGGCGATCAGCACCAGCGAGAGCAGCTTGCCGGTGCGTTCGAGCAGCCAGAGTGTGGTGATGGCGCGGCGATTGCCGCGTTTGGCTTCATGGCGCAGGCGATGGCGGTTGGCCGCCATGAGCGCCGTCTCCGCCATGGCGAAGAAAGCCGAAAACAAAATCAGCAGGCCGAGTGCAAGCAGCTGCACCCATAAGGGCACGGTATCCAAAGATGGCGATCGGTGGCGGAGAAGCCTCGAATTCTAAGTCACTCCCCCACCACATGCAAGTTTGTCCACTTCGGGGTCAGTGCCGACATTCGGACATTTTTGAACTTAATCGCACGACATCGGTCATCATAATGATGGGTTCGTGTCCAAATGTCGGCACTGACCCCGAACTCAGGATTTGTGCAGGAGCAGGGTGTGGGCGGTGATGGGGGTGCCGTTTTCCTGGCGCGCGGCGAGGTTGTCGGTGGCGAGGACGGTGAAGCCGGTGGCGGTCGCCAGCTTCCGCAGGTATGGCAGCGTGTGGGCGTAGCGGTTCGATGGTTGCAACACGTAGTCGGCGCCGTCTGGTGCGCCCGCTTCGACCGAGAAACAGAAGCGCCCGCCCGGGCGCAGCGCCTGGTGTACGGCATCGAACACGGGCGCCAGGTCGCCGATATAGACGAACACGTCGGCAGCCACCGCCAGATCCCACGCTTGCGCGCGGCCGGCCAGGTAGTCCACCAGGTCGGTGCAGGCGAGCTCGTTGTACAGTGCCCGTTCGGCCGCCTTGTCGAGCATCTGCTGCGACAGGTCCACGCCGTCGAGGCGGCGCGCGTAGGCGTGCAGGTAGGGGCCGCACAGGCCGGTGCCGCAGCCCAGATCGACGATATCGAGCGCTGCACGATGCCCGGCGCTGCGGATCAGTGCATCGAGCGCGGCCGGAGTGCGGTAGCCGAGCACTTCGGTCAGGTGCTGGTCGAAGTGGTTGGCGTACTGGTCGAACAAGGTGCGCACGTACTCGCCCGGCAGCGTGGCCGGGGTTGCGCCCGCACCCACCGAGGCCAGCGCGAAGGCGATGGTTTGCGGATCGTCGCCATGGGCCAGTGCGGCGCGGTAGGCAGCAATCGCCTCGTCGGTGCGGCCCAGCGAACGCAGCGTATTGCCGCGATGGTAGTGCGCCAGCGCGTGGCCGGGTTTGAGCGCCAGCGCGCGATCGTAGGCGGCCAGCGCGGCGTCGAAGTCACCGAGCTTTTGCAGGCTGGCCCCCAGCGCGCTGTGCGCCTCGGCCCATTGTGGGCGCAGTGCGATGGCCCGCTCGAAGCTGTCCACCGCAGCGGCCAGCTGGCGCAAGCCGTGCAGCGCATTGCCACGGGCGAACCAGGCGTCGGCGTAGCGTTCGCGCAGGTCCAGCGCATCCTCGGCCGCACCCAGGGCCTCGGCGTAGCGGCCCATTTCCTGCAGCACGATGGCGCGGTTGCAGTGCGCTTCCGGGTAGTTGGGCTGGAGGGATACGGCGCGCTGGTAGCTGTGCAGCGCCTCCTCATGGCGCTGCAACTGGCGCAGGGCATTGCCGCGATTGCTCCACGCCATGGCATAGTCGGGTTGCAGCGCGATGGCGCGCTCGTGGCTGTCCAGCGCCTCCTGCGCCCGGCCCGCATCCATCAGCGCCACGCCCAGGTTGGCATGGGCCTTCGGCTGCGCCGGATCGACCGCGATGGCCTGCGCGATCAACGCGATGGCGCCGGCCTCATCGCCCTGCTGGCGCGCGATCACGCCCAGCAGGTGCAGGGCGTCGAACTGCTGCGGGTCGAGCGCCAGTACCTGCCGGTACAGCGCCTGCGCGGGCGGCAACTGGCCTTGCTGTTGCAATTGCACGGCTTGGCGCAGCAGGGAGGCGGTCAACGCCGGGTGGGAAGTGGTCATGGTGCGCATCTTAGGGGGCTTTGCCGGGCACGGCAAGCGCGGCGCCCCCGGGGTGGCCTCAGCTGCCGCGATAGGTCGAATACGCCCACGGCGACACCACCAGCGGCACGTGGTAGTTCTGTTCGGCGTCGGCCACGCCGAAGGCGATGGTCACTTCGTCAACGAAGCGTGGCTCGGGCACCTGCACGCCCTGCGCCGCAAAATAATCGCCGGCAGCGAATACCAGCTCGTATTTGCCTGCGGTGAGCTGTTCGCCCGCCAGCAGCGGCGTGGCGCAGCGCCCGTCCACATTGGTGACATCGGTGGTGAGCAGGGTGCGGCCCTCTGCGTTGACCGCGTAAAGCGCCAGCTTGACGCCGGCGCCGGGCTTGCCCTGGGTGATATCGAGTACGTGCGTGCTGAGTTTGCCCATGGCGGTTTGTGTCCTATATCGGTGAATGACAAGCGGCTATCGTGTAAATCATATACCGGCGCGCGCCGACGCCTATATGATTAAGGATATATTCCCCATACCCCGGCCCGCGTTCCCGCACAAACCTATGAGCACTTACGACAACTACCCGCGCGACCTGATCGGCTACGGCCGCACCCCGCCCCACGCCCGCTGGCCCGGCGCCGCCCGGGTGGCGCTGCAATTCGTGCTCAATTACGAGGAAGGCGGCGAAAACAGTGTACTGCACGGCGACGCCGGCTCCGAGACCTTCCTGTCCGAGATCATTGGCGCCGCCTCGTTCCCTGACCGCCACATGAGCATGGAGTCGCTGTACGAATACGGCTCGCGCGCCGGCCTGTGGCGCGTGCTGCGCCTGTTCGAGGACCGCAAGCTGCCGCTCACCGTGTTCGGCGTGGCGATGGCGCTCAAGCGCCACCCGGAGGCCGTCGCCGCATTCCAGTCGCTGGGCCACGAAATCGCCTGCCACGGCCTGCGCTGGATCAGCTACCAGAACATGGACGAAGCCACCGAGCGCGCCCATATGAAAGAAGCCGTGGACATCATCCGCGCGCTCACCGGCAGCGCGCCGCAAGGCTGGTACACGGGCCGCGACTCGCCCAACACGCGCCGGCTGGTGATGGAACATGGCGGCTTCGCGTACGACGCCGACCACTATGGCGACGACCTGCCGTTCTGGCAGCAGGTAGCCCACACGGGCGCCGACGGCCAGCCGACCACCGCGCCGCAACTGATCGTGCCCTACACGCTCGACACCAACGACATGCGCTTTGCCGCTGCCCAGGGCTTCAATTCGGGCACGCAGTTCTTCGACTATCTGAAAGATGCGTTCGACGTGCTGTATGCCGAAGGCGACCCCGCCGGCCTGAACGCGCCGAAGATGCTGTCGATCGGCCTGCACTGCCGCATCGTGGGCCGCCCGGCGCGGCTGGCCGCGCTGGCGCGCTTCCTCGACTATGTGCAGGGCCACGAGCAGGTGTGGATCACGCGCCGCATCGATATCGCCGACCACTGGCGCTCCACCCATCCATTTGCAGCCTGAGGCCAAGATGTCCGAACCGATCCGCTTTTACTTCCGTGGCGCCGTGCGCGAATTTGCCGGTGGCGCACCTACCCGCACCGTGCTCCAGCACCTGCGCGAAGACCTCCACTGCACCGGCACCAAGGAAGGCTGCGCCGAGGGCGATTGCGGCGCCTGCACCGTGGTGGTCGGCAGCCTCGATCCTGACGGCCAGCTGGAGATGAAGGCAGTCAATTCCTGCATCCAGTTCGCGCCCACGCTCGACGGCAAGGCGCTGTTTACCGTCGAAGACTTGCAGCAGCAGGACGGCGCGCTGCACCCGGTGCAGCAAGCCATGGTGGAGTGTCATGGTTCCCAGTGCGGCTTCTGTACCCCCGGTTTCGTGATGTCGCTGTGGGGTATGTACCTCGATAAAAACGGCCAGCCGGCGCAACGCCGCGAGATCGACGACTGCCTGTCCGGTAACCTGTGCCGCTGTACCGGCTACCGTCCCATCATCGACGCCGCCCACCGCATGACCGAACTGCCGGCCGTCACCTTCGACCGCGCCGCGCTGACCGCACAACTGCAAGCGCTGCAACGCGACGCGGGCACCAGCTACACCGCCCAGGGCCGCACCTTTTACGCGCCGCGCACGCTGGCGGAACTCGTCGTCCTGCGCGCCGCTCATCCGCAAGCGACGCTGCTGGCCGGCTCCACCGACATCGGACTGTGGGTGACCAAGCAGCTGCGCGAACTGGGCGACATCATCTACCTGGGCCACGTGGCCGCGCTGCAAACGGTGGTGGAGCTGCGCGACATGCTGGAAATCGGCGCCGGGGTCTCGCTGGAAGACGCCTACAACGCCCTGTGCGAGCTGTATCCGACGCAGCTGGGCGAATTGCGCCAGCGTTTTGCCTCGCTACCGATCCGTAACGCCGGCACCCTGGGCGGCAACGTCGCCAACGGCTCGCCGATCGGCGACTCGATGCCGTGGCTGATCGCGGTGGGCAGTGAAGTCGTACTGCAAGGCGCCGCCGGCCAGCGCGTGCTGCCACTGGAAGCGTTCTACCTCGACTACCAGAAAAAGGATCTGCGGACCGACGAAATCGTCGCCGCCGTGCGGGTGCCGCTGCCGCGCGAGAATGTCCAGTTCCGTACCTATAAACTGGCCAAGCGCTTCGACCAGGATATCTCGGCCGTGTGCGCGGCGTTCGCGTTCACGCTCGACGGCGACCAGATCATCGATGCCCGCATCGCCTACGGCGGCATGGCCGCCACGCCGCGCCGCGCGCCGCGCGCCGAAAGTGCGCTTACCGGCCTGCGCTGGAACGAAGCCAACCTGCGGGTGGCGATGGACATGCTGGCGCAGGATTTCAAACCGCTGTCCGACATGCGTGCATCAGGCACCTACCGCATGCAGACCGCGCAAAACCTGCTGCGCCGGTTCTGGTTCGAGACGCGCCTCGAGGCGCCGCTCGGCAACGAGTCGGTCAATGCCTTCGCTTTCAAAGACGCCAGGGAGTCCGCATGAACCAGCCCACCGCCCCCAACCGCGTGCGTGAAGCAGGCTGGCAAGCCGTCGGCATCCCGCGCAAGCACGAATCGGCCGAGCTGCACGTGCTGGGCCAGGCCACGTACACCGACGACATCCCCGAGCTGCAAGGCACTGTGCACGCGGCGCTGGGCTTGTCGTCGAAAGCGCACGCCAATATCAAAAGCATCGACCTGGCGCCGGTGCGCGCATCAAGCGGCGTGGTGGCCGTGTACACGGCCGCCGACATCGTTGGCACCAACGACTGCGGCCCGATCATCCATGACGATCCGATCCTGTCCGCCGGCGAGGTGCTGTACGTGGGCCAGCCGATCTTCATCGTGGTGGCCGACACCCACGACAACGCCCGCCGCGCCGCGCGCCGCGCCGTGATCGACTACGAAGAGCTGCCGGCCATCCTCACGCCGCAGGAAGCGAAAGCCGCGCAATCGTACGTGCTGCCGCCGATGGCGCTCAAACGCGGCGACTTCCAGACCGCGTTCGACCTGGCGCCGCGCGTGGTGAAAGGCAAACTGTTCGTGGGCGGCCAGGAGCAGTTTTACCTGGAAGGCCAAATCGCCTACGCGATACCGAAGGAAGATCAAGGCATGCTGGTGCAATGCTCCACCCAGCATCCGAGCGAAATGCAGCACGTGGTGGCCCATGCGCTGGGCGTGCACTCGCACAAGGTGCAGGTCGAATGCCGCCGCATGGGCGGTGGCTTCGGCGGCAAGGAGTCGCAGTCGGCGCTGTGGGCCGCTGCCGCCGGCATCGCTGCCGCCAAGCTGAAACGCCCGGTCAAGCTGCGCGCCGACCGCGACGACGACATGCTGGTCACCGGCAAGCGCCACTGCTTCTATTACGAATACGAAGTGGGCTACGACGACCAAGGCAAGATCCTGGCCGCCAAGGTGGACATGACGCTGCGCGCCGGTTACTCGGCCGACCTGTCCGGCCCCGTGGCCACGCGTGCGGTCTGCCACTTCGACAACACCTATTATTTGTCGGACGTGGAAATCCTGGCCGGCTGCGGCAAGACCAATACCCAGTCGAACACCGCGTTCCGGGGCTTCGGCGGGCCGCAGGGCGCGATCGCCATCGAATACATCATCGACGACATCGCCCGCAACCTGGGGCGCGATGCGCTCGATATCCGCCGCGTCAATTTCTATGGCGTTACCTCCCGCAATATCACGCCCTACGGCCAGGAGATCGTCGATAACGTGATCGGAGCATTGACCGCCGACCTGGAACGCAGCAGCGCCTACCGCGCGCGCCGCGCCGCCATCGACGCCTTCAATCAAACCAGCCCGGTGCTGAAAAAAGGGCTGGCGCTCACGCCGCTCAAATTCGGCATCGCCTTCAACGTCACCCATTTGAACCAGGCCGGCGCGCTGGTGCATGTGTATGTCGACGGCTCGGTGCTGGTCAATCACGGAGGCACCGAGATGGGGCAGGGCATCAACACCAAGGTGATGCAGGTGGTGGCGCACGAACTGGGCGTCTCCATGGAAAATCTGCGGGTGACCGCCACCGATACCAGCAAGGTGTCGAACACGTCGGCCACGGCCGCCTCCACCGGCGCGGATTTGAACGGCAAGGCCGCGCAGGACGCCGCGCGCCAGATCCGCGAACGCCTCACGGCTCACGCCATAAAACTGTACGGCGCCGACGACGGCCAGCCGGTGCGCTTCGCGGACAACGCGGTGCACGTCAACGGCCACGTCGTGTCATTCCCCGAGCTGGTGCAAAAAGCCTACTTGGCGCGGGTGCAGCTGTGGTCCGACGGCTTCTATGCCACGCCGGGCCTGCACTGGGATCCGAAAACCATGAACGGCCATCCGTTCTCTTACTACGCCTACGGCGCGGCGGTGTCCGAAGTGGTGGTCGATACGCTGACCGGCGAATGGAAGCTGCTGCGCGCCGACGCCCTTTACGACGCCGGCCGCTCGCTCAATCCGGCCATCGATATCGGCCAGGTGGAGGGCGCCTTTATCCAGGGCATGGGCTGGCTCACCACCGAGCAGCTGTGGTGGAATGGCGCTGGCAAACTGATGACGCACGCGCCATCGACCTACAAGATTCCGGGCATTTCCGACTGCCCGGAGGACTTGCGCGTCACGCTGTACCAGAACGACAACGTCGAGGACAGCATTCACCGCTCGAAAGCCGTGGGTGAGCCGCCGCTGCTGCTGCCATTCTCGGTATTCTTCGCGATTCGCGACGCGATATCGAGCGTGGGCGGCCACCTCGTCAACCCGCCGCTCAACGCCCCGGCCACCAGCGAGGAAATCCTGCGCGCCGTGTCCATCGTCGAACTCGGGGCCTGAGATGAATGCGTGGCTGACCAACGTGGACGAGCCGGCGGTGCTGGTGACGGTGGCCATCGTCGAGGGTTCCGGCCCGCGCGAAACCGGCGCCAAAATGCTGGTCACCCGCGCCCGTCAGCTCGACACCATCGGCGGCGGCCACCTGGAACTGTGCGCTGTGGACCTGGCCCGCGCCATGCTGGACGACCCTACTGCCGGCGCCACCCGGCTCGAACGCTACGCGCTCGGCCCCACGCTGGGCCAGTGCTGCGGCGGCGTGGTGCACCTGGCATTCGAGGTGGTCGATGATGCGCTGCGCGTCGTGCTGGCCGGGCTGCGTGCCCGGACGCGCGAAGACTGCTGGCGCTTGAGCGCCATTGATGGCGCGCCGGCAGCGCTGCTGCTGGATGCCGGCGGCGTTGTGATTGCCGGGGGGGGCGCGGCACCATCCTTGGACGCTGCCACCCCGATCGGCATGATAGGCGCGAAGTCCGGCACTCGTATGCCGGACTTCAGCACGACGGCCGGCGCGACCACTTCCGCAACATCCGGCGCCACCACCGTGGTCCGCGACGCAACCGGCCGCCGCTGGCTGCTCGACGCCTGCCCGGCGCCGCGCGCCCACCTGCTGCTGTTTGGCGCCGGCCACGTGGGCGCCGCCATCGTCCGCACGCTGGGCGAACTGCCGTGCACCGTCACCTGGATCGACGAACGCGAAGACATGTTCCCCACCACCGTGCCGGCCAACGTCACGGTGGAAGCCACCGACACCCCCGAGGCGCTGGTGGCGCGTGCGCCGGACGGCGCCAGCTACCTGGTGCTCACCCACAGCCACGCGCTCGACCAGCGCCTGTCCGAGGCCATCCTGGCGCGCCCGCACGTGGGCTGGTTCGGCCTGATCGGGTCAAGCACCAAACGGGTACAATTCGAGCGGCGACTGGCTGCGCGCGGCATCGCGCAGGACCGCATCGCCGCCATGGTGTGCCCGATCGGGCTGCCCGGCATTACCAGCAAGCTCCCGGCCGCCATCGCCGCCTCCGTGTGCGCGCAATTGCTGATGGTCTGGGAGGCGCAATATCCGCAACCTCGACAAAGTCAGCAACCCCGGCAACACCAACGCATCACCGCTTAATTTCAGAAAGACCCCTATGTCCACCACCGACCTGCAAGCCTACCGTGGCAGCTTGCTGCACTTTCTCGCCGATCCGGCCTTCAGCGACAACGCGCATGCCTGGCATGAAGACGGCCTGTTGATCGTCGCCGATGGCAAGGTCCAGGCGGCGGGCGACTACGCCACCTTGCACGCCACGCTGCCGCCGGGAACCACGGTGCACGACTACAGCGGCAAGCTGCTCATGCCCGGCTTTATCGACACCCACATCCACTACCCGCAAACCGACATGATCGCGTCGCCGTCGGAAGGGCTGCTGCCGTGGCTGGAGACCTATACGTTCCCGGTGGAGCGCGGCTTCGAAGACCCGGTCCACGCGGCCGGCGTGGCCGAATTCTTCCTCGACGAGCTGCTGCGCTGCGGCACCACCACTGCCATGGTGTACTGCACCGTGCACCCGCAGTCGGTGGACGCGTTCTTTACCGCCAGCGAGGCGCGCGGCTTGCGCATGGTGGCCGGCAAGGTCCTGATGGACCGCAACTGCCCGGAGTTCTTGCGCGACACGGCGCAGGGCGGCGCGCGCGATACCGAAGCCCTGATCAACCGCTGGCATAACCGCGGCCGGTCGCAATACGCGATCACGCCGCGCTTCGCGCCCACGTCCACCAACGAGCAATTGCATCTGGCCGGCGAGCTGGCGCGCGCGTACCCGGACACCTATATCCAGACCCACGTGTCGGAAAATGAAGCCGAATGCGCTTGGGTGCGCGAACTGTTCCCGCAGTCGCGCAGCTATATCGACGTGTACGACAGCTACGGCATGCTGCGTCCGCGCGCCATGTACGGTCACTGCATCTGGCTTGACGAAACCGACCGCCGGCGCATGGCGGAAACCGGCGCGGCAGCGGCGATCTGCCCCACGTCGAACCTGTTCCTGGGCAGCGGGCTGTTCGACTTCGAGCGCGCCGACCAGGCGGGCATGCTGGTATCGCTGGCCACGGACGTGGGCGGCGGCACGTCGTTCTCGATGTTGCAAACCATGAATGAAGCCTATAAAGTAGCGCGCTTGAAGGGCAGCCACCTGCCGGCCTTGCGGATGTTTTACCTGGCCACGCTGGGCGCGGCGCGCGCCATGCAGCTCGAGGGCACGATCGGCAATTTCGCACCCGGCGCGGAGGCCGATTTCATCGTCGTCGATCCGCAGGGTACGCCGCTGTTGCAGCGCCGCTCCAGCAGCGTCGCCAGCCTGGAGGAACTGCTGTTCGCGCTGGCGCTGCTGGGCGACGACCGGGCGATTGCCGCCACGTATTCGGCCGGCCGCCGGGTCCACGTCCGCACTTGATTCACTTACCTTGGGAAGCACCATGCATAAACACTTCGTCAGTTTCAAAGCCCTGGCCATCCCATTGGCCGTCGCCATGCTGTGCGGCGCGCCGCTGGCCGCGCAAGCCGCAAGCAATGAAGCGATCACCAGCAATGTGTTTGCCTCGATGGTGGCGGGCAAGGATCCCAAGCTGGCCGAACTGACCATGTTCTTCACGCTGATGCCCAAGGGCGGCGACCTGCACCACCATTATTCCGGCGCGCTGTACGCCGAGCAGTACCTGCGCTGGGTAGATAAGGAAGGCTTCTGCGTCAACAAGGCCGGCTACACCATCAACGTCGATCAGGCGGTTGCCAAGGCCGAACGCGCCAGGCCGCTGGCCGAACGCGCGTGCCTGTCGGGCGAAGACAGCCTGCAGGACAACACTTTCCTGGCCAACCTGCTGCAGCGCTGGTCCGACAAGGATTACCACAACCACGGCGCCATCCAGAACCCGCCCGACCGCCAGTTCTTCGACACCTTCGCCTATTTCAACCCGGTCGCGTCCACCAATACCGCCGAGGGCCTGCAAACGCTCAAGCGCCGCGCCATCGAGGAAAACCTCAGCTACATCGAGACCATTTTCGAGATCGCGCCGATTGCCCAGGACGCCGGTTTTGACGACAAGGCGCGCTTGGGTACCGTCACCGACGCCGACCTGGCCGCGTACATGACCAAGCTCGAAGGCGACCAGGCCTTTAACGGCTGGATCGCCGCGTACCTGGACAACGTGAAGAAATCGGGCGCCGGCATCGACGACCAGGATTTCACGCTGCGCTACCAGCCGTTCGCGCTGCGCTTCCTCACGCCGTCGCAGGTGTTTTCGCAAATGGTGTCGAGCTTTAAATTGGCCACGGCCAGCCCGATGATCGTGGGCGTGAACATCGTCGGCCAGGAAAGCACACACGTGTCGATGCGCGACTATGCGCTGCACATGAAAATGTACGGCTTCCTGAAAGCGAAGTATCCGGCCGTGAAACTGGCGCTGCACGCGGGCGAGCTGTCGTTGGGCATGGTGGAACCGGAAGGTTTGAAATTCCACATCAAGGATGCGCTCGACGTGGCCGGCGCCAGCCGCATCGGCCACGGCATGGACATCGTCCACGAGCACGATCCGCTCGGCATCATGAAAAAAATGCGTGATCGGAACATCCCGGTCGAGGTCAATTTGAGCAGTAACGACTTTATTTTGGGCATCAAAGACCAGGAACACCCGGTCACCCTGTTCCGCAAATACGGCGTGCCGTTCGTGCTCAGCACCGACGATGCCGGCGTTTCGCGCAACAATCTTTCGGGCGAATATGTGCTGTTCGCGGCGCGCTACCAGCCGACGTATGGGGAAGTGAAGAAACTGTCGTACGACAGCATCCGTTATTCCTTCCTCGCTGATGCAGACAAACAACGCTTGTTGAAAGCTTTAGACGGCAAATTCGACAAATTTGAAGCCGATATTGCCAAGGCGCAACCGAAGCAAAAGCGTTGATCCGGCGTTGAAAACAGCGGGTGTGTGGCGCAACGTCCACACCCGCATGCACTTTGTCATAAATATTTCCCCCTCGCACCACAGCCACACGCTGTTGTCACTCCTACCTTTATTTCCTTCCACTGGATATATCTTTTTTGCCAAATGTGGCCCATAAGCTACACAATTTCGCCAAGCAGAGTGGGGTTGATGTTTATTTGGTAATGAATGGATTTCACGTGAGAACCGCTGACTTATAATTTCGCCTGTTTTCGACGGGGCGGTCTCGACAACCAGATTTCCAGCGTTTTTTTCAGCTCATTTATAGTTTTTCGATCTGAATCTTTAAGGTAAAACGTATTTGTCAGCGATTTTTGGTTAATGCATAGTCCGATTAAATGATCCAAAAAGGCAAGTTTTTTTCCTTGCCCGGAGCTTATCCCCGTCACAGCCCTGACATATTTCACCGCTACACTCACCCGCTGCACGTTTGTGCCGGGTGGACTTGGACGGTCTGACCAGTTGCAGCAAACGTAAGAGGGAGATCCCTGCCACGAGCAGGTTTCGACAAAAGGAAACCGTGAAAAACCGTAGCGAGCGGCCTGGTATCGACTCGAGTAGCGGAAGCGTACGAAAGTACGCTGAGCAACGCAGAGACGATAGCGGGACGCGCAGTAGGTTTTCCGGGGTTTCCATAACTATTAGTCTTTTTTGGGGTTATACAATGATCAATCACAAACGGCTCAAGCTGACGCAAATCGCGTTCAGCCTGTCTATCGCGCTTGCGACGATACCGGCCATGGCACAGAACACGACGTCGGCAATCGGCGGTCGCATTTCGTCCGGTGACGGCAAGCCTGCTGCAGGCGCAGTCGTGACCATCGTCCACACCGAGTCCGGCACCAGCACCAAGGTGGTGACCGATGCCGAAGGCCGTTACCTGCAGCGCGGTCTGCGTACCGGTGGTCCGTATACGATCATCATCTCCAAGGATGGCGTTGAAGAAAAGCGCGAGAACGTGTTCACCCAGCTGGCGGAAACTGCCACCGTGGACGCTTCCCTGGGCGCGCAAATGCAAGTCGTGACCGTGGCCGGCTCCGCCGCCCGTTCCGAAAAATTCTCGAAGTCGAACATGGGCGCTGGCACCAGCATCAGCGCGACCGAACTGGCGATCCAGGGTTCGATCAACCGCAACCTGCAAGACTATGCCCGCAGCGACCCACGCGTATCGCAGACCGACAAGGAACGCGGCGAAATGTCCGTGGCCGGCCAGAACTCGCGCTACAACTCGCTGACCATCGACGGCGTTGCCGTGAACGACACGTTCGGCCTGGAAGCGAGCGGTTCGCCGACCTCGAAACAGCCGATCTCGATCGAAGCGATCCAGTCGGTCCAGGTCAACGTGGCCAACTACGACGTCACCCAGAAGGGCTATGTCGGCGGCAACATCAATGCTGTCACCAAGTCCGGTACCAACACCGTCAAGGGCAGCGTGTACTACGTGTTCCGCAACGACGAGCTGTCGGGAGACCGTTACAACGCGAGCACCGACAGCTACTATGCACCGCCGAAATCGAAAGACACCACCAAGGGCGTAACCCTCGGCGGTCCGATCATCAAGGACAAGCTGTTCTTCTTCGCTAACTACGAAAAACTGGAATCGTCGCGCAGCGCGCCGGCCTTCGGCCCGCTCGGCAGTAGCTTGACCAATGTGGCCATTACCCCCAACGCGATCGCCCAGGCGCAAGCGATTGCCACGGGTTACGGCATTGATGCCGGCAGCAGCGAGGTGCCAGGCGGCACCAAACTGGACGTCACCGACAAGCTGCTCAAGCTGGACTGGAACATCAACGACGACCACCGCCTGATGGTGCGTTACTCGAAAACCGAGCAGTCGGAACCGATCTTCCCTAGCATCACCAGCAACTCCCTGTCGTTAAATTCGGCATGGTATGCACAAAAGAAAAACATCGAAACCAAAGTCGCGCAACTGACCTCGGACTGGACCCCGACCTTCTCGACCGAGTTCAAGGCTTCGCAACGCGATTACCAGAGCGTTCCAGAGAATAATTCGACCCTGCCAGCAATCTCGCTGACGTTTGCAGGTGCACTGCCGGCCGGTGCTCCATCGGGTCTGACCACCGCCAGCCGCACGCTGAACTTCGGTACCGATTCTAGCCGCCAGTTCAACAACCTGAGCACCAAGACGCTCGACCTGTACGGCGGCGCCAACTGGACGCTGGGCGACCACGAAGTCAAGTTTGGCGCCGACTACGCGAAAAACGAAATCTTCAACGCGTTCCTGCAAAATACCTACGGCAACTACAACTTCAGCTGCCAGAACAGCAGCGCCGCACTGCAGTACAGCTTTGGTACGATCAACTGCGGTACCGCCACGGCGGCCCAGGTGGAAGCAGCTGTGCTGGAAAACTTCCGCATCGGTCGTCCAACCACTTACACCTTGCTGACTGCCGCGCCAGGTAACACCCTGGAGCGGAACGCCGCCGCCAACTTCACCATGAAGAACACCGGCGTCTTCCTGCAGGACGTGTGGACCGTCAACCCGAACCTGACCATCAGCTACGGCGTGCGCTACGATAAGGCCAGCGTGCCTGAGCGTCCATCGTTGAATGCAACCGTGGCGCAAGCCGCCGTGGCCAGCATCACCGCGCCTGGCGTGGGCCTGGTTACCGGCCGCCAGACGGGCGGTTTCGGCATCGACAACACGGTCACGTTCGACGGCCAGCAACTGTGGCAGCCGCGCGCCGGCTTCAACTACAAGTTCGACACCGAGCGTCGTACCCAAGTACGCGGCGGCGCCGGCCTGTTCCAGGGCGCGGCAGCTACCGTCTGGCTGGCCAACCCGTTCCAGAACAACGGCGTGGCAACCCGCACGCTTACTTGCAGCACTTCGACCACGCCGTGCCCACCGGGTGGCGGAACGTTTAACCCGGCAGTTGGGGTTGCACCAGGCAATCTGGCCACCGCCACCCCGGTACCGCCGATCGACGCCCTGGCGCCAGGTCTGCGTCAGCCGTCGGTATGGAAAGCCAACATCGCGCTGGACCACGAGCTGCCATGGTATGGCATGGTCTTCGGCGCCGAATTCCTGCGCACCAAGGTGCGTGATGGTATCTACTACCAGAACTACAACCTGGGCGCAGCAACGGCCACCGGTACCGATGGTCGTCCGTTGTACTACAACGGCGCCGCCCTGTCGGAAAACTGCTGGAATGCTACCGGCGGCGCGGTCAGCAGCGGTGTCGTGAACGGCACCAACTGCGCCAACTACCGCAGCAAGGCTGCCAGCAACAGCAGCTTCGGCAACGTGCTGGTCGCTACCGGCACCTCCAAGGGCTACAGCAACGTCGCCACTGCTTCGCTGTCGCGTCCGATGTCGGGCGGCTACAGCTGGTCGCTGGCCTATTCGTACACGGAGTCGAAAGAAGTGTCGCCTTTGACGTCTTCCACCTCGAACTCGACCTACAACGGCCGTTCGGTATTCAACCCGAATGAAGAAGTTGCCGCCAACTCGAGCTACCTGGTGAAAGACCGTATCAGCGCGGTGCTAAACTTCCAGAAGCGCTTCTTCGACAACTACAAGACCACGTTCGGTCTGTTCTACGAAGGTCGTTCGGGCAAGCCGTACAGCTGGACCATCAACAACGATTTGAACGGCGATGGCGTGTCGGGTAACGACCTGATGTACATCCCGTCGGCGCCAGGTTCGGGCCAGGTGGTGTTCGTGGGCGATACCCCGACCAACAACGCCAACGAAACCAAGTTCTGGAACGTTGTGAACAACAACAAGGCGCTGAAACAGGCGGCCGGTGGCGTCATCGGTCGCAACACCGATTTCTCGCCATGGACCAACAGCTTCGACGTCCGTATCGCCCAGGAGATTCCAAGCTTCTTCAGCGGCCACAAAGCGGTGTTCACGTTCGACATCTTCAACTTCGGCAATCTGCTGAACAAGAAATGGGGCCGCATCAACGAGGTAGCTTTCCAGAGCGGCGGCGCGCAAGCGCGCAGCTTCGTCGACTTCGTCGGTCTCGACGCCCAGGGGCGTTACCGTTATCAGGTGCGCGACAGTGTCGAAAACCTGGAAACGCGCCAGGGCAAGGGCGAGTCGCAGTGGGCTCTTCAAGCGACTGTGAAGTACGAATTCTAAGTTCGTAACACGTCCTTGAAACACGGAACGGCCGGTGGCGACACCGGCCGTTTTTTTATGCCCGCACTGCTTTGTAACGTATTATTCCAGCGAGCTTTTACGCTGTTCCCGGCCTGCTTTTGCGCGGTACAATAATCGATTCCGACACGCCTGGACTGCAATGAACTTATCTCTTCGTCCGGTGGCCGCGATCGTGCTGGCCGCCTCCCTGGCGGCCTCGCTGTCAGCTTGTTCGACGCGCCTGCCGGCGCCGTCCGCTGCTCCGGTTTCTGCTTCCGTTGGCACTTCTAACCTGGTGCAGATCGAGCTGGTCACGCTCAACGATTTCCACGGCAACCTCGAGCCCAGCAAGTACGTGTGGGACAGCGTCAAAGGCGGCGGTCCGCGCACCATCGAGGCGGGCGGCATCGACACCATCGGCGCTGCCTTGCAGGCATGGCGCCGTGACGATCCGCAACTGCTGCTGGTCGGCGCCGGCGACCTGGTGGGCGCCAGTCCCGCCATTTCGTCGATGTGGGCCGACGAGCCCACCATCGGCGCCATGAATTTGCTGGGCCTGCGCGCCAGCTCGGTGGGCAACCACGAGTTCGATGCCGGCCGGGTGGAACTGCTGCGCCAGCAGATGGGCGGCTGCAAGTCGCCGCGTGCCGACAAGGCCTGCAAGTACGCACCGGACTTCGGCGGCGCCAAATTTTCGTACCTGGCCGCCAACGTGATCGACACCGCCACCCGCAAGCCGGTGCTGCCCGCTTATAAAATCGAGACGGCGCATGGCGTCAAGGTCGCCTTCATCGGCACCGTCCTGAAAAGCACCGCCGAGGCAGCGCTGGCCTCCGGCATCGCCGGCCTCGAATTCATCGACGAAGCGGACGCCATCAACCGCCAGCTGCCCGAGCTGCGCCAGCAGGGCGTGGGCGTGTTCGTGGCGCTGGTGCACCAGGGCGGCAGCA